>Ga0105104_10000029_pt1 | contig 94409 bp, 88 predicted proteins | sample PPLLaktember2015_3_FD_87034 | JGI IMG/M metagenome (GOLD analysis project Ga0105104, IMG submission 87034) | Freshwater sediment microbial communities from Prairie Pothole Lake near Jamestown, North Dakota, USA - PPLs Lake P7 Core (6) Depth... | ecosystem: Environmental > Aquatic > Freshwater >... | reverse complement strand
GCCGAGGGCCGCCAGCTTCTCCTGCTGGGCGAGCGCCTCGTCCATCTCGCGATAGCGCAGGTAGGTCCGGCGGAGGAACCAGCTGAAGAGCACGAGGGTGACCGTCTGCCCCACCAGCACCAGGAGCATCTGCCAGAAGAAGCGCCAGCGGATCGGGGCCAGCATCGGCGACTCCTCGGCCACCAGCAGCAGGCGCAGGTCGGTGTCGCCCACCTGCGCCGCGGCGACGTACTCGGGCTTGCCGGAGAGGTCGGTGGTCTCGGCGCGCCGGAGCCGCAGCAGCGCCTCCAGACGCTCGGGGAATCCCGAGGCGAAGGTCCAGCCAGGGGGGATGGCCGGCAGCAGCACGTCACCGAGCTGGTTGGCAACGACCAGGGTGGATCCCTCGATCGTCGCCCGTGCGCCGGGAAGCCCGCGCTTGCTGGCGTCGACCAGCCCCACCACCGCCCCGGACATCCGCCCGTCGCGGAGCACCGGCGCGGCGACGACGAAGCTCCTGCTCCCCGGCGCCAGCGCGTCCACCACCGGCTTCCCGGTCCGGAGCAGCTTCTGGAACCAGCGATCGGACTTCCGCGAGGTGGAATGGAGGATGCCGCGCGGCTCGCTCCACAGCGGGAAGCCGTTGCCGTCGAGGAAGAGCACGGCGGAGAAGAAGGGGGAATTGTGGTGCGTGAACTCGAGCAGCTCACGCTCGGGCTGGAGGTTCTCGTCCAGGAGGTCGACCTGAGGTCGAGAGGCCAGCCGTTCCAGCTCGTGCTCCAGGATCCCGAAGTGCAGCGCCAGCGCCTCGGCGTACAGCCCCGCCTCGCGAGCGACGCGGGCGCGGAGCAACCGCTGCGTCTCGCGCACCTCGTTGAGGTAGGTGAGGAACGGCCCGAGCAGGGCGATGATCCCGAGGACCGCGAGGCCGATCAGCACCGAGCGGCCAAGGCGCTCTTCCGCCTCGCTCCCGACCACCGGGGGCCGGGAATCCGCAGCCGTCAGGTGTTCCGGTTCGGCCATCGCTCGACTAGCCCGCGGCGGAAGCAGCCTGCGGCGACTCGAGCGGGGTGAGGTAGTTCCCGGTGAAGCAGGCGTTGCAGTACGAGTTCCAGGCCGGGTCCCCCACCGCCTGGGCCAGTCCCTCTACCGAGAGGTACCCCAGGCTGTCGGCGGTGACGTAGGTGGCGATCTCGTCGGTGGAGTGGGTGGCGGCGATGAGGTCCTGCCGCACCGGCGTGTCGATGCCGTAGTAGCAGGGCCACCGGGTGGCGGGACTGGAGATCCGGAGATGCACCTCGGCGGCCCCGGCGGCCTTGATCATCTTCACGATCTTCCGCGAGGTGGTGCCCCGGACGATGGAGTCGTCCACCACCACCACCTTCTTGCCCCGCAGCACCTCGCGCACCGCGGAGAGCTTCAGCTTCACCCCGAAGTGGCGAATGGACTGCTGCGGCTCGATGAAGGTGCGCCCCACGTAGTGGCTGCGGATGAGCCCCACGTCGTAGGGGATGCCCGAGACCTGGCTGAAGCCGATGGCGGCCGGAACGCCCGAGTCCGGCACGGCGATGACCAGATCGGCGGTGGGGGCAGGCTGCTCCCGCGCCAGCTGCCGCCCGAGCGCCTTGCGCGTCTCGTACACGCTGCTCCCGAAGAGCACCGAGTCCGGCTTGGCGAAGTAGACGTACTCGAAGACGCAGCGGGCCGGCCGCACCGCCTCGAAGGGCTTGCACGACCGGAGGCCGCCGTCGTCGATGACCACCATCTCCCCCGGCTCGATCTCCCGGACGTACTCGGCCTCCACCAGATCGAGCGCGGTGGTCTCGCTGGCCAGGACATAGGCCTCGCGGAGGCGGCCGAGCACCAGCGGACGGAACCCGTACGGATCCCGCACGCCGATGACCTGGGTGGGGGTCTCGAAGATGAGGCTGTAGGCGCCCACGACCTGCCGGAGGGCCTCGACGATCTGGTCCTCGAGCCTCCTCACCCGGCTCCGCGCCATGAGGTGGACGATGACCTCGGTGTCCGAGTCACCGGCGAAGATGGCCCCCTCGGCCTCGAGCCGCGCCCGCAGCGTCTGGGCATTGACCAGGTTCCCGTTGTGGGCGACGGCGACCTTGCCCCCGGAGTACTGCATGGTCAGCGGCTGGGCGTTCTTGGCCTGGCTCACTCCCGCGGTGGAGTAGCGAACGTGCCCGATGGCGGAGCTCCCGGCGAGCGCCTCGAGCTCCCGGGCGCCGAACACCTCCTGGACCAGGCCCATCTCCCGGCGCGCGTGCAGGCCCCGGCCATCAGCGCTGACGATGCCCGCGGACTCCTGCCCGCGATGCTGGAGCGCATGCAGCCCGAGGTACGTGATGTTCGAGGCCTCGGGGTGTCCATAGATGCCGAAGATGCCGCACATGGGGTGGTGTCGAACGCCTCACATACACGGGAAGTGACCGTCTCGCATCCCTGCCGGACGGAGCCGCTGCTACTGTGCCTGTATGACCTCGGAGTCTCGCCCACGGGTCTGTCTGCTCACCGGGGCCACCCTCGGGATTGGCCGGGCGGCGGCCGAGGCCCTCGCGCCGATGGGAATGGAGCTGGTCCTGGTGGCCCGGGACCGTGCCCGGCTGGAGGCGCTGGCGACCGAGCTGCGGAAGCGCAGTCCCGGCGCCAGGGTAGGAGTGCTGGCGGGAGATCTCTCCCGGATGTCGGAGGTGCGCCGCATCGCCCGTGAGTTCCGGGCGACCCATCCCCGGCTGGACGTGTTGCTCAACAACGCGGGGGCGCTGTTCGCCCGGCGCGAGCTGACCCCGGAGGGGCTGGAGCGCACGCTGGCCCTGAATCACCTCGCCTACTTCGTCCTGACCGAGGAGCTGCTGCCCGTGCTCAGGTCCTCGGCGCCCGCGCGCATCGTGAACGTGAGCTCGGACGCGCACCGGGGGTTGCGGCTCGACCTCGACGACCTGAACTACGCGCGCGGTCGGTATCGCCCCTTCGCTGCGTACGGGCGGTCGAAGCTGATGAACATCCTCTTCACCCGCGAGCTGGCCCGCCGGCTCGAGGGGACGGGGGTGACTGCCAACGCGATGCACCCGGGCTTCGTCCAGAGCGGCTTCGGGCAGAACAACCAGGGCTTCCTGGGGAAGCTCATCAAGCTGGGGCAGGCCTTCGCCCGGACGCCGGAGCGCGGAGCGCGCACGCTGGTCTACCTGGCCACCTCGCCCCAGGTGGAGGGCGTGACCGGGAAGTACTTCCACGACGAGCGCGAGAGTCGGACCAGCGCCGCGGCCCTGGACATGGAGGCCGCGCGGCGGCTGTGGGACGCGAGCGTGCGACTCGCGGGCCCGGCGGCTGCCGCGGCATGAGGAAGGCTCCCGGCGCCCGGCGGCGGAGACGGTGGCCGTGGGTGCTCCTCGGCCTGGGAGTGATGCTCTCGGTGGTGCCGTTCGCGAGGCTGGGTCGAGAGCCGCGCGTGCGCGACGTCCGGCACGGGGCGGGCACCGGCCCGCTCCTGGCGGGAGCGTCCATCGCGGAGCTGTCGATTCCCCTTCCGGTCGAGGCGGTGGGCTATGGCCTGGTGCGGCCGGAGGTGGAACGGGTGGCATTCCCGGTCTCGGCGCGGGCCGTGGTGCTGGCCTCGGACGAGGAGCGGGTCGGGCTGGTCACGCTGGATCTCCTGCTGGCGGACCAGGGTCTGGTGGAGGCCATCCGGCGGAGCGTGTCCAGGCTCGGGCTGTCCACGGTCTGGGTCGCCGCCACGCACACCCACTCGTCGGCCGGCGGCTTCGCCTGGAATCCGGTGGCCCAGGTGGCGGCGACGGGCCGGATCCGTCCCACGGTCCGGGCCCGGGTGGTGGAGGCGGCGTCGCGGGCGCTGACCGCTGCGGCCGCGGCGCTCAAGCCAGTCGAGGCGTTCGCCGGCGTCTCGGAGCTCCCTGGCGGAACGGCGAGCAGGGACGACTTTCCGGACGTCGACCGGCGGCTCACCCGGGTGCAGCTACGGGGCGAGCGCGCGGTGGTGGCGCAGCTCCTGGTGCTGGCCGCGCATCCGACGCTCGTTCCGCGACCTCCGCCGGGCCTGGATGCCGACTGGCCGGGCCGGCTCGCGCGGGCGCAGGAGCGGGCGGGGCAGGGCGTCACGCTCGTGCTGCAGGGGAACCTGGGGAACGTGACGGTCCAGCGCGATGCGGCCGCTCCGGGCCCTCCGGCCGACGCCTTCACCGGGCGAGTCGAGGCGGCGCTGGCGGGCGTGCCGCTGCACCCGGCGGGCGTGGGGCTGTGGCACGCGCGTCTCGAGGTGGCGCTCCCCGGACCGGATGCGTCCCGCTTCGTGCCCCGGGGCCTCGGGACGCTGGTGAGCAACGTGGCGCTCTGGCCGTGGGCCCCCGGGTGGGCGGAGCTCGGTGAGCTGCGGATCGGGAGCGTTCGGCTGCTCGGGCTTCCGGTGGAGACGACGGCGGCCTCCGGGGCGGTGCTGGAGAAGGCAGCGGGTGGCGCTCGGGCGGTCTCGCTGGTGAACGGCTATCTCGGTTACGTCGAGCCGGCGGAGCGGGTGGAGCGGGGGGCCGGCGAGTCACGACGGCAGGTCTTCGGGCGAGGACTCCTGGAGTCGCTCCGGTTCGGGACGGAGGCGACGCGGGCGGCGCTCCACCCCGGCCCGGAGGCGAGCTCGACCCGCTGAGCGCGCTCGAAGGTGTCAAACACCTTCCTTCCCAGGACTCCCGTGATTTTCTCGACCCGGGCGGATCCGGCGCGTGATCTCGACGGCGGGCTCATGCCTGGCGTGGTCTGCGACGGCCGCGGTCACTGGCCTGGACCGCGCGACCTCACGAGCTCATCCCCGCCGAGCGGTGAGGGTCCGCAAGGTCGTCACCGCCGATCTTCCGGGAAGTTGGCCCGGCGGCCGCGAGCGGCCTCGCTCACCACCTGGGCGATGCGCTGTGCCCGGGTCTCGGGGCGCTTCGCACTGTGCACCCACCAGAGGATGGCCCGGCGCGAGGACGGGCTGAATGCGTCCCAGCTGGATCGCGCACCGGGCGGCCCGGACTCGAAGGCGGCGCGAAGGTCCGGAGGGAGGCCGAGCGACTCCGCCACCGCGTACACGTCCCAGGAACCGTCGCGCCTGGCCTGCTCGATCTTCGCCAGGCCTGCGGGACGCATCAGCCCCGCGGCGATCAGCCGCTCCACGCGAACCTTGTTGGGCCTCGACCAGGGGCTCCGTGGCTTGCGCGGGGTGAAGAGCTGCATCGCCCGCTCGTCGTCCAGCGTCCGGACCAGGCTGTCGATCCACCCGAAGCAGAGCGCCTCCTCGACCGCGTGCTCGTACTCGACCCGTGGCTTCCCTGTCGCCTTCTTGAAGGAGACCAGCCACACGCCGGCTTCCCGCGCGTGATGCTTCTCCAGCCAGGCCCGCCACGACTCCCGATCGGGAACCCAGACACGCTCGAGCGTGTCGCCGGCGAAGCGCTTGCTCCCGCTCGACGTTCTCGCCGAGTCCCGGATCGCGGCCCCTGGGTCGATCTTCGCGGCCGGATCGGTGACCCTCTCTCCGCTCGCGACGGAGCTCCGGGCGCCTCGCGTCGAAGACGCTCGCCCAGGGCCGCCCGAGCTGGTCCCGGCGACCGGCTGCGCGTCAGCTCGCCCCGCTCCGGCGGTGCGCTTGCCCTCGGGCCTTCGCCGACCCGTGGAGGGCGCCCGCCCCACCGAGGCCCGGCCGCGCCGCCCCGCCGTGCTGGACCGCCCCGCCGACCCGCGCCCGCGCGAGCCGCCGGAGCGCTTCACCGCCCGCGGAGCCACACCGAGACCTCCGGAACCAGCCGCTCGCGCAAGGCCACGTCCTGAGCCAGCCGCTCCAGGGTCTGGGCGACGGCCTGCTGCGCGTCGGGAAGCGGGTGAGCCTCGAGGAACGCCCGGGTCTCGTCGAGGTGCCGTCGCTCGCGGAGGTTTCCCAGCGCCTCGACCACCCGGCGAAGCAGCATCGGCGCCTGGGCCGTCTTCTCCACCACGGCCGACCAGCGGTCACGAAGGAGCTTCCAGGTTCCCTCGCGGGCGACCCGGTTCGCCAGCAGCCCGTGCACGAACGAGGCGAAGTCCTGCAGCGGGACCACCGGGTCGAGCAGCATGCCCTCCGCGCGCGTCGCCAGCTCCGGCCGCTCGAAGGCGGTCAGGGCAAGCAGGTAGCGCCGCTTCACCGCCGGGTCCGCCTCCCGGGGGAACGCCGCGCGCAGTCGATCGAGCAGCTCGGCGTCGCCATCCCGCGCGGTGACCGCCACCGCGGTGTCCACCAGGTTCGGGTCGAGCGCCGTCCGCTGCCCGTTCAGCACCCGGTCCACCCGCGGGGTCGTCTCGGCGAGCACTGGGCGGGACCGCGCCACGCCGGCCACCGCCCGCAGCAGCGCCGCCCGCCGCAGCCGGTCCTGGTCCGTCTCGCCGGCGACCGGATCCCAGCCCATCGCCTGGAACCGCGCGAGGAACACCCGCTCCATGAGCCGGCGGAAGCGCTCCTGGTCCTCGCCGTCCACCAGGCGCGCCTCGACGTATCCGAGGCGGCCCACCAGCTCGTCCAGAACCGCGTGGTCCGACTCGTTGCCGAACGCGAGCGCGAGATCCAGGAAGTCGGCCATGCGAGCTCGGCCCGCCCGTACCAGCGCCCACTGGTCGGCCAGCAGCCCGATGCGCTCGGCGGGGAGCAGCGATCCCAGTGACCTGCCCAGCGCGGCGAGCAGGTCGGGCGAGTACGCCACCCGGTAGAAACCCGTCGAGCCGGCGTTCGCGTCGAGCCACTGCAGCGGGCCCGAAGCCTCGAGCGTGACCTCCCCGGTCCGTCGCTCGAGGAGGAAGGTTCGGCTTTGCCGCCCGCCGTCGTCTCCCCACGCCAGCACCAGCGGGACCGGCCAGGTCTCGGGGCCGCTCAGGCCGGGTTCGGAGAAGAAGCGCTCCTGGGAGAGCCGCACCCGGTTGCCCTCGAGCGCGACGCTCACCACCGGGTAACCACTCTGGCGGATCCAGGCGTTGGCCAGCTCGACCACCGGGGCATGCGAGGCGCGGGCGAGCGCGCCCCAGAGGTCGTCGGCGACGGCGTTCGCGCGGGCGTGTTTCCGCATGTAGTCGCGGATGCCGGAGCGGAACGACTCCTCCCCCAGGAAGCCCTCGATCATCCGCAGAACCGCGCCGCCCTTCTCGTAGGTGATGGCGTCGAAGCTCTCGGTCGCCTCGGCGGCGTTGGCCACCGTGCCGCGGATGGGGTGGGTGGAACGGAGCGCGTCGAGGTGCAGCGCGGTCGCCTTCCCTGCGTCGAAGTCGAGCCACACCCGCCAGTCGGGGCGCCAGCGGTCCACGATCTTGTACGCCATCCAGGTGGCGAAGGCCTCGTTGAGCCAGAGGTCGTCCCACCAGACCATCGTGACCCAGTTGCCGAACCACTGGTGGGCGAGCTCGTGGGTGATGACCTCGGCCACCCGCTTCTGCACCGCCAGGGGCGCGGTGGCCGGGTCGAGCAGCAGCGCCAGCTCCCGGTAGGTGATGAGCCCCGCGTTCTCCATCGCCCCGGCCTCGAAGTCGGGGATGCCAACCTGGTCGAGCTTGCCGAAGGCGTAGGGGAGCCCGAAGTAGTCCTGGAGCATCGGCAGGACGGCCAGCGCGGCCTTCTGCCCGAAGCCGAGGAGGGCCTTCTTCTCCTCGAGACACCAGGTGCGGACCGGGACGCCCGCCGCGACTTCCTCGCCGCTCGAGACCAGCGGGCCGACCACAAGCGCCACCAGGTAGCTGGGGAGCACCTCGGTCTCGGCGAATCGGACCTTGCGGTGCGTGCCCTCGAGCTCCTCGGCGAGCACGCGGCCGTTCCCGAGCGCCAGCAGGTTGGGCGGGACCTTCACCGTGAGCGCCCAGGTGCACTTGAACGATGGCTCGTCGAAGCAGGGGAAGACCCGGCGCGCATCGGCGGCCTCGAACTGCGTCGCGGCGACCGAGCCCGCCAGGTACAGCCCGCGAAGGCCCTCGGTGAAGCGACCGGTCCAGCGGAGCACGAGCCGCGCCTCGCCCGGCGGAAGCTCGCCGTCGAGGTCGAGCGCCACCGTCTCGCTCACCGGCCGCGCCTGGACGCGTGCCCGGTGCACCCTGCCTGCGGCGTGGACCTCGGCCTGGGACACGTCCAGCCCGACCGCGTGGAGCACGATGCTCCGCACCGGTCGCTCCACCGAGAGCGTCAGCTCGGCCTCACCGGCGAAGGTGCGTGCATCCAGGTCCAGGGTGAGGCTCGCCTGGTATCGCCGGGGCAGGACCTCGCGGGAGAGCCGGAAGTTACGGTCGTCGGTGTTCACGGGGGTCCGAGACTCGCACGGGCCGGGCCGGTAGCAGGCGATGAATCAGCAGCGGGACCGCGTGGCCGCCGAGCGCCCGTCGACCGGAAGACCTACCCCGCCCGGCCGAGAACGTCTCCTGCCCAACGCATTGCGGCAAGGGCGGAAACCGCTGGAAGGTGCGAGTCCTGGACGTCGGAGCGGTGGCGAGGGTCATCTCAGTCGTGGTCGCAGTCGTCGGTGTGGACGTGTCCGCCGGCTGCCTCCGCGGCGCGGTCCTTCTGGAGCTTCTGCATCCGCTTGCGCATCAGCCCGCGCTTGAGCTGCGAGAGGTGGTCCACGAAGGTGGTTCCCTCGAGGTGGTCGATCTCGTGCTGGAGGACGTGAGCCAGCCGCCCCTCGGCCGCCAGCTCCTGAAAGGCTCCGGTCCGGTCCTGGTAACGCACCCGGACCTTGGCGAACCGAGGCGTCTGCTCCCACTCGTGCGGCACCGACAGGCACCCCTCCTCGAAGCTCACCGGCTCGCTCTTCTCCAGCACCACCGGGTTGGCGATCTCGAAGAAGGTGCCGTCCTCGCGGCCCACCCAGGCGATGGCCAGAGGCACGCCGATCTGGTTCGCGGCGATGCCGATCCCCTCCGCGGCGCGCAGCGACTCCATCATCTCCTCGAGCAGCGGATCGAGCGCCGGACCGAACTCGGTCACCGGGCGAGTCCGCGTGGACAGCACCTTGTCCGGCCAGATGAGGATGGGCTTGGGCATCTTTCCTCGGGCGGCTCTCTAGCGCAGGCTCGGTCCTGCTTCACCCCGGATCCGACACGGAGGAGTGCCTGACGTGGGCTGGCTGATGTCCCGGATGTACGACCGGTGCCTGGAGGGCGCCGAACGTGCGGGGCTTCGGGAGTGGCGCCGCGCGCTGCTCGCGCGAGCGCGCGGGGAGGTGCTCGAGCTGGGGGCCGGAACGGGTGGCAACCTGGCCCTCTACCCGGCCAGCGTCACCCGTCTCGTGTTCAGCGAGCCGGACCGGCACATGCGCGAGGTGCTCCGGCGCAAGCTCGCGGCTCGCCCCGACGTCCAGGTGCTCGACGCCCCCGCGGAGGCGCTTCCGCTCCCGGCGCAGAGCTTCGACACCGTGGTGGCCACGCTGGTCCTCTGCTCGGTGAAGGACCCGGAACGCGTCCTCTCGGAGATCCACCGGGTCCTGCGTCCGGGCGGGAGGTTCCTCTTCCTCGAGCACATCGGGGCACCGGCCGGGACCTGGACCCGCCGGGCGCAGGGCGCGCTCGAGCCGGTGTGGAAGCGCATCGCCGGGAACTGCCACCTCACCCGGCAGCCCGGGCCGCTGCTCGAGGCCGCCGGGTTCAGGGTGTCCCCGTGCACCGAGGAGAGGCTCCCCGGATCCGGCACCCTCACCGGCCGCAGCATTCGCGGGGTCGCGCATCTGCCCCTGGTGGAGGCCCGCCCCGGAAGCTCTTGACAGCGGGGGGGAGCGCCCTGCCTCAATGCCCACCCTTCTCGAGGGAGGGAGGCCCACCCAGATGGCAGTCGAACCTGCTGCGCGACAGACCGCCGCTCCGTCCGGTTCATTCGCTTCCGCCGAGGAGGAATTCCAGCCGTACGTTCCCGACGACGTCCAGATGAAGGAGTTCACGCCCAAGGCCATCGGGGTGGGCGTGTTCTTCGGCCTGCTCTTCGGCGCGTCGACCGTGTACCTGGCGCTGAAGGCGGGTCTCACCGTCTCGGCCTCCATCCCCATCGCGGTGCTGTCGATCTCGGTCCTGAAGAAGCTGGGCGGCTCGACGATCCTGGAGAACAACATCGTCCAGACCATCGGGTCCGCCGGCGAGAGCATCGCCTCGGGCGTGGTGTTCACCCTCCCGGGCTTCCTCTTCCTCGCGGCCGACGCGCACACTCGCCAGAGCGTGGGGGCGCCGTACTTCAGCTACCCGGTCATCTTCACTCTCGCGGTGCTGGGAGGAATCCTGGGCGTCCTGATGATGATCCCGCTCCGGCGGGCGCTCATCGTGAAGGAGCACGCGAACCTGCCCTACCCCGAGGGCACCGCCTGCGCCCAGGTGCTGATTGCCGGTGAGAAGGGCGGGCGGATGGCCGCCATTGCCTACAAGGGTCTGGGGTTTGCGATGGCGTACGCGTTCCTCCAGCAGGTCTTCAAGGTGATTGCCGACACGCCGGGCTACGTGACGCGCGCGACCAGCCGCGTGTTCCCGGCGGCGACGGTCAACGCGAGCATCACTCCCGAGTACCTCGGTGTGGGATACATCATCGGCCCGCGCATCGCCGGGGTGCTGGTCGCCGGCGGCGTGCTCGGCTGGCTCGGGCTCATCCCGCTCCTCGCCTCGCTGGTCCCGCCGGACGCCGTGGCGGTGCAGCTGAACAAGCTCGGCTACCTGCCGGACCTCCTGCGTCCGGGTCGGTTCGGTTGGAACCCTGTCACCCACAGCTTCGGGGAGCTGAACACCGCCATCTACTACGCCTACGTCCGGCAGATCGGCGCCGGGGCGGTGGCGGCCGGCGGGTTCATGACCCTGCTCAAGACGTTGCCCACCATCATCAGCAGCTTCAAGAGCAGCGTGGAGGCGCTGAAGGCCGGGCGGGAGGGGGTGACGGCCCGGCGAACCGAGAACGACCTGCCGCTGACCGTCACCGTGGGGGGGAGCATCCTCCTCGCGCTGATCATCGCCGTGCTGCCCTTCATCCCCGGCACCTTCCTCGGTCGGCTGGTTCTCGGGGTGCTGATCATCGTCTTCGGCTTCTTCTTCGTCACCGTGGCCTCGCGCATCGTGGGCATCATCGGGACCAGCAGCAGCCCGGTCTCGGGAATGACCATCGCCACGCTGATGGCGACCTGCCTCCTCTTCCTGGGGCTCGGCTGGACCACCGACCCGTACCAGCCCATGGCGCTGTGCGTGGGCGGCATCGTTTGCGTGGCGGCGGCCAACGCTGGCGCGACCTCGCAGGACCTCAAGACGGGTTTCCTCGTGGGCGCGACACCGAGGTACCAGCAGCTCGGGCTGATCATCGGCGTCATCGCCGCCTCGCTGATCATCGGCATCACCGTCACCGCGCTCGACAAGCCCACGCTGGACCCGGCCACCGGACAGGTGCTGCACCAGATCGGTACCACCCGCTACCCGGCGCCGCAGGGCACGCTCATGGCCACGCTCATCCGCGGCCTGCTCTCCGCGAACCTCGACTGGCAGTTCGTGCTGGTGGGCGTCTTCCTGGCGGTGACGGTCGAGCTGTGCGGGGTCTCGCCCCTGTCCTTCGCCGTCGGCGCCTATCTGCCGCTGTCGACGACGCTTCCCATCTTCTGCGGGGGGGCGGTGAAGGCCATCGTGGACCGCACCAGCGCGAAGAGAGCGTCGGCGTCGCACGGCGACGACCTCGGTTCCGGGAGCCTGTTCGCGACGGGGCTGGTGGCCGGGGGGACGCTGCTCGGCGTGGCAATCGCGCTCCTCTCCATCTCCCCGACCATCGAGGGCTTCCTGGCCAAGCTCGACGTCAGCGGGCCGCTCATTGGCGCGCTGGGCAGGGGAGGATGGGAGCTGGTCGGGGTGGCGTTCTTCATCCTGATGGGGGTGCTGCTCTTCCGGACTGCGAAGAAGCCGCTGCAGATCTGAGCGCGGCCGGGTGCGGCTCGAGGGGCTGCTCGACGCGCCCCGGGCCGAGAAGCCGGGGGCTTCGGAGCGGTCGAGCCCGGTCGAGCTCTGCGGGCCTTGCCCCCGCGGACCACGGAAGGCCCGCAGGGACAGACGACGAGGACGGCTCAGCCCGGAAGGTCGTCGAGGACGAGCCCGGCGAGCGTGGCGCGGTCCGCCACCGCTTCCACGTCGATGATCCTCCCATCGACGATGGTGGGGCGCAGCACCAGGAGCAGCCGGCCGCCCGGCGCGACGCGGATGCCGACGCTGCCGTCGATGAGCACCGGCGTGGCCGCCTGCGCCCGTCCCTTGAAGAAGGCCGCGACTGCCTCGGCACCTCGCACTTCCGCGGCCGATCCGAGTTTCATCGCGGCGGCATCCGCCCGGAAGACCACCCGGTGCCCGACGAGGTGTGGAACGAGGCGGCGAAGCACCACGAGCCGCCGGCGCTGGCCACGCTCCTGCTCCAGATCGCTCTGATCAACGTCTGGAACCGGCTCAACGTGCCCATCCGCCAGGTGGCAGGCGGCTGGGGCTGAGCGCGAGTTCGGCTGCATGGGGCCATCGGGCGGTCGCCAGGTCCGCCCTCGGTTTGCTTGGATGCAGGCCTCGTGTCCCGCTCGTTCCCTCTCGTCATCCTCCTCCTGACCGCCTGTGAGGGGCCGGGGGGTCCTGGCGCGGCGGACGGCGGAGGTCCGGGGGTCGGCCTCGCGCCCTCCCCGGAGACGCCCGACCTGCCGCTGGCCGGAGCCACGGTCTCGCAGCAGCGGGCGTTCCGTGCCGGGGATGCGCTGTTCGACCAGCTCTTCGAGGCGGAGGACGGGCTCGGGCCGGTGTACGTCCAGCCCTCCTGCGCCGCCTGCCATCTGCGTGGCGGCCGCGGACCCGGGCAGACCAGGCGCATGGCGGTGATCTCCACGTCGACCGGAGACCCCGTGGAGCTCCTCCCCTTCGGGGCGCTGGTCCGCCCGCTGGTCACCGCGGGAGCAGTCACCCCGGTCCTGCCTCCCGATGGCGGTCTTCCGCAGGGTGCGGCGCTCGAGGTGACGAACCGACTGGCGGCTCCCGTGTTCGGCCGCGCGTACCTCGAGGCGATCGCGGACTCGGAGATCGAGCGGGTGGCCGCGGAGCAGGCGCTCCGCGCCGACGACATCCGCGGCCGGGTGAACCGGGTGTCGTTCGTTTCCCAGGGCACGGTCGATCCGAGGTTCCCGGCGCATGCTCCCGGAGAGACCGGGCTCATCGGACGGTTCGGGGTGAAGGCGCGGCTGGCGACTCTGGACGACGTGGTGGCGGACGCGCTCCAGGGAGACCTGGGGCTGACCAGCGCCCTCAGGCCCGCCGAGCTGCCCAACCCCGATGGGCTCACCGACGACCTGCTGCCTGGAGTGGACCTTCCGGACGCGCAGCTCGCCGCGCTGGTGAGCTACACGCGCCTCCTCGACGTCCCCCGGCGTCCGGCGCCGGATCCGCGCGGGGCCGCGCTCTTCGACTCGGTGGGGTGCGCGGTGTGCCACGTGCCGAGCCTCCGGACGCGCGTGGACTGGCCGACCCCGCAGCTCGCCGGCATCGACGCGCCGGTCTTCACGGATCTCTTGCTCCACGACATGGGCGCCGAGCTCGCCGACGGCCAGGAGGAGCACGCGGCCGGCCCGCGCGATTTCCGCACTGCCCCGCTCATCGGTCTCCGGTACCTCGCGTCGTACCTGCACGATGGCCGGGCCAGCACGCTGCGCGAGGCGGTTCTCGCCCACGGTGGTGCCGGCTCGGAGGCGGCCGGGACGGTTCAGCGGTTCGAGGCGCTCGCCGCGGAGGACCAGGACGCTCTGCTCGCGTTCGTTGGCGGGCTCTGATCGAGGTAAACGGGCGAGAACAGGAGGCTTTTCGACACCCCCGCACGCGAAGGTGTCAAACACCTTCTGTCCACGCGAAGGTGTCAAACACCGTCGACACTCCTTCGACACTTCCCGACGCGCCTCCTGGAGAGGTGTCGGACACCTTCCGCCGCCGCTCAGGGACCGATCGTGGCGTCGAAGACCTTCCAGGACACCCCGCCGCGGAGGTCGCGGAGCACGACGTAGAAGCGCACCGGCCCCGCGGCCTGATGGGACCGGAACCGGACGTCGCTCGTGGCGTTCGGGTCCTCGGGGATCGGCTCGGCCGAGCGGAAGTCCACCAGCTCCCCGGCGGTGGATTCCCAGCTGTAGCTGAAGCGCTCGTGCTGGATGCCGCCGTCCAGGCCGACGTAGGTCTCGATCCCGCCGTCGCCACCGTCGGGGATGTGCGGGTAAAGCCGGATCTCCTGGTCGAGCGGGAACACCGCGCCCTGGAGGGGACCTCCGTCGGGAAGCGTGACGTCGAGCAGCTCGGGATTGTGGTTCGGCTGACCCGAGAAGCGCACCGCGAGGCGGTAGATGCCCCGCTCCCGATTGGACGGGTCCGGTCCCGCATCCGGGCGCTCCACCTGGTAGCCGATCGCGATCTGCGCGACGCCGGGCTCACTCACGTTGATGCCGCCGTCGAGGCCACCCACGCTCCCGAACGCCGCCTGCAGGAATGCCTGGATCTCCGGCCGCGAGGCGTCGAGCACCAGGTCGGGCAGATCCAGGCCATTGCTCCCCGGGCAGTCGAAGTCCGCGGAGAAGGGGTTCCCCGGTCCGCACAGCGCCAGCCGGAAGGCGAGCCCCGCGTCCGGGTAGGCGAGCGGGGCGAAGGTGATGGGCGGGGGCAGCCCCGCGTCTCGCAGGTCGGCCTCGGGCGGCTCGGCACGCAGGGCGAGCAGCCGCACCCGACCGAGAAGCTGGCTCTGCTTCTCCAGATCCGGCTGGCACGCGATCGCGACCAGCACCGCCACCAGGGCCATTCCCAGCGTCACCGGCCAGCGCCGCATCACCACGACCCCTTCACGCCCAGGATGGGCACGATCGGAAGCCCCTCGAACTGCGCGCTCTGCGCGTAGTTGTAGTTGTACTGCGTGCCCTCGATGCTGCGGGTGTTCGTCACGTTCTGGATATCCAGGTACAGGTCGAGCGACCAGTTGTCGAAGACCCACACCTTGTCGATGCGCACGTCGAGCTGCGCGAAGCTGGGCAGCCGGAAGGAGTTCACCGCGCCGAACAGCGGCACGTAGCTGTCGGTGAGGTCGTCCTTCACCGCCCCCACGACCGGCGTGCGCGGGTTCCCGGTGGCGTAACGGAAGCGGGCGCCGATCTCCCAGCCCGCCCCGAGCTTGTAGCTGGCGATCGCGGTGAGCACGTGCGTCTGGTCGAAGTCGAAGAAGCGCCAGTTCGCGCCCGGCCGATCGATGCGCTCGCTGCGCGAGAAGGTGTAGGCGATCCATCCGAAGAGGCGTCGGGTCAGCGCCTGGCGGAAGAGCAGCTCGACCCCGTAGATGCGCCCCCGCCCGTCATTGACCAGGTTCTGGGGCACCACCTGGCCGTTGCGCTCGACGTACGCGCTGGTGCTCACCGGGATGTCCCACAGCCGGTTGTAGAAGCCCTCGACGCTCAGCAGCAGGTCGGGGCGGATGTTCCACTCGAAGCCCAGGCTGCTCTGCAACGCGTACCGGCTCCCGAGGTCCGGGTTACCGAAGGTCGGGTCGGCCTCGCCGTTCTGCAGCGAGGGAGGAGCGTGGTAGAGGCCGATGCCCGCCTTGAGGGTCAGGACTTCCGGGAGCACCGTCCAGCGCGCCGCCAGCCGGGGATCGGCGGTGAGGAGCGCCGTCCTTTGGAGCCGGATGCTGACCAGATCCATCCGCACGCCGGGGATGATCAGCAGCGAAGGTGAGGGCCGCAGTCGCAGCTCGGTCCAGAGCCCGAGCTGGCTCTGCCAGAACGGCGAGTCCGCGTAGAGGATCTCCCGGGTGGGCCCGAAGTACGAGGGCTCACCCTCGCGTGGGGGCAGTCCCAGCGCGGCGCGGATCGTGCCGCTGGTATAGGTCCAGTCCACGCCCACCGCCGGGGTGATCCAGTCGGCCAGCCGGAGCTCCGCCGTGCTGCGCAGCGCCCACGTGCTCGCGCCCAGCGTCAGCCCGCGCTGTCCGCCGATGTTGAGGTCCACCTCGGTGCGGTCGAAGCCGCCGATGGTGTCCACCCGCCAGGCGCCGTCGAGGTAGGTGTGCCGCAGCCGCGCCTGGTTGAAGCCGGTCTCGCTCCTGAAGTCGCGGCCGATGGTCGGATCCCCGGAGAACGAGCTGCGGGTCACGAGCTCCAGCGCGTCCTGGCTGTGCAGCCCGAGGAGCTGGAAGGTGTTCTTCCCGTTCGGTTTCCAGGTCAGCTTCAGCTGCGCGTCGTCGTAGCGCGGGGCAACGGTGAAGCTCGGCGAGTCGTCCTTCAGGAACAGCGGGAGGATGAGGTCGATGTACGAGCGCCGGTAGGCGCCGGCGATGCTGAGCGTGTCGGTGATCGGCGTCTCGAGCACCACGTTGGCGTTGTAGGCGTTGACCTCGAGCACCCCGTGGAACCCGTCGGTCTTCGGATTTCGGCTCTTCACGTCCACCACGCCACCGATCACGCCGCCGTAGTAGGGCGAGAAGTTGCCGGGGAGGTAGTCCACCGACTCGAGCAGCTCGCTGTTGTAGACCGCGGTCAGGCCTCCGAAGTGGAAGAGCAGGGGGATGCGCTCGCCGTCGAGGAAGATGCCCGAGTCGCGCGGGCTGGTGCCGCGGATGACGATGAGTCCGCCGTTCAGCGGAGGCCGGGCGACGCCGGGGAGATTCTGGATGACCTTGAGCGCGTCGCCGGTGGTGCCCGGGATGCGCTGGATCTCCTGGAGCGAGAGGGTGGTCTGGCTGACCTCCTTCTTCTCCCGGGCGCCGCGCACCACCGTCTCGTAGGGCGAGAAGAAGGTGCGGAGCACGTGGTACGTGGCCTGGGTCAGCTTGCCGGGGTCGATGCGCTCGGTGGTCTCGAATCGCTGGAACTCGCTGGCGGTGACGACCACCTGGACGTTGCCCTCGGGGACGTCGCGAAAGGAGAACTGTCCGCGCGCGTCGGTGACCGTGCTCATCCCCAGCGCGGGCAGCGCCACCTCGGCGCCGGCCAGCGGCTTGCGATTGCCGCGCTCGAGGATCCGGCCGGAGAAGTTCACCGGCCCCTCCTGCGTCACCCGGGAAGCGGTGGAGGCGGGCCGGAGCACGAAGTCGTAGGCGTAGGTGATCCGGACGGCGCTCGGCTTGCCGTCGAGCTCGGCCGGGAGGAAGCGGAACTGGCGGACGGCGGCGAGGGCCGCCTCGTCGAAGCCGTGGCCCGCCGGCTCGACGACCTCGGCGCGGGTCACCTCGCCGGTCGCCGAGATGTCGATGCTGAGAACGACCCGGCCCTCCAGCTTCCGGGCCTCGGCCTCGGGGGGGTAGGCCGCCTCGACGAAGCGCTCCACCTCCGGGGGGCGGGTGAGCGTCGGGCCGGAGGTCTGCGGCGCCTGGGTCTCCGTGCCGTCGCCAGGGGGAGGAGGCTCGGGGGCCGGCGTCTGGCCGAGCGCGAGCGCCGGAGCACACGCCAGGGCTGCCATCCACCAGGCTCGACGCCTCGACACTGGTCGCCCTCTCCCGCGCCCGGGCTGCTCTCCGTGAGGCCGCGGCGCCCTCGAGACGGGTGATGCCCGCTCCGGCCGGCGCCGGCAACACAAACGCATCTGCTGCCAGCCGGATTCCCCGGCCGGAGCTCAGCAGACCGCGACGAGGAGCACCCGTCCGCCGAGCGTCGGGCCGGCCGGACTGAAGGGAGCCCCCGTGTCCGGGTGGAGCGCGGCCTCGAGCCGGAGGCCGGCACCCTCGAGGAGCCGGACGAGCTCGGTGATGGTGTAGACCCGGACGGACGCCGACTTCTGGCCCGAGCCCCGGGGCCCCGCCCAGAACCAGGTGGTCTCGACCCGTCCGGCGACCGGATCGAAGCGCGCCTCCTCGACCAGCAGGGTGCCGTCCGGCAGGCGGTGCGCAGGGACCGCTTCGCGGGCGAGCCGTGCGGCGAGGACGTCGCGGTGCATGGTGTCGACCGCCACCTTGCCGCCGGGCCTCACTGCGGCAGCGAGAGTGCCGAGGATCGCGGCGTCATCGGCCTCCTCACCGTAACCGAGAGAGCTGAACAGGCTCAGCGCGGCGTCGAAGCCCGACTCGCCGAGCGGTGCCCGGAGGTCGTGCCGCACATAGCGCAGTCGCTCGGGCACGAGATCGCCCCGCCTGCGCTCAGCCTCCGCGAGCAGGTGAGCGGACTGGTCCACGCCGAGGACGCGGGCGCCCATCCGCGCCAGCGGGAGGCTCACCCGCCCGTAGCCGCAGCCGGCGTCGAGCACGCGGGAGCCCTCGCCCATCCCGAGGATCCGCCAGAGCGCCCTGGCCTCCTCGTCGCCCCCCTTGGACACGGTGCCCCAGACGCGGACGTACTCGTCGTCGAAGAACTGCTCCCACCACGGAGCGCTGGTCATGGCCAGCGGCCCGGCGGATCAGTCCAGCCGCGAGAGCAGCAGCTTGCGCTGGAGCTGGAGCGTCTCCGGAGAGAACTTGCCGAGCATCTCGAAGAAGTCGGCCTCCTCGGTGAGCTCCTGCTTCCACTCGCCCGCGTCGATGTGGGTGGCCTCGTCCACCTTCTCCGCTGGGATGTCCAGCCCGGAGAGGTCGAGGTCCCCGGCCTTCGGCACCCACCCGAACGGCGTCTCCTGGCCGCCCACGCGGACGTGCGCGCGATCGACGATCCACTTCAGCACCCGCATGTTCTCGCCGAAGCCCGGCCAGAGGAACTTGCCGTCCTTGCCCTTCCGGAACCAGTTCACCTGGAAGAGCTTGGGCGGGTACGGAATCTTCTCCTGCATGTCCAGCCAGTGCTGCAGGTACTCGCCCATGTTGTAGCCGGCGAAGGGCAGCATGGCCATCGGGTCCCGGCGCACGACGCCGACCTTGCCGGTGGCCGCGGCGGTGGTCTCCGAGCCCAGTGTCGCGCCGAGGAAGACCCCGTGCGCCCAGTTGAAGCTCTGGAGCACCAACGGGACGGTGGTGGCGCGCCGGCCGCCGAAGACGATCGCGCTGATCGGCACGCCCTCGGGGTCGTTCACGTGCTTGCTCAGCACGGGGTTGTTGGTCATCGGCGCGGTGAAGCGCGAGTTGGGGTGGGCGGCCTTCTCGGTCGAGCCCTTCTTCCAGGGACGCCCCTGCCAGTCGGTCAGCTCGTCGGGGACCTCGCCGTCCATTCCCTCCCACCACACGTCGCCGTCCTTGGTCATGGCGACGTTGGTGAAGATGGTGTCCCTGGCGATGGTCTTCATCGCGTTGGGGTTGGAGCCGAAGTTGGTCCCCGGGGCGACGCCGAAGTACCCGTTCTCGGGGTTCACTGCCCAGAGCCGGCCGTCCTTGCCCACCCGCATCCACGCGATGTCGTCACCGACGGTCCAGACCTTCCACTTCGCGAAACGCTTCGGGGGGATCATCATCGCGAAGTTGGTCTTGCCGCAGGCGGAAGGGAACGCGCCGGTCACGTAGGTCATGTGACCGTCGGGGCTCTCCACGCCGAGGATGAGCATGTGCTCGGCGAACCAGCCCTCGTCCTTCCCCAGCCAGCTCCCGATGCGGAGCGCGAGGCACTTCTTCCCCAGGAGCGCATTGCCTCCGTAGCCCGAGCCGAAGCTCCAGATCGTGTTGTCCTCGGGGAAGTGGCAGATGTAGCGGCGCTCGGGGTTGAGGTCCCCGGTGCAGTGCAGGCCGCGGTTGAAGTCGTTGGAGTCCCCGAGCATGTCCAGCGCGGGCTTCCCCATGCGGGTCATGATCCGCATGTTGAGGACCACGTAGACGCTGTCGGTGATCTCGAGGCCGACCCTCGACAGCGGGGAGCCGAGGGGCCCCATGACGTAGGGGATGACGTACATGGTCCGGCCCTTCATCGAGCCGTGGAAGAGCTTGGTGAGCTTCCCGTACGCCTCCTCGGGGGCCATCCAGTTGTTGGTCGGGCCCGCTGCCTCCTGCGTCTTGGTGCAGATGAAGGTGAGGTGCTCGACGCGCGCGACGTCGTTCGGGTTCGACCGGTGCAGGTAGCAGCCGGGCCGCTTTGCCGGATTCAGGGGGATGAGCACGCCGGTGTCGACCGCGTGCTTGGTGAGCCGCTCCTTCTCGGCCTCCGAGCCGTCGCACCACACGATGCGGTCCGGCTGGCAGAGCGCGGCGCAGTCCCGCACCCAGTCGAGCAGGGCCTTGTTCCGTGTGAGCGTCGTCGCGGTCCCGTCAATCTGGCTCGCCATCAGTTCATCTCCCGAACAGATCCGTGAGGGGCGGTTCTCCTAATACAAGCTGTGACCCCTTGCCGAGCCAAACTGGGGCGTGTCTGGCCCGACTCGCTGGGTGGCACACCTTGTGCGCTCATCCGGTGGATTAGCAAGGGCTGCGCGTTACGACGCGCCGCGAAAGCGGAGCGCATCGGACGCAGGCGAACGAGCCTGATTCGGCGGAGGTGTTCGCTGAAGGTGTCTCGCTGAAGGTGTCCGCTGAAGGTGTCAAACACCTTCGACGTGCTGGAGGCTGCGGAGCGGGCCTGGACGGGCTTCTCCAACGCCTGCAGCTCCAGCGACGCCTGAAGCTCCACCGCGACGTGTCTCGTGCCGGCGGAGGTGTCAAACACCTTCGAGCAATCCCGGGGTCGCTGAGGTCTCGTTTCGGCGGTGCTCGGCTCGTTCCTGGACACGGTCTGGAGACACCCCGGTGCGCGTCCGTCGCGCCGGCCAGGGCCTCGGGACGGCTGCTCGGGGCCCGAGGAGGTGTCCCCGAGGAGGTGTCAGACACCTTCGACGGCCTTCGACGGGGCGAACCGCCGAGCGCCTTCGACGCACCTCCGTCGGTGGGATTCCGGACTGGAGGTGTCAAACATCTTCGACACCTTCGACGGGCGAGTTCGCGGACGGACGCACCCCGCCCGACGGTGTCAACCACCTTCGACGCGGCGACTCGCGAAGGTGTCAAACACTTCCGAACGGAGTTTCATCTGGTCACCGTCCGGTCGACCGGCCCCTCGGGTCCTCAGTGTGCGCTCCGGTGGGCCCGGCGGTCTTCACGGACCGGGCTGCTAGCATCCGTGCCCCGATGCTCGCCCCCGCCGACTCTCACGGCTCAGAGATTCCGACCTACAGCCGTGACCGCGCCAGGCGCCGCGCGCGGATCGCCTCGATCGTCACCGGCACCACCATCGAGTGGTACGACTTCTATCTCTACGGCTCGCTCTTCACGGTGATGCAGCCGCACTTCTTTCCGACCACCAATCCGATCTCCGGATGGCTGATCGGGCTCGCGCTGTATGCCACCGGCTTCGTGATTCGCCCCGTGGGGGCCGCCTACTTCGGGCGACTCGGCGATCTCCGCGGCCGGAAGGCGGCCTTCCTCGCCACGCTGCTCCTGATGGGCGGGGCGACCACCGCCATCGGCCTTCTCCCCGGCTACGAGCGGGTCGGCATCCTCGCCCCGGCGCTGCTGGTGCTCATGCGGCTGCTGCAGGGCTTCGCGCTCGGCGGGGAGTACGGCGGCGCCGTGATCTACGTGGCGGAGAACGTTCCGGACGGCGAGCGCGGCTACTACACCAGCTACGTCCAGGTCACCGCGACGCTCGGGCTCCTCGTCTCGATGATGGTGCAGCTCGCGGTTCGCAACTACCTCGGTCCCAGCGAGTTTGCGGCCTGGGGCTGGCGCCTCCCCTTCGTGTTCTCTCTGTTCCTCCTGGGCATCGCCGGCTGGGTACGCGCGCAGCTTCCGGAGTCTCCGCTCTGGGAGCGGCTCCGCCTCGAGAACCGCCTCTCGCGCGAGCCGCTGGTCGACGCCGGGCGGAACTGGAAGAAGCTGGCGCTGGCGCTCTTCGCCGCGACCGCCGGTCAGGGCGTGGTCTGGTACACCGCTCAGTTCTTCTCCGTGCAGTTCATGACCCGGCTGCTCGGCATTCCCGCGCAGACCGCGACGCTCATCGCCGCCGTGGCGCTCCTCTGCGGCCTGCCCTTCTTCGTCGTCTTCGGAGCGCTCTCCGACCAGATCGGCCGGAAACGGCTGATGGTGGTGGGGAATCTCCTGGCGGCGATCAGCTTCTTCCCCATCTACCGGGCGATGCAGATCGTCTCCAGTCCGCTGAACGAGGCGGCGATGACCGCGCTGGTCTTCGTCCAGGTGCTCCTGGTCACCATGACCTACGGACCGATCGCCGCCTTCCTGGTCGAGTTCTTCCCGGCACGCGTGCGGTACACGTCGCTGTCCATTCCCTACCACCTGGGCAACGGCATCTTCGGCGGTCTCACCGCCTACCTTGCCTCGACAATTGCGGTGAGCGCGAACAACAAGTTCGTCGGGCTGGCGTTCCCCTGCACGGTGGCGCTGATCACGGCGGCGCTCGGCGCGCTGTACCTGCCCGAGACGTCGAGGACGCGGATCTGGGCCGAGCTGCGCCGTGGCTCGGGTTCGGGAAGCGGGCCATACCCGGTCCGCGAGCCGACCGGAGAGCACCGCGCACCGAGCGGCGTGCACCTCGTCCCTCCGGGCGTGTAGCGGCGCAACCTCAGTGGATCGCGGCGCGGACCGGCAGCCGCCGCAGCAGCTGGGCCTCCGCCTCCAGCAGCTGCTCGAGCCGCGGCCACGTCGCCTCGCCGTGCACCCGCGCCGCCAGTCGGAGGAAGAGCTTCTGGTGGCCGTCCTCGCTCCGGGCGAGCTCGGCGTAGAAGCGCCGCAGGTCCGGGTCGGGCAGCGCTCCGGCCAGCAGCGCCAGGCGCTCGCAGCTCCGCGCCTCGATGATCGCCGCCACCAGGAACCGGTCCAGCTGGCGCTGCGCGGCCGGCGTCCGCACCACGTCTTGAAGGCCCTGCGCGTAGGGGTCGCCCGGGTCGCGGCCAAGCGTGAGCCCGCGCCGCTCGAGGAGCTGGAGAACCCGCGCGAGGTGCCCGCTCTCCTCCCGGGCGAGCCGGGCCATGTGCGCCGGGAGCCCCGGGACCTCGGGATAGGCCTGGAGCAGCGAGAGGGCATTCGCCGCGGCCTTCTTCTCGCAGTGCGCGTGGTCGACGAGCACCGCGTCGAGATGCGCGAGCGCATTCGGCAGCCAGCGCGGATCGGTCCCGCAGCGGAGCGTGACGCGGTTGTGAAGCTCGGAGGGCGGAGAGCTCATCTGCCGGGCGCGTCCTATCGCGCCGGGGCCGCCGGCGTCACCCGGGGCCGAACAGCGCCTCATTCACCCGGGAGGGGTCCACCGCGATGGGCTCCCGGGGAAGCCGCTCCAGGACAAACCGGGGCACCAGCGCCTGCAGGTCGACCGGTCGTCCATCGCCGAGCCCCGCCCAGGCCGCGAGCAAACCGACCAGCCGCTCCGGTGCGATGCCGCGCTCCCGGAGCTCGGCCAGGCCGGGCGTTCCCGCGCGCTTGGCCAGGCGCTTCCCGTCGGGGCCGAGAAGGAGCGGGACGTGGGCATACACCGGCACGGGGAGCCCGAGCGCCTCGCAGAGCTGGATCTGCCGGGCCGTCGACCTCAGGAGGTCGTCACCCCGGAGGACGTGGGTGATGCCCATCTCCGCGTCGTCCACCACCACCGCCAGCTGGTAGCTCGGGACGCCGTCGTTCCGGAGCACCACGAAGTCTCCGACCTCCCGGGCGACGTCCTGTACGATCCTGCCGTGGAGCAGGTCGTGGACGTCGGTGAGCCCCTCGCGAGGCCGGAACCGCCACGCCGGTGGACGGGTCCGCGCGCGTTCCTCGACCTGCTCGGAGGAGAGCGCGAGACAGGTTCCCGGGTACCGTGGGCCCTCGTCCGCAGGACCGTGCGGCGCGGACACCGCACGGGCGATCTCGCTCCTGGTGCAGAAGCACGGGTACACCCGGCCCGTGGCCCGGAGCCGCTCGAAGGCCGCGCGGTAGAGGTCCAGCCGCCGGCTCTGGAACACTGGCGGTGCGTCGAACTCGAGGCCGAGCCAGGCCTGGTCGGCAAGCAGCGCCTCGGTGAGCCCGGTCCGCGAGCGCGCGGTGTCCAGGTCCTCGACCCGGAGGAGGAACTCCCCCGCCTGCGAGCGAGCCCACAGCCAGCCAAGCGCCGCCGCCCAGGCATTGCCGAGGTGGAGCCGCCCCGTGGGACTGGGGGCGAACCGGCCGCGATGGGTCGCCGTCACGTCGTGGGCAGAGGTGCCACACCATCCCTGTGACCCGCAATCCCGACCTTTGCTAAGAGCGCGGCGCCCGATGCGGTTCCTCCACCTCTCCGACGTCCACGTCACGGCCGACTACCGGCGCCACTCGCTCGTGCGCCTGGGCTGGCGCCGGTGGCTCGCCCTCGGCGAGCTGACCTTCGGTGGCCGCGCGCGCGCCTTCGCAAGGGCCCCGGAGACCATCACCCGGATCCTGGAGGACGCCCGCACCCTCGAGGTGGACCACGTCATCCTCTCCGGCGACGTGACCGCCTATGCGCTCCCCGCCGAGTTCGACGGGGCGAGGGCCGCCATGGGCCAGTGGGCCGAGGAGCCGCGCCGCTGCACGGTCATACCGGGCAACCACGACCGTTACACCCCCGGCGCGCACCGCACGCGGCGCTTCGAGCAGACCTTCGGGAACCTCCTGGTCTCCGACCTGCCCGACATCGCCGTCGAGGAGGGCTTTCCCTTCGTGCGGCTCCTCGGCGAGCACGACGCGGTCATCGGGCTCCAATCGGCGCGGGTGCCTTACTTCCCCGGACTGTCCTACGGCATCGTCGGGCGGAAGCAGCGGGACGCCCTCGCCGCGCTGGTCCACCGCCCCGAGCTGGAGGGGCGCGCGGTGCTGGTGGTCGTTCATCACGCGCCGTTCGGCGAGCTGGGGAAACCGGACCGGCTGCTGCACGGCCTCGTCGACGCGCCGGCCGTCCTGGCGCTGATCCCCGGCGAGCGGTTCGCGCTGCTCCACGGGCACATCCACCAGCGGTACCACTTTCCCGCCACCGACCGTCGCCCCCACATCTTTGGCGCCGGCTCGTCCACGCAGGCGGGTCACGAGGGCTACTGGATCATCGAGACCGCGGGTGGCCGCATCGCGCGCTGCGAGAAGCGAAGTCTGACCGGCTGAGGGTCGGGTCCGGTGAGGCCCGTTCACCCAGCCGCGGCCGAGACCGGTGACGCCGCGCTCCCCGGGGCGATGGTGTCCGCCAGGGCGAGCGACTCGCGCACGCAGTCCGCGATCCCGGGTCCGCGGTAGGCGCTCCCGGCCAGCACGAGGCGCGGATGGTGCCGCAGCGCCGTCGCGATGGCATCCAGCCGCGCGTGATGGCCCACCTCGTACTGAGGGATCGCCTGGGCCCAGCGCACGATCCGAACCAGGTCCGGCGGCCGCTGGATGCCGAGCATCGTCCCCAGCTCCTCGCGCACCACGCCGACCAGCGCTTCGTCCGGAAGCGCCGCCCACTGCGCCCCGTGGGCTCCGCCGACCAGGACGGTGAGCAGCGTTCCCCCGCCGGGAGCACGGAACGGGTACGCCGAGGAGACGAAGATGACGCCCAGGACCCGCCGGTGCTCGCGGGCCGGCACCAGCACCCCGAATCCCTGCGGGTCCGGGTCGAGCGCCGGACGCCAGCCGAGGTGGACCACCGAGATCGGCACCGCGTGAATCGCCTCCAGCGCGGTGGCGATGCTCGCATCCAGCGGCCGGAGCAGCTCCGCCGACAAGCGCGGCGGCACGGCGAGCACCACCCGCTCGAAGCGTTCGCCGCCACCGTCCCAGCTCACCTGCCACCCACCCGCCGCGGGCTCGAGCGCGCGCACCCGGATCCCGAGGCGGACCGCGTCGCCGAGGGCCTGCCCCAGCGCCCGGGGGAGCGTCCCGAGCCCCCCCTCGAACGAGGCCAGCCGGGGAGGCGCCGCCCGCGGTCCCTTGCGTCGCATCGCCTTCGCCGCGAGCAGGAGGCTCCGGTGACTTCGCTCCATCTCGTGGAGCCGGGGGAACGCCGCGCGAACGCTCAGCCGCTCCGAATCGCCGCCGAAGATACCGGTCTGCACCGCGTCGAGCAGGGTCTCGGTCACGTGCCGTCCGAGGTGGCGCCGCCCGAAGTGGGCCAGGCTCTCGTCCACCCCGGTGGGCCCGCGGCGGCTCAGTGGCTCGAGCAGGAGGCGAAGCTTCGCCCACCAGGGCACGATGTCCGAGCGCAGCAGCTCCGGCGGCTTCGAGGGCAGGAAGCGCACCTTCCCGCGGACGAAGAGCGCCCGCCGGTCCCCGGCCGGGGATGCCGGGCGCAGTTGGTCCGCGATGCCCAGTGCCTCGGCGACCCGGGACACTGCGCCCTCCCGGTCGAGGAAGCCGTTGGGACCGGCCTCGAGGACAAAGCCCTCGTCGAGCCAGGACCGGATCTGCCCTCCGACACGCTCCGATCCCTCGAGCACCGTCACCGGAGTCCCGCGCGCCCGCAGCGCCCAGGCGAGCGTCAGCCCCGAGATGCCAGCTCCGACGATGGCGGTGCGCAGCTGCGGCACGGACCTTCCTCCAGGACGAACGCCTGACGGGCCGCGATTCCGCTCGCGACCCGCCCGGGTGCTGCTTATGTCACGGCCATGCGCTTCGTGGTGACCGGTGCGAACCGCGGGATCGGCCTGGAGTTCGTCAAGCAGCTGACAGCCCGGGGTGAGGAGGTCGACGCCACCGCCCGCGACCCCGGGGACGCGCCCGAGCTCCAGGCCCTGGCCCGCCCGGGCGTCCAACTCCGGATCCACCCGCTGGACGTGGCCGACGACGCCAGCGTGGCCGCGTTCGCGGAGCAGCTCCCTCCCGGCCCGGTGGAGGTGCTGATCAACAACGCCGGGGTCTCGGGGGTGAAGGGCGGAGAGCCGATCGACCCTGCCGACATCCTCCGGGTCTTCAACGTGAACGCGGTCGGCACGCTCCGGGTCGTGCGCCTGCTCCTCCCGCGGCTCCGCGAGGGGAAGGGGAAGAAGATCGTCAATCTCACCAGCGTCCTGGGGAGCATCGCCGAGGCCGACGGCGGCCGCTTTGCCTACCGCCTGAGCAAGACCGCCCTGAACATGGCCACCAAGATCCTGGCCGAGGACCTGCGCGGCGAGGGCTTCCGCACCGTCGCGCTCCATCCCGGGTGGGTACAGACGCGCATGGGGGGAGGCGCCGCGCCGCTGCCACCGGAGCAGTCGATCCGGGGGATGCTGCGCATCATCGACGGGCTCACCGCCGAGCAGAGCGGACGCACCTTCGATTTCCAGGGCCGGCAGATTCCCTGGTGACCCGTCAGGGGTAGAGGCGCTCCACCGTCCACGGCGCGTCGGGAGACGCCCGGCGGAACAGCTCCCGGTCGTGGAGCCGGAACTCGCCCGACTCCCAGAACTCGATCCGGTCGGGGTCCAGCCGGAACCCGGACCAGTACGGAGGCCGCGGGACCTCCCGGCCGGCGTGCCGGGCCTCGACCTCCCTCACCGCCGCCTCGAGCACGGCGCGGCTGGCCAGCGGCTCACTCTGACGCGACGCCCAGGCGCCGATCTGGCTTCCGCGCGGGCGGCTGGCGAAGTACGCATCGGCCTCCTGATCCGAGACCTGCGTCACGCGCCCCTCGATGCGCACCTGCTTCTCCAGGGGCTTCCAGTGAAAGTTGAGCGCGGCCCAGGGATTCGACCGCAGCTCACGGAACTTCCGCGACTCGAGGTGGCCGTAGAAGACGAAGCCCTCGCGGTCGAAGCCCTTGAGCAGCACCACCCGCGAGCTGGGGCGCCCGTCCGGCCCGACGGTGGAGAGCACCATCGAGTTGGGGTCCACCGGCACGGCGGCCTCCGCCTCGCGGAACCACTCCGCGAACTGCTCGAACGGATCCGTCATGCGGCCCTCCATAGCAGAGACTGCGTGCGCGCGGGCGTTGACGGCCGGCCAGCAGCGGGCATGGTGGGCCCGTGAAGATTCTCTACGTGGCCTCCGAGGTCGCGCCCTACAGCAAGTCGGGCGGACTGGCCGACGTGGCGCACGCGCTGCCGCGAGCGCTCTCGGCGCGAGGCCACGAGGTCCGGGTGGTGACCCCGCTCTACGCCACGGCCCGCATTCCGAACGCCGAGGACACGGGCCGCTCCATTCGCTTGCGCTTCCCCTTCGGCGAGCCGCGCGCGGGCATCCGCGTGGCAAGGCCGGAGCCCCGGCACGAGGTGTGGTTCCTCGAGCATCACGGATTCTACGGTCGGCCGGGCCTCTACGGAGACGGGCACGGCGAGTACGGCGACAACCATCGGCGCTTCGCCTTCCTCGCGGTCGGCGCGCTGTCCGCGGCGCAGGCGATGCGGTTCGCGCCCGACGTGGTGCACCTGAACGACTGGCAGACCGGGCTCGGCGCGCTGGCGCTGGCGCGCGGCTTCCGCGGCACATCGGTGGGCGAGGCGCGGAGCCTCTTCACCATCCACAACCTCGCCTACCAGGGGCTCTTCTCCAAGGCGGTGATGGCCGACCTCGGGCTTCCCTGGGACGTGTTCACCCCCGGGGGTCTCGAGTTCTACGACCAGGTGAACTTCATGAAGTCCGGCCTGGCCTTCGCCGACGCCCTCAGCACGGTGAGCCCCACCTATGCGCAGGAGATCCAGACCCAGGCCTACGGCTGCATGCTCGAAGGAATGCTCCGGGCGCGCGCCCACGAGCTGCACGGCATCCTCAACGGCATCGACGTGCACGAGTGGGACCCGCACGCCGACCCGTACCTCCCCGCGCCGTACGACGCCCACGACCTCTCGGGCAAGGCGGTGTGCAAGGCCGAGCTGCGCCATCGCTTCGGGCTTCCCGACCCGGACCACGTCTCGGACGCGCCGCTCTTCGGGGTGGTGACCCGCCTGGCGGGGCAGAAGGGCATCTCGTTGCTGCTGGAGGGCATTCCGACGCTCCTCGACCACGGAGCGGAGGTGGTGGTGCTCGGCAATGGCGAGCGCCGGTACGAGGACGCCCTGCGCTCGCTCTCCGCGGCCCGGTCCGATCGGTTCCGGGCCTTCATCGGCTTCGAGCCCGCGCTCTCGCACCTGGTGGAGGGCGGGGCGGACTTCTTCCTCATGCCCTCGCTCTACGAGCCGAGCGGGTTGAACCAGATGTACTCGCTCCGCTACGGGACGGTCCCGGTCGTGCGCGCGACGGGCGGGCTCGAGGACACCGTGCGAGACGCGGACCTCCCCGGCGGCACCGGCTTCAAGTTCCGCGACTTCGACGTGGGCGGCCTGCTCTGGGCCAGCGGCCGGGCGATGGACTGGTGGTGGCATCGGCGTGACGACCTCGATGCGCTCCGGCGGCGGGGCATGCTCCAGGACTGGTCCTGGGAGAGCTCGGCCGCGACCTATGAGCGCCTGTACGCCTCGCTCGCCGGCTGATACGACCTCGCGGCCATGAGCACCGCGGATGCGTTCTCGCAGGGGCCGAAGTCCACCCGTTCGGATGCCCTGGTGTTCTTCGGCGCGACGGGCGATCTGGCCTACAAGAAGATCTTCCCCGCGCTCCAGTCGATGGTGGAGCGTGGCTCGCTCGACTGTCCGGTCATCGGGGTGGCCAAGGCGGGGTGGACGCTGGAGCAGCTGAAGGCCCGGGCGAAGGAGAGCGTGGAGAAGCACGGCCCGGGCGTGCGCGAGCCGGCCTTCTCCAAGCTGATGTCGCAGCTGCGCTACGTCGATGGGGACTACGGAGATCCGCAGACCTTCGTGCAGCTCAAGTCGATGCTCGGCAGCGCGAAGGCCGCCACGCACTACCTCGCCATCCCGCCCATGCTGTTCGCCACCGTGGTCGAGGCGCTGAGCAAGTCCAGCTGCGCCACCGGCGCGCGGGTGGTGGTGGAGAAGCCGTTCGGCCGGGATCTGAAGAGCGCCGAGGAGCTGAACCGGATCCTCCACCAGGTGTTCCCGGAGCAGTCGGTCTTCCGCATCGACCACTACCTCGGGAAGGAGGCGGTCGAGAACCTCCTCTTCTTCCGCTTCTCCAACACCTTCCTCGAGCCGATCTGGAACCGGAACTACGTGGAGTGCGTGCAGATCACGATGGCCGAGAGCTTCGGCATCGAGGGTCGGGGCAAGTTCTACGACGAGACGGGGTGCATCCGGGACGTGGTGCAGAACCATCTGCTCCAGGTCGTCGGCTTCCTGGCGATGGAGCCCCCCTCGGACCTCTACTGGGAATCGGTGCGAAACGAGGTGGGCGACGTGTTCCGCGCCATCCCGCCGCTCCGCCCCGAGGACGTGGTGCGGGGCCAGTTCGTCGGGTACCGCCAGGAGCCGGGGGTGGCGCCGCACTCGCAGGTGGAGACCTACGCCGCGGTCCGGCTCCAGGTCTCGTCCTGGCGGTGGGACGGCGTGCCGTTCCTCATCCGCTCGGGGAAGCAGCTTCCGGTCACCGCCACCGAGGTGACGGTGAAGCTGCGCCGGCCTCCGCTCCGGAAGCTCACCCGGCGCGACGCCAACACCTTCCGCTTCCGGCTCGGCCCGGACATGAAGCTTTCGCTGAGCGCGCGGGTGAAGAAGCCCGGCCCCGAGCTGGTGGGAACGACAGTGGAGCTCGCGGTCGTGAAGCAGCAGAGCGCCGACGAGGCGGACGCCTACGAGCGCCTGCTCACCGACGCGATGAACGGCGATGCGACGCTCTTCGTCCGCCAGGACGCGGTCGAGGCCGCCTGGGCGGTGGTCGAGCCCGTGCTGGACAACGTCACCCCGCTCCAGTTCTACGAGCCGGGGAGCTGGGGCCCGCGCGAGGCCGAGCGCCTCGCGGCGGACCTGGGCGGCTGGGAGGACCCGATGGGCACTCCCCGGGACCCCTGAGCCGCCCGGGGACCGAGGCTAGTACCCGGCGTTCCGGTCCGGCACCGAGGCGATCATCGCCCCGGTGAACACCACTCCGCCGGCATTGGCCGCGGCGAGGAGGAAGCCCCACCACACCGGGTAGAACATCTGCCCCGCGGGGGCGAAGAACGGGGTCAGGAGGCCCGCGGTGAAGCCACCGAACAGGCCCAGGCCGACCGAGGCGAAGCGCGAGAGGGGCACCGAGCGCGCGCCGAAGATCCGCCAGGGGGGCAGGAGCAGCTCCGGGCCGAGCAGCCCGACGATGATCCCGATGGCGGTGAACAGCAGCGCCCCGACTCCAGACACCAGTTCCGGCGTGAAGATCATCGAACTCCTCTGAGGTGCGCGCACAATGCGTCGGTCGGGGACCGATTTCCACAGGAACCGTCGGGCGGCAGGTCAGGCGCGCTACACTCGGTCCCGTGCCGCTGGAGCGGGAGCTCGGAGGGTACGAGATCGTGGGCCGGCTCGCGGTGGGCGGGATGGCCGAGGTCTACCAGGCCCGGCCCCTCCCCTCGACCACCCCCGGGGCGGGGGAGGGCCCCGAGGTGGTCCTCAAGCGGCTGCTCCCGGCGTACCGGAACGACGGCGCGCACGTGAAGCACTTCATCGACGAGGCGAAGATCGCCGTCCGCCTCCAGCACAAGCACCTGGTCCGGACCTTCCGCTGCTTCAAGTCGGGAGCGGACTACCTGATGGTCCAGGAGCTCGTTCCGGGGCGGACCCTGGGCTACTTCCTCGAGCTGCTCATCCAGTCGGGGACGCCGATGCCGCTGCCCGCGGTGAACTACATCGGCTGGTGCTTGCTGGACGCGCTCGGGTACCTGCATGGAGGGATCGGGGCGAGCCCGCCGGTCCCCCTGGTCCACCGCGACGTCAATCCCTCCAACGTGCTCCTCTCGGTGACGGGCGACGTGAAGCTGACCGACTTCGGCATCGCCGAGTTCGACGGCTTCCCGCGGGCCGAGCAGGGGGCGCTCCGGGGGACCGTGGCCTACATGAGCCCGGAGCAGGTGGTGGGCGAGGCGGTCGACCCGCGGAGCGACCTGTACTCGGTGGGCATCATCCTCTGGGAGCTGGTGGCGAACCGGCGGCTGTTCCCGCAGGCGAGCGAGCTGGATCTCCTCGCCCGGGTCCGTGACGCGCAGATCCCGCTGCTGGAGCCGCTCCGTCCTGGCGTTCCCGAGTACCTCGCGCGCGTGGTGCGGCAGGCCACGTTCGCCGACCGGGAGAGGCGCTTCCAGAGCGCACCGGAGTTCGCCCGCGCGCTCCAGCTGGTCGCCCGGCGCAACGGGTGGCCGCTCACGGTCGAGGCGCTCAATCCGCTCCTTGGGCGCTAGATCGTCCGTCGGCGTTTCGGGAACACGGTTGGCGAAACAGGAAGAGATGTCAGCCGGTGGCGGTGCTCGGCTGCGTCCCGCCCTCGCGGGAGGAGGGGGCGGCGGGCGCCTTGAGGCGGGTCATCCGCACCCGGCCGAGCCGGGGTCCCTGCTTCGAGGCGATGGTGAATTGCCAGCCGTCGTAGGTGAACCGGTCGCCGACCTCGGGGATGCTCCCGGAGAGCGAGCTCAGGTATCCGCCGAGCGTCGCGTACTCTCCGTCGGGCAGGGGAAGCCCGAAGGCCTCGGCGAACTCGTCGACGTCCAGCATCGCGTCCACCAGGAAGGAGCCGTCGGGCTGCTTCTCGATGGGCTGCTCGGTCTGCTCGAACTCGTCCGCGATGTCCCCGACGATCTCCCGGAGGATGTCCTCGAGCGTCACCACGCCCATGAACCCGCCGTACTCGTCGGTGACCATCGCCATGTGGATCCGCCGCTTCTGCATCTCGCGGAGCAGGTCTCCCACCGGCTTGATCCAGGGCACGAACACCGCGGGCCGCACCAGGTCCTGGATGACGATGAGCTCCGGGTGCTGCAACAGCGGGATGAGGTCGCGCGCGTGCAGCACGCCGACGATGTGGTCGATGTCGTCCCGGTAGACCGGGATCCGGCTGTGGCTCTCCTCGGCGAGGATCCGGAGGATCTCCATGGGCGGGGTGGAGATCTCCACCGCCACCACCTCGGTCCGGGGGACCATCACGTCCCGGCAGCGCTTGTCCGAGAGCTCGAACACGCTCCGGATGAGCTCGGGCGCGCTCGCGTCCACCGTCCGGTTCGCGGCCTGGGCGGCGAGCATCCGCTCCAGCTCCGCGAGCGGAGGCGGGGGCGGCTCGAAGCGCGCGCGGATCCCGAAGGGCCGGAGCAGGAGGTTGACCCCGCCGAGCAGCACGCGGGCGAACGGGCCGAGCAGCCAGGAGAGCAGGGCAGGGAGCCAGGAGAGCTTCAGCGCCGCGGCCTCCGGGTCGGTGCTGGCGATGGCCCGGGCAGTCACGTCGGCCACCGTGGCCAGGAGGCCCACGAACAGCACGCCCGCCAGGGGGGCAGCCAGCGCGCCTCCGATGCCGCCCAGCCGGGACACGTCGAACTGCACCATCGCCGGGGGGGCGAGGGCCCCGACGCCGGCGGCCAGGAATCCGCTGAGGACCATCCCGATGCGGAGGGCCGAGGCCGTCATCTCCCGCTGGGTACGCAGGCGGAGCACACGGCGGCCTGCCCTCCCGTGCTGGGTGGCGAGTTCCTTGGCTTTCAGTTCGGAGACGCCCGAGAGCGCCGACTCCGCTGCGGCCATGAGGGCGCGGACCAGGAGGAGGGCGACGCACCCGGGCCACATCGCCCAGGACGGCATCGAACTAGCGTTAGCACGCCGGTCCCAACTGTGCTGGCCGACACTCTAACCCCGCGTTAAGACACGGGTGGACGCCTCCTCGCACGGCTGATAGAGGCGGCGCCGACCCGCGGCCCCCCGCTGCGCGTCGCACCGGAGGAGACATGCTCGCACGGGTGTACGTGACGCTGAAGCCAGGGGTGCTCGACCCGGCCGGCAAGGCCGTGGAGGGCAGCCTCCACGCGCTGGGCTTCGGCCAGGTCTCCGGTGTCCGGCTGGGCAAGTACATCGAGCTGCAGCTCCCCGACGGGAGTGGCCCCGAGGCCCGGGCCCAGGTGGAGGAGATGTGCCGGAAGCTCCTCGCCAACACGGTGGTGGAGAACTTCCGGGTGGAGATCGGATGAAGGTCGGGATCGTCGTCTTCCCCGGCAGCAACTGCGACGAGGACGCCTTTCACGCGGCGGGGCAGGTCCTCGGCCACCAGCCGCAGATGCTGTGGCACAAGGACCATGACCTTCGCGGCAGCGAGCTCATCATCCTCCCCGGCGGGTTCAGCTACGGGGACTACCTGCGCTGCGGGGCCATCGCGCGCTTCGCGCCGGTGATGGAGGAGGTGGCCGCCTTCGCGAAGAAGGGCGGGCCGGTCATCGGCATCTGCAACGGCTTTCAGATCCTCACCGAGGCGGGGCTGCTGCCCGGCGCGCTGCTCCAGAACGCGAATCGGCAGTACATCTGCCAGGACGTGGTGCTCCGCACCGAGAAGGCGCGGACGCGCTTCGCCTCGGAGCTGACGCCGGGCGAGACGTTCAGGATCCCCATCGCCCACGGCGACGGGAACTACTTCATCGACGACGAGGGGCTGAAGCGGCTCGAGGGCGAGGGCCAGGTGGTCTTCCGCTACCTCCAGAATCCCAACGGGAGCCGGGCGGACATCGCCGGCATCGTGAACTCCTCGGGGAACGTGCTGGGGATGATGCCCCACCCCGAGCGGAACGCCGAGCCGCTGCTCGGCAATGCCGACGGCCGCCGGGTGCTGGCCTCGTTCCTCCACTGACATGGCCCTGAGCAAGGACGTCATCGCGCAGCACGGGCTCAGCGAGTCCGAGTACGCCCGCATCCAGGAGCACCTGGGGCGGGAGCCGAACCTGCTCGAGCTGGGAGTCTTCAGCGTCCTCTGGAGCGAGCACTGCTCGTACAAGTCCTCGCGCAAGCACCTTCGCGGCTTTCCGACCAAGGGGCCGCGGGTGCTGGTGGGCCCGGGTGAGAACGCGGGCGTGGTGGACATCGGCGACGGGATGGCGGCGGCCTTCAAGATGGAGAGCCACAACCACCCGAGCTACATCGAGCCCTACCAGGGCGCGGCGACCGGCGTGGGCGGCATCCTCCGGGACGTCTTCACCATGGGGGCGCGGCCGATCGCCTCGCTGAACTCGCTCCGGTTCGGCGACACGTCGCACCCGAAGACGGCGTGGCTGCTCGACGGGGTGGTGCGGGGCATCGGCGGCTACGGGAACTGCATCGGCGTGCCGACGGTGGGCGGCGAGGTTGCCTTCGACGAGAGCTACAACGGCAACTGCCTGGTGAACGCCTTCACCGTGGGGGTGCTGGAAGCCGACCGCATCTTCAAGGGGACGGCATCGGGCGTCGGCAACCCCATCCTCTACGTGGGGAGCAAGACCGGGCGCGACGGCATCCACGGGGCGACGATGGCCTCGGCGGAGTTCGACGAGGACAGCGAGAGCAAGCGCCCCACGGTGCAGGTGGGCGACCCGTTCACCGAGAAGCTTCTGCTCGAGGCCTGCCTGGAGATCTTCAAGACCGACGCCCTGGTGGGCATCCAGGACATGGGGGCGGCGGGGCTGACCAGCTCGTCCATCGAGATGGCGGGTCGGGCGGGCAGCGGCATCGAGATCGACGTGGCGAAGGTGCCGCGCCGCGAGGAGGGGATGACGCCGTACGAGGTCATGCTCTCCGAGAGCCAGGAGCGGATGCTCATCGTGGCCAAGCGGGGCCGCGAGGACGAGGTGCTCCGCATCTTCCACAAGTGGGACCTGGACGCGGCGGTCATCGGCCGCGTGACCGACGACGGCCGGGTTCGGATCCTGGACGGCGGAAAGGAGGTCGCGAACCTCCCGGTGACTCCGCTGACCGACGGCGCGCCGATCTACGACCGTCCGACGAAGCGGCCTCCGGAGCAGGACGCGCTGCAGTCGTTCGATCCGCTGTCGGTGCCGCCGGGGCGTGACCACGGCGAGACGCTGCTCGGGCTGCTCGCGCGGCCGACCATCGCCAGCAAGGAGTGGCTCATCCGGCAGTACGACCACACGGTGCGCCTGGGCGCGGTGGTGCGGCCGGGGCCGGCGGACGCGGCGGTGGTGCGCGTCGAGCGGAGCGGGAAGGGCCTGGCGATGGCCGTCGACTGCAACGCCCGCTTCGTCTACCTCGACCCGTTCGAGGGAGCGCGGCTGGCGGTGGCCGAGTGCGCGCGCAACGTGTCCTGCGTGGGTGGCGAGCCGCTGGGGCTGACCGACTGCCTGAACTTCGGCAACCCCGAGCGCCCGGAGATCATGTGGCAGTTCGCCGAGGCGACACGGGGCATCGCTGCGGCCTGCCGCGAACTGGACCTCCCGGTGGTGAGCGGGAACGTGAGCCTCTACAACGAGACGGAAGGCAAGGCGATCCTCCCCACGCCGACGGTGGCGGTGGTGGGGCTCCTGCCTGACGTGACCGCGACCTGCGCCGGGGTGTTCCGGAAGGCGGGCGACAAGGTGGCGGTGCTCGGCGAGACGCGCGGACAGCTCGGCGGCTCCGAGTGGCTGCTGATGACCGCCGGGAAGATCGCCGGCCGGCCGCCGGCGCTCGACGCGGAGCGGGAGAAGGCGCTCCAGTCGGTGGTCCGTGACCTGGTGCGGAGCCGCAAGGTGGTCTCTGCCCACGACACGAGCGAGGGCGGCCTGGCGGCGGCGCTCGCCGAGTGCTGCATGGCGGACGCGGAGAAGCCCATCGGGGCGCAGGTCTCGCTGCCGGTGGGCTCGGTCCCGCCGCACGCGTACCTCTTCGGCGAGGACGCCTCGCGCGTGATCATCTCCTACGCGCCGGAGAACGAGAACGAGATCGCTGCGGCGTGCAAGGCCGCGGGCGTTCCGTTCGCGAGCATCGGCACGGTGGGCGGGGATCGCCTCGTCATCTCCGGCCTGGTCGACCTGTCGGTGTCCCGGCTCTCGGGCGCGTGGCGTCGCGGAATCCCGTCACTGATGAAGAAGCCCACGCATCTCTGACCCGCGGTCGATGAGCGGGCCGTCGCCAGCGGTGCCAGACTCCTCGTTCGTGGGGCTCATTCCGCGAACCGCGGTGCTCAGCGGAGCGGCCTAAAGAACTCGCGGATGTCCTGCGCCAGTAGCTCCGGCTCCTCCCACGCGGCAAAGTGCCCGCCGCGGGGCATGTCGGTCCACCGCCGGACCTCGTAGCCGCGCTCGACCCAGCGGCGAGGTGGCGACGGCGCCTCGAGCGGAAAGTGGGCGTAGCCCATCGGGACGCGGATGCGCTCTCCCGGCCCGAGCTGCAGCGGGGTGAGCTTCGATTCACGGTAGAGGCGCACCGACGACGCGGCGGTGTTCGTCACCCAGTACAGCGTGACGTTCGCCAGGAGCTCGTCGAGCGAGAACCGTGACTCGATATCTCCGTCGCAGTCGGCCCAGGCGCGCACTTTTTCCAGGATCCACGCCGCGAGGCCGGCCGGCGAATCGGTGAGCGCGATGCCGAGCGTCCCCGGCCGCGTCGCCTGGAGGTGCCCGTACGCTCCCTCTTCCTCGAACCACCGTGCATTGTCGGCGAGGAAGGCGCGCTCCTCGGCGCCCAGCGCGGCCTCGCTCTCCACCCACGGCCGGAACGAGCCCGGAATGTAGTTGAGGTGCAGCCCGACCAGTCGCTCGGGAGCCTTCCGCGCGATCCACGTCGAGATGCCGGCGCCCCAGTCACCCCCCTGGGCGGCGAAGCCGGAGTACCCGAGCTGCTCCATGAGGCCCACCCAGAGATCGGCCATCACGGAATTCGACATCCCGGGCGAGGTCGGCCGATCCGAGAAGCCGTATCCCGGAATCGACGGCACCACCACGTCGAAGCTGTCCTGCGCCGAGCCGCCGTGCGCGACGGGGTCCGCGAGCATCGGGATGATCGCGAGCATCTCGAAGACCGACCCCGGCCATCCGTGGGTGAGGATCAGCGGCATCGGCTTCGGCCCACGCCCCCTCAGGTGAATGCAGTGGATCCGGGTGTCACCGACCCCGACGAGGAACTGCGGGAGCGCGTTGAGCCGGGCCTCGTGTGCTCGCCAGTCGAACCGTCGCTCCCAGTGCGTCACCACCCGGCGGAGCCACGCCTGGTCGACTCCCTCGCTCCAGCCGACCCCGGCCACCGGCTCCGGCCACCGGGTGCCCGCGAGTCGCTCGCGCAGGTCGGCCAGCACCCGCTCGGGCACGCTCGCACGGAAGGGCTCGATGGTTCTCCGTTCCATTCACGGCGACCCTAGGCTCCCTCGGCGAACATCTCCAGCCCTGCGTGACGAGCCGCCCGAGTGCGCGCTCACTCGCAGTGCTCGGGCTCGCAGGGAGGCTTCAGCTCCGGATCGCAGACCTGAACGCAGCACGTCCCGATCCTGCATGCCTGGTGCAGGTCCTCCGTGTCGATCGTGGGGCACGCGCGGCCGCAGAACCCGCAGTTCTGGGGATCGCCCAGCGGCTTGCAGACCGGCGGCGAGCCGCAGGGATCGGGGTCGAATCCGTCGTTGCACTTCTGGCCGCACTCATACTGACCGGTTCCCGAGTTGAGGGTACAGATGCGATGCGCATTCGGCACGGCCGCGGGGCACGCGCCTCGGCCGCCGCAGTTCTCGACCGATGAGAAGTCGGTCTCGCAACCGTCCGCGTCCTGATCCGTCGTGTAGTCGCGGCACGTGCCACTGCTGTTCTGGCAGTCGTGAAACTGCGGGAGCCTGCAGTCGTAGCGACACTCGCCTCCTACGCAGGTGGGTGGCGCGTCGCTGGTGTTCTTCCCGGGCAGCGAGCTCGGACACACCTTTCCGCAGGCGCCGCAGTTCCGGGGGTCATTGTCCACGGGGGTCTCGCATCCATCCGCGTCAGGCCCCTCGGTGGTCAGCGTGCCGCCGTTGCAGTTCCGGTATGGCCAGCTGCATGCGTAGATGCACTGGCTGCTGGCGCACCCTGGCGTGGTGTTGTTCCTCGACTGGCACGCGCTCTGACAGGCGCCGCAGTGCTCCGGAGTCTGTAGCGACACGCAATGGAAGCTTTCGGGGCGTCCGTCCGGCCCGGGGCAGCAGGCGGGAGCGCCTCCCGAGCACGGCCCTGCCTCGCTTCCGCAGGCACAGGTCCCCACGCAGCGGTTGGTCGAAGTTCGGGAGCAGGTCTGATCGCAGTCCGGACCGCAGTGCGTGAGGTCGGCCTCGTACGGCGGACGCCCGGGAGCGGCGGCGCAGGTGCCGAGCCTTCCATTCAGACACACGCGCGTGCCGGCGAGGCACATCGTCGGGTCATGCACGCCGCATGGGCTGGCGGCTCCCTCCGAGCATCCCACGCCGAGCTTGAACGCCTCTTGCGCCTGGGCGGTCCCGCTGGTGACCTGGACCACGAAATCCGCCGCAGGTGAGACCACGTCCAGCGGAGTTCCCTCGAGCAGACCGGTGCTCTCTCCGATGCTGAGCCAGCCGGACAGGGAGGGCGGCAGCTGCGGAAGGCTCCACGACAGGGAACCGCCCCCACCCTGCGCCTGGAGCACCACGCTGCGCTCGCGATAGTCCCGTCCCACCACGGCGTCGGGCAGCGCGGCCGTCTGGATGCTCAGGTCCTGGCCCTGTCCGGGCTCGACGGTCCCGCACGCGGCGAGCAGCGCGACCGGCAGCCACCGTGTCCCCAGCTTCATGCCCGCCCCCCCTTCTGCATTCCCCCGGCCAAGCGTAGCCCTGCTCGAAAATGCTCCGAAAGCTGGAACGTCGCGTGCACAATCCCCTGCTGGCCGAGGCGATGGCGTCGGGAGAATGACGCGGTCCGTCCGCATCGACGGACGGGGGGACGAATGCTCAGACGGAGGACCGCAGGGTTGCTGCTGGTCGCGAGCGCCGCGTGCACCTCGCTCACCCCCAGCGCGGACTGCTCGAGCTCGGCGTGCCCTGACGGTCAGACCTGTGACGCGACGACCCAGCTCTGTGTCCTGGATCTGAGCCCGCAGATCACCGTGCTCTCCCCGAAGCCCGATGCCGCGGTGAAGGACCCCGCCCTCGAGGTGCGGGGAACAGTCGCCACGTGGTCCGATTCGACCCTGGTCGGGATGAGCTACCAGCTGGTCGACGCGGGCACCGCGGGAGGGATCCCGGTGGATGGAGGCCTCTTTGCCCTCACCATCCCCCTCCCGGCGCTGGACGGAGAGGACGTGCAGCTCGTGCTCGTCGCGCGCGACAGCCAGGACCGCGAGCGCCGGGTCGCGGTTCCGTTCCGGGTGGACGACATGGCGCCACGTCCTCGGTTCGCGCCCGGCGATGGCGAGCGCGGGGCGGACGTCCAGCTGACGATCGACTTCGGCGAGGCCGTCACCGGCACGGGGACCCCCGCAATGCTGCTTCCTGATGGAGCCACCGGGGCCTACGACTCGGCCCACCGCCGCTACGTCTTCATCGGGCTGAGTCACGACACGGGTTACCAGGTCAGCGTCGATGGAGGCGTGGTGGTCGACGCCTTCGGGAACTCGAACGAGCCCGGGACGGCTCGCTTCTGGACGGCAGCTCGTCCGGCGCAGACCGGGACCATCGGCGGGCTGGACTCCGTCCTCTCGTTCGACGCTGCCTCCGACGAGGACGGGGTGGTCACCCTCGCCATCGAGACCGGAAGCAAGGTGGTGTGGGGCTGGTTCGATCCCGCGAATGGAACGTTCTCACAGCTGACCCTGCTCGACGTCGCCGCGCCGCCACTCATGGCGCTGAGGACGACGACGGCGTTTCAGGCCGATGGTGGCGCTCCGCTCCGGGTCGCGGCGGTCCTCCAGCGCGATGCCACCGAACGCCTCGACGTGCGCACCGGAACCGCCTTCTCCACTCCTTCCGCCGCGTACGCCATCCCCGCAGGTCCGTCATGCGCCGAGCCCGCAGCATCGTTCGGCACCGTGGGCCTCGTGAGCTCGACCGGGACTTACTCCCGCGGTCCGTACTCGCTGACCGTCGGTTTCGTTCCCGATCGACTGGCAATCCGTTCCGACCAGTTCTGGGAGGTGGTGGCCACCGACGGTCAGCACCGCCTGCTCAGGGCCTGGTTCCGCGCGGCATGCGGAAGCGCTGCTGCTCAGGAGATTCGCGTCGAACCGCCGGTCCGGACCGATCTCGCCGATGACCCGCGGTTCTCGCTCGCGCTTTCCCGGGCGGACCGCAGCCTGCTCGTGTTCGACACCCGGACCGGAACCCGCCTCGAGTCCTGCCGGAGCTGCGAGGCGGGGGCGGATGCAGGCGTGTGCCCGCCCGCGGTCGAGCGGGCCGCCGCCGGAGGGCTCACCGTGGCGTCCAGGCACGATGGCGCCCGGGTCATCGGGGCGCGCCGGAACGCGAGCAATCTCCTCGAGCTCCTCGAGCGGGACCTCGCCAGCGACTGCGACTCGCCGTGGACCGTGCTTGCCATCGCCCCGGACAGCAGCCCGGCCATCGCCTGGCAGCCGGCGATGTTCGGACGGAAGCCGGGGCTGGTGTACAGCACCACGAACGACGTCCGGGTCTACGTGCCCTGACCTCTCAGAAGCGCCCCGCCACCGCGATCGAGCTGGGACCGGCGACCACGGTGGTACTCGGTGCCTTCGCGTCCGTCAGCCAGAGCCAGAGCCCCGTTCCGAGCGCGGCCGCTCCGACGGCATATCCGACGTAGGCCAGGGTCTGCTGCGTCTGCGCGTCGCTGCGGTAGCCGTCCACCGATCCCACCTGAGAGGGCAGAGGCGCGCTCCCACCCGCATAGGCCTGGTTGAACTTGGAGGCGGAGTCGTTCGCCTTCAGCTGGAAGACCACTCCCAGCCCGAGCGCGACGGCTCCGGTCGCGGTCAGGGCGATTCCGGTGGGGGTGCGCCAGGTCCGGGGTGAAGCGCTCTGGCTCTGCGCGACCGCCGCTGGAGGGGGGAGGGCCAGCACAGACGCCTGCCCCGTGGATGGATTGACGGCCACCACGCGATCCCCGGTCTCACCGGTGACGACGAACCGCGCCAGCTCACCGAGATCGTCGCCTCCGCTCCGCGTGTTTCCGAGCTGGATGCCACCTTCCCGGGTCCGCTGGGCGGTCTGTGCATTGAGCACCGCCGCGGAGAGCCAGCTGGGACCTGCAGCGGGCCGGTCCAGCCGCAGGACCACCAGCTGGTCGACCTCGAGCAGCAAGGCGAGCTTCAGCGCGTTTCCGAGTGGAGTCTCGCGACCGTCCCGCGGTTGCTGGAGGCAGGCGGCCCGCGAGGGCGGGATGGTCTGCTCGAACGCGAGGTCGATCCGGAGGCTGGTGTCCTCGCGGAGCTGCACGACGTGAGGGAACGAGAACGCCTCCGGTCGCCCGACGAGGACCTGATACGTCCCCGGGACCAGCTCGAGGGTGGCCGGAGTGTGGCCGAGGGCGAACCCATCGACATAGACGGTCGTTCCAGCCGGCTGCGACTGCACCGAGAGGCGTACCTTTCGCGCCCGGGCGAGCTCGGCCCGCAGCTTGTCGAACCGCTGGCGAAAGGTCGGTGAGAACGCGTCGGGGCTCATGACGTGCCGCGGGTCGACCCGGAGCACCGAGCGGAAGGCGTCGTCCGAAGCGTCGCGGCGTCGCTGCGCGCTCAGGGCCATGCCACGGATCAGCTGGGCATCTCCGAAGGTCTTCGCGCGGTCAGGGCCCGGGGGCAGACGCTCGAGCTCGGCAAGCGTCTGGTCGAGCAGGGCGAGCGAGTCGGCGACGCGGTCGTTGTAGAAAAGGTTCTCGGCGGTGGAGACCTGCCGCCGAACCTCGTCCAGGGTGTGGGTGGGCGGCCGGCCGACGCGGGCCTGGAACTGCTCCTCGGGAAGGAGCTGCGGCCCGACCCGCTCCGACAGCCGCTCCTCGAACTGTCGCGCGTACCGGAGCAAGTCGGGGTCGCGGCACTCACCGAGAGCGACCAGCGCCATCCGGGGAGCGGCAACCGCACCCGAGGAAGCGAGCACCACACCGAGCACCCAGCTGCGAATCGAGACCACCGTACCCCCCTCTGCCCTCGACGCCCGCACGCTCCTGGCATGCAGCTCGCAGAGGCCCAAGCAACGAAAATGCCGGGCCACGCTGGGCGATGCTATGACCTTTCTCGGCCGATCCGAAGGAGGGGGGCTTGAACGGCTTGCGGCGGACAGCGCTATCCGGGTCGCTGCTGGCGGCCCTGACCTCGCTGGCGGCTCCCCCGGAGAGCCCAACGCCGGCGCTGGTGCCGCACCCTCTCGTGGTGGTGGGTGGCAGCGACGATGACGCGGCGCGCTTCGGTCCTCAGCTCGACGCGGAGCTCGCGCGTCGAGACGTACGCGTGGTGGGTCAGCAATGCGCGCGGAAATTCGTGGCCGCGCGGCCGGGCGGGAGCTGCGGTGGAGACGAGCGGTGCCTCGCGGATCTCGCGCGTTCCTGTGGCGGTCAGCGTGCCCTCTACATCACCGTCTACCCCTTCCGGCCGCAGATGGTCTTTCAGGGCAAGCTGGTGCGCTCGGACGGGCTGCTCGAACGAAGCGTGTCCAACTTCGAGGTCACTCGACCGAAAGGCCGTCTCCGCCCGGAGATGGTCCGTCCAGGAATCGAGAAGGTCCTGACCGAAGGTCTCCACGTGGAGACCCTGGACCTGCAACCGCTGGTGGTCGCTCCGGTCGCGGGCGCCGTGGTGTCGCCGGTTGCGGCCCCCGTTCCCGAGCCGCGCGCCGAGGCTCCGCCGGCTGCCGTGGCGCCAATGGTCTCTCGGGGCGCATCCGGTCAGCGCATCGCGGCGTATGCCTGCGTGGGGGTGGGCGCGGTGGCGCTCGCGGTCGGGACGGCGCTCTTCTTCGGGGCGAAGAGCGACGAGGACGCGTACCAGCAGACGCTGGACCCTTCCGGGCAGCGACCCCCGACACCGGAGGCGGCCGCGGCGCAGGACTCGCTCCGGAGCAAATCGGTCCCGGTGACCGTCGCGCTGGTCGCGGGCGCGGCGCTGGTGGCGACCGGGGTGACGCTGTGGGTCCTGGACGGCAGCAAGCCGGAAAGCGCGCGGCTCGAGCTCCGGCCCGGGGCGGGTGGCGGAGCGCTGGTCATGGCGGGACGATTCTGAGGAGGCGCGATGCGGACCGGGATCTCGACGCTGGGGATACTGACCGCGCTCCTTCTGGTCGGAGCCTGTTTCGATCCAACGCGCCCATGCAGCACGAACACGGATTGTGAGAACGGCGGGACGTGCGACCCCGGGACGAAGACGTGCGTCGCCGCGGGCAATCCGAACGACAAGACGGCGCCGGTGTTCTCGATCGTGGTGACGCCGCCGCCGTCCCGGCAGGACACGACGAAGCTCACCGAGTTCGACCCGGGCTCGCCGGATGCGGGCCGGGGCGCATTCCGTCGCGATGAGAGCGTGGTGGTGACCGTCACTTCGAGTGACCCGGACGTGGATGCGAGCTCGGTGAAGCTGCTGGTGCATGGCGTGGCGGCGAATCCAGGGACCGCGGTGGAGGTGCAGCTTGGCTCGTGCGGGGCAACGAACCCGGCGGCGTCGAACCCATTCTGTCGGGAAGGCACAGTCGAGCTTGCGCCGCTGCCATTCGAGGCGTTCAGGGCCGTGATGCCGCTGGAGGTGTCGGGGTCTGACCTCAGCGACAACGTCGGAAGAGCGGATGCCGGGCTGAACGTGACGCGCTGGAAGTGGCGGTACGCGGCCGGCGCCCCGATCTACACGACGCCGGCGATCGCGGACGATGGGACGATCGTGTTCGGGACGAGCGATGGCGGGAGCGGGGCCCTCTACGCCTTGCTTGCCGATGGTTCCGAAAAGTGGGCCCCGGTTGCGCTCGAGCCTATCAAAGCGAGTCCGACACTCGGGACCGCGGACGGCGGTCAGCAGCTCACGTATGTCGGTACCGCTGGAGCCAATGGGAGGCTCGTCGCGATTGACGTCCGAGACGGCTCGCTCAGTTCCGTCTGCCCGACATCCGGTGGCTATGGTGGTCCTATCGTCGGTACTCCAGCCCTCGTGAAGTCCGGTCCCCAGTCTTTCGAAGGCGCCCTCGGAGTCGCAAATGGGGCGAAGATGGTGAACATCCGTCCGACGGCGAGTGCGGCAGACGGTATCTGCCTCGTTAGCGACGTCACCATTACCCAGGCGTACCCATCCAGCGTGGTCGCTCAAGTTTCTGATGCCTTCGTAGGTACTGCCGAAGGCGCGGTTCGCGCGTACAAGGTGTTGTCCGGAAACTGGGTCGCCAACACGACTTGGGGCGGTGGGCTGGGCTACTCGCCCGTCGGGAACGCCCCAGTTCAGTTATCCTTTCTCGCTTCAGCCGTGGTCGGAACGACGAGCTTGCGCGGTGTCTTTTCTTTGGAACAGGACACCGGGGTGCTTCAGGGAAGTTCGCCAGATGGCGGCGTTGAAGCGGATCCTGGTGGAGTGATCGTCTTTGGGGGTGAGTACCTTTTCGGAGGAGGCATCGCACCGTCCCCAGCGCTGTACTCTTCGCCACTGAGCTTAGGCACCGCAGCGCGCATACCGATTAGCGAGGCACTGGTCGGTACCCCAGTGGCGGGGTTGGGCGGCTTGGCGTACTTCGCCACCGCGGGTGGCTCTCTGGAGTCGCGCTCTTCCGCATCAACGCACAACTGGTCGGGGTTCCTGGGGGGCGGGGAGTCCTTCGCGGGGTCACCGACAATCGGGTGTGGACCCCAAGGAAGCGCATCCGGAGTCCTGTTTGTTGGCTCAACGAGCGGAAATCTATTCGCCGTTATCGTCGACAGCGCGGGACTTGATCCCTCCTCGCCCTGGCCCAAGTACCAGCACGACCTTCGGAACACCGGGAACCCGGCGACACCGATCCAGTCCTGCCCCTGAAGCGCCGATCACAGCAATTCGGTTGAACCGCCAGCGCCCGGGCACTACAGCCCCGCGTGACGTTCCACGAGGGCGAGCTTCTCGTTCAGGACCGCGCCGGCGTGCGCGGTGAGGCACGACGGGTCGGACAGATGCTCCGGACGGCGATTCGGCCGGATGCACAGACCTTCCTCGCCAAGCGGCGGTTCGCCATGGTCGCTGCCGAGGGTGTGGGCGGACAGGTGTGGGTCAGCATCCTCACCGGTCAGCCTGGTTTCCTGGTCAGTTCCGAAGATGGGATCCAGCTCGACGTGACGGTCGGTCCGGACATCCGCGATCCGATCGCCGCGGCGATCTCCCCCGGGAGCTCCGTCGGCCTGCTCGTGATCTCCTTCGCGGCCCGCCGCCGGTATCGCGTGAACGGCACGGTTCGCTCCATCGGACCGGGGATCTCGATCGACGTTCGTGAGGCGTTCGGCAACTGCCCCAAGTACATCCACGCCTACACGAAGCTTCCGGACGGGCCCGTTTCCCACGCGGACCCCCAGACGTCGGATCGCCTCGATGACCGCCAGCGTCGGTGGATCGAGAGCGCCGAAACCCTGTTCCTCGGGACGATGCACCCCGACGCCGGCGCGGACGCCTCTCATCGAGGAGGAGCGGCCGGATTCGTCCGGGTCACCGGCCCCCGGACGCTCGTCTGGGGCGACTACACGGGGAACAGGCTCTTCCAGTCCCTCGGCAACACCGCCGTGCATCCGCCCGCCGGGCTGCTCTTCCTCGAGCCCGAGACCGGCTCCACGCTTCAGCTCACCGGCAATTTGGAGATCGACTGGTCCCCCGAGGCGGCGGCCACCATTCCCGGCGCCGAGCGGGTCCTGCGCTTCTCCATCGAGCAGGTCGTGGAGCGAACCGGCGCGATTCCCCTCCGCTGGGCGCGCGGCGAGACCTCGCCCTTCAATCCTCCTGCGCGCTGAGCACGCTCTTTGCGAGCAAAGGGCCGCCGCCCATCACGCGTCGAGCTTCGCCTTCTCGATCCGGTCCAGCCGCAGCGTCCGTCGCTCTCCGCGCTCCAGGTCGTCGCAGTGCACCATCGTCAGCGAGCGCTCCATCGTGAGCCCCCGTACCCGCACTCGCCGGTCGGTCACCGTCCCGTCCGACGCGCGGTAGCGAATGCGCGTCACCCGCCGCTCGAACCACGCGTCCTCCACTGCCTCGCGCACGCCCGGCGCCGCCGGATGCGCTGGGATGCCCACGAAGGTCAGCTCCCGCATCAGCTCCAGCAGTTCCCGCTGCGCCGACGCTGCCAGCGCCCCCCGCACCTTGTCGATGCTTCCCTGCAGCGTCCGCGTGAACGGCACCAGCCGCATCCGGATCGCCCAGTCACCCAGCGCCGACAGAAGCGCCGCCTCCCGCGCCGTGAAGTTCACCGGCGGCAGCGAGTACGTCCGGTCCAGCGCGTAGCCGCCCCCGCGCCCGCGCTCGGCCGAGATGGGCAGCTCGGCCTCACGCAGCGCGTCGAGGTCGCGGTAGATCGTCCGCAGCGTCACCCCGAAGCGGTCCGCCAGCTCGGCCGCCGTCACCCCCGTCCGCCGGGCCCGGAGGTGCTCTGCCAGTGCGAACAGCCTTGCCTGCCGGCGCATCCCAACAAACCTGACAGACACCTGACATCGGGGCAAGCCATCTTCCCGGCCGCACTCGTGATTGTCGCGAGACCGCACACCCGACACGGAGCAATCCCATGGCCAACGCACTCACCTGGTTCGAGATCCCCACCCAGGACCTGGACCGCGCCGTCCGCTTCTACGAGACCGTCCTCGGCGTCCGCCTGAAGCGGGAGGTCTTCGGCGGCGTCCCCCACGCCATGTTCCCGGCGGGGCAGAGCGACGCCGGCGGCGCCCTCATCATGGACGGGCGCCGGAAGCCCTCCTCCGAGGGCACGCTCATCTACCTCGACGCGGCCGGGAAGCTCGACGGCTGCGTCGAGCGCATCCGCGGCGCCGGCGGCACCCTGCTCATGCCGAAGACCGACATCGGCGATCCCGGCTTCATCGCCGTCTTCCGGGACACCGAGGGGAACTCGGTGGCCCTCCACTCGCCGCGGAACGGCTGAGCCGGCGTGCCCGACTCAGGGGGGCCTGGCGTCCCCGCTCCCGGCCCGCAGCACGCAGCGGTGGCAGCGGTCGCGCCCGCCACGCATCCAGCCGTCACACTCCGGGCAGCGCAGGAGCTGGTGGCGGTGGGCATTCCGGCACTGGGTGCAGATGAACACGGCGTTCGCCCCGGCGGAGCCGATGGGCACCCGGAGGCCGCCCGACAGCATCCGGGCCAGCCGCAGCCGCACCTGGTCGGCCTCGGACCTCCCGCAGCTCACGCAGGTCGGCCCGCGGTCGTCGACGCTCCCGTCGCCGTCCAGCGGCACCACGGCCACCGGCGGCAGCCCCCTCGCGCAGGCCACGCACAGCGTCGAGTCGCGCGGCTTGTAGCGGTGGCACAGCAGGCTCCCGCCCCGCCGTGGACAGGTGTCGACCAGGGCGTCGGTCTCGAAGCCGAACGCCGCCTCGAGCCGTTGCACCACGTCGTTCGGACCCTTGCCCAGCGCCATCCACGCCGAGAGCTGGGTCTGCCGCGCGTCCAGCACCTTCGCCGCACGGGCCTGTGTCACGCCCGCGAGACGAAGCGCGAGACGCAGCTTGTGTCCTTCGTCGGTGGTCAACGCTCCTCGTGCCGGGCATCGAACGACGCACCCGCGGCCCGGTCCAACTTTGCGCGCAGGATGCTCCTGCCGCGGGGCGCCCGTGGATCTCGCTCCCAGCGAGTGTGAACAACTCGAACGAGCGACTGTCCGTCATCGCTCGGTACGCGCGCGAGCAGCGGATCCCCGGACAAGGCCAAACCGGAGATCCCGGAAAACGGGATCGGCGAGGTCCACGCGCGTCGGCACTCCGGTGTGGCGCGCCGGGGCGATCGATGCGAGACCTCGACTCTCCGCCCTCGGGGGCCCTCGCGCCATGAGGTTCCGCACCCCGTTTCTCGCCCTGACGCTGCTCGCCACGCCAGCGCTCGCCGGCCCCCCGCGCGGTGAGGTCGCGGCGCTCGGATGGATTGCCGGTGAGTGGCAAGGTGACGGCCCGAGCGGCCGCGTCGACGCCTTCTGGCTTCCCCCCGGGGCCGGGACCCTGGTCGGTGTCCTCCGTCGCATCCGCGAAGGACAGGTCCTCGGCTACGCGCTGGCCAGCGTCGTCGAGAGCGGCGGCTCGCTCCTCCTCCGCTTCAAGCGGTTCGACGCCCGGCTGGCCGGGCGCGACTCACAGGAGTCGCCCACCCCGAGGCGGCTGGTCTCCATCTCCGACACCGAGGTGACCTTCGAGGGGATCCGCGTGCGTCGCTCGGGAGACAGCGTGCTGCTGGAACTCGATCGCCCCGGCGATCGCCCCGAGCAGCTCCGCCTCTCGCGCATCGTCCGCAACCGCCCCGCGGTGCCGCCCTCCACTCCCCAGAGCCCGCCGGTGCTCCAGGCCGCACCCGGTGCCGACCTCCCCGCCGCCCGCGCCTCCGCCGCGTCGTGGCTCGCCGGCGCATGGGTCGGCCAGGGCCTGGGGGGAGTCTCCGAGGAAGCCTGGCTCCCCCCCGCCGCGGCCTCGCTCGCCGGCACCTACCGCGGCAGCCGCGGCAACCAGGTCACCTTCTACGAGCTGATGACCGTGGTGGAGGCCGGCGGTTCCCTCAGCCTCCGGCTGAAGCACTTCGCGCCCGACCTCCGCGGCTGGGAGTCACCCGAGCGTGCCGTGGAGTTCCCCCTGGTCCGCGCCGCGCGCTCGGCGCTGTATTTCGACGGCCTCACCTACCGGCGGACGACGGAGGGTCTCGAGTCCTGGGTGGTCATCGGCCTGGGCGATGGCGGCACCCGGCCCGAGCGCTTCCTCTACGCGCCCGGCACGCCCTGACGGGCGGCCACCTGCCCCGGCACCGGGGTGTCCGGCTCGAGCTCCGAGCGCGACCGCGGGAGGAGCACCGTGAACACCGAGCCCTGTCCCGGCGTGCTCTCCACCGAGATGGTCCCCTCGAGCGCGGTGACGATCTGTCGCGTGATGTACAGCCCCAGCCCCAGGCCGGGGTAGTTGCGCCCGGAGTGGCCGCGCTCGAACCGGCCGAAGATGCGCCCGAGCACCGACTGCTCCATGCCGATGCCCCCGTCGCGAACCGTGAGCGCCACCTGGCCGGGCCCCTGCTCCTCGAGCCGGACCCGCACCGGCTTCCCCGCGCCGTACTTGAGAGCGTTGCCCAGGAGGTTGGTGACGATCTGCTCGAGCCGCATCCGGTCCCACACTCCGGTGCAGCGCTCCGGCGCCTCGACCTCCACCGCCGAGCCCACCTCGTTCGCCATCGCGGCCAGCCGGGCGCCGGCGTCCTGGACGACCTCCGCGAGGTCCACCACCTCCAGGTGGAGCGGCAGCTTCCCGGCGCGGATGCGCGCCACGTCGAGCAGGTGGTCGACCAGGTTGGTGAGCCGCTGCACGTGCCGGACGGCCACGCCCACGTCCGCCGCCACCTCGGCCGCCGGCAGCGTCCCGCTCGCGGCCTGCTCCGCGACCCGCCGCAGCATGCCGAGCTTGAGGTTCAGGGGCGTCAGCGGGGTGCGCAGCTCGTGGCTGGCCACCGACAGGAACTCGTCGCGGAGCCGGATCGCCTCCCGCGCATCCTGGTAGAGGCGCACGTTGTCCGCGGCCAGAGCCACACGGCGTGCGAGCTCCTCCACGAGGTCCCCCGAGAGGATTCCGGGGTCGGGGCCCGGAAGCTTGCCCAGGGTCAGCACGCCGAGGACCTCGCCCCGGCTGACCAGCGGAACCGAGATCCATCGACCGAGCCCCAGGGGAGCGGTCTCGCCGCAGGCCAGCGCTCCGGAGGAGAACACCTCGGCGACGCCGAGAACCTCCACCGGATCGGCGCCGGGTGGATTCAGCCACTCGGCGAGGCGGGGAATCGCGGCGACCTCGCGAACCAGGCCGTCGTCACTCCGGAAGTGGACCGCGCACAGGTCGGCCGCCGCCGGGACTGCCCGGGCGCAGACGCGGGCGAGGACCTCCCGGAGCTCGAGTGACGCACCCAGCGCGCTGCTGGCCTCGGCCAGGAAGCGAGCACTTGCCTCGCTCCGATGCTGGTCGTCCACGTCGGTCGCCGTGCCCACCCAGCCGTCGAGATGACCCTGCGCGTCCTGGGTGGGCATCGACCGGGCCATGTGCCAGCGGTACTCCCCCGTGGCGGAGCGCAGCCGGAAAGCGACCTCGAAGACGGTCTCTTTCCCCCGGGCTCGGTCCCGCGCCGCCTTCACCGCCGGATGGTCTTCGGGGTGGATGATGTGCTTCCAGCTGACCAGCTGCTGGGCCGGGATGCCGATGAACTCCGTCCACGCCCGGTTGGCATACGAGATCCTGCCGGCCGCGTCGGCGGTCCAGACGATCTGCGGAACGGCCTCGGCGAGCGAGTGGTAGCGGGACTCGCTCTCCCGCCGCTGCGCCTCGAGCGCGTGCTCGCGGAGGAGCGCTTCCTGGTGCTGCACCGTCCGGCGGGCCTCGTACAGCGACACGAACACCGAGACCTTGGAACGGAGGATCGCCGGGTCGAACGGCTTCACCAGGTAGTCCACCGCCCCCTCGGCGTAGCCGCGCAGGCTGAGGGACGGGTCGTGCGAGTTCGCGGTGAGGAAGATGATCGGCGTCCGATCGGTGCGCCGCTGCATCCGGAGCAGCCGGGCGGTCTCGAACCCGTCCAGCACCGGCATCTGCACGTCCAGGATGATGGCCGCGAACTCCTCCTCCTCGGCGAGCGCCAGAGCCCGGGCGCCGGAGGTCACCTGGACCAGACGAAGCTTGAGCCGGTCGAGTACGGCGGAGAGGGCGAGGAGGTTGTCGGCGTTGTCGTCGACGAGCAGCACGCTCGTCCGAGACGCCGGGTCTTCCGAGGCCAAGATCTCATGGTTGTACCAGCGGCGTCCGGGGGGCGGACCATCCGTCCCGAGGTCGCCGGCACGATCCATCGGCGCACTGTTGACCTTCTTGCAGGGTGCCCAGCGGTCGGTGCTGACCAGGGACAGGGAGTGTGTGATGGGCGGCGCTCGGCCGGCGCCCGGGACGGGGCCCGAGGAAGACCCGGGGCTACCTCGCCCGGAGCGCTGCGGCCAGGAGCGGGACCACCGAGCGGACCTCGACGAATCCGCCGGCGAGCTGGCGCGCCCGCGGATGGGTGTCGGTGACGATGAGCCGGTCGAACAGGCCGCTGCGCTCCAGCCGTCCCACCGCATCTCCGGGGAGCACGCCGTGGGTGGCCAGCGCGGTGATCCGGCTCGCGCCGACCTCGCGGTACGCCTCCGCCGCGGAGAGCAGCGAGCTGCCGGTACGCACCATGTCGTCGTAGAGCATCACGTGTTGCCCGGCCACCCGGGCGCTCACCGCCAGCAGCCGGGTCCCGCCCGCGTCGCGGCGCTTGAAGACGAAGCTCGCGTCCACGTGCAGGTCGTTGGCCAGCGCCTCCACGTACTTGGCACGGCCGGCGTCGGTGCTCGCCACCACGCACCCGCCCGGGGCGAGCGCCCGGATGGCCTCGGCCATGAGGGGCCGCGCGGTGACGTGGACGGGCCGTACTCCGCCCTCGAAGTAGAAGGGCAGGCCGGCGGTGTGGAGGTCCACCAGCAGGACCCGGAGGCCACCGTCGGGCAGGGGGATGGAGGAGAGCAGCCGGGCCCGGGTCTTCGCGGTGACGCTCTCTCCCTGCTTGCTGGGGCGCTCCTGCGTCGAGTACCCGAAGTAGGGCACCACCAGCGTCAGCGCGTGCACGCCGTATTCGACCAGCGCACAGGCGAGGTCATAGAGCTCGAGCGTGTCGGCGTCGCTGCCCGTGCCGCCCACGAGGAACGCATCCGAGTCCGCCACCGGGCTCGCCAGCCGCAGGCCCCGCTCGCCGTCGGGGAAGGTCTCGCGCTCGATGTCGCCCGGGACGCCGACCCCGAGCGCGCACAGCTTCTCCGCCAGGACCGCGTCCGCCGCCGTGGAGAAGATGAGCCTGGAGTGCTCTCCCACCGGCGGAGCCTCAGCCCGCCCAGTCGAGGATGACCTTGCCGCTCTGCCCCGAGCGCATGGCCTCGAACGCCTCGGCGTACTGAGCGGCCGGGAAGCGATGGGTCACCACCGGCGCCACGTCGAGCCCGCTCTGGAGCATGGCCACCATCTTGTACCAGGTCTCGAACATCTCCCGGCCGTACACGCCCTTGAGCACCAGGCCCTTGAAGATGACCTGGTTCCAGTCGATCGAGACCTCGTTGGGCGGGATGCCGAGGATGGCCACCCGCCCGCCGTGGTTCATCACCCCGAGCAGGTCCCGGAACGCCTGGCCGTTGCCGGACATCTCCATTCCCACGTCGAAGCCCTCGGTCATCCCCAGGCTCCGCATCACGTCGCCCAGCGTCTGGGTGCGCACGTCCACCGCCCGGGTCGCGCCCATCTTCCGGGCGAGCTCGAGCCGGTAGGGGTTCACGTCGGTCACCACCACGTGCCGGGCACCGACGTGCCTCGAGATGGCCGCGGCCATGACCCCGATGGGGCCGGCCCCGGTGATGAGCACGTCCTCGCCCACCAGGTCGAAGGAGAGGGCGGTGTGCACCGCGTTGCCCAGGGGATCGAAGAAGGAGGCGATGTCGTCGGGGATCTCCTTGGGGACCCGGAAGACGTTGAAGGCGGGGAGGAACACGTACTCGGCGAAGCAGCCCGGCCGGTTCACTCCCAGCCCCACGGTGTTCCGGCAGAGGTGGCGCTTCCCCGCGCGGCAGTTCCGGCAGTGGCCGCAGGTGATGTGCCCCTCGCCACTGACCCGTTCGCCCACCTCGAAGCCGGTGACCTCGGCCCCGAGCCTGGCGATCTCCCCCATGAACTCGTGCCCGATGACCATCGGCACCTTGATGGTCTTCTGCGACCAGGCGTCCCAGTTCCAGATGTGGATGTCGGTCCCGCAGATGCTGGCCTTGCGGACCCTGATCAGGACGTCGTTGGGGCCGATCTCCGGCACCGGCACGTCCTGCATCCAGATGCCCGGCTCGGCCTTGGCCTTGACCAGCGCTCTCACCGGATCACCCCCAGGGCACGGCCCACCTTGCCGAAGGCGGCGATGGCCCGGTCGAGCTGCTCGCGGGTGTGCGCGGCGGACATCTGGGCCCGGATGCGCGCCTGGCCCTGCGGCACCACCGGGTAGCTGAAGCCGATGACGTACACCCCCTCGGCCAGCATCTGGTCGGCGAAGGTCGAGGCCAGCTTCGCGTCTCCGAGCATCACCGGGATGATGGGATGGTCGGCTCCGGCGAGCTTGAAGCCCAGCTTGGTCATCTCGCTCCGGAAGCGCTCGGCGTTGGCGCGGAGCTGCTTGCGGAGCTCGTCGCCTCCCTCGAGCAGGTCGAGGACGGTCAGCGTGGCGGCGCAGATGGCCGGCATCAGCGAGTTGGAGAACAGGTACGGGCGGCTCCGCTGCCGCAGCCAGGCGACGATCTCCCTCCGGCCCGAGGTGTAGCCGCCGGACGCGCCCCCGAGCGCCTTCCCCAGCGTGCCGGTGAGGATGTCCACCCGGTCCATCACGTCGCAGAACTCCGGGGTCCCCTTGCCCTTGGCCCCGACGAAGCCCACCGCGTGCGAGTCGTCCACCATCACCAGCGCCCTGTAGCGGTCCGCGAGGTCGCAGATGGCGCGCAGGTTGGCGATGATCCCGTCCATGGAGAACACGCCGTCGGTGGCGATGAGCCGGTACCGGGCGCCGGAGGAATCTCGAAGGTGGGCCTCCAGCTCGCGCATGTCGTTGTTGGCATAGCGAAGCCGCTTCGCCTTGCAGAGCCGGATGCCGTCGATGATCGACGCGTGGTTCAGCGCGTCGGTGATGACCGCGTCCTCCTCGCCGAGCAGCGTCTCGAACAGGCCGCCGTTGGCGTCGAAGCAGCTGGAGTAGAGGATGGTGTCCTCGGTGCCCAGGAAGCGGCTCAGCCGGGCCTCGAGCGTCTTGTGCAGATCCTGGGTTCCGCAGATGAAGCGGACCGAGGCCATGCCGAAGCCGTGGGTGTCCAGCGCGGCGCGGGCGGCCTCGATCACCCGCGGGTGGTCGGCCAGACCGAGATAGTTGTTGGCGCAGAAGTTGAGGACCTCGCGCCCGCCCTCGACGCGGATCGCCGCGTTCTGGGGAGAGACGAGGATGCGCTCGTTCTTGTAGAGGCCCTGCTCGCGCAGCTCGTGCGTGCGGGCCGCCAGGTCGGTGAGGAAGTTCGCGTCCACGGACCCCGCTCTCTACACGGTTGGGCCCGGCGCGGCCACCGCCGTTCAGTGGCAACTGGTGCGCGGCATCCGCCATCGGCGGACGCTCGCCGCTGGCGATCCGCTCGCCCCGCATGCAACCTCCACCCCAGGGAAGGAGTGCCATGGACACCACTCGCAGGACCCTCTTGATGAACGCCGGGGTCGCCGCCGCCGGCTCGATGCTCTTCCAGTCGACGGCTCAGGGGGCGGGCGCCCCGGCCTCCGCAGGCACCCCTCCGGGGACGCAGGCCACCGGGCTTCGCTCGCAGGCGTGGTGCATGCTCCGCACGCCGCAAGGCGACACCCTCGGCGTCCGGCGCGAGAACCGGATCCTGGACGTGGGGAAGGCGGGCAAGGCCCTGAAGGTCTCGGTGCCGGCGAGCACCGACGAGCTCCTGGAGGGGAAGGGGATCGCCGGGCTGCAGAAGGTCCTCGCCGCCTCCGCGTCGACGGTGAAGCCGGCGCTGGTGCCGGTGCAGGAGGCGCGCTTCGGGCCCTGCATCACCCGGCCACAGAAGATCATCATGCTCGGCTTCAACTACCGCCGCCACGCGAAGGAGACCAACACCCCCTTCCCCAAGGCGCCGGTGCTCTTCAACAAGTACAACAACACCCTCGCCGGTCACGAGGGAGTCATCCACCTCCCGACCCGGGTCGCGAAGAAGTTCGACTACGAGGTCGAGCTGCAGGTCATCATGGGGAGGACCGCTCGCGACGTCTCGGAGGCCGACGCGCTGGGATACGTGTTCGGCTACGCCGCCGGGAACGACTTCTCGGCGCGGGATCTCCAGTACCGGGACGGCAAGGGCGCGTCCCAGTTCATGATCGGCAAGACCTGCGACGGCTTCCTCCCCATCGGCCCGTGGCTGGTGGGCGCGGACCTCGTGGGTGACCCGCAGAACCTCAAGCTGGAGACCCGGGTCAACGGCGAGACGCGCCAGTCCTCGAACACCGATGACATGATCTTCACCTGCGCCCAGATCATCGCCTACGCCTCGTCCCTGTTCACCCTCCACCCGGGCGACGTCATCTCCACCGGCACGCCCGAAGGGGTCATCCTGGGCAAGCCCGAGGCGCAGCAGATCTGGCTCAAGCCTGGCGACCGGGTCGAGTGCAGCGTCGAGAAGTGTGGCGAGCTGAGCTTCACCCTGGCGTGAGCCTCCCGGCAGTGGAACGATGGTCGGAGCGCAGGACGGGCCGCTGAACCCGCCAGGGAAGGGGAGGACGGTCATGAGGGAGCGTATCGTCGAGCTCGAGCTGAAGTTCACCGAGCAGCAGCGGCTGCTCCAGGAACTGAGCGACGTGGTGTACGCCCAGGGCCAGAGCCTCGAGCGGCTGGAGCACGAGCTGGCCATCATGAACCAGAAGCTCGCGGCGATGGAGCCGGGCCTGGTCGACTCGAGCGCCGTCGAGCGCCCGCCGCACTTCTGACCTCACCGCTCCGGCGCGCCGACCGCCTGGCCACCGTGGCCGGCCCGCGCCAGGCACTACGCGAGCTTCGTGTTCACCTGGATCTTGCTCCCCAGGGTCTGTTGGACCGGGCAGCGCTCGGCGATTTCCAGGAGCTTCGCCCGCTGCTCCTCGGTCAGCGAACCGTCGAGGGTGATGATCCGGTCCACCACGTCCATCTTGGCCGGCTTGGTCTCGCAGTCGACGCAGTCCTGGGCGTGCACCTTCCGGTGCCGGAGGCTGATGCGGGCCCGCTCCAGGGGCCACTTCTTCCTGTCGGCGTACAGGCGGAGCGTCATCGCGGTGCAGGCGCCCAGCCCGGCGAGCAGCATCTCGTAGGGCGTTGGCCCCTGGTCCGCGCCGCCCACCGCGAGTGGCTCGTCGACCACGAGGCGATGCCCGCCCACCTCGACCTCGGTCCGGAATCCGGTTGCGGGACCGGACACCACCACGCTCCGCGGCTCCTGGCTCGCTGGATCACCCATGGCCTCACCTCCGGGAGAGGACGCTAGCAGCACTGCTACCGCTGTTCAGCAGGGCACCAGAACGGTGCCGTCGCCGGGCTCGCGCGACGCCGCTTGCCCGGCATCGCTCGCCGGTGAGCGGCGAGACCTGTCACCGTGTCAGGACCTCGAGACGACCCGCGGCACCGCCTGCGTCGCCTCCGTCCGCGCCTCGTCGAACAGCGGCTTCAGCTCGACGTCGGTGAGGGTCTCCTTCTCGAGGAGGAGCCGCGCTGCCTTCTCCAGCGTCTGACGGCGCTGGGCGAGCAGGGTGCGGCACCGCTCGGAGGCGTTCTGGACGATCTCCCGGACTGCGAGGTCGATCTCCCGCGCGGTCTCCTCGCTGAAGGTCCGGCGGGTCATCGCCTGCGGGCCGAGGTAGGCCTGGCTCTCGTTGTCGTAGCTCACCGGCCCGAGCCCCGGAACCATCGCGTAGCGCGTGGCCATGCTCCGCGCGATGTCGGTGGCCTTGACCAGGTCGTCCGCGGCGCCGGTCGAGGTGTGCTCGAACACCAGCGCCTCGGCGGAGCGGCCGCCAAGCAGCACCACCAGCTTCCCTTCCAGCTCCTCGCGGGTCATGAGGTACCGGTCCTCGGTGGGCCGCTGGAGCGTGTAGCCCAGGGCGCCGATGCCGCGGGGAATGATGCTCACCTTGTGCACCGGGTCCACGTTGGTGGTCGCCGCCGCGGCCAGCGCGTGACCCATCTCGTGGAAGGCGACGATCTCCCGCTCCCTCGGGTTCAAGAGCCGGTTCCTCTTCTCCAGGCCAGCCACGATGCGCTCGAAGGCGGCGTCGAAGTCCTGCCGCTCCACCGCCTCGGCCTTCCGGCGGGTGGCGCTCAGCGCCGCCTCGTTGACCAGGTTGGCCAGGTCCGCGCCGGTGAAGCCCGGGGTCAGGGCGGCGATCTGATCGGGGTCCACCGACGGGGCGATCTTCACCCGCCTCATGTGCACCTGGAGGATGGCCACCCGACCCTGCCGGTCTGGGCGGTCCACCAGGACCTGACGGTCGAAGCGGCCGGCACGGAGCAGCGCCGGATCGAGGATCTCCGGCCGGTTGGTGGCGCCGAGGAGGACGATGCCGGCGCTCTGGTCGAAGCCGTCCAGCTCGACCAGCAGCTGGTTGAGGGTCTGCTCCTTCTCGTCGTGACCGCCCACCAGGCCCGAGGCCCCGCGGGCGCGGCCGAGCGCGTCCAGCTCGTCGATGAAGATGATGCACGGCGCCTTGCCCCGCGCCTGCTCGAACAGGTCCCGGACGCGGGCCGCGCCCACGCCGACGAACATCTCCACGAACTCGCTTCCGCTGATGGAGAAGAACGGCACGCCGGCCTCACCCGCCACCGCGCGTGCGAGCAGCGTCTTTCCGGTCCCGGGCGGTCCCACCAGCAGCACGCCCTTGGGCATCCGGCCGCCCAGGCGCGAGTACTGCTCCGGGTTCCTCAGGAACTCCACCACCTCCGCCAGCTCGGCCTTGGCCTCGTCGACCCCGGCCACGTCCGAGAAACGGGTCTTCACGCCGGTCTCGACGAAGACCTTGGCCTTGCTCTTCCCGATGGCGAGGAGGCCTCCGCCGCCCGCGCCCATCCGACCCGCCATGCGCCGCATGACGATGGCCCAGACCAGGAAGAAGAACAGGGTGGGGGCCACCAGACCCATCAGGGCCGTGAACCAGGTGTTCTGCACCTGCCCGCCGAACTTCACGCCTGCCCTTTCCAGGGCCTCGGCGATGTCCTTGTCCACCTTGACGGTGACGAAGTGCGTCTTCCCGCCCTCGATGGGCTCCGTGAGCGTGCCCTTGATCTGGTCCTCGCCGACGGTGACCTCGGTCACCTTCTTCTCGTCGAGCAGCTTCCGGAACTGGCTATAGGGGATGACCGCGACCGACTGGGACGTCCGTACGTAGTCCTGGATGAGGAGCACCCCGAGCACGGCGATCAGCGCGTAAGCGATGTTGAACCGCGTCTTGTTCACGACGTCGCCGTCCTTTCCTCGAGCATCCGCCGCCTTCCGTCCGCGACCAGCGACGAGAGGATGGAGCCGGTGATCAGCAAGCCGACCACCGCCAGCGACACGCCCACCGGGATCTTGAAGATGTCCACGATGGCCATCTTCACCCCGACGAAGACCAGCACAAGGGCCAGTCCCAGCTTCAAATAACGGAACTTGTGAACCACGCCAGCCAGGACGAAGTACAGGGAGCGGAGCCCCAGGATGGCGAAGATGTTCGAGGTGAAGACGATGAACGGGTCCTGGCTCACGGCAAGAACCGCGGGAATGGAATCCACCGCGAAGATGAGATCGGTGAATTCCACCGCCACCAGAGCCAGGAACAGCGTGGTCACCATCCACCTTCCGTCCACCCGGGCGAGGAAGTGGTCCGTGTCCTGACCGGGGGCGACCGGCAGGACCCGCCGGGCCAGGCGCACCATCACGTTGTTCTCCGGGTGCCCGTGCTCTCCGCGGGAGAGGAGCATCCTCACCCCGGTGAACACGAGGAACACGCCGAAGAGATAGATGGTCCAGTGGAAGCGGGCGATGAGGGCGGTGCCGGCGAGGATGAAGATCGCCCGCATCACCAGCGCGCCGAGGATTCCCCAGAACAGCACCCGGTGCTGCTGGTGCGCCGGGACCCCGAAGGCGCCGAAGAGCACGACCATCACGAAGATGTTGTCGACGCTCAGCGCCTTCTCGATCAGGTACCCGGTGGTGAACTCGAGGCCCCGCTGGGGTCCGAAGAGGTGGAAGACGCCGAAGGCGAAGACCGCGGCCAGCCCGATCCACACCGCGCTCCAGACCGCCGCCTCGCGCAGGGAGATGGCGTGCGCCCTGCGGTGAAACACCCCCAGGTCGAGGGCGAGCATCACGGCGACGAAGGCGAGGAAGCCCACCCACAGGGGCCAGCTTCCCAGCGTGGCAACGGACAGCATCGGACAGGCTCCTGCCGGGCGCCCTGGAACCGAGGTGCTCCGGGCCGCCGAGCCCACTGGATGTGCGCCGGAGGAAGCCTTCGGACAACCAGATATTTCAGTGTGGATCCATCGGTTGAACCGATGGGTGATGCATGGGCGCACGGCGGGCCCGCTCGCGTTGCCTCCGGGCGATGAGTCGCCGGAGCGAGGTCCGCATCCCGTGGCGGCGCATGAACCGCTCCAGGCGCACCAGGGCTCCTCGCGCCCAGCGGACCTCCCGGCTGAGCACGACCAGCCCGAACCCCACCACCAGCCACCCGGGGCCCGGCAGGGGGATCAGGATGATCCCGACCACCACCAGCGCCCAGCCGCCCACGAGGTTGGCCAGGCGCCGCAGCCCCGGGCGTCGTTCGTCACCAGCGCGCGTCGAAGGTCGCGTCACGGGCTCCCACCGGCCACCCGCCGGACGAGACCTGCATCGCGCGGAGGCGCCGGATGCGCTCCCGCATCGAGGGGTGGGTCGAGAACAGTTTGAGGACGCCCTCGGTCGCCGAGAAGGGGTTGACGATGAACAGGCTGGCGGTGGCCGGCTGCATCCGGGCCGGGATGGCGTGCGCCGCCTGCTCCAGCTTCTCCAGCGCCCGGGCGAGGGCCTCGGGATCGCCGGAGATCTCCGCGCCGGTCGCATCGGCGCCGTACTCGCGCGAGCGGGAGATGCCCAGCTGGATCAGCGTGGCCGCGATGGGGGCCACGATGGCCAGCAGCAGCGACTGCGCGGGCGAGGGACCGTCCTCGTCCGAGCCGGCCATCCCGAAGAAGCCCACCGCGTGCGCCACGTAGGTGATGGCCGCGGCCACGGTGGCGGCGATGCTGGAGACCAGGATGTCGCGGTTCTTCACGTGGGCGAGCTCGTGGGCCAGCACCCCGCGGAGCTCGCGGCGGTCCAGCACCTGGAGAATGCCCGAGGTGACCGCGACCACGGCGTGCTCGGGGTTCCGGCCGGTGGCGAAGGCGTTCGGCTGTGCCTCGGGGATGAGGTACACGCGCGGCTTGGGAATCCCGGCGCGCGCGGCGAGCTCTTCCACCATCCGGTGGAGCTCGGGGGACTCGGCCGGGGAGATCTCCTGGGCCCGGTGCATGGCCAGGACGATCCGGTCGCTGAAGAAGTAGGCGCCGAGGTTCATCACCACCGCGAGAACGATGCTGATGCCGAGCGCATTGGACCCGAGCGCTCCGCCGACGCCCACCAGGATCGCCGACAGGATGCCCAGGAGCAAAACGGTCTTGAGCTGGTTCATCGAAAGAGTGACCTCCGTGTCCCTTTCCGTTAAGACGGGGAGGACACATCGGCAAATCGATAAACTCGCAGCAATCCATTCTTCTTCCCGATGGGAGTGGAGCGGCGATGGACTGGCTCAACTACCACCATCTCTTCTACTTCTGGACCGTGGCCCGCGAGGGCGGGGTCTCCAAGGCGAGCAAGGTGCTCCGGCTGGCCCAGCCCACGGTCAGCGGGCAGATCAAGGCCCTGGAGAACGCCTTCGGGGAAAAGCTGTTCGAGCGCCAGGGCCGCTCCCTGGTGCTGACCGACGTGGGCCAGGTGGTCTTCCGCTACGCGGAGGAGATCTTCAGCCTCGGCCAGGAGCTCCAGGACACCCTCAAAGGCCGTCCCGTCGCCCGCCCGCGCCGGCTGGTGGTGGGGGTCTCGGACTCGGTGGAGAAGCGGGTGGCGCACCGGCTCCTCGTCCCGGCCCTGGAGGCGACCGCGCCGGTCCAGCTGGTGGTCCTCGAGGCACGCCCCGAGCGGCTCGTGGCCGAGCTGGCCGCGCACAGTCTCGACCTGGTCCTCTCCGACACGCCGGCTCCCTCGCCGGTCCGGGCCTACAGCCACCTGCTCGGAGAATGCGGGGTGGGGCTGTTCGCCCGTCCCGCCCTGGCCCGGAAGCTCGCCCCGGGGTTCCCCAGGTCGATGGAGGGCGCCCCGCTCCTGACCGCCGCCGACGGCGCGGTGCTGCAGCGCTCGCTCGCCCACTGGTTCGAGAGCCGCGGCATCCGCCCTCGGGTGGTGGGTGAATTCCAGGACAGCGCGCTGATGGAGTCCTTCGGCGAGGCGGGAGTCGGTGCCTTTCCCGCCCCCGAGGCGGTCGAGTCGGAAGTCCGGGCGGCGTTCGGGGTCGACCGGGTGGGAACGCTGGACGGAGTGCGCGAGCGCTACTGGGCGCTCACCGTGGAGCGAAAGCTCAAGCACCCGGCGGTGGTGGCGATCACCGAGACGGCGCGCACCGAGCTGTTCGGCCGTGCCCCGTCCCGGAACGGCGGCTGAACGCCCTCCGGCGCTCCTATCTTCGCGAGCGCGCGCCGAGCCCGTCCGCCAGGAGCAGGCCGAAGACGATGCCCGCGGCGGTGAGGATCATCTGGAAGCCGGTCTCGATGCTGGTGGCGACGTCGCGGTCCACGAGGTCGAGGAGGCTCCGGTAGCCAATGCTCCCCGGGACGAGCACCAGGACGCCGGGGACGGTGACCAGCCACACCGGTCGGGCCCTGAGCCGGGCGTTCAGATGCGCGACGAGCCCGATCGCGACCGCGCCCACGAACGCGCCGAGCGCCGGGCCCACGCTCCGCGAGACCGCCTTGCTGACCGCGGCGGCGAGGAGCGCCGAGGCGACCACGGTCGGGGCCTCCTGGCGAGGCGCACGCTGCACCACCACCGCCGCGAGCCCCATCGCCGCGGCGCCGACGAGAAACGTCCAGGGGGGGAGGTCCACCGTGGGAACACGGGCCGGGCCGAAGGCTCGCGCGCCGAGGGCCCCACCCAGCACGGCGCCGATGACCAGGGCGAGGAAGGTCACCGAGGCAGCGCCCAGCCCGGCGAGGCCGGAGAGGAGGTTGCGGGTCTGCAGCTCGCGGACCCCCTGGGTGAGCGTGAAGCCCGGGAGGAGGATCACCACCGCTCCGAGGGTGGCGACCCGGGGGTCGAGCGGCCAGATCCGCGCCGACACCGCCTGGCTGATGAAGCCCGCGAGCAGTGCCGAGACCAGCTCGGCGGCGAGGTCGAGCTCACGCAGGCGGGTGCGGACCAGCGCGATGGCTCCAACGGCCATTCCCGCGACGGCCGCGGTGACCGCCTCGGGCAGGTCCTCGCCGAAGAGGAGGACCGCCCCGGCCGCGGCCAGGCAGTAGGCGAAGAGCACCACCGGCGCGGAGTACGGGGGCGGGGAGCGGGCGATGGCGTCGATGCGAACGCTGGCCTCCCGAGGGCCGATCCGCCCGGCCTTGACCTCTCGCGCCACCGCGTCGAGGCGGACGATGCGGTCGAGGTGGACCGGCCGCGGCTCGGTCCGGAGCAGCACCACCCGCTGCTGTCCGGGGATGCCGATGGCGAGCTGCAGCTGGGTGGGCAGGCTCGAGACCTGGGCGTCCGCCATCCCGAGCTGGGCGGCGAGCTCCCAGACCAGGCGCTCGGTGTCCTCGGCTCCGTAGCCGCAGGCCTGGGCTCCACGCGCAGCGGAGAGGAGCAGCGCGAGCGCCGAATCGGGGTCCTCGGCCGTGGACGAGGGAGCACGCACGGGCGCCTACCCCCCGCGGGTGTGCATCTCGAGCCGCGGGTCCTGCCGGAGCTCGGGACGGCCGGCGAGCGCCCCGCGCTGCTCGAGCTGCAGCCGCTGCTCGGCTCCGCGGTCGGTGCGCGCGCGCCAGCCGACCCGGAGGAGCGAGGCGATCTCCGCATCGCTCGCCCCGCTGCGGAGCGCGGCACGGAGGTTCGCCCCCGAGCGAGCGTAGAGGCAGGTGTACCAGGTCCCGTCGGCGGTGAGCCGGCTCCGGTCGCAGGCGCGGCAGAAGGGCGTCGTGGTGGAGGCGATGATGCCGAAGGTGGTCCCGTCCGGGAGCCGGAAGCGCTCCGCCGGGTCGGACCCCTGGGCCCCCACCGGCTCGACGGCGCCGTGGGTGGCGGAGATCGCCTGGAGCATCTCGGCGCGGGACACCACCTGCTCGCGGGTCCAGCGGGTGGCGCCGCCCACGTCCATGTACTCGATGAACCGGATCTCCGCGCCGATCTCGCGGGCGAAGGCGAGGAGATCCAGCATCTCGTCCTCGTTGGTCCCTCGCACCACCACCGTGTCGAGCTTGAGGGGGAAGCCCTCGGCGCGCCCGGCCTCGATGCCGGCCAGGACCCGGGCGTGGTGGTCGGCCCGGGTGAGCGCGAGGAACCGCTCGGGGCGCAGGGTGTCGAGACTGACGGTGAGCCTCCGGAGGCCGGCCTCCCGGAGCGCGCGCGCGCGCTCGGCGAGGAGCACGCCGTTGGTGGTCATCGCCAGGTCGCGCACCGCGGGGCGCCGGGCGAGTTCCCGGACCAGGGTGGTGATCTCCGAGCGCAGCAGCGGCTCCCCGCCGGTCAACCGGACCTTGTCCACGCCCAGGGTACAGAAGATGCCGGTGATGCGGTCCAGCTCCTCGAAGGTGAGGAGCTCCTTCTTCGGAAGCCAGACGTAGTCCGGCTCCGGCATGCAGTAGCTGCACCGCAGGTTGCACCGGTCGGTGACGCTGAGCCGGAGGCTCCTCAGGGGACGGCCGAGCGCGTCACGGAGGGAGTCCTTCGAGGATGTTGGGTCGGCAACGGTCACGGGGACACGTCAGGCATAAGCCAGGAACGGCGGCGGCGCCAATGGACCCTCCGGGCGCCATGACCGACGGTCCGCGCATCTTCGACGCTGGAGAGGCAGACCGCCGACCGGGTCGGCCGTTACCGGGGTCAGTAGACGACCAGGGACCGGGAGAGCTCGACTAGGTCGCCGCGAGCACGCGCGGTCAGGAGGTCCTCCTGCAGCGTTCGCCCCCCGCCGCCCTGGGGGTGAGAGAAGACGAGCGCGCGGTACTCGCCCGGTCCGTCCGGAGCCAGCGTGACCGAGCCACCGCTCGCGGCCGTGGTGCACGCCGGATGGCCTGGACAGCCGAGCACCACCCGGAGCGCGTTCCGGTACACCCGGAGCTCCGCGCCCTCGTAGGTCAGGCGCCAGCGCGCGTCCGGGGGCGCGCTCCCGTCCGGCCGGCCTGGGCCCTCCAGCACCACGTGGAGGCGGACCGGCGGAGACACGTCCCGCGCCCCACGCCGTGCCGCGAGGACGCCTGCGCCCGTCGCGGCCACCGCGATGACCAGGACGGCCAGGCGGCGGTACCGGCGCCGGCGCTGGATGCGGACCCAGACCCCGCTCTCCCAGCCGGGGCTGGGGGTGTCGCGCCGGGCGTTCGGCAATGAGCGCTGGGCCACGTGGGTCACCGCCGGGCGAGGCGACGGGCCGTCCCGCGTGACCACCCCCTCGGTCGCGGTGTGGTGTCCACCGGGCGACCGTCGTCTGATTGGGTGGCCCGGGATGTCACCGGCTCCAATCGGTGGGCTCTCCCGGAGGGCACGCGCAGCCCCGCGACTCTGCGCAGTGCCCGGGGGGCGACCGGCCGCCCTGGAGATCTCGGGCGGCCGGTCGCGCCGTTTTCGATGCATGCCGGACCCCCGGACGACATTGTGGCCACTCATGGAACAGCGACCGCTCGGAAAGTCGGGGGTGAAGGTCTCCCGCATGGGCCTCGGCTGCATGGGGATGTCCGAGTTCTACGGTCCGGCCGACGAGGCCGAGTCACGCGCCACGCTGGAGATGGCGGTGGACCGGGGAATCAGCTTCCTCGACACCGCCGACTTCTACGGCGCGGGCAAGAACGAGGAGCTGCTGGCGGACATCCTTCGGCGTCGGCGGAGGGAGATCGTCCTCGCCACCAAGTTCGGTTTCGCCCGGGACCCGGCGGCCCCGAATGACGCCACTCGCCGCACGCTGAACGGCAAGCCCGAGTACGTGCGCAAGGCCTGTGAGGCCTCCCTCCGGCGGCTCGGCGTCGAGGTCATCGACCTCTACTACCTGCACCGGGTGGACCCGGCGACGCCCGTCGAGGAGACGGTGGGGGCGATGGCGCAGCTGGTGAAGGAGGGGAAGGTCCGGGCGCTGGGGCTGTCCGAGGCCACGGCGGAGCACATCCGGCGCGCGGCGAAGGTGCACCCCATCGCGGCGCTGCAGAGCGAGTTCTCGCTGTGGACCCGCGACCCGGAGGACGGGCCGCTCCAGGCCTGCCGCGAGCTGGACATCACCCTGGTGCCCTACAGCCCGCTGGGGCGGGGCTTCCTCACCGGGCAGATCCGCACCCCGGCCGACTTCGCCGAGGACGACTTCCGCCGGAACAACCCGCGCTTCCAGGGAGAGAACTTCCAGAGGAACCTGGCGCTGGTGGAGAGGGTGGGCGCGCTGGCCCGGCAGAAGGGCTGCACGCCGGGGCAGCTCGCGCTCGCGTGGGTGATGGGCCAGGGTGACGACGTGGTGCCCATTCCCGGCACCAAGCGGCGGAAGTACCTCGAGGAGAACCTCGGTGCGCTCGAGGTCCGGCTGACACGCGAGGACCTGGCTGGCATCGAGGCGGTCTTCCCCAGGGGCGCGGTGTCGGGTGCGCGCTACGCGTCGGGAACGGTGGGGGCGCGGCCGGACGCGCAGGGGCGCCGGCCGGGCTGATCCGACCGAACTGTGCCTTGACCGCCCAGGGACGGGTGGCGTCGAGTGTGTCCCTCCGAGAACGGAGGGGTGCCATGCTCGCCGACGCTCCGCTGACCACGATTCTCCCGGTGCTGGACCTGGCCCGCGCCCGGACGTTCTACGAGCAGAGGCTCGGGCTGCGCGGCGGTCGGGCCAAGCCCGACGGGAAGTACGAGTACCCGGTGGGGAACGGCGCGCTGGCCCTCTTCCAGCGCGGCGGGCCCACGAAGGCGGATCACACCGCGGTGAGCTTCGCGGTGCGGGACATCTCCCGGGCGATCCGCGAGCTCGAGTCCCGCGGGGTGAAATTCCACGACTACGACCTGCCGGGGCTGAAGACGGTCGATCACGTCTGCGTGCTGGGCTCGGAGAAGGCGGCCTGGTTCAGCGACCCCGAGGGCAACATCCTCTGCCTCCACGAGGACCTGACCTGAATGTCCGAGAACTGGGTCCTGACGACACCGGCGCCTCCGGGAACCCGTGAGGCGTACGGACCTGCGCCGTCTCAGCACGTGTGGATCCGCCGGCCGCCCGGGAGCGAGCGGCTGCGCACCCTGGTGATGATCCACGGCGGCTTCTGGCGGGCGGCGTACGACGCCGCGCACGTGGGCCATCTCTGCGCCGACCTCGCGCGGCGCGGCTGGGCCACGGTGGCGCTCGAGTACCGGCGCATCCGCGAGGAGGGTGGGGCGTGGCCGGGGACGCTGACCGACGTGACCGCGGCTCTGGACGCCCTGCCCCCTCTCGCCACGAAGCACGGTCTGGACCTCGCCCGCTCGGCGTGGATGGGGCATTCAGCGGGAGGGCACCTGGCGCTGTGGGGGGTGACGCGGTCGTCCGCGCCCGGCGCGCTGAAGCGTCCCTCGTGGCGGCCGCGGAGAGTCGTGGGGCTCGCGCCGGTGTCGGACCTCGTGGAGGCGGACCGGCTGGAGCTGAGCCGGCACGTCACGCTCGAGCTCCTCGGCGGGTCTGCGCGGCAGCAGCCGGCGCGCTACGCCGACGCATCTCCGGCCGATCGCCTGCCGCTCGGCGTGCCGATGGTGGTCATCCACGGGACGAAGGACAACATCGTGCCCCTGGCGATGAACCGGAGCTTCGCGGAGCGGGCCCGGAAGGCCGGGGACGACATCCGGCTGGTGATGCCGGAGGATGCGGACCACTTCGACGTCATCGACCCGAAGTCGAAGGTCTGGGCCCAGGTGGTGGACGCGCTGGGTGGGCCCTGAGCGATGAAGCTGCGCGACATCCCGTTCGAGGTGGTGGACTGGGCGGACGTGCGGCCCACCGAGCACCCCGGCGAGTCGGGGCTGGCGCTCTGGAGAACCCGGACCTTCGGGGACGTCCGGGTGCGCTGGGTCCAGTACTCGCCCGGGTACGTGGCGAACCACTGGTGCGACAAGGGTCATGTCCTCCTCTGTCTCGAAGGGGAGCTGAACACCGAGCTGGAGGACGGGCGGCGGTTCGTGCTCAGAGCTGGGATGAGCTACCAGGTCGCGGATGGAGCGGAGCGACATCGCTCGTCGGCGCCCAGGGGAGCGACGCTGTTCATCGTGGATTGATCCTCGAGCGCCCGGACCGCGGCCGGGGGTGGACGCGGAGCGCGGCTGCCCCGAGGTGCGCTACAAGGGGCGGACGTCACGAACGCCATTGCTCCGGAGCGACCATGCCGATCGCCACTCGCCTGACGGAATTGCTCGGCATCAAGCATCCGATCCTCCTCGCTCCGATGGATCTGGTGTCGGACGGGCGACTGGCGGCGGCGGTGAGCCGCGCCGGTGGATTCGGGATGATCGGCGGTGGGTACGGTGACCAGGCCTGGCTGGAGCGAGAGATGGACGCTGCCGGCGATGCCCGGGTCGGCGTTGGCTTCATCACCTGGAGCATGGCTCGGCAGCCCCGGCTGCTCGATCTGGTGATGGAACGAAGGCCGCCGGCGGTCATGCTCTCGTTCGGAGAGGTGGCTCCGCATGCCGAGAAGATCAAGCGGGGCGGGGCCCTGCTGATCTGTCAGATCCAGACGCTGGCCCAGGCCAGGGAGGCATGCGCGAGCGGGGCGGACATCCTGGTCGCGCAGGGCGCCGAAGCCGGTGGTCACGGGATCGCCCGCGGCACCATGCCGCTCGTTCCGGCGGTGGTCGACGCTGCGCCCGGAGTGGTGGTGGTTGCGGCCGGTGGCATCGCCGATGGCCGCGGGATCGCCGCCGCGCTGATGCTCGGAGCGGACGGAGTCCTGGTCGGGACCCGCTTCTACGCCACAGAGGAAGCCGCCGCGCCTCCGCAGGCGAAGCGCCGGATCCTGGCAGCCACCGGGGATCGGACCATCCGCAGCATCCTGTTCGACATCGCGCGCCGACGGGTGTGGCCGGCTCCGTACTGTGGAAGGGTGCTGCAGAACGCGTTCTCCGAGCGCTGGCGTGGTCGGGAGGCGGAGCTTCTGCAGAACGAGGCCGAGGCAGCGAGGTACGCCGAGGCCCGGGCGGCCGACGACTTCGACACCGCGGCGGTCATCGCCGGCGAAGCGGTAGATCTGATAGCCGATCTCCCTCCGGCCGGTGAGCTGGTCGCGCGCATGGCGGACCAGGCGGCATCGTTGCTCGCGGGCGCCTCGCGGCGATATCGCCTGGCGCAGCCGTCCTAGCTCACAGCCCCCGGATGAAGCCACCGTCGACGGCGATGGCCTGGCCCGTCACGTAGCCGGCCTGCTCCGAGGCGAGGAAGGCCGCCATCGCGCCGAGCTCCTCGGGGCGTCCGAGCCTCCGGGCGGGGATGTGCTCGGCGAGCTCCTCCTCCGGGATGCCCAGCTCGGCGATCAGCGCGGTCGCCGTATAGCCGGGGAGGAGTGCGTTCACCGTCACTCCCTCCTCGGCCACCTCGGGCGCGAGCGACTTCACCAGCCCCAGGAGCCCGGCCCGCAGGCCGTTGGAGACCGAGAGCCCGGGAATGGGCTCCTTCGCCGCGGTGGAGGTCACGAGGAGAATGCGCCCCCAGCGCTGCTGGCGCATCCCGGGGAGCGCGGCGCGGATCGCCTCCACCGTGGCGAGCCACAGGGACTGGAAGCCCTCCTGCCACATCTCGACGGTCACGTCGGTGAACCGTCCCTTCGGGGGCCCACCGGTGTTGGTCACGAGGATGTCCACCCCGCCGAGCCGCTGCCTCGCCGTGTCCACCAGCGCGGTCGCCGCGCCCGGCACGGAGAGGTCGCAGGCCAGCCCCGCCCGCGCACCGAGCTCGCGCGCCGCGGCCTCCACCCGGGCCTTGTTGCGGGCGCAGATCGCCACCCGCGCTCCCTCGGCCACGAGCGCCGCAGCGACCGCGCGCCCCAGGCCGGCCGACGCTCCCAGGATCAGCGCCCGGCGATCTCTCAGTCCGAGGTCCATCAGAGCCTCTCGCGCAGGAAGGGGGTGAGCCGTTCAGCCACCAGCGCTCGCGCGCGACCGAGGTCGACCTCGGCGGCGGAGCGCACGCCCTCGGCCAGCTCGGAGACGATGCCCGAGGCGATGCGCCCGGCGTCGTACGCGACGCGGTACGGAGCCCGGCTGAAGGTGACCAGCGCGTAGCGCGAGACGAACTCGCCGGGGAGCTCGGCCAGGAGGCGCTTCTCGATGGCCTTCTCCAGGAGAAAGCGCGGGTCGGCGGTGCTGGCGCGCATCTCCACGAAGTTCTCCACCGCCATGTCGGCGATGGCGTCGGCGTTCGGCTTCCGCAGCGCCTCGAAGCGGGCGAAGACCTCTCCTCGCGGCGCGGCCTCTGCCTCCAGGCCGTCCAGCACCACGCAGTCCTCGAAGCCGCAGTTCATGCCCTGGCCGAAGAACGGGACGATCGCGTGGGCCGCGTCCCCGAGCAGCAGGGCCGTGTCCCCAGCGTGCCACGCCGAACACTTCACGGTGACCATCGATCCCGTGGGGTTGCCAGCGAACTGCGCCTCGAGGTCGGGGAGCATCGGCTCGACGTCCGCGAAGTGCTCGCGGAAGAAGGCCCGCACCGCTCCCGGCGCCTCGAGCGTGGCGAAGCTCGGCGAGCCCTCGAAGGCGAGGAACAGGGTGCAGGTGAAGCTGCCATCCTCGTTGGGCAGCGCGATCAGCATGAAGTCGCCGCGGGGCCAGATGTGAAGCGCGTTTCGCTCGAGCCGCCAGCCCCCCTCTGGAGGGGCGGGAAGGGTGAGCTCCTTGTAGCCGTGGGCGAGCAGCGCCTCGTGGGACACGCCGCCTCGCGCCTCGACCACCGCTCGCCGGACCGCCGAGCCCGCGCCATCGGTGCCGTAGACCACCGCGCCCTCGACGCGCTCGGTATGAGCGCCGTCCACCTCGACGGTGAGCTCACGCCGCTCGGGGTCCAGCGCCAGCACGCGGCGGCGGAAGGACAGGCGCACCCGCCCGGTCCGCTCGGCCGCGTCGAGCAGCATCCGGTTGAGGAGCCCCCGGGAGATGCTGTGGATGCACTGGCTGTCGTCCTTCCCGTACGTCTGGAAGGTGAGCCCGCCGTCCCGGGCGTGGATCATCCGCCCCGGCATCGGAATGGCGTGGGCGAGGGCGTCCTGCTCCAGTCCCACCTGGGCCAGCGCGTGCAGGCCGCGCACGCTGATCGCCAGGTTGATGCTCCGGCCGGCGGAGATCTGTTCCCGCCGCAGGTCCGGCCGGCGCTCGAAGACCTCCACCGCCCTGCCCCGCCGCGCGAGGAACAGCGCCAGGAGCGAGCCGACCAGGCCTGCCCCGGCGAGCACCGTCCGCTCACCGCCCCTGGACATGGCTCCGGAGTACCTCCGCGAAGCGCACCACGTCGCCGAAGCGGGTGTAGAAGGGCGCGGGCGCGGCGCGCACGATGTCCGGCGCCCGGAAGTCGCAGACCACGCCCGCCGCCGCGAGCCGCTGCACCAGTCCCGGGGGATCGCGATGGATGCGGAGCGACAGCTGCGCCCCGCGCTGGGCGGGATCGGCCGGGGTGATGACCGCCACCCCGGGCATCCCGCGGACCAGAGGGTCCATGAGGCCGGTGAGCCGCTCGGACTTCCGGCGGAGCGCGGTCATTCCCACCGCGTCGAAGAGCTCCATCGAGGCCCGCAGGGCAGCCATGGAGAGGATGGGCGGATTGGAGAGCTGCCAGCCCTCGGCGCCGGCCATGCCCTGGAAGCGCGGCCCCATCTCGAAGCGGCTCGCCTCGTCGTGCCCCCACCAGCCCTCGAACCGGGGAAGCCCCCGTGCCTCGCGGTGCCGGGCGTGCACGAACGCGCCGCCGAGCGCGCCGGGCCCGCCGTTGAGGTACTTGTACGAGCACCACACCGCGAAGTCCGGCCCATCGTCGTGCAGCTGGAAGACGAGGTTCCCGGCGCCGTGGGCGAGGTCGAAGCCCACGGTGGCCCCCACCGCGTGCCCGGCGCGGGTGATGGCCGCCACGTCGAAGGCCTGACCGGTGAGGTAGTTCACGTCGCCGATCAGCACCAGCGCCAGCCGCTCACCCTCCCGGGCGATGGCGTCGAGCAGGTCCTCGGGGCGGAGGAGGTCCTCGCCGGGCCGGGGCGACAGCGGCACCAGCGACTCCGCCGGGTCGAAGCCGTGGAAGCGAACCTGGCTCGCGAAGGCGAAGCGGTCCGAGGGGAAGGCGCTGCCCTCGTACAGGATCCGGTGGCGGCCGGCGGTTGGCCGGTAGAACGAGACCATCAAGAGATGCAGGTTGACGGTCAGGGTGTTCATCACCACGACCTCGTCCGGCTGGGCGCCGACGAGCCGCGCGGTGGGAGCGGTGAGGAAGCGGTGGTAGGGGAGCCAGGGCGAGTCCCCCTCCACGTGGCCCTCGACCCCGCGTCCGGCCCACTCCTCCAGCACCTCCTCCACGCGCTCGCGCGCCGTCCGGGGCTGGAGCCCGAGCGAGTTCCCGGTCAGGTACACCACGGGCGCGCCATCCGGGCCGCGGGGAAAGAGGAACGAGTCGCGCAGGGGCCCGAGCGCATCGCGGGCGTCGAGGTCCTCGGCGAGCGCCCGCCCCTCCTCGACGCTCAGCATGGCCGCCCCAGCCAGCGGAGCGCGTTCTCGCCCAGCAGGCGCTCGTGGGTCGCCGCCAGCTCCGGAACCGAGCGGATCAGCGCGCCGGGCTCGCTCTCCCCGAGCGGGAAGGGGTAATCGCTGCCGAGCATCACCCGATCCTCCCCGAACAGCTTCACGATGAGCCGGAGCATGTCCGGATCGTGTACCAGGCTGTCCACCCAGAAGCGCCCCAGGTACGCGCGGGGCGGGACGGGGCTGTCGACCGCCACGAGGTCGGGCCGGGACTCGAACCCGTGCTGGATGCGCCCCAGCGTGCCGGGGAAGGCGCCGCCACCGTGGGCGAACCCGATCCGCAGCGCGGGCAACCGCTCCAGCACCCCGCCGAAGATGACCGAGCAGATGGCGAGCGAGACCTCGGCCGGCATCCCCACCAGCCACGGAAGCCAGTACCGCTGCATCCGAGCCTCGCCCATCATGTCCCAGGGGTGCACGAAGACCGCGGCGCCCAGCTCGGAGGCGGCGGCGAACACCTCGAAGAGCGCGGGGTCGCTGAGGTTCCAGTCGTTGACGTGGCTGCCGATCTGCACGCCGGAGAGCCCGAGCGTCTTCACGCAGCGCTCCAGCTCACGCACCGCCAGCGCCGGGGCCTGCATCGGCAGGGTGCCGAGGCCGAGGAAGCGCTGCGGCGCACCGGCCACCACCGAGGCCAGGTGGTCATTGAGGAACCGCGCGACCTCCGCTCCGTCCTCCGGCTTCGCCCAGTAGGAGAACATCACCGGCACCGTGGACAGGACCTGCACGTCCACGCCGGCGCGGTCACACTCGGCGATCCGCGCCGCCGGCGACCAGAGGTTCTCCTCCACCTCGCGGAACGGCTGTCCGTCGTCCCTCAGCATCCGGGCGCGGCACGGGCCGAGGTGCTCGAGGTGGACGAAGCCGCCGTAGCCGAACCGCTCCTTCCAGCGCGGCAGCTCGGGGGGTAAGAGATGCGTGTGAACGTCGACGACGGGCACTCGTGATTTCCGCCCTCAGGCGCGGGTCGCGCGCGTCCCGCACTTCTTGCATGTGGTGTTCTTCTCGTCCCCGTAGAAGTGCTCGAACACCGGGGGCAGCTGCTTGACGATGTCGGTCAGGTGGATGGACTCGCGGTACAGCTCGTTCCCGCACTTCTCGCAGACCCAGAGGAACGAGTCCTTTTCCTGCGGCAGGCGCCGCCGCTCGAGCACCAGGCCGATGGTGTTCGGCGGCCGCTGCGGCGAATGCGGCACGTTCGGCGGAAGGAGGAAGATCTCCCCCTCGCGGATGGGAACCACCTCTCGCTTGCCGTCCACCAGGACGTGGAGCGTGATGTCGCCCTCCAGCTGGTAGAAGAACTCCTCGCCCTCGTTGACGTGGAAGTCGCGCCGGGCATTCGGGCCTCCGACGACCGTCACGATGAACTCGCGGTCGGCCCAGATCTGCTGGTTGCCCACCGGCGGCTTGAGCAGATGGCGGTGCTCGTCGATCCACTTCTTGAAGTTGAGCGCTTGTAGCGGGGGCATGGTCACTCCGGCATCGTGGCGATGCACTTCAGCTCGATGGCGATCGGCGTGGGGAGCCGCGTCACCTCCACCGTGGTCCGGCACGGCTGGGCGTCCTTGAAGTACTCCGCCCAGAGCCGGTTGTAGACGGCGAAGTCGTTCTCCATGTCGGTGAGGAACACCGTCACGTCCACCAGCCGGTTCCACGTCGTGCCGGCGTCCTCGAGGATGGCGCGGACGTTGTCGAAGACGCTCTTGCACTGGATGGCGATGTCGTGGTCGGTGACGTTCCCCTGCGCGTCCAGGGTCACCCCGGGGATGTCGTGGCTGCCGCGCACCCGCGGGCCGATTCCGGAGAGAAAGAGGAGATTCCCCACCCGCCGGGCGTGAGGGAAGGCGCCCACCGGGGGCGCGGCGCGCTGCGAGGTCACTCGGTCCGCCATGGGCCTTCAACCTCCTTGCAGATGGATGCAGACGTTCTGGGGCTCGGTGAAGAAGCGGAGCGCTTCCTGGCCTCCCTCGCGCCCCACGCCCGAGTCCTTCATTCCCCCGAAAGGGGTACGCAGATCGCGGAGCATCCAGGTGTTCACCCAGACGATGCCGCTCTGCAGCGTGGCGGCGAAGCGGTGGGCGCGGACCAGGTCCCGGGTCCACACCGAGGCGGCCAGACCGTAGCGGACCTCGTTGGCCCCCCGCAGGACCTCCTCCTCGGAGTCGAAGGGGATGAGCGAGGCCACCGGGCCGAAGATCTCCTCCTGGTTGGTGCGGCACTCCGGCCCGAGGCCCTCCACCAGCGTCGGCTCGACGAACCACCCGTTCTGGCAGCGTCCGCTCACGCGGGCCTGCCGGCCGCCGGTGAGGAACCGCCCACCCTCCTCGCGGGCCAGCGCGAGGTAGCTCAGGACCTTGTCCAGGTGGGCCCGGCTCACCAGCGCGCCCTGATCGGTCTCGGGGAGGAGCGGGTCTCCGAGCTTCAGCGCCCGCGTCCGCTCCACCAGCGCATCGCGCACCCGGGGATAGACGCTCCGCTCCACGAAGATGCGCGGGCCGCAGAGGCAGATCTGCCCCTGGTTGGCGAAGCTCGAGCGCACGGTGGTGGCCACCGCGGCGTCGACGTCCGCGTCGGCGAAGATGACCACCGGGTTCTTCCCACCCATCTCCAGCGAGAGCTTCTTGAACAGCGGCCCGGCGGTGCGGGCGATCTCCGCGCCGGTGCGGGTGCTCCCGGTGAAGGAGATGGCCTTCACCTCGGGATGCCGGGAGAGCGCATCGCCCACCTTCGGCCCGAGCCCGTGGACGATGTTGAGCACCCCCGGCGGCAGACCCGCCTCGAGCGCGATCCGGCCCAGCCAGTGCGCGGTGACCGGCGTCACCTCCGAGGGCTTGGCCACCACCGTGTTGCCCACCGCCAGCGCGGGCGCCACCTTCCAGGTGAGGAGATAGAGCGGGAGGTTCCAGGGCGAGATCGTGCCCACCACCCCGAGCGGATGGCGCAGTGTGTAGTTCAGCGCGTGCCCGTCCATGGGATGGCACTCGCTGGAGAACTGGGTGGCGGCATCGGCGAAGAACTCGAAGTTCAGGATGGCCCGGGGGATGTCCACCTCGGTCGCCACCGAGAGTGGTTTCCCGCTGTCCACCGACTCGGCCCGGGCCAGCTCCGGAAGGGCCTGGCGCAGCCCGTCCGCCACCTTGCGAAGCAGGCGGCTCCGGACGGGGGCAGGGGTCGTGCTCCAGGCGGAAAAGGCGCGGCGGGCGGCCTCCACCGCGTCCGCGACGTCGGCGGCGTCGGAATCCGGCAGCGTGCCCAGCGGATCGCCGGTGGCGGGCTCCCAGTTGGGGAGTGTCGCTCCGGAGCGTGCCGGAACCTCGCGACCGTCGATGACGTTGAGGACGCCGTCCATCAAGCCTCCTGAGTCTCCTAGTATGCGCCACGCGGGGCCGCGCCGGGGTGCGGGCGGCGGGTGGAGGAACGTGCGATGGACATCGAGCGCCTGGCGGGTCACCTGGACGACGCGCGGCGGCACGGCCGGGAAGTGGAGCGGCTGACGCTCGAGGCGCCGGACCTCGACCTCCCCCAGGCCTACCGGGTGATGGACGCCGGCATCGCTCTGCGGGTGGCCCGGGGCGAGCGGGTCATCGGCTTGAAGATGGGCCTCACCTCGGAAGCGAAGCGCCGCCAGATGTCGCTCGATGCGCCCATCTACGGGGTTCTCACCGACGCCATGGAGGTCCGGGGAACGTTCCGTCTCCGGGGCACGCTCCATCCGAAGATCGAGCCGGAGATCGCCTTCCGCTTCGCCCGTAGGCTTCGGGGCGCGCCGGACCGGGCGGGGGTGCTCGCCGCCTGCACCGGCGTGGGTCCGGCGCTGGAGATCCTCGACTCGCGGTACCGTGACTTCAAGTACTTCAGCCTCCCGGACGTGGTGGCGGACAACGCTTCCTCCTCTCACGTGGTGCTCCCCGAGCGGTGGGTGGAGGTGGAGGGAGGGGACCTCTCCTCGGTGGAGCTGGTGATGTCCATCGACGGGACGCCGCGGCAGCGCGCCACCGGGGCGGCCATCTCCGGGGACCCGGTGCTGTCCGTGGTCCAGCTGTGCGCGCTTCTCGCCACGCGGGGGCGCTCTCTGCCGGCGGGGAGCGTGGTGCTGGCCGGGGCGGCCACCGTCGCCGAGCAGCTCGTCGCCGGGATGGAGGTCAGGCTGGACGCGGGCTGGCTGGGAAGCACGTCCGTCCGGATCGAGCCATGACTCGCCGACGCCGCGCGCTGGCGGTGGCCTCGGCCACCATGGGAACCGCGCTGCTGGCCGGCGCGTTCGTGCTCATGGTGCGCGCCGAGGCGTCCACCTGGGCCCTGCTCGCCTGGGGCGCGGTGGCCCTGGTCGCGGTGGCGGCGTTCCTCGCTCGCTTCCGGGCCGAGCGCCTCCCGGAGGCGCTGGTCCTCGCGGCGCTGGTCGCCCTCGGACAGACGCTCGCCCTGCACACGGTGCTGGTCCTGCTGCTCGGAGCGCACTTGCCGCCGCTGCCCACGGTGCTCCGGCACCTCCTCGCCTTCGGAGTGCTGGACGCCCTCACCCTGGTGATGGCCACCCTGGCGGGGCACTGGTTTCCGCAGCGGCCACCGAGCCGCTAGGAGTCGGAGATCCTGTGAGCGGCCTCTGCCGCGAGCAGGTCGTGCTCGAGCTGGCGCCGGCCGGTGACGTCACTGAAGAACACGCTCAGCCCGCGCGCGGAGGGGACCGCGGTCACCGAGTACCAGGTCCGGCCGCGAGGCTCGCGGTCCTCGACCACCCGGAGGTGCCCGTCGTCCAGGGCCTCCTCGAACGCCCGATGGAACACGGTGCCGCGCAGCTTGGGGAACACCTCCCAGAGCTCGCGGCCGACGACCTCGGCGCGGCTGCGCTCCAGCATCCGCTCGGCGGCCGGGTTCCAGTGGGTGATGCTCCACCGTCGGTCCAGCCCGCAGCAGCCCTCGGGGTTCGCGCGGAGCCACCGCTCCAGGTCGGCGCGGGCGGCGAGCGCGGTGGTCTCGATCTCGACCAGGCCGGTCACGTCGACGACGTAGGAGAGGACGGCCGGCCGGCGTCCGGGACGGCCCCCGAGGGCGACGCGGGTCCACTCGCAGTGGCGCACCTCTCCCGAGCGCGTCCGCACGCGGTTCCGATGGACGAGGTGACGGTCGTGACCGGACCTCAGGCGGTCCACCACCGCGTCGACGAAGGCGATGTCCGCCTCGTGCACCAGCTCGAGCGCGTCGATGTTGCTGCCGAGAACCTCCCCGGGGCTCCAGCCGAACATCCGCTCGGCGGCGCCGGCCCACATCCGGACTGTCCCGTCCTGGTCAGTTTCGAGGATGGCCACGGGCAGCGCGCTCAGGTGCTCGAGCACCGGGCTGCTCTCGGGGACCGACGGCCTCAGCGGTTGCGGCGCCATGTCACGGCTCGCGCCGGATGATGCGTGGAGCGGCTGACTCCGAGGTGCGGAGTGTTGTGCGGCGTGTTCCCGCCCTCTCCGGTGTAAAACATCTGCCACTTTTTCGGGTCTGTACTCGCTCTGCAAAACTTCAGCGCCAACGGACGGCCGGGTCAGGCGGCCTCCCCCATTGTCGGAGCGATCCCCGTCCCGTCAGCCACTTCCGCGCATTGACGCGCTCGGCCGCGCCATGACTGACGAGGTGCCCATGACTGACGAGGTGCCTGACACCTCCAAACGGACACCTCCAAACGAGGTGCTCCAAACGAGGTGCCAGGCGGACCCCTCGTTTATGCAATTCAGTTGTACGTCGCGCTGAATAGGAAGCCGCCGCCGAATGTGGTCCAGCTGGAGGTTCCGCTGCCGTGGTCGTGGTTGGCGGCGAAGAAGCCCTCGACGGCGACCCCCAGCCCCCAGTGCGCACTGACCCACCATTCCTTGCCGACCGCGAGCTTGCCGCCGAACCCCGTCTTGGTTCGCTCGACGAAACCCATGCCGTTGTCGAGCGTGAGCGCGGTGAACGACGGGCTCAGCGAAACGAAGACGTTGGCCGGCATGAAGTAGTGGGTCACGTTCAGCCCCACTCCAGCGACCGCGGTTGCTCCCCAGGTCGAGCCGGCCGGCGACGGCCCGGCTGCGGCCCAGAGATCGCCGGCGATGATCCAGTCCTCGGCCACCGCGCCGCCGATGACGATCGAGAGCGGCAGCGCAGCCCCCGAGAGGCTGGGCCCGCCCTGCGACGCGGACGTGCCGAGGTAGCCCACGCCGATGTCGAGGTGCAGATAGAATCCGAGATGCCGCTGCGCCGTGGGTCCGGGGCGGCGGTCACTCCGTTCTCCTGGCCGAATGCGACGACGGGAGCCGTGAGCCACCACAGGAGCAGTGCTCTCTTCATTCGAGGCCCTCCCCGTGGCGCCGACTACCACCGGGTGCCCTGCGCCGGCGGGGAACCGGGCTCTGGCCATCAGCAGGGCTTCAGTCGCCCCGCAGAGACTGCCCCGCGGATGCACCGGGCCGTGAGCGACCGCGGCCCCTCGGCCTCGGGCTCGCCTAGAGGCCCGAGCAGGAGAAGACCAGGCCCGCCCCGAGCGTGCGCAGCGTCTGTCCCCCGTCTCGATTGACGGACAGGAACAGCTCTCCGGCGAGCCCGAGGCGCACCCAGGAGCTGACGGGCCACTCCTTCCCCAGGAGGACCTTGAGGCCGAACCCGATGTCCGAGCTGCCGTACTCGACGTAGTCGCCCGCGTCCGTGATGGCCAGGCGCGTCCCCGACACCACGACGGAAGCGAAGACGCCGGCCGGGACGACGTACCGGGTGACGTTCAGCCCCAGCGCCTGGAGCTCCAGCGAGGTGTCCGGCCCGAGGCCGCTCGCCGAGAGTGACCTCCAGTTCCAGTACTCGAGCGCCAGGGCCCAGTCGTCGTTCGGAGCCCATCCGACCGCCAGGCCCACCCCCAGCGCGGCGCCCTGGGTCGCGAAGCTGGAGCCACCTTTCGAGCCGGTGGTCCGCAAGTACGCTGCTCCCACGTCGATGTGGAAGAACAGTCCAAGGTGCTGGTGCTGCTCGGGCGTGACTCCCGCTGTCGTGACGGCCCGACCCGGTTGACCCGTTGCCGGAGGCCCGACGGCGGCGGGCGCCTCTGAGGACGAGGGCTCGGCGACCGGGGGCGCGATGGGTGCCGGCGGTGCAGAGGCCGGAGGCTCGACCACCGGAGGGGTGTCGCGAGCGGGCGGCGGTGCCGGGACCTCGACGGGCTCGGATCCGGCGGCGGGTGCACCGGAGGTTCCAGGCACCGGCGACGCTGACCCGGCCTCCTGCGCCGCCACGGGGCCGACCAGGAGGCAAAGCACCAGGGATGCCGTCCTCATCCGAGCTCCTCGGGTCCTGCACCTCACCGGCCCGTCTCCTGGAGCGAGCGCGTCAACCCGCCGGCTCGCCTCTCGCCTCCCCGACGCTCCCAGAGTACCGGGCGCGCCCGGCGGACTCCACGTCCGGCGAGCCTCCGGTCGGTCAGCGAGCCGCGCTCTCCCTCCGGCGTCTTCCCGGGCCCGGGGACGCACAGCGGGCTACCGAGGTGGTGCACACTGGTCAGAAGGCCCGGAGGTACTGCACCGGGATGCGCCGTGCCTCGGGGTGGCCGAGCTCCTCGGCCGCATGGAGCGCCCAGTACGGGTCCCGGAGCATCGCCCGGGCCAGCATCACCAGGTCCGCGTCCCCGTCGCGCAGGATGGCCTCGGCCTGGGCGGGCGTGCTGATCAGACCCACCGCGGCGGTGGAAACGCCCGCCTCGGCGCGGATCCGACGCGCGAACGGCACCTGGTACCCCGGAACCGCGTCGATGCGCGCGTAGGGGACGAGTGCGCCCGAGCTGCAGTCCACGAGGTCAACGCCCTCGGCGGCGAGCCGTCGCGCCAGCTCCACGCTCTCCTCCAGGGTCCAGCCGCCCTCGACCCAGTCGGTGCAGGACAGCCGGGCAAGGAGCGGGAGCCGGTCCGGCCACTCGGCGCGCACCGCCCGGGTGATCTCCAGCGCGAGCCGGATCCGCTGCTCGAATCCGCCGCCGTACGCATCCTGACGCCGGTTGGACAGCGGGGACAGGAACTCGTGCACCAGGTAGCCGTGGGCGAAGTGCAGCTCGATCACCCGGAACCCCGCGGCCACCGAGCGTCGCGTTGCCGCGGCGAACGCGCGGACGACCTCGGCCACCTCGTCGAGCGCCATCGCGCGCGGGGTCAGCGTGCGCTCGGAGAAGGGAATCGCGCTCGGGGCGATGGGCTCCCAGCCACCGGCTGCCGGAGGCACGCCCGCGCCGCCCTCCCATGGAACCGCGGTGCTCGCCTTCCGCCCGGCGTGGGCCAGCTGAACACCCGAAACCGCGCCCCGGGCCTCGAGGAAGCGCACGATGCGGGACAGGAACTCCACGTGCGCGTCCTTCCACAGCCCGAGGTCGCGCGCGGAGATGCGCCCGCGCGCCTCGACCGCGGTTGCCTCGGTGAGGACCAGCCCGGCACCACCGACGGCGCGGGAGCCGAGATGCACCAGGTGCCAGTCGTTGGCGAAGCCGTCGTCGGAGCTGTACTCGCACATGGGCGAGACCGCGACGCGGTTGGAGATGGTGACGGAGCGCAGCGCGAGCGGTTCGAACAGGTGGGCCACGGCAGGCGGGTAATGCCCGCCCGGCGGTCAGGCCACGCGATCCGGTGCGGGACGGCCCGAGAGCACCGCGTCCACATTGTCCAGGGCGCGAAAGCCCATCGCCTCCCGCGTCTCGATGGTGGCGCTGCCCATGTGTGGCAAGAGGAAGGCGTTCTCCAGAGTGCGGTAGCCGGGGTGGATCGCCGGCTCGCCCTGGAACACGTCGAGTCCAGCGGCCCCCACCTGCCCCGAGCGCAAGGCGGCGATGAGCGCCTCGTCGTCCACCAGATCGCCGCGGGCGCTGTTCACGACGATCGCTCCCTGAGGGAGCAGCGCCAGACGCTGCGCGTTCAGGAGATGCCGCGTCTCGGGCGTCGACGGCGCGTGGAGCGAGAGCAGCTCGGAGAGCGGCAGCAGCTCCTCGACGGTGGCGTGAAAGATGGCTCCCTCCTCCTTCTCGGGCGGGAGCCGCCGCTGGTCGGTGTAGTGGATCTCCACCCCGAACCCGCGCGCGCGCCGGGCCATGGCCTGCCCGATCCGTCCCATGCCCACGATGCCGAGACGTTTGCCGCTCATCTGGCGGCCCATGAGCTGGGTCGGCCCCCAGCCGGTCCATCGACCCGCGCGGAGCATCTCCTGTCCCTCGTACGCGCGCCGCGCCGCCCCGAGGAGCAGGAGCAGCGCGATCTCCGCCGTGGCGTCGGTCAGCACCTCGGGGGTGTTGGTCACCACCACTCCCCGGGACTTCGCTGCCGCGAGGTCGAGATGGTCCGTGCCCACTCCGAAGCTGGCCACGATCCGCACCCGCGCCGGGAGCCGGAGGAAGACTCCGGCATTCAGCTTGTCCGCCACGGTGCAGACCACGGCGTCCACCTCGTCGCTGCGGGAGATCAGCTCGTCGGCGGACAGCGGGCGGTCCTCGGGATTGGCGATCAGCCGGTAGTCGCGTGAGGCGCGGCGCTCGACCGCGTCCGGCAACCGGCGGGTGAAGAGGACCGCGTGCTCAGGCATTCACGTTCACGACCACCCGCCCGCGCACCTGTCCGTCGACGATGCGCGGGGCGAACTCGACCAGCCGGGACATCGGGACCTCTTCCGTCACGGCGTCGAGATGGAGCTTCCCCAGGTGCTGCACCAGGAGCTTCCAGGCGCGCGTGCGCTCTTCCATGGGCGTCATGTCCGAGTCGCATCCGAGCAACGCCACGTTGCGGAGGATGAAGGGGAACACGGTGCCCGGAAAGTCGGAGCTACCGGCGAGCCCGCACGCGGCGACCGCGCCCCGGTAGGCGGTCTGGCTGCAGAGGGTGACCAGCGTCTGTCCGCCGACCGTGTCGACGCCCCCGCCCCAGCGCTCGGAAGCAAGCGGTGGTCCCTTCTGGGAAAGCACGTCGCGGCCGATGATGTCCGCGGCGCCGAGCGTCTTGAGATAAGCCGCCTCGGAGGTCCGGCCGGTCGAGGCGACCACCTTCTTGCCCAGCGCAGCGAGGAGGGCGACTGCGATCGATCCCACGCCGCCGGCCGCCCCGGTCACCACCAGCTCGCGGTCGGTCCGGAGCGTGCCGTGGTCCTGGAGCGCGAGCACGCACAGCGCCGCGGTGAAGCCCGCGGTCCCGATGGCCATCGCGCTCCGGGCGTCGAGCCCCTCGGGGATGGCCAGGACCATCGACTCCTTCACCCGCGCGCGCTGCGAGAAGCCGCCCCACCAGCTGACGCCCAGGCCGTAGCCGGTCACCAGCACCGCGTCGCCGGGGCGAAATCTGGGGCTCGAGCTCGAGCGCACCCGACCCGCGAGGTCGATGCCGGGAATCATCGGCCACTTGCGGATGACCTTCCCCCGCCCGGTGAGCGCCAGCCCGTCCTTGTAGTTGAGGGAGCTGTAGGCGACGTCGATGATGACCTCGCCCGGCGGCAGCGCGGTCTCCTCGAGCGAGGTGGACTTGACCACCGTGCGCCCGTCTGGCTGCTCGGCGACCAGGGCCGTGAAAGTGTCTGCCATGGCGCGGGCACGATGGCGCCGGGCGGGACGAAACTCCAGTCGGCCTCCGGAAAATGTTGCTCCCTCAGGCTCCTCGGCGGGGTGGCCTCCCCTCGTGGGGACGGCCCTGGAGGGGCTGGCCCGCCGTTCGCAAGGGAAGGTGGCTCAGGGCGGCGTGGGGGTCGTGGGGCGTGGCGGAGCGTGGGCGGTTTCCTGCAGACGGTTGCTGACCTCTCTTGGTCGGCGAGTAGGCACCGCCCACGCTTCCGCTCACGCGATCGGCGGTCCGCTCACGCGGCTTTGGGCGCGCCGCTCCGCTCGGCAACGACCCAGTCCAGGTCGGAGTCGAGCTCCGGGAAGGTGACCGGCTTGCCGTCGAACGTCTCGCGCCGGCCCGGATACACGAATGTCCGCCAGCCGTAGGCGAGCAGCGTGGGTTGCTCGAGCGCCGGATGCAGCCCGGGACGGATGCGCCGTGCATGGGCCTCGGGCAGCAGGCTCCAGTGAAGTCCGGGCTCCTCGTGATGCATGCCGTGGTAGCCGTTGTTCAGCGCGACGAAGTTCAGGAACCGGCTGGTGAAGTTGCGCGAGTGGTTGACCGGATGGTCCGGGTCGCAGCCGTCGTGCCAGAAGAAGTTGATGCCGACGATCCCCAGGTTGGCCAGGAGCTGGGGCACGACGACGAGGCAAAGCGCCTTTCGCCAGTCCAGGGCGAGGAGGCCGAACTTCACCGCCCAGACGACCACGACCTCGAGCCGCAGCTGTCGCCGCCACGCCTCGCCTCCCTTGAGCTTCCCGTAACGCGCGTTGCCGCGGAGGATGCCCGGGGTGACGGCGAACGGGAACGCGAGGAGGTTGAGCAGGTTCCACCGGAAGCGCACCTTGGAGGTACGCATCACGTCCTCGCGCGCCTGGAGAAAGCGGTGGTGCGAGAGGTTGTGGCCGGGGATGTACTCGCTGATCGGAAAGCCGTACGAGAGGCTCACCCAGACCTGGAAAGCGGCGTTCATCCAGCGGCGGTGAAAGACCGGAGCGTGGACCGTGTTGTGGGCCACCACCGCGCAGAGCCAGCTCGAATACCCGAGCAACGGGATGGCGAGCAGCTGCAGGGGGCCCTCGGGCAGGAGCACCCAGGCGCTCGCGACGAGCGCCGCGTACGCGAGCAGGATGCCGAGGGCCCGACGATCGGCCGAAAAGCGCAGTAGGGCGCCCGGCCGGGCCGGGACCGTCAACGACGACTCCACAGGCCAAGCAAATCAGGGCCTGACCGGGGGTGTCCAACACTTTACGAATGCCTGCTTGCCCCGACCGCTGAACAAGCCGAAACCCGCGCGACCCGCCGGGACGGGAGCTGTCCGGAGGTGAGGTGTCCGGAGGCGAGGTGTCGGAGGCGAGGTGTCAGACACCTCGAACGCCGCTGTCAGACGCCTCGAACGGGCCGGGGACGAGGTGTCCGGGGACGAGGTGTCGGGGACGAGGTGTCAGACACCTCGAACGCCTCGAACCGGCCCGGAAGGCTGTCCGGGTCCCCGCTTGGAGCGAGCTCGCCGAGCCGAGGTGACCTGACGAGGCGTCCCTGCGCCGGTGTCAATCACCTTCGACGGGCACCTTCGACGGCCGGCACCCTCAGGGCCGGTCATACGTGAGCAAGGACACGACCCGGTCCGAGCCGAGCCGCTCGGCGCCCCCGAGGTAGGCGAGCTCGACCAGGAATACGAACCCGGCCACGGTGCCGCCCGCCCGGCGGATCAGCTTCTCGGTGGCCAGCGCAGTGCCTCCGGTGGCCAGGAGGTCGTCGACCACCAGCACCTTGGCGTTCCGCACCAGGGCATCGACGTGGAGCTCCAGGGCATCGTCGCCGTACTCCAGCCCGTACGCCTCCCGGAGGGACTTGCGGGGGAGCTTTCCCGGCTTCCGCACCGGCACGAAGCCACGACGCAGCGTGGCAGCCAGAGCGCCCCCGAGGATGAAACCCCGGGCCTCGATGCCCACCACCTCGGTGACGTCCAGGGTCGCCACCCGGGCGGCGAGCGCTGAGACGACCCCGTGGAAGAGCAGCGGGTCGGCGAGCACCGGCGTCAGGTCCTTGAACACGATGCCCGGCCTGGGGAAATCCGGGACGTCGCGGACGCGGGCGCGGACGGCCTCGAGCAGGGGAGGGGTCATGGGCTGCCGGGCAGCATATGCCGGGCCCAGGGGTGCTATAGGGCCGGGCTTCATGACCGAACAGGCCTCCATGCGCGGGCGCCCCACGCTCGTCAAGGAACCCCTGCCGCTGGACAGCAAGCTCCTCGTCCGCATGCACGAGCTGATGGTCGAGGCCCGCGTCCTCGAGGAACGCCTCATCCAGATGTACCGGCAGGGCCACGGGTATTTCTGGATCGGCGGACCTGGGGAGGAGGCGTTCAACGTCCCCCTCGGGCTCCTGATGAAGAAGGGCCAGGGGCTCGACTTCGACTACCTGCACGGCCATTACCGCCAGAGCGGGACGGTGCTCGCCCTGGGCGAGGACCCCATCGGGGCGCTCCGGCAGATGAAGAGCACCGCCACCGACCCGTACTCGGGCGGGAGGAACTTCGCCAGCCACTTCAGCAAGCGGGAGTGGAACATCGTCCCCATCTCCAGCCCCATCGAGGTGCAGTACGCGATGGCCCCGGGGACCGCGCTGGCCCAGCGGCGCCACGGCGGGGAGGGAATCACCATCGTCACCGGAGGGGACGCGGGCACGGCCGAGGGTGACTTCGCCACCTGCCTGGTATGGAGCAGCCGCCCCGGAAGCGAGCTGCCCATCCTCATCGTCGTCACCCACAACCAGTGGGGCATCTCCACCGCCGCCTGCACCCAGCAGGGCTGCAAGATCATCGCCGACCGCGGGAAGGCCTTCGGCATCCAGACCCGCACCATCGACGGCAACGACCCCATCGCCAGCTACCTCGAGCTGCAGAAGGCGATGGGCTACGTGCGGAAGGAGCGCAAGCCGTTCCTGCTCGAGGCGAACGTGTCGCGGCTCTATGGCCACTCCAGCGCCTCGGGCGCGAACTTCGTCACCGCGGAGCAGGACTGCATCGTGGAGTTCGAGAAGAAGCTCGAGGCCCATGGCGTCCTGACCCGGGCGGAGATGGATCAGGTGCGCGCCCGCTGGAGCGAGGAGATCGCCGCCAAGGCGCGCCAGGTTCGCGACGAGCCCCTGCCCGAGGCGTCCACCATCTGGAAGCACATCTACGCGGAGGATCGCTGATGGCGAGCATGGCCCAGGCGATCCGGCTGGCCCTGCACTACGCGGAGGATCACCTCGGGGTGACCGACGTGTTAGGCGAGGACGTCGGGCTGCCCCTCGGCGGCGTCTTCACCGCGACCCAGGGGCTGAAGACCGCGTGGAACAGCCCGCTCGACGAGCGGGGCATCATCGGCTGCGCGATCGGGCTGGCGCTCGCCGGGCAGCGGCCGGTCGCGGAGATCCAGTTCTGCGACTACATCTACAACACCATCGACCTGCTCAAGCTGGCGGGAAATACGTGCTGGGCGAGCAACGGCGACTGGAACGTGCCGATGGTGGTGCGGACCCCGGTGGGCTCGGGGATCCGCGGGAGCATCTACCACTCGCACAGCTTCGACGCGACGATGACCCACATTCCGGGGTGGAAGATCGTGATGCCCTCCACCCCGCTCGACGCGTACGGCCTGCTGCTCTCGGCCTGCCAGGACCGGAACCCGGTGATGGTGCTCGAGCCGAAGGCGCTGCTCCGGATGAAGGGCGAGGAGCTCATCCCCGGCGAGCCGGGCGACGACCGCGTGCTGTCGAAGATGATCGACGCGCCTCTCGGCGACCGCATGCAGTGGAAGCCGCAGTGGCCCGACGTGCAGGCGTACACGGTGCCCATCGGCCAGGGGAAGCTGGTGCGTCCCGGGACCGACCTCACCGTCGTGAGCTACGGCCGCACGCTTCCGCTATCGGTCAAGGCAGCGCAGGCCCTCGAGTCCGAGGGCATCTCGGCGGAGGTCATCGACCTCCGATCGCTCTGGCCATACGACTGGGAGATGATCCGCGAGTCGGTGAAGAAGACCGGCCGGGCGCTCTACGTGAACGAGGACACCGAGGTGACCAACTTCGGCGAGCACCTCGTCCGCCGGACGGTGGAAGAGCTGTTCTACGAGCTGCTCGCTCCGCCGCGGCTCCTTGCCGGGAAGTTCCTCCCCGGCATCGGCCTGGCCGACCCGCTGGAGATGGCGAGCGTGCCTCAGCTGCCCGACGTCACCGAGGCGATGCGGGCGCTGGCACGCGAGCAACCCTGAGAGAAGAGAGCGGGCTCACTTCGTCGAGTGGAGCCCGATCATGTTCCCCTCGGTGTCGTAGACCAGGGAGATGAAGCCGTACTCGCCGATGGACATCTTCGGCTTCTCCACTCGGCCGCCGAGCTTCTTCACCCGACCTTCCTGGACCGCGCAGTCCTCGCAGGTGAAGTAGACCAGGACGCTATTCTTGCCCGAGGGGAAGCCCTCGTACTTGCACAGCGCGCCTCCGGAGCCTTTCCCTTCTCGCTCCATCGGGAACATCCAGTACTCGAGCTTGGGGTCGGGCATCCGTTCGAGCTTGAACCCGAAGACTCCCTCGTAGAACGCCTTCGCCCGCGTCATGTCCTGCACGTAGATCTCGAACCAACCCACTGGATTGCTCATGTCGTCCTCCTGGCTGCTCTCCTCGAGTGTCCGTCCGCTCAGCCTTGGCTGAGCAGGGCCCGGATGGCTTCCGGGACCCGGACCTTCTCCTGCGTGGCGTAGTTGATCATCACCACCACCGCTCGCCCGCGCGCCACAACCCGCTCGGGTGCGCCCGCCGTCCAGATCGCGTGCTCGAGGGTCAGGCTGGTGTTCCCTACCTTCTCGGGGCGGATGCCCACGGTGATCCGTGCCGGGTACTCCACCTGCTGGAGGTAATCATTCTCGATGCGGGCCAGGATGGGCCCGACGGGGTCCCCGGGGTGGGTGGACATCCCGAACTGCTCGAAGAAGCGGATGCGCGCGGTTTCCGCCCAGGCGATGTATCGGACGTTGTTGACGTGCCCCAGGGCATCCATTTCGCCCCAGGCCACGTCCAGGGTCACCTCGGTGGTCCATCCGGCCATCCGCACCTCCTCGGCGCTGCCGCACGCCCGTCACCCGGGCGACCCGGCGCCGGAGGGCTTCTGCCGCTCTCGTGGCCCGGGTGCAATCCCCCCCAGCAGGGAAGCCTCCGTTCCAAGGGAAGACCCACGGAGCGTCGCAGGGACGCCGCGCTTCCAGGCACACCGTTGCAGGGACACCACGCGCCCACACTCGATCGCAAGAAACGTTGCGCGGCCGCTTCCCCCACGACAGGATCGAACTCGCCCTGCGGGGCAAAAGGAGGTGATGCCTTGACCCAGCATAATCAAGGCGTCGCCTCTCTGGGCGCGGCGTAGAGCAAGCAGGGCCGCGCGCACGAGAGCGGCGCAAGGTTTCACACCCGCCCCCTGGTGGCTGGAGGCGCAGTGTCTGGCCACCGGGGAGGCGGGTTCTTTTTGCGTGCCGATGGCGCTCAGACCGCGACCGTCTTCCAGTGTCCCCGCCGGAAGACCGCTCCGCTGGCAACCGCGAGCAGGCTGAACGCGGCGAAGCAGGCGATGAATGCGCCGGTGGGCCCCATGCCGGCGTGCACCGAGAGCACCCACGCCAGCGGAAGCTCGAAGGCCCAGAAGCACAGCAAGTTGAGCCAGGTGGGAGCCCAGGTGGCCCCGGCGCCGTTCAACGACTGGGTGAAGGTCATGCCGTAGGCGTAGAAGGCGAACCCCGCGGAGATGATCCGCAGCCCGTGGGCGCCATGCGCGAGCACCACGGGATCGGTGGTGAAGATGCCCACGATCTGCGGCGCGAACGCGACGAAGACGAGGCCGATCGCTCCGAGGAAGACTGCGCTGACCCCCCCGGCCTTCCAGGCCGCGCGCTCGGCCCGGTCCGGCTTCTTCGCCCCGAGGTTCTGTCCGACCAGCGTGGCCGCGGCGTTCGCCAGACCGAAGGAGGGCAGGATGGCGAAGAGGACCAGCCGGATGGCGATCGTGTACCCGGCGACTGCCTCGCTCCCGAAGCGGGAGATGATCCACACCAGGACGATCCAGCTGGTCATCCCCACGACGGTCTGGAGCGTGCCGGCCCCCGAGAGACTCAGGACCGAGAGCATGGTCCGTGCCTCGAGCCGGACGTGCCGCCAGCGGACCGTCAGCCGTCCGTCGCCCCGGGTCAGCCGGTACAGCTGGTAGACCACGCCGGTGCTGCGACCGATGGAGGTGGCGATGGCTGCCCCGGCCACGCCCATCTTCGGGAACGGGCCGAGCCCGAACACCAGGCACGGCCCGAGCACGATGTTGATTCCGTTGGCCAGCCACAGGGCCCGCATGGCGGTGGCCGCGTCGCCTGCACCCCGGAAGATCGCGTTGATCAGGAAGAGCAGGCACACCGAGACGTTCGCCCCGAGGAGGACGCGGGTGAAGTGAACGCCGTGCTCGAGGACCCAGGGCGAGCCGCCCATGAGACGGAGAAGGGTGGGCGCGAACACGGCGCCGGCGACGGACAGGGGGATGCCGAAGAGCAAGCCCAGGAAGATGGCCTGGACGGCGGTTCGTGCCGCGGCCTCCTCGTCCTTCTCCCCCATTCGCCGGGCGACGAGTGACATGGCACCGATGGAGAGCCCGAAGGAGAGGGCGTAGACCATCGTCTCCATCGTCTCGGTCAGCCCGACGGTCGCCTGCGCGTCGGCGCCGAGCCGGCCGACGAAGAAGATGTCGGTGACCGCGAACACCGACTCCATGACCATCTCCAGCACCATGGGGACGGCGAGGACGAAGAGAGCCCGCCCGAGCGGGGCCTCGGTCAGGTCGCGGTGGCTGCCGCGCAGGGCTTCCCGGAGCTCGGACCAGAGCGAGCCGGTGGTGGCTGGCGTGGCGGTGCTGCTGGGTGCGGCGTCCATCGTGACTCCGGGTGATGCGTTGCCTTGCTGGGACCGCGAGCGGGAGGAGAACTCACCGGCTCGGCACGCGCGGGCAAGTGCGTGCTGCCGGGTGCATCCTCGGGAATGGCTACAGCGGGCTCAGGCGGCCATAGGCCCGGTTCTGGTACACCAGAGTGCGCTCGGTGTCACCCCGGTGGACGGCTGTGACCTCCGCCAGGACCAGCAGGTGATCTCCTCGATGCTGCCGCTCGACGATGCGGGCGCTGAACGCACCGGTGGTGCCAGCCAGCAGTGGTGTGCCGTGAGCGTCCAGGGTCCAGGGGAAGCGCTCCCAGGCGTCGCCCCGGTCGCGGTGATGCCGGGCGAAGGCGTGGCTGACCTCCGCCTGGCCTTCGGAGAGGAGGTTCACCGCCAGGAAGTCCGCGTCCTCGAGCAGGTCGTCCGCGCCGGAGTCCCGTCCCACGCCCAGCGCCAGCAGGGGCGGGTCGAGCGAGAGCATCATGAATGCCGTGGCGGTGAAGCCATCCACCTCCGGCGCCTCGGGAGTGATGGCGGAGGACCGCCGGCGCGCGGTCACCACCGTGACCGTGGCCGCCCAGGTGCGTGCCAGGGAGAGAAAGGCTTCCGTGTCCACAGACGAGAGCTTCTAAATCGTCCACGTGGTGCTTGACGAGCGGTCCGCGAAGCGCTCTTCCACCCACCATGCGGCTCGCGAGCTGGATACACCGGGGACGGGAAGGGTTCGGGCAGGTGGTGGAGGGTGGGGTGGTGGACGCGGTGCCCCGTCTGGATGGGCGTTACCCGACCTTGCGCTCGGCTCTGGCGGCGGGGGCGCTGGGCGAGGTGCGCCGGGCAACGGATGGCGCCTCGGCCGACCACGGGCTCGACGAGATCACCTGGCTTCCGCCCGTTCCCCATCCCGAGAAGATCCTCTGCGTGGGGGTGAACTACGTGGCCCACCGCGACGAGACCGGCCGGAGCGAGAGCGAGTTTCCGACCCTCTTCACCCGGTTCGCGAATACCCAGGTGGGGCACGATCAGCCGCTGGTGCGGCCGCGGGTCTCGACCGAGCTCGACTACGAGGCGGAGCTGGCGGTGATCATCGGAAAGCCCGCACGCCACGTGCGCCGGGAGGACGCGCTGTCATACGTGGCCGGCTACTCCTGTTACCAGGACGCGACCCTGCGGGATTGGCAGCGGCACACGACCCAGTTCACGCCGGGGAAGAACTTCATCGGCACCGGCGGGTTCGGGCCGTGGATGGTGACCGCTGAGGAGATTCCGGATCCCTCCCGACTGACGCTGGTGGGACGGCTGAACAAGACGGAGATGCAGCGGACGACGACGGACCTCCTCATCTTCGACATCCCCGTGCTGATCGCCTACATCACCACGTTCACCGAGCTCATCCCTGGCGACGTGATCTCCACCGGGACCCCGGGTGGCGTGGGGAGCAAGCGCCAGCCGCCGGTGTGGCTCAAGGCCGGGGACGTGTTCGAGGTGGAGATCTCGGGGATCGGCGTGCTGCGGAACACCGTGGTCGACGAGGGGCGGTGAGCCGGCGCCGCTTCCTCCGCCGTCCCTGGATTCAGGGCCGAGCCGAGCAGCACCCGGGTCTGGGTGGCCAGCGACCTGTCCCGGCTTACCCTGACGGGCCCCGTTGACCCCCCCTGTGGACTCGCAACCCCCGAGGGTGTCGGGACTTCTCGCGGGATCGGCGGTTGCAAACATCCGGGCATCGTGAACAGCCGGATCGTCCTCCTCGGGACCGAACAGGACTTCTTCCTCCAGCTCCTGGAGATGCTGGTGCCGGGTGGCGCCCGCGACCCGGCGCTCGAGGCCGAGGAGCGGGGTGAGACCGCTCCGCCCCCCGAGGCCGCACCCTTCGAGGTCTGGTTCGCCTACCGCGGGACCGACGGGCTGGACGAGATCCGCCGCCTGCGCCGGATCGGCGCCTACCCGGCCATCGCGATGATCGATCTCGCGGAAGACCCGGAGGACGCGCTGGAGATCGCCGGCCGCCTGCTGGTGGACGATCCGCGGCTCCAGGTGGTCCTGGTCTCTCCCAATGCCGACGAGGTCTGGGACGTCGCCGCCGAGGCGCTCGGCCATCGCGACCAGGTGGTGGTCCTCAAGCGTCCCTTCGACGGCGTCGAGGTCCGCGAGCTGGCCCACGTCCTGGTGCAGCGCTGGACCGAGATGGACCGCGTGCTGTCGCGCACCGCGCGGCTGGTGTCCGGCGAGACCGCCATCGTCAAGGCCGGCTCCAATCCGGCGCTCACCCCGTCCAGCGGGGTCGAGGTCCTCCGGGACGCGTTCCGGGCCATCCACGGCCTGGTGGCCGCGCTGAGCGCGCGCTGCGAGCTGCTCGAGCCCGAGGCCCGCGCCGAGGCGCTGCAGCGGGTGAGCGCCGTCTCCGAGGCGGTGGATCACCTCCGCCAGGTCGAGCACCTGGCCGAGCCGAAGCCGGTGACGGCGAAGCCCGACGAGGTCTAGGGCTCCGCCCGCCTCAGCGCGGCCAGATCTCCACCAGGGGTCGGACCTGCTGCGGCAGCTCGGGGTCGGGAACGCGCCCCCAGTCCTTTGCCAGGCTCGCCCGGAGCCGGTCGGCGAGCCCGCGGGAGAGCGACTCGCGCAATACCCCGAGCATGCGCGGGGGCGCGACCAGGACGAGGTGACGGAAGTGGTTGTCCGCCAGCCCTCGCTCCAGGGTCTGGACGAGAACGTGCACGAAGCGCTTCTCCTCGTGCTCGGCGCGCGGGTCCTCCCCGTGGCGCCAGACGTGCTCCGGCGAGCGGTGCTGCCCCTCGGGGGCCGGGGGCTTCACCGTGGAGCGCAGCCGGGGCACGAGCCCCGCGTCCTCGACCTCGAGCACCCGGGCATGGTGCCCATCCGCGACCAGCACCCAGGTCGCTCCCTGCCCCGTCGCCATGAGCCGTCACCTCCGGTAGGACGCGGTGACATCACCCCGGCGACGGACAGGTCAAGCGGCCTCGCTCAGAAGCGGACGCCAACGTAGCCCTGGACGGTGATGCCGTTGAACTTGAAAGCGTTGACCACCCCCTGAGGGTCGTTCGCCGTGGTAGAGCTGAACCCGGGGTCGAGCCAGAGGTACTTGAGCTCCGCGCCGAGCAGCAGCTGCCCCACGTAGAAGTCCACTCCCGCGCCGGCGATGGCCGCGAACCCGACCTTCGTCTCGCTCGACCCGAGGCCGCTGACCGAGCTGATCCCCACGCCGGCCCCGCCTTCGCCGTACGGAGCCATGAACCCGCCGATCGGCAGCCGGACGCGGGCGATCGCCAGGACCGGCCAGGTCTTGAAGTCCACGTCGTTGCTGCCGGTGGTCAGGTAGCCGGCGCTGAGCTGGAGCCCGAAGATGCCCCAGTAGGCGCCGATCGCCCCGTCGACCTCGTACTTCGTCGGCCACTTCTCGAACGTGTTGCCGATCGCGCTCAGTCCGTTGGTCTCGCTCGGGAAATACGGTCCGAACTTGATGGCGAAGTACGTGTTGTGCTCCTCGGTGGTGACGGTCTGCGCGGAGGCGACGGAGGGCGCGAGCAAGGCCGTGCCGACCGCCAACGCCGCGAGGACCGCTGCGACTGACTTCGAATTCATCGATGACCCCTTCAAGATGGTTCCGGCCGGGGCCTCGGCTTCGCGCAGGGCCCCCCGACTCGCAAGGGAAACCATCGTCCGCTGCAGCGGCAACTTGCGTCGTCACCGAATCGTCCTCTGGCCACGCTTCGGGTCGTCAGCGCGAACATTCGCGCTGGGTTGCTCCGCGAGCAGGTGCGTCCGCTGCACGGACAGGCTCGACGTCTCGTCGCGGTCCCAGCGTGCTTCCCGGGCGACCGACAGCAGGGGCTGCCGTGGACGACCGGATGCCGGTGGTGCTGCCGCTCGGGCTGTCCCCACGATGGCAGTCGGGCGAGCCCGCTCCGCCCGACCGCTGGGCGGACGTGCTCGCGGGGGTTGCACGTGGTCCGGGTCGTGCGGCAGGTCTCGACCGGCCCGGCGTCGACGGGGGCGGTCCGTCGTGCGTCGGCGACGGCGGTCCGATCCGACGCGGTCCCGGCAGCCGCTGCTCGTTAACACTCTCGGGCCCCATGGCCGACCCGCTCGCCCATTTCCAGCCCGCGGTCCGTGACTGGTTCCGGGCCTCCTTTGCGGGGCCGACGCCGGCCCAGGCGCTCGGCTGGCCGGTCATCGCGCGCGGCGATTCGGCGCTGCTGCTGGCGCCTACCGGCAGCGGGAAGACGCTCGCGGCGTTCCTGGCGTGCATCGACCGGCTGATGTTCGCCCCACCTCCGCCGCGCGAGCGTCGGTGCCGGCTGGTGTACGTGTCGCCGCTCAAGGCGCTGGCGGTGGACGTGGAGCGAAACTTGCGAGCGCCGATCCTCGGGGTGGCGAACGTCGCCGCCGGGCGGGGCGATGGGCACGTTCTGCCCACGGTCTCGGTGCGCACCGGTGACACCGCGGCGCGCGAGCGGGCTCGCTTCCAGCGGGAGCCGGCGGACATTCTCATCACCACCCCCGAGTCGCTCTACCTCCTCCTGACCTCCAACGCGCGCGAGGCGCTCCGAAGCGTGGAGACGGTCATCGTGGATGAGATCCACGCGCTCGTGCCCACGAAGCGGGGTGCGCACCTGGCGCTGTCGCTGGAACGGCTGGAGTACCTCGCCGGGCGGCGGCTC
>Ga0105104_10000028_pt1 | contig 97474 bp, 71 predicted proteins | sample PPLLaktember2015_3_FD_87034 | JGI IMG/M metagenome (GOLD analysis project Ga0105104, IMG submission 87034) | Freshwater sediment microbial communities from Prairie Pothole Lake near Jamestown, North Dakota, USA - PPLs Lake P7 Core (6) Depth... | ecosystem: Environmental > Aquatic > Freshwater >... | reverse complement strand
CCGGGTGTCTTCGGAAACACCCGGTGTCTGGGGCAAGGCCAGCGAGTCATCGTAAGACCCGCGGGTCAGAGACCCGCTGCGAGCATTAATAAGCTCAAAGGGGGTCTCCGACCCCCGTGTCTTCGCCATAGCCCGCGGGTCAGACCTGCGTCCGCTGCGAGCATTCGCCATTGACTTTGCACACCTCCCCTAAATGATCTTGCGAGATTCAAGGTAAAACCGTTTCTCGTGCGCTTCCCCCATCGAAAAGGTCTTGCGCGGGAGCGCTCCATCCAGAATCACGGTTTTAAATAGAGCGGCCTTATCCATGGCAGGCAGGTAGAATCCCAGGTTGCCAGCTTGCTGGCCCAACTGGCAGGTGACCTCCAGCCCATGAACATAATCGATCTTCTCAGCGCCGCTCTTATCAAGGAAGTCATCCAGGAAATGCTGGAGCGTACCCACCGGCAGGTTGGAGGTAGGTGTCTGGATCTCTACCAACTGGTATCCATCCGGCGAGACCATTCCAACAACCTGTGAGGGACCGGTTTGTTTGTCGACCCTCGAGACCATCTCGGTGCAGTCCCGGCAGGGGATCAGCCTGAACTGATCTTTGAAAAAGGCTCGCATGGCCTCCACTAGGTCCGACCTTACCCCGAACAGGACCCGGTGGATCGGCTCAAATTCGAGACCATCATCATGAACGTTTTCAATCTCAACCAAAGCATAGCGAGCCGGGTGGTTCATCCCCACTTCGGGTTTGAGCTTTTCCCAGATCGCTTTTGCCGTTGCTAACGAGTGATTCCCGTCTCCCATCGCAAACAATAGCACGGCTGCTTCACCCCGCAGCTGATATTTCTGTCGAAAGACCGCTGGGGAGGCTAATTCCTCGATGGCATGGATGATCGGGTCTTGGTTAGCCGGGTCTTCGATTTTGTAACCGGTCAGGTGACCGCTACCGCACATCAGATCGAAATCATAGGCCTTCGGAAGACGGTCTTTTGCGCTCGTGACCGGTCCGAACACAGTATTCAAAGGGTCATCGATGAGCACCAGGATATGGGGCAGCTCCAGTGAGGCGCCTTCGCGGATCTTCATGCGAGGTGGAAGCCGTTCGATGATCGTCCCCTCCGTAGCACGGATCAGGCTGGAGGAGCCTTTCGTATAGTCATAGCGTTCCAGGTCGAGCGCCAGGATCAGCCCTTTGCGGGTTTTTCCACCCACACTGCGCTCGATATAGATCAAGCCTTCAAATGGTTCCAACACTCCATTTTCCAGGACTTCACGCATCTTCGCCTGGATGGTTTGGATCTTTTGAGGTTCTTCAGGTGTTCCTAGAAAAACTTCTGGAAGGATCAGGTGATAGGTAGAGGGGGAATTTCCAACGATTTCCTCCACCTGTTTCCAGTATTCAGGCTGGGAAGTAAACTGGTCGCAGGCGATGACGGCCCAACGGCTGAGATCTACATCCTGACGCGGTAAATAGATCTGGGGGATTTGGACCCCGATAGAATCAAATACTCTCATATGTCTAGGAATCCTTTTGCCTGGAGAGGATAATAGAAACCACGCGTTAATTATAACGCGTGGTTAATTGATTACGGGGGCGAGAATGATATCGGGTTACATCCCAGCCATAAAAGCCAGGCCCACCGTTCCCGGGCCGGTATGCGTCCCAACTGTGGGACTGACTTCAGAGAGAATACTTTCGATCGACTGGAAGCGTTCGGATGCATCAGCCAGGATCCTTTTCGCGTCTTCTTCAGCATTGGCGTGCAGCGTAGCCACCCGGACAGGCCGGCGCCCACCGATGCGGGCTTCCGCGATTTCCACCAAACGCTCCATGGCTTTGTTTTTGGTGCGTACCCGTTCCGTGGCTTCAATCCGACCATCACGCAGCTCGAGGATAGGCTTGAGATTCAGGGCAGTGCCCAGGAAGCGGGCTCCTCCGCCGATCCTGCCACCCATATGGAGGTATTTCAAAGTGTCGACCATAAACAGGATCCCGGTATGCTGGATTGCCCGTTCCGCAAGAGCTTTGCACTCTGCCAGGCTGGCCCCTTGTTCCGCTGCTCTGGCTGCGGTCAAGGCAATATATCCCAACCCCATCGAAGCCGAGCAGGTGTCCACAAGCTCCAGCCGGGCGCCGGGGAGCATTTCTTTGGCCTGGATGGCCGAGTGCATCGTCCCGGATAGTTTGGATGATATTAGCAAGGCAAGCACCTCATTGCCTTGTTCAAGCTCCTGAGAAAACATGGAATGAAATTTCGCCGGAGAGACCTGTGAAGTGGTGGGGAGGGCTTTAGCAGTCTCCAGCCGCCGGTAGAATTCAGCCGGCTGGATATCCACGCCATCCTCGAAAGTCTGGTCTCCCCAGATTAGGATTTGAGGAGCCACGCGGATCTGGTACTGGTCGATCAGTGAGGGGGGAAGGTAGGCCGTGCTATCGATGACGATGGCAACCTTTGACATGCTCTTCTCCTGGAAAGGGATGAATATACCTGATTATACCGTTTCTGATGGTTCGGCAATTATAACCCGCCTTGTCGGGAAAAGTTACGAACATCCTCGCCCTTGACCTTTCCCGTTTTCCACGCTACAATCACCCCTTGACCGTACCCCCGGCCCGTACTGCGGGAGGGTATATTTTCTTTGCGAGCAAACATAGCGTGTTTGAAAATCTAACGGAAAGATTGAATGGCGTATTCCAACAGCTCCGCCGCCGGGGAAAACTCTCGGAGGCGGATGTAGATGCAGCTATGCGCGAGGTGCGGCTGGCTCTGCTGGAAGCGGACGTCCATTACTCTGTCGTAAAAGATTTTGTCAAACGCGTGCGCGAACGAGCAATCGGTCATGAAGTTTCAAAGGCTTTGAACCCCGCCCAGCAGGTAATCAAGATTGTCAATGAAGAACTGATCGCGACCCTGGGTGAACCGGCGCGTCTAAACCTGGCCGGGCCGCGACCCCATGTAATCATGATGGTGGGATTGCAAGGTTCGGGGAAAACCACCGCGGCTGGCAAGCTGGCCCGGATACTCCGGACGCAAGGCGAACGGGTGCTGCTGGTAGCTGCTGACCCGTACCGTCCGGCGGCAGTCAAACAGCTTCAGACCCTGGGCGAGCGGGTCGGTGTACCCGTTTTTAGCGATCCTGGGCTGAAACCCCCAGAGCTGGCGGCTCGCGCCTACGACAGCGCTCAAAAAGGTGGGACGAGTGTGATGATCCTCGATACTGCCGGGCGCTCCCAATTAGACGGCGAGTTGATGGATGAGCTAAAATCGATCACCCGGCGGATCCCTGCCACGGAGACCTTGTTGGTCGTGGATGCCATGATTGGTCAAGAAGCTTTACATATCGCCGAAGGGTTCCGCGATGCGGTTTCCTTGACCGGGCTGGTCATGACCAAGATGGATGGCGATGCACGCGGTGGGGCAGCGATCTCGATCCGCAGCGTGACAGGCGTTCCGATAAAATTTTTGGGGACCGGGGAGGGCTTAGATGCCCTGGAGCAGTACAACCCGGATCGCCTGGCTTCCCGCATCCTTGGGATGGGTGATATTCTGGGGCTGATCGAGAAAGCCGAAGCCGCATTTGACGATAAAGTTTCCCAGGACCAGGCCGAACGCATGCTAAAAGGCCAATTTACACTGGAAGACTTCGTCCAACAGCTTCAGCAAATGCGGAAGATGGGTCCATTGAGCCAGATTTTGGAGCTGCTCCCAGGAAACCTGGGACAGGCAGCCCGCAATATTGACCCAAAGGATGCTGAAAAACAGCTTAAAACGACCGAAGCGATTATCAATTCCATGACCCTTATCGAACGGCGGCACCCGGATATTCTCAACGCCAGCCGCCGGCGGCGGATCGCCCGGGGAGCGGGAACAGATGTACAGGTGGTTAACCGGGTGCTCAAGCAGTTCCGAGATGCCCAACGCCTTTTTAAAACTTTGCAAAAATCGGGCGGACGTGGAATGCCGCGCCTGTTCGGTTGATCTGGTAACCAACCCAGAGCGCGCTTCCTTCAGCGCTCCCTCTACTCTGGAAGTTGGATTGCCATAAACCTAAACAACATTACCAGACATTTCGTTTCAAGAGGAGATTAATTTCGATGGTTCGCATTCGTTTGCGCCGCGTAGGCCTGAAAGGCCAACCCAGCTATCGTGTCGTGGTAGCCGATAAAGAAGCTCCCCGCGATGGCCGCTTCCTGGAAATCGTGGGTTTCTATAACCCCCGCACCCAACCTCACACTCTCGATCTCAAGGAAGATCGTATTTATGATTGGATGAACAAGGGCGCCCAGCCCAGTGAATCGGTCGTCAAACTGTTCAACAGCATTGGTTTGATGGAACGCTATGCGCGTCTGAAGAAGGGCGAGAGCACGGAAACTTTGCTGGCGGAAGCACAAACTGCGCATGCCAACCGCAAAGTAGATCCGAAAACTCAGCCGGCTTCTAAAGGGCGCTAAACAATCGGCGAAAAGCCAGAACTGTCTGAAGGGGTAGACCCATTCGGCCTGGCGGTCTGAAAGGAGTTGCCGTGAAAGATTTAGTCGAGTTCGTTGCTCGTTCCCTGGTCGATGATCCGACTCAGGTTCAGGTGACCCAGGCGCGTGGAGGAGGTGGAAAGGTTCACCTCGAATTAAAGGTTGCCAAGGAAGACATGGGCCGGGTGATCGGGAAAGCCGGGCGAGTTGCCAATGCCTTACGCGTGCTCTTGAGAGTCGCTGCCGCTCGCGAAGGAAAGCAAGTCTCACTCGATGTGATCGAACCGCGATGATCCGGCGCCGGAAAGTTACTTTTTCGAAACCCAACGACCAGACTGCAGGCTCGCCTCCATCGGGCGAGCCTGTCTTCTTGGTCGTTGGCCGGTTCCGGCGGTCGCACGGGCTTAAAGGGGAGATCCAGCTGGAGCCCATCACAGATTTCCCCGAGCGTTTACGCGTCAATAAATTGGTTTATGTTGGCGAGGATAAGCGTCCATTGAAGATCGCCAGCCGACGCTGGCAGGATACCCTGCTGCTGGTCAGCTTCGATGGATATCATGACATCGATCAGGTTTCCGAACTGCGCAACCAGCTGCTCTATGTGCGGGCAGATGATCTTCCCGAACTACCAGAGGGCGAATATTACCATCATCAGCTGCTTGGCTCGCGCGTCCTGGATGAAGAAGGACGTGAATTGGGCACCCTGGTTGATATTCTGGAGACCGGCGCCAATGATGTCTACATGGTCCGTACCCCTGAGGGCGGAGAAATGCTATTCCCGGCCATCCCGAATGTAGTGTTAAGCGTTGACATCCAGGGTAAGGAAATCCGCGTTCGTCCAATGGATTGGTATTAAACCGAGAATCGGGCATATGGATACCAAGGCATATTGGGTGGGTTTTAACCTGGTAAAAGGCATTGGTGCAGTGCGGGTACAGTCACTGCTCCAACGCTTTGGAGACCTGGAGACGGCCTGGAAAGCCCCAGCCCAGACTCTGCTCTCGGCCGGTTTGAGCGTTAAGATCGTCGAAAACCTGCTCCAGGTGCGTAACCGGGTAAACCTGGAGCAATTTCTGGAGAAGGTCGACAGCCAGGGTATCCAGGTTGTAACCTGGGAGGATGAAGAATACCCCTCTCGATTAAAAGAGATCGATCAGCCCCCGCCCGTGCTGTACACGCGCGGCTATTTCCAGCCAGAGGATGCCTGGGCCGTCGCTGTTGTGGGGACCCGGCGGGTGACTTCCTATGGAAGGCAGGTTGCTGAAGAAATCGCCGCCTGCCTCGGGCAAAACAAGGTTACCGTCGTCAGCGGGCTTGCGCGCGGCGTGGATGCGATGGCGCATGATGCGGCACTTAAAGCAGGCGGCCGGACCATCGCCGTTCTGGGGAGTGGGGTCGATCGCATCTACCCCCCCGAACACCAGCGCCTGTCAGAACGGATCATGCAGCAGGGAGCCGTGATCAGTGATTATGCACCCGGGACCCCGCCTGACAGCGCTAATTTTCCTCCGCGCAACCGGATCATTTCCGGATTGACCCTGGCGACCGTGGTGGTGGAGGCTGGAGATGAAAGCGGAGCGCTCATCACCGCCACATTTGCTGCCGAGCAAGGTCGTGACGTTTTCGCGGTTCCTGGGATGATCTACGCCCCGCAGAGCAAAGGCACAAACCGGCTGATCCAGGAGGGGGCTCGCCCGCTGCTTCGCCCCCAAGATTTGCTCGAAGCCTTGAATTTAATTCAGGTCCCAGAAAAACAGGCCGCCCGGACATTGATCCCGGGAGACGAAACGGAAGCCCAAATTCTCAAGCTATTGAGCCTGGAGCCGGCCCATATAGATGAAATCCGTACCCAATTAGGCTTGCCAATCGAAAAAGTCTCTGCTACACTCACCATGATGGAGCTCAAAGGTATGGTCCGTGCGGTAGGTGGGATGAGCTACACGGCGGTACGCGAAGCTCAATCTGAATACTGGGTAGATGAGGATCATGAGTGAACATTTCTATGCAGTGATCATGGCGGGAGGCGGAGGAACTCGGTTGTGGCCTTTATCACGCCAGTCTCGGCCGAAGCAGATGCTCCGTCTTTTTGGTGACCGGACGCTTTTCCAAATCGCAATCGATCGATTAAAAGGTTTGTTTCCTCCCGAGCGGATCCTGGTTGTGACGATCGCAGACCAGGCTATTGATCTGCAAAAATCCAGGCCGGAGATCCCCGCGGAGAATTATTTGATCGAACCGATGCCGCGAGGAACCGCGTCGGTGGTTGGGCTGGCGGCTGTTGCCCTCCGCCACCGCGACCCACAGGCGGTAATGGCCGTACTGACTGCTGACCATTTCATCCAGGATGATGCTGTCTTCCGCCGGATGTTGGAGGCAGCCTATGAGGTGGCCGAACGCGGTCACCTGGTGACACTGGGGATCGAGCCCACCTTCCCTTCGACGGGTTATGGATATATCCAGCGCGGAGAATCACTCGGAGAGTTCCGCGGTTTTCCGGTTTATCGGGTATTACGGTTCCGAGAAAAGCCAGATGAGGCTACAGCCCGGCAAATGGTAGCCAGCGGTGATCACGCCTGGAATTCTGGGATGTTTATCTGGCGAGTCGACCGTATCCTGGAAGAATTTCAAGCTCACATGCCCGACCTGGCAGCCACCCTGGATAGGATTGCCGGGACATGGGATACTTCCGATCGACAGGCTACGATCTCGGAGTTATGGCCAAAGATAAAAAGTGAAACCATCGATTATGGGGTCATGGAACAGGCCAGGGATGTGGTCGTTTTACCGGCAGCCGGTCTGGGTTGGAACGATGTCGGGAGCTGGGAGTCATTGTTCGATGTTCTCCCTGCTACACAGGAAGGCAATATCGTTGTGGGCGCGAAGCATTTGGCTTTAGATACCCAAAATTCTCTGGTTGTCGATTCAGATGGAGAACGGTTGATCGTCACCATAGGGGTCAATGACCTGGTCATTATCGATACCGGCGACGCATTACTCGTCTGCGACAAGAAACGGGCGCAGGAAGTCCGTCAGATTGTCAATCAACTCAAAGCAGATGGCCGGAGCCAGTATCTTTAGGAGAGTGTAATTTTGGACGCTTATTGTGTAAAATGCAAAACCAAGCGCGAGATCGTCAATCCTCAGCCGGAATATAACTCGGTCGGGGCTCCGGTTACCAAAGGAACCTGCAGCGTGTGTGGGACCCGCCTGTTTCGGATGGGCCGGACTCCCGAGCACGAACAGATACCGGCTCCAGAACCGGGGGCACACCGGCGTCCAAAGCGCCGCGGCAAGTTAGTCATCGTCGAATCACCGGCCAAAGCCCGGACTGTGGGGCGCTTCCTGGGAAAGGGATACACCGTTAAAGCCTCCGTAGGACACGTGCGCGACCTGCTCCGCTCGACTTTATCTGTCGATGTGGAAAATGATTTCACACCTAAATACCGCGTTCCAAATGAAAAGAAACAGGTTGTTAAGGAACTGAAAGAACTGGCCAAGACAGCCGAGGAAATCTATCTGGCAACCGATCCCGATCGGGAGGGAGAGGCCATCGCCTGGCACCTGATGGAAGCCGCGAACATCGATCCAAAGCTCTCCCAGCGGGTGGTTTTCCACGAGATAACCCAACCCGCGATCGAAGCGGCCTTTAACCACCCGCGCCAGATCAATATGAACCTGGTGGACGCGCAGCAAGCGCGCCGGGTGCTGGACCGGCTGGTTGGCTACAGTATCAGCCCGCTTTTATGGGAAAAAGTGCGCAGCCGGTTATCGGCGGGACGTGTCCAATCCGTCGCTCTCCGCCTGATTGTCGATCGTGAACGAGAGATCGATGCTTTTGTTCCGGTAGAATACTGGACCATCGGAGCGGAACTTCGCCAGTTGGGAAGTAAAACTTCATATACGGCAAAACTGGTCCGTATCGATGAGTCCGAGCCTTCCCTGACCAATGAAGAGACCGTCCGTCCGATCCTTGAGGATATGGAAAAGGCCGAGTATGTGATCACCCGCATCAAACGTGGTGAACGCCGGCGCAAACCCTCCGCGCCGTTCATCACCAGTACTCTGCAGCAGGAAGCTTCCCGCAGGCTTGGCTATACTGCCCGGCGAACCATGGCCCTGGCTCAGCAGCTTTATGAAGGCATCGATGTTGGGGAAGGTGGAAATACCGGTCTTATCACTTACATGCGCACCGATTCGACCACGATTTCGGAGATTGCTCAGAAAGAAGTCCGCCAGTTTATCGGCCAGCGATACGGCAATGATTTCCTGCCAGACAGTTCTCCGACCTATAAAACGCGCGCAGTCAGCGCTCAGGAGGCCCATGAAGCCATCCGGCCTACTTCCGTCCTGCGCGAGCCGGAGAGGGTTAAATCTTTCCTCAACCACGATCAATTCCGCCTGTACCAGCTCGTCTGGCAAAGGTTTGTGGCATCTCAAATGGAAATGGCCATCTACGATACACTATCGGTCGAAATTGCCGGTAAAACGGCTCCGCATACCTACCTGCTGCGTACGTCCGGATCGACCGTGCGTTTCCCGGGTTTCCTGATCGTTTATGAAGAAACCCTGGATGAAGATCAGAAAGGCTCTGAAGAGGAGAACTCGCGCATCCCGGCTGATCTGGAGGAAGGCAAGAACCAGAAACTGCTCAGACTCCTCCCTGAGCAGCATTATACCCAACCCCCGCCGCGCTTTACTGAAGCTACACTGGTTCAGGTCCTGGAAGAATTTGGGATTGGACGCCCATCGACCTACGCTCCAATTTTATCTACCATCCAGGAGCGCGGGTACGTAATGCGCGAGCAAAAACGATTGATCCCCACCGAAACCGGAATGCTGGTGAATGACCTGGTCGTGAGTCACTTCCCGGAAATCGTGGATTTCGGTTTTACCGCCCACATGGAAGAAGACCTGGACAAGATCGCGGCGGGCGATCAAAAATGGGTTGAGATTATTCGCGAGTTCTATACGCCGTTCTCTGAGAAAGTTGTACGGGCCCAGGCCGAGATGCCGACCGCTAAAGCAGAATTGGAGAAAGTTGGCCGAGTCTGCCCAAAGTGCGGCCTGGATCTGGTGATCCGCTGGGGACGCTATGGAAAATTCATCAGCTGCAGCGGTTTCCCTACCTGCCGCCATACCGAAGCGTGGCTAGAGAAGATCGGTGTGACCTGTCCGCAGGATGGGGGAGACATCGTCCAGCGAAAGACGCGTAAAGGCCGCATCTTTTATGGCTGCGCCAACTATCCTAACTGCGAATTTACATCCTGGAAACGCCCGCTGGCAACTCCCTGCCCAAAATGCGGCGGGTTGCTGGTCGAAGCCAACAAGCGAGAAGCTCAATGCTTATCCTGCCAGGAAAGCTTCCTGCTAGAGCAGATTGCCGGAGAAACCCAAACCGAATCGGCATGATCCTTGCATCACTCTTTGGGACAAAGGCTGTTGCGTGTTCCAAAAATTTGTTCTAAAATAAATACAGCGCACTCTGTGGGTGACCCGCGACGCGCACCGACGACATAACGCAGGAGTAGAAAACATGGATACGATTCGAGAGCAACTGAACAGACCAGTAGTGGCCGCTGCAGTTGGATTAGTGCTGGGCTTGCTCATCGGTTGGTTCCTTCTGGGATGGGGGTTATTCCCTGTCTCATGGACCGATGCTTCCCCGGAATTTTTACGATCCGACCTCAAGGAAGATTATTTGCGCATGACTATCGAGTCATTCAGCAAGAATCAGGATCGGGAACTGGCTTTGCAGCGCTATAACAGCCTGGGGGAAGAAAAAGAAGAGATTCTGACGGCCGTGAGAGCCAATCCCCAGAATACCTCTCCGGCGGATATCGAAACCTTTACCACAGTTGTACTCGGCGAACCCACAGGCCCCGTGCTTCCTGGAGCAACCACAGCCCCGGGTGCTCTGGTTACGTCGACTCCTACCACTGCCGCGGGCGGACAGCGCAGTCTGCTGCCGGTGGTGCTGGGGGTGATGTGCGCATTGATGCTGATTATTGCCGGTGCGCTGGCCTATCTGTTTATCGTGCGCGGGCGCGCACAGCGGGGTGGATCGACCCCAGCCATGCAGGCCCAGGATCTCAGCCGCCAGGCGGAACGCACGGATTATGGAGCGCAGGGCCAGGAAGCGCCTGTGGCTCAATTTATGACCACTTATATGGCGGGGGATGACCTGTACGATGACTCGTTCAGTATCGACAGCCCCTCCGGCGAGTTCCTGGGTGAATGCGGGGTGGGCATCTCCGATACGATCGGGGTTGGCGACCCCAAGAAGGTCACCGCGTTCGAGGTCTGGTTGTTCGACAAGAATGATATCCAGACGGTTACCAAGGTTTTGATGAGCGCGCATGCCTTCAATGACCCGACCATCAGCCAGCGCCTCGAATCCAAGGGCGAACCGGTCCTGGCGGAACCCGGAAAACGGGTCTTGCTGGAAACGGCTACCCTGCAGCTTGAGGCCAGGGTCGTAGATATGAACTATGGCCAGGGTGCACTCCCGGCCAACAGCTTCTTCGAGCGCCTGACCCTGGAGCTGGCAATCTGGCCAAAGCCTGCCCAGGCATAGAATTTCCATCCTAAACAATCAAACGAACCCCGAATTCAGCATCACCCCAAATCCATTAGATTTGGGGTGATGTATGTCTGTGAAGGTATAAACGGAGATGATCGTGGTGGGCAATCTCCGATCTCAGACCTTATTCAATTTTGAGAATTTTTAGACGCACATCACCGCCTGGGGTTGAAGCGGACACGGTCTCTCCTACCCGGTGACCGATGATGGCTTTTCCAATCGGGGATTCATGCGAGATTCTACCATTGCGCGGATCGGCCTCTTTGGGTCCTACGACGTGATAGGTTTCTTCCGGGAAATCTTCTTCTTGAACTGTAACCTTTGAGCCGATCTCGACCACTTCGCTTGGCCGGCCGTCTTCCGGAATGATGATGACGTTGCGCAGGATATGCTCCAACTCCTGGATGCGTCCTTCCAGAAAGCCCTGATCCTCTTTGGCGGAAGTATAATCGGCATTCTCTGACAGGTCCCCTTGTTGAATCGCAGCCCGCAGTCGTAGAGCAAGCTGTTCGCGAGCAGGTCCCTTCAGATATTCTAATTCTTCCTGCAGACGGGCCGCTCCTGCAGCCGTAAGATAGTTACCATCCACCATTGACCAACTCCATTTTCAAGATTATTGCTCAAAGAACACTATATTTATCTTAGCATGTTTGAAAAAAAATTGTAAGGTTCACTCAGGCGCCTGACCGGTTCTCATGGCAGCGTCTCCGCATTGAACAGCTTCTGGAATTCCTCGATGGCATACCGGTCGGTCATCCCGGCGATGTAATCGCAGATCGTACGCTCCAATCCCCGGTCTTCGATTTGAGCCTTGACATGCGGGGGGAGGGTATTAGGTTCGCTGCGATAAGCCTTGAAGATTTCCGTGATGATCTTTTCGGCTTTGACCTGCATGCGCACGACGCGATAATGGCGGTAGAGGTTTGCATACAAGAAATCTTTGATCTCGCGGTTCCGGCGGTACATATCTTCGCTGAATCCGACCACGTTGTAGCCCAGGCGTTGGACATCGTTTACCGAGCGGACCCCCGATTCGCGCAGGCTGCGGTCGGTGTTGTGTACCAGATCGGTGACTTCCAATCCAATCAGGCGGCGGATCAAACGGTGCCGCGTGGTATCGTCAAGGTTTCCACCGTGCCAGCCCACACCCTCACTGACGATCTCCCAGAGAGAAATCCCGTCCAATAAAGCTGGGGTAATCATCCCAGAGCGGAGCCCATCATCCAGATCATGAGCGGTATATGCCAGCTCATCGGCGATATTCGTGATCTGTGCTTCCAGATCGCCGCGCAAGTCCGGATTGAAATCGCTCGCATCCGACTTGTCGTATTCTGTTTCGTGTTTGACGATCCCTTCCAGGACTTCCCAGGTCAGGTTGAGCCCCGGAAAATCGGGATAACGCCTTTCTAGAAAAGTGACGATCCGGAATGACTGCTTATTGTGGTCAAACCCACCGAAATCTTTCATCAGGCGCGAGAGCATCGTCTCACCGGAATGACCGAAAGGGGGATGCCCCAGGTCGTGAGCGAGACAAATCGTCTCGACCAGATCTTCATTGGCCCCCAGGGCGCGGGCTACCGTCCGACCGATCTGGGTTACTTCCAGGGTATGGGTCAGGCGGGTGCGGTAATAGTCGCCTTCATAATTGATAAAAACCTGAGTTTTATACTCCAGGCGGCGGAAGGCAGTGGTATGCAGGATGCGGTCGCGGTCACGCTGGAATACGGTGCGGTATTCGGGTTCGTCTTCATGGTACTCGCGACCGCGGGTATCCCGGCTGCGCAGCCCGTAAGGAGCCAGGCATTGGTCCTCCAGGCTTTCAAGCTGCTGGCGTGAGAAAATCATCCTACACCTCCCTTACTTATGCGCTCGGATCAACGTCCCCGGGCAGGCGCCCAGGAGCGCTTCACGAACGTTTCCCGGCTCTTCGCCGGAGAATACCAGTACTTCCAGGGCAGGCAGCCGCTGGACCAGATCCAACATGCTTTTTACTTTTTGGATCATCCCGCCGGTTACGTCGGCTGCGGCGGAACCCTGGAGCGCGGGTTCGATCTCCGTAAAGTTATCCGGCGTGATTAAGGGCAGGATCCGGGTTCGTTTTGGAAAATCGACCCATACACCGGGTTCTAAACCGGCCAGCAGGATGCGCTGGGGTTGGAGAGTCTTCGCCAGGTCAAAAAATACTTCCTCGGTGGAAAGGATCGTACCGCCGCGCTGATTGTCAAAGACTACATCACCGTTCAACACCGGCAGCAGGCCGGCCAGAAGGGCTGCTCGCAGCGGGGTAAGATCCCAGCTAAAGACCTGTCCATCCGAGGCAGTGACCCCTGCAGAGGGCGGGAATGCAATCACGGGAAGACCGGCCTGCGCGAGAGCTTCGCAAACATGCTGGTTGAGAGCGCGGGCGCTCTGCCAGACCTCCGCAAAACCTTGCCAGCCTTGCGGGGTATAAACCCCATTCCGGGTAGCGTATTTCTTGGCTGCGGTATGGCCAAAAGATCCCGACCCATGCCCCAGGATCAGATCGCCCGAGAGCGCAGACTGCCTGGCCGCGCGAATTTCTACAGCCAGGCGAGAAAGAACATCCGGCCGGTGAGTCAGCGGCCGGTTCTTATCCGTAATCAGGGATCCACCCAATTTCAGGAAAAACAGCTTGCCCCTCCAGATAGAATGTGGATCTTGCTGATTGATTATACCAATATTCGACTTTTCGGGAAATTTAGCCGGGATCGTTCCCGCCTTTGACCTCGGTTATGATCGTCCGCTTTGCGCCAGCATCAACCAGCGCCTGGGCGACAACCGGGGCCTGATCGGGTTCAACCAGGGCGATCAAATTCCCTCCTAGACCGGCACCCGACAGCTTGGCTCCTAATGCGCCTGCCTGCTGAGCTGTGGAGACCAGGTGGTCTAGTTCGGGGGAAGATACACCGATCCGCTGTAATAGCCGGTGGTTCTCATCCATCAACGGTCCAATTTCGAGTGGCGATCCACCCTCGATGGACTGCCTGGCCTTTATCACCAGCTGAGCAATCCGGTCAAAGATGGGATCGATCGTATCTGGGCTCTCCTCCCAGGCTTTACGGACACCGGCCACTGCCAGACGGGTCGAGCTGCGAACCCCCGTATCCGCAATGACGAGGGTAAAGGGCTGGGGTACCAGGAAGGTTTGGATCGGCCGGTCTTTGATAAAGAAGACAGGCATCGCATAGGTGATCACCGTATTATCGATCCCAGAAGGCGTGCCGTGATGGAGTTTTTCGACCTGATAGGCGAGAGCGCAGACCTGCTCGTCGCTCAAGGGGTATCCGAGGAAACCCGGTAGGGCGCGAAGGACCGCCACAGCAACCGCGGCGCCAGATCCCAATCCGGAAGCGGGTGGTATTGTGGAAGTTACCCGGATGTTCATCGCCGGGATGTGTTTGAGCTCCAGGGCAGAAAGGGCCGTGTGAACTGTAAAAGCCAGGGGGTGACTGTCTGGGAGCTGGTCGTAACGGGCTTTGAGACCGATCCCGGGAGCGTACAAATTGATCTGACCCGGTTCTCCATGCAGGTTGGGGGTGATTATGCATTTAGCTTTGACCTGAAGCACCGGAACCGCGATGGCCGGACGACCGTAGACAACCGCATGCTCCCCGAAAAGGATGATTTTACCAGGAGCGGCGGCGGTGATGGCTGGCATAAGCCAAAATGGGAGACCGGTTAGCGGGCGGAAATGCCATAAAAAATGATCAGGATCGTAACTCCCCACAACAAGATTGCTACCTGAAGCGGGCGATCCGTCAGGAGCAAATCTTCAGGGGCTCCGCCCGACTCTTTTACCTGGATCAGATACAGCAGGCGGAAGATGCCGTACAGTGCAAACGGGATGGTCAGCATCATGGAGTGATTGGCCGGTAAATTTGGAGCAGAAAAGGTGTACAGGCTGTAAGCGATAATGGTCGCGGTGGATACGATGGTGATCAACTGGTCCAGAAATGGGATCGTATAGCCATCGAGCACCCGGCGGTGTGAGTTTGCCCCGCTGGCCAACAGGCTCAGCTCGGCGCGGCGTTTGCCAAAACCGAGGTAAAGCGCGGCCAGTGTCGTGACGACATACAGCCAGGGTGAAAACCGCTCGACCTGGATCAATACAACGCCACCGCCAACGCGCAGGACAAACCCGGCAGCAATGGCCAGTACGTCCAAAAGGGGGATGTGCTTGATCCAGAAGGAATAGGCCAGGTTGAGCAGGAGATAGGCCAGGCAGATGAGGGCGAAGCCGGGTGAGAGAAGATAAGCCAGGGGAAACGTCACCACCAGGATCGTCCCCGCCGCGGCGATCGCAACGGATTTGGGGAGCCGCCCGGAGGCCAGCGGGCGCAAGCGTTTGACCGGGTGCTGGCGGTCAGCTTCGATATCTACCAGGTCGTTAATGATATATACGACGCTGGATAGAAGACAAAATAATATGAACCCCAATAAGGTTCGCAGGGTGGGTATGGGATTGGAAAGTGAGAGCTGGCGGTCAAAAACCAGGGCGGCAAAGATCACCCCGTTTTTTGGCCATTGGCGTGGGCGCATCGTTTTCAGTAGGGCTCGCAGCATAGTGGTTATTCTTCCAAGGAATTGGGTCTCAATGGGACGGACTGCCATGGGTTAAGTGTACACTGGGATATGGAATTTGGCTATGTAACGGACACCTTACGGTAGAATCAGTGCATGGCAAAACAGCGCTTGGATGTACTTCTTACCGAACGCGGCCTTGCGGAAAGCCGCTCCCAGGCGCAGGGCCTGATCATGGCCGGTCAGGTACGCGTTAGCGGGCAGGTAGAAACCAAACCGGCCGCGAAAATCGACGAACTATTACCGGTCGAGATCGATCGCGGTCCGCGCTTTGTTTCGCGTGGGGGAGAAAAACTGGAAGGCGCCATGCAAGCATTCGCCTGGGATGTCAGCGGCCAGGTATGCGCGGATGTAGGCGCTTCCACGGGCGGTTTTACAGACTGCCTGCTCCAGCATGGGGCACAGCGGGTCTATGCAATCGATGTCGGTTATGGGACGCTGCATTGGAAACTGCGCAACCACCCGCGGGTGGTGGTGATGGAACGGACCAATGCCCGCCACGTGGAACAACTCCCCGAACCGGTCAGCCGGATTACCATTGACGCATCATTCATCTCTTTGAAAATCCTGCTCCCGGTGACCCGCGGATGGTTCGGGGGAGAGGGCTGGGAGACGATCGCATTGATCAAGCCCCAATTCGAGGCCGGGCGAGAAGCGGTGAGTCGGGGATCCGGCGTCATCCAGGATCCCCGGATTCACCGCCAGGTGCTGTTGGACATCTTGAATGCTGCACAGGAGATGGGTTATGCGGTGCGAGGGTTGGCGGTATCCCCGTTGAAGGGACCCAAAGGAAACACAGAGTTTCTTGCCTGGCTGCAGTACCCGGGGAAACAGCCCACACCGTTGGCTGATCTGATCCAGGGCGTCCTGGCCAGGGAGGAATGAGATGTACGAGCGCAGAGTCGACCTTTTGGATGCGCAGTTTGTAGCCGACCCTTATCCTACCTATAAAAATCTGCGTCGAGAAACTCCGATCTTCTTCCACCCCGACCTCGCGTTGTGGTTTTTTTGTGAATATGAGGATGTACAGGCCATCCTCAGAGACCGCCGCTTCGGACGGGCGCTGCCTGAGCCGGTCACTCCGCAAAATCCAACCCCCTTCGAAGGAATGCATGCCAATTCATTGATGGAGATGGAACCTCCCGGTCACACCCGGCTGCGTGGATTGGTCAACAAAGTATTTACCCCCGCCCGGGTAGAAGGTTTGCGCTCCAAAATCCAGCAGGTGGCTGACGATTTGATCGATTCGATCCTCCCTCGCGGAGAGATGGACCTGCTGAAAGATTTCGCGGAGCCTTTACCGGTAACGGTGATTGCCGAGCTGCTTGGAATCCCTAAAATGGACCGGTGGCGCCTGAGACCCTGGTCTCAAAATATTGTGACCATGTATGAATTGGCGCCCACCGGCGAGGCAGGAGCCCGGGCTAACCAGGCAGTCAGGGAGTTTTCCAATTACCTGACCGGGTTGGCAGACGAACGCCGGCGCCAGCCCGGTGAGGACCTGTTCAGCGCGCTGGTGCGGGTCCGAGATGCGGGTGAAGCCCTGAACGATGCCGAGCTGATTGCGACGGCAATCCTCCTTCTTAACGCCGGGCATGAAGCTACCGTCAATGCCATCGCCAATGGGATGCTGGCGCTTTTCAGGCACCCCACTGCCCAGGAAGCTCTGCGAAACCACCCCGCGGAGATCAAACCGGCGGTAGAAGAGATGCTGCGGTACGATACCCCTTTACAACTGTTCAAAAGATGGGTAAGAGAGGACTTGAATTACAAAGGACTTACCTTCGAAAAAGGAACGCAGGTAGCGCTGTTGTATGGTTCGGCTAACCGTGACCCGCGCAGGTTCGAACAGCCGGACGAATTCGTCATCACTCGCAGGGATAACCCCCACCTGACATTTGGCGCAGGTACCCATTACTGCCTGGGTGCTCCGCTGGCCCGATTGGAAATGCAGGTAGCCGTCAGCAGTTTACTGAGCAGGCTTCCGGACCTGCGCCTGGCAGATGAAGAACTGGAATACCGGCCAACCTACGTGATCCGCGGGTTAACCTCTCTTCCTGTATGCTTTTAAACGATCATCCAGAGCACGCCCGGCGACTGCCGATTTCCAACCACCCAGGACCGTTTTAGGGTATACTACACCCGCTTTATGATCGAACTCATCCGCAACTTCTGTATCATTGCCCACATCGACCATGGAAAGTCAACCCTGGCCGACCGTTTGCTGCATTTAACCGGCACGATCTCAGACCGGGACACGACCGAGCAGGTTCTGGACACGATGGACCTGGAACGGGAAAAAGGGGTAACGATCAAAGCCTCCGCGGTGCGCATGAACTACACCGCCCAGGACGGCCGTACATACGAGCTGAACCTGATCGATACCCCCGGTCACGTAGATTTCAATTATGAAGTCAGCCGGGCGCTGGCGGCATGCGAAGGAGCGGTGCTGGTAGTGGACGCTACCCAGGGGATTGAGGCGCAAACCCTGGCTAACCTGTTTCTCGCGCTGGATTCCGACCTGGTGATCCTGCCAGTCATTAATAAGATCGACCTGCCCTCGGCTCGTCCGGATGAGATCGCCCTGGATATCTCCAACCTGCTTGGAACTCCTGTCGATGAAATCCTTAAGATTTCGGCGAAGGATGGAACGAATGTCGAACGGCTCCTGGAAGCGATTGTCCGCCAGGTTCCACCACCCAAGGGCGAACTGGATGCTCCCCTACGTGCCATGGTATTCGATTCCCATTATGATTCTTACAAAGGGGTGATCGCGTACGTACGCATCTTCGACGGGAAGGTCCGTTCCACGGAAATCCTGCGTATGATGGCAACCCGGGTGGATGTCCGCCCGGTTGAGATTGGGATTTTTTCACCAGGCATGAAACCGATGGATCTCCTGGAAGCGGGGGATGTGGGCTACGTGGCTACCGGTTTGAAAACGGTAGCGGAATGCCGGGTTGGGGATACGATTACCCAGGCGACCCAAATCGCATTGGAGCCTCTGCCGGGTTACCGGCGGGTGAAACCCATGGTTTTCGCCGGGATCTACCCTGTTGAAGGGGAAGATTACGGGGATTTAAAAGACGCCCTGGAAAAACTCCAGCTCAATGACGCTTCGCTTGTCTACGACCCTGAAACCTCCCAGGCGCTAAATTTTGGCTTCCGCTGTGGTTTCCTTGGGTTGTTCCATATGGAAATCATTCAAGAACGCCTGGAGCGAGAATACGACCTGGATATCGTGGTGACTGCTCCATCGGTCGAGTATGAGGTGGTGATGCAGTCTGGTGAAACCCTGCGGATTGACTCGCCCGCACAGCTCCCGGATGAAAACGGGATCGCTGATATCCGCGAGCCGTGGATGCAGGTGCAGATTTTCAGCCCAACCGATTACTATGGCACCATCATGGATCTGGTGACCAAACGGCGAGGAATTTTCAAAGAGCAGGATTATCCTGCCCCTAACCGGGTCCAGCTTAGTTTTGAGATTCCCCTATCTGAGCTCATCGTCGATTTCTTTGATGAATTGAAATCTCGCACGCGCGGATATGCTTCGATGGACTACCAGTTTGCCGACTACCGCGCCGAAAACCTGGTGAAATTGGAAATCCTGGTCAACCAGGAGCCGGTGGATGCGCTGGCGGCTATCGTCCATAAAGAAGATGCCTATCATAAGGGTCAGGCCCTGGTGACCAAGCTCAAAGGGATCATCCCCCGCCAGTTGTTTGATATACCCATTCAGGCCGCATCATCTGGGCGAGTGATCTCGCGCGCCAATGTGAAGGCCGTCCGCAAGGACGTCCTCGCCAAATGCTATGGTGGAGATATCACCCGCAAGAAAAAATTGCTCGAGAAACAGAAACGCGGAAAGCGGCGCATGAAAATGGTGGGAAGTGTTGAAATTCCTCAGGAAGCCTTTATGGCGATCTTGCGTTTGGAGGATGAGGGGTGAGTAAAACGTGAAACGCAATCGTTCCAGAGATGTGCTGGTGATCTGAAAGTTTGCGGTTTACGTTTTAATATTGACCGGCTTATGCATATCCTCATTGGATTGACTTATTATCGTCCTCATTATTCGGGTTTGACGATCTATACGGAACGACTGGCGCGCGCCCTGGTCGAAAAAGGACACCAGGTCACCGTATTGACCTCCCGGTTCAATTCCAGCCTGCCTATCTCTGAAGAGCAGAACGGGGTCAAGATCATCCGGTTGGGGGTCTTGTTTCGGGTGAGCAAAGGCGTGATCATGCCGGCCATGCCATTCCGCGCATACCAACAAATCCTTCAGGCAGATATTGTCAATCTTCATGTCCCTCAATTGGATGCTGCCCCGGTTTCTATCTTGAGCAGGCTGGTGGGCCGGCCCATCGTGCTGACTTACCACTGCGATCTCCATCTCCCCTCTGGCCTGGTGCACCAGGTTGCCAACCAGGTCTCGCACCTGGCCAATCATATCTCCGCTCGGACTGCCGACCGTATCGTGACCAATACGCGGGATTATGCGGAGCACTCTCCTTTCTTAAAAAACTATCTCGGAAAAGTACATGTGATCCCTCCGCCGGTGGTGCTTTCGCCCGTAGAAGAGACGGACGTGCGGGATTTCCGGGAAAAATTTGGAGTCCGGCCTGGTCAGAAAATAATCGGGATGGCAGCCAGGCTGGCAACCGAAAAGGGGGTAGAATACCTGATCGATGCCTTGCCCACCGTTTTAGAACGGCACCCAGAGGCGCGCGTTCTTTTTGTCGGTCAGCATCAGAATGTGCTGGGTGAGGAAGCCTACGCTGCCCGGCTGGCCCCTCTGATCGATAAACTTGGTGACCATTGGACATTCCTGGGGGTCCTCAACCCGACTGAGCTGACAGTTTTCTTCCGGGAATGCGCGGTGACGGTTTTACCCAGCATCAATGGAACGGAATCCTTTGGAATGGTTCAGGTGGAAGCGATGAGCTGCGGGACGCCGGTGGTTGCATCGGATTTGCCAGGTGTGCGCCAGCCCGTATCGAGTACCGGGATGGGAAGGATTGTCCCACCCAGGGACAGCCGGGCGCTTGCTCGAGCTTTGAATGAACTGCTGGATAATCCTGGGAAAGATTGTCGGAAGGCAGACGAGATCATCCTCCAATACAATCCGGCAACGATTGCCGGCCAGTATGAAGCCTTGTTTGGGGAGTTAATAGCCAGGCGATGAACCCGACCCAAGCCGATGAAATCCTGTGGCGGCATATCCGCGATCTGCCATATTTCCGGGCGATGCTGCGCGCCGTCGAAGACAGCTTTTATCAGGAGCTCGAACTGCCCCATCCCATGTTGGATCTGGGATGCGGGGATGGTCATTTCGCATCGGTGGCTTTCACTCAACCGCCGGAGGTTGGGCTCGACCCCTGGCGGGAGCCAATCGTAGAGGCGGGTTCTCGCCATTTTTACCCGATGTTGACCCAATCGGACGGCGCCCGAATGCCTTTCCCGGACGGCTGGTTTGCCAGTGTCATCAGCACCTCCGTTTTGGAACATATCCCCCATATCGATGAAGTATTGGCTGAGACTGCCCGAGTCACCCGGGCTGGTGGGACGTTTGCTTTCTGCGTACCGAACCAGCGTTTCCCGGAAACCCTGCTGGGAAAGCAGATCCTTACCCGGCTGGGTTTCAAATCGATGGCTGAGGGGTATTCGCGCTGGTTCAACCGTATGGCGCGCCACGCACATACCGACTCTCCAGAAACATGGATAAGCCGGCTGGAGGCAGCGGGTTTTAGCGTGGAGCGCTGCTGGGACTATTTCCCTCCACAGGCTCTGCATGTCCTGGAATGCGGGCCTTTCCTGGGCGTTCCGGCGCTGTTCGCCCGAAAGCTGACCGGACGCTGGATCCTGGCGAAGACGCGCTGGAATTTGTGGCCAGCGATCAAGCTGGCCCGCCCTTTCATGGACCGGCGTCTGTCTGCGCAAGGGGTCTGTACTTTTTTTGTAGCACGTCGAAAATCATAGAACCACCATGCGAAAATATATCTATTATTTGACCTCGATTTTTACCTTATTGGCTGGGATTTCTAACTGGCCTTCCGTGGTTGCCACTTTCCTGGGGTGGGACACTCGCTCCCCCAAATGGATCCACTTACGGCGTCTCCGCCTGGATCTTGTGGTGCGTGGAAAGATGGATATCTGGAGCGTCAAAGAGGCATTACTGGACCGGTTTTATGAGCGCTACGGCTCCCCCATCGGCAAGAATTGGACGGTTGTGGATATCGGGGCTGGGATCGGCGAATTTACGCTGGCCGCGGCGGCAAACAAACCGGATAACCGGGTGCTGGCTTTCGAACCCTTTGCCGAATCCTATGATCTCTTGCGACAGAATATTTTGCATAATGAAATTTTGAATGTTGAAGCCTATCCGCAGGCTATTTGGAGCAAAACCGGAAATTTACAGCTTGACCTGAGCGGCGGCGAACCTCTGCAGCTTACCAGCCTGGATGGGGATAGCGGTGTTGACCAACCTGGCATGTTGGTCGTGCCTTGCTGCTCGCTGGCCGAAAAACTGGATGTGTTGGGGATCGAAAAGGTCGACCTGATGAAACTGGACTGCGAGGGGGCCGAATTTGCCATTCTCTTCAATTTACCCGAGAAAACCCTGGAGGGTATCCGCCGCATTGTGATGGAATATCACGATAACGTCACCCCTTATACCCATCAGGATATGGCCCGCTATCTGGAAGACCAGGGATACCGGGTGCGTATCCACCCTAACCCCGTACATAATTACCTGGGCTACCTGTATGCGATCCGGTAGGGTTTGAGGTGTACGGTACCACATCTGGTCGGGAAATCCTATAATCCTCCATGTATACCCCTTCCCCTGTGGGGCGGATAAGCGTTTTTCTTAGTTGAAATTCTCTTTACTTGCAGTCCTTGTATGGTTGGGTTATCATTCAGGGATATGTAAATCATTCCGGGGTTATTTTCCTGGCTATGGAAGAACCAAGCGTTCTAGACTACGTAAAAGATAAAGTTGCCTTTTGGCGGCCATCCAGGCTGCACTTACCCGAGCCCGAAGAGGAGCAGATCCTCGCTCGGGCAGGTTTCGATTGGAGAGCAGCTGCGCAGGATGCACAGGAGCCGGAGCACCCGGTGGAGCCCCTGCGGATTCCCTGGTTGACGCTGGCGGGTATCTTCGCAGCCCTGTTTGCTCAGCTGCTTTTGGAACCGCTCATCCGGTTCCCAAGGGTTGGCATCCCTTTGTACGGCCTCGCGGCAGTTTTGATTGCCCTGGCTTACTGGCGGGGCGAATGGCGACCGGCCGAATTACCCGATGACAACCTGGCCACCCCCGTGTTTCGCGTGCGGATCGATTTTTTGCTGGTCAGTATTCCCCTGGGGCTGCTGGCTTTCCTGACATTTGGCGGAGGGCGGTTCACATTGCTGAACTTCGCACTCTGGATTCTCGCCATCCTCTCTTTCGCCCTTGCTTTTTGGACTCGCCAGTCGCATCTGTTTCCCTGGAGAGAGCGGCTGCGCAGCTGGTTGAGCCAGCCCATCTGGCGGATTGTTTTAACACCCTGGACGTTTCTCGTCCTGGTCTGTCTGGGTCTGGTGGTGTTCTTTCGCTTCTATCACCTGAACGAAGTACCCCCAGAAATGGTCAGCGACCACGCCGAAAAATTGTTGGACGTTTCGGATGTTTTGAACGGCCAATTCAATGTGTTTTTTCCACGCAATACCGGGCGAGAATTTCTCCAGTTTTATCTAACCGCCGCAGTCGTCCTGTTGTTCAAGACCGGGGTCAGCTTTATGGCGTTGAAAATCGGGACGGCGATTGCCAGCCTGTTGACCATGCCCTATATCTACCTGTTAGGGAAAGAAGTGGGCAACCGTTGGGTTGGGCTGTTCGCCATGCTGATGGCTGGGATGGCCTACTGGACTAATATGTTTACGCGGATCGGGCTGCGCTTTGCGCTCTACCCGCTGTTTGTAGCCCCATGCCTGTATTACCTGGTACGCGGGCTGCGGAGACGCAGCCTGAACGATTTTCTGCTCTCCGGGCTGGCATTAGGGATCGGATTGCACGGCTATACCTCCATCCGCATCCTGCCATTCCTGGTAGTGCTCGCCTTTGTTCTGTACCTGATCCACCGCCAATCCCGCGGCGCGCGCAAAGAAGCCGTCATTGGCCTGGCTGTGCTGGGAGCGATCTCGTTGATTGTTTTTCTCCCCTTGCTGCGCTATGCTGCGGGGGAGCCGTCTATGTTTGCTTACCGGGCTTTTACCCGTCTGGGCAGTCTTGAAAGACCCTTACCTGGCCCGGCGGCAATGATCTTCCTGCAAAACCTGTGGAATGCGATCACCATGTTCTTCTGGTCGGATGGGGAAATTTGGGTCCACTCGGTGACCTTCCGCCCGGCGCTGGACTTTGTTTCGGCCGCGCTGTTTTTCGGTGGGACGGTGCTCCTGGTGGCGCGCTACCTGCACCGCCGGCATTGGGTCGATTTGCTGCTGCTGGTATCCGTACCGGTCTTGATGATGCCATCCATTCTCTCACTGGCTTTTCCAGGTGAAAACCCCTCCCTCAACCGGACTTCAGGCGCCATCGTGCCAGTATTTATCATCGCGGCTATCGCGTTGGACAGCCTTTTAGCAGCCCTGAGGCGTGGTATTCCGGGGAAGAGTGGGATCGCTCTGGCGGGGGTATTGGGGATCAGCCTGATGAGCATGTCGTCTATCCAAAACTTTGATCTGGTTTTCAACCAGTATCTGCCGGTTTACCGCCTGTCTTCCTGGAATACCTCTGAAATGGGAAAAGTGATCCGTGGTTTTGCCGATTCGATCGGCGACCGCGACAGCGCCTGGGTGGTTGGCTACCCCTATTGGGTGGATACTCGCCTGGTGGGGATCAATGCCGGATACCCAACCAAGGACTACGCCATCTTTCCGGACCAGATCCCTTTGACGATGAACGACCCTCGCCCAAAACTTTTCATCCTCAACCCCCAGGACACGGCAGGTTTGGACGCTCTCATGACCACCTATCCGCAGGGTACGTTATCCACCTATACCTCCGCGGTCCCCTCCAAAGATTTTTTCATGTACCTGGTGCTCCCAGAGCATCAAATATCCCAGTGACCAGGCGCATTTGGTTAAAATTCCCCAGCGGTAATTATGCAAATTTCTCAGCCATCTGATCCAGTCTCCCCGACCCCATCCAGCACGCGCGTCCGCACCTGGATTTACGACCTGCTTTTGCTGCTCGTCCTGCTGGCAGGAGCTTATCTTCGCACGGTGGGGTTGGATTGGGATCAGGGGGAACACCTGCACCCGGATGAACGCTTTATGACGATGGTCGAATCGGCCATCCGGCCGGTGGAGAATGCGTCGGAATATTTTGATACCAATCGTGCCAGCCTGAACCCGCATAATGTGGGTTATACATTTTATGTTTACGGAACTTTACCCGTCTTCCTGGTGCGTTATGTTGCGGAGTGGTTGAACCGGGCAGGTTACGGACAAATTTACCTGGTGGGAAGGCAGCTCTCGGGTGTGGCCGATTGGCTAACCATTCTGCTGGTTTACCTGATCGCTTCGCGGGTATATGACCGGCGGGTGGGTCTGCTGGCAGCGGCTTTTTCCGCATTTGCGGTATTACAGATCCAGCTTTCTCACTACTTCACGGTTGACACGTTTACCAATTTCTTTACCTTCCTGGCGTTTTACTATGCCGTGCGGGTAATGCTTCCCAATCGGGATGCGTTGAATGGTGGATACCGCAGATTTGCGTTTGCCACGTCGCTAACCGGGTCCATGGCGGATGAAGCCCCTGAGGATCGAGACCGGTCCGAAGATGAGACGGTGACCTACCGCGAGAAATCTATCCTGAACGAAGGATTGGCCTCCCCACTCACCTTCATCCTTTTTGGGGTGGCTTTGGGGATGGCGTTGGCCTCTAAGGTGAGTGCCTTCCCAATCCTTTTCACGCTCCCGGCGGCGGTGGTAATCCATTTTGTGCGCATCTCTGCCGAACAGCGCCGCAGGCAGCTGCTCCCGGCTTTAGCCAGCCTGGCTCTGGCTGCGTTGGTCAGCATCCTGGTGTTCCGGATTTGCCAGCCGTATGCCTTTAGCGGTCCGGATTTCCTGGGTTTTCAACCCAATCCCAAATGGATGCAGAATTTACGTGACCAGCAGGCGCAAAGCAGCGCGGACAGCGACGCGCCATTTGCCTTGCAGTGGGCGCGCAGACCGCTCTCTTTCGCCTGGACCAACCTGGTTACCTACGGGTTGGGGCTGCCGCTCGGGCTGCTGGCCTGGGCGGGCGTGCTCTGGATGGGCTGGCGGATTATCCAGGGTGAATGGCGTAAGCATATCCTGATCTGGCTCTGGACAGTTTTGTTTTTTGCCTGGCAGTCCATCAGCTGGGTGAGCAGTATGCGCTACCAGCTGCTGATCTATCCCACCCTGGGCATCATTGCCGCCTGGGCGATCGTCCGGCTGTGGGACCTGGGAAGCCGTCCGGAAAGGCGGGCGCGGCTTCTCAGGGCTGCGTCTGTGGTGGTGGGTATCATCGCGGTAGGTGGGACCCTGGCCTGGGCGTTTGCTTTCACGCGGATCTATACGCGTCCAGTCACCCGGGTTGCCGCCAGTGAATGGGTTTACCAGAATGTTGCGGGCCCCTTGAACATGCGGGTGGAGACGCAGGCTGGGGTAAAGAACGTACCCCTGGCCACTCGCCTGGGTGCTACAATCCGTACAGGCAGCCCATACCGGATTGCTTTTTCCCCGGTGATGGACGGCCTGTTGATGGATATCAACCTGCCGCATGTCATCGACCGGACTTACTCTGCCGAGTATAAAGCGCTGATGGCGTCCATTACTGCCAATAACAACCCAGACCGGGTCCTCACGTCTGGGCAGGTCCTGGATGTTTTTACAAACCCTGGCAGCGGATTGGGTCAGCCTTATACCGTTTCGTTGTCAAACCCACTCCCGGTCATAGCCGGTGAGACCTATTATTTGACCCTCGACCTACCGGCCGGACCGGGTGGATTGTTGATCACCGGATCACCGGTGATGTCGATCCTGGACCCTGCCAGCGGGACGAACGAGCTACAAACCTTACCACTCCTGGTCGAAAGGGTTACCCCCCAAACACCTTTCGTGGCCAATTATGCGGTGCCTGAAGAAGGGATTCTTCGAGAGGTAACCATCCCCTTCCTGGTCGATCAGTCCGGGGTTCCTGGCCAGAAAACCCTGCGGGTGTCTGTCATCGGATTGTCAAATAGCAAAACGACTACAGCCACCAGCCAGGTGACCTCCGACTTCCCCGCCGGGGACGATCCACGTGGAAAACCGTATACTTTCCATCTCGATCAGCCCATCCTGGTGGCCAAAAACCAGACCTATTTGGTCAGCCTGGATCTGATTGAAGGAGAGGGAGCCCTGGCAGTGTACGGCCAATCGGCAGGGATTGAATCGCCCTGGGATGATCCAATTCCACTGGGGATTGGCAAGTACAATCCCTATGATCCAATCAGTACCATATACCGCCCGGATCTTAATTTTGAGATGTATGTCACCGACAGCCAGGCGAAGAAAGAGCGCATGGCGAGCATCCTTGACCAGGCAGATTACATCTATATCACATCTAACCGCCAGTGGGGGACTACTGTCCGGGTGCCCGAGCGCTACCCGATGACCTCCGTGTATTACCGGGCCCTGCTGGGGTGCCCGCCGGACGAGGATATCACCTGGTGCTACAGCGTCGCCAGGCCTGGGATGTTTTTCGGCAAGTTGGGGTTCGAATTGGTGGAAGTATTCCAATCCAATCCCAACCTGGGTCCTCTGGAGTTCAACGACCAGTTCGCGGAAGAAGCCTTCACGGTGTATGATCACCCGAAAGTGTTGATTTTCCGGAAGATGCCCAATTACACCCCGGAAAATGCCCGCGCCTACCTGGATTCCGTTGACCTTTCGACGGTAGTTCACATCACACCCCGGCGTGTGACCGGCAAGTATTCTAGCCTACTGCTGCCGGTCAGCCGCTGGTCGCAGCAGCAAGCGGGTGGGACCTGGACAGAATTGTTCGACCCGCAGTCTTTACTCAACCGTTTCCAGGCAGCCGGTGCTGTGGTCTGGTACCTGGCCGTTTTCCTGTTGGGATTGGTCGTCTACCCGCTGGTGCGCCTGGCATTACCCGGTCTATCCGATCGCGGGTATCCCCTGGCGCGCACGGTCGGGATGCTGCTGCTGGCCTGGCTGGTCTGGATGGGAGGTTCTCTCGGGATCACCACGGACAGGTTGATGATCACAGAAGTCATCCTGATTATGCTTCTACTGGGGATTGGGTTGGCTTATCTCCAAAGGGATGCCATTGCCCGCGAGCTGCGCACGCGGGGAGGATATTTCCTGGCGGTCGAGCTGGTGGCGCTGCTCTTCTTCGCCATCATGCTGGCCATCCGCATCGGGAACCCGGACCTGTGGCACCCGGCCAAAGGCGGCGAGAAGCCGATGGACTTCTCGTATTTCAATGCAATTTTAAAGAGCAGCACTTTTCCACCCTACGATCCCTGGTTTGCAGGGGGGTATATCAATTACTACTATTATGGCTACGTCATCGTGGGCGTGTTGGTTAAATGGTTGGGGATCACGCCATCCGTAGCCTATAACCTGGTCTTGCCCACTCTGTTCAGCCTGCTGGCTCTGGGCGCCTTCTCGGTGGCCTGGAACCTGGTCGCCGGGCGGCGGGAAATTTGGCCTCAAAAGGATGTTGGGGAACCTGACCCGGACGAGGAGGCCGTGATTGAAACCGAAGAAGAGGGAACCGAAGAGGATGAGTACGAAGAGCGCGCGCAGCCGGTAAGCCTGGGATGGGTGGTGCGCCAGATGCCCTTTGTTATCGGTCTGTCGGCCTCGGTTGGCCTGGTGCTGCTTGGCAACCTGGGGACCGTGCGGATGATCTGGTCCGGTCTGCAGCGCCTGGCTGCTCCAGGTGGGGTGATCGAGGGCGCAACCATCTTCAATAGGCTGTTATGGACCGTCCTGGGTATCGCCCGGTTTGCCACCGGCGCCCGGCTGCCTTACGGGTATGGAGATTGGTACTGGCTGCCCAGCCGGGCTATCCCCGCGCTCGGAGATGTCGAACCGATTACTGAATTCCCCAATTTCACTTTTCTGTACGCCGATCTTCACGCGCACATGATCGCCCTGCCATTTACGGTCCTGGCGCTGGCCTGGATTGTCTCTCTGGTTTTGGCGCGCGGCAGGTGGGGGGACCCGGATGGATCAAACCATTGGGTAAGCGGCGTTGCGGGCTTTTTCCTGGGCGGTCTGGTAATCGGCGTACTGCGCCCCACCAACACCTGGGATTTCCCGACCTATCTGCTCCTGGGCGTGATTGCTATCGCGTTTACATACTTTTCATACGGTCAGCTACCATCCTCGTGGCTGTCAACTCTGTCAGCCTGGCAGCGTAAGCTGGCGCTTATTCTGGGGGCGTCTGCCCTGTTGGTGGGGCTGAGCCTGCTGCTGTACCAACCTTTCTCGGCCTGGTACAGCCAGGGGTATAACGCAGTCAGTCCCTGGATGGGGGCGCGCACCCCAATCTCTGCTTATCTGACCCATTGGGGGGTGTTCCTCTTCGTGATCGTCTCCTGGATGTTGTGGGAAACCCATCACTGGATGGCTACAACACCCATGACCGCCCTCAATAAGCTGCGTCCCTACCAGCTCCTGATCCAGGGACTGCTCGTATTGGCAGTTCTGTTGATGACTTACCTGGTCTACCGGGGCGTTCAGATCGCCTGGATTGTCGTACCGTTGGGGATCTGGGCTACGATCCTTCTCTTACGCCCCGGCCTGCCCGACACCAAAAGACTGGTCTTATTCCTGTTTGGCAGCGGGTTGGTCCTGACTTTATTTGTAGAGCTGGTCGTTCTCAAAGGCGATATCGGCCGGATGAATACTGTCTTCAAGTTCTACCTCCAGGTATGGACGATTTTCGCGATCGGCGCGGCGGCCAGCCTGGGTTGGTTGATCGAAGGGTTGGCGAGCTGGCGGCCGGGTTGGACTCCTGCCTGGCAGGGCGCGCTGGTTCTGCTGGTATTGGGCGCCGCCCTGTTCCCGGTTACCGCAGGGTGGGATAAAATCCGTGACCGGATGACTCCCCAGGCCCCCCATACATTGGATGGGATGGCCTATATGCAGTCGTCAACCTACACATTCAAATGGGGTCCTATGGATCTCAGCCAGGATTACCGCGCCATCCGCTGGATGCAGGAGAATATCAAAGGCTCCCCGGTTATCGTCGAGGCCAACCTGCGCGATTTGTACCGCTGGGGATCGCGGATGACTATCTATACCGGGCTGCCCGGGGTGGTGGGCTGGGAATGGCACCAGCAGCAGCAGCGCGCCGTCTTGCCCCCAAGCATGGTGACCAACCGTATCTTCGAGATCGAGAACTTCTACAAAACAACCGGCACGGATGAGGCAAAAGCTTTCTTACAGAAGTATAATGTTGGCTATATCATTGTTGGTCAACAGGAGCGGGGGATGTATCCGGGCCCGGGTTTAAATAAATTCCCCGAGTTGGATGGTATCCTCTGGGAAAAAGTCTACGCGGATCGCGATACTGTGATTTATAAATCGAGCTGTGGATGCAGCCCGATTGCCCTGAGAGAGAGGTAGGCATGAGCAGGATCTACCATATTGTACGCGAACCACAATGGCAGGCGGCCACTCAAACCGGGGGCTACCGCGGAGATACCCTGGATACAGAAGGGTTCATCCACTGCTCCTCCCGCGAGCAGGTTTTGGACACTGCGAACCGGTTCTTCCGCGGAGCGCCAGACCTGGTGCTGCTGGAGATCGATGAGGGACTGCTTCGTTCGCCGGTCCGCTACGAGCCGGGTGGGGAGGAATCGCTCTTCCCGCACATCTATGGGCCGCTCAACCTGGATGCTGTCGTCAGGATTCTGCCATTTCCATCCCAGCCCGATGGAACATTTGTGTTCCCGGATGAAACCGGACCTGTGCGAGGTTAACCTATGCTCGGGTTTATTCTTTGGTATCTGGTCATCACGCTGATCGGTTGGATCGCTTTCCCCCTGGCTTTCCGCCTGCTTCCCAAACTGCCAGACCGCGGATATACCCTGGCACGCGCCCTGGGATGGTTGGTATGGGGTTATCTATTCTGGTTGATGGTATCGTTTCGGATTGGCCAGAATGACGTGGGTGGACTGCTGCTGGCGGCCGTTCTGCTTGCCGGTCTCAGCGCCTGGGCGCTGAGCCGCCCGGGGACTTTTCAGGAAATTCAGGAATGGATCAAAAACGAACGCAGGCTGGTGATCAGCGCTGAGCTCGTTTTTCTGGTTGCATTCGCGGCGTGGGCATTTGTGCGCGCTGCCAACCCAGAGATCATCGGCACCGAAAAACCCATGGAGATGGCTTTCATCAATGCCATCCTCAAATCACCGGCATTTCCCCCCAACGACCCCTGGCTATCCGGGTTCGCCATTTCTTACTATTATTTTGGTTACGTCCTGGTCGCGATGCTGATCCAGCTGACCGGCACGGCTTCTGGGGTAGCATTCAATCTGGCAGTTGCCTTGATCTTTGGACTGACCGCCCTGGGAGCCTACGGCCTGATCTACAATCTGCTGCATATCTGGAAACCCAGTGGTGAGAAATCCCGGGGGGGCCTGACCGGGCTGCCGCTTCTGGGTCCGCTATTTATCCTGATCGTCAGCAACGTGGAAGGCTTTTTGGAAATACTCCACGCGCGCGGGATTTTTTGGCGCCAGGCAGCCGATGGAACCTTGCAGTCCCCTTTCTGGACCTGGTTGGATCTCCAGGAGCTAAATCTTCCCCCGGCCGAGCCTTTTAGTTTGGCGCCCAACCGGCCTGCGGGGACATTGTGGTGGCGAGCTTCGCGGGTGCTCTCGGACTATAATTTCAACCGGGATTGGAAAGAGATCATCGATGAATTCCCGTTCTTTTCATACTTATTGGCTGACCTGCATCCGCATGTCCTGGCGATGCCATTTGCTCTGCTGGTGGTTAGCCTGGCGTTAAATTTGTTCCTGAATCGCGAAGAGAAGGGTTTCCAGGTGTTTGGATTGGAGATCCCCCTCAGCAAACCTTTCTTCCTGCTTTCTGCGCTCAGCCTGGGTGGTCTGGCTTTTCTGAATACCTGGGACTTTCCGATCTATGTAGCGTTGTTTTGCGGCGCATTTGCGCTGCGCCGGGTATTTGAAGCCGGGTGGAGCTGGCAGCGGTTAGGTGATTTTATCCGGCCCAGCCTGGCCATCGGCGTGGCGGGGATTTTGCTGTATCTTCCCTTCTACGTCGGTTTTTCATCCCAGGCCGGTGGAATCCTTCCCAGCCTGATCTTCCACACACGCGGAATTCATCTTTGGATTATGTTCGCCCCGCTGTTGATCCCGGTATTTGCGCTGCTGATCTACATGGCACGCAGCTATCCGCGTTCGTTTCAGTTCATCCGTGGTTTGATCTGGGCAGCCATCCTGGTTGGGGCGCTGTGGATCGGGTCGTATCTGCTGGGCGCGGGCATCAGCCTGATCACACTGAACGGACTGGATGTAGGCCGCATCTTCTTGGATAACCAGGGTGCGGTTGGGAGCGATATTGGAATTCTCCTGTCTGTCGCAACAGGGTCGCGCATCGTATCGCCTGGCGCCTGGATCACTCTCCTGCTCGTTCTGGCTCTGGTGTTCGCCCTGCTGCCTCCCCGAGCAAAGAGCCAATCCCAACCTGAAGCAGCTCCACATACGGAGATTGCAGCAGTGGAGACACCCAAGATCCAGCCGGTTTATATCTTTATTCTCGGAATGACGCTGGTAGGAGCGCTGCTCGTTCTGGGTCCCGAATTCTTTTATCTGCGCGATCAGTTTGGTACGCGCATGAACACGATTTTCAAGTTCTATTTCCAAGCCTGGATCCTGTGGGGGCTTGTCGCCGCTTTTGGTGTGGCCGTTCTGCTGCAAGCCCTGGGAAGGATAAGCGGCCTGCTGCTCCGGGTGGGGCTGCTGGCTCTCCTGGGTGTTTCCCTGGCATACCCTGCTTATATGTTGTGGTATAAAACAGATGGTTTTCGACCGGCGGGCGGGCTAACCCTGGATGGAACGGCGGGTATCGCTCGCTATAACCCGGATGAAATGGCTGCGATCCGCTGGTTGGCCAGGGCGCCGAGTGGAGTTGTGGCGGAAGCCGTGGGTGGCAGTTATTCCGGATTTGCACGTTATTCGACCAACACCGGCGTGCCAACCGTATTAGGTTGGCCCGGACATGAATCTCAATGGCGAGGTGGAGGCGAGGGTTTGGCCGAGCGAGAGACGGATGTCTTTACTCTTTATAGGACAGGGAACTGGCCTGAGGCAGAAGAAATTCTCAAACGATACCAGATCCGTTATGTCATCGTCGGCGACCTGGAACGCTCGACCTACAGGGTCAATGACAGTAAGTTCCAAAGTTTTTTGACCCCCGTTTTTGAAACAGATACGGTCGTGATCTATGAATATTCCGGAGCAGCTTCCGGATCTGAAACAGCTATGCAATAGGATGCCGGAATGAAACTGCGCGATCTTACCTTCGAACATGCTCTGTACGGTCTGGCCCTGATCGTTGCCTTGATCATGCGCCTGGTATTGCTGGACCACACACCATTGAACAATGAGGAGGCCGGTTGGGCTCTACAGGCCCTGGAGATTGTCCGAGGTCAGGAAGGAGAGATTGGCGCTCAGTCCGGATACGTGCTGCTCACCAGCCAGCTTTTTGGACTGATGAAAAGCACGGACTTTCTGGCAAGGCTGATTCCTGCGCTGGCCGGCAGCCTGCTGGTACTGGCGCCGTTCTATTACCGGAAATATTTAGGACGCATACCGGCCTTGATCCTGGCTTTTGGGTTTGCTTTGGATCCCGGGTTGGTTTCCCTATCGAGACAGGCCGGCGGTCCCAGTTTAGCCATTAGTTTCAGCCTGTTGGCTGGTGGCCTATGGCTGGACCGCAAACCTGTGGCGGCGGGTGTGATGGCTGGATTGGCCTTGTTGGGGGGACCAGCATTATGGCCTGGCCTGATCGGCGTGGGGATCGCTGCGGCCATATTCCAAATTAGCAGTCAGCGGGATAATTCTGGGAACGGGGTGGAGCTGCCATTTGAAACTGAAGTACAAAACCAGGCTTCCTCTCCTTCTCGAAAACGAGCCCTGGTTGCTGCGGTAGTCACACTGCTCGTTGTCGGGACTTTGCTGCTGCGCCTGCCAAGAGGTTTGAGCGCGGCGGCTGCTTCCCTACCGGAATATTTGTTGAGCTGGACCAACCCCGCTTTGGCAGCGGCTTTCCCTCCACTGACATGGATCAGCCTGCTGATCTTTTACCAACCCCTCCCGCTTCTCCTGGGGATTGCCAGTGGGATTCGCGGATGGGTCCGCCATATCGCTCTAGATCAGTTTTTAGGATTATGGTTATTAGCGGCATTATTGATTGGTGTCCTCAATCCAGCGCGCCAACCGGGTGAGTTATTATGGGTCGTAATCCCTTTGTGGGCACTGGCGTCTCGCGAGATCGTACGGCATCTAGACCTGTCCACTGCGGACCGTTTTCCGGTGGTCGGGCAGGCGCTGCTGACCGTGATCATTCTGGTCTTCGCCTGGCTCAGCCTGACGAACCTTCTAATAAATTTGAATACCTTTCAGCCTGACCAGAATTATCGGTGGCTGGTCCTGGCAGGAGCCTTACTGCTTTTATTTATTACCAGCTATCTGGTTTCCTGGGCGTGGTCCCTGGCGATTGCCGGGCGTGGTTTGCTGTGGGGAGGGGCAGTGGTATTAGCCATCTATATGCTCTCCGCCAGCATCGCTGCGGGCGGGCTGCGTAATCCATCGACAGCTGAACTCTGGAAACCATCCGCAAACCCGGATCAAATGGATCTGGTGATCAAAACGATCGGTGATTTATCGGAGTGGAAGACCAGCTCAAGATATTCCCTGGATGTGCTGGTTTCTGGGGTACCATCTCCGGCGCTCCGCTGGAGTTTGAGAGATTTCCGGGCTGTTCAATTTTCCGATTCTCTTCCCGCCGGATCGATGCCGGCTATGATCGTTACCCCGATTGGTCAAGACCAACCTGCACTCGCGGCAGGCTATCGCGGACAAGATTTTACTCTATTCCAAAAGCCGGATTGGTCACAAAATTCAATCTTGGATTGGTTGGAATGGATGGTCTATCGAAAAACAACGCAGCAGCCAGACGAGGTAATCGTTTGGGGAAGAATGGATATCTTTCCCGATGGAGCGCCACCAGAACCGGTTAGCAGTGTTCCTTAATGATAAATGGATAACCAACAAATTCTCCCAACCCGTCAACCACACAAAATGGCGATTCCAAGGATAATCGCGATCGATGGGCCGGCAGCTTCTGGAAAATCTACCCTGGGGTATAAGCTTGCGGTTCATCTGGGTTATCTGTATTTCGACACCGGAGTGATGTACCGGGCTGTCACCTGGGCGGCATTACAACAGGGATTGGATGCTATGGATGAAGCCGCTATCTCTGACCTGGCCAGGCAGATCCGGATCGATGTGGAACCTCCATCCCAGAATGACGGCCGGGATTCAGATGTTCTGGTTGATGGACGGGATGTAACCTGGGAGATCCGCAAACCCGAGGTGGAAGCCAATGTCTCTCAGGTGGCTGCTTACCCAGAGGTGCGCAGGGCCATGACGAACCAACAGAGGCGGATTGGTATGCGTGGGCAGGTGGTGATGGTTGGTCGGGACATCGGAACGGTGGTTTTTCCAGAGGCGGAGTTAAAGGTTTATCTGGATGCGTCTGTTGAAGAGCGGGCCAGGCGACGTTTTGAAGAAGTCAGTACGCGAGGCGAGCAGATTTCGTTGGATGAAATTTTATCGGCGATGCGCCGTCGCGACCGATTTGACTCTACCCGGCGGATCGCTCCCCTTCGCCCGGCTGAGGATGCATTAATTCTCAATTCCGATCATCTGAGTATTGATGAGGTATTTAACCGAATCTTGGGGCTCTTTGAATGAAGCGGACCTATCGAGTTCCATTTTGGAACCAGGCTGCCCGCTGGATACTCGTCCCGGTGTTTCGGCTTATACTAAGGTTATTGAGCAAGGTACGGATTACCGGTACTGAAAATATCCCCTCTGAGGGACCCTATATGGTAGTCTTCAACCACGTCTCAATATATGACCCTCCTTTTTTAATTGCTTTTTGGCCTATCTACCTGGAGGTTTTAGGCGCAACCGAAGTGTGGACCCGGCCAGGCCAGGATATTCTGGTCAGGTTGTGGGGCGGGATCCCTATCCGCCGTGGAGAAGTCGACCGGCAGGCCATGGAAAAGATGTTGGCTGCTCTGCGCAGCGGCCGGCCGTTGATCGTTTCCCCGGAAGGAACCCGGTCTCATACACCGGGAATGCTCCAGGCAAAACCCGGTGTGGTCTATTTGATAGAGCAAACTCGCGTCCCGGTTATCCCGGTCGGCGTGACCGGTACAACGGATAACTTTATTAAATGTGCGCTGCGAGGTGAACGCCCTGTGGTTGACATCCGGGTGGGGGCGCCTTTTAAATTAGATGGGCCAGAACCGGCCGGATTGTCACCCCGCGATATCCGCCAGCAGAAAGCTCACACGATTATGATGCATATTGCTGAGCTGCTTCCAAAAGAGTACCGTGGTGTATATTTGGATCCTGTCTGATAGGTAAAAAACTATGGATACGATCTGCCGGATCATCGTGTTGACCCAATCCGAGGCGCTTACCGGACAGATTGAGCGGGTCATAAAAGACTGCCGGTTCCCAACGCGGATCCAACAAATTCCCGAGATTAATTACCAGAGAAAAATACAGTTCGAGAACCCCTGGGATTTCCTGCTTGTGGATTGGGGCAGCAGAGAACCTGACGAAGCAGTGGCCTGGGTCAACCAACAAGAGCCCGGCCATCTGATTATCCTGCTGTCCGAAATTTTCTCCCCCGATTGGGTCACGCAAATGCTCAATGCAGGGGTTTACCGGTGCATACCAGCAGCCAGGCTCGAACTCCTCCCGGCTTGTCTCGAGCTTGGAATGGAAAATATCCGCTACCTTTCCACATTGGCCCGGGATCGGTACGATCTCAAACAGGCAGAGCGAAAAGAGCGGGAGAGCGAAGCGCGCTTCCGAGCGGTCTTTGAAAAATCACCGATCGGGATCATCGTGGTAGATATGACCGGAAAACCAATCCAATTTAACCGGGCATTCTCCAGGATGTTGGGTTACGATGATAAAGAGCTCCTCCGCATGCATTTCCTGGAAACTTCACATCCGGATGATCTCCATCCGCATTTGGAATATATTGCCGAAGTTCAGGCTGGCTTGCGGGATGGGTTTACGCTCGAAAAGCGCTATATCAAAAAAAATGGGGATATTCTTTGGGGCCGCTTGAATGTTACGATTATCAAAGGGGCATCCGGTGAGCCGCTGTATGCCTTAAGTATGCTGGAGGATGTTTCCGAGCGAAAACTGGCTGAAGATAAATTTCACAATATGCAGGAACAGCTGGAGCGGTTTCTAAATGTCAGCCCGGTAGTCATCTACGCGGCCGACCCTCATCCCCCCTATTCGATCCATTTCATGAGTGAAAATCACAGCAAGCTGTTTGGGTTTTCTAAGGAGGAATTCTTCGGGGATCCTGCTTTATGGCAAAAGCGAATCCATCCGGAAGATTCCCCGCGGGTGATGAAAACTTATGAAGAATCCATCCCAGATGGACATTTTGGGATAGATTACCGGTTTTTAATAAAGGATGGGACATACTGCTGCATCCATGACGAAGTGAATGTGACTTTCGACAGTGAAGGCCAACCCAGAGAACTGGTAGGCTCTTTTTACGATATCACCGAACAGAGAAAAACGGATGAGTCCTTGCGTTTGAGCGAAGAGCGCTACCGTACGCTGGCAGAAGCAGCTCGGGACTATATCTACGTATTAGATTTACAAGGAATAGTCCAATATGCGAACAGTATCGTTTGCCAGGCTCTAAAGCGCAGCCCAGAGCAGGTTACCGGGCATGCCTTCTCGGAATTTTTCTCGCCAGACATAACCGGCGAACTAATCGCGTTTATCAGCCGGGTCGTGGATCTGCGCCAGGCGCAGTATCTCGAACACCCGGTCCCCTTCCCTGACAAAGAGATTTGGGCAGGTACCTGGATGGTCCCGATCCCGAATGAAAATGGCAATATGCTTTCCATTTTGGGTGTCTCGCGCGATATCACCGAGTCGCGGCTTGCCGGGGAAAAGCTTCAGCGCATGCTCGAGAATGAAAAAGAATTGAGCGAGCTGAAAACCCGTTTTGTCACCATGACTTCCCATGAATTCCGCACCCCATTGAGTACAATCCTTTCCTCCGCGGAACTGCTTGAGCATTACAGTTACAAATGGTCGGATCAGAAAAAAACCGATCACCTGCAAAAGATCCAGGATGCAGTCAAACACCTGACCACCATGTTGGATGAGGTTTTGGTCATCGGTAGAGCGGATGCCGGAAAATTGAAAGTGAATCCGGAAGCTTTCGAGATGGTAGAATTTTGTAAGAATATCGTTGAAGATATGCAGCTTGGTGAAGGAAGATTTCACCCGATTACTTTCCTGAGCACTCCGGATCACATCGATGCTTATCTGGATGGGCGGCTGCTCCGCCAGACTCTGGTCAACTTATTGTCGAATGCGATCAAATTTTCTCCCGTTGGATCCCCCATTCTGGTGAGTCTCGACCTTGTCGACGGCCAGGTGGAAGTGGAAGTTTCTGATGAAGGTTTAGGGATTACGACAGAGGATCAGCAGCGCCTGTTCGAACCCTTCTATCGCGGGAAAAATGCCGCGCATGTCCCAGGGACCGGGTTGGGTTTGACCATTGTCGAGCGATCATTAGAACTGCTATGTGGGACGATCCAGGTGAACAGCCAGGAAGGGGCCGGGACAACCATCAAACTACGCATACCTCCGCATCTGCCCAGTAATGAAGCTGACGATCTGAGCGATTTGGAAGAATTGTCTTTCATCAACGAAGAAGATAAGGATCATAACCATGCAGAAGATCCTGGTCGTTGAAGACGAGGACTCGGTTCGGGAGAATATCCTGGAGCTGCTCGATGCCGAAGGATATCAGGGATTAAGCGCAGAAAACGGGATCACAGGCGTCCGCCTGGCTCGTGAACAGCATCCAGACCTGATCTTGTGTGACATTTTAATGCCCAAGCTGGATGGTTATGGGGTGTGGACGATATTAAATAAAGAATCTTATACCGCGACGATCCCTTTTATCTTTCTAACTGCTAAGGCGGACCGGGGAGACCTGAGAAAAGGGATGGAGCTGGGCGTAGATGACTATATCACCAAACCTTTTACGCGAGAGGAATTATTAAAGGCTATCCAGACCCGGCTGGAAAAGCAAACAACGCTTACCGGGCATGCGAATCGAAAACTGCAGGAATTGCGCAGCAGCATCGTTCACTCATTACCCCATGAGATGCTGACCCCATTGAGTGTGATCCTCGGTTATTCCGAGCTTCTGCATTCGGATATCGACTATCTCAACCGAGACCAGATGGTAGAAATGGCCAGGGATATCCAGGAATCGGCAAACCGTTTATTGAGGACAATCCAGAATTACCTGATGTTTTCTGAGCTGGAAATGGCTGCGACGGATCCTGCGAAGATCGACCTTTTGAAGGAAAGCCGGTTAATTTCCGCGAAGGAAGCCATTCTGGATATTGCCTGGATGAAGGGCCTGGAGGAAGGCTGCCAGGACCGGATCCAACTTGATCTCGTCGATGCCAGCATTCGAATGTCAGAGATGTACATTCATAAAATTATCGAAGAATTATTGGATAATGCTTTAAAATATTCACCTGCCGGGAGCCTGGTAAATCTGAAAGGGGAGGTGGATGATCGAGATGGTTTTTATGTGATTCTCATGTCCGATTCAGGTAGGGGGATGTCTCCGGAACAGGTAGCCAGTATCGATGGCTTTATTCAATTTGACCGGCGTAAATACGAGCAACAGGGTAGCGGGATGGGCCTGGCGATCATCAAGCGGCTCGTCACCTACCATGAAGGGGACATGGATATCACCAGCGTACCTGGTAAGGGGACAACCGTCCGTGTCCGGATCCCTATTTGCGCATAGCCATTCAGGGAAAAAAGAGAATAATACTCTGTGGTTCATTCTGATGCTATAATCAGAGTATCCACTACATGATGAGCTGCGAATGGAGATTCTTACCACCCTTTTGACAAATGGCGCGTACATCGAAGGCCCGGACACCCTGGTAGAAATCGTGGGCGTTCTGCTTTTGGGTGGATTAATCGGATGGGGGGCTTACTGGTGGCGCGAAAAAGATATGCGTTGGACGCGCCGTGAATGGGGACTGCTGGTTGGTTTGATCGTCCTGACTTTCATCAGCAGCCTCTTCCTGGGCGTCCGGCTGCCTGCTGAGGGGGCCCTTCCACGGCCGCTGCTCCCCGACGAACCACCCGGTCCTGTTTTGATGTTCTTCGCCGCCATCCCCTGGGTATTTGCGGCGGGATTGTTGGGCCCGGTCGCTGCCGTAGGTGTGGCCGCCCTCTCTGGTTTTCTCCTCGGTCTTTTTGAGACCCGCAGCCTGTTTACCATGATCCAGGTTGCTGCCCTGGCCTTAGTCTTTAGCGCAGCCATCCGCCAGCGCTACCGGACCCTGTTGTACCGGATTCTTCGCCATCCGATCGTGGCGGCAGTTGTTTTGGGTTTGCTTTATATTCCCTTGTTTCTGGTCGTGACTATCCTCGAGACAAGCGGTCCCATAGTCACCCGTGTCGATTATGGATTGACCCGCCTGAACATGTCCACCCTGGCCATTTGGGGTGAGCTGCTGGTTGCGGGTCTCGCCGCGGAAGCCTTCGCCTCTCTTCTCGCGAAACATTGGGGCCGCCGCGAAGCTGTAAAACCTTCTCCCGCCGAAACGAGCATCCAACTGCGTTTCTTTTTCGGGACTGCTCCCCTGGTGCTTCTATTGTTATTCACCCTGATGGTGGGAGATTGGCTCGTCGCCGGGCAGGCCGCCCGCACGATGCTGGAAGCGCGTCTCTCGAATACCGCTCAAATTGCAGCGGAGAGTTTCCCGTATTTCCTTGAGGCCGGGCAAAATCTTATCCAACAGATGGCGTCCAACCCACGGCTCGCGGCTGCACCCTCTGAACAGGTATCTGACATTTTAGCCCGTGATTTACGCTCGGTTCCTTATTTCCGGCAGCTATATTTTTTGGATGAGAACGGCCAGCCGGTTTCCGGTTACCCAGAGAAAGAGTATGCCAGGATTTTCCCGACCGAAGAAGAAGAGGTTGGGATTCAATTAGCTCTGCAGGGGGTGACCATCCAAACCTATACAGTCCCCCCCGGGCGGGGGGAAAGGACTGCCCAGGTTTCGTACCTTGCCTCGGTGTTGGATCAGGATGGCGCCGTCCTGGGCGTGCTGTTAGGGCGCAGCGATCTGGCAACCAATCCGTTTACCAAACCGATCATCCAGGCAATGGAAAGCATGAAGGATGATACCGGAGGCATCAGCGGGAGTGGGATCTATGGAACGATCATCGATGAAAAAGGGAAAATTTTATATCATCCCACCGCTTCCCGCCTGATGACCAATTATCTCGGGAAAACTTCCGACGTATCTTCGTTCTACGACGAAACCGGTCCCGAAGGCACTCGCAACCTGGTATTCTATCAGCCGACCGCCGGGCGTACCTGGGCGGTTGTGCTGACGGTGCCGGCTCAGCGCGCGCAGCAGCTCGCGCTGACCATTGCCTTACCGATGTTATTTATCATCCTGGTGATCACTATCGTGGCGTTGGTGGCATTACGGCTGGGACTGCGGGTGGTGACTGCTTCGCTGCAAACCCTGGCCGGAGAATCGGTGCGAATATCCCAGGGACAGCTCGACCATGCCCTGGTTGTAAAAGGCGTCGATGAAGTAGGCCGGCTGAGCCAGGCATTCGAACATATGCGGGCCAGTCTGAAAGCCCGGCTCGAAGAACTGAACCGTTTGCTGGTGGTCAGCCAGGGGGTGGCATCCAGTCTCGAAATGCGAGATGCGACCCGCCCAATTTTAGAAGCTGCACTATCCAGCGGCGCGTCCGCCGCAAGGGTGGCCCTGGAACCCGATCCGAACCTGGCTACCCAGGCGGATATGCCGACCCATTTTGGAATAGGCTCATCCAGTGACCTGTATGCCAGTCTGGACGAGCAAATCCTGAACCTTACGCGCAACCATGACAAGGTGGTTTTAAGCAATCTATCTCGCGGGCGGGGTCTAAATTTTGCGGTGGGATCTCCCCATCCTTCTTCTTTGATGGCTGTGGCTCTGCACCATGAAAACCGTTATTATGGCTGTCTATGGGTAGCTTACGACATCTCCCGTACCTTCTCTGACGAGGAAGTCCGTTTTCTGAGCACCCTGGCCGGTGAAGCTGCTCTGGCTGCTGCCAATGCGCGTCTATATGCCACAGCTGAAGTGGGCCGGCAGCGTCTCGAAGCGATCCTGGCTTCTACCCCGGACCCGGTCCTGGTCACGGACCATCATGGTCATCTGCTGTTGAACAATCCGGCAGCCTTGCAGCTGCCCGGTTTTAATGGAAACACCAATGGAGGACAACCGATCGATGCTGTCATCCAGCAGGCAGATTTACTTGGCTTACTCCGCTCAGACGCGGAGGAAGAGCCCAGCCGCGAAATTTCATTTACAAACGGGAAGGTATACTATGCGACTGTTTCCTCGGTTGTGGTCGATGAGAAACCGGTTGGAAAAGTGTGCATTTTACGCGATATCACCCATTACAAAGAGCTGGATGCCCTGAAGTCTGATTTTGTGGCGACAGTAAGCCACGATCTGCGCTCGCCGCTAACCCTGATGCGCGGTTATGCTACGATGCTGCAGATGGTTGGCGACCTGAACGACCAGCAGAAGGGGTACGTGCGTAAGATCATCTCGGGTGTGGAGAGTATGTCTCGCCTGGTAAATAATTTATTGGATCTTGGACGGATCGAAGCTGGTGTGGGACTGCAGCTTGAAATGGTCGCGGTGTCGGAAATCGTCGAACGCGTAACCAGCTCTCTTCAATTACAAGCAGCGCAGAAGAATATTCAACTTAGCCAGGAACTGCCAGCTGAGGGCAGCCCATTGATCCAGGCCGATCCAGCGCTGCTTCAACAGGCGCTGTACAACCTGGTCGAGAACGCGATCAAATACACGCCAGTAGGCGGACAGGTCCACGTACGAGCGCAGTCTCGTCCATTGGGGGTCTTATTTGATGTTCGCGATTCAGGAATAGGGATTGCTCCACTGGACCAACCTCGTCTATTTGAGAAATTCTACCGCGGTGGGCAGCGCGAAACTTACCAGCAGCGGGGGAGCGGCTTAGGGTTGGCGATTGTAAAATCAATTGCGGAGCGGCATGGTGGGCGTGTATGGGTGGAAAGCTATCTGGGGAAAGGCAGCACATTCTTCCTGGAAATCCCATTTGAACATGAAAAAGTAGAAAAACCGGCAAATTAACCCTTGTAAATAGACCGGAAAGTGATATAATCGTAGGTTTGATGTTCCGGACTTCGAAATACCAAACCTTGACAAATGTTTCCCAAATCAGTATAATATTTATTTGCATGTGTATCCATACTGACCGATACCTATAACGAGCGCTTGAGTGGAGAATCCTCACGCGCTTGTATTTCTTTTTTCTTCGTGTATGCTCCAGGTTCATTTGAGGAGGAATATTAGTGGAAACCAAGGGATTAACTGCACTTCGTATCAACCTGGCATCGCCGGAGACAATCCGAAGCTGGTCTTACGGTGAAGTTCTCAAGCCTGAAACCATCAATTACCGCCGCTTACGGCCGGAAAAGGATGGTCTCTTTTGCGAAGCCATTTTTGGCCCCACACGTGATTGGCAGTGTTACTGCGGTAAATACAAGAACCCACGCTATAAGGGCATTACCTGCGATAAGTGCGGTGTAGAAGTTACCCGCGCTACTGTTCGACGCGAACGCATGGGGCATATCGAGCTGGCCACCCCGGTTGCGCATATCTGGTATACCCGCCGGATTCCCTCCTATCTCGGGCTGCTGCTCGATATTTCCCGGCGCAACCTGGATCGTGTGCTGTATTTCGCGCAATATATCGTTACGTATGTGGATGAGGAAGCTCGCACCAAGGCCCTCAAACGCCTCGAAGATGAGATCAATGTCTCCGAACGCGAACAAGCTGCCCAGATCAATGCCAAGATTGCCGAGGTGAAGAAAGGCCGCGACCGCAGGCTGGCTGAAATGCAGCAGCAAAAGACGGACATCGAGAACGGGTATGATGAAGAGATTGCTGCCCTGCTCGAGCCGGTTATCCAGGAGGGTCAGCGGCTGGAGCGTTCACTCCAGGATAAGATCGGTTCTCCGATCCGCACGGCTGTCACATTTGAGGCAACTCGCGCGGTGATCGCCGATGCAGGGGAGACGATCAGTCCACAACACATCACCAAAGTCCAACGACTGGTTAAGGACCGCCTGGACGAGCTGGAAGTCGAGAAAAAAGAGCAGCGGGACCGCGAGATCGAGACGATCAAGATGGCCACCCTGCGCGAGAAAGCCGAAGCCGAAGAGGCGATGAATTCTCTCCGCAACCAGCTCGAGGACCAGTCGATGGAATCGCAGACTCAATCCTCGCGCACTCGCGACGAGCTGCAAGAGCTGCGGCCATTTACCTTTTTGAGCGAGAGCCGGTATCGCGAGCTGAAATCGCGCTGGGGCCAGGTTTTCCGCGCCGACATGGGCGCCGAGGCTTTCTTCGATATCCTGCGCCGCCTGGATCTGGAAAAGTTATCTGAGGATTTATGGAGAGAGGTACGTACCTCTAAGAGCAAGCAGAAGCGTAAGAAGGCAACCACCCGATTAAAAGTTGTCGAAGCCTTCCGTCGTTCTGGGAACCGGCCGGAATGGATGATCCTGACCGTGCTGCCGGTGATCCCACCCGATCTGCGACCTATGGTGCAGTTGGATGGTGGTCGTTTCGCTACTTCTGATTTGAATGATCTGTACCGGCGTGTGATCAACCGCAATAACCGTCTTAAGAGACTCCTGGAACTGGGCGCACCGGATGTTATCGTGCGCAATGAAAAGCGTATGCTCCAGGAGGCTGTCGATTCTCTGATCGATAACTCGCAGCGCGGTAAGGCCCTATCTCGCCGCGGGCGGCGCGAACTGAAATCGCTGAGCGATATGCTCAAGGGAAAGAAAGGCCGCTTCCGCCGAAACCTGCTCGGAAAACGCGTGGATTATTCCGGTCGCTCGGTGATCGTAGTTGGTCCGCAGCTCAAGCTGTACCAGTGCGGTTTGCCAAAGACTATGGCTCTGGAACTCTACCGGCCGTTTGTCATTGCCCGGTTGGTTGCCCACAACTATGCCGCCAATGTCAAAGGCGCGCGCCGCTTTATCGAGCGCAACCGCCCCGAGGTCTGGGAAGTTCTGGAAGAGGTGATCAAGGAACGACCGGTGCTGCTCAATCGCGCGCCAACCCTGCACCGCCTGGGTATCCAGGCTTTCGAGCCGATCCTGATCGAAGGCAGCGCGATCCAGCTCCACCCCTTGGTGACCACAGCCTTCAACGCGGACTTCGATGGTGACCAGATGGCCGTGCACGTCCCGCTGGCTGAAAAAGCAGTCTGGGAAGCGCGCCAGCTCATGCTGGCCTCGCGCAACCTGCTCAAACCCGCCGACGGTGAGCCGATTATCAGCCCCTCCAAAGACATGGTCCTGGGTGTATATTACCTGACCATGGAAGTCAGCAAAGCCCATCCTGGCGATGGTCGTCTCTTCGCCGACATGGATGAGGTTGAATTGGCTTACAGCCTGGACCAGGTGAATGTCCACACCCACATTAAGGTAAAGACCAAAACCTGGTACGACGATCAAGGCGACCGCCTGTTGGAACCCACTGACCGGATGGTGGATACGACGGTAGGCCGGGTTATTTTCAACCGGATCCTCCCGCCGAATGTACAGTTTGTAAATGACGTATTGGACAAAGGTGGCGTGAAAGACCTGGTGGCAGAGGTTTACGAAGTCTGCGGACAGGAAATCACCACAGATGTGGCCGATCGTATCAAAGATATCGGTTTCCAGTATGCCATGCGCTCTGGCTCGACCATTGCGGTGGCTGATATCACCGTTCCACCCGAGAAGCCGGAAATTATTGACAAAGCACTGCAAGATGTTGAGATCGTTCAACGTGATTTTCGCCGCGGTCTTCTGACCGAACAGGAACAGAACGAGCGGGTTATCGAAATCTGGCAGGCAACCACCAAACAGGTTGGCGATGCGGTCCGGCGTTATATGGATCCGACCGGTAACCTGGCGACGATGGCCAATTCTGGCGCTACCAAAGGCGGTTTTGGCCCGATCTCACAGCTGGCAGGCATGCGTGGTTTGATGGCCGATCCCGCGGGCCGCATTATCCCGCTGCCCATCCGCTCGAACTTCCGCGAAGGGCTGACGGCCCTCGAGTACTTCATCTCTACGCACGGCGCTCGTAAAGGCCTGGCAGATACCGCGCTCCGTACGGCGGATGCCGGTTACCTGACCCGCCGGTTAGTCGATGTGGCCCAGGATGTGATTGTCAATGAGGAAGACTGCGGCACCCAAGACGGTGGGATCATCCGCCGCTCGGATGACGTTGCCGGACAATCGTTGGGTACCCGCCTGTATGGCCGGCTGCTCGCGGCTCGGGTCATCGACCCGACCACCGGGGAAGTGCTGGCTGATCGCAATCAGCTGCTGGATCATGAGACTGTCCGAAAGATCGTTACCTCGGGTGTCGACTCCGTCAAGGTGCGTTCTCCATTATCTTGCGAGCTGACCCATGGGATTTGCCAGAAATGCTATGGAATGGACCTGGGCCGCGGGAACGTGGTCGAGCTTGGCGCCGCGGTCGGTATCGTGGCTGCCCAATCGATCGGCGAACCCGGAACCCAGCTTACCCTGCGCACCTTCCACACCGGTGGTGTGGCGGCTGGCGGAGACATCACGACCGGTCTTCCCCGTGTAGAAGAGCTTTTCGAAGCCCGGCGCACGCCGAAAGGTGAAGCGATTATCTCGCGGATCAAAGGTGTGGCGAAAATCATCCAATCAGACCGCTACAGCGATCTGCGCATCGTGCGAGTCGAGCACAGCGAAATGGTGGGTGATGAATATGATACCCCTGAAGAATGGACCATCGCCGTTAAGGATGGTGCTCAGGTAGAGAACGGCGATTTGGTCGCCTCTCTCGGTGAAGCCTCGATCACTGCACACCATTCCGGCCGCGTCCGCATCGAAGGTCGTAATGTCATCGTTTCCTACGAGCAACGCGAGACGGAAGAATATGAGATCCCAAGCACATCCCGCCTGATCATCAAAGATGGCGACCATGTCGATGCCGGTCAGCCGCTGACCGAAGGCTCCCTGAACCCGCACAGCATTCTGCGCATCAATGGCCGCGACGCCGCGCAGATGTACCTGCTGAATGAAATCCAGAAAGTGTACCGGTCGCAAGGTCAGAACATCAACGACAAACACTTCGAGGTGATCATTCGCAAGATGTTGGGTAAGGTCCAGGTCATCCGCCCGGGCGATACACCCTACCTGCCGCAAGATCTGGTCGATCGTTTGGAAATCCGCCGGATGAACGAACAGATGCTTTCCGAGGCCAAACAACCGGCTCGCTTTGTCGAAGTGCTTTTGGGCGTTACCAAGGCTTCACTAAGCACCGACTCTTTCCTGTCTGCTTCTTCGTTCCAGCACACCATCAAGGTGTTGGCCGGTGCGGCGATAGCCTCCAGTGAAGATCCGCTGTTCGGCCTGAAAGAGAACGTCATCATCGGCAAGCTGATCCCGGCCGGAACCGGCTTCGTCCCCGGACGCTTTGGGCAGAACGGGATGATCGAGGATCCGTCTCAATCCACGGTCGCCGTAACCAATCTACCTGCTTCGGCAGATTAGGGTTTTCGGCCAGTTCCAACCATATACCGGCTCACCTCATTCGCTTTTGTTGAGGTGAGCCGGATTATTTAACGATTGAATGGGGGAGTTATATCCCGGAGAAAATAGACCATATTTTCTAATATCCTTGACAGGCTTAAGTTTTCATAATTTAATAGAGTATATCCCCGCGCATCCCTTATAAGCGGAGAATTAGAAAGCCAGAAAACCTGGAGTACCTTCAATGGAACTTGGACTGATACGAAAAGTCGATATCGATTCGGAAATGCAGCAGTCGTACCTGGATTACGCGATGAGCGTAATCGTGGCGCGTGCCTTGCCGGATGCGCGTGATGGTATGAAACCCGTTCAAAGGCGGATCTTGTATGCGATGTATGATATGGGGATCAGACCGGATACGGCGTATAAAAAATCCGCCCGTATTGTCGGTGAAGTATTGGGGAAATATCACCCACACGGCGATATGGCGGTCTATGAGGCCATGGCACGCATGGCTCAGGATTTCTCAATGCGCTATCCCCTGGTGGATGGGCAGGGTAATTTTGGTTCTGTAGATGGCGATCCCCCGGCTGCCATGCGCTACACCGAAGCTCGCCTGACACCCCCCGCCATACACATGCTCGCACAGATCGAAAAGAATACGGTAAATTTTTCGGCCAACTTCGATGATACTCTCCGGGAACCTGTTGTTCTACCGGCGGCTATGCCAAATTTACTGGTAAATGGGGCGACTGGGATCGCGGTGGGAATGGCTACGAATATTCCACCCCACAACCTGGGAGAAGTCGTCGATGCGCTGGTCTTCATGCTGGAGCAATGGGACAAGCTGGATGATATTCCAGTGGATGTCTTGATGCGCTTTATTAAAGGACCTGATTTCCCAACAGGTGGGGTGATCATCCAGGATCCACAAGGCGATGGGCTGACCAGCGCGTATGGAAGCGGTCGTGGGCGAGTCGTCGTCCAGGCCCGGGCCCACCTGGAAGATATGGGCCGCGGACGCAGCCGGATCATCGTCACCGAACTGCCCTACATGACCAATAAAGCCAGCCTGATCGAGCGAATCGCAGAGCTGGTTCGTGAAGGACACCTGGAGGGTGTTGCCGACCTGCGCGATGAATCCGACCGGCAGGGGATGCGCATCGTAATCGAACTCAGCAAAACTGCCGAACCGGATAAAATCCTGCGCGAGCTCTACCACCGCACCCCGATGCAGTCGACATTCGGGATTTCTCTATTGGCTTTGGTCGATGGCGAACCACGCCTTTTGTCGCTCAAACAAGCGCTGCGGGTCTACGTGGAACACCGGCTGGTTGTGGTGCGCCGGCGGAGTGAGTACGACCTGGAGCGCGCCCGCCAGCGCGCCCACATTTTGGAAGGATTGCGGATTGCGATCCAGAACCTGGATGAGATCATCAATCTAATTCGCAGCTCTCCGGATGCCGATCAGGCAAAGAAACGCTTGATGACGCGTTTCAAGTTGAGCGAGCTCCAGGCGACCGCAATCCTGGATATGCCCCTGCGGCGGTTGGCAGCGTTGGAGCGTAAAAAGCTGGAGCAGGAATATAAAGAGGTCATTGAGCAAATTAAAAACCTGGAGGCCATGCTCCGCTCCCCCAAGAAGATGCGCCAGGTCGTTACCGAGGAACTGCTCGAAGTCAAACAAGCTTATGCCGACCGGCGGCGGACGCAGATCGTCCGCCTGAAGGAAGGCGAGTCGATTGCCAGTATGCTGACCACTACCGATATCAGCCCTGCCGAAATGGTGTGGGTGGGAGTATCGAATGATGGGAAAATCTGCCGCAGCCATGGAGAGAGCCAGCTCGATCTAAATGGTCGAGATGCTCCGCGCTGGCTTCTCAAGGCCAGCACACACCACACCCTATACCTGGTGTCCACCAATGGTCGGGCAGCCGCCGTCGCTGTACATTCCATCCCGGAAGCCAGCCAACTAAACCTTGGAGCGCCGGTCTACCGGGTCAGTGCTCTGACAGAGGAAGATCCGTTTGCTTCGGTCTTTGTCGTCCCGCCTAAAGCGGAACTGAATGGGGATCACTTTGTCTTTACGGCTACCCGGGATGGCACGGTCAAAAAGACTGCCCTGAGCGAGCTGCCTGGACCATCCTCGCAAACATTCACCCTGGCTAAAGTGAACGAAGGGGACAGCCTGGCCTGGGTAATGGTTACCCACGGACAGAACGAAATCTTGCTCTACACGCGCCAGGGGATGGCAATCCGCTTCCACGAGAGTGAAGTTCGCCCGATGGGCCTGGTAGCTGCAGGTGTGGGTGGGGTGAAATTGGCCGCAGAAGACCGGGTGATCCACGCGGATCTGGTGGTTGATGGAGAAGAAGCTCTGCTGCTTGCGGCGGATGGTAAAGCCAAACGGGTGCCATACAAGGAATTCCCGCAGCAATCGCGTTATGGACAGGGGGTGATCGCCTGGAAATTAGCGAAGGGTATCCAGCTTGTGGGAGCAGTCTCAGGGAAAGGCAGTGATCAGATTATTATCCACTTTGAACGTGAAGAGCCCATCCTGATCCAATTTGGCGACGCTCCGCTGGTCACGCGCGCAAACCAGGGAAAACCGGTGGTTGAGGTGGAAAGTGTGGACCGGATTGTAGGGATTACAAAGACCGGTAGTGTCACGCAGCAGATCGATTCGCCCAAAGAGCCCGTTTCCAGGCGTTCCCGTAAAACTGCCCTGCCTGCTGAAGCAGCGCCGACGCCCATCTCCGCAAATGGAAAAGAGCGTACCCGAAAGAAGCCTGCGCCGGAAAAACCAGCCGTCAAAAAGAAGACTGCGGCTGCGAAGAAAACGGGCCAGGCAATAAAATCGAAACCGGCTGCCCCTGGCAAAACCGCGAAACCCGCCGCAAAACAACCTGCAAAGGCTGCCTCGTCCAGAAAAGCCAGCCAGGCAGTCCAGCAGGAGCTCCCGCTCGGAATCCCGGCCGAGAAAAAGAAAGCGAGCAAACCGCGGGGATCCGCTGATCTCAAGGATAAACCGGTGAAACCTGCCGGAACCGCCCAAAAGACCCCAGCAAAAACAGGAGCAGGTAAACCTATCAATAAAGCGGCTCCAGGCAAATCAAAAGGTTCTTCCACGGCCGGGACTGCCGGCCCTTCAAAGCCACCTGCTAAACCTGCTCCCGCTTCGAAGAAATCCCCGGCCAAAAAAACGGAGCAGCCGGCTCCAAAGAAAAAAAAGCCAGGGTAGCTATCGAGTTACCGTAAAGGATGAATAGTGGTAGCTAATTTTCCCGCTGGCCAGACCCAATGTGTCATTTCCATTGAGCACTTTTCCAGCGGATGATGTGGCATGCCAGGTAAAATTCCGCGATGTGCCAGACCCGGAAGAACCGGTTAGTGTAAAATTTCCGCTCGGGAGGATTTGGTTTAAAAACGTGCTGTACCAGCTCCGGATAGCCTGGATGCCCTGGATCGTGCGAGCTGAGGTGATATGCACGGCGGTATTGCTGTATAACCCTGCCACCTGATCGGGATTATGGGTATTCAGCGCAGCGATAAACTGCTGCGGAACATCCATGGGCTGCGGAGACGACCCACCCCATGGATAATCTTGGATTTGGGTCCAAAGAGCGGACAGATCGCGCCGGCATTCGTCCCAGCTAAAGAAATTTGCCCCGGTCAAGTTTAAACTGCGAGCGGTATTCAAAAACTCGGTAATATCCGCCCCGGTTGGAGCCCAACCGTTGACCTTATAGGTCGGTCCGGTGGGAAAGACTGGCCGGAATGGGGTTATCCCCTGGAATTCGCGCACACTGCGGCTGAGCTGGCTGGCAGGGTTATGAGCCAGCTCCCAGTATACCTGAGGCATGTTGTAATCACATTTTTCCAGGAATTCTCGCCAGGGAAGCTGGGGATGGTAGGAAGGGAAGCGGTACGAGCAGAGCGCCATGGGGAGATTGGGGAAGGCCGCTCGCATCTCAGTCATGAACCGCTGCGCAGCGACACTCTTCCCGGATTGTTTGTATTCCGCTTCCGCGTCGATCACGTAACCGTCTAAACCCAGGCCGCGCAGTCTTTCGATGGCTTTGCGGGCTTCCCCGATCGGGTCATTCCCATATACATAATGCCAGCCCCAGGGCGAGATTCCACGGGCGCGCAGGGCCTGGACAACTGCCGGAGCTCGGTCAAATCCGCTGGTGGTGTCCACATTCGAAGAAAGGACCCCATTTGCGATCTTTATCAAAACATGCGTATAACCGGCTGCCCTGGCTTCATTACCAATTGCCTCGGCATTCCCGCCCTCACAGTTAACTATTTTCCAGATGAAAAAGCCTTTTCCCTGGAGCCCCATCGCCACCTCCCACACCAATGTTCCGCCTGCCAGATGAACTGCCGGCCAGGCGGGTAGATTTTTATTCTCCGGTGATATTCCCTACCAATCCCAGCTCGGGTGCGATGCTTCGCATGGCCAGGATCACGTTATCCACATGCTCCCAGAGCTCTACTCCAAATTCTGCCGCCCCCTGGGCGATTTCCTCCCGGTTTGCTCCCGCAGCAAATGCCCGGTCTTTCCACTTCTTTTTGACCGATGAGGCTGTTAAATCGAATAATGAGCGCGAAGGACGCACCAGGGCAACTGCCGTTACCAACCCGGTGATCTCGTCGCAGGCAAAAAGCGCTTTTTCCATCAAAGAGAGGCGTGGAACGTCTGTATGCTCGGCATGGCTGAGGACTGCACGGATAATCGTTTCCGGAACTCCGCGTTCGCGCAGGATCGGAGCCCCCGCCTGCGGGTGTTCTTCGAGGGTAGGATGAATTTCCCAGTCAAAATCATGCAGCAGCCCGACCAACCCCCAGGTCTCGATATCTTCACCATATTTTTCTGCATAGAAGCGCATGGCGGCTTCCACAGCAAGCATATGATTGACCAGGTTTTGGTTTTTCACAAATTCCTGGACAATCCCCAATGCGTTTGCGCGATCCATAACACACACCTCCGATGAAATCCAAGCTAATGACAATCAATTATACGATTGCGGGATGTTAATGGGATAGATGCAAGGGTCGTTCCAGGTCGTTGGAAATCCTCGACCGTTTATCCCCTTGGTCTCCCTGCAATTAAAAAGGCGGCTGAATTGAATGACCCCGGCTCTCGCCCCTGGTCAGTTTTTCAGGAAAGATAGGTTCTGGTTTACCTAAGACGGGCAGCGGGTGAGAAACCAGCACCTCCCAGAAGGCCACAACCGTTGCGGGCAGCTCACGGATCGTCCAAACTGTGGTTGCCCGATAATTTCGCCGGTCGGCGTGCACACCGACAGCCGGGAGCCCGAGGAAATTGCAGGTAAAGACCGTGCGCGGGAGATGGAATTTTTGGGTTACCAGAATGGCCTGATCGACCAAGAAGATATGCCGGGCCCGGTAGCAGGTATCATAGGTGCGCCTGCCGGCAAAATCCAGGACGATGGCCTCTTCCGGAACCCCCAAAGACAGTGCGTAATCCCGCATGGCGCCCGGCTCGTTATAGTCCAGGAAGCGGTTATCCCCACTCATCAAGATTTTTTCAACCTTGCCGGAAAAATACAGCTCGGCCGCCGTCGCCACCCGGTCGCGTAAAACCGGCGACGGCGTACCATCTCGTTGAAGCCCGGCGCCGAGAACGATGGCTACTCGAGCCGGTTGGACATCTTGGGTAGAGTAAGTTTTGGATGCGGAATAGAGGATCGCGACCAGACGGGATATCCCAATGACCAGTATTACGCCGATGGACAAAAGAGCTATGCCATTCGCCATCATTCGAAACACTTTTCTCCTCATTGCGTCATTGTACCATGTGAAGTTTGTTGCTTAGGATCAATAGACGGGGGAGCAGGACATTTTGGTTTATCCTGCTGCCCCTGTTTGAGATGTTCTGCTGAAATCAGACGACTTTTTCGCGCATGTAGGAACTCAGGTAGTCCATCAGGGCAACCACGATTGCGATGGCGAGCATTTGAGCGCTGGCAGCCCGGTAGTTCAATAAGTTGATATTCTGAATCAGCAAAAACCCTATCCCCCCTCCTCCGGCAAACCCGATGATGGTTGACATGCGAACATTGATATCCCACCGGTACATGGTGAATGATATGTAGGGTGGAACGATTTGAGGGATTACCCCATAAATCACCGTCTGCAGTCGGGTGGCGCCGGTTGCTCTAATGGCCTCCAGAGGGCCTGCCATGATGCTCTCAACCTGTTCTGAATACAGTTTTGCCAGCGCGGCGATGGTGTGTAAGGAAAGTGCGAGGACACCTGCGAACGGTCCAATCCCCACCCAAACCACAAAAACGATCGCCATGATCAACGCTTCGATCGCGCGCAGCGCATTCAGAATGGTGCGGGTAATGTAATAAATGGCCAGGCCAATCGGAAGGACATCGATTTTGCGGGCCCGAATGGCCAGGAACGCGCCGAGGATTGCGCCGATAGCTGCCGGCCAATAAAGTATCAAATCGCGGCGGTTGATCTGGTAGAACCAATTGATCACTGCGGCCAGGAGCAGCAGTAGAGTTGCTCCGGCGATTGCCGCCAACAGGATATTGACCGGAAGCCGGGTGCCCATGGACAGCCTATCGAGGAAGGTTTTCCCCACTCTTCCGGCCAGGTTACTGACCACGCCTCCGGCTGCTAACGCTGTAATGGCGACGATAATCACATTGAGGATCTGACCGAGCGACGAAAAGAAATTGGCCAGGAAACCAAAACTACCCAATGAAGGTCGAAGTGCATTGCCGGCCAGAACAGCAAGGTTTGCCAGGAGGTACATTCCCAGGATGGTGAGCAGGCCAGATATCAGCAGGGCAAAAGCCCTGGCTGCCCGCACAGAAAAAGCCGGTTTGGTTACTTCCTCCTGTGGAAGCGCCCAACGTGCCAGCCAGTAAACTGCCAGACTGACAACGATCAGGATTACCAGGGTAATCCATCCATTCGATGTAAGCGCTCCACTAACCTTTTGAACCTGTTTGGCGACCTGGATTCCAAGCCAGATTCCGAGCGGCCAACCGATGATCGAGAGCGCTAATGCGCTGACAGTAGTGGTTACATCGCGCATCAGGTTTCGGGCTGCAAAGAAACTAATCGGAATGGCGAACAGAATGCCGAAAGTTGTCGCCAGTAATGCCAGGAAAATGGTTTCTACAATCTTTTCCCAGGTTTCAATGGCGGTTCTCGTCAATTGGGGACCACCCACCCGCGTCCGTGCGATCGTAATGATCTTTTGGATATTTTCGTCCGGCCGGTCCGGGAGACGAATGGTGGTTGAGAAATGACCGCTGGAATCCGTAGTCATATCTCCGCGCTTTAACCTTACTTCGCTGGGTGGAATGAAAAATATTGGACCAGAAGTATTGGGTGCAAAATTGAAACCTTCAATTTGTACTTCGGTTTCCGGGTCGGCGCAGGGGGGAGTTACCGTAAGATATGCTTTGCCCTTATCCGGTTCGGACAGGTTCACGTCACCCACCGGGCAAGGGATGGAATACGGAATTTCTACGGTAGCCTCATCCAGTTTGTACTCGATGATATCCGGTTTTGCCAGGGCGCGTAGAACACGGGTTAAACTTTCCTGACGCTGCTCGGATTGGATTTCTTTGAGGTTTACCCGGGTGACCTGAAATCCGTAGGCATAAATGATCAATCCCAGGAGTACCAAAATACCGGTCCGCAGAGACCTGGACAATGCTTTTGATTTTTTCACTCTAACCTGCCTTATCCAACCCGTTCGGCATCTTTTCCGTAGATTTCCTTGAATTTTAGGTCATCGATCTCGTTTGGCAGGCCATCGAACACAAGCTGGCCTTCATTGAGAGCAACTACCCGATCCGCATAGCGATGGACAAGGTCCAGGAAGTGCAAGCTGCACAGAACGGTCACCCCATCCTCCTGGTTAATCTTTTCCAAATACTGCATGATGCTGTGGGCAAGCACGGGGTCCAGACTGGCAACTGGCTCATCTGCCAGGATCATTTCGGGGTCCTGCATCAAGGCGCGGGCGATACCCACTCGCTGCTGCTGACCGCCGGATAGTTCATCCGCCCGTTGTTGGGCCTTATCGGCGATCCCGACCCTTTCAAGCTGTCTGAATGCCTTGGCGATATCCTCTTTGGGAAAGCGATTGATCAACGACCAGGCCGGATTGACATATCCAAGACGTCCAGCCAGGACATTGGTCAGCACGCTCGAGCGGTGGACCAGGTTGAAGTGCTGGAATACCATTCCAATCCGCCGCCGGATTAGACGGATCTCCTCTTCATTGGCCGCGCAGATATCCATTCCATTCCACAGTATCTGACCGCTGGTAGAATCGATCAGGCGGTTGATGCAGCGCAGCAAGGTAGATTTCCCAGAGCCGCTCAACCCAATTACAGCCAAAAACTGCCCTTTGGGTACCTGGAAGCTGACGTTTTTCAGGGCCTGGACACCACCCTCATAGGTTTTGGATAGGTTTTTGATTTCTAACATAGATGGTCGGGTGTTTGGGAGCGAAATTTTTGAATGGTATTTATGATTGGTTATTAGAGATAATTCATCGGACTAATTTGTTAGAAGCCCCGGATAGGGTTTTGACTCTATCCGGGGCTAATTTCAATCGAATACGGAATTACTGTCCGAGACCTTCCAGGGTAAGTCCAGTTGCCTCGACCATCTTGCGGACGAAGTCATACTCGGCGTCTGTAGCAGGGTTCAAACCCGTCCAACCATAGAAGTCCTGACTTCCAATCGATTCATTCCAGGCATCGGTTTTCGAGAACTCAACCAGAGCTTCTTCGATCTGGGTGCGCAGATCAGCGGGAAATTCCGGGCTGAATGAGAGCGTATCGTTGGGGATGGCTGGGGAAATGGCCAGGATGCGAACCTTCTGGATCACGTCCGGAGCTTCCGTGCGAATGTTGGCCCGGGCATCGAGCACGCGCCAGTCACCACACATCAACCTCGAACCATCTTCATTGGGCTTGCACTGATCGATCATCTCGTCCGGGATATCGGTGGGATCGCCTTCTTTCCAGGCAGGCTCACCCTCGGGTTTGAGAGGGGCGGTGTAGAAAGTGGTCGCGAAGTCGACAGACCCGTTGTAAACGGCGTTTACCGATTGGGGATGTCCACCGGTCTGAATTTCCTCGCTGGGGGTAATCCCGGCTTCCTGGAGCATGACCAACGGGACCATATAACCGGAGGTGGAGCTTACATCTCCATAGCCCCATTTTTTACCTTCTAGATCCGAGAGTTCCTGAATATCGCTGTCGCGAGGAACCAGGAATTCCGCGTAGTAAACATCCGAGCCAAAGCGGACGGCTTTGAAGGAGACGTCTACACCACACAGCTCATTGGCGAGAACATATCCCAGGCCTGGAATAAACCCGATCGAGTCGGTGGGTGAAGCGCACATTTCTTCGATGGTTGCGACATACGAAGTGGGGACGCTCACGACGAATTCCAAACCGGTCGCTTCTTTTAGCGCATTGGCCATGATCTCACCACCACTGGTGATCACGCTTGCTTCGACCGAGGGCACGAAGAGCACTTTGATCGGGTGTTCGGCGGACCCAATCTCAGGCTCCGATGTGGCGGTAGGTTCGGGTACATCGGTAGGAGGCGGGGGCTCGGTTGGAGCCAGGGTTGGTTCTGGAGCCTGGGTTGGCGGCTCAGTCGGCGTAGCTGCAGGAGCGCAAGCAGATAAGGCAAGAGCGGTAATGAGCAGCATCGCTAATGCCAGGTTGAAAAACCGTACACTTTTCATATCCTCTCCTCTATGAATAACAAATGGATGGTTTTGTTGGGGCGGTGAAAATGGGACGCCCCACTTCCCAAGGTTGATGATAACCCGAATTTTGGAGGATAGCAAGGAAATGGCTGGCCCATCCTCAACCTATTTTCCGATCAAATCCTTCAGTTTGATCCCAGACGCATCTACCAACGTGCGAAGCGGATCAAAAACCTGATCATCGAACATCTTTAATCCGGCAATCTCGTAAGCATTGGCGGTAGTGAGTGTCTGCTGGCCTTCGGGGGTTTTTGCATAATTTACCAGTGCGTTGGAGATGCCCAGGCGCAGATCCGGAGGGACATCGGGTGTAAAACTGAGGGCGAGATTGGGGATATCCGGGTTGCTCTGCCAGACCACTACAATTTTGGTGAGTGTGTCCGGGAGATCATCCAGGATAGTCGCCGCTGTACGCGGATCGCCATAGGTCGTATAGGTAACCCCGAAGTCGCAGACCTCCTTGATATACAGCGCCCGAATCACAGCCGTATGGCTCTGTGCAAATACACCTGGTTTTAGGGTTACACCCAGTGGGGCAAGGATTCCAAGAGGGGCTACATACCCGGAGGCAGACTGAGGGTCTACCCAACAGGGTTGGCGTTCCTGGAATTGGAGCAGGGCGGTCTGGGTGTCCGCAAAATTTCGATTTGCCTGGGGATCATAATAAACGTTGAACTGGCTGTCGACGTGTGCCAGGATTTGAAATCCATACTGGTATACGCCAAAATGGTTGGTCAACAACGAAAGCTCGCCTAACCCCCGGTTATGGGCGACCAGATAAGTAAAAGGCGGGAGCCAGGCAAACTGGATCTCTTCTTCATGGAGTGCATCCAGGAGAGCCTGGTAATCGGGATACACGAAGCTGCGCACATTGATTTGCGAAAGGGTAGTGATTTCTTGTGCCAGGACATCCGCACTGTTAATTGCATCAGGGTCCTGATTCGGGGAGACAAGCCCCATCCCCAAGGGATGGGATAGGCTGCCGAGAGGGTCCGGGGTTCCGGTAGGGGTGGGCGCGTTTAGCGAAGCTGTAGGGGTAGCCTGTGGGGTGATCGTAAAAACGCTGGTTGGGGTAACCTGCTGTCTGGGCTGGCATGCGGAGAGAAGGAGAAGAAAGAAAAACAAGCAAACTGGAATGGACACCGGATGGGTTGGAAGGGTACTGCAGTGGATATGGGTTGGTGTTTTGCGCATAGTCTATAAAAACGATGGTATAATGAATGATGATAGGCTGGCCGGAAACCTCCTGGCCTGGTATTCACCCTTCACCCCGGTCTACCTGAATTCCTTTTTAGAAGGTGGTCTGATCATGCGAGAGACTCGTGCCTGGTTTCTGGTTATTGCTATAGTCATTGTGGCTATTGTGGCCGCAATTGCTATTGTTCAAGCTGTCCGCGGAGCTGCGCAGAGCGCGCTGGCTCCATTCCAGGAGGGGGCCACGAACATGCAGACGCAGGTTGCCCAGATGTTGAACCCAACACCGACCGTCATACCAGATCCTATCAGCATTATCCGCGAGATCCGCACGCTGGCACGGTTAGAAACAATCCAATATTCAGTTGAAAAGGTAATAACGGCCGAGACAGCGCAGGGTTTTTTTAGACCGTTATTTGGCGACCGGCTGCTGTTTGTCGCACATGGAATCGTGATTGCCGGCATCGATCTCGAGAAGCTGACCCCTGAAAACCTTTCCGTGGAAAATGGCGTCATCACGGTCCTGCTTCCCGAGGCTGAGATCTTTGTTTCGACCCTGGATAACGATAAATCCTACGTCTACGACCGGGAGACCGGCTTGTTGACCCATGGAGACGTCAACCTGGAAACGACCGCCCGGCAAGCGGCCGAAGACGAAATCACCCGCACTGCCATCGAGGATGGCATCATCCTACAAGCCCAACGGAATGCCGAGAGTTATATCGACCGGCTTCTGCGTGAATTGGGCTACGCGGACGTCATCTTTGTCAACCCCGCGCCTGCTCCTGAACCCGACGATTGACAATTTCATTATACTCGCTATACCCGCCGGGTCCAATCTGGATGAGCATATTTCTCTGTCATTAACCGCCTGGCGTTTTTGATCTCGGTAGGGCTCAAGGGTTCTTCTACGAGATATAACGAAAGCGCTTCGGAAAAACCCTGGGTGATGCATTCGGCGGCCTCTTCCCAGGAAACCTGCCGGCCCAGCCCGCTTTCAACGGTGGTTGCCCTCGAGAGCAGGCGCGTACCGGCCAACAGGCGCTCTTCTGGCGTCGGGAATACCAGAGCCTGGGTGATCCGGCTCAAATCACCGTATAAGGGCAGGGATCCATGTTGTAAGACACCTTCTTTCCGCCGGGCCTGAGCACTGCCAATCAGTTTTTTCCCTCCCAGAGTAATTTCATAATTTGACGGGATCTCAAAACAAACCGGTCCGGCGGGTCCGCTCCCAGGCGGGAGCGGGTATTTTTCATGAGCAGCGACTTCCATCCCCATTTTGATCAAACCTCTGGAAAGCCCCTTAGCCAGGCGTGAATAGCTCTCTAAAACACCCCCGGCCAGGCGCGGCTCATCCGCGGGGCCAATCACGGAATAGGTCAGCTCGTCGGTATGCAAGATTGCTCGGCCGCCGGTTGGCCGGCGGACCACATCCCAACCGCACTCCTGGATCGCAGCCCAATCCACTTCTGAATGTTTCTGCGCATATCCCAGGGATAAACAGGGTGGATTCCATGCATACAGGCGTAATGTGGGCAGCACATCATCGGCTCCGATCGCCATTAATATTGCCTCATCGACGGCCATATTCCATGCCCCGCTGCCAGGAGCAGAGCGGATTAACCGCCAGGTAGTAGACGAAAAATCCAAAACAACCTCCCGCGTATTGATCTCCATCAAATTATAACCGTAAGCGTAAACATTATTTGTGTTAACTATATTGACTAAAGATTCAATAGTGTTATAATTTGATTAATTAGATCTAAATTAGCGATGGTTTGGCGCAGGTATGAGCGGATTATTTTGGTCTCTTCCTTCCCAGAATGTAAAGAACCTTAACAAGTATGCCATTCTAGATTTAATTCGTTTTACACCCGGGGGGATATCCCGCGTTGAGCTGGCACGATATCTTGGCCTGACCCGGGCAGCCGTTACAGCTATTGTCAATGATCTGGTCGAGACTGGGACCGTGCGGGAAGCAAACAGCCGCTCGGCACCCAGTGGTCGCAAACCGATTGTTCTTGAGGTAAATCCAAATAGAGGATGGGTAGCCGGGGTGGATATGGGCGCTACTCACGTCACGATCTTAATTTCTGATTTCTCTGCCCACACAATAACAGAACTAGAGGCCCCGTTTGATATCAAACGGGGTCCTGAATCATGCCTGTTTGGTGTAGACAGCCTTTTACAAGAGGCAGTTCAAAGGGCAGGGCTTTTGATCAGTGATTTGAGCGCCGTGGGCGCTGGTGTGCCCGGTCCGATCGTAACGGATGCCGGGATGGTCAGCGGCCCTCCCATCATGCCAGGTTGGGATGCTTATCCGATCCGGGATCATTTGCAAGGGTTATGGAAATGCCCCGTCAGCATCAATAATGACGCCGAACTTGGCGCCCTTGGCGAGTGGGCATATGGAGCAGGGCGTGGCGAAAAAAACCTGGCCTATATCAAGGTTGGGATGGGGGTGGGAGCAGGCCTGCTCTTGGGTGGACAAATCTACCATGGCTCCACAGGTTGTGCAGGTGAGATTGGGCATATCACCCTGAGTGAAAACGGGCCGCTTTGTTCGTGTGGTAACCGGGGCTGTCTGGAGGCTTTTGCGGGTGGGATGGCAATCGCTCGCAGCGCCAAAGAAGCAGTCCTGCGCGGCCAGCGTACGCAACTTGCCTATGTGACCCCTGTGGAAAAGATCACTGCCAGAGATGTGATTATCGCAGCTCGCAACGGCGATTTACTTGCCCAACAGATCATGACAGAAGCAGGCAGCCACCTGGGCACAGCTATTGCCAGCCTGGTCAACCTGTTCAATCCAAGCATGGTGGTTGTGGGTGGAGGCGTTTCTCAGATGGGGGATCTATTGTTGGAACCCATCCGTAAAATTGTCCGCGAGCGCAGTTTGCGGGTAGCTTCACGAGCGGTACGGATATCTGCTGCTTTATTAGGCAGGAGATCATCCGGGTTAGGAGCGGTTGTTCAAGCTCTATCGATTGCTTTGCACGAAATTCCCGAAAAAAAGGAGGTGAGGGCATAGAACAAGTCAGCACGATCCAGGATACCAAATGATTTACCCAGGGCCAACATTGACCCAATTCTAAGTCTCAATACCTGACTAAGGAGAGAATAGAGATGTCCAAAAAAGTTATGCTTGTGGTTAGCCTGATGTTAATTGCCGTTTTTGTATTGGCGGCATGCCAGCCCAGTGCCACTGAAGCGCCGACCCAGGGAGCACAACCACAACCGACCGAGGCTGTCCAGGAACAACCCACAGAAGCAGCTCCTGTAGAATCCCCCACCGAAGCCCCCACCGAAGCCGCAGCTGCGGGCGGTGATGCTGTAACGATCACGATCTGGCATCAGTGGGATGGAAAGTATCTTGATGCAATTACCCAGGCATTTAAAGACTACGAAGCCGATCACCCGGGGGTTAAGATCGACCTGTCTAAGCCAGAAGATGTAGCCAACGCTTTGAACGTAGCCATCCCGGCCGGTGAAGGCCCAGACATCATCGGTTGGGCCAATGATAAGATTGGCGAGCAGGCTCTGAAGGGGAATATCATCTCCCTGAGCGATCTGGGGATCGACACCGCTTTCCTGGAGAGTACCTATGCTCCCTCCGCTGTAGCCGGTGTCCAATGGCAAGATCAAATTTGGGGTTTACCCGAAACGATTGAAGGGATTGCCCTGGTCTATAATAAGGACCTGGTTACTGAGGATTATCTGCCCAGTGATCCGGCGGATTTTGCCGATCTGCTTGCCAAAGCAGAAAAGTTCCAAACGGACAAGCAGTTACCTCTGATATGCAACCAGGGGTTTGGCGCGAATGACGCCTATCACATGTCCCCTATCTACTTCGGGTTTGGTGTCCCGACCTTTATCAGCGAAGATGGCACGGTAAACCTTGACACACCCGAAGCCATCCAGGCAGCCACCTGGCTGGCAGATCTTTCCAAGGTCTCCCTCCAGGAAAATACATACGATATCTGTAATGCCGCTCTCAAAGAAGGCCAGATTGGAATGTGGTGGACCGGCCCGTGGGCGATTGCCGGTGTTGAGGAAAACCAGGTTAATTACGGCATACTTCCGATGGGGAAACCCTTCGTTGGTATCAAAACCATGATGATCTCCCAGAATGCAGTGGATCGCGGTACGGCGGAAACATCCCTAGACATTATCAAGTACTACACCAGCGCGGATGTCCAAAAACAGCTTGCCCTGGTCAATAAGACCATTCCGGCTGCGACCGCTGCTCTTGAAGATCCTGAAGTGGCTGCATTACCTGCCGTGGTCGGCTTCGGAGAGGCGCTGAAGATCGGCGTCCCGATGTCCCCGTCCCCCTTCTCCTCTGCCCAGTGGGATCCGGTGGGGAAGGCTAGCCAGGCTGTCTGGACTGGCGCCCAGACCCCAGAACAGGCCATGGCTGATGCTCAAACAGCGGCTGAGGAGGCTGTTTCCGCAATGAAGTAATCTGGATAGTTGCCAAGCGGGGAGAGCCAGGTCTGGCTCCCCCGCTTTTTCATTGAACGAAAACAGGAGTGTGGCCTGATGGTTACCTGGAAAGGATCTCGAAAAACCTTGACAGTGCTGCTCTTTCTGCTGCCAACACTGATCGGGATACTGATATTTAACGTATATCCAATTGTACTAAATTCATATATCTCCTTAACCAACCGCAATAAGTTCCGCCCAAACCCGGACTGCAGCGCCGGTTTGAACGGTGTCCTCGACCCTTTGTGTTGGCCTGGTTTTGCCGATAAGGCCCCCAAAGGACTGGGATCACCCTACAAGTTAGAGACCCCCATCTATAAAAACTACGCCGATCTAATGGGTAAGCTCTTCACAGGCGAGAGTATGCTGGCGTTGGGCAAGATCTTGTTGGTCTTCGTTCCACTGGTGATAGCTAACTCATTGAACCGGCGTTTTGACAGGATGATGTCCAGACCGGTATCGAGCTGGTTGGTCTGGATTGGTGGGGTGATCGCCGTCGTTCTGGTTGCGCTGCTGGTCAACCTGGGCAACGCATTGGATTTGTTGATGAGAACAGGTGATTTCCTGGTTGTTGTGGGCAGAACCATATTGTTTGTGGCGTTACGGGTCCCGCTTACCTTTTTCCTGGGATTGATCCTGGCCTTGATCCTCAACAGCCCAAACTTGCCTGGGAAAACTTTTTTCCGGGTCATCTTGTTTATCCCCTGGGGGGCATCCTCGGTTGCGATCCTGGTAGCTTTGATCTGGCAGTTTATTTTTCGAGACCAGGGGGTAATCAACCAGCTTCTATCAGCCGCGTTTGGCATCAATGGACCGGTATGGCTTAATAATCCATACTACGCCTTTGGCGTTGTCGTGCTGGCGGATATCTGGTTTTCCTATCCATTCTTTATGGTGTCGATCCTGGGAGCGCTGCAGTCCATCCCGCCCGACCAGTATGAGGCAGCCGAGATGGACGGCGCCAGCTGGTGGCAGCAGTTAGGCAATATCACGCTGCCGCTGATCCGCCCCGCCATACTCCCTGCGACAGTGCTGACCTCGATCACCGCTTTCCAGATGTTTGGCACGGCCTTCGCGATAACAGCCGGTGGCCCGCAAACCGGGGCAAACTCCCCCGGTTACACCGAGTTTGTCATGCTGTATGCCTACCGCCAGATCTTCCAGCTCTCGAACTATGGCAAGGCAACCGCGTTTGCCGTGATCATTTTCTTGTTGTTGTTTGCGGCCACATTATTGAGCCTGAGGGTGACGCGCATCACGAAAGGAGCCTACGAATGAACCGCAAGACAAAACCTGGCGTTCGCGTGTTGCAGTATGCGATCCTCATATTGGCCGCAATTTTTGCTTTTTACCCGCTGTGGTTTGCCATTCTGGCTTCAGGCCGAGGGGGAAGCCGTTTGTACACCTTGAGCCTGCCTGGCATGTTTCTCCCGGTTGAGTGGACCTTTGAAAATTATCGGGCGATGTTATTCGACCAGCCTTTTCTGACCTGGCTGGGGAACAGCGTCAAGGTGGCTTCGCTCACGACCATTGCGTCATTGATCGTGTGCACTTCGGCGGCGTTTGCGGTCTCGCGCTTCCGTTTCCGTGGAAGAGAACCATTTCTGATCTTTTTGCTGGCCATTTCTACATTCCCCGGGATCCTTTCACTGGTTGCTATTGCCCAATTGTTGACCGCCATTGGTCTGTATGGAAAGCATTTGGGATTAGTTCTAGCCTATACCACCGGGACACTGGTTTTCTGTACCTGGAACCTGAAAGGATATTTCGACACGATCCCAATCGACCTGGAGGAATCAGCGATGTTGGATGGATGCGGCCCGCTTCAGGCATTCCTCTTGGTAGCGCTGCCGCTTGCCCGGCCGGCGCTGGCAGTTACGGCCATCCTGGCTTTCTTGAGCGGTTGGGGAGACTTCATCTTTGCTGGCGTGCTTGTCCCGGCTCCAGACAGCATGAAACTGGCCGTACCAGCTTTATACCGGTTGGCGAACAGCGTAGCCGTTCCCTGGGGATACTTTGCGGCGGGCGCGGTAATCGTCATCATCCCCACGGTCCTGGTATTCTTGTTAGCGCAGCGGTATTTTGAATCGGGTCTGACCATCGGTGGTGTGAAGGGCTAATGAGCGATTTTATTTTTGGGACCCTGGCCACCGATGAACTGCGCCGCGCCCGGGTGGATGGTCTCCGTTCCGGGGTCACCCACAATCATCGCCGCACTCCTCGCGACCCATCACCCGATCAGCCGGTTGAGCTTCTCCTGAGAGTAGGCCCCCTTCAGCCTGGTGATCGGGCCTGGGTCTACTGGACTAACGATGGCGAAGATCCTCTCGGTCAGGCAGGTGTGGCTATCCATGGTTTTGTCACCGAGATGGAGAGCTTTGAGGAAGACTGGGATACCGTCTTATGGGGGTATGGGCGTGGTTATCGTGCAGTTTTACCAGGCCAACCGGCCGGAACACTGCTGCGCTATCGATTGAGCGCTTATTCCGAGCCGCAGGGCGAAGTATTTGCCGACCAGGGCGCTTATTACGCCGTCTATATCGATCACGATCCCCCGCCGGAGTGGGCCGCGGAAGCGGTTGTTTATCAAATCTTCGTGGACCGTTTCAACCCTGGAAAGGGCAAGTCCTGGCTGAGGCCGGCTTCTCTGGGCGGGTTTTATGGCGGCACGCTCCAGGGCGTGACAGAAAAGCTGTCCGACCTGGCGGAGCTGGGTTTCAATGCCGTCTGGTTGACGCCAGTGTTTCCAAGCCCTTCCCACCATGGATATGATGCGACTGACTTCAATGAAATCGAGCCGAGATTGGGGTCAATTGAAGACCTCAAAAGGTTGATCGATGAGGCACATCAGTACGGGATTCGAGTGATTCTGGATATTGTGCCCAATCATTGTTCAAACCTGCATCCTTATTTTCAGGATGCTATCCTTAAGGCGGACAGCCCTTACCGGGAGTGGTTCACCTTCGAGAAATGGCCAGACCACTACGCATCTTTCTTTAGCGTTGCCAGCCTGCCCCAGATCAATCTGCGCTGCGAGGATGCGCGGAACTATGTCATTGCAGCCGCCTGCCGGTGGCTTGAAATGGGAGTAGACGGCTTCCGGGTCGACTATGCGATCGGACCGGCGCCCGATTTTTGGGCAGAATTTCGCCGCGCGACCCGCGCCGTTCGACCCGACTGTTGGACGTTTGGCGAGGTTGTCGATCCCCCGGATGCGCAGCTATCATTCGAAGGTGGTTTGGATGGGTGCCTTGATTTTATCTTGCTGGAGGCTTTACGCCAGTCCTTCGCTTTTGGGCGGTGGAATGCAGTTCGCCTGGCGGATTTCTTAAACCGGCATGAGGCTTATTTCCCGCGTACGTTTTCCCGGCCTTCCTTCCTGGATAACCACGATATGAACCGCTTTCTCTGGGCAGCGGGGAACGATCAGCGGCGGCTCAAGCTGGCAGCGATGTGCCAGTTCACCCTGGCCGGTTCCCCAATCGTCTATTATGGCACCGAGGTAGGCTTGTCGCAAGAAAGAGATGTACGCCAGGGCGCCCTCGGGATCCCTGAGGAATCCCGCCAGCCAATGCCCTGGGATTCCACACAGGATGCGGCGCTGAAAGAATTCTACCGTTCTTTGATCCAACTCCGCAGGCGTAACCCGGAGATCCTGCACGGACAGCGGGTCACCCTGTTTGCTGATCCGGATCTGTTGGTCTATGCTTATTCGGGTCAGACAGGCTCGCTTGTAACCGTATTGAACCTGTCACAGCGATCCAGGCAGTATCCTCAAGGGTCAGGTTCGGTGACCCTGCTGCTGAGTTCAGACGAGCAGGTTATTCTCTCCGAATGGGCCGGAGGAGAGAAGGTTATCCTGGATCTACCGCCGATCAGTGGGGCAGTATATCGAGTGAATGGGAGCATGTAATCACTGATGCAACCCAGGAAAATTGGACGCCTGATCGCTTTCTGGCTGGCCGGGGTAATCTGCTTCTCGGGATGTGCTCGTGAACAGCCCACACCCGCGGCGACCCAACCTCCGCCGCTGCCAACCCCGACCAGTGCACCCCGGCTCCCGATGGGAACCCATGGGTTTCCCTGGTGGAACGATACCGTCTTCTATGAAGTTTTTGTACGCAGTTTTTATGACTCGGATGGAGACGGGATCGGGGATTTGAAGGGATTAATTTCAAAGTTGGATTATCTGAATGATGGAGATCCTGCTACTCAAACAGACCTGGGTGTGAACGGGCTTTGGCTGATGCCCATTCAGCCTTCACCTTCATATCACGGGTATGATGTCACCGATTATTATCAGGTGAACCCCGAATACGGCACCCTGGAGGATTTCAAAGAACTCATCGATGCGGCCCACCAGCGCGGGATTCGCATCATCATCGACCTGGTGTTGAACCATACGTCGATCGAGCATCCCTGGTTCGTGTCGGCAGAAGACCCGGCGTCTGAAAAGCGGGATTGGTATGTCTGGTCGGATACGGACCCAGGTATCCTGGGTCCGTGGGGAGAGCGTGCCTGGCATAAATTGGGAAATGCATATTATTATGGGGTATTTTGGGACCGCATGCCAGACCTCAACTACCGTAACCCTGCGGTCAGCGCTGAGATGGAAAAAGTAGTACGCTTCTGGTTGGCTGAACTGGGAGCGGATGGTTTTCGGGTAGATGGCGCGAAACATTTGATCGAAGAGGGAGAAAACCAGATCAATACGAAACCCACCCATGAATGGTTCAAGCAGTTCCGCACGGTCTACAAAGGAATTAATCCTCAGGTCATCACGGTAGGCGAGGTCCGCGATAGTATCTTCGCGGCAGCCCCCTATGCCCGTGGAGATGAATTTGACCTTGTTTTTGATTTCGATCTGGCCAGCGCCATTCTAAATGGGGTGAATGGAGTGGATGGAGAGAAGATCCAAAATGCGATATCATTCACCCTGAGCAAGTACAAACCGGGCCAGTTTGCCACCCTGCTGACCAACCACGACGATCCCCGGGTGATGACCCATTTCCAGGCTGATATTGGGAAAATGAAGAATGCCGCGACGATCTATCTGACCATGCCGGGTGTCCCTTTCCTCTATTATGGTGAAGAAATTGGAATGCAGGGAACCAAACCGGATGAGCTGATCCGCACCCCGATGCATTGGTCGGCGGAAGCCCAGGCGGGATTTACAACTGGCACTCCCTGGGAACCGGTCCGCAGAGATTACCAGGAGGTTAATCTTGCCAGCCAGGCAGATCTCCCCGACTCCCTGTGGACGCATTATCGCAGCCTGCTTGCCTTACGCAACAGCTATGAATCCCTGCGGGTGGGTGAGTATATCCCGGTTCAGACTGGCTCCAACGAAATATATGCTGCTTTGCGCCAGACAGAGGATCAAACGATCCTGATCCTTGTGAACCTGAGCGATGACCCGGTACAAGATCCCCTTTTAAGCGCGGATGTTCCCAACCTGAGGGGGAGTTTTTCACTGCAGTCCTTGATGGGTGAGGTGCAGTTCGCGGATCTCACCACCGGAGGGGAGAAGGAAGGATTTGTCGATTACCAACCCGTACGAGAAATTCCAGCGCATGCCAATCTGGTTTTCATGCTGACACCAAAACCATAAACCTATGTCGATTTCAAATGAGGCAAAGCACATCCGTTTGCCCTTCTGGAGAAAACGCGCTTTTGCCATTTTCGTGGTCGTCCTCGCGAGCAGCCTGCTCCATCTGTGGTCCGCCTGGCAGCTGCCGTTGGATGCTGATGAGCCCGTTTATTTGAGCGCGGCAGCTGATTATGCCGAATACATCCGGGCCGGCGATTTTCAAAAGATCGTGGATTATCCGCATAACCAGGAGCATCCCGCGCTGGTAAAACTGGTCTATTCGCTCGGAGTTCTCAGCGTTGGCCCTGAAAATGATCCCTCTCGTCTACTTTTTGTCACCCGGTTGATCTCAGCCGTATTTGGGGTGCTATCGGTGCTGGTGGTCTCGCTGGTTGACCCGCTGGCGGGCGGGCTGCTGGCTTTCCATTCGATGACCCTGAAATATACCAGCGAAGCTTACCTCGAAGCGCTGCCCATGTTTGCATCTCTGGCGGCTGTGATTGCTTTCGAGAAAGCCGAGAGCGGGCGCGGACGCTGGTTTTGGATTTCCGCGGTGGCTCTCGGCGCTGCCGTGGCGGGTAAATATACCTATGCGGTTGTCATTTTGCCTCTCCTCTATTTAATCATCAGCCGCCGGAACATCAGCTTCAAGCTGTTGGTTGGCTATATGATGATAGCCTTGTTGACATTCTGGATCCTGGATGTAAGCCTCTGGCGAGATCCCATACACCGGCTGACCGATTCGGCGCTGTATCACACCCGCTATACGGATGGATTTGATGTCCAGAGAGCAGCTTATCCCTGGTATCAACCCCTGTTGTGGTTGACCAACAGCGTTCCCTGGCATCCACAAGTGTTCTTCTTCCCGGTTTCGGATATCTTCGTTTTCTGGCTGGCAGTGCTTGGTCTGTACTTCGAAAGCCGCAGGAGAGATTGGGTGGTTGTGTGGATTATTGGTGGAATCGCTCTGCTGCTTCTGTGGCCAACCAAGTGGCCGCAGTATACCTTGATCCTGACGGCTGCCCTATCCATTGCGGCGGCCTCTTTCTTGCGCAGGCTGCATAACTGGCTTGCCCGTGAGAATGATTATTGGAACTGGCTCGAAGAAATGCTTCCCCGTCCAGGCGGCGCCTTCTGGGTTGGTTCAACGATATTTGCGCTGGCCCTGCTGTTTGGCAAGGTCGGGTACGAGATCGAGATGGCTCAGGCCAGGCGGGGTTGGAGCCAGCAGCAGGCGGATACTTCACCCCTCCCGGCCAATACCGTCAACGATATTGCCATTGGCAATCAGGGTGAGATCGCGCTGGCCACGACCTCCGGGATTACATTTTGGAAACCTGAGCCGGGTTCCCCCTGGGGTACGGGGTCCAAGGTGTATACGCCACAAAATTCCGGGTTGTTGGACGGCCGGATCCTGTCAGTCATACAGGCCCGGAATGGAGATTGGTGGATAGGCGCGGGGGCGGGGCTCAGCCGTTTCGCGGGTGATTCGTGGCAGAATTTTGACCGGACTGCCTGGAATTTGCCCAGCAGCCAGGTGAATACGCTGGCCGAGGACAGCCTGGGACGCATCTGGATTGGCACCCTGGCAGGGGCAGCGGTTTGGGATGGGTCGCAATGGACCGCTTATTCGGCCCAAAATTCAGCCCTGCCAGACGGGGCAGTCTTTGCAATCGAGGTTCAATCATTCCCACAAGGGGACGTCATCTGGATCGGGACCTCGCAAGGTGTGAGCCGTCTGGATACGAACCATGGGACGTGGGAAACCTACGATTTCGATGAACAGGCTCCGGGCTGGGGCGGTGTGGTAGACATTCTGGCTGGCGCGGATGGTACAGTTTGGGCTGCTACTCTGGGACATGGCCTGGGCGAGTGGACTGGAAGTGGGTGGAAATTCTACCGGACAGGCAACTCGGGAATCCCGTATAACTCGGTGGATAAGATCCTTGAAGAGAAACCCGGCCTGATCTGGATAGGCCTATCATTTGCCACTGAGCCTGGGGGTGTCCTGGCCCGGTTCGATGGGAAAACCTGGGAAACCTTTACACCCAAAAACTCAGGATATTGCGGCGCAGAGCCCCTGGCTTTAACCAGAGACACATCTGGCCGGATTTGGATCGGAATGGCAAACCGGGGGCTGCAGATATTCGATCCTGAATAAATACGATAAAATGGAATCTACGGAGAGAATCTCGTGATACAATTTCTCTCCAAATATTTCGCTTATCCGAAGATGATCAATTGGGGGATGCATTCTATGAATTATTTCCCAACACTTTTCGAATAGGCACCATCAACTGCACGGTGATATCTATGAAACAAGGAAGTAAAGTTTTACCGAAAGAAATTTATCCCCAGAAAAATGGGATCAAACCCACTGAAATCAACCCTGAAGTAGAGATCCATTTACCGGATGGAAGGACACTCTCTGGGCCGCGAGGGACACCGGTTGGAAAGTTTATGGAATACCTGTCCGACGAGGCTCCCGCGCCGATTGTTGGAGCCATTGTCAACACTGAGCTGCGAGAGCTGACTTTTCCGATCGAGATGGAAGCGCGAGTACGGCCAGTTACAATGGCCGACGCGGATGGCGCCCGGATTTACCGCCGCTCGATCACCTTCTTGCTGGAGGCAGCTTTTCAGGACCTGTACCCTGATTGTTATGTGACTGTGGATCACTCGGTATCCTCGGGCGGATTTTTCTGTCAGGTTGTGGGTAGATCGCCGGTAACACCCGAGGAACTGATAAAACTCGAGCAGCACATGTTCGAGCTGGTTGATAAGAATCTCCCCTTCGAGCGGCAAACTGTGCCGCTGAGCGAAGCGATCGATTATTTCCAATCAAGAGGCCAGTACGATAAAGTCCGCCTGTTAAGTTACAGGCAAAAAGATCACCTGGTTCTATACCGCCTGGAGAAACATCGCGATTATCACCACGGTTATATGGTTCCAGCGACCGGCTATTTACGGTGGATGGGTTTAACCCCGATGGGAGAGGGATTTGTACTGCGCTACCCGCGCCGCCATTCTCCCTCTGACCTGCTGCCCATGCCGGAATATCCCAAGCTGCTGGCGGCTTTCCGCCAATATGGGGATTGGCTGACCCGGCTTGGAATTGAAAGCGTAGGGGCTTTGAACGATGCAATTAAGGCCGGAAGAATCCGCGAGGTGATCCTGGTCCAGGAAGCACTGCACGAACAGCAAATTGCCGAAGCAGCCGAGGATATCTCTGAAAAGCGGGATAAGGTACGCTTGATCTTGATCTCCGGCCCGTCTTCTTCAGGAAAAACGACCCTTTCGAAGCGCCTGGCCGTTCAGCTCCTCGCTCAAGGGTTATCGCCATTTGCCCTGGAGCTGGATAATTATTTCGTCGACCGGGAAAAGACCCCCCTCGATGAAAACGGTCAGTATGATTACGAGTCTTTGGATGCGTTGAACCGCGCTCAATTGAATGAAGATTTGAAACGCCTGATCGCCGGTGAAAGAGTCCAGCTCCCCCGGTATAATTTCCGGCTTGGGAAGAGCGAGCCGGGGGATGTGATCCAGCTCCGCCCGGACCATTTGATCATTCTGGAAGGGATCCATGGACTGAATCCAAGTTTATTACCGGATATCCCCCCCGAGCAAACTTTTCGGATCTATGTTTCCTGTCTTACCCAGATCAACCTCGACCGGCATAACCGGATCTCCACCACCGATACACGCCTGATCCGCCGGATTATCCGCGATGCGCGAGAGCGAGGTTATACAGCCCAGCAAACGATCCAGCGCTGGGAATCGGTACGGAGAGGGGAAAAGCGGCATATCTTCCCCTACCAGGAGAATGCGGATATCCTTTTCAACTCTGCATTGGCCTATGGGATTTCCACCATGAAACCCCTGGTTGAGCCGCTGCTGCGCCAGGTGCCTTATGGCCATCCCGAGTATATCGAAGCCAAGCGCTTGCTAGCCCTATTGGAGTGGTTTTTACCGATCCAGCCCGATTTGATCCCGGATAATTCCATCATCCGCGAATTTATTGGGGGATCCATCCTGCAAGATTTCAGGGTGTGGCAAGGATAAAAAAGGATCCCCCCAAACTCAATAAGTTTGGGGGGATCCATATCTGATCCAACCTTAAGGACAAACTGCTCTTTGCAGGAGATGGGCCAGGCGCACCATCCCCTCCTGGATTTTTTCAGGGGTAGCATTTGAAAAGTTCAAGCGCATGGTATTGGCGCCACCCCCGCAGGGGAAGAAGGGTGCGCCAGGCACAAATGCCACCTTTTGCTCGATGGCTAGTTTGAGGATTTGGGCCGCGTCGCACTGGGGGGGCATGGTAGCCCACAAGAACAATCCGCCTTCCGGGTGGGTCCAGTTCACGCCAGGGGGCATGGTCTCCTCCATGACTTCCAGCATCACATCCCGCCGCGTGCGATAGGTTTCGCGGATGAGCTTGACGTGCTCATCCAGGAAACCGCTTTTTCCCACTTCATGAGCGACGATCTGGTTGAAGGTAGCAGTATGCAAGTCTATGCCTTGTTTGGCCTGCACCATCTTGCGGATTACCTCGGCCGGGGCGATAACCCAGGCCAGGCGGATCCCCGGAGCCAGGATCTTTGAGAAGGTGCTCAGGTAAATGACATTCCCGTGATAAACATTGTGGTTACCGCGGAATTGATCATCGAGCACAACCACTGAAGGCAGGTGCTCGCCCTCGAAGCGGAGCTGGCCGTATGGATCATCCTCGATGATCGGGACGCCATAGCGGTCGGCCAGTTCGACTAGCTGGTGACGGCGTTTCATGGACAGGGTCACCCCGGTGGGGTTTTGGAAATTGGGGAGCACGTAGATGAACTTCGGCCCGGTGCGCAGGGCTTCTTCCAGTTCCTCCGTCACCATTCCGTTCTCATCGGAAGGGACAGCCACGTATTCCGCGCCATAGGCATTCCAGGCTTGCATGGCGCCTAAATAGGTGGGGGACTCAACCAGGATCCGGTCTCCGCGGTTGATGAATATTTTCCCCAGCAGGTCCAATGCTTGTTGGGACCCGGAGGTGATCATGATATTTTCAATGCTAACATTAATTCCATACCGGTGGGTGTGGCGGGCGATCATCTCCAGCAGTGGTTTGTATCCTTCGGTAGCCCCATACTGCAGCGCAGTAGGTCCATAATCGGTAAGCACCCGGATGCAGGCTTCCTTGAATTCCTGGACCGGGAACACTTCAGGGGCAGGCATACCACCGGCAAAGGATATCATATCCGGCTGTTCTGTAAACTTCAATAATTCGCGTATGGCTGAACTTCCCATCCGTTGGGTTCGTTGTGCATAACGATGGTCCCAGGGGGTATGCATAAATGGGCTCTCCTTGAATAGCTCGAAAATGGTTCGCCTGACGGCGATTTGTAAAGAACCGAAACACATGACCCAAGAACTTCACCAAGCTTCCCTACGGAAGGTTTGCCGGGGTAAAATGCGGGCGCAGCGCGCCCGCATTACCTGTTGGCTATTCAATTGTCACTTTGGAAACCGGCTGAGTACGACAGCCGGAGTAGGAAGGATGACACGATCACCCGTCTTTAACTCCGCCGGTGCTTTTCCGCCGGTCTGCGAAGCGCTCTGGAAGATGGCAATTGGGGTGCCTTCCTCGGCGGATTTCAAATCGATGAACGCTTGCCCGGTGAGGAAGCCTTCTTTATCGATGGCGCAGCTGGTGACCATCCCGATGACTTTACCTTTTTTATCGACGACGGGATCGCCCAGGTGCGCCATCCGGACGCCTTTCTCCAGGAAACGGAAGCGGACCACGACTCCCTTGCGTTCCTTTTCGCGGCGGATATATGCGTCGCGGCCGATGAACCAGGGTTTGTAAGTCTTGACATAAGATCCAAACCCGGCCTCGGCGACCCCCAGGTTGTGTTCGCCGCCCATCTCGTGACCGTAGAGAGGCAGCCCGGCTTCGGTGCGCAGCGAATCTCGCGCGCCCAAACCACACGGTTTGATCCCCAAGGGTTTGCCTGCCTCCAGAAGAGCGTTCCATAACCCCACGGCCTGCTCGGGATGGACAAAAAGTTCGAAGGCCATTTTCTCCCCGGTATAACCGGTCCGGGATACGACCAGATCAAACCCGCCCACGACTGCATCGCACAATTCGGTGCGTTTGAGCGCCATGATTTTCTTGCGAGCTTTTGGATCGGTCCCCAGTGCCAGGAGGATATCGCGAGAACGCGGGCCCTGGAGAGCGATATCCACGCGCATATCATCGCCCTCTTTTGGATCGCGGAGATTGCGCAAGGTGACCTGGCTGCCATACACTCGCGCCCACGGCCGGCGTTCGTCAACCATCGCCTGACCCTGGCGGACCGTGTTGAGCCAGGCCCAATCTTTGTCATCGTTGGAAGCGTTGACGACCACCAGGTACTTTTCTTCCCCGCGGTGATAAACCAGGGTATCATCGATTACGTTGGCGCTCGGATCCAGGAAATGGGTGTATACGGACTCGCCGACCTCGAGAGCGCTGATGTCATTGCCGCATACGCTGTCGAGGAAGGCCGCTGCATCCGGCCCCTCTGCTTGATAGACACCCATATGGGCGACATCGAAAAGGCCGGCTGCTTCGCGAGTGGCCGCGTGTTCTTCGACCACGGATGTGTACCAGACCGGCATTTCCCAGCCCGCGAAGGGGACCATTTTTGCTCCCAATTCTTTATGGGCAGCATGCAGGGGTGTTTTTCGCAGACCGGCTTCCTTCTCTTCCCAGGAAAAACGGAGGATGGGTTTTTCTTCGGCAGAGTCAATGCCGATAAAATAAGGTTTCTGGATGGCCAGTGGATCACCTTGCGCGTTACTCTCTGTCGATGCGGGTCGAGCCTGTACGACGACCGGTCCAGGCATCCGCCGGGTGGGATCGCTGTCAAAGGCCACATATCCATCTGAGAGGTCGCGCAGCCAGGTGGCGGCCAACCCGGCCTGATCACCGGATACCTGGAAGGTAAAGCAATAGGGGTCGATACAGGTCAGCGTCCCCTCGATCTTTCGCTGGGGAGTGTGCAGGCGGGTAAGTTGTGACTGCCCGGGCTGCAAGGCTTCGCTATCGCTGCTAAAGGCATAGTTCATAAATGATCGAATGCCTCTCCCAGATAACTCCAGGTCGACCTTTAGACTGCCATCGCCCGGCCGGTCATCGATATAGAAGAAATGCGGATAACCGTGCCGCGTGGTTTCCTGATCGGTTCCGGCAGCATCCGCCAGGGCTCGGGTGCGCAGCTTCGCCTCTTCGAGGACCGAAAAATCGATCTTGGCGCGTTGAGCGAGACCATGGCGCGTGTTGACACTGTAAGGGGTGGTTGCCTGGAACAGATCGGCAATGATATCAGCGATCTGCACCATTTCCGCTTCACCCAATCCGCGCTGGCTGACCCAGGGAGTCCCCAGTCGCACACCGGATGCATTCAAGGCAGTTTTGTCACCGGGGATGGTGTTCCGATTTGCCACCAATCCGGCAATATCCAGGATACGCGCGGCAATGTCTCCGGACAGGGGTGTGCCATCCGGACCTACCACGGTCTTACAGTCAATGTTGGTCAGGTGCGTGTCCGACCCGCCAAATGGGATCCGGATCCCACGCTCGGCCAACCGGCCGGTGAGGGTTATGCAGTTTTTGACGATCTGGTGTTGGAGGGTGCGGAACTGCTCTGAACGGGCTAATTTGAAGGTCACTGCCAGGGCAGCAAACGCGTGTACGTGAGGCCCGCCCTGTTCCCCGGGGAAGACAGCCCGATCGAGTTTTTTGGCCAGTGCAGCGTCATGGGTGATGATACAGGCGCCGCGCGGTCCACAGAGTGTCTTATGGGTGGTGAAGGTAATTACCTGGGCATGACCGACGGGTGAAGGGACTGCCCCCGCGCACACCAGGCCGGCGATATGGGAAATATCCGCCAGCAGGATGGCGCCAACAGAATCGGCGATGGACCGGAAACGCGCCCAATCCGGAACCCATGGGTAGGACGAATACCCGGCGATGATGATCTTGGGTTTGTGCTCGATTGCCAGAGCCTGGACAGCATCGTAATCGATCTGCTGAGTTTCGGGATTGATGGTGTAGTGAACCGCATGAAACAACTTGCCCGAGCGGTTGACAGAAGAGCCATGGGTCAGATGTCCGCCGTGGAGCAGGTTCATTCCCAGGATTGTATCTCCCGGGTTCACCAGGGCGGTATAGACTGCGTTGTTGGCCGGCGCCCCCGAGAGCGGTTGTACGTTGACGTATAACTGGTCGGGAGAATAGCCATTGGCAGCGAAAGCCTCCGCGCAGCGGCGTCGAGCAAGCGATTCGATCAGGTCGGCATATTCAACCCCCTTGTAATAACGAGGGTCCGAATACCTGCGATAAAAAGATAAGCGAGCAGGATAGTCCAAAATCTCTGCTTCGCTCATCCATCGGGTCTCTTCATCAGGGTAACCTTCCGCATAAATATTCTGAAACACCGACCCCAGGGCTTCCCGCACTGCCTCCGGGGCGGTGCTTTCACTGGGAATGAGGATCAGCTTGCGGCACTGGCGTTCGGTTTCCAGATCGACCAGTTCCTGGACTTCTGGATCAACCTCGGCCAGCTTACCACGGAAGAGAAAATCGGTCATCTGTTGTTCTCCTTGAAGGGGGATCAGAAAAGGATTGAAAACAGGATTGTTGCTTTTGTATTGTAGTACCAGCATTATAGGGGGTCAAGGATGCGAGCTAAACTGAACCCTGCTGGATATCCGTTTGAGAGTCTAGCGCAACCAGGGTTGAATTACAAGTTACAACTTTCCTGTGCTTATATGACGGGTTTACTGGGTTTGCGGTCTCTGAATTTCTCAATGAGTTGACAGAATATGGCTACGATATTTCTGTTTCTGCGGGTAAAATGGATTTGGACATCTGATCTTTGAAAGGATCTGGTGAATGACAAAGAAACCACTTGATCTGCTCGAACCAGCCGAATTATCTTTCCACCCACTAACCCAGGACCGTTGGGACGATTTGGAAGAATTATTTGGACCCCGCGGAGCAACCGGCGGATGCTGGTGTATGTGGTGGCGCCAAACGGCTTCTGAACGCCAGACGATGAAAGGCGAGGAAAACCGGCGGGCGTTTAAATGGATCGTCGACCACGGCGAAACACCAGGAGTGCTTGCCTATCATCAGGGAAAGGCAGTGGGGTGGTGCGCAGTAGCGCCGCGCGAGGCCTATCCAGCCCTCGAAAGATCGCGTAATATGAAACGTGTGGATGATCTTCCGGTCTGGTCTATTACCTGTTTCTTTGTAAAGCGGGATTATCGCCGCCGGGGTGTCATGGATGGTTTGATCCGCGCGGCGGTGGATTATGCCACCCAGCAAGGAGCAACTATTGTCGAGGCTTACCCCAATGTCCCTCAGAAGGAAGACGTACCGGACGTATTTATTTTCACCGGACTTTTGCAGGCATTTTTAGAGGCCGGCTTTGTTGAGGCGGCGCGCCGGTCTCCCCGCCAGCCGGTGGTACGTTGGATGAAACCACCTGCTCACACCGGGAGATCAGGCTAGAGGGAATCGGGTAAAATATCCCAGTATACAGGCCTGCCTGGAATGGAACAGGCAAAATCGGAATCGAGAATAAGCGCACCGGAGGAGAGGAATGAGAGATCCACGGATCGAAAAACTGGCAGACATGCTTGTCAACTATAGTGTCGCAGTCAAGCCAGGTCAGAGCGTTTATTTGCGCGGGAGTACGATCGCGGAACCGTTGTTGATGGCAGTATATCAAAAAATTTTGGAAGCCGGTGGTCTCCCATTGACCAACCTGGCCTTTCCCGGGATGGATGAGATCTTCTACCAATATGGCTCTGACAAACAGCTCCAGCACATTCCCAAACCGTTAGAACTGGTATATGAGACTTACGATGCTTATATTCATATCATCGCTGAAGCCAACACGCGCTCTTTGACAAACGTCGATCCTCAACGCATGGTTCTACGCAGCCGGGCGACTGAGAAATTATCCAAAGTTTTTCTTGAGCGCGCTGCGAAAGGGGAGTTCAAGTGGACTTTATCCTTATTCCCAACTCAGGCATACGCTCAGGACGCTGAGATGAGCTTGCGGGAATATGAAGATTTCGTATACCAGGCCTGTATGCCAGATCCGGATGATCCGGTTGGATATTGGCGTAAGGTTTCCGCCAGACAGGCAAAAATCATTGATTGGTTGAAAGACAAACGCCAGATCCAGGTCAAGGCGCCGGATACAGAATTGACTCTCAGCGTTGTTGGACGTAAATTTATCAACTGCGACTGTCACGAGAACGTTCCGGATGGGGAAATATTCACCGGCCCGGTAGAAGACAGTATTAATGGGTACGTCCATTTTTCCTATCCGACCATCTACGGAGGTCGAGAGGTCACCGGGGTGCGGTTGTGGTTCGAAGACGGTAAGGTTGTCAGGGCAGCTGCGGAAAAGAACGAAGATTATCTGATCCAGACCCTGGATACGGATGAAGGCGCCCGGCGGGTTGGTGAATTTGCGATTGGGACGAACGAGGGCATTACTCAGTTCACTCGAGAGATCTTATTTGATGAAAAGATCGGTGGCAGCTTTCATATGGCCCTGGGCGCCAGCTATCCAGAAACGGGTGGAGTGAACGATTCGGCAATCCACTGGGATATGATCTGTGACCTGCGCCAGGGAGGTGAGATCTGGGCAGATGACCAGCTCATGTATCAGAATGGGAAATTTGTTCTGGAACTGGGCTAGCCGGAAAGACTGATTTGGTGAAACAAGATAGCTGAGACCTTGATAGCATCGAGAAGATGGTCAAGGCTCTCTTTACTTATCACTCCATGGGAAAATAGGTGGGTATGCAGAATCAATCAACTTCGACCGGGCAATCCACAGGGGGTTGTTGGAAATTATTCGGTATTTTCCTGGCCTTTATTTGGGTCATCCTGGTTACCGCGGGGGCCCAGGTAGGCAGTTGGACGATCGATGAGCTGCAGTTTGGAGGAGCACCAGGGACAGGTCTTCGCTTTGTCAGGGTTCTGGTTGCGGCAGGATACGGGGTTACCCTTCTATTGAGCTTTTGGCCGCTGGCCAGGGCATCCAAACAACGATCTTTAAAAACTATCTTTCGGGCATGGTCGCTGGCGGGGCTGTTTGCGCTGGTGATATCACCGATCCATCTGATTGTAATCACCGATACTCAAGCGGTGATGTTCTTCCAGTCCATCCTGGGGGGGATCTTTCTGGCCGGAGGGATGGCCGCCTTACAGCGCTACTACCCCGAAGTCGACAACACGTGGAACTGGGGTCGATGGTGGCCGGCACTCCTGGCAGGTGGGTTAGCCCTTGTGCCGTGGGTCATATGGGGTGCAATGGGATCCTGGGAGGATACGTTGTTGGGGCTGGTATCGGGGTTAGTATTTGGCGCTGATGCTGCCATAATATTGCGCTTATCCATTGCGGGTACTTCGCATAGCCACATTAGTGAGGAAAATGATCAAGGTCTGCCAGGACTGGCCATGGTATTTTGCCTGGCCATAATGGCAACCGGTTTTGGCACAGTAGGGATGAAATGGCTGATGTTGCTGTCTGTTCCGGCGGTGGGTTGGATAGTGACTGCCTTTCTCAAAACTCGCCAGAGACCTGGTTCATGGCTGTCCGTCGCTCTCATGATAGGCCTGACCGCGGCCTGGCCGGTGATCTTTTTTGATGCCGATGAACTGTCTTCTATTTACGGATCGGGTCCTGGAGAGATCATCCAGTGGGCAATTACTGCTGGCATGGTATGCGCAGTCATCCTTCTGGTCTCAGGTTTGGTATCCCGGCCCCTGACGGAATGGATAGGCAAGGATCCCCACCCGGTATTAGTGCGGAATATAGGGGGGGCTGCAACCGGGTTGGTATGGATAGCCGGGGTGATCCTTTACCTGACCATAGGACAGCCGGGTTTTTATGGAGAGCGTCTCTTTGTCATTTTGAAGGATCAGGCAGATCTTTCTGGGGCCGAGCAAATCACGGAAATCGATGACCGCAGGGCTTTTGTCTTTCATACCCTGGCGGATCATGCAAATGCAGCCCAGGTGGGTCTGCGGTCTTTTCTAGACCAGTACAGGATCGGGTATACCCCTTACTACCTGGTCAATGCAATCGAGATTAACGGGGGAAGACTTATCCGCAGCCTGGTGGAAAATCGCCCCGATGTCGATCGGGTCCTGGACAGCCCGATGATGCGTCCATTACCCGCTCCTTTGGAGCCCTCTCTGGGTGATCAACCGGCTCCGCAAGAACTGCTATGGAATATTACAAAGATCGGAGCAGACCGGGTATGGTCCGAATTCGAGGTGACCGGCACAGGGATCGTTATTGGGCAGTCGGACAGCGGTGTCCAGGGAGACCATGTGGAGCTGTCGGATTCATACCGGGGAAAGGAAGAGGGTGACGATTACAACTGGATAGATCCCTGGAATCACAGCCTTTCTCCCCAGGATCTCAGCGGGCATGGCACGCATACGTTGGGAAGCGCCCTGGGCAACCATACCGGAGTTGCCCCGGATGCCGAGTGGATTGGCTGTGTAAACCTGGCCCGCAACCTGGGAAACCCACCTTTTTATCTAAACTGTATGCAGTTCATGCTGGCGCCTTACCCGGAAATGGGTGATGCTTTCCAGGATGGAGACCCGGCGCGGAGCGCGGATGTGATCAACAACTCTTGGGGATGCCCGGAATTTGAAGGCTGCGATGCTGATTCGCTGGAACCCGCAGTTCAGGCTTTGAGGGCCGCAGGGATCTTTGTTACCACCTCCGCGGGAAATGAAGGGTTGTTCGGCTGTGGTACGATCGACGATCCGATTGCGCCATATGATTCGAGCTATAGTGTTGGGGCAGTGGATGAGTCGGGTGAGCTTGCGTCGTTCAGCAGCCTGGGTCCTTCTATCGTGGATGGGGTCGTGCTGACCAAACCGGATATCTCCGCGCCAGGAGCAGGCATATTGTCAGCTTATCCGGGCAGCACCTACAATATTGCCAGCGGCACCTCCATGGCAAGTCCCCATGTAGCCGGGGTAGTCGCGTTAATCTGGTCGGCCAACCCTGATCTGATTGGGGATATCGACCAGACTGAGCGGATCCTCAATCAATCTGCCCAACCCTACAGCGGCTCAATCCCCGAGTGTGTCTCGGCCCGGAAGACACCCAATAATGCCGTCGGATGGGGAATCCTGGACGCTTATGCGGCCGTCAAGCTGGCTCTCGGACAACCATAGAACCCGATGCGCTGATCTTGCTTCTTGAAAATGCGGTCATGATATACTCTGGAGTGAAACGATTGTCCTTAATTCGGGTTATTATTCGTACATACGCAGGGTAAGAACGTGCCGGACATCTCTGACGATTTAGCGTTAGCGCGCGCCGCACAAGGGGACCCGGAAGCATTTGGGGTTCTATACGAGCGGTACGTGGGGCGCATATACAACTATATTTACTACCGGACGGGCAGCCCGCTTGATGCAGAAGATCTTACGGCGCGTGTTTTCTTCCGTGCGCACAACCATATTAGCCGGTTCAAGAATATGGGTGTCCCGTTTTCTGCCTGGCTTTACAGGATCGCGCACAACCTGGTCGCTAACTGGCACCGCGATAACAGCCGCAGGCATGAAGTCCCGCTAGAGGATAACCTGCCGCTTCATCAACGGGTAGAACAGCCCGAGGCCATGTTGATCACCAGCCAGGAGCAGGAAACCCTGTTAATAAGGATCCGCAAGCTGCCACCGGACCGCCAGCAGCTTTTGATCCTGAAATTCGTCGAGGGGATGTCAAACGCAGAAGTAGGAGTGATTATGAGCAAGAGCGAAGGTGCAGTGAAAAGTCTCTACCACCGGACACTCCTGGCGCTGCGAGACCAGATGGATCATAACGAAGAAGAATAATGATACGGATCAGAGATTTATTCGTTATATAGGATGTATATAGATTGAGATGAGAGAAGAAGAGATGAACCGCCAAATTGACGCAATCAATGCCTTTGAAACACAGCTCCAGTCCTCTTTGCGACCGGTCGACCCAGACCGCCAGTTTGTCAGCCATCTGCGTTACCGCTTGCTTACACCACCGGAAACCGTCATGGAACCATCCTCCCCATTCCAGCAATTGACGGTTTCGATCCTGTTAGCTTCTACGATTATTTCGGTATCCCTGGTGCTCGGATTGGCGTTATTACGGCTGCTCTTTCCGAATTCCAAGGCATAGATTTGGGGTTATTGGGTTGTCTGGAATTGGGATAAACGATCCTTTAAATCTCCCTCGCGCGGCTCGACCAGGAGACTTCCATCGGGGAAGAGTATCGTGGGAACGCTGCGGAAACCCTTGTTGACCCGCTCGACATAGGCCCTGGCTTCTAGATCCTCATCGATATTAATAAATTGATAGGGTACCTGGAATAGATCCATGATTGCCCGCGCCCGCCGGCAGGCGAAACACCAGGTTGTGGCATATAGTTGGATTTTTGTGCTCATCGATGGTTCCTCTTTGCATACAATAAGATTGATTTTTTGGGTTGGGTTCATTCGAGATGGAGAGCCTGGGAAAGTTTGTTTGCATCTGCAATCAAATCAATTCCACCCGATAATACTCCACCCGGTGCAACGCGTTGAACGAGGTGAGAGAGTATTTCACGGCTCTCGACGCTGATTTCGGGTTGATCCTGCAGGGTTTGGATCAAATCATAAGCGCTCATCCCTTGCGTATCCGTTCCCTGGCGATCAAAATATTCGCGGATGATCGTGCCGGCAGCGCGGCGGGCGCATACACGGGCCTGTCCTTCATTCCCTGATTCGCGCGCCTCTTTCGCCCTGCTTAATTCTGCTTCAACGTTATTTTTCCATTGCGAATAGGACATATCTTATTTTACCTGATCCGAACCTCGAATCGGCCCAATCAGGACGAAGATCATATCAAATGTATTATTTATGCCACCCCATTACAACCCAAAAATCCGCCGATTCAACCTTATTGGTAACCTGCTAACCAGCCAGCGTCCCGCGGACCCAATCTCCAATCAGCCAGTAGCGGAAATCCTGGCCCTGGCTGGTTTGGATTGCACCCACAATTCCATATACCAGAGCCCCGATTGGCAGCAGGCTGGCGGCGACCGCCAACGGGAACAGCAGAATCCCAACGCATACCACGGTTAATACCCCACCCAGGGTCCAAAGTATGGCCGCCAATACTCCGCCGCCTACCCACCAGACTAACTGCATCACAAATGCCTGCAGGGATTGGTAAGCGACATAACGGGAGCGATCTTTATAGACAAGATAAATGATGAGAGCAACCACCGGTCCTAAAAAACCGGTAATCAGATTGACCAATACGCTGAGGTGAGCCAGCATTGCCCAGGTTCGTTCCTCTGATGGGGAAAGGGGAGCTAAGGGAACTACCGGGGTGGGTTGGTTTGGATAGCTTTCAGCCATTTGCATCCTCCTGAATCCAATTTCTCTCAGTATAGCCCAAGCACGAGCACCAGGCAAGCAGGTGAAAGAAAAAAAGCCTGCAGCGCTGCAGGCTTTTTTTAGAAACGAATGGACCTTATGCCCAACCCTGGCTTTTTACAAAATTGGTAATCACGGGGATTGTAACATACTCACCCTGGTAGGCTTTAATCCCCCAATAGATGTTGAGAATCAAACCAACGATTGCGATGCATACACCAATCAGGATAAACGATAGGACTGCGCTCAAGACATACACGGCAATACCCCATACGAGGGCCTGCACATTGTGAGCACGGATGAAGGGACGGTTTTTCTTATCCTCCATCAACAACAAGATGATCGGGACGATTGGGCTAAAAATGTAAGCCAACAACGCCCATAACTTGTCATCACTGGTAACATCGGGTGCGACATTGGAATACTGATCTGCCATGGTTTGTTTCCTCCAAGAGGTGAAGTATAAAAAGGACCGGCCAACGATTATCCATATTGTACAGCATTTCTAACAAAGCGCAAGCCACATCCATCTACAAGTACAACCGGCGCTGGTCTTTTCGCATAGGAAACCATAAAGTAAACCTGGGGAGTTGTGTTAAAATGGCAACCATGTCTCCGAATGTGATATTTATGGGCTCGCCCGAATTTGCCTTGCCCACCCTAACCGCGCTTGTAGAGCATACCAGGGTGGTAGGCGTGGTTACACAACCCGATAAACCGGCAGGGCGCGGTCAAATGCTCTCACAGCCGCCAGTGAAAAAGCTCGCGGATCAATACGGTTTACCGGTTATTCAACCTCGCCGGCTGCGCGATCCCGGGGTGTTTGCACAACTTGAAGCGTGGAAACCCGATTTGATCGTTGTGGCCGCATTCGGCCAGATTCTACGCGCCGATGTTTTAGATCTGCCTCCTCATGGATGCATCAACGTGCATGCTTCCCTTCTGCCGAGATGGCGGGGAGCAGCTCCTATCCAGGCCGCCATTTTGCATGGGGATCTTTGCACTGGAGTTACCATCATGCGTATGGATCCGGGGATCGATACCGGTCCTATCCTGGCTCAACGTGAAGAACCTATCTACGAGCAGGATACTGCCCTCACCTTGAGCAGCCGGTTAGCCGAGAACGGCGCTTCCCTGCTGGTTGAGATCCTTCCCGATTATCTATCTGGCAAAATCCGGCCACAGCCGCAGGATGAATCGCGAGCTACGTATGCACCCATGCTCAAAAAGGAGCAGGGCCTTTTAGATTTTACGCAGCCGGCCGTAGAACTATCCCGCCTGGTTCGGGCGTTCATCCCCTGGCCTGGCGCACACCTGGAATGGCAGGGTCAAAATCTTAGAATATTATCGGCTCATGCCTCTCCGGCAGCCTTACCGGTTGGCCAGACGGGTGTGATCGATAAAATGCCTGCTATTGGAACCCCCAACGGCAGCCTGGTCCTGGATAAGCTCCAACCGGCCGGTAAGAAACCCATGGAAGGTCGCGTATTTTTGAATGGGGCGCGCGGCTGGGGAAAATAATACCCTCCCAACTCCCAATAAATCATCGAAGCAAAGAGAAACTGACGAATGCCCTTTTCCAAAGTACCAAATCTGCATTTTCTGGTGTACGGCGCTGGAGCAATTGGATCTTATATCGGTGGAAGCCTGGTTTTAGCAAAGCAGGATGTCGTTTTTATCGAAAGACCCGACGTGGCTGCAGCTTTGCGCGAACGAGGGCTGCGGTTAAAAATCAGCGAACAGGTCCACCATATCCCCAACCCGGTGGTTACCGGATCTATGGAAGAAGCATTAACCCGCGGACCCTACGATGTGGTCCTTTTCGCCGTAAAATCCTTCGATACGGTTGCGACGCTGATCAATCTTTCACCCTATAAAGTTGCTCTCCCGCCTTTTTTATGCTTCCAGAATGGTGTGGAGAATGAAGCGACGATCACATCTGTACTTGGGCCGGATAAGGTAATTGCGGGGACTGTAACCAGCGCGGTAGGAAGATTGGGAACAGGTGATGTGGTCCTGGAGCGCAAACGCGGGGTTGGAATTGCCCTCGGGCACCCATTATCGCCCGCGCTGGCCGCGATCTTTAATGATGCTGGGTTAAATGCCTGGACGTATTCCAACGCAATGGCAATGAAATGGTCAAAAATGCTGACCAACCTGTTGGCTAATGCCACTTCGGCCATTCTCAATATGCCGCCTGGGGATATATTTTCCCATCCTGGTCTCTTCCGGATAGAGATCCAGCAGCTGCGCGAGGCTCTCCGGGTCATGCGTGGCCTAAAGCTTCCGATCGTTGATCTCCCAGGGACCCCGGTACGCGCCCTGGCCTTTGGGGTGCGCTGGCTGCCAGCCGAGATCTCTCGCCCCCTACTGTCCCGGGCTGTGGGCAGCGGGCGAGGGGCAAAGATGCCCTCTTTCCATATCGATTTATATAACCGGCGTGGAAAAAGTGAGGTGGATTATCTGAATGGAGCCGTCGTGCGAAGTGGAGAGCGTTTGGGTATTCCTACCCCGGTCAACCGCTCGCTGAATGAGATTCTGCTGAGCCTTACCAGCAAAGGGCTGCCCCTGGATACCTTCGCCAACCGGCCAGAGCTGCTGCTGAAAAGGATACAGGGGGAGAATTAATTTTATGAGCGTACCATATTGGGTGCAGGACTCGATCTTCTACCAGATATTCCCGGACCGTTTTGCGAATGGAAACCCATCCATCGACCCGCCCAATGTCCATCCCTGGGGATCCCCCCCCACTTTCGGTGGTTTCCAGGGAGGGGATTTACGTGGGATCATCCAGCATTTTGATTATTTGCTGGATTTAGGGGTAAACGCGATCTATCTAAATCCGATTTTTCTGGCATCCTCAAACCATCGGTATAACGCCAGCGATTACCTGACCATCGACCCCAAGCTGGGAGATCTGAACGATTTCAAAGCCTTGATCGATGTGGCTCACCGGAATGACATCCGCGTGGTTCTGGATGGGGTGTTCAATCATTGTGGGCGGGGATTCTTTGCGTTCAATGATATCCTTGAAAATCAGGAACGTTCACCATATCGGGATTGGTTCCATATATCCAATTTCCCGGTAGATGCGTATACTCCGGGCCATGCGCAGGACTACCTGGGATGGTGGAAACACAAAAGCCTGCCTAAGTTTAATACCCATAACCAGGCGGTGCGGCGGTACCTGCTGCATGCAGCCCGTTATTGGATCGAGCAAGGAGCGGATGGATGGCGTTTGGATGTGCCCAATGAAATCGATGATGACAGTTTTTGGGCGGAATTTCGCGATACCATCCGGGCAGCCAATACCGATGCATACCTGCTGGGTGAGATCTGGGATCCACTTCCACGCTGGGTCGGCGACCATCATTTTGACGGTTTGATGAACTATCCTTTTCGGGCCAGCCTGGTCGGTTTTCTGAACAAGACTCTACCAGCTTCGCATTTCGCCGACGAGTTGGATAAATTACTCTCGATCTATCCACGCGAGAACGCTTACAGCATGTACCTGATGCTCGGTTCACACGACACCGAGAGGATCGCGACCCTGCTTGGGCGCGATCTGCGTAAGTTGAAGATGGCTTATTTGATCCTTTTTACTTTCCCAGGCGCGCCAGCCATCTACTATGGGGATGAAATTGGCATGGATGGCGGAAAAGACCCTGACTGCCGGCGGGCTTTTCCATGGGATCGAGAGGCCTGGAATATTGAGCTTCGGGAAACCATCCAACACCTGACCGAGCTTCGCAAGCGGCTGCCTGCCCTACGCCGGGGTGATTACCGGCGCCTGTTAGCCGATGATCCGCGAGGTTGTGTCATCTATTCGCGTGGATTGGGAAAACAACAGTTCCTGGTCGCTCTCAACGCCAGCTCGACACGCCGCCAGCTGCGCTTGCCCGTGAACACTCTGGGTTGGCAGGACGGTCATATCGTCCGCAATCTGATCGGAACCGGTGAATTTATTATCTCGGGAGACATGCTGTCTCTCTCGATCGAACCGTGGAGTGGTTTGTTGATCCAGTAAAACCGGTTTTGGCAGAGCAGGTATAATTGTGGATATGAAGAGTCCTGGATTTTCCCGCTATGCCTGGTGCTTAATCGGTTATAACCTCCTGGTCATTATGTGGGGAGCTTATGTGCGTGCCACGGGCTCCGGTGCGGGATGCGGCGCGCATTGGCCAACCTGTAATGGTCAGGTAATCCCCCTGGGTGCTTCAACCGAAATGCTGGTCGAATATACCCATCGAATCTCCAGCGGACTGGTGCTTCCCCTGGTTCTCCTGCTGGTATTCTGGTCAATTCGCTCTTTTCCGCGCGGACATCTTGTCCGGTGGGGGGCATTGTTTGCACTGTTTTTTACCATCACTGAGGCGCTGGTGGGAGCCGGATTGGTATTATTCAAATTGGTGGGGGATAACAACTCTTCTACCCGGGCCCTGGTGATCGCCATCCACCTGACCAATACGTTCATGTTGTTGGCTTCGTTGACCCTGACGGCCTGGTGGGCATCCGGAGGGAAACCTATCCATCTGCGCGGTCAGGGAGGTTTCTCAGCCGCGTTCGGGCTGGCCTGGATCGGGATGTTCGGGTTGGGAATCTCCGGTGCAATCACTGCTTTGGGGGATACCCTATTCCCTTCCGGCTCTTTGGTCGAAGGCTTCCAACAAGACCTCTCACCCACAGCCCATTTTCTGATCCGGTTACGGATCATCCATCCGATGATAGCCATCGGTATGGGAGTTTATCTGGTAGGCCTGGCACTGCTCATCCGCAAAAACCGCACCGGGCAGGCCGTACGCTGGCTGAGCGCCAGCCAGATCGCCTTATTTGTCATCCAATTGATCCTGGGCGGGATCAATGTGGCCCTGCTGGCCCCTGTGGCTGTCCAGATGATTCATCTATTGGTTGCGGATCTTGTCTGGATTAACCTGATCCTGTTGACCGCAGCCGGTTTAAAAGAAAACTCGGGACCTGTGGCAGTCCCGAGGGGTGTAAAAACCGAACCTGCCAGTCTTTCCCATTAATGGCTGGATGCTTTCGTGGAATTGATCTGGCCAGTTTTTGCAAGTTTGCGATTGCCTTCCCTGAGCAGCCAATCCATGATCGGAAATGTAAACCCCATTGCCAGGCTTTGCACCCGGTACATCAGGATACTATCGAAGCCAGGGAAGATCTGATATTTGCCGCGCGCCACGTCGCGGAGGATCGTTTCGGCAACTTTTTCTACTGGATATGCTTTTGTAACCCCAAATGCCATGCCCATCCCGACCGTTTCGATCGGCCTGTACTTCATATCGTAAGCCAGCTGGGGCGTGTCCGTGTCCGGTGGAAAGACAATGGATGCTTGTATCCCGCGGGATTTCATTTCAAGACGGAGTACATCTGTGTAGCCGCGCACAGCATACTTCGCGGGGGAATAAGCGGCATAGCCAAATAAACCAAATAACCCAACGGGGGAACTGAAATTGACGATATGCCCGGACCCCCGTTCGATCATTGCGGGGAGAAGGGCCTGGGTGATATTCACGGTCCCAAAATAATCGATTTCCATCGTCTGGCGGAATACTTCCGGTTCCAGTTCGTGGATATAACCCGGTTGAACTATCCCGGCGGTATTGAACAGAAAATCAGGGGGACCTTGTTCCTGAGACAGCCGGTCGACCACTTCCCGGACCTGATCCTGGGCAGAGACATCTAAAACCGTAAATCCAAAACGTTGGGAGGGTTCGCGCTGCTCAACCTTGATCAGGCCCAGTGCTTCCTGCAATCGATCCTGGTTGCGCGCGAAAATCCGGACATTTGCTCCGGAGCGAGCCAGCTGTTTGGCAATTGCCAGCCCGATCCCACTCGAACCGCCAGGTATCCACACCGATTTGCCTGCATATATGGCTGTCATTTTCACCTATGATTGTTGGGGATTATCACACAAATAATAACCCCCATAGAGGACCTGGGTTGTGCCCCAATGGGTCTGAATCTTTCTTGGAAAAATACAGGAATTGGTGCTCTATTAATGACCGCAAGAAGCACAGGAACCACCGCTGCAGTGACCGCAACCGCCTTGTTGGGTCCCGGCGACTGCATGGTCACCGCTCTTTGCAAAGAAGGTCGAGAGGGTGCGGGTGGCTTGATTCCCCAGGCAGTGCTTGCAGGTGATCGGTAGATCCGCTTCCTTCATCTGGCGCAGTGCCTCGAAATGGTATCCACACTCTTTACAGGTATATTCGTAGATCGGCATCCGGCTGACTCTCCTCAATTATTCCAATCGAGAATTCGATAAATATAACTTGCGATAGTATAACACGGCCAGGAGTAATACGAACTGAACCAGGGCATTCACGATGCTGGAGAATTGATCGAAATAAAAAACCAGAAGATTGACCGTAGTCAGGGAAAGCAGCAAACCCAGGTAGATCAAAGCCGATCCTCGTTTATCTTTTCCACCGAATATCAAAGCCGCTCCAACCAGCAGGATCAAACCAACGGACAGCTCCAGAGCGACCCGTGCTTCAAACCAATTCAGAGAGGATGGGCTGCGCACCACCTGGCGTAATACCAGCTCATTGATTACGGGGACCAGCGCTTCGGGTCGTAACAGGCGCATCATGGTGAACATGGGATAATATAGGATCCAGAGAGCCAGAGCGAGACTGGCCCCTGCCAGCCCTGCCTGGAATTTGCGCCGGTCTATCCAACGCTGCTGCCATGTGTTGACCCGCTCGCGGGTGCGCTCCAACAACCCGGGTTGGTCGGGGACGATCGTTAGCTGCTCGTGCGCGATAAAATCTTTTATGGCCTGAGCCAACCGGACAAGGTCTGGGGCCGGAGATTGAGCGATAATCTCGTCCAGGCGGCGGATCAGGTTCGCCCGCTCGGATTCAGAAAGATCGTGATCGAGGACTTCTCCCAATCCATCCAGGATACGATATAACTCAGACCGCACGTCTCGCATGCGTGTCGATCGTATGCGGTTAAACAGCAATACCGATAGCAAGAAGAATGCATAGATGATCGGTGCTGCCGGTGGATAAAAATAATCATTGGTTTGAGTAATAAACTTCCCCACTTCATCGATAAACAAACCGATCCCAATCCCGCTCAAGATCCCGGATAGGCTCAAAGCCCACCGGTTTGCATACAAGATGGGAAGCAGCGCGGCGATATAGAGGAGCAGCCCACCCCACAACACGTGGGCGATATGCAGCTCTCCATTTCCTATCTGGGGGTACCCGGTAAGCTCCAGGAACAGGCGGGTCAGTGAAACCGAAGCGGCGAAGCTTACCAGAGAGAGCAGGAGAAATTTTTCTGCGCCTTCTCGGCGAACTGGTTTACGGATGCGGGCAGGTTGATTTGCCATGCCCTAATTTTATCCTTTTGTTGGAGAACCTGGCTGCCAATTCTCGAAATTGGTGGAACAGCTAGATTTGGCGAACACCGACCGGCTGGATCGATTTTTGAACCAGCGCAAGACCCAAGCGGGCTTCCTCATCTTCAGGGCGGGCTTTCACTGCTCTGGTAAGGTAGTGCTCTACCTGGGCAAACTCCCGCCGGTCGTAATAAATCTTGCCGATATTCACCAACAGCTCGCAGTCCTCGGGATTATATTCAAGTGCCAGCAAGAAAAGGCTTAAAGCTTGCTGCCAATCTTGCAGTTCGTAGTAATACACCCCGAGTTTTTTGATCGCTTTTAAGACATCAGGGTCTTTGGTCGAGTAGGGATATTTCTGGACAGCGTGAGCAACCAGGCCGATCGCCTGATCGATCTTATTCCGGTCGATTTGGATTGAAGCCAGGTAACAAAGGGTCTTGAAGCCATCCGGATCGATCGCCAGCGCCAGGCGATATACTTTTTCTGCATGGTCCAGGTCCCCAACCGCCTGGTAGAATTTACCCATCCGGATCAGCACATAATATGTATCTGGTGCCAATCTCCAGGCCGCCGCCAGCGTATTCCAGGCCTTATCCGGTTGATTCATCGACATGTACAGGTCAGCCAGGTCACAATAAAAAATCAGAAAGTTCGGATACCGGTTGATCATAACCCGGTAGTATTGCTCCAGTTTTTCCTGGTCGTGCCCTTCTTGCGCCGCCTGCACCAGCCCATCCATACTTAATAACTCTAGTAACTCGCCCCTCGGTTCCGGCACCTGGGTTTGACCGGCGTTGATCTGAGTGATCGAAGCGGGCAGCTCAAGCGCCCGGCGGTGAAGCTGATCGGGAAGATCCACCCGGGTGTCCTGGCTTTCATCACTCACCCGGGACGTGATCAGGCTGATGTCCAAAACACCGGCGCTGCCCAGCAGATCCAATACCGATAGATCGACCAGGGTTGACTGAGAATTAATATTCGTGAATAGATCCTCGCTGTAAGGTGTTCCACGATCACCGCGACCGCGGCTCAGTTTGGCGTTAAATTCTTCTTTGGAGCGAAGCCAGTAATGGTTGATCCGGATTTTTTGTGTGGAAGGTGGGTATACCTGGTCGTCGATCCGCAGGCCGTTCTCATTGACGCACATATACCCCGGCTTGTATATAAAATGATGAGGTGAAAAAGGGATTAACACCTTGTCGGGTTGTATGATGCTTTTTATCCTCCGGTTTTCGGGAAAAGTGTGGATTGTACGGCGGGTATAATTGGCAAGCATCCCGCCATTGGGTTTTTTCATGTGTCCGTTCGAGCCAAACATCACCCAGTGTACTGCCAGACCGCCAAAATTTTCGTAATCCTGTAGAAAATCACGTAGATCGCTGGTCGCAGACGGGACGATAAATTCATCCGTGTCGATAAACCCAATCCATTTCGAATGGCGTCCAAAAGTCTGGATACAATGATCGTATGCCCGTAACTGTTGGCCTTGACCTGAGATTTCCTGGATGACGACCTGACCGCGGCCGATGTAATCGGCCAGATTCTCGCGGACAGGAACCTGGCTTTCATTATCGTAGATATAAAAGCGCTCTACTCCGAGCAGCAGGTGGTAATCGATCCACTCTTCCAGATATTCGTTTTCATCTTTTACCATCAAGCATAGACTGAGATAATCCATCGTAACCTTCACTTCGTGTGTTTTATTCCGGTTTATTGGGAGCGCGCTGGTTAGATTGGCTCAAGGCTTTGTGTACCATTCTTAGTCCGTCCTGTATCTCGTGGGCCAGAGGATCAAGCCTGGCAGCCTGTCTCAAGCAAGTTTCAGCCTCTGCGTAACGCGCTCCATCGAAGTGGATTTTCCCCAGGTCGACCAGCAGATCGATGTCCTGGGGGTTATATGCGAGAGCCGATTCGATGAGCTGGCAGGCCTGGCTTTGCCAGCTGTGCCGGTAGAGATCAATGGCGACCCGTTTGATCAGCCCGAGCATTTCGGGGTCGCGAACGCAAACAGGATAGGATTGAACTGCCTCGGTAACTTTCTGGTAGGATTCCCATATATTCCCTCTTTCTACCAGGATACCCGCCAACAAGCCAAGAGATTTGTAACCGCAAGGGTCTTGATCAAGCGCCAGCCGGTAGATTTTTTCGGCTTGTTCCAGATTGCCTTGTCGCTGGTAATAAACACCCATCTGGATAAGGATATCGTAGCTTTGGGGGGCCATCTTCCAGGCGGCTGCCAGGGCGGACCAGGCAAGGGCAGGTTTATTCCGCGATAGACTGACTTCCGCCAGGTTGCAGTAGAAGATGGTGTAATCCGGGAAGGATTGGATCGCCTTGAGGAGATCCTGCTCCAATTTTTCGAGATCGTTTGCCTGGGAATCTGCCTGGAGCGCCGCGTCGATCTGGTAAACCGCCTCAACCTCAGCTCTGCGCTCATCTACTCGTCTGGGACCGACCCGGCTGATCGCGGCCTGGGTGGGAGTGAGGCAGCTTACCGCCTGGCGCATATCGCCGGGTAAGTCCATTTCACCCTGCTGGGGACCGGTCTGGATATCTCCCGCTCCCTGTGTATGCAATCTTTTCAAGTGGGTCTGGACCAATTCCAGGGCATTTCGATCTTCATTCTCAGACAACTCGTTATAGAGATTGAAGCGTTCCCAATTGAGGTCCCATCCCTGGAATCCCCGCCAGCGATCCTGTTTGCGATCGAACTCATCCCGAGATTTTGACCAATAGTGGTTGACCTGGATGGTTTCTATCGAATGGGGTGAATGCTGTCCATTGACCCGGTTTCCCAGCTCGTTGACGCAGAACCAGCCTGGCTGGTAGATAAAATGGTGTGGGGATTTGGGGACGCGGGCTCTTCCAGGTTGGACGATCGATTTTACCGAACGGTTTTCCATCAAACCCTCCGGTGTGCGCCGGGTATAGCTTGCCAGGATGCCGCCGGCTGGCTGGTTTTGATAGCCGTTCGATCCAAAGATCACCCAGTTTGCGGCTAAACCGCCAAAGCTTTCATAACGGGACAGCAGTTGGCGTAGGTCTGTGTCTTGTTTGGGGACAAGGAACTCGTCCGCATCGATAAACCCCATCCAGTAAGAACCGTCACCGTAAGTTTGGAGACAGTGGTCGTACGCCGCTAACTGCTGGTTTTGGCCATCGATTTCAGTGGTAACTACCCACCCGCGAGCGATGTCTTCGCTAAGTGTTTCTCGTACGCTAACCTGGCTGTGGTTGTCATAGATATAGAACCGCTCCACTCCCAGCAGGATATGATAGTCGATCCATTCCTGGAGATAAGCGTTCTCATCCTTTACGATAAGGCACAGGCTCAAGTAATCCATAGTTTTGGTCTGTAAATAGTCTATGGCGATAGACCGGATAGACCCGTAAATTGGAGGTGAAAGGAAAGTAAAGGCCGGGTTAAAACTTGTATTTTTATGGGAGAACCCGGTAATAAGGGAATCCGCCAGGCAGAACAGCATTCACGGATTTAGAAAGAACTATCCACGAAGGACACGAAGTCCACGAATATTGTAGAAAAGAATTCTTTGTGCTCTTCGTCTCTTTGTGTTTTGGATTTTTCTTAGCACTCCCGTAGGTCCCTGTAAGGGTTTCGCATCTTCCCGCACCTGTTGTTCTGGACAGGTGCGCGGTAGCGCTTTTCATTAATTAGCGCAATTCGCGGATCATCATTCCGTAACTGGCCGGCAGCCAGGTAAGTTATTTACGCTGTTTTTATGTAGATGCTCTCAAGTCTCCCAGGGGCAGGACGATATTAGATACAAGAAGCAAGAAAGAAAAGTAATCAAGGTGGAGCGATCCACCCGGGAAGCCAGGAGGTGGGGATCGAAAGAACCAACACAGGCATTCCAACAACCAGACTGGACGCGAGGCTCACATCCTCTGGTTGAAAATGATCGAGAGCCTGACAAAGAATATCAACCACTATCCAAATGGGGAAGGATCCCCTAACCACACCAAACATGGAGGTTTGAAATGGCAAACGTAGATGTCACCCGTATCGCAGGAAATATCGGAGCCCTAAACTCCCTCAACTCCCTGGCGAACATTAATAACCAGCTCGCGATCCACCAGACTCGTCTGGCGACCGGCAAGAAAATCAACGAAGCGGCTGATGATCCCTCCGGGATGAGCCTGGCCACTACCTTTGATATCCGCCGCCAGGGTCTCAAAACCGTTTTGAACGGTATCGGCGATGCCAAGAACTTGCTGTCCACTGCCGAAGGCGGTCTCAAAAAAGTTCAGGACATCCTGATCAAGATGAAGAACAAAGCCCTGGAAGCCCAGAGTGGTACGATTGGTGTGAAGGAACGCGACGCCATCGCTGCCCAGCTGAATGACTATCGTTCGGAAATCGATGCGATCGTTTCCCAGACCCAGTGGAACAGTTCAGCCCTGCTCGGCGCCTCCGGCTCAGCCGGTGGAAGTGCCGCCTCCCAGAGCTTCTTGACTTCGAATGATGGCACCTATACCACGAGCTTCTCCTTCACCGGGAGCCAGGGTTTTGCCGCAGTCGGAAGCAGTGCAACTACCGGCCTTGGTTTGAACTCAAGCTACACAAATGCGAACGTGAATACCACGACAGCCGTTGATACCATCCAATCGGCGATCGACAAAGTGAAGATCGGTATCTCGGATGTGGGTTCCTTCACCGCCCGCTTGACCTTCAAAGAGGATGCCCTGGCCATCCAGTACACCAATACCGAATCGGCCTACAACCGGATCATGAATGCCAACATGGCGGAAGAGCAAGTGGAAGCCAGCAAGTACATGATCCTGCAGCAAACGGCGACGGCAATGTTGGCCCAGGCCAACTCGGCCCCGCAGTTCCTCCTGAGCCTGTTCCGGTAAAGGTTGAACCAAACACAATCCTGATCTATCGGGGGGCACTGGGTGCCCCCCGATAGGCCATCTCAATGGCAGTCAATTTCTGCCGGGGAAACCCACATGGACATCAGCGCCGTATCATCCTACTTCACCACATTGGTCAACAACCTGATGGAGCTCGAGCGACAGCCATTGTACCGGCTGAAGGCCGAGCAGTCCGCGGTAAATACACAGAAGACAGATTATTCTTCTGTCAAGACCAAGCTGGGAGAGCTGGAAGGCACGGTCGATGCCCTGATCAAAACCGATCCATTTAGCAAGCTAGGAACCGGTCGCTCGGTGAAGCTTAGCAGCCAGACCGCCGACACAACTGTGGCCAGCGCCACGGCCAGCTCGTCAGTGGTAGCCGGGGTCTACGAGCTAAGCGTCAGCTACCTGGCCAAAGCCCAGCAGCGCAATTCCGACACACCTCAATCCAGCGCGGACCTTGCGCTTGGCAAGACCGGCACCTTTAAACTCGGGGGAACCGGAACGGCCAGCGCAACCAGCACTCCAAACACCAGCGTCTTGCTGGTCGACGATGCCGTGGTAACCAGCGGTTTGTCCGAGTTGGGCACCAGTGCGGCTTATAAAGTTGAAATCCGTGATTTTGATGGTGTGTTCAAATTCCGCTTGAAGAACGATGATGGACAGGCTGTGGCAATCGATGACCTCTCGAAAACGGGCAGCTCGCTGACATCCGATTGGCAGACTGTAACGGCCGGGGATATCGACACCGGTCGCGGGTTGATGATCAAGTTCAGCGGGACGGTTAGCGCCGGGGAAACGACGGTTGGTTACACCGCGGCTGGGGTCTCAGTGCAGGTTTCAGCCACCGACAGTCTGATATCGATTGCTGAAAAGATCAATTCCGTGCTGCAGCCGGAAGGCCGCGCAGTCGCCGCGACAGTCGTAGGCACGCAGCTGGTCCTGACCGCAAAACAGACCGGCACCAACCACCGCATGATCTACGAGGACAATGTTGGCCTGGGTTTCTCCAATAATATGG
>Ga0105104_10000027_pt1 | contig 100355 bp, 86 predicted proteins | sample PPLLaktember2015_3_FD_87034 | JGI IMG/M metagenome (GOLD analysis project Ga0105104, IMG submission 87034) | Freshwater sediment microbial communities from Prairie Pothole Lake near Jamestown, North Dakota, USA - PPLs Lake P7 Core (6) Depth... | ecosystem: Environmental > Aquatic > Freshwater... | reverse complement strand
GTGTACTAAGTGGGAATCCAGTCTCTGTTCGTCGTGCCGGCGTGCATTCAGCCGGTATCCACAGCCCCCATCAATAATGGATCTAATGGATCCCGGCAACGAGCACGCCGGGATGACGATCTTTCCAAATCCGGTGTCTTTTCGGATTTGTTGTAGGGTGAGGGCTTACCCCTTCGCCCTTCGCACTTTTCTCGTCGCGGTGGCTTCCGGTTTGCTGCCGTGAAAGGGTGGAGCAGTGATTTCGAAAATCGTACATACGCTATTATCCAGAAGACGCATACGAATACTAGCGTCTATCTCATTTAGGTTGGCCGACGTGGTAATAACCGTCGGAAGTTCTGCAACGTAGCGGTGATTAAGTAATTGGAAAAGTTTTTCCCGCGCCCAAGGTGTTGTATTTTGCGCGCCTAGATCGTCTAGTACCAAGAGGTTTGCCGATCGAACATCTTCAAACGATCGATCGTAGGAAATCAAGCTAGCAGGATTGAATGCTGACCGAAGGTGGTCAAGTAGATCTGGAACAACAACGAAAAAAGCCGGAAAACCTTGTTGCTCACGTTCATTTGCTATAGCGGCTGCCAAGTGTGTTTTTCCACATCCATGTTCCCCTTCAAGAAGTAACCATCCCGTGGGATTTTTTACCATGCGCATAGAAAAGTCAACGGCCTTTTTTAAATTTTTAATATCTTCCACACGAAGATTTTCGGATTCTCGTAACGAGAAGGAGGAAAAAGTATGCTTTTTATGTAGATCTAAAGTAGATAATTCAGATCCCAATTCGCCGACAGGCTGGCGATAGTCAGGCGCAAGTATCCGTACTCTATTCACATGTTCGCTATCAGCCAATCTCGAGCGGATCCGGCCCTCGATCTCTTCCAGCCGCAAGTTTGTGGTGATCACCGTCGGGGTTTTGTTGACATAACGGTAATCCAGAAGCTGAAATAATTTTTCCTGGGCCCACGGGGTGGCGTTCTGCGTCCCGAAATCGTCGAGAATGAGCAGCGGGACCCGGCGGATTTCCTCGAAGCGCTGCGAGAAGCGGTCGTCGTTGCCTTCAAAGGATGCCCGCAGCCAGTCCAATAGATCCGGCGCGGTAAGGAACATCGTCGGGATTCCGTGCTCGGAGGAGAAGTTGGCGATCGCCGCCGCCAGATGCGTTTTCCCGCAGCCGAAGCCGCCTTCCAGGAGCAGCCAGCCATCGCGCGTCTGGGCGAAGGAATGGGCCAGGTTATAGGCCTGCTCAAGTGATTTCTGTTCTATTGGTCTGAGCGCGACGCGTCCGCGCGGTGAAAACGATTCGAACGTCATGTGCTTCAACCGGTCCATGTTGCTGAATCGGTAAAGCCGTTCGCTGGCCTGCGTTTGCAGAATCCCCTGGACGCAGGCGCAGGGCGTGACCCGCCCGAATTTCGGGTCGCTCACCGGGACGTCGTGCCGCAGGTAGCCCACCCCGCCGCAGATCGGGCAGTCCGGCCGTCCAGCGCCGATCGGCGGACCTCCCAGGAGGTCAGTGTTCGATAAAATCCGCATATTCTCCCTCAGAATCTCTCTTGCGTTTTTCATCATTTGAAGTTTTCATCAGACTCCGCCCTTCCTGCTTCCAACGTTCGAGAATCGCGGCGATGTATTTCCACGAGCGGGCGTTGTGCTCCACGGCGATCCGCACCGCTTCCTCGATCCACCCGACCGGGTATTCCTTTTCCGCGTCGCGCAGAATCTCCGCCATCATCGGGGTGAGCATACCGATGTTCTGTTCGTACAGCGTGAAGATGTTCGGGCGTTCCACCTGCCGCGCGTGGGCCGGAGCATCGTCCGGCTTCCACTCCCTACGCGCCAGCCCTTCGGCGGCGGCTTTGCCGCGCGGGCTGTTGAGGAAATACCAAGCGTCGTCCTCGCCGGCGGAACGGACGGCTAGCAGCGTACCGCGCGCAACGGATCGCTCGAGCGCATCCGGGAAAACCTGCTCCCCGCTTCGGCCTTCCTCTTTAAGCGCGGAAAGCAGTTCGGCATCCTGCTTGAGATCGCTCAGCGCGAGGTACCGGTGCGCCCCTTCCTGCTGGGAGAAACGCCACAACACGTAGAGTGTGAGTTTCAATTCCCCCAGATGATCGATGCTCGGCAGCAGGTCGGTGAAGAAGGTCGCCGGCAGCGGAGTCATCCGCACCGGACCTTCGGGAAACCCGGCAAATCCTTTCATTCCGGGCGCTCCGGCGGCGGAGCATTCTGTATCTGTCCCGGCTTCGCCGCGTTTTCAAATCGGGTCCGCGACGGGAAGAAGATCAGTTCGACGCTGCCGGTCGGCCCGTGGCGGTGCTTGGCAACGATGATTTCGGTCACCACCGCCTCGGAACGCGTGCTCGGCGCCCGCCGCCAGGTTCCGGATGAGGAGGGGTCGGAATCGCCGCCCGCGCCGGGTTCTTCCTGGCGGTGGATGAACATCACAATGTCGGCATCCTGCTCGAGCGATCCGGACTCACGCAGATCCGAAAGCTGCGGGCGTTTGCTCGTCCGCTGTTCGACCGCGCGCGAAAGCTGCGCGGCGGCCACCACCGGCACGTTCAGTTCGCGCGCCAGGGCTTTTACATAGCGGGAGATGTAGGAAACCTCCTGGACGCGGTTCTCGGTCCGGAAGTCGCTGCCCATCAGCTGCAGGTAATCCACCAGGACCAGGTCGAGGCTGTATTCCAGATGCAGCCGCCGGCATTTGCTGCGCAGTTGGAGCGGCGTGAGGGCCGGGGTGTCGTCGAGGAAAATTTTGACTTCGCTCAGGGTCGAGGCGGCGTGGGTGAAGCGCGCCCATTCGTCCTCGCTGACGGTCCCCTGGCGGAATTTGTGCGAGTCAATCTTGGTTTCCTGCGAGAGCAGGCGCTGGATGAGCTGCTCGTTCGACATTTCCAGCGAGAAGATCGCGACATGCTTCTTGTGAATCTGGGCCACGTTCTTGGCGATGCTGAGGAGCATTGCGCTTTTGCCGAGGCCGGGGCGGCCGGCGACGATCAGCAGGTCCGAGCGCTGCATGCCGCCGATCAGCTGGTCCAACTGCTCGAAGCCGGTCGGGATCCCGAGGCTCTCGTCCGGATGGCGGGTCAGGTATTCCAGCCGGTCGAAATAATCGCTGATCACCCGGTCGATCGGCTGCACGTCGCGGGACAGCCGGCGCTGGCTGACTTCGAAGATGGCCTTTTCCGCCTCGCCGACCACGTCGGTGACGGTGGCGCGGGCGTCGTGGGCATGCAAGGCGATGGCGCTTGCCGCATCCAGCAGGCGGCGCCGGACGGAACCCTCCTCGACCAGCTTGCCGTACGCTTCCGCGTGCAGCGAGGTCGGGACGTTGTTCATCAGCGCCGCGAGATACGCCGCCCCGCCGGCTTCCGCCAGCCGCCCCCGCCGCTCCAGTTCCTCGGAAACGGTCAGGGCGTCGATCGGCGACTGCCGTTCGACCAGGCGCTGGAAGGCTTCCCAGATCCATCCGTTGCGGTGAATGTAGAAATCCTCCGGCGTGAGGAAGGCGGCCACCTCGTAGAACACCGCCGGATTGATCATCACCGCGCCGAGCAGCGCTTCTTCGGCTTCGCGGTTATGCGGTTCGACCGGGACTCCGGAAAGGGAGGAGGTTGCGGGTGAATCCGCGCTGGGTTGAGGGTAATCCGTCATGGGTGTCGGGTGTAGGAAAAATATGTCCCGGCCGCGCCGGGAACCGGATGCGCAGGAAATCCTGCGCGATGCGAAGGACCGGCTCCGGAAACCCGGAGCGGGTCAGCTTGTGGGTTTCGAATCCGGCGGGGCGTCGTCCTTGTCCAGCCGCTGGATGAAATCCTTGAACACGTCCAGCCGTTTGTCCGGGGATCCTTCCTCCGGCGCCGCGGCTTCGCCGCCCTTCTCGCGAATATCGGCTTCCGGCACCGCGCCCGCCCGCTGCATCACATCCTCGGAGACGAAGATCGCCGCATGCGCGCGAACGGCCAGTGCAATGCCGTCGGAGGGCCGCGAATCGACTTCGATCTGCTGGCTGCCGTTGCGGATGATCAGCCGCGCGTAGAAGACGTCATCCTGCAGGTCATGGATCTCGAGCCGTTCAAGGGTGGCGCCCAATCCGCCTAGGACGCTCTTGAGCAGGTCATGCGTCATCGGCCGCGCCGGTTCGACCTCTTGAAGAAACATCGCAATGGCTTCGGCTTCGAATTGACCGATCCAGATGGGGAGGAAGCGATTGCCTCCCGTTTCGCGAAGGATCACCACCCGGCTTTGGGAAACCAGGTTTACCTGTATCCTGTCCACGGTCACTTCGATCATCGACCCTCCGGGCCCGGCCGAACGGCCTTTGCACGGTCGATCTTATTTTAACACAGTGTCCGGTATATAATTCGGAGATGATGCACAGCCGACATGCGTTTCCCCGCGGTGTGATGACGGTGATCCTGTTTCTGCTGGCCGCCGGGTGCGGCACGCCGGTATATACGGAAAGCACTCCGGCGTTTTCGACCGGGATGGTATCCCGCACATCCACCTGTTCGGGGATTCTGTGCACGCCGGAGGCCGGCGAAGCCTGCCCGTGCGAACCGTGCGCGGATTCCACAACGCCCACCCTGGCCGGCACGACTCCCGCCAATACCTCGACCCCGCACTCCGGGCTGGAATTCACCCCACCCTCGCTGCTGGCCCAGCAGGGAATGCTGGCTCTGACGCTGCGGAGCCGCGATTACTCCCATATCTGGCTGTGGCCGATGGGATTGGCCAATCCGGTGCCCGTCACCGGCGGCGCCCACAACGACCGCGATCCGGTCTTCCGCCCTGACGGGGGCGCGGTGGCCTTCGCCTCCCAACGCGACGGCGGCTGGGATCTCTACGTCCTGGATCTGGCCACCGGGGACACCCGGCGCCTTACCGATTCAACCGAATACGAAGCGCACCCGTCGTGGTCCCCGGATTCCCGCCAGATGGCGTATGAACGCTACAGCAACGGACGCCTCCGGATCAGCATCCGCCGCGTGGAAGACCAGGCCCTCATGTGGCCCGGCCCGGACGGAATGGATTCATTCGAACCCAGCTGGTCGTCGCTGGCGCGCGCGATCTCCTTCACCGGACGGATCGGCAAGCACACCGACATCTACATGCTGAACCTGGATACGCAGCAGATCGTCAACCTGACCAATACTCCCGAGCTCGATGAACGGGCATCCGCTTTTTCCCCGGATGGAACCTCCGTCGCATTCAGCGCGGAGAAGGATGGTTTTTCCTGGATCTACCGGATCGCCGCCGCGGGAGGCGGCAAGCCGCAGCTTGTCGGCCAGGGTGACAACCCGGAATGGAGCCCGGACAGCAAATGGCTCGCGGGTATTTTCCTGCCGGATCCGCTCCAATCGTATCTGCTCTTTTCGCCGTCCGACCAACAGGTGCTCTCCCCGTCCGCCCTGTGGCTTCCGGAGCGGGTTGAAAACCTGGCGTGGACTTCCGCCACCATGCCCTCCCCCCTGCCCGGCTGGATCTCCGCCGTCGAAAGCGAAGGGACGCAATCCCCCTTCACGCCGCCCGCCGCCGGAACGCCGCTTTCCACCCAGCTGGTGGACCTGGACGTGAACGCCCCCGATCCGCGGCTGAGCTCAGCCGTCGTCCAGCGGTTTCAGGCGCTGCGGGCCGCGGTTAAAAAACAATCCGGCTGGGATTTCCTGGGCACGCTCGACAATGCCGTGATCGATATCGACACCCCCATGCCGCCCAGGGAAAGTTACTCCTGGCTGCGCACCGGAAGGGCGATCGCCATTTCGCGCGCCGCGATCACCAAGGGCTGGCTGGTCGTCCTCCCCGATTCGACCGGCACTTCCGATTACTGGCGCCTCTACATCCGCACGGCGGTGCAGGACGGCAGTCTCGGGGAACCGCTCCGCGAATTCCCTTGGGATTTCGATGCGGTGACGTCCGGAACACCCTCCGCCTTCGACAGCGGAGGCCAATTGTTTGGTCAGATCCCGTCCGGATATTTCATTGATTTTTCCCAGCTGGCCGCCGAATACGGTTTTACTCGGCTCCCGTCCGATCCGGATTGGCGGACTTATTATTTCGGCATTCATTATTGGGAATTCGTATGCGCCGACGGATTGGATTGGATCACCGCGATGGGCGAACTGTATTCGCCCTATGCGTTCCTCACCCCCACGCCCAGGGATACACCAACCTCCCGGCAATCCCCCACCCGGACTTCGACCAAAAGTCCCATGCCGTGATGGCATAAGTGTTGCAACATGGATTCATAAGTATTAAACCCGGGATTCTCCTTAAAAAGCCTGTATGATGTACTTGCCCGGGCCGCCGGCCCTGGGGAGAGCCCGATCCCGAATTCTCAGGAATGCCTGTGGCACACAGCGCGGAAACGACATATTTAAAGAAGGCACCGGTATGAATACGCCTGACAGCCGGAAAGGTTGTTCGATCTCGGGGATTGCCGTCGTCCTATTGGCTATCCTCGCCATCCCCGTCTATCCGGTGCTGGCCGGCAAAGGGCTGATCGAGCCGACGTCCGTCGCCGCCGACATCCAGTACGATATGTTCGGCACGCCTCCGGCGCTGAACCCGACTTCCCTGCTGGAATATCCATCGTTATCCGACGACCGTCCCGCCAGCTACAAGGCGCCGCTTCAGTTCCGGCAGGAAGATCATTTCTGGCTGGATCGGCCGATCCCCTCGACGTACATCAATTGGATCGATCCCGATTACCGTTACGGGGGGGATTACTTCAACGAGTTCGAACCGCACAACGGCGTCGATATCCCCGCCAAATTCAGAACGCCCGTGATCGCCTCCGCGGATGGGGTGGTGAACTGGACCGGTTACGGTCTGTTCGGCCATTTCGAAAACATCAACGATCCTTATGGATTGGCCGTGTCCATCCGGCACGATTTTGGATACCTGAACCAGCCGGTGTTCACCGCGTATGCGCACCTCTCGCAGATCGATGTTAAGCAGGGGCAGCGCGTTAAAGCCGGCGATCAGATCGGCCTGGTGGGCGGGACCGGCAAGGCCACCGGTCCGCACCTGCACTTCGAGGTGCGGGTTGGGGAAGATTCGTTCTACAATTCAAGGAACCCGGAATTATGGCTGGTGCCGCCGGTCGGATACGGCGTGCTGGCCGGGCGGATCGAATCGGTGGATTCCTGGCCGTTGGTGGAATATCCCTTCTGGGTGCGCCGCGAAGGGACATTCAAGGAATGGAAATTGTATACATACGTCGGCAATGTGACCCACCCCGACGAAATTTATCAGGAGAACTTCGTCATCGGCGACCTTCCCGCGGGAACATACGTAATTGATTCGTGGATTTGGTGGAGACATTATTACTTCACGGTTGATATTACTCCCGGACAGACGACCTTTGTCGTCATCCACTCCGGGCTGGACCCTCTGATAAATCCGCCGATGGCGATTCCGTAATCGTTAGTGCGATCCCATAATAGTAAGGGCGATCCAACGGATCGCCCCTTCGACGACATCCTCGGTCTTTTCGTATCACCCCGCCCCGCGTAATTCCGCAATCGCCTGTGAAAGGAAAAGGGCAACATCCCTGGCCAGCACCGAGTCGGTCACGCCCGCATGGGCGGCCGCCAATTCGCCGGCTCGCCCGTGCAGGTAGGCGCCCAGCACGGCCGCCTCCCAGCTTTCGACCCCCTGGGCGACCAATCCGCCGATCGTTCCCGCCAGCACGTCGCCCGTCCCGGCCCGGGCCAGGGCCGGCGTGGCAAACGGCTCGATCGCGCAGCGGCCATCGGGCGCGGCCACAACGGTAAACGCGCCCTTGAGCACAACAATGACTTTCCATTCGCGCGCAAACCGCCGCGCAATCCCGGTGCGATCTTGTTGAATTTCATCCCGGGTCAATCCGGTCAGGCCGGACATTTCCCCCGGATGCGGCGTGAGGATGCTCCCGGGGGGAAGCATCCCGGCCCAATCGGGCGTTTCGGAGAGAATCCGCAATCCATCGGCGTCCACGACCGATGCCGGTAGGCGCGCCGTTTGCGCGGTCCCCTTCTGCGGCGCCGCTCCAAATCCGATAGTTTTTTTCTCGTGCCGGCCTCGTTGCAGAAGTGTTTTTAAAAACACGGCCGTCGGTTTTTCACGGCCGAATCCGGGGCCGATGACCAGCGCCTGCGCGTTGACGAGCTCCGGCGCAAGCACGTCCGCCGCATCGGCCGCAATCACGCCGAAATCCTCCGGCAGGACAATCCACGTCGCCTCGGGGATTATGGAAACGGCGGCTGAAAATACCGGTCCCGGGACCGCCAGCGTGACGAGCCCGGCGCCGCTGCGGTAAGCGCCCAATCCCGCCAGCGCCGGTGCACCGGGGTAATTAATCGAGCCCCCGATTATGATCACCCGCCCGAACGTCCCCTTGTGCGAATTCCGCGGACGGGCGCGCAGCCAGCCGCGGACCAGTTCCGGATCGGCGAGTTGGGTTTCTGCGATCTTGAGGGATTCCAAATCCGGCGGAAGGCCGATGCCGGCAACGACAAGCCGGCCGGTCATTTCCGCGGCGGGGAAGGTTAGCAATCCCGGTTTCGCGGCGCCCAGTGTGACGGTCAGATCCGCAGGAATTGTCTGCGGCGCCGCCGCGCCCGTATCGCAATCCACGCCCGAAGGGCAATCGACAGCCACGATGAAAGACCTGTGGGCATCCCCGGAAAGCGCAGCGAGAACCGCATTCAGAAAACCGTCCAGGGGCGGCCGCAGCGGCAGCCGCGTCCCGGTTCCCAAAACCGCGTCGATCAGGATTTCCGCTTGTGCCAGCGCCTGTATCATCCGCCTGCGTCCGGTTTCTTCCATCCCGTCGGTCAGCGGGCATCCGGCGGCGGCCGCCGCGCGAATCCGCGGATCGTCTTCCTTGCGCGCCGAAGCCAGGAAGACCTCGACGACGGCTCCCGCGCGTGCGAAATGCGCGGCGGCGACTAGTCCGTCTCCGCCGTTGTTGCCCCCTCCGCACAACACCACCACGCGTTTCCCGGAGACCGGCCCATAATGCTCCGCCGTCCGGAGGAACACCGCTTCGCCGGCGCGATCCATCATCCGTTCGAAAGTCACCCCTTTCCGGTCGGCTTCGAATTCGATTGCGCGCATTTGTTCGACGCTGACGATGCGAGCCATGCTTTTCTCCCTGGATCGGTTGCGGCGGCGTTGCGGGAATCATTATACGACCCTCCCTCCGGTCCGCGCCAACGGAGGAAAATTGGATGGGATTCTCAGGATGAATTAGGCCAAAACCTTTTTTTCGGATTGGCTGTACCCGGGGAATCAATCAGAGTGTCATTGCGAGGAGCGAAGCGACCCCGGCCTACCCCAACCGGGGCAGGCGAAGCAATCTGCTGATTATCCCTAGAAAAGGGAGATTGCTTCGCTCCTCGAGCCTGCCCTGAGCGGCGCGAAGGGGTAGCTCGCCATGACGGCAGGCGCTTTTTCAGCAGCCTGCTACTGTGAAATTCATGATATTCAAAGGGATCTGCATGCGCGGCTTTGTGACCGGATTGCCATTTAATAATGCATTAATGGAAAATATTTTTAAAAAGGCTATCATGATATTACAAGCCGCCACCGCTGGCATATGACGTCGAGAGTCAAACAACTTCAGCGGATGAGAGGGGCCTTTGGCAGCGTGGGAGCTTGGCTCCCCGCCCCAACCCCCAATTTAGTACTCAGTGAACTCCGAACGCCGCCTCCGGGCGGCGGCTTGATTCTAATAAATGGTCGGACAGCCGTTCGCCCTTACGTGTTTATGCTATTACTTCTGTTAATTAAGGAACAGGCGCCCCCGGCGGGAATCGGACCCACAACCATCGGATTAGAAGTCCGGTGCTCTATCCATTGAGCTACGGGGGCGTGAATAATATTCTAACAAATTCAGCTAACTTTCCCAAACCATTGATAAGTTGTCAGAGAATGAAAATAATTGAGGTTTACCAATCATCATGCCAGCAAGCAATTTGCCAGCATCATTTTTTGTTCGTCATGCCGGCATGTACTTAGCCGGCATCCAGAAGCATGGCATGTGCTTTCTTTTCTTGTCGTTTGTGGACCCCGGCTACGAACACACCGGAGTGACATTCTTCAAGAAGCATAATTATTCGTTTTTTCCTTTTGTGTCTTTTGTGCTTTTTGTGGTTATAAATCCGGGGTTGAACTAATCCACAGCCGGGCGGATGCCTTTGTAAACGCGCACGCCGGAAAGCGTCCGCAAAATGGTGTTGGCCGGCCGCCCGATTTTTTCGGAGATTTCATTCACGGTAAGCGGAGTATTGCCATTGGCCAGGAACACCCGGAACACGGCGTCCACCAGGGTGGTATGCGGGGCGATGTACTCCGGCTGGAGGGAGCAATGCGAGATTAGCGCATGCTGGATCCCGTCGATGCTTTTAACCTCGGCCGTGTTCGGATCGATCCAGTCGATCCGGGTTCCGTCGGCGACGGATTCGAGCGCGGCGCGGTGCTCCGCGCACAGGTGGCTCAGGAGGTATACCCGCCATTCGCGTTCGTTGCGCCGCCACCAATCGTATTCGATATGGAACCGGGTGGACAGGCTGGGTTTAAGCAGGCGCACAGCGCCCGATTCGATTACCGGCTCTCCGTCCATTTCACCTCGTCGAAACGGTAATACAGATCCCCCACGTGCGAATAAAACGGGCGCTTCATCAATTCCGCAAATACCGGAGCCGGTGGAAGCCGGCGCACGACGTTGACCGCGCAGTAGAGAGTCCGCGCGTGGACCGTGCTTTGCGGGTTAAGTTTGGCCAGCTCGCGGAATACGTCGGCGATCAGCAGCTCCAGCGGCAGCTTCTGTTCGTTCATCCGCAGCCACAGCTCGTCCACCGCGCGCGGATCATCGACCGCGATGACCGAGAGTTCGTCATACTCCACCGCCACCGACTGCTTCTGCATGGTAAACGAGAGCCGGTTGTTGCCGGATGCGGTCGCCGTCCGGACCCATTCGCGCGCCGGGCGGCGGGTGGCCGCGTCCAGCACGATCTCACCCGGCTGTTCGCCCGGGCGTACCCGCAGGATTCCGCCGGGCAGCAATCCCTTCTTCGCGTACCATTCGGCCAGCCCGAATACGAACCGGAAGGGGGCCACCACCCAGCCCGGGAACCGTTCCCCGGATTCCGAATCGATGAATTCAAAACGGATGCGGGTTGCCTCATGGGCATGCGGGAAGACCGCCTCAAGGCGCGGGTTGAGCGGCAGCGTACCTACCCGCCAATGCGGGAAGGAGAGGATCAGGGATACTTCGCCGGCTTCCCCGCCCGGCGGCCTCTCCCCCGGTCCCCACTCATCGTCCAATTCGCGCACCAGGGTTTGCAGCGGTTCGGAAAGCGCGGCCGGCGCCGAGGCGTCTTTTTCACAGGCAAGACGCCGCGGGGGGAAATTAACTTCCGGCGGCTCCAGACGTTTTAGGAACCACGCCATTTCGCCGGCGGGTCCGACTTCCTCGAACCGCTCATCCTGATAGAGTGCGAATTCCAGGGAGAAAGCTGCCAGGCGCGGATCCACATTGGCTGGCAGCTCCAGATGCTCCAGCAGCCCCGAAGTGGGCAGCGGACCGCCGCCGGCCACATCCAGGACGGCTTCGGCCAGATTAAGATGCCCGTGGGTTATGTCCACCAACAACGAGCGCGGGAACCAGCGATCGGCGATTTTCGCGATATCCGAGCTCTGAGCCAGGCGCTCTTTGATCGTGCCGAGCACGCTTATGCCGTGGTCGGCGAAGATCTGCTCCGGAGAACGCTCGCTGGCTCCCATGAGCGTTTCCAGCGGGATGGTGTTGATCCGGTGGTTTTCCAGCCGGGAAGCAAACTCGCGTTCAGTGCCGTCCACCTGCACCCGAACCACCTCGAAAGGACCGGCTTGGGGATTTTCACCCGGGCGGAGCGAAAGCACCGTGCCGCGGGCGAAACTGAGCATCGGGAACACCAGATGCTGACCGGCCTGGTATGCCAGGCGGGGAAGGTAGATCGTATCGTCCGGCGAAAGTTTGGCGCGGCGTTTGGCCTCGCTCTGCAACCGCTCGCGGATGACGGCCACCGCCAAACGCTCCGATTCCATCGGAGCGCCCTCTTCGAGAAGAAGATTATTGATGAACTCGAGATCGGAGTCGTTGAGTGTGAAGGCTTCGCCCCACATTTGCGAGGGGTTCGCAGGATATTCTTCCACAAGTTCCTCAAATGCCGCAAAAGTCGGCTCGCAACCGGCGCGCGAGCATGGCGATTATACCGCGGACACCGGCCATGTCAAAGTCCGGATGCCCTGAGGATGCTTTTTCCTCCGGCGGACTTGCCGAAATCTATCAACGGATATATTATCCTTCGCATCCAAGGAGTGGACCTGCGCATGCTGCCGTCCTCCAATCCCGTACCGCTGGAATGCCCCTATTGCGGCGCCTCCGTTCCGCCGGGCAACTCATACTGCCCGGAATGCAATGTCGACCTGATCCTGTATACCGATCTGCTGATACGCCAGCGGTTGGAGGAAGCCCGCACCGCCCCGGCCGCGATGCCCGCGAGCATTGAAGAACTCGTTCCACGACTCGGGGAAAGCCTTGTCGCGCAAAAAATCATCACCGCGGATCAGCTGCAGCAGGCGCTGCAGGCGCAAACCCGGGATAACCAACAGGGCAAGCCGCCCCGCCGCATCGGCCAGATCCTGATCGACTTGAGTTTTCTTCAGCCGCAAGCGCTGGACCGGGCGGTGGCCAGCATGGTGATGCAGCTGCAAAAAGCGTTGCAGCTGGCCAACCGGAGGCTGGAGGAACGGGTCCGGGAACGGACGGCCGAACTCTCCCAGGCGCTGGAAAAACTCTCGGAGCTTAACCAGCTGAAAGCCGATTTCATCGCCAATATCTCGCACGAACTGCGCACCCCGATGACCCACATCGTGGGATATATCGATTTGCTGGCGGATGATACGTTCGGCCCGCTGACCAAAGAACAACGGGGCGCCATGGATACGTTGCGCAATGCATCCCAGCGGCTGAACGACCTGATCGATGACCTGATCCAGTATTCGGATTCCTCGCGCGGCGGGATTTCCCTCAATTTGCAGGCCGTCTCGATCCGCGATTGCGTGCAGGATACCCTCTCGCGCCTGACGGCAAAATCCCAAAAAGGGAATGTCCGGATCGAAGTGCATCTGCCGCCGGACCTGCCCCCCGTCCGGGCGGATGGCCGGAAAATTTCATGGGTAATATTCCAACTGGTGGATAATGGAATAAAATTCACTCCTTCCGGGGGAAAAGTCGGCATCCGCGCCGGACGCTCCGCGGAGCGGGTCTGGTTGACCGTCGAGGACAACGGGATCGGGATTCCCGCCCAACGGATGGGCGAGCTTTTTACGCCGTTCCATCAGCTCGACGGTTCGGCGACCCGCCGGCACGGCGGAACCGGGATGGGCTTGCACTTGAGCCGCCAGATTGTGGACGCGCATGGATCCAAACTCACGATTCAAAGCAAGGAAGGCAGTGGGACGCAGCTGATGTTCGATCTCCCCATCGTGAGGACCGGCAGCGGGAATTTGAGGTAAATTGCCGCCCCGCTGCGGAAAAGCCGGGTACCCCGCCCGCGGGCGGACAGTCTTTGGAAATCGATGAAAGGATAGATAAACCCCATGCCAGGCCCGAATTCACCGCAATACCTGCGTAATAAAATGCTGGGCGTCATCCTGAAAGCCGCCCGTGAAACCTCCCACCAGACGGTGCGCGAAGCCGCCGAATCCATCGGCATGACCTCCTCGATGCTGTCAGCGTTCGAGACGGGCCGGCGCTCCATCACCCTGCCGGAACTCGAAGCCCTGGCCTACACCTATGATGTCCCCATCCGCCATTTCCTGTATAACGCTCAGTTCCTCAGCCATGACACGCGGGAAAAAATCGATCTGAATCGGCTGGTCTTCATCCGTCAGAAAATGATAGCGACCAAACTGCGGCAGCTGCGCGCCGAAAAGAATCTGCGCCTTGGCGAACTCTCAAAGCAATCCGGGATCACGGCGCGGAGGATCAAAGCTTACGAAAACGGCGACCGGCCGATTACGCTGGCCGATCTGGAATCGCTGTCGCAGGCGCTGGGGACCGAGGTCGGATCCTTCCTGGAATTCCACGGCCCGGTGGGTGAGTGGGAATTGAACCGTGAATCCGACGATCAATTTCAAAAGCTGCCCTCGGACATCCGCCGTTTCGCCGGGAAGCCCACCCATGAGCCCTATCTGCGGCTGGCCATGAAAATGAGTGAACTACCCGTCGGCCGGCTGCGGGAAATCGCCGAATCGCTCCTGGACATCACCCTATAATCCCCGCTTCCGTTTCCCCTCTGACCCCGGCGGAAAGGGAACCTTTTCTGCGGTGGATTTCCTCCGCCGAATTTCAGTTCCGCCATATCGGCTGGCATCCGCTCGCCTATTGGGTCGGCCGGCCTTTCTCCGGGTGCCTGCGGGCGCCGGATAGGACCCCGGCCGCCGTCCTTCTGGTTTCCCCCGACCGACTCGGTGTGGCATGGCTGCATCTGTTTGCGACGTCCGCTCTTCCCGGCCCCCGCGCGGCATGGGCCGTGCTCTGGGAAGAGGCAAAAAAGGTTCTGACCGGGATGGGCCTTCCCGCCGTGTGGGTGATGACCACCCAGGCGTGGCTGATCGATTTGATCCTGAAAAGCGGATTCTCCGCAAGCGGCCGGGTGATCGCCTATTCCCGTCCGACGCATCGCTGGCTCCCGGAGATCGCGGATGTGCCCGCGGTCGCGCCAATGGCGGCTGCCGACCTTCCCGCGGTCGAGCAGCTGGATTATTTGGCGTTCGCCCCGCCGTGGCGCATGGATGGGGACGCGCTTTGTGAAACCTTCGACCGGTCGATCCTGACGGCCGTTCACCGGACGGGAGATCGGGTGACCGGATACCTGATGGCCGGTTCCGCACCGCAGGGATTGCACATCACCCGGATTGCCGTCCACCCGGACCACCAATGCAAGGGCATCGGCCGCGCGCTGCTTTTCCACGTTCTGGATTTTGGCCGCCGCCGGGGAGCGCTTCGCATCACGGTTAACACGCAACACGACAATCCCCGTTCCCGTCGGCTCTATCGCTCGCTGGGATTTTCCGAGATGGGGGAATCGTATCCGGTCTTCCGGTTCGAACTCCCGTCCGCCACGGGTGATGCGCGTTGACGGAGTGATCCCTCGGCATGATGGTCCGGTCCGGCCTGAACGGCAATGAATTATCCCCATCCCCGGCAACGGCAAGTTCCTTTTCCGGCCCCATCCTAGACAATTCCACGCAATCATGGCAAACTTCCCGATAGTCTCCATTCAATCCATCAACCCTGGACCGGAGGGGTAATGCCCAAGAAACATAAAAGCTTTTCAAAGCAGCGTTCGTCCTCGAAAAACCTGCAACGGAACATCCTGATCGGCATCGGCGCGATCGTCGGGATTGTGGCCATTGTCGCAATCATCGCCAGCCAGAGCGCCCCGATCGACGTGGATTTTCCTGCGCGGGAAGCCGGCAATCCGGTCGCGAGAGTTGTCGTTGAGGAATACTCGGATTTCCAGTGTCCCTTCTGCAGCCTCTTCGCCACGACCGCCGAAATCCGGTTGCGCGAGGAATATATCAAGCCGGGAAGGATCCGGTTCATTTTTCGCAACTACCCGGTCGTGGACAGCTTCGTTTCGGGCGGGAATGAATCCCATCTCGCCGCGCTGGCGGCGCTCTGCGCGGGCGACCAGGATATGTTCTGGGAATACCACGATTACCTCTTCCAGAATCAGGCGGGTGAGAACCAGGGCAACTTCAACTCGGCCCGCCTGCAGGCTTTCGCCGCCCAGCTTCACCTGGACAGCCTGCAGTTCAATCAATGCCTGAGCAACCAGACCCACCTCGATGTCTTGAACGCGGATGTTCAGCGCGGGAACGCAATACGGTTGAACGGCACCCCGACCTTTTTCGTCAACGGGGTTGTGGTCAACGGCACCGCGTCGGATTTCGAATGGCTGTTCGACGCGATCGACCGTGAATTGCTGAAAGTCGGCGGATAGTATTAATCGATTCCGAGGCCGGGAAAATGCATCCCGGCCTCGGAATCCGGTCTCTGTCCGTGAGCCAAAGCACGCTGGTTTACTTCACCAAAGGGGGATGAAGTGGAAAAACCGCATCGCGGATCCTGACAAATTCAACGGAGGGGGATATGAAAACCTGGCAGGTTTTTCTTTTTGGGTTATGCGCCGGCCTGATTTCGGCGGCCCTGATTCTCATCGGCAACGGCCGCCTGGAGGGGAAGCCGATTCTCCTCTCCACGCCGCGCGACCCGCCCGGGGTGCGCATATCCGTCCGCGGGGCGGTCGTCGCGCCCGGCATTTACACCCTGCCTCCCGGCAGCATCCTCCAGGATGCATTGCAAGCCGCGGGCGGGACCCTTCCCCAGGCCGATACCTCGCGCCTTAATCTGGCCGCCCCGCTCAGCGATGGCCAGGATGTGCGCGTTCCACTGATCACCCCCACGCCCCTTCCGGGAACGCCGCAGGCGGCTCCCCCGGGAGGCGGAAAAATAAATCTCAACACCGCCACACTCGAGGAATTGGAATCCCTCCCGGGCATCGGCCCCGTCCTGGCGCAGCGGATCATCGATTACCGCGAGACGCACGGTCCGTTTCAATCCATCGAGGATTTATTAAATGTGGAGGGGGTGGGACAGTCGCTGCTGGATAAAATCCGCGATCTGGTGGAGGTTTGAATCCACCGCCTCACCCCCCTTCCCCCTCTCCTGGGGTACCCCAGGAGAGGGGGAGCGAGGGGGTGAGGCGGGTTTCTCTTCGTACCCTTCGTGGATCACACTTTCGGCAGAACGATTGTCTGCTGGGCCTGGTACTTGCCCTTCCTGTCGGCGTAGGAGACCAGGCATTCCTCGTCGGCTTCCAGAAAAATCACCTGGGCGATCCCCTCGTTGGCGTAGATCCGCGCCGGAAGCGGCGTGGTGTTGGACACCTCGAGGGTCACAAAGCCTTCCCATTCGGGTTCGAACGGGGTGACGTTGACAATGATCCCGCATCGGGCGTAGGAACTCTTGCCGACGCAGAGCGTCAGCACGCTGCGCGGGATGCGGAAATATTCGACCGTCCGCGCCAGGGCGAAGGAATTCGGGGGGATGGTGCACACCTCGCCGCGAAAATCCACCATCGATTTAATGTCGAACGCCTTCGGGTCGACGATCGCGGAATTGAGGTTGGTGAAGATCTTGAACTCGTCCGCCACGCGGATGTCGTACCCGTAGGAAGATACGCCGTATGAAATGACCCCCTGACGCACCTGGGTATCCACGAACGGTTCGATCATCCGGTGTTCCTTCGCCATCTGCGTGATCCAGCGATCCGATTTCAATCCCATGCCGTTCCTCCGTCAATCAGGTTGAGCGGTCTCCGGTTCCGGGATTTCCGAACCGAGGACCGGGTTTTCAAGAATGCCGATGCCTTCGATTTCCACCTGGACAGTATCCCCCGCCGAAAGCTTCCCCACGCCGGCCGGAGTCCCGGTGAGCAGGACGTCGCCCGGGTCGAGCGTCATGATCCCGGATACAAAGGAGACCAGTTGCGCGATGGAGAAAACCATCTCCCGGGTGGATTCCAACTGGCGGATCCGGCCGTTGACCCGGCAGGTGATCCGCAGGTCGTGCGGGTTAACTTCCGTTTCGATCCACGGACCGAGCGGGCAAAACGTATCGAACCCCTTGGCGCGGGTCCACTGGCCGTCCCGCTGCTGAAGATCCCGGGCAGTGACATCGTTGGCGATCGTGTATCCGAACACCGCCGCCAGCGCCTCATCGGTCGTGGCGTTGCGGATCCGTCGGCCGACGACCACCGCCAGTTCGCCCTCGTGTTCCACCTGTTCGGATTGCGGCGGCAGGACGATCGCCTCCCCCGGGCCGATCACGGCCGAAGGGGGTTTCATGAAAAGCATCGGGACGTCCGGAATTTCGGCATGGTGTTCCCGGGCATGGTCGGCGTAGTTCCGCCCGACGCAGATGATCTTCCCCGGAAGCCATGGGGTCGTAAGCCTCACCGAAGTCAGCGGTTGGCTGACAGGCAGCCGCCGGTGGGCGCCGAAGAGCGGCCCCGCGATCGCGCCGACCTGGCCCCCTTCCAGCCAGCCTTGGACCACGGCCGCTTCGCCCTTGCGCCGGAACCGCACGTAGCGCATGCCTACGCCCCCCAGACCCGGAACCGGTCGAGGATCGATCCGCCGATGAATTCGCGCAGGATCGAATCATCGGGAATGAATTCCGGGGAGAGCGGCCGGAACCAGGCCAGAAACGCCAGCAGCCGCTTGGCTTCGATGTACTCCGGTTGCTCCGGTGTGACCTGGCGCAGGAGCGGGTCGGCGATCGGGCGAAGCGCCGCGAGTTCGTAGATCAGCGCCGAATTGAAGATGCTATCGGAGTTCTCCTGATATAGAAAGATGTTTTTCCGCTCCCCGCGGCGGACCCGGTCCCACATCGCGATGGTCGAAGCGGGGGAGTGCCCGCGCTGGGTCGAATCGCGGACGATCCGCCGGATCAGGCGCGTATCAGTTGTGGAGATGCGGTTGTGCCGATCCAGGTTCAGCTGAGTGAGGGCCGAGGCATAGATCCGGAAGACTTCGCCGGTTTGGAACCGCGGCAGCAGAGCCGGATTGAGGCCGTGGATGCCTTCCATGATGATCACGGCTTTGGGCGGGAGGCGGACCGTATCCCCGGTTATCCGCTTCCCAGCCTGGAAATCGAATCGGGGCAGCGCCACTTCGCCGCCTCGCAGCAGCCGCTCCAGGTGGTCGTTCAGCAAATCCCGGTCGAGAGCCTCGAAGGCTTCGAAATCCGGCGCGCCGGATTCGTCGCACGGGGTTTTATCCCGGTCGACAAAATAATTGTCCATTTCCACCGGATACGGCCGCAGCCCCTGCGAAAGCAGCTGGATCGACAACCGGCGCGAGAAGGTTGTCTTCCCGGACGAGGTCGGGCCGGCGATCAGCACCAGCCGGATCCGGTCCCGTTCGTCGGCGATGCGGCGCGCAATCTCGGCTAGCTTCTGGTCGTGGAGCGCTTCCGCAACCAGGATCACTTCGCGGCCGCGCCCCCCTTCGATTGCCTCGTTGAGCATCCCGACGTCGTCAAGCCCCAGTCGTTCCTGCCAATACCCGTATTCCTGGAAGGTCGCCCACAGTTTCGGATATTCGCCGTTGGGAAGGATTTCCGAAGGCATGTGCCGCTTCGGGAAACGCAGGATGAATCCCATTCCCATCCGGTGCAGGCGGAATTTTTTCAGATATCCGGACGAGGGGACCATATACCCGTGGAAGTAATCCTCGAATCCGTGCAGAGTGTAGAGTGTCAGGTAATCCTTTTGGCGGACCTTCATCAGGCGCAGTTTATCCAGGTACCCGTCGCGTTCAAAGTGCCGGATCGCTTCCAAGAGGGGGACCTCCCGCCGGAGGATGGGCTCGTCCGCGTGTGCGATCTCCCGCATCCGGGTTTCAATCCGTTGCATTTCCTCCGGCGAGAAAGGCGCGCGTTGATAGGCCGAGCAGAAGAAGCCGCCGTCGCTCACCGAATGCTCCACGGTCACTTCCGATCCCGGGAACAGTTCGCGCACGGCAACCACCAGCAGGAAAACCAGCGAACGCCGGTAAATCCTCGACCCATCGCCCGTTCCGGTGTCGAGGGGAATGAGATCCGCGTCCGCGCTGACCGGATGCGAGAGCTCGCGCAGTTCCTTCCCCAGAAGCGCGGCCACAATCGGGGGTTCCGGCCGGATCTCCGCGGCGCGCAGGAACGCTTCGATGGTCGAGCCCGCCGGCCCCTCCAGCGTGCGTCCGTCGGGAAGCGTGACCTGAACCGTCGTCCGTTTGGATGTGGCGATGATGTTGGAGTCGGATTTCATTTGTATCGCGCCTTCTTGACTTTCGTTTTTCGGCTGGTATAATCTTCGGGCTTTCCTCGGTAGCTCAATCGGCAGAGCAATCGGCTGTTAACCGATTGGTTCCAGGTTCGAGTCCTGGCCGAGGAGCCTTTCTCTAAATTGTAACCCACTCCCCGGTTTATTCAGCATCCCGTCTCCACCGCCGCCATTCACGATGTCCGTGAATGATTTGCCGCACAAAGCACAAAAGGCTCAAAGTTTTTCCTTTGTGTTCTATATGTTCTTTGCGGCGAGAATTTTCCACGCGCTTCTCCCAGATAATTTTGGGCTTGAATATAGTTAGCCATAAAGGGCAAAAAGCGCTCAAAGGTTTTTTATTTTGCGGTCTTTGCGCTTTTTGCGGAAAATTTATTAATACTCATTTTCCCGGCCCGTTGACACAATAACAAGCATCCGGTATATTTTCACAGCCGCTCAGGCGGCGCGTTAAAAATGGTCTTCGGTGCGGGTGCTCTGCACCCCGGATGGTCGAGCATGCTCCCGCGATCTGCTTCGCGCGGGGCAAATGGCGAAGCCGGTGAAAGTCCGGCGCTGTCGCGCAACTGTATGCCGTACGTCGGCAAGCCAGGTCGCCCGCCCGCACCGCGATCCATCAACCTTCGCGAGAAAGGTGAGGTCGATCCCCATCGCTCCCCGACCCCGGATCTCCCTGTCTGCGCGGGGAGGTTTTTTTTCCCGCGCCCTGCCCTTCGGGCTGTGCCTAATTCTGCTCGGCGCCGCGCTTGCCGCGAGCGTCGCGATTGGCGCCGTGGCGATAACGCCCGGGCAGTTGTGGTCCATCCTCCGGCACGCCCCCGATTCGGCCGGCATCCCGCCTTCGCTCACATCGATTGTCTGGGATTTGCGCCTGCCGCGCACGATCTTCATCATGCTGCTCGGCATGGCGCTGGCTTCCAGCGGCGCCGCCTTCCAGGGCATCTTCCGCAACCCGCTGGCCGACCCGTACCTGCTTGGGATCGGATCTGGCGCGAGCCTCGGGGTGGCGATCGCGATTACGATCCCGGGGTTTGCCCCGTCTTCGCCCGTTATCCCCGTCTTTGCCTTCCTGGGCGCGCTATGGATCGTGCTGATGGTATATGGCTGGTCGCGGCCGGGACGGGACGCGGCCTCGTCCACGCGGCTGATCCTGGCCGGCGTGGCAGCCGGAGCATTCGCCCAGTCGCTGGCGGCGTTCCTCTTTTACCGCACGGTCGAGCAAACCCAGCGCGCCATCGCATGGCTGATGGGCGGATTGCTCCTCGGCGGCTGGGATCCGGTGCGCCTCTCCCTGCCCTACATCCTGATCGGCATCGCCGTTATGTTCGCAATGGGCCGGGTGTTAAACCTTCTTCAATTCGGGGAGGAGCAGGCCGAGCAGACCGGGCTCAACGTTCAGCGGGCGCGATGGATACTCATCATCACCGCCTCGATGACCACCGCGGCCGGAGTCGCCTTCGGCGGGGTGATCGGATTCATCGGATTGGCCGTGCCGCACCTGGTGCGGCTGTTGTGGGGCGGCGATTACCGCCGCCTGCTCCCCCTCTCCACGCTGCTCGGCGCGTCGGTCCTGCTGCTGGCGGATTTGCTGGCGCGCACGCTCCTTGCGCCGCAGCAGCTGCCGGTCGGGATCGTCACCGCGCTGCTGGGCGCGCCGTTTTTCTTCTACCTCCTGCGCCGGAACGGAGCTTCGCGATGAACGCCCGTGCGAATGTTGCCCTGGTGCTCGAGCGCCTCACGGTGCGCTACCCGGCGGCGGCCAACAACGCGCTCGAACAGGCATCCCTGGATATCCGCAGCGGGGAACTGCTCGCGATTGCGGGCCCCAACGGCTGCGGCAAAACCACCCTCCTGCGCGCCGCGTCGGGGGTCCTCGCGCCGCTTTCCGGCCTTGCCCGGTGCGCCGGCCAGACCCACCCGATGCACATGCTTCCCCCGGAGAGTCGGGCGCGCCTGCTGGCGGTCGTGCCGCAGATGGCCGGATTGCCATCCGGGTACACGGTCGCCGAAGCGGTGATGCTCGGGAGAATTTCCTTTCACGGCTGGTTCGGCCCGGAAACCGCCGCGGACCGGGAGGCGGTGCATTCGGCGCTCGCCGCGGTCGGTTTGGAATCCATTTCCAGCCAGCCGATTGAAACGCTATCCGGCGGGACGGCGCAGCGCGTGTTGATCGCCCGGGCCCTGGCGCAGGGCGCATCCATCCTTCTGATGGATGAGCCCACCGCCCACCTCGACATCCGCTTTCAAATCGAAACCCTCTCGCTCCTGCGCCGCTTCGCCCGTGAGCGCGGGCACGCGGTCGTCGCCGCCATGCACGATCTCAACCTCGTCGCGCGCTTCGCCGACCGGGTCGCCCTGCTTTCCGGCGGCCGTTTGGTTTGCTGCGGATCCCCGCAGACCGCATTAACCGCGGAGATTCTTTCCCCGCTTTTTCACCATCCGATGCAGGTCATCCCTCATCCGCTGCACGGATACCCTCTGATCCTGCCGGACGGGGAAGAACGACTAAAATCGGCAGGGAAGCCGGCTCGAGCCCGGAAAAAGCGATAAGATGGAAAAACGGCGAGGAAACCCATGCCCCGGATCACAAAAGTAACCACCCGGCGCGGCGACGACGGCAAGACCGATCTGGCGGACGGCCGGCGGGTCTGGAAGGATTCCAGGCGCATTCAGGCTTTGGGATCGCTGGATGAAATGAATTCGGCGATCGGCTGGGTTCGTTCGCAAAATCCGGCCCCGGCTACCGCCGACCGCCTGCTGGAAATCCAGAACGACCTGCTGTGTCTGGGCGCAATGCTGGCCGGACGCCCGCGGAAATCGAAGGGGCCGGTTCTCGATCCCGTCCGGATCGGATTCCTCGAGCGGGAAACCGCGGCTTTGCAGGAAATGCTCGGGCCGCTGGAAAATTTTCTTATCCCGGGAGGCACGCCAAGCGCCGCGGCTCTGCACCTCGCGCGCGCCGTTTGCCGCCGGGCGGAGAGAGACGTAATCGCGATCGCCCGCACCGCAACCGTGGCACCGGAGATTCGCATCTACCTCAACCGGTTGTCGGATCTGTTGTTTCAATATGCCCGGATGGAGAATATGGCAGCGGGCCGGGACGAAAACATTTGGGAAAGCCGTTAAGCCTACAATCCTTGCTGCCCACCGGGCTTCCAACCCCTATTGCGTCGACCGAAAAGGAAAATCCCAAAAAAGGAGCCGCATCGAAAATGAAGGTGACCTTCATCGCAGCCGGAAGCCGCGGCGACGTCCAGCCGTATGTGGCTTTGGGCGCCGGATTGCGCGCCGCGGGACATTCGGTCCGCATTCTGGCTTCCCAGGATTTCCGGGGGCTCGTCGAGGACAATGGTTTGCATTTTACGGACCTGGGCGGAAGCACTGAATCGGTCGCCCGGAGCATGGAACGCATGCTCGAGCGCGGAAATTTCCTCGAGATCCTTTCCAGCATGGGCTCCTCCGCCCGGCGCTTGATTGCACAGGCGGCGGTCAGCGGGATGGAAGCATGCCGGGATTCCGATATGATCGTCGCCGGATTGGGCGGGTTCTTTGTAGGGTTGGCGCTTTCCGAAAAACTCGGCATCCGGTTTGTACCGGCTTTTGTTTATCCGTTTACTCCCACCCGCGATTTCCCCAGTGTCCTTGCGCCGTCCACCCCGGTCCGGCTTCCCGGTTGGGCTAATCGCCTTTCCCATCTCTTGGCGCAGCAAATGATTTGGCAAACATTCCGTGCCGCGGAAAACCAGGCGCGCCGCCAGGTTCTGCGGATTCCCCCGGCACATTTCTGGGGGCCTTTCGGAGCGTTCAACCGCGGCGAAGGTACTGTTCTTTACGGATACAGTCGGCATGTGATTCCCGTTCCCGCGGATTGGAACGATTCGATGCGCGTGACCGGGTTTTGGCAGCTTGTTCTTTCGACCGCCTGGGTACCGCCTGCCGAACTTGTGGATTTTCTCGAATCCGGACCCCCGCCCGTGTATATCGGCTTTGGCAGCATGACCCATCGCAAGCCGGAGGAGGTCACCGAGATGGTTGTGCGGGCTTTGGCGCGGACCGGGCAGCGCGGTGTGCTTTCCGCCGGGTGGGGTGGAATAGGCCAAGGCGCTTTGCCGAAATCGGTGTTTCCGATCGGCTCCTTCCCCCACGGGTGGTTATTTCCACGGATGGCCGCGGTCGTCCATCACGGCGGCGCAGGGACAACGGCCGCAGGTCTGCAGGCGGGCGTTCCGGCGGTGGTCACGCCCTTCTTCGGCGATCAGCCTTTCTGGGGGGAGCGGATCCATGCATTGGGTGTCGGCCCGAAACCGATTCCCCGCCCGCGGCTGACCGCCGATAATCTGGCGCAGGCCATTACTGCGGCCGTTTCAGACTCCGGGATGATCGGCCGCGCCTCCCGGCTCGGCGAACTCATCCGCGCCGAAGACGGCATCGGCCTTGCCGTTGAAATCCTTGAGCGGAGCGGATAAGATATCCGTTGATCGGAAAAGGGAGTTTTTCCTGCCGGACGCGCTCGGGGAGAGGATCCATCCCTTGCGTTAACCTCTTTGCGCTGATTGCGTATACCTCCTTAATGGACCGGATTTCCAGGAGCTACTCATATGGTTAATGTTGGAGCTGTCCTCAACCGGATCGCCGCCAATGGCGCGAACCGCCGGCTGCGGGCTTTCCGTTTTCCCTCTATCGACTCAGACGGAAGATGCTATTCACCGGAAGGATGACGGGCGAACCCCATGACCGCAAGCCTTGCCGCATCGATCACCAAAGCCGCCAGCAAGCAATCGTATTACACGATCCGATTCCTGGTGGATCGCGCGCTCATCGAGGATGCGTACCGCACCTACGCCTATTTCCGCTGGGTGGATGATCTCCTGGATGCGGCTACCGATTCGGGAGCGGCGCCGAATGAAGCCGAAACGGCCGAGCGAAAGGTTTTCCTCCAGAGGCAGGTCGCCCTCCTGGAAAGCTGTTACCGGAATGAGGCTCCGCGGGACTTAACCGCCGAGGAACGGATGCTGGCGGATCTGGTGGCGCGCGACCGGGATAAGGACAGCGGTCTGGGCATTTATCTACGCACCATGATGCGGGTGATGGATTTCGATTTGCGCCGCCGCGGCGCCCTGATCTCGCAAGCCGAATTGGATGAATACACGCGCTTGCTGGCGGTTGCGGTGACCGAAGCCATCCATTATTTCATCGGGCACGGCGAATTCGCGCCGCGCGACGAGACCCGCTATCAATCGGTCACGGCCGCGCACATCGCCCATATGCTCAGGGATACGTACGACGACATACGGGACGGGTATTACAACATCCCGCGCGAAGTGCTCGAAGCGAATCGCATCGGGCCGCAGGACATTCCGAGCGCCGCCTATCGCGCCTGGGTGAAGGACCGGGTGCGGCTGGCGCGCGCGTACTTCAATGCCGGCAACGTTTATTTTCAGCGGGCCCAGAACCTGCGCCACCGCCTGGCGGGGTTTGCCTACTCGGCCCGCTTCGAATTGCTCCTGGATACGATTGAAAGGGAGGGCTTTGCCCTGCGTCCCAATTACAAGGAACGCAGAACCCTGGGGTACGGGTTCCAGATGTTCCGGCTGACGCTTTCCTCCCTGCTCGGTTTGCGATCGCGGGAAATCCCCCGCTGATATAAAAATTCCGCAACGGCAAGGTTAACCATGAAATCAAAATCCGTGATGGTCATCGGCGCCGGCATCGGCGGGCTCACCGCCGCGATCCACCTGGCCCGGGCCGGGCTGCAGGTAACCGTTCTCGAAAAGAATGCGCGCCCTGGCGGGCGCTGCAACCGCTTCAGCCGCGAAGGGCACCAGTTCGACACCGGTCCTTCCCTTTTTGTCATGCCCCTGTTGTACGAAGCCGAATTCAGCGCGCTGGGCGCGTCCATGCACGAACAACTGGACCTGCTGCGCGTCGACCCGACCTACCATCTGATCTTTGACGACGGCAGCCGGCTGGCGCTAACATCCGACATGGAATCCATGCGGCGGCAGGTGGAATCCATCCAGCCGGGAAGTTTCCGCGGGCTGCAGGCGTACCTGCGGGAAGGCGAGCGGCATTACCACCTGGCGCTCGACCGGCTGGTCAACCGGAATTTCCCCCGGTTCTCCGATTTCTTCCACCCCCGGAATGCGGATTTGTTGTTCCGCCTCAAGCCGCTCGTCAACCATTATCAAAACATGTCGGCGTACTTCGACGCGCCGCGCCTGAAACTCGCCTTTACGTTCCAGGACATGTATATGGGGTTGAGCCCGTTCGAGGCGCCGGCCACGTTTTCCATGATGCCCTACTCGGAACTGGCGCACGGGGTGTTCTATCCGCGGGGCGGGATGTACCGCATTACCGAGAGTCTATTGGAGCTTGCCCGCCGGGCCGGCGTGGAATTTATATTCGACTCGGCCGTGAAACGGATCGAGGTAAATGCCGCGCACGCCCGGGGCGTTTGGCTGGCGGACGGTTCGCGCCGGAATGCGGACTTGGTGCTGGCGAATGCGGATCTGCCCTATGTATACCGGCATCTGCTGCCGCACGACAGGATGGCCGGGGAAATGTCGCGCAAGCGATTCTCCTGCTCCGTGATCAGCTTCTTCTGGGGAGTGGATCGGGCGTACGAAGCGCTCCGCCCGCATACGCTTTTCCTCGCGGACGATTACCGTGAGAACTTCGAAAGCATCATTCGCGGCCTGAGCCTGCCCGCCAATCCCAGCGTGTATTTGCATGCCCCGGCACGGCTCGACCCCTCCATGGCTCCGCCCGGGCAGGAAACCCTGATCGCGGTCGTCCCGGTCGGGCACCTGAGCGAAAACGGGGAACAGGATTGGGACTCGCTTCGGAATGAGGCGCGCCGGCATGTGTTCCGCCGCCTGCGAACCATCGGCATCGGCGATCTCGAGGCGCACATCAAGTTCGAAGCGGCGTTTACCCCCCGTACGTGGGCCAACCGGTTTAACCTGATGAAAGGCTCCACCCACGGGCTCTCGCATACGCTGACGCAAATGGGCTACCTGAGGCCGTCGAATCGGCATCCGCGCTATAAAAATCTTTACTTCGTCGGAGCCAGCACGCATCCCGGCACCGGGATGCCCACCGCGATGGTTTCCGGCCGGCTGGTAGCCGAGCGGATGATGGCCGAGGCCGGCTGACATCCAAGCGATTCGCCCGGGGCTGCCGGAAATGATTGCCCCGCGGACCCATAATCAAAAGGCCGGTGGAGGATCCACCGGCCTTTTTTTACTGAACGCCTGCCCAATCGATGTTCCGCGACGCGTTTATCTCCTCCGCCTGGGCGGGGGAGGAAAAATCGTTGCGTCGGTCACGTCGAACTTTCCCGGCTTGGGCGGGTTGATCAGGGTATACACGATGGAGATCAGAGTGGACCCGAGCAGGAAGACGAAAAACGCCGCACCCAATTTTATGAGCAGGTAGGGACTCTCCGCGGGCCAGGACCACTCCCGGGGGATTGGAATCCAACCCTCCTGCAGGTTGACTCGGATGAACCAATCCCCCAGAAAATACCCGAGCGTGGTCAGGCCGACCAAGGTGAAGCATCCCACGGCAGACCAGGCGGGATGCAGGGTTTTCTTCTTGTCCCGCATGGCTTCGATTTCGAATTGGTGACCGGCACCCATGGATTCCTCCTTCAATTAAAACCGCAGACTTAAAAAATCCTTCCGCCAAGCCGCCGCAATTGCGGATTATACGATACCGCGGGGGTGCATAAAACCTGCCCTTCAACCGGCGGGAATCTTACTAAGCTGCTTCCCCCTCGCGAGCTGATGCGGGCTGAGTGCCACCCGGGGGAGGGCCGGCGGCGTCGGTCGGCCCCGTTAACGGGACCTGCGGCTTTGTGCCGTCTTCGGTGGTGTCACAATCTTCCTTCGGATTTTCGATGCGGTGATAGACATACCGCGTTTCTTTTTTCGAATTGCCCGCCCCGCCCAATGCGATGACCGCCCCTTCCTGCAGGACGGCTTTTCCATCGATCCGCCGGCCGTCGAGAAATGTTCCGTTGTGGCTGCGCAGATCCTCCAGAACGATCCCGTCCGCTTCCCGCCGGATGACCGCATGCATCCGGCTGACCTTGGTGTATTCCTGCGGCACGACAATCGTGCATTTAAGATGGTCGCGCCCGAGAAAGGTTTCCTCCTCCCAGAGGGAGAAGGCGGCTACGGTCCGGGCGTCGCGAATTTGCTGCAGGCGGCCGAAGCGGTGGATCGGGAGCATCCGTTCCACCGCCTTCCAGCGGTCCACTTCGAATAATTCCGACAGGAGCGTGCGCTGCTTCGCCGGATCCAGGCGGAAGGGGTAGTACGGCGGGAGATCCTGCTGTTTTACTTCGAAGCGCAGGCCGGAAATCCATTCCGGAACCTCGGCCGGGACGATCACCGAGAAATCGCTTTCCCAGGGTTTCAACCTTCCGCGGCTCCACTCCGGAACGGCGTTCCGCATTGCCGACAGATCCACCTCCGGGTTGGTGAAGCACACGCAGGATTGCATTCTCAGGTGGCGGCGCTTGCCGCGGGTGAGTTCCGGGTACTGCTCGCGGATGACGGGCAGCAGACGTTCCTGCAGCCGGTCGCCGTGCCCCTGCACCTGACCGTGCGGATTGAGATAAGAGGATCCCGGCTGCTCGCGGCCCGTGACGGCCTTGTACCCCAGCATCTTTTCACCGCCGGCCAGCCAATGGCCGTCCGGATCGATGGTAATCGCGCCGCGATGGGCTTTCATCTCCAAAAGGCCGATGCCTCTTTCGGAAATCACCAGCAGGTCGATGTTTGGGGAATGCAGGTTGAAGGCGAGCAGATAAAGTTCGCGTGAGGCGTGGAAGGCCCGCCAAGCCGATCCGATAATCCGGATCGCCGCGTTGGCCTCATGAGTGAAGTCCGGCTCCCAAAGGCGGCCTTGCGGATCCTTGCCTGCGTATAATTCAACCGTCATGCGGCACCCCTGGAGGGTTATCTGACTGAACGCGTATCCCGACCGGGAAGAGCGTCAAGCGGCCCGCGTAGTTCGATGATTGGCATCCAAGCCGGCCTGTAAGCCGCGTTTTGTGCGGCGGGTTTCCCCGCCCGGCGATCATCTCTCTCGGCGCGCGTGTTGCCACGCGGCTCTAGCAGCCTACCCGAGGTTCAGACGGTCCGGGCCGGACCGCTCTCCCCGAAGGGGGATCACCTCTGTTTGGCCTTGCTCCCGACGGGGGTTGCCAGGCCGTCCGCCTTGCGGCGGACGCCGGTGGTCTCTTACACCGCCGTTTCACCCTCGCCCGTTTCCGGGCAATGCGCTTCTCTGTGGCCCTGTTCCGGCAGGTCACCCCGCCCCGGGTATTACCCGGCGTCGTGCCCTATGGAGCGCGGACTTTCCTCGATCCCGCTGGGGGACCGCGATCACCCGGCCGACTTGGATACCATGAATAATATAACATGGAACCCCTCATCCCCTCCCTCCCGCTCTCCTGGCTGATGCCAGAAGAGGGGAAGACATGTGAGGCGGTTATGTTGGAGTGGATGAGGAAAACAACATGATCCGGTTGTTGGGGCTGACGCAATCACAAGCCTGGAGTTCGGCCTCGAGATAATACGAGAGAGTCCCATGATAGGCGACGTCCCCGTATCCGACGATCCAATCGCTCAAATTGAACGCCAGCGGACCGCCGGCGGGAATCCATTCGCCGTGGTATCGCCGCGCCATGTGGACGTGGGTTCCGGTCGCCGTTCCCCCCTCGCACGACGGGTGTCCGATCGGATCGCCGGCCTGCACCCGGGTCCCCGCGGCCGCCCTTCCGTTCTCAGCCAGGTGGTAATAGAAGACTATCCACCCGGTATGCTCATCGCCGTCCATATCCAAATCCAGAACCACCGCCGCCGGTCCGCTGCGGATGACCTCGCCGGCGGCGACCGCGGTCACCCATTCCGGACTGGGCACACAGCCGTGCTCTTCCGACGGCGGAGCGAAATCGATCGCCGCCCAGGGAAGGCCGTGCCCCCAAACCGAATGCGGACCGCCGGTATAGGTCCAGAGCTTGTTCGGCTCAAAGGGCAGCTGCATCGCGGGCTGCTCGAGATTTCCCGGCAGCAGCTCGACGGCATGCGCGAACGGGTCGCCGAACATCTGCGCGTAGGTGCGGATAAATCCGTCCGGGCCGGCCGCCTGATCGAATTCCTCCTGCCCGAACCAGCGTGAAAGCAGATACTGCACCGCCACCGTTCCGGCGTTTTGCCACGGATCGGGGCGCGACAGCCGGCCGTCCGCCAATTCGAGCGCCTCAAGCCGTCCGGTGCGCCATCCGTAATACCCCTCGTTCAGCATCTCCGCCGCCCAGGAAAGCTGCATCCCGAGCCCGACATCGGTGATATCCGTGCTCCCCAGCGGGTAGGCCATCAGGGCGTCGCTCTGATCGTTCCGGCTGATGGCGCCCGACCGGTATTCCAGCAGCGCCAGCAACAGACGGGGATGCACGGAGAAATCCCGCGAGACGGTTTCGACGATCTCCCCCCCCGTCAGCGAATCCGAAAAAACGAATTCGGTGTACGTCTTGAGATAGCCTTGCGACGAATCCACGAACGCGCGCCCGTCAAAATCCGACACGGTCGGCCCGGCGACGACCTCGCTGTCGGGCAGCATCTGGAACGGCGTCCCGGTGAACGACGCGAAATACAACGGTACTTTATAAATCCGTCCGGGGACGAGCGTGGTGGTTTTTTCCGGCAGGCCGGGATTGTGCCTGCGGATATCCTCGATCGTGGTGTTGAAATGGGCGGCAACCGCTTCGAGCGTATCTCCGGATTGGGCGGCATAATCCATGATCTGCCCCGGCTCGGAAAAACTGCGGGTCGGGAGCGGCGTGGCCGTATTCCCGGCCGGGGACGGCGAGGCGGTAGCCGTGAAGGTGGGAGCGGGGATCGTCGCCACCGGTTCGGGGCTGCACGCGGAAAATCCGGCGGTGAAAAAAGCCGCCCAGGCAAATGCGAGCAAAGATCGCCCGTGATTTTGGAATGCATTCTGTCTTGCGTTCATGTGCCGCGGTTAACCCTCATTGGCTGCCTTCCGGGAATGATCCCACAACTAATAATCGTCCTGCCTACGCCCCACTTCTATCGCCACACGAGGAGTTCCTTCGTGGCCCAGGCCCGCGCGATGACGACATGCCCGTCGCGCACCAGCGTGCCCTCATACGGGTTATCGCCCGCGGATGCCACCCAGCCGCTCAACACAAAGGGCACCGGCCCGCCGGCCAGCATCCATTCGCCGTTGTACTTGCGCGCCATGTGCAGGTGGGTCCCGGTGGCGATGCCCCCTTCACAGGATGGATGCCCGAGCCGGTCATCGGTTTCGACCCGGGTTCCTTTCAGGATGTGCTCCTTGTCGGCGATATGCAGGTATAGGATGTTCCAGCCGGTCTGCTCGTACCCGTCGCCGTCCAGGTCGATCACCACCACATGGCCGATCGACCGGACGATCAATCCCGGCGCGGAGGCGACCGCCCAGCTGGGTGAGACGCCGCAGTCCGGTGCGTCGGTCGGGGCAAAATCGAGCGCCGCCCGGGCGCCGTCGCGTTCCCAGGCGCCGTGCGGGCCTCCGGTATACGCCCACTGCTGTCCTTTATGGAAAGGCAGCTCCATCTCATAAAACGGGAGATCGGAGGAATACAACGGTTCGACCGCCTCGTCGAACGGATTGCCGAACAACCGCTGGTATACCCCGCGGAAATCCTGCATGGATTGCGTCCATTCCTGCTGCGAGGCCGTCGTGCGCGAGAAGTAATAAAGCAGGGCGACGGTGCCGGCGTTTAATTCCGGGGCCAGACGCAGAGTCCCGCCGTCCGCGAACCCAAGCTCCAGCACGCTCGCATCGCGCCAGCCGTAATAGCCGATGCTCAGAATGTTGGTCGCCCAGATCAGCTGCGCCGTCAGCCCCATCGCGTCCGAGTCCTTGTTGCCCAGCGGGTATTTGAGCGTGTCGGTCGGCGGATTTTTCTGCGTGATCCACCCGCTCTCGTATTCGATCAAAGCCATCAGCAGCTTCGGGCTGAACGAGTTGTTGAAGGCGATCTGGCGCAGAATTTCCGCGCCATTGGCGATGTCTCCGCTGCCCTGGATGTAGTCCGCGAGGTAACCGCCCTGTGCGTGCACATATTCGATCGGATCGAAATTGGCAAACGCCGGGGAATAAACGATCGCGCTGTCGGGAAAAAGACGAGCCGAATCGGAGGTGTCGGTCAGCGACACCGGAATGATCAGCTGCGTTCCCGGTTCGAGCAACCCGTCCAACGGCAGGGAGTCGCCGCTAACGGTCTGGATGTCACCCGGGACAACGCCGAAACGGATGGCGATCGTCCGCAGCGTGTCGCCCGCCTGGGAAAGGTACCCGACCGGCAAGGGGGTGGCGCGCGGGTGAAGGGTGGGCGTATGCGGGAACGTGCTGGATGGCCTGGGCGTAACCGACGGAAGCGGGATGGAAGTTATCGTCTCGGTCACGGCTATCGTCGCGGAGGGGGTCGCAGAAACCGGCCGGGGTGTGACGGTTGCGGTGGCGAACAGGGAGCCCGGATCCACGGTCGCGGAGGTCTCACGCGAACACGCCAGCGCCGGCGCCGCGAACACCCACAACAGCACCGCCAGGGCCTGAGCCGAACGCTTGAGCGGCCGCCGGATTATCGCCATAGGTCGTTTTCTTCGTCGCCGCAATCACAGGCTTCGAGGCTTTCATCCCCTTTGTTCAGGTATCCGTCGTATTCGCGGTTTGCACCGCTGGCCACCCAGCCGCCCAGGACGAACGGGATCGGCCCGTCGGCCGCGATCCACTCGCCGTTGAACCGGCGCGCGATGTGCACATGCGTGCCGTTGGAATATCCACCCTCGCAGGAGGCATGCCCGAGCCGTTCACCCAGGATGACCTTCTTGCCGAGTGGAACGCGGTCGCGCGTCTCCAGGTGCATATACAGAATCGTCCAGCCGGAGTGTTCATTCCCGTCGAAATCCAGATCCAGCACCACCGCCCCCTCGTCGCTGCGCACGATCAACCCGGGGATGGATGCCACCACCCAGGCTTCGGATTGCACGCATCCGTGGTCGATATCCGACGGCGCGAAATCCAAAGCCGCCCAGGCCGAACCGCTGGCCCACCCGCCATGCGGCCCGCCCGTAAAATACCAGATCACGCCTTCCTCAAATGGAAGCATCAGCATCGGTTGAACGAGCCCGTTCGGGACGACCGGCTCCAGCGACCACAGGAACGGGTAACCAAACATGGCTTGAAAGGCGGAGAATATGCCGCCCTCGGTAACCGCGTTCTGCCAATCCCCCTGCCCGTACAGCCGCGCCATGAGGTACTGGACGCCTGCCGTCCCGGCGTTGATCCCGGGACCGATCCGGATCATGCTGCCGTCCGCCAGGGTCCAATAATCGTACCCGAAGGCCTTCCAATCGTAATATCCCTGGTTCATCTGATCGGCCGCCCAGGCCAGCTGCCGGTATAAGTTTTCCCGCCCGGCTTCGGCGATGAACGGATAGGTGATTTTCCATTCCGGCGGCTGCGGATTGTTGATCCACCCCGCGGCGTATTCCAGCGCCGCCAGGAGGATTCGCGGATTGACGGAGTACCGCTCGGCCACGTATTGCACGATCTCCGGCCCGGTCCGCTCCCTCCCGTCGACGACCTCGCGGTAATTCAGGAGGTAGCTGCGTTTGCCCTTCAGGAAATCCGCCGCGTCAAAACCGTTCGCCGCCGGTCCGTAGACCAGTTCGGAATCCGGGATGATTTTAAAGTTTGGTCCGGGGGTTTCGGATTCCGGCACGGGGATGAGCAGAGTCTGTCCGATCTCCAACGTGTTCGGATTCGCAAGGCCGTTGAGCGCGATGATCGCCTCTTCCGTCACGCCGAACCGGTCCGCGATGGATCCGATCGTATCCCCCTGCTGAACAATGTACGTTCCGGGTCCAAGCGTCGGCTCAACATGCGGACGGGTTGGATCGAGGGTCGGGGAGGAGAACAGGGATGTGGGTATTGGGGCGGGTTCGGTTTGGGGGAGAAACGGACTGGGCTGACCGGAGGGGTCGGCCAGGGAATTGGCGAATGTCGCCGCGGAATGAGTGCCGGAGGGAAATGTCGCACCGGATATCTGGATGGGCGCTCCGGACCGGGTGCAGGCAAATCCCAGACTAATGGCGATAAGGATTATCCAATATTTCCGAAATAGGCTCCCTTTAGCCCGAATCATGAGTTTAAATGTAGCATGATCCACTTGCGTTTACCAGAGTCCCGGAATGCTATTGTCTTTTTGGCGTCCGGACGTTATGATTCCTGCGCGGTTTCATCCGGATGCACGGCCGGCAAAAAAAAGAGCCGGCGATGGATCCGCCGGCCCGGAAGAGCTCGGGGCATTACCCGGCTTTGACGGACGTTCGAAGGCACTTCGTGCATAGCACCTTGGTTTCCTTGCGCTTGCCGATCCAGACGGCAACCTTCTGAAGATTGGGGCGAAACGTCCGCTGGGTGGCGCGCTTGGAGAACGAGCGATTGTGTCCGAAGGCCAGTGCTTTGCCGCAGTTTTCACATTTTGCCATTTTCAGATTCCTTCCTGGGAATGCCTTGCCGGTGCAAACCGGCCAGCATCTTACCATAGGAAGGAACACCAGGCAAGATGCATTCGGGCCGACGCGAGGCGGACATGCGAGCCGATCCGGACAGGAAGGGGAAAGACCGTATGAAAAGGGAAGCGGAAATCACGCTCGGAAGCATCCGCATTTCTCTCCAGGCGGTCTCCGCGCTGGCCAGCCAGGCCGCCTTGAATTCCTACGGCGTGGTCGGGATGGCCGCCCGCGGGTGGTTCGAATCCTGGATGCATCCCACGGCCAAGGACCCGCGCCAGGGCGTGGAAGTCCACGTTCTCGAGGATAGTCTTAGCTTGGACGTCTATGTAATTCTGGAATACGGAACGCGGATCTCCACCGTGGCCGACAGCGTCGCCCATGCGGTACGCTACAGCGTGGAAAAAGCATTCCACCTTCCCGTGGAAGCCGTGAACGTCCACGTTCAGGGGCTGCGCGTGAGCAACCCGGATTGACCACACCAACCCTACCGGCAGGACGCCGCAGATGACGTCAACCTCCCCCAAACCGGATCTCTCACCGGCCGCCTACATCCCATCCACTCCCTGCATCGACGGGAAGCTGCTCAAAAAGCTCGTCAACGCCGGGCTGACCTGGCTTAACACCAACCAGCAAACCATTAATTCCCTCAATGTCTTTCCGGTCCCGGACGGCGACACAGGCACGAACATGTCGCTCACCATGCAGGCCGCCTGCCAGGAAGCCGCGCTGAACGATTCCGCCAGCGCCGGGCAGATTGCTCACAGTATTGCCCACGGCGCGTTGATGGGCGCCCGCGGCAATTCGGGCGTGATCTTTTCCCAGATCTGGCGCGGGATCGCCCGCAGTCTGGATGCCCGGACCGAGATGGATGCGGAGCTGTTCGCCCGCGCCTTGAAGGAAGCGCGCGAAACCGCGTACAAGGGCGTCGTCCGCCCGGTCGAGGGAACGATCCTTACCGTAGCCAGCGACATTGCCGTCGCGGCGGAGCAGGCCCACCGGGATGGGTGCCAGTTCCCGGAAATTATCGCCCGGGTGGTGGAAGCCGCCGACCAGTCGGTCCAGCGCACGCCGGACCTGCTGCCGGTGCTGCGTCAGGCCGGAGTGGTGGATGCGGGCGGCAAGGGGCTGTTCTTCTTCCTGGAAGGCATGCTGCGCTACTTCGAGGGGAAGCCGCTCGACAAGCCGCTGTTCTCCGTCCCGCCGCTCGAATCGCTCGACCTCACCCTGGCCGAGGAAATGGTCGAGGAAGGCCAGGATTTTGAAATCGTCGTCGATTTCATACCTTCCGCGCCGCTGGATCTGCAGCAGTTTTACGCCAACCTGGAACAAATGGGAACATCCATTCAGATCGGCCAGGGCGACGATCTCTACCGGATGCACATCCATGTTCCCACCGACAAGCGCTACGAGCCGATCGATTTTATTCTGCAGCTCGGGACCGTCTCCAAAGTGGCCATGGAAAATCTGCAGGAGCAAACCAGCCTGCATCATAAGAAGCCGAACGCGGGTGATGTCGTGTACCGCAAAGTCACCTCCGGCCAGATCGCCGCGGTCGCCGTTTCCCCGGGCGTGGGCCTGACGCGGGTATTCGCCAGCCTCGGCATTTCGGCGGTGGTCCCGGGCGGGCAGACGATGAACCCGAGCACGCAGGAGATCCTCACCGCGTTTGCGGAACTTCCCGCCGAGAAGATCATCATCCTCCCCAACAACAAGAACATCATCATGGCCGCGGAACAGACCAAGGCCCTCACCCAGAAACAGATCGCCGTCATCCCCTCCCGCACCATCCCGCAGGGGATCGCCGCGATGCTCGCCTTTCAAAACGACGGGGAGCTCGAGGCGGTGCGGCAAGCCATGACCAGGGCCATCGACGGAATTCAAAGCGGGGAATTGACCCTCGCGACGCGTTCAGTCGAAATGAATGGGATCCAGGTGGCCGAAGGTCAGTTCATCGGGCTGCTCAACGGCGCTCTGGTCACCACCGGAAATTCCCTTGAGGAATCGCTTCTGGAGCTGCTGCGCAAGATGGGAGCAGACACGCACGAACTGGTCACCCTCTACTGGGGAGACCGGCTCACGCCTCAGGCGGCCAACCAGTTGACGGATAAAATCCGCGCCGCCTTCCCCTCCCAGCAGGTGGAGAGCTACGAGGGCGGGCAACCGCACTATTTCTTCATCCTTTCCGTGGAATAACGGGGGAACCGATGCCATCCACGCCGCGCAAAGCGGCCGCGACCGCGCATCATCGACGGGTCGAACCCGTGCCATCGCCGCGGCCCCGGATCCATGTCGTGACCGACAGCGCCTCCGCATTTCCGAATCCGGAAATCGCGCTGCGCCCGGATGTGACCGTCCTGCCGCTGACCATTCACATCGGCACGCGCTCCTTCCTGGACCGGAACGGCGATACGCTGGACGAGATCCGCCCGCTGCTCGGATGCCGCGATACCCTTCCGGTGATCGCCTCGCCGAGCGTGGAAGCGTTCCTGTCCACCTTCCAGAGCATTTCCCGCCACACCCACAACATCCTTTGTCTGCTTAGTTCGAGCCGGCTGTGCCGGGCGGTCCGCAACGCGCGCACCGCGGCCGAATCCTTTACCGGCCGGTTGAACATCTTCGTGGTGGATTCACTCACCACATCCGCCGGGATCGGGTTCCTCATCACCGAAACCCTGCGAATCGCCGATCAGGGCGCGTCGCTGGAGACGGTCGTCCGCCAGTTGCGCTATCTCGTGCCCCGGATGTACGCCGTGTTCTTCATCGAAGATCTTGCGTATCTGCAGCACACCGGAAAGATCAGCCGGGCACAGGTGATGCTCGGTGAAATGCTCGGAATTAAACCGTTCCTTTCGCTGGAAGAGGGCGGGCTCGTGCCGCTGGAGAAGGTGCAAACCCAGGAACAGGCGGTGGAAAAACTTGTGGAATTCGTAAGCGAATTCACCCACCTGCATCGTCTGGCGGTCGTATACAATGCTCAGGGCGGGGATAACCACGGGCAGCAGCTGTATCAACGGGTGCGGGAGGTTTTCCCCGGATGTCCGGTATCCACCATCGGTCTGGGAGCCTCAGTGGCGTCGATCTTCGGCCCCCGCTCCTCCGGATTGATCGTTTTTGATCTGCCCCCCGGCCTGCGGGAGACGCCCCAATAGGAGTGGAGACCATGACGGAGAAGATTGGATTTGTCACGGACAGCACGAGCGATATTCCGGCCGACGATGCGGCGAAATACGGGGTGGAAGTCGTCCCGGCGATGATCATGTTCGGCGGCCAGAGTTACCGCGACGGCGTGGATGTTTCCCGATCGGACCTGTACCGGCGGATGACGACTCAGCGCATCCTGCCCACGACCTCCTCGCCTTCCGTCGGCGCCTTCGAAGAGGCGTTTGAAAAAGTTCTTTCGCGCGGTGTCGAGAAGGTTTTATCCGTCCACTTGGCTTCCTCCCTGAGCGGGATCTACAACTCCGCTTCCATTGCGGCCAAACGGTTTCCCGGACGGGTTGAGGTGATGGAAACCGGCCAGGTTTCGATGGGCACCGGCTTCCTGATCCTGTCTGCGGCGGAAGCGGCCGCCAAAGGCGTCCCGATCGACGCCCTGAAAAAACTCGTGGCGGAGACGCGAAAGCGGATGCGGCTCGTGGCGCTGTTGGAAAGCCTGACGCACCTTGCGCACAGCGGCCGGATCCCCATGGTCCTTGCCGGGATCGGGAATTTCCTTCAAATCAAGGTGCTGATCTCCCTGTACGAGGGCACCGTCAACCGGATCGGGCAGGCGCGGACCCAATCCCGCGGGATCACCGCCTTGCTGGAATATGTCCGGTCCTGGGGGCCGGTGGAACGCCTGGCGGTGGCGCATGCGGACGCACGCCATGTGGCAGACGGGCTGCTCCCGCAACTCGCAGAAAGCATCCAGGGATTCAACTCCACCCTCCGCGAAAAAACCTGCATCATCGAAGTCACTCCGGCCATCGGGGTTCACATCGGCCCGGGTGCGGTCGGCGTGATCGCGATGCAGGCCCCTTCCAGCACCTGATCCCGCGCGAGGCATATCCCCGGATGGATTCACAACTGCTGTCCCGATACGTCGTCGATCGTCTGTCGGCAGCCGCGAACCGCGACGACATCATCCTCTATGTCTGCCAGCGCGGAAATATGGATTGGGGTAAAGCCAAGGCGTTCGTGGCGGATGCGGAGGAAACCCACGCCGGTTTGATCGAACGGCGGCACCTCCCGATCAATCTTACCTCTTCGATCATGGCGGCATTGTTCGGCGCGCTGGTGACAACCTACGCGGTGTTCTCGATTTTTGAGCCTCTCCTCGGCCGGCCGCTGCCCGATTTCATGTATATCCTGAACGATTTCGGAGTCCATTACGGCCTTCTGCCGGATACGCACGCCGCGGTGCAAAACCTCCAGCGCTTTGGATTACTCCCGGATTTCTGGAGAACACTGTATACTACGGGGCAGTCTTTCGGGGTGAGCCACGACCTGATTAATATCCTGTATGTGCTGGCCGGCGGATACTTTTTCTGGCCGCTCCTGCTGCTGGGTTTGGTGTCATTGATCGCCGGATGCCTGGATTTTTTCCGCAACGTGTTTCGGTTCACCGGACGATAAATTCTTCCTCGAGGAAAACCAACTTGACGGTTTCTGTAATCGAAACCCTGATGAAAATGCTCCGCAACGAAGCGGATATGGGGTATCTGGATCAATGCGTGCAGGGCGGGTTTAATAATTTTTCCTCCACTTGGAACCAGAACGCCCGGACCGAATCGGTCCCGCAGCCGCTTTTCGAACGGGTCCGGGAATGGCTGGCTTCCTATCACACGCAAGGGGCGGACATGCGGCCGGCGTCGGTGAAGTCGCTCCTGGACGAGTTGGAGGCCGCCAGGCGCGGCGGGGCTTCCGGCACCGGCCCGGGACCGGCTTCAGGCGGAAGACCGGCGGCCGCTGTTGATCCCATCCGAGAAAGCGCGATTGGAACCAATCCGCCCGGAGAGTCCCCTGCCTCCCCGCCGGCCCAGCCCCCACCGGGCGCCCCCGTCGCTCCGAGGCCGGTCGAGGCAACGCCTCTGACCCTGCGTGAATTACAGGCTCCGCTGCGGCGGCTGCTGGGCGTAGGTGACAAGAACACGGAAGCCTTCGAGCGCCTCGGCCTGCAGACGATCGGCGACCTGCTCTGGTTCTTCCCCCGCCGGTATATGGATTATTCCCTGCTCAAGCCGATCAACCGGCTCTGGTACGGCGAGACCGTCACCGTGCTCGCATCGGTTCGCGACGCTTCCACCCGCCGCACCAAGCGGGGCACCATCACCGAATTGACGGTCGCCGACGGCAGCGGATCGCTGCTGGTCACTTTCTTCAACCAGCCCTGGATTGAAACCCGGCTGCGAAAAGGCCAGCTTTTATCCCTCTCCGGAAAGATCGGCCAATATCTCGGCCGGCTGACGATGAGCATGCCGGAATGGGAATTTTTAGACAGGCAGCAGATCCGCACCGGGGGCATCGTGCCCGTCTACTCCCTCACCGCCGGAGTCAACCAGAATTTTCTGCGGCGCCACATCCACAACGCCGTCTCACGGCTTGCCACCCGCCTGCCGGATCCGCTGCCGGCCGCCGTGCTGGACGAGGGGAAATGGATGGCGCTCGGGCAGGCGCTGCAACAGATCCATTTCCCGGGCTCCTGGGAATCCCTGAAAAAAGCGAAGGACCGGCTGGGATTCGAAGAACTGCTCTACCTGCAGCTCGGAATCCTGCAGCAGCGCCGGAATTGGACTTCCGGCGAAGCCAGGGTTTATCCCGTCCCGGCGGTCCTCGACGAATTCATTGCCTCCCTGCCGTACGCCCTGACCGCGGCCCAGCAAAAAGCGGTCAAGGATATTCTGGCCGATCTCGATTCCGGCAAACCAATGAACCGCCTGCTGGAAGGGGACGTCGGTTCGGGCAAGACCATCGTCGCCCTGGCGGCCTGCCTGGTCGTCGCGCTGCAGGGCGGGCAAGCGGCGATCCTCGCCCCGACCGGCATTCTCGCCGAGCAGCATTTCGCGCTGGTGCGCCAACTGCTGGCCCGCGGAGAGAAATACCTCCGCGAGGAACAGATCGGGCTGCTGCTCGGCTCCACTCCGGAATCCGAAAAGCAGGAGATCCGCCAGAACCTCGCCTCCGGGAAGATCGCCGTGATCATCGGGACCCATGCGTTATTGGAAAGTCCGGTGGATTTCGCCAGGCTGGATCTGGCGGTGATCGACGAGCAGCACCGGTTCGGGGTCGACCAGCGGGCGGCTTTGCGCGCCAAGGGCCGCAGCCCGCACCTGTTGGTGATGACTGCCACGCCCATCCCGCGTTCGCTGGCGCTGACGATTTACGGCGATCTGGACCTTACCCTGCTGGATGAAATGCCGCCGGGCCGCAAGCCGGTCACCACCCGGATCCTGCTTCCCGGGGAGCGCGAGCGCGCCTACGCCTTCATCACCGGCCAGCTCAAGCAGGCGCGGCAGGCGTTCATCATCTGCCCGCGGATTGAAGAAAGCGAGACCAGCGAAGCGACGGCCGCCGTGGAGGAACACCGCCGGCTGCAGGAAAGCGTTTTCCCGGAATGGAAGCTGGGATTGCTGCATGGGAGAATGCGCGCCGACGAAAAGGATGATGTCATGCACCGCTTCCGGTCCGGTGAACTGCACATCCTCGTGTCCACATCGGTCGTGGAGGTCGGGGTGGACATCCCGAACGCGACGGTGATGATGGTCGAGGGCGCCAACCACTTCGGCCTCGCGCAATTGCACCAATTCCGCGGACGGGTCGGCCGCAGCGGGCACGCCTCCTATTGCATCCTGGTGGCCGACAGCGAAGACCAGGCGGAAAACGAACGCCTGAAGGCGATGGAGGAAACCCAGGACGGCTTTGTCCTGGCGGAAAAAGACCTCGCCCAGCGCGGCCCCGGCGAATTCTTCGGCACGCGGCAATCCGGATTCGCGGACGTGGACCTGGCGCGCCTCCTGGACGTGCGCCTCATCGAACAGGCCCGCAACACCGCGCAGAAAATTTTCGCGGCGGATCCGGATTTGCACGCGCCGGAGCACCGGCTGATGGCCGAACGCCTGGCCGCGCGCTGGAATCCGACCGCCGGGGAACTCTCTTAAGGGCCGGAATGAAGCGCCGCTGCCCGCTCCGAATGATCGGGGCTTTCACGACAGAGAAGGGAACCCTATGGTACGAGCCATTTTTCCCGGAACGTTTGACCCGATCCACTACGGCCACATCGATATCGCCGAACGGGCCGGCCGTTTGTTCGACGAGGTCATCATCGCCGTTTTCGACCGCCCGCTCAAGAACCTGCTGTTCAGCCCGGAAGAGCGGATTGACCTGGTAAAACAGACTTTTGACGGCCGCGGCCGGATCAAGGTGATCGGCTACCGCAGCCTGACGGTCGCGCTGTGCCAGCAGATCGACGCCCAGGTGATCGTCCGCGGGCTGCGGGTGTTTTCCGATTTCGAGCACGAATTCCGGATGGCGCTGGCCAACCACCGCCTCGCGCCGGAGATCGAAGTGGTCGCCCTGATCACCAGCGAAGAGCATTCCTTCCTCTCCTCCTCCACGGTGCGGGAGATCGCGTCCCTGGGCGGGGACATCACCAGCATGGTCCCCCGCCACGTGGCCGAGGCAGTCGTGCGCCGGTTCAAAGAACTCGGCGACGACGGTCCGCGCGTGGTGCCGTTGACCGCGCTCCGGGATTAGGCCGTTGGCCGAATTGACGGGAAACTCGCTTCGGTGTACTCTACGGTACGGTAATTGCACCCCATCCCGCAGGCGCGCCGCATCCGGCCCGCGCGTTCCGGAGGAATAGATGGACATCCTTCACCTGGTGGACCGGTTGGAGGAGCTGTTCAACAGCGGGTTTCACATCCCCCTCACCAGCGAGACGGCGGTCAACGAGGAACGATTCCTCGAGTTGATCGATCAGCTGCGCATTGCCATTCCCGAGGAAGTTAAAAAAGCTCAGCAGGTCATGACCCAGAAGGAGCGCTACCTGGCGCAGGCCCAGGAGGAGGCGCAGCGCACGGTCAATATCGCGCGCGAACGGGTCGAAAGCCTGGTCCAGCATGATTCGATCACCTCGGCCGCGGAGGGACGCGCCGAACAGATCGTCCAGCAGGCGCGCGAGGATGCCGCCAGCATCCGCAGCGAAGCGGACGAGTATGTCCTGGAATCCCTCTCCCGGTTGGAAGCCGAGATGAGTCACCTGCTGCTGCAGGTCCGCAACGGGATCGCCAAATTAAATGATGAAAAGGCAGGCGGGCAACAATAATTCCCGTTTTTCGTTTATTCGAATAATGCAAAAATCCCGGATAAGATCCGGGATTTTTTCTGTAAAGAGATCGTCATGCCCGCGTGATCGTAGCGGGCATCCAAGGTTTTCCTTAATGTAGTTGGGTAAAATCAGATGGTGTCATGGATTCCCGCTGAGAGCACCCTCGCTTCGCATACATTCCCACTCAAGAACCAGATTCGAGTGGGAATGCTTCGCGAGGGCAGGCGCGGGAATGCCAATCTTACTTTGTCTTTGGAAGTTATTTCCTCCCGAACCGCCGGGCCAGCAGATCCATCGGCAGATGGATCATCGTCGGGCGGCCGTGCGGACAGGTGCGCGGCGAGGCGCACCCCTCCAGCGCGCGGACCAGCGCCGCCTGTTCCTGCGGCCCGAGCGCCTGACCCGCCTTCACGGCGGCGCGTTTGCAGATCCGCGCGACGAGCCGTGCCTCCGCCTCCGCGGCCAGCGGCGTTTCATCCTCCTCGAAATCCTCGACCACCGCCCGCAGCGCCTCCTCCGGACGGAGCGCGCCGAGGAGCTGCGGCACTGAACGGACTTGGAACGAAGCGCCGCCGAACGGCTCCACATCGAAGCCGATATGCCGCAGCAACTCAAGCTGATCGTTCAATGCCGAAGCTTGCAAGGCGGGGAGTTCGACAATCTCGGGCGCCAGCAGCCGCTGGGAGACATGCGCCCCCGCTTCTTCCCGCCGCATCGCCTCGAACAGGACCCGCTCATGTGCGGCATGCTGGTCGATCAGATACAGCCCGTCTGGACCTTCCGCGACCAGATACGCTGAGCCAATCTGCCCAACCGGCCGCAACAAGGGAATCTCCCCCGCCGGGAGAACCGGCGCTCCGCCGGCGGATGAGCCCGCGAGATCCGCCCCGGCCGGATTGGGCGCGTGATCGAGCATCCAATCCGGGCCGGTTTCCGGTCCGCTGGCGGCCGCCCACGTCCGCGCCGGCCACGGCGCCGCGGCCGGTATGCCTGTGGGACCCGCGCCCTGGAGCAGCGCCTGGCGCACCGCGCGCTGGACCGCCGAGAACACCGTATCCGGCGAACGGAATCTCACTTCGGCCTTCGCCGGATGCACGTTGACATCAACATCTTCGGGCGGCATCTCGATGAAGATGGCGCCGAACGGATACCGGCCGACCATAAGCAGCGTGTGATATGCCTGAACCACGGCCGTGGTCAGCGCCGGATCGGCGATCGACCGCCCGTTGACGAACAACAGGATATCCCTGCGGTTGGAGCGCGAGAGATCGGTCGGGCTGACGTATCCACCCACCCGCACCGGTCCCTCCAATTCGGCCGCCGACAAGTCGATCATCCGCCGGGCTGCATCCACCCCGAATACGGCCGCCAGCACCTCGCGCCGCTCGCCGCTGCCGGTCGCAGAAAACGATTCGCGCCCGTCCTGGACCAGGCGGAAACGGACTCCCGGGTATGCCAGTGCGTACCGCGCCGCAAGCGCCTCAATCAGACGGCGTTCGGTCGCCGGGCTTTTAAGAAATTTGCGGCGCGCGGGCACATTGAAAAAAAGATCCTCGACCGTCACGACCGTCCCCTGCGGCGCGCCGACCGGGGTGGGTTTTCCGGTGCGGCCGTTTTCCGCCTTCAGGCGCATGCCGCTGCTCTCCGCACGGCTGCGGCTGGTCAGCTGCACCCGGGCGACCGCCGCGATCGAAGCCAGGGCTTCGCCCCGAAACCCGAGGGTGTGGATCGAATCCAATTCTTCAATGGTGTTCAGCTTGCTGGTGGCATGCCGGGCGAGCGCAAGGGAGATCTCATCCGGCGCGATCCCGTCGCCGTCGTCGGCGACGACGATCTTGAGGTTTCCGCCCTCCACCGTCTCGATCGAGACGGTTCGTGCACCGGCGTCCAGGGCGTTTTCCAGGAGTTCCTTGACCACCGACGCGGGCCGTTCCACCACCTCGCCGGCGGCGATTTGCGAGGCGAGCTGCGGCGGCAGGACATGAATTCCCGTCGTCATTCGCCGAATTCTAGGTCGAAGTCGGTTTGATCGGTGAAGGTTTCGGTGGGGACGATTTCGATCTCGCCGAAGAGGTCGGATTGGCGCGCGATGACCTGGCGCCGTTTGACCAGTTCGAGCATCGCCAGAAAGGCCACCACGACTTCAATCCGCGTTTGGACATCGCGCATCAGACGCTGGAAAACGGCCCGCCCTTCGCTGCGGATGTTCGTGACGATTTTTCGGATCTGGTCGCGGATGGTCACTTTGGGTGCGGAGACCATCGAGCCGAGCGGGGGAGGTTCGGGACGCACGGTTAACACCAATTCCGCAGCCTTCTTCAGCGCGCTGAGCGAAATCCGGCTCCAATCCAGACGCGGAGGGACTTTGGGAGGAGCCGCCGTGCGCAGGAAGGTGCGCAAGCCGTCGGCATCGCGTTTGTGCAGAAGCTGGGAAACTTCCTTGAACAATTTGTACAACCGGAGTTGCCGGGCCAGCGCCTCACCCGGATCCTCCTCGCCCGCTTCGCGTTCCGGCGGCCGGGGCAACAGCGCCTCGCTTTTAATCTGCAGCAGGCGCGAGGCAATGACGATGAAAGACGCCGCCACGTCCATTCTCCGCTCTTCCATCGTATGCAAGGCGGCCAGGAATTGGTCGGTCACCTGGGCCAGCGCGACGCGGGTGATGTCGAGCTCCGCGCGCTCTATTAAATGCAGGAGCAGATCCAGCGGACCTTCGAAAACAGGGAGTTGTACTGTGTACGCAGAGGCTTGCATGCAATCATCCGGATGAACCGCTCGGATTTCCCGGAAACGGATGTCTGAGTGAGGATTATACTTCACTCGATCCGCATTTCCCCGAGGCGGAGTGAATTATTATTGTCTGTCATTGCGAGCGACCCCTTCGTTGCACTCAGGGCAGGCTCCGGGAGCGAAGCAATCTCCCCCTTTTCGAAAATCGGAGATTGCTTCGTCGCTTCGCCCCTCGCAATGACAGACGCTCCCACAGCGCCCTCCAGCGGTGATATACTCGACCCAAATCGGAGGATGACATGCCCGATCAGCCGACGGAAATAACCGCCCGGTGGAAGGGCGGACTCGGGTTCGAAGCCGTGAATGCGCAGGGCGTCTCCGTTAAGATGGATTCCCCCACGGAAAATCCGCACCTCACGCCGATGGAACTGGTACTCATGGCGCTGGCCGGATGCACGGGGATGGACGCGGCCGACATCCTGCGCAAGAAACGCCAGGAAGTGGACTCCATGGAAATCCGGGTGCGCGGCACGCGCGCCGAAGATCACCCTCGGGTGTATGTCGGGATTGAATTAGAATACACCGTATCCGGCTCGAACCTGAGCGCGGAAGCAATCGCGCGCTCGATTGAACTCTCCATGACCAAATATTGCTCGGTGGGCGCCATGCTCGCCCCGTCGGTTCCCATTAAAACCTCATTTCGAATCGTCGCGGGCGGGGAAAAAACGCCATGAGCGAAGTCCGTCTGGATTGGCTGCGGGGAAAAACCTTTGTCGGCACCGACAGCACCCGCCATTCGATCGTATTATCCTCCTCCGATGAATTCAACGGCACCGGCATAAAGCCGTCGGATCTGCTCCTGCTGGGGCTGGCTTCCTGCGCCTCGGTGGATGTGGTCGAAATATTAACCAAGAAGCGCCAGCCGCCGGAGGCAATGGAAGTCCGGGTGGAAGGGATCCAGGACCCGGATCCCCCCTGGACATTCCGCAAGATCCGCATGCATTTTCTGTTTCGGGGACCGCAGCTCCAGACGCAGGCGGTTGAGCAGGCCATCCATCTGGCGGTGGAAAAATACTGCTCGGTGGCCGCGACCATCCGCGCCACCGCCGAGATCGCCACATCTTTTGAAATTCAACCCCCGCCCGCTCAAGCGGCGGTGTAAAAAGGGGCGGAAGCCCGCCGGCATCCATCCCGTCAGGAGATCGCATTCATGAGTGAACCCATCCACGTCACCGACGCCGAGTTTCAAGCCAAGGTACTCCAATCCCCCCTGCCCGTCATTGTCGATTTCTGGGCGACTTGGTGTTCCCCCTGCCGTGCGATCGCCCCGACGCTGGAGCGGATCGCCGTCGAGCACGACGGTCACCTCACGGTGGTGAAAGTGGATGTGGATGAGAATCCCGCCTACGCCCAGCAGTTCGGCGTGCAGGGGATTCCCACCCTGCTCATGGTCCACCAGGGGAAGGAAGTAAGCCGGGTCGTCGGCGCGCTGCCCGAAGCCAAGCTCAAGGACGCGGTGGTGGATTTCCTTTATAAGGTGGAGACTCAGGCCGGCGGACTTGCCTCCGGCAAGAGCTCATGATAGAATAATTACGGCTTTTTCGGCGGTTATTGTTTCAGAAAAGTGGGCAACCCCCACTTTTCTTTGTCTCTGGCAGGGGTTTCCCCCTCCATGGAGTGGATTGGCATTATGAGAAACGAGTTTGCGCTCGCCTTCAACGAAGTGCTGGAGCACTACGGGCTCCCGCGCGAAGCCGTCGTGGAGGTCGTCCAGGCGGCGATGGTCAACGCTTACCGGAAGGCCGTCAACGCGTCCACCGCCCAACAGGTGGAGGCGAACGTGGATCTGACCAAAGGCACGATCCAGATCCTGGCCGAGAAGGAAATCGTTGAATCCGTCGCCGACGAACGCACCGAGGTCACGCTGGTGGATGCACGCAAGGTTAATCCTAAAGCGGAGCTGGGGGAGCTGATCCTGGTCGACAGCACTCCGGAGGATTTCGGTCGGATCGCCACGCAGGCGGCCAAGCAGCAGATCCATCAGAAGCTGCGCGACGCCGAGCGGGAAAAGCAGTTCGATGAATGGTCCGCGCGCAAGGGTGAGATCGTCCACGGCACCGTGCAGTCGGTCGGGCCGACGGGCATCACCGTCAGCCTCGGCCGCGCGGAAGCCGCGCTTCCCAAACGCGAGCAGCTGCCCACCGAACGCTACAAGCCGCGCGACCGAATTCGCGCGGTGCTGATGGACGTCAGCAAGACCAGCCGCGGCCCACAGATCATCCTTTCGCGGTCGGACCGCAACATGCTCCGCCGCCTGCTCGAGGCCGAAGTCCCGGAGATTTACCAGGGGATGGTGGAGATCAAGGGCATCGCCCGCGAGCCGGGGCTGCGCTCCAAGGTCGCCGTCGCGGCGATGCAGCCGAACCTCGACCCGGTCGGGGCGTGCGTCGGCATGCGCGGCGGCCGGATCCAGGCCATCGTCCGCGAACTGCACGACGAGAAGATCGACGTGATCGAATGGAATCCGGACCCGGCCTCCTTCATCGCCAAGGCGCTCAGCCCGGCGCGCGTGTCGGGGGTTTACCTCGACGACGATCCGGTGCGCGGGCGCACGGCGCTGGTCGTGGTCTCGGAAGACCAGCTGAGCCTGGCGATCGGGCGCGAAGGGGTGAACGCGCGCCTGGCGGCCAAACTCACCGGCTGGCGGGTGGACATCAAGAGCGTGGCCGAATCCGCGGCGGACGCCATGCAGAAGCTCGGCAAGGAAGAGATCCTCGCGCCGTTTGTGGAAGCCCAGACGGCGATGATCGAGCAGGTGCAGTCCGCGCTGGCGCGCAAAGCGGAGGGCAAGCCGCTGCCTCCGGAAGATTACAGCACCATGAACCAGTTCGTCACCAGCGTGGAGAAGATCCTCGCCGAACAACGCGAGGGGCGCCGCAAAGCGCAAACCCGCCGCCTTGCGGAAATCCGAAAGAACCTTCCGCCATCGGCGTACGTGCGGACCCTCGACTCGATCGAACTGCCGGAAGGCTTGGGTCCGGCGCTGATCGCCGCGGGCCTCGAATCGGTCGGGCAGACATACGAACGCGCGATGCTGGATCCGGATTCGCTCCTCTCACTTCCGGAAGCAGGCGCGCGGAATTTCGAAAAATTAAAAGAGACGCTCGAGAACGTCATCCTCGACCTGCGGGCGGATGAGAAGGCGGAAGCGGAACAGGCCGCCGCCGAGAAGGCCCAGGAAGCCGCTGCCGCCGGCGAGGCGCCGCAAGCCGCGGGCGAAGCCGCTCCCGAGGCGGCCGTCGAGGGCGCGGTAACGGCTGAAGCCGGCACGGAAGCCGCGGCGGGGGAAGCGGGAGCCGCCGTGCCGGTCGCCGCCGGTGAAGAGGAAGAGGAATCGGAAGACGAAGAGGAAGAAAAAGGCGCGAAGAAGAAAAAGAAAGGCAAGGCCAAGGCGGTCGTGGAATTCAATCCCGAAACCGGCTTGACCGTCGCCCGGCGCAAACGCAAACCCGGCCGGTCCAAGGATTTGTTGACCGGCGGCCTGGAAGAAGACTGACGATCCCGGAGCTTCCGAACAGCGTGGAACGGTTTTGCAGGCAACGGCGATGAGCCAGAAGAAAACGGCTCCACCCAAGCATATCCCGCAGCGGATGTGCATCGGTTGCCGTGAAGCGCTTGCCAAACGGTCGCTCGTGCGGGTGGTCCGCGGTCCGGACGGAATCCGGATCGACCCGGGCGGAAAGGCCTCCGGGCGCGGAGCTTACATCCACGACCGGCGGGCATGCTGGGAAAAAGCGCTTAGCGGCGCGCTGGCCCAGGCGTTGAAATCCGAGATTGCCCAAGCCGACCGGGATGCACTGGAGAATCACATGCGCCGGTTGGATCCCGGCGGAGAACAGAACCCCGAACCCGCGCCATCGGCCGGAGGAACGGCATGAACTAATTCGGCCGCGGACTACCCCCTGTCGACGACGCCGGGGAGATCGGTGATGGATGGAGGTGCACGATGAGCACTGAGGCACGTAAGATTGTGGAAATCCCCCAAACGTTGACAGTCCGCGCTCTGGCCGAGCGCATTCAAGCCAGCCCGATCGACTTGATCAAACAACTGATGGCCAACGGGGTGATGGCCAATATCAACCAGCAGATCGATTTCGACACCGCGGCGATCATCATCCACGAAATGGGCTTCGACGCCGAACCGGAAAAACAGGTCGAAGAAGCCAAACCCGAAGCGGTGGAAGCGGCGCCGGCCTGGCGCCAGGCCCTCGACAAGGAAGACCAAAAACTCCTCACGCCCCGCCCGCCGGTGGTTACCATCCTCGGGCACGTGGACCACGGCAAAACCTCGCTCCTGGACGCGATCCGTTCCACCGATGTCGCCTCGGCGGAAGCCGGCGGGATCACGCAGCGGATCGGTGCCTACCAGGTCACCCACAACAACCGGCAGATCACTTTTCTCGATACGCCCGGCCATGCCGCGTTCACCGCCATGCGCGCGCGCGGCGCTCAGGCGACGGATATCGTGATCCTGGTCGTGGCCGCCGACGATGGCGTGATGCCGCAGACGCGGGAAGCGCTGGCCCACGCCCGGGCCGCGCGGGTGCCGATCGTCGTCGCCCTGAATAAAGTCGACAAACCCAACGCCAATCCCGACAAAGTCAAGCACCAGCTTTCCGAAGTCGGGCTCGTTCCCGACGACTTTGGCGGCGATACGCTGGTGGTCCCGGTGTCCGCCAAAAAGCGGACCGGGGTGGACGACCTGCTGGAAGCGGTGATTCTGACCGCGGATAATACGAAGATCCTTGCCAACCCGGCCGGCAAAGTGATCGGCAGCATCATCGAAGCCCAACTCGACAAAGCCAAGGGGCCGATCGCCTCGCTGCTTATCCAAAACGGGACCCTTCATCTCGGGGATACCCTGGTGGCCGGCCAGGCCCACGGCAAGATCCGCGCGATGTATGATTTCCACGGCGCGCCGATCGAGCAAGCCGGGCCTTCCACGCCGGTTTCGATCCTCGGGCTGTCGGATCTGCCGCAGGCGGGCGACCTGATCGAAGTGCTGCCGAGCGAAAGGGAAGCGCGCACGCTTACGGCGGAACGGAAATTGGCGGCCAAGACCGCCGCCCAGGGACCGCACAAACCGGTCAGTTTGGAGGACGTTTTCGCGAAATTCCAGGCCGGCGAGGTCAAGGAACTGAAGCTGATTATCAAGGCGGACGGACAGGGTTCGCTCGAGCCGATCATCAACTCCCTCACCGGCCTCTGCACGGAAGCGCTCAAGGTCAACATCCTTTACGCCGAAACCGGGAACATCACCGAGAACGACGTCATGCTGGCTTCCGCGAGCAGTGCGATCGTCGTCGGCTTCTCGGTTCAGCAAGACACATCCGCCCAGCACGCGGCTGAAACCGAGGGTGTCTCGGTGCGGTTGTACGATGTGATCTACCGCCTGACCGAGGACGTCGATAAAGCCCTCAAGGGCATGCTCGAACCGGAGAAGAAGACGGTCATCACCGGCCATGCCGAAGTCCGGGCGGTGTTCAACATTTCCAAGATCGGTAAAATCGCCGGTTGCATCATGCGCGAAGGGGAAGCCAAGCGGAATTCGAAGGTCCGCGTCATCCGGTCGGGCAAGACCATCTTCGAAGGCGACGTCAGCTCCCTGCGCCACGAAAAGGAAGACGTGCGCGAGGTGCGCCAGGGGTTCGAATGCGGCGTGGGCGTGCGGGATTTTCACGAGCTGGCGGTCGGCGACGTGCTGGAATTCTTCGTCCTGCAGGAGGCGTGACCCGTGCCCAGTACCGCGCGCGCGCTTCGGCTGGGGGAAAGGATCCGCACTGAACTGGCGGGGATCCTTCTGCGCGAATCCTCCGATCCGCGCTTTGCGATGATCACCGTCACCGAAGTCCGGGTGGACCGCGAATTTTCGACGGCCAATGTTTTCGTCTCGGCCGTCGATTGCGACGAAGCCCGCCGGGCCGAGATCCTGCAGGGGCTCGAAGGCGCCAAGGGATTTCTGCGCAGCGCGCTCGCCTCACGCATTGCGCTGCGCACCTTCCCGGCGCTCCGCTTTCATTGGGACGTCATCCCCGACCGCGCGGAACACATCGAAAGCCTGATCGACAAACTCACGGGAAAGTAAATCCACAGCCGCGGAGGCGCTTGCACCGCGGCTGACCGGAATGTTGCATGGATACCGACACCCTCCTCCAAGCCAAAGCGTTGATATCCCGCAGCCGGGCCGCGCTGGTGCTGACCCATCAGCGTCCGGACGGCGACGCGATCGGATCGATGCTTGGCCTGACCCACATGCTGCGCGCCGCGGGAAAAAAGGCCCATCCCGTCCTGGCCGAAGGCATGAGTTCGGTCTTCCGCTACCTTCCCGGATCCGGAGAGGTGCGCGCCGAAATTCCCGGCGCCTATGACCTCACCGTGCTGGTCGATTGCGCCGACCGGGAACGGATCAGCCTCCCCGAATCCGCGTCCGCCCCGCCGATCGACATCATGATCGATCATCACATCACCAATGCCCGCTTCGGAAAAATCAATCTGGTGGAACCCGCCGCGGCATCCACCGCCGAATACCTCGCCGATCTGGCGGAGGGCCTTGGCCTTGCGATCACGCGCGAGGCGGCGGCCTGCCTGATGGCGGGCGTGGTCACCGACACCCTCGGGTTCCGCACCCCCAACACCGGAATTCATACGCTCGAGGTGGCGCAAGCGCTTATCCGCGCCGGGGCGTCCCTTCCGGAAACGGTCGAGCGCAGCCTGCACCGAAGGTCGTTCGCTGCCGTGCGCTATTGGGGTGCCGGCCTGTCGCGCCTTGGGCGCGACGGGGGAATCGTGTGGACGAGCCTGACCCTCGCCGACCGCGCCGCCGCCGGATATCCCGGGCGTGACGACGCCGATCTGGTAAACATTCTCTCCTCGATCGACGGCCACGAGGCGGCCTTGATGTTCATCGAGCAGGACGATGGAAAAATCAAAATCAGCTGGCGCGTCGTGGCCGGTTTGGATGTGACGCCGCTCGCGATTTCCTACGGCGGGGGCGGCCACCCGGCGGCGTCCGGCGCGCAGGTGGCCGGCGCTCTGGATGAAGTGATGGAGGAGGTGCTTAAGCGCACCAAGGATTGGCTGGCCGGCGCGCATGCCGCAAGAAAACCGCCATCCAATGGAGAAAATCCAGAGGGGCGATAGGTATATAATTCGCGTCTTCCGGGATTCTTCAAATCCTAATCCGGAAATCGGTAGACTGCGCAGTATGGCGCGGTTCCACCCCAGCCCCGGGATCCCGGGCCGGGCTTGGAACAAAAACGGTAGAACGGTAATTACTAAAGGGGAGACTTCTCGAATAGGGAGGATGCATATGCCAAAACCCGGCCTGCTTGTTATTGATAAACCCACCGGCCCAACGTCGCATGACATCGTCAATATCGTCCGCCGCGGAACGCAAATCCGGAAGGTGGGCCACACCGGCACGCTCGATCCGTATGCTTCCGGCGTGCTGCTGATCCTGCTCGGATCCGTCACGCGTCTGGCCGAATACCTTCTGGAAGTGGATAAAGAATACCTCGCCACGATCCGGTTCGGCACGGCCACCTCGACTTTCGACGCCGCGGGACGGGTCACCGCCACCCGCCCGTTCACCTTCCGCGAAGAAAGCCTCGAGGCGAAATTGGCGACCTTCGTCGGCGAACGCCTGCAGGTTCCGCCGGTGTATTCGGCGATTAAAATCGGGGGCCGCAAGGCCTACGACATGGCGCGGGCCGGCGAAGAGATCGAGATGGCGCCGCGCAAAGTCCATATCTACGAGCTTGCCCTCCTGCGCTGGGAAAGCCCCAACGCCGTGGTCCGGGTGCGCTGCTCGCGCGGGACGTACATCCGCTCGATCGCGCACGATATCGGCGAGGCGATGGGCTCGCATGCGCATCTGGTCTCCCTGCGCCGGATCCGCCTCGGGCCGTTTTCCGTCGAACGGGCGACCCCGGTTGAGGAATTGAAACGCCGCTTCCTGGAGGGCACCTGGGAGAAGGCCGCGATGCCGGCCAGCGCGGTTTTGGAGGGCTGGGAAACGGTCCAGCTCACCGCCGAGGATGCCGAGAAGATCCGCAACGGGATCGCGGTTCCCTCGCCGCAGGGCTCCGCCGGCCGCGCCCGGGCGATCGCGCCCGACGGCGAACTTCTGGCGGTTCTGGAAGCCGACCCGGTTGCCGGAACGTGGCAGCCGAAAAAAGTTTTCATCGACCTGTAGCATTCGATGCAAACCATCGACTCGCTCGAACACGCCGCACTGCGGGGGGTGTATCTCGCCATCGGATCCTTCGACGGGCTGCACCGCGGGCATCGCCATCTGCTCGAGACGATGACCCAGGCCGCGCAGGAAGACGGCGCCCCGGCCGTCGCCTTAACCTTCTTCCCGCATCCGCGGATCGTCCTCGGGCAGCCGTCCTCGCCGCCTTTCCGCTACCTTATCCCGTTGGAAGAGCGCCTGCGCCTGCTGGGCGAGTTCCCGCTGGATGCCGTGATCGTCCAATCCTTCACGCCTGAATTTTCGCGGACCGCCGCCGCGGATTTTCTCTCCCTCCTAAAAACCCGCCTCGGCCTGCGGTCACTCTGGTGCGGACCGAATTTCTCGCTCGGAAAGGGGCGCGAAGGGAACGTCGCTTATCTCACGGAAAAAAGCGTCGGAATGGGTTTTTCCTTGTATGTGGTTCCCCCGCTTACCGACTCCGCCGGTCCGATTGCTTCCAGCCGGATCCGCCAGGCGCTGGCCGCCGGCAACGTCATCGGGGCCGCCGAACTGCTCGGGCGGCAGTTTGCCGTTTCCGGAACGGTCGTCCACGGCATGGGGCGCGGACGCACGCTCGGGTTCCCGACCGCCAACCTCGACCTTTGGCCGGAACTGGCGGTTCCCGCCCACGGCATCTATGCCGGATGGGTGTACCTTGCCGGACGGCGTTTTGCCGGAGCCACCAGTATCGGCATTCGCCCGACGTTCGAAAACGGGACGGCGCATGCGGCCACGGTGGAGACTCACCTGCTGGATTTCGACGGCGATATTTACGGAGCGACCCTGCAAGTGAAGTTCGTCGCCCGGCTTCGTCCGGAGATTCGTTTCCCGAATACGGACGCGCTCCGCCAACAGATGATGAAAGATGTCGCCCAAATACGCCTCATCCTGCAGGAGGAATCGTGAGCGAACCTTCCCGGCGGGTGTATCTGCTGCGGGCGCGGGATCTTTCCCCCGAGACGATCGCGGTCGCGTTCGCTAAAACCTCCCGCTCCCCGGAACCGTTCGACCAGACCGCGGCCGAACTCAGCGACAACCGGAGCGCCCAATTCCACGAAAAATGGGTTGTCGGGTACGGCCATTCCTCGGTCGCCGAGCACGCCGTCCTGCATATCGCCGCGGAAAACGTTTCGCGCCTGGCGATCGAGTGCATTGAATCGAACCGGCTGGCTTCCTTTACCGAAAAAAGCACGCGATACCAGAAATGGTCGAGCGGCGCTTTCGTCGTCCCCCCGGAAATCGCCGGGAGCGCGACTGAAAAAACATTCCGCGGCGCCTGCGAACTCCTGCTCGGGGCTTATCAGCAAGCGCTGGATGCCGTGGGCGCCCTGGCCCGCCGGCGGTTCCCGCGCCTGGAAGGTGAAAGCGACGCGCGCTGGGAAGGCCGGATCCGCTCAGGCTATGTCGACGTCTGCCGCTACCTGCTGCCGGCGGCGGTCGTGGCGAACGTGGGGATCACGATCAACGCGCGCGCGCTCGAGCACGCTTTGCGAAAAATGCTTTCCCATCCCTTGATGGAAGTGCGTGCGATCGGCGCGGAGATCAAGCGCGCCGCGCTGGCCGAAGTGCCGACCCTCGTGAAGTATGCCGAGGAAAACGCCTACCTGCGGGATACGCCCGAGCGCTTCCGCGAGGCTTCCGGCGGATTGGGGAACACCGGCGGGGATGCGGAGAAGGCGCCGCGCGGTTGGATGAAGCTTGTCCGGACCGAGCCGGACGCGGAGGATCTCGCCCTGGCAGCCGCGGGAGTCCGGTTTGGCGGGTGGGGATTCTCGGAATCCCTCGCCCGCATCCGTGGCGCATCCGCCGAACAAAAACGCAGCCTGGCCGACGCCCTGCTGGGATCGCTGGAAGATCACGACATACCCCTGCGCGAACTGGAATATGTCAATTACACGTTCGAATCCATCATGGACCAGGGGGCATATTTTGAAGTTAAGCGCCACCGCATGAGCAGTCAGACTCCCGGGCCGCTGACCTGCGACCTCGGGTACCTGACCCCACGCTGGGTGGATGAAGCCGGCTTCCGCGGCGAATATGATGCCGCGATGCGGCAGGCGGCCGACGCTTACCGGATGATCCGCAGAGAACACGGGCCGGAGATCGCCGCCTACCTAGTCCCCAACGGCTTCCTGCGGCGGCTGGTGCTGGGGATGAATCTGCGCGAAGCGTTTCACTTCTGCCGTTTGCGGTCCTCGGAAAGCGCGCATGCCGCAGTCCGGGTGCTTGCGTTGCAGGCCGCGGAACAGATCCGCTCCGCGCATCCGTTGCTGGGGGGGTATCTGAAGATGGACGAAGGATGGGATTGGAGGAAGCTGGAGGAGGATTTTTTTTCTTACGGTGTAAATCATTCCGAGCCCTGAGCCGAAGGCAATGGGCGAGGAATCGGCCTCTTAATTGGCCAACGAAATTCTTGCTGGGAGAGTTACCGATCCCTCGCCCTGAAAAACAGGGTTAAGGGACGACACTTTAAAAGGAGACCTTATGTCCAAACAATATTCCGCACCGCCCGCTATGACGATCGATCCCAAAAAGCGCTACACCGCAGTATTCCAGACCGACCTTGGCAATTTCGAAGTGGAGTTGTTCGCCGCGCAGGCCCCGAAGACCGTCAACAATTTCATTTTCCTGGCGCGCGATGGATTCTATGACGGCACCACTTTTCACCGCGTGATCCGTGGTTTCATGGCCCAGGGCGGCGACCCGACCGGTACCGGCCGCGGCGGCCCGGGATACAAATTCGCCGACGAATTTCACCCGTCTCTGCGGCATAGCGCATCCGGAATGCTTTCGATGGCCAACGCCGGTCCCGGTACCAACGGCAGCCAGTTTTTCATCACCTTCGGGCCCACCCCGCATCTGGACAACCGCCACACGGTCTTCGGCCGGGTAAGCGCCGGGTTGGAACTAGTGTTAAAGATCCCGGAACGGGATCCCGACCGCGCGGCTCAGCCGGGTTTGGCGATCCGCAAGCTGGAGATACGCGAAGGGTAAGGGGTTTCGTCATGCCGGCGCGTTCGCAGCCGGCATCCAGTATTGCTCGTCATGCCCGCAAGTACTAAGCGGGCATCCAGGTCTTTGTTTTAGGAGTATGGTTATGTCTGAGTACGTCGTGGATTCCCGCTAAGAGCCCGCGGGAATGACGATCAAAACAGTCCGTCATCCCGCCGCGTTTGCAGCCGGCATCCATGACGTCTATTCTACTTAACCCCGTAGGGCCGTTCTTCGGAACGGCCCTACGCTTATTCAATCGGAACAATAAAACCTAGGCGGGTTTTTTTCGTTCGTCGATGTACTTCACCGCTTCTCCGACCGTGAGGATTTTCTGCGCATCCTCATCGGAGATTTCCGCGCCGAATTTCTCTTCAAAGGCCATGATCAATTCGACCAGATCGAGAGAATCGGCTCCGAGATCTTCGCGGAAACGGGCTTCCTTGGTGACCTTCGAGGGGTCGACCGCCAGGAGTTCCACGATAATGCCTTGAACCAAATCCGAGGTGGTTTCTGCCATCGAGAGTTCCTCCTTCAAAGATGCTTTCTGAGCCGCAACCCATTTCCCTGCGGACCCGTCGGAGCAGACCAATTGTACGTGTCCGCCGCGACACCGTCAAGTCCGGCATTGACACCCCTCAAGCGTGCTGGTACCATGCCGATTATCCGTTTAGAAAACACCCGAACATGAAAAAAGTTGCGCCGAGCGCATCCCGCAAGGCGGATCACATCCGCATAAACCTGGAGAAAAACGTCCAATCCGGCGTGTCCAACGGATTGGAAAAATACCGGTTTCCCCACCAGGCTCTCCCGGAAATCAACCTCGCGGATGTGGTCACCCAGACTTTGATTTTCGGACGAAAGTTGAGCGCGCCGGTTCTAATCTCCTCCATGACCGGCGGAACGAAAGCAGCCGGCACCATCAATCGGGCACTGGCCAGGGCGGCACAATCCGCCGGAGTCGCCATGGGGCTCGGCTCGCTGCGGCCGGCGATCGAATCCCCCGCTCTGGTTTCCTCCTACCGCGTCCGGGATGTGGCACCGGACATCCTGCTGCTTTCGAACCTCGGCGCCATCCAATTGAATTACGGCTACTCGCTTGACGAATGCCGGCGGGCGGTCGAGCTGGTGGAAGCCGATGCGCTGATCCTGCATCTGAATTCGCTGCAGGAAGCGCTCCAGCCGGAAGGCAACACCGAATTCGCCGGACTGCTGCAGAAAATCGAATCGATCTGCCGCTCGCTCTCCGTTCCGGTGGTGGTGAAGGAAGTCGGCTGGGGGATCGGCGGCGAGACGGCGCGCCGGTTGGCGATGGCCGGAGTGGCCGCGATCGATGTGGCTGGCGCCGGTGGGACTTCCTGGTCGCAAGTCGAGAAGCACCGCGCCCGCAACCGCGACCAGGCCCGGCTGGCGGCGCTCTTTGTAAATTGGGGGCTTTCGACGGCGGATGCGCTTGCGGAATGCCGCCGGGCGGTGCCCGATCTGCCCTTGATCGCCTCGGGCGGGATCCGCAACGGATTGGAGATCGCCAAGTGCATCGCGCTCGGCGCCGGCCTGGCCGGGATCGCCGGTCCGCTGCTTCCGGCGGCCGTGAAGGGCCCGCGCGCCGTGGAAGCGGAACTGGACCGCTGGATCCGCGAGCTGCGGGTGACGATGTTCGCCGCTGGCGCGCGCGACCTTTCCGAACTGCGGGATCTGCCGCTCCAAAAATCATGAATCCCTCGTCTCCTAAACCCACCATCGACGAGATGCTGATGGAGCTCGACGCCGGGCTGCATCATTCCGTGGACAGACTCAAAGCCACCCATAATGGTTTATGGAACATGGCCACGTACGCCATGGGTTGGAGCGGGGATGGAGCCGGTCCCGAGACGACCGGCAAACGAATCCGCCCCCTGCTCTGCCTGTTGGTGTGCGGAGGGTGCGGCGCGGATTGGCGGGCCGCGCTCCCGGCGGCCGGCGCGGTCGAGCTGATCCACTCCTTTTCCCTGATCCATGACGATATCCAGGACGGCGACTCCACCCGGCGCGGCCGTCCGACAGTCTGGAAACTGCACGGTTCCGCCCAGGCGATTAACGTCGGGGATGCGATCTTCACGCTTGCGTATTCCGTGTTGGCGGAATCAAAATCCGATTCCGCCGCCGAATGGCTGCGGATCCTCTCCGGCACCTGCCTGCGGCTGACGTATGGGCAATTCCTGGATCTGACATACGAGGACGCGCAAGGGATCACTTTGGGCGAGTATCAGGAAATGATCGAAGGCAAAACCGCCGCACTGGTGGAGGCCGCCTGCCGGCTGGGCGCGGTCAGCGCCGGCGCATCCGCCGGGCGGCAGGACGGGTTCGCCCGCTTTGGCCGCGCGCTGGGCCTTGCCTTTCAGATTCAGGATGATTATCTGGGCGTTTGGGGCGATCCGAACGTGACCGGCAAAACCAACGCCAGCGACCTGCTCGCGCGCAAGAAGAGTCTTCCGATTCTCTACGGGCTTGAGCGGTCCGAAAAATTCCGATCGCTGCTCGCCGCCGAGTTTTCTCCGGCCGGCATCCCGCCGCTCCTGGCGGAGCTCGAGGCCTGCGGCGCGCGGGAGCACACGCTGGCGTTATCCAGCGACTGGGTCGACCAGGCATTTGAATCGTTAAGCGCCGCACAGCCGCTGGGTGAGTTTAAACCGGCGCTGGAATCCCTCGCCCGGGCGCTGTTGGAACGACAGAAGTAAGTTCGTTATTCCCGCGCGTTCCTGACGGGATACGAGAGCGTCATCCCGCGCCTGCCCTCGCGGAGCATTCCCACTCGTATCTGATTTTTGAGTGGGAATGGCGGCGAAGCGAGAGTGTACTAAGCGGGAATCCATTACCTCCTCAATTATTACCAAACCCCACGAAGGAAAACCCCCGGATGCCGGCTAAAAACACCCCGGCAGGACGAACTTGACTACTCGGCAGGCGCGGGCATGACGGACTGTTTTGATCGTCATCCCCGCGGGCTCTTAGCGGGGATCCAGGGCGGACGCAGACATCACTTTACTCAACCAAGAATAGATCGCTGGATGCCCGCTTAGTACCCGCGGGCATGACGAGCAAGGCTGGATGCCGGCTTAATCCACCCTCGCTCCGTATCGTCGATCGCCGGTCTTCATACAAACAATTGAAACACTTGGTTTCCCAGCAGCCTCCCGCGGGGCGTCAGCCGCAGGGCTTCCCCGTTCCGGGTCCATTCCAGCAATCCAGCGGCGATGGCGGAATCGATCTCCTTGCGGAAACGGTCGCCATAATCCACGCCAAACTGGATCCGGTACACTTCACGATCCACTCCGGTTTCGGTCAGGCGCAGGCCAAGCCACATCGTCTCGCGCCACTCGTCTTCGCGTGTACGGAGCACGCTGCGGGAAGCGGCGGGTGTCAGTGGAAAGCGGCGGGATTTCCCGGTCCGGATGCGGTCGATATATTTTTCAACCGAACAGATATTGGCATACCGTTTTCCCGCGGCGCAGCCGTGCGCGCCGGCGCCGAACCCGAGATACGGCCGGTTCAGCCAATACCGCAGATTGTGCCGGCAGGCGTAGGCGGGAAGGGCCGAAGCGCGGGGACCGCCGGACGCGGCGCCCGCGGCATCCCGCGCCCAGTTCGATATCTCGTAATGACGATACCCCGCCGCCGCAAGCATTTCCTCCGCGCGTTCGAACATATCCGCCGCCAAGTCATCCTCCGGGGCCGGGAGCGCACCGCGCCGGATCGCGCGCGCAAGATCGGTCCCGCGCTCGAGCGTAAGTGCATACAACGAAAGATGTTCCGGGCCGAGCGCGAGAGCCCGTTTGAGCGTTTGGGTCCAGGCCGCCTCGGTCTGCCCGGGCAATCCGTATATAAAATCCAGGCTGATATTGGTAAATCCGGCGCGGCGCGCATCGTGGAAGGTTCGTTCCGCTTCGGCATACGTGTGGATCCGCCCGAGCATGCGCAACTCACCCCCGCCCGCCGATTGCACACCGAGACTGAGCCGGTTTACCCCGGCCTCGCGGAAGGCTTTCAACCGGGCGTGGTCCACCGTCCCGGGATTGGCTTCGAGTGAAATCTCCGCGTGCGGATCGAGCCGGAACGATTTCCGGATGCGATCCAAAACCCGGCCGGCCTGCCCCGGTTCGAGCAGCGAAGGTGTCCCGCCCCCGAAAAACACACTGTCGGCGGATGGGTTTCCACCCGCGCTGCCGGTCCATTCGATCTCACGCAGCAGCGCCCGGATATACGCGGGAATCCGGTTCAGCTTCCCCTCCGTCGAGAAGAAGTCGCAATACCGGCAGCGCCGCAGGCAGAAGGGAATATGGAGGTATAAACCGAAGTTTTCAGTTTCCATGGTGAAAAACCATGATACATCCATCCGGGCAAATTAAGGCTTTATCGAAAACTCGAAAAAGGCGTGGAAAAACAGCAGTTCGCATATAATCATACTTCAGCGGGAATAATGGCTTGGGGCGTTCGCCTTCTCCGTAAGCCTTAAAACAAACCCCGCCCGTCCATTGGCGAGCTTTCAAAGAATGCGGGGAAGCCCGGCTGCGTCGCGTCGGAAAAACCGCTGAGGCATCCCCAAGCAGTAAATGCACCATTCCCCGCGTTTGGGGGGAAAGAAATGTGACATCCTCCCGGCCGTGTGGATACTCGGTATGTGCCTGTAATCCAGCAATCCGGCGGTTGCATGAAATCCGGAAGGAGGCCGTAAAGGTGTGACAGCTGTCCGTACCGTCCCTGTCCGCCGCTTAGTCGAACCGGTGCGAACTTTACCGGGCTCCCACCCCCGGCTGGGTGACCCTGGCCGGCGGCCGCCGGTTCGGCCGCGTCTGAATCCGGCCCTGATCCTCCTTCAGGCATCTCTCCTCTGCGCCGGCTTTTCCCTCGTCAATCCAATTTCATTCGTCCATGCCAATGCCGCCGCCCGCACGGTGCGCGTCGGCATTTATCAGAACGAGCCGAAGATCTTCATGGATGAGAGCGGTCATCCCTCGGGATTTTTTATTGATATCCTGGAGGAAATCGGCGCAGCGGAGGAATGGACTCTGGTTTATGAGCCCTGCCAGTGGGTAGATTGCCTTGCCGAACTGGAAGCGGGCCGGATCGACCTGATGCCGGATGTGGCTTTTTCAACGGAACGGGATCAGGTTTACGATTTTCACAATACACCGGTTTTGGGTAGCTGGTCACAGGTTTATTCCCATTCCAGTGCACAAGTTACCGGATACAACGATCTGGCGGGGAAACGAGTGGCCGTCCTCGAAGGATCCATCCAACAAACGGTGTTTGAGCTTTACATGGCCGGATTCGGATACGAATTTACGATCGTGACGACGGATTCGCTCGAGGAAGCCTTTCAAATGGCGGCGGACGGCACGGCGGATGCGGCGATCGCCAATAATTTCTTCGGAGATTATTTTTATCGGGAGTTCGGCCTGGTCAAGACACCGATCGTTTTCGATCCGGCGATGCTTTTCTTTGCGACGGCTCAGGGGCGCAATCCGGAACTCCTCCAGGCGATAGACCGGCGGCTGGACGGGTGGATCGACGAATCCAATTCGCCCTATTACGCCATCCTGGGCCGCTGGATTTACCGAGCCCCTGCTCCGGTTTACCGTGTGCCGCAGTATGTATATTGGATCATCACCGGCATCGGCGGAATGTTCGCCTTAGCCGTCGGGATCGTGTTCCTGCTGCGCTCCCAAGTACGGACAAGGACGGAACATCTTATCCTGGCCAACCGCGCGTTGCAGGAAAGCGAAGAACGGTACCGCCTGCTGTTCAGCACCAGTAACGACGCCATTCTGCTGACGGCGCCGGACGGGCGCGTGTTCGCGGCGAATCCGGCCGCCTGCCGCGTTTTCGGGAGGACGGAGGAGGAAATCACGGCCGCCGGACGGGATGGCCTGGTGGATACGACAGATCCGCGGCTGGCCGTCGCGCTCAAAGAACGCGCCCGGATGGGCGCTTATCACGGCGAACTCACCCTGCTGCGGAAGGATGGCGTGAAATTCTTCGGCGAAGTCTCCACCGCCCTTTTCCAGGATGAAAAGGGAAAACCACGGAGCAGCATGATCATCCGCGACATCACCGACCGGAAGGAGTCGGAACAGCGGTTGCTGGAAAGCGAACGCAAATACCGCGAACTGGTCGAGCACGCCAACAGCATTATTTTACGGTGGACGCGCGACGGAAGGATCACCTTCCTCAACGAGTTCGGGCAGCGATTCTTTGGGTATTCCGCCGGCGAGATCATCGGCCAGCCGGTCATTGGCACAATCGTCCCCTCGGCCGAAAGCGACGGGCGCGACCTCCGCCACCTCATGGATCAAATCCAATCCGATCCGCTGACCTTCGAACAGAATATCAACGAAAATATTCGCCGGGACGGGAAGCGGGTCTGGATCGCATGGACCAACCGGATCGTGAAGGATTCGCAAGGCCGGGTCACGGAGATCCTGAGCATCGGGACGGACATCACGGAGCGCAAACGGGCGGATGAAGCCATCCGGCTGTTGAACGCCACCCTGGAACAACGGGTGGCTGATCGGACGGTGGAACTGGCCGTCGCAAAAGACAGGGCTGAAGCAGCCGACCGCCTAAAATCCGCGTTTCTGGCCACCATGTCCCACGAATTGCGCACGCCCCTCAACTCGATCATCGGATTCACCGGGATCATCCTCCAGGGACTGGCCGGACCGCTGACCGCGGAACAGCACAAACAGCTCGGAATGGTGCGCGACAGCGCCCGCCACCTGCTGGCGCTGATCAACGACGTGCTCGATATTTCCAAGATCGAAGCCGGCCAATTGGAGATGAATTCCGAACCGTTCAACCTGCGCGCATCCATCGAAAAGGCCGCGGCCCTCGTGAAACCGCTGGCGGAGAAGAAGGGACTGACGCTCCAGGTCCGGCTGGCGCCGGAGATCGGCGCCTTTGTCAGCGATTCTCGGCGGGTCGAACAGGTGCTGATCAACCTTTTAAACAACGCGGTTAAATTCACAGAGAAGGGCGGGATAACGCTCACCGCGGGAATCCTGCCGTACCCGTATCATGCGCCGCAATCGGCTTTGACCGTCTCGGTCGCCGACACCGGGATCGGGATCAAACCAGAGGAATTGGAGAAGTTATTCGTGCCGTTTCACCAAATCGATTCCGGCCTGACGCGCGAGCACGAAGGCACCGGATTGGGCTTGGCCATCTGCCGTCGGTTGGCGGAACTCCTGGGCGGGGAAATCCGCGCGGAAAGCGAATTTGGCAAGGGTAGCGTTTTCACACTCTATTTGCCCCTCAAGGAGCCGGGGGAACCATGACAAATACAATCCTGCTGATCGAGGACAACGAACAAAACCGCTACCTCGCCACATTTCTGCTGGAAAAAAACGGGCACACCGTCCTCTCGGCTTGCGACGGGCCGAACGGCATCGAACAGGCGGGGTGCATCCTTCCGCAGCTGATACTGCTGGATATCCAACTCCCCTCCATGGACGGTTACGCCGTCGCCCGCACGCTTCGAAAAAATCCGGCGCTGAAAAATACCCCGATCGTCGCGGTCACCTCCTATGCCATGCCGGGCGACCGGGAAAAGACGATCGCGGCCGGATGCAACGGGTACATTGAAAAACCGATTAATCCGGATACGTTCGTGGCGGAGATCGAGCGGTATCTGGCCGGGTTTCGAAGGGAGACATCCCCATGACCAAGAAACGGGTTTTGATCGCGGACGACAAGGAAGAAAGCCGTTACCTTCTGCGCGCCATGCTGCAGAGTCAGGGGTACGAAGTGGAAGAAGCCGTCCACGGCGCCGAGGCGCTTGTCAAAGCGCGCCAGAATCCGCCGGTATTGATGATATCCGACCTATTGATGCCCGTCATGGATGGTTATACGCTCCTGCGGTATTGGAAATCCGATCCAAAGCTCAAGACGGTCCCCTTCATCGTGTACACCGCCACCTACACCGACGCGAAAGACGAACGCCTCGCATTCAATTTAGGCGCGGACGATTTCATCCTTAAGCCCACCGAACCAGGCCCCTTCCTTGCGCGCATCCGGAATGTGCTGGACATCGCCGAACAGGGCAAGCTCGCACCTTCCCGCGAGCCCAGCCCCGAAAAAGAAGGCGTGGCAAAGGAATACAGCGAGGTCTTGATTCGCAAGCTGGAGGAAAAAGCGCTCGAACTGGAGCAAGCCAACCGCGCCCTCCAAGGGGATAATGCCGAGCGCAAGCGGGCGGAGGAGGCATTGATACAGAGCGAAGGCCACCTGCGCTCCGTGGTACAAACGGCCGGGGATGCCATCATCACGGTGGATTCAGAGGATAAAATCTGCCTGTGGAACGACGCCGCGGAAACCTTGTTCGGGTACAAATCCGCAGAAATTCTCGGTCAATCGCTGATGAAAGTGATTCCTGAGCGCTTCCGCAGCAATTTTCAAAAAAGCCCAAAACGACCGGCCGTAACCGGGCAATTAATCATCGGCCAGCATCCGGTGGAAGCCGCCGGATTGCACCGGGACGGAACCGAATTTCCGGTGGAAATCACCATTTCCACCTGGAAAGTAAAAGAAGGCGCCTTCTCCACGGCGATCATCCGCGATATTACGGAACGCAAACGGTCGGAGGAGGCGCTTCGCAGTTCACAGGCCATGCTGCAAACCGTGCTGAATTCGATCCCTTCCTCGGTATTTTGGAAAGACCGCAATTCCATCTTCCTCGGCGCCAACCGGTCCTGGCTGGAGTCGGTCGGACTGAAATCCGCCAAGGAGGTAATCGGCAAGACCGACTACGACCTTCCATGGGAGAAGCACCAGGCGGATGCCTTCCGGGAATACGATAAGAAAGTGATGGACTCAGGCACTGCCGAATATGACATCGTCGAATCGTTCCGCCAGTTGGATGGGGCCATCGCGTGGGCAAAAACCAACAAAGTTCCGCTGCGCGACGGGCAGGGCAAGGTCATCGGCATCCTCGGCACCTATGAAAATATCACCGAACGCAAGCAGGCGGAGGAAGCGCTCCGGAAAAGCGAAGCCCAGCTTGCGAATGCCGCCGTCATTGCGCGGTTGGGTCCGTGGGAATACGACGTGGCCAGGGACGAGTTTCTCTTCAACGACCAGTTTTATGCGGTGTTAAAAACGAACGCCGCCGAGATGGGCGGGTATGCAATGTCTTCCGCGGAATACGCGAAGCGGTTCGTGCATCCGGACGACGGGCACATGGTGGGCGAAGAAACCCGCAAGGCGATCGAGGCGTCCGATCCCCAGTTCAGCCGGACGGTGGAACATCGCGTCTTCTTCGCCGACGGGACAACCGGTTTTATATCCGTCCGCTTCTTCATCGTAAAGGATGACCAGGGAAAGACTGTAAAAACATACGGGGTGAATCAGGATATCACGGAACGCAAGCGCGCGGAGGAAGAGATCCGGAAGCGACTGCGGGAACTGGAAGGGATGAACCGGGTTTCGACAATCCTGCGCACCATGCCGACCCTCATCCAGATGCTTCCGCACCTCCTGGAGGAAACTCTGACCGCGGTGGAGAGCGACACGGGTGCGATCTGGCTGTTCGACTCCGCCGCCGGCGTGCTGCACCGGGAGGTCGCCCGCGGATGGATGGACACGGCGGAAAACGCCGAGTGCAAACCCGGCGAGGGATTCCCCGCCGCCGCTTTCACTTCCGGCCAACTCCATCGCTCCGACGAATTCGTCCGCGACCCCGAATTACGGATAACGCGCCGCGATTCCATTCCCGGCGGATGGGGAGGAGTTTCCATCCCGATCCGGTCCGAACAGGAGATCATCGGCGTAATGTGCGTCGCCATGCCGCTCCCCCGCAAGGTCACCGGGGAGGAAGCCAACCTGCTGGTCATCCTCTCGGACTTGGCCGGAACGGCGATTCAGCGCACCCGCCTGAACGAGCAGACCAGGACTCAACTGGAGCACCTCAGCGCCCTCCACGCCATCGATACCGCCATCACGGCCAGCATGAACCTTGAAGTCACCATGAGTTACTTTCTCGATCAGGTGCTGAGCCAGCTGCGGGTGGATGCCGCCGCGGTTTTGCTAAACAATCCGCGCATGATGATCCTGGAGTATTTTTCCGGACGCGGTTTCCGCGGAAAAGGAATTACCGCCACGCGCCTACGGTTCGGCGAAGGACACGCCGGCCGGGCCGCGCTCGAACGCCGCCTGATCCATGTCGCCATCACATCGCACGATCCGATGTCCAAACCGGAACGGATCGCCGGCGAAGGGTTTGCCGCCCATACCTCCGTACCGCTGATCGCCAAGGGGCAGGTCAAGGGAATCCTGGAACTGTTCCAGCGGGCTCCGTTTACCCCAAAGGAGGACTGGCTCGCTTTCCTGAACACCCTCGCCGGCCAGGCGGCGATCGCCATCGACAATGCCACGCTCTTTTCGGATCTGCAAAGCGCCAACCTACAACTCGGCCGGGCATACGATTCCACGCTCGAAGGTTGGTCCCGCGCCATGGACCTGCGCGACAAGGAAACCGAAGGCCACAGCCAGCGGGTTACCGAGACCGCGCTGCTCCTGGCAAAATCCATGGGGCTTTCCGAAGCGGAATTGGTGCACATCCGCCGCGGCGCGCTGCTCCATGATCTGGGGAAACTGGGCATACCGGATTCGATCCTGAACAAACCCGACCGTCTGACGGACGAGGAAATGGAACTCATGCGCCGGCATCCGGCGCTGGCCTATGAATTGCTCATGCCGATCGAATTCCTGCGTCCCGCGCTCGACATCCCATATTGCCACCACGAGCGCTGGGACGGCTCCGGGTATCCGCGCGGCCTGAAAGCCGATGAAATTCCCCTTTCGGCGCGGGTATTCGCCGTGTCGGATGTATTCGACGCGCTGACGTCGGACCGCCCCTACCGCGCGGCTTGGCCGAAAGACAAGGCGATGGAATACATCCGCGAGCGGGCCGGCAAGGAATTCGATCCCCGGGTGGTGGAGGCGTTTTTACGAATGCCGTAGCGGCTGCGACACCACCGTTCAAAGCCGTTCGCACAGGGATTGATTACCGGCGCGGGCACGGTTTTTTTCGGTAAGGAAATGGGCGCTGATATATATATTCATTGCTTTCGGGGCGGCGAGCCGGCGGGGCTGCCGTGGCAGGCATTGCTGCTCCTGTTTCCGGTTCAAACCGGCGAGTCAACGCCGGAATTCTGGCGGATCCGATATGACGCCCAGAATTCCTGCGACTTCTCCGTTTCGTCGCTCCCGGCCAACGACGCCCTGGTGGAATCGCTCTGCATCCACCGCCCATGCGGCGACGAACGGCTGTGGCAGGCGCTCTTCACCCTGCTGCGGATGGGAAACGTCGTGTTAATTATTCCGGATGGCTCGCCGCCGATAGTTGCGGATGAGGCCGTCATCGCCCATCTCCCGCCCGGCATGGTGGATTCCCTTGGCCGGCCACGCTGCGTCCATTCCGGGCGCGAGATCAAACAGGCGGCTCAAAACACACTCTAACCATCCATCCGGGTAATCACGACCAACCCGGCCGCCGGAATCCCATTTTCCCTCCCGAACAGGCCGTTCGAGGATCCGCTCCACACCCGACACCGGATGGGTATTCTTCCCACGGGTCTTTGAGGCGGCGCATGGATTTCTTGATTACCCCCGCACTTTGTATTAAACTAGCGTGTCATGCGATTTCCGATCCTGGCCGTCTCGGTTTTATCGATTTTCGCATCCGCCGCCTCCCTTCAAGCGGACCAGGTTCTGCGCATCGATTCGCCGGCAGCCGATGAAACCGTGTCCGGGATGGTGGAGATCCGGGGCTCGGCCGCCGCGCCCGGGATGATGCGCTTTCGGGTTGAATTCGGCTACGACCCGGATCCAACCGGAACCTGGTTTCTGATCTCTGAAGGAACGGAAGCGGTGCCGGATGGACGGCTTGCCGTTTGGGATACGACCTCCATCCGCGAGGGGGATTACGCGCTCCGGCTCGCCGCATATTTCACCAACGGCTCGATGCAGGAGGTGATGACGCGCGGGGTTCGGGTGCGCCGCGAGGTCCCGCCCGCGGCCACGTCCGCGGCTGAAGCCGTAACTCCGGCCGCGCCGGATCCGGGCGCTAATGCCCGGGCGGCAGCCGCTTTTCCCGCACCCACCGCGGAATTTGGCACGGGACCGGCCCTGTCCGTTGGCGCCACATCACAGCATGGAATCGCATTCCTGGCGGGCGCAGCCCTGACCGTTGCGGGATTTGGATTGTTTTGGGTGCGCACCCGCTGGCTATGGTGGAAGCGCCGCCTGTTCATACGCAAGGTTCGGAAAGAGAAGCGGTAATAAAAAGAAATCCACGGAGGGCACAGAGGGGCACGGAGAATTAATGAAGGAAACCATCCGTGATACTCCGTGTTCTCCGTGGATGAAATCAGTAACAAAAACGCACGGCAGTCAGAAATTGCAAAGTGAGAGAATCATGGACGACATTTTTCTGATCGTCGGGCTGGGAAATCCCGGCCGCCAGTACGCCCAAACCCGCCACAATATCGGGTTTCGCATCGCCGACAAGCTGGCGGAAACGCTGGGGATTCGCTTCAGCCGCCAGCAAAACAACGCGTTTGTCGCCTCGGGCGCGCGGAACGGTTCGAAACTGGTCCTGGCAAAACCGCAAACCTTCATGAACCTGAGCGGCCAGTCCGTCTCCGGCTTGGTCCGGTTCTTTAAAGTCCCGCCTGCCAACCTGCTGGTTTGCTGCGACGACATCGACCTGCCGATGGGCACGATCCGCATGCGCGCCTCCGGCGGATCGGCCGGACAGCGGGGCATGCAATCGATCCTCGAAGCGCTCGGCACCAAGGACGTGCCCCGTCTCCGGTTCGGGGTCGGCCGCCCGCCGGGCAGAATGGATGCGGCGGATCACGTCCTGCGGAATTTCGATGCCGCCGATGAGGAGATCGTACCCATCATCGTCGATAAGGCCGTCCAGGCCGCGTTGACGTTCGTCGACAACGGCATGGCGGAAGCGATGAACCGCTTCAATGCCTCCCTTGCGGATTCTTCGGCGAGCAGGGAACCGGAGCCGAACGACAAGGGATAACCCAGTCGATGGACCTTTCCCGCTGGCTTCCCCTCTTTCAGGAAGATCCGAGCTACCACGACCTGCTCGCGGCGCTTGGCTCCACGACCGCGCCGCCCGCCGGAAGCTCGATCTCCCTCTCCCTGCTGCGCGCCGCGCGCCCTGCGCTGCTCGCCAGCCTCGCGCACGGCCTCTCCCGGCCGATCGTGGTGCTGACCGCGCGCGCCGAACGGGCCCTGGCCCTGCGCGACGAGATTGCCGCCTGGGATCCGCGGGTGGAACCGCTCATCTTCTCCGAGCCGACCCCGGTTTTTTATGAACCCTCCCCCTGGGGGCCGCGCACCATCCGCGAGCGGATTACCGCGCTGGCCGGGCTGACCGCCGCCTCTGAAACCGGACGGCCCGAGCGCCCGAAGATCGTGATCGCATCCGCCCACGCACTGATCACGCCCACCCTGCCGCCGCCGAGTTTCCGGTCCGCCGAGCGCCTCTATCGAACGGGCGATTCCGCTTCGCCGGAAAAACTCTCCCGCGAATGGGTTAACCTCGGCTACCGCCCGGAAAGCCTGGTCGTCGAACCCGGGCAGTTCAGCCGGCGCGGCGGGATAGCCGACCTCTGGCCGCCGTCCGATTCCCTCCCGACCCGGATCGAGTTCTTCGGCGATCAGATCGAAACACTGCGCCGGTTCGATCCTTCCACCCAGCGCACCACTTCCAAAGCAGAGACCCTCCGGATCACTCCGGCGCGCGAACTCCTCGCGCAGGATCTTGCGCGGATCGGCCGGCTTCCCGCGCAGGACGGACTGCGCCCGGATTTTCCGTTCGAATATTGGATCCCCTCGGCCTACCCGCCGGCGGGGCTTCTGGATTATCTTCCGCCGGGCGGGATCGTCGCGCTGGAGGAATGGAACGAACTCGGCGACGCGGTTGCGGACCTCGAAGAGCACGCGCTGCTCCTGCGGCGCGAGGCGGAGGAGAGCGCCGGCCTCGCGGCGGATTCTCCGCGGGCGCATCTGACCTGGGACGATATCCGCGAATCGCTGGAGAGCCGCACCGCGCTGCACCTGGGCGCGGGGGAAGCGGAGAGCATCCCGGTCCCGGTGGGCGGGAGCTATGGACCGGCGCCGCACTTCGGCGGAATTTTGAAAACGTTTGTTGAGCAGGCGCATCTTCTGCGGCAGGAAAAGCGCCGCGTGGTCGTAATCTCGCGCCAGGCCGACCGGCTGCTCGAAGTATGGAACGAGCAGCGGCCGGGCGACGGCCCGATCCTGGTGCCCTCCGGCGCGCCTGTCCCGCCGCCCGCGGAATCCGATGTGTTGTTCGTCCACGGATCGCTGCAGGAGGGGTTTTCCTTCCGCCGGTTCAGCCTGCTGACTGACAACGAGATCTTCGGCTGGATCCGGCCCGAACCGCGCCGCCGCCCGACCACGAAAGCGCTCCCGCCGGAAAGCGCCTATGCCGACCTGAAACCGGGCGACTTCGTGGTGCACATCGAATTCGGGATCGGCCTGTTCAACGGGCTGGTGCGGCGGACGGTCGACGGGCTGGACCGCGAATACCTGCAGGTGGAGTTCGGCGACGGCGGACAGGTTTACGTCCCGATCCATCAGGTGGACCGGCTGACGCGGTACATCGGCGCCGACGACAGACCGCCGACGCTTTCCCGCCTTGGATCGCAGGAATGGACGGCAACCCGTGAACGCGCCCGGCGCGCCGCGCTCGACGTCGCCCGCGACATGCTGGCGCTGTATGCCCAGCGGGAAGCCGCCCAAGGACGGGCCTTCTCCGCGGACACCCCCTGGCAGCGCGAATTGGAAACCTCCTTCCCCCACATCGAGACTGAAGACCAATTGCGCGCGATCGACGAAGTCAAACAGGATATGCAGCGCCCGCGGCCGATGGACCGCCTGATCTGCGGCGATGTCGGCTACGGGAAAACCGAGGTTGCGCTGCGCGCCGCGTTCAAGGCGGTGATGGACGGCGTGCAGGTGGCGGTGCTCGTACCCACCACCGTCCTGGCCCAGCAGCACTTTCAGACTTTCTCCCAGCGTCTGGCGGCATTCCCGGTGCGGGTGGAGATGCTCTCCCGATTCCGGACGCCGGCCGAGCAGGCCCGGATCCTTGCGTTGCTGGCGGACGGCAAGCTGGACATCCTGATCGGCACCCACCGCCTGATCCAGCGCGACGTCGCCTTCCCCAACCTCGGCCTGGTGGTGATCGACGAAGAGCAGCGCTTCGGCGTGGCGCACAAGGAGCACCTGAAGAAACTGCGCACCGAGGTGGACGTGCTCACCCTGACCGCGACGCCGATCCCGCGCACGCTCTACCTTTCGCTGGCCGGCGTGCGCGACATCTCCACCATCAACACCCCGCCCGAGGAACGGATGCCGATCGTCACGCGGGTCGGGCCGTATGATGAGAAGCAGGTGCGCCAGGCGATCCTGCGCGAGATCGAGCGCGGCGGGCAGGTGTTCTACCTCCACAACCGGGTGGAGACGATCCGGCCGGTGCGGGAAAAACTGGCCGCGCTTGTTCCGGAGGCGCGGATCCGCATCGGGCACGGGCAGATGCCCGAGCACGAGCTCGAGCAGACCATGGACGCGTTCGTCCGGCGCGAAGTGGATGTGCTCCTGTGCACGTCGATCATCGAATCCGGGCTCGACATCCCGAACGCCAACACCCTGATCATCGACCGGGCGGATACCTTCGGGCTGGCCCAGCTCTATCAGCTGCGCGGCCGGGTTGGGCGCGGCCCGGTGCGCGCCTACGCCTACTTCTTCACCGACCGCCGCCACCGCCCCACCCCGGAAGCCTACGAACGCCTGCAGGCGCTGGCGGAGCAAACCGAACTGGGGGGAGGATACGCGATCGCGATGCGCGATCTGGAAATCCGCGGCGCCGGTGAAATTCTCGGGACCCGCCAGAGCGGCCACATCGCGGCGATCGGGTTTTACCTGTACACCCGGCTGCTTTCGCAGGCGGTGAGGCGCCTGCGCGCCGAACGGGATGGAAAAACGCCGGAGATAGACAGCCTGCCCCCGAGCGTGGACCTGCCGCTGGCTGCCGCGCTGCCGGAAGAATACGTTCCGGACCGCGACCTGCGCCTCCGACTCTACCGGCGGATGGCCGAAATTGGGTCGCAGGAGGAATTGGCGGCCCTGCGAAAGGAACTCGAGGACAGGTTCGGGGAACTGCCGGAGGCGGCCGAGAATTTGCTGTATCAATTGCGGGTGAAGATCCTCGCCCAGCGGGCGGGTGTCGACGCCGTGGCGATGGAAGGCGGCGTGCTGACGGTCGGGGTCATCCTCGGCGAGGAAGCCCGCGCCATGGAGCTCCATCCCCGGGCGCGTTACAGCAAGGGCCGGTTGTACATCCCGGCTGGAAGCGACCCGGCAGGATGGAGGCCGGAGTTGGAGAAACTTCTGGAAACACTCGCCTCCAGGCGCCAACGCTGATCGGCGAGCAGGCGTCGTCCGCCCTGGCGGCAGGGGGATGACCGTCCGCCCGTATAGCCCTCTTCAAGTTATTCTTATCCAAGGATGTCCTTTATAATTCAGAAGGATATACACCCGCGAAGGGGAAGGGCGCGGATTTGCCACCTGCCTTGTCCTTACGCCAATCGGGGAATTGAAGATGCCATCGGAAAAGTCTTCCGTCCGCCGCAAACCGGCTTCCAAACCGCAGCCATCCATCTTGCAGCTATTGCCGGACGGCATAATCCGGCTGGACGCGGCCGGCCGGATAAAAGAAATCAATCCTGCGGCGCGGAAAATGACGGGGTTGACGGAGCGCAAGGCTTTGGGGAAATCCATCCGGGCCGTGTTCCCGGCGTGGGAGGAATGGAATGCCCGGTTGAACTCCTGTAAAAATGATGCCGTCGTCCATTCGCCGAACTGGCCGGATGGCACCCTCGAAATACTCCGGCTTCGCCTGGCTCCCGTCCGGGGAAAAAGCGCGGGCAGCATCCTTTACCTGAGGGATTTGTCGGAGAGCATCCGGATGGAGCAGGATCACAAACGCGCGCTGGAACTCCTGCTGGAAAAGAACACCAGCATTCAGACATTAAGCGCGTCGCTCCGGGAGCAGGCCATCCGGGACCCGATCACCGGCCTGTACAACCGCTGCTACATGGAAGAATCGCTGAAGCACGAACTGGCCCGGGCGGCCCGTTCCAAAACCCCCATCAGCGTCCTGCGGATCCGGCTCGATCAATTTCAAAAAGCCGGAGAGGTATACGGGGATAAGGCCGGCATCGAAATTTTAAAGATCATGGGGTCGCTCGTCTACCGCTACATCCGGCGCGGGGACCTTGCCAGCCGGCTTGGCGGCGAAGATTTTCTGGTGGTAATGCCCGGCGCTTCGCCGTCCATCGCCGAACCGCGCGCCGAGCGGCTGCGCCTGGCGTTTCATGATTCGATTCTAAATTATCTCGGATCGAAGATTGAATGCGCCTTTTCCTGCGGGCTGGCTTCGTATCCGGCGCAGGGCGTGACGGCCGACGCATTGCTCCAGGCCGCCGAGCAGTCGCTTCAGGATGCGATCACGGCGGGCGGCAACCGGGTCATCACCAGCGCCTGATTTGCGGTTTTATTACCGGAGTTGATTCATTTCATGGTGGCTGCTTGGGTGTGCCGAAGTTCGTTGAGTAATAAGTACGCGGATTTTCGCGGATGTGGTAATAATTTTTCCGTGTTTTCTAAAAGGGGTTTTCCGCGAAATCCGTGGAATCCGCGTTCCGGTTTCTCCAGGTTGAGCCGTTACCGCCGCAGGCGGCTAGATCGCCTCTTGCGCGACTTTCTCGCCGAACGACAGCAGCGCCTTCACCATTTTTTCGTCGCGGCCTTCGGCGTATACGCGCAGGACCGGCTCGGTCCCCGAAGGGCGGATCAGCAACCAGGATTCATCCTCCAGCAGATATTTCACCCCGTCCAGCGTTTGGATCTTGCCTACCTTCACGCCGCCCAGCATGGCAGGGGGAGTTTCGACCAGCTTCTTGGTGATATCCACTTTGGAAACCGGGTGGACCAAGCGCAGATCCCGGCGTTGATACAAAGCCGGACCCACTTCGCGTAAAAGATCCGCGACCAAGGCGTCCAGCGGTTCCCGGTACACCGCCACCATCTCGATCAGCAGCAATCCGAACAGCACGCCGTCGCCTTCGGGGATATGCCCGCGGAAGCTCATGCCGCCGGATTCCTCGCCGCCGATCAGCACGTCGCCCTTGAGCATATGGTCGGCGATGTAATTGAATCCGACCGGCGTCTCGAGGACTTCCAGCCCGTACTTGGCGGCCAGCCGGTTGATCATCTGGGTTGTGGAAACGGTCTTGACCACCTTCCCGCGCCAGCCGCGTTTTTCCACCAGGTAGCGCAGCGCCAGGGCCATGATCCGGTGCGGATCGACAAATTGGCCGCGCCCGTCCATCGCCCCGGAACGGTCGCCGTCGCCGTCGGTCGCCACCCCCAACTCGCCGTGGCCGGCGGCGATCGCGCCCGCCAGCGCCCCCAGATTGCATGCGATCGGCTCGGGGTGGACGCCGCCGAAACCGGGGTTCATCTCCCCGCGCACTTCGAATACCTCGCAGCCCGTGCCCTGCAGGATGGTTTTGATCTGCCCGCGCCCGGAGCCGTACATGGAATCCACGACGACCCGCGGCGGTTTGGACGCGATCGCATCGAAGTTGATCAGCTTGCGAAGATGTTCATGGTAGGCCGGGATGGGATTGAAGCGCCGGATCTTTTTGGATTCGGTCGCCTGATCGAAATCCATCAGGTTCGGGCCGCGGCCGCGGGCTTCGTTGTCGGAAAGGTAGATCTCCACCCGGCGGCATTGCTCGGGGAGCGCCGATCCCCCGTACGACGATTTTAATTTAATGCCGTTGTAGCGGGGCGCGTTGTGCGACGCGGTGATCATTACGCCGCCCATCGCCTTGAGATGATGGACCATGAAGGAGATCGCCGGAGTCGGCGCATCGGCCTGCGCCAGGTGCACTATGTACCCGTTGGCGGCCAGCACGCGCGCCACTTCCCCCGCGTACCGGTCGGAAAGGAACCGGGTGTCGAAGCCGACCACCATCTCCTTCTTCGCGCCCCCTTCCGAATGGGCGGGAATCCGGTTCCAATCCGGTGAGGCGGCCGCGTCGGCGATGGCCTGGGCCACCAGCCGAAGGTTGGTGAAGGTGAAGGTGTCCGAGATGACGGCGCGCCAGCCGTCGGTCCCAAAATGGATCGTCATAAATGGAGATCTCCCTTGGCGGCCGCCCGCAGGATGCGCGGGCAAGGCCGATTGGTTTTTTCGTTCCGCAGAATCCTATTCCGGCCCGTCTGCCTTACATCGCGGCGGCGAATTCCGGCCGGATTTTCGCCGTACCGCGGATCCCCCGGATCGCCTGCGGTTGAAACACGATCATCATGAAAGCCTCATCCGGGACTTCATCAAATTCGCACCGAATCCCGTACTTCGAGGCTTTCTCGAATCCGAATTTCGGATAATAGCCGGGGTGGCCGACCACAACGACGAAGGGAACGCCCGCCGCGCGAAGTTCCCCCAATCCCGCCTTGGTTAATGCGGTTCCGACCCCCTGCCGCTGCCGTTCCGGCGCAACCGCCAGCGGCGCGAGCCCCATTCCGTTGACCGTGGTCTGAGCGTTTTCTATCCAGACCGGGGTGAAGAGGACGTGCCCTATGACGATTCCTTTGTCCTCGGCGACCAGCGAGATTCCCTCGGGGCAGTTGATGCGCAGCAGATCGACGGCCTTCGGCTCCGCATCCTGTCCGAAGGCGCGGAAATTCACGTCGTACACGGCTTTTTCGTCACCCGGGAGCTCTCGGCGGATTTTTACCGGCATGGAATGCGACTCGATCTCCGCGGAATTTTCCGCTTACGAAGCGTTCTTCCGGCGCGGCGGGTCATTATACCTAAAAGGCGCCGCGTCCGAGCGATCGGTTATCCGGGGTGGATTGCTTTGGCGGCTTCCTGCGCGGAATCAGCCGGGGGGAGGCCGTCGAGAAGGACCTGCCGGGCGGCTTTGGAAAATACCGGGCCGGCGAAGACCAGAATCTCATCATCTGGGAACGGGAGCGATGCCTCCGAAATGGACAAGGCAAAATCCCGCCGCGTGCCCGCATCCCATTGTTCCATCGCCGGACGGACGGGCGGCAGAACTCCCTGCGCCTCCGACCATTCGGCCAGGAACGCCGGATCCGACAGCCAGGACATGAGATCCCCCGCCATTTTCTGGCGGGCTGGATCGGCCGTGGCGATTGCCCAGGACCAGCCGGTGGATAACGAGAAGGCTTCCCCCTCCGGTGTCGGCAAATGCCCGAGGAAGTAGTCGCTGGCCTTGGAGACGATCGAATAAAGGGTGACGCTGGAATCGCCGACGCTCTCGATCGCCAGGAACGCGCTCTCAAAAGACTCAAGCTGCAGGCTGCGCGGATTGAGCACCCCGCTCTCCTGCATCGCCTGGAGCCAGCTTAGCGCCTGGGCAAGCGGTTCCGGCTCGATTCGGGTATCCGCGATGGATAGGAGCGGCGTGCCGCCGGCGGCGTAATACCCGAAGAACAGGAACAGGGCCCGCGAATCCGCAAGGGGCGCAAACATCGGGCTGATCCGGTCGCTGGTGTCGGCCCAGCGCCGGGGAGTGGGGAATGGCATGAGAGTCCCGGCCATGACGATGGCATCTCCCGCAAACGGAAGACCAAACTTCCGACCATTCACGGTAACCATGGACTGGGCGTATGCGAAGTAGGAATCCCATGCGTCCGCCGGAAATACTCCGTCCAACGGATGGATCAGTTCCTTGATTGCGGCCGCGTGCAGGTTGGATTGATCCAGCGCAACCACATCCGGTGATGCACCTGGAGCGGCCGCAGACGCCGCGGCCAGCGAATCACGAAGGCCCCCGGCGCCGTTGGCCGCCTTTACCCGGATCACGACCTTGGTTCCCGGATGGAGGGCCTCATATGCGTCGATCCGCTGGTTGAGGAGTTCGCCGGCCGGGGATTGGCTGTCTGAGCGGAAAGCCGGCGGAATCCAAACGGTAAGCGCGGAGAGGTCGGCGGTCGGCTCCGGGGTCGGCGATTCCACCGGCAGGGGCGTGACCACAGCCGTATCGCCGTGGACGGCAGTTCCTGTCCCCAGCACAGATTGACACGCCGCCGCGCCGGCCATGACGGCCATCAGCACTACCCAAGAGTACATTAGGTTTAAAACCCGCCGAGGATCGCGCATGGATTCTCCTGAATGCAAGCTGGAAATTGGAGCGCATAATATCACAAGCGTGTCTTTATACGAAAAAGCCGCAGGAAAAACGAATTATCCGTGCGGCATGGTATTCTTCATTCCGCGAAAGCAGGATAAAATTTTGTGCCTCCGGCCGGCCATGAATCGGGGTAAGGCCTCCCCCGGCCGCGGCGCCAAATTCCGTGCGTCACTGGTATGATCCCGACTCCAATGCGCTGGCTAATCGATTTAGACGGACAACAGCCGCGCGCCCTCGAGTGGGCCCGCGAGTTTTTCTCCGAGTATGACACCACCCTGCTGGCCTGGATCCGAATCGACCGCGGGCGGGGGAAATACACTGGCGCCTACGGGCGGTGCTGGTTCCCGAACCGCCGGATCCCGCATTACCGGATCAGCTGCCAGGTCCCCGGTCCGTTCCCCTGTGACCTCCCCACCCGGCAATCCCCCGTGTACATCACGCCCGACGGATCGCATCCGCCGTTTCCTCCCGGAACACGGCCGGGTGACCGGGTGAAGGATATGCGCACCGGGCGCGAGTGGATCCGGATGTTGGGATCCACCCGGCTGCGGACCATGGACGAGGCCATCGTCTGGGTTTTGGCGCACGAGGCGTTCCATTTTCTGCGCCGGACCCGCCAGGTGCCGGGCCGCAACAATGAAATCCAGGCGGACCGGTTTGCGGACGATACGCTGCGGTTTTATCTGACCGGGAAGTAGGATGCCGGATTGGATGGATGCATCGCGGTGTGCTATGATTCGCCCCGGCAGGCGCTTGTGAGATCCGCGCCTTCCCGGTACGGCCGGCTCACGATCGATGGAGGTCGGGTATGTCCTATATGGACGATGTCCTCGCGGTAATCCTGGGCGGCGGCCGCGGCAGCCGTTTGTTCCCCCTCACCCGGATGCGCTCCAAGCCTGCCGTTCCCTTCGCCGGGAAATATCGCCTGATCGACATCTCCATCAGCAATTGCATCAACTCGGGGATCTACCGGGTCGCGATCCTCACCCAGTACAATTCCGTCTCCCTCCACCGCCATATCGCCAACACCTATAACTTCGACGTATTCCACACCGGCTGGGTGCAGGTCCTGGCCGCCGAACAGACTCCCCTGCACGAGGATTGGTATCAGGGAACCGCGGATGCCGTGCGCAAACAACTCGGGCAAATCCGCTCCACGCGCGCGTCGCGGGTGATGATCCTGGCCGGCGACCACCTCTACCGCATGGATTACACCTCGATGGTGGAATTCCACCTCGAAACCGACGCCGACATCACCATCGCGGTGCACCCCGTGTCCGCGGACGACGCGTCGCGGCTCGGAATTCTGAAGCGCGACACCAACCTGCGCATCCACTACTTCGCCGAAAAGCCGAAGGATCCCGGAGTACTGGCCGAAATGGTCAGCCGCAACGATCCCGCGCGCCCGTATCTCGGATCGATGGGCGTGTATCTGTTTAAGACGCCCGTGCTCCTCGATTTGCTCGAGCACTCGCGCGAGAGTGACTTCGGAAGCGAGATCATCCCCCAGGCAATCTGTTCCCACAAGGTGTTCGGATTCGATTTCGACGGATATTGGGAGGATATCGGGACCATCCGCTCGTTTTACGAAACCAACCTGGCCCTGACCCTCCCAACGGCGCCGTTCAACTTTTACGATGCGCGCCGCCCGATCTACACCCACCCCCGCTTCCTTCCCGGATCGATCCTTCACCACACCGACCTGGAGGATGTCCTCCTGGCCGAGGGCTGCAAAATCAACCATGCGCGAATCCGCAATTCGGTCATCGGCCTGCGCAGTCAGATCGCGGAAGGGGTGGAGATCCGGAAGAGCGTGATCCTCGGCGCGGACTATTACGACGTGCCCGGATTTGACACGCCGCGCGGCGTGCCGGTGGGAATCGGGCCGGACTGCAGGATCGCCGGCACGATCATCGACAAAAACGCGCGCATCGGAGCCGGAGTGCGAATCCAGGAATTCCCGCCCGGGGCGCATTTGGACGGGGAAGGCGGCAACTGGTATGTGCGCGATGGTGTCGTCGTCATCCCCAAGGATGCGATCATTCCGCCGCACACCAACATCGGTCCGGATGAGCAACTTTCCTTCATCTCAGGATGATCCGGCTTAAAAAAAAGGCGCGATCGCCGATCGCGCCCATAGAACTTGTTCACCTTATCGAACAATCGTCATGCCCGCATGTTTTTAGCGGGCATCCAGAGGTTTTAGCGTTATGGAGCCTCTGGATTCCCGCTGAGATCACCCTCGCTCCGCATCCATTCCGGCTCCTAGAACAAATGCGAGCCGCAATGTTCCGCGAGGGCGGGCGCGGGAATGACAACCATCCACATCATTATTCATACCGCAACGCCTCGACCGGTTCCAATCCCGCCGCGCGCGAAGCCGGATAAATCCCGAAGAACAACCCGACGGCGGCCGAGAACAGCGTCGCCAGGAGCACCGAATCCAAGCCCACGACCGGGGTGAAGGCGTTCCCGGTGGCGGTGGCAATCTGCCCGACCAGGAAGGCCAGCCCCGCCCCCAGCGCGATCCCGATCAATCCACCGAATATGCTCAGGGTGGCCGATTCGGGGAGGAACTGGATAAGAATATCCCGCCGGCGCGCGCCCAACGCTTTGCGCAATCCGATTTCGCGGGTGCGTTCCGTCACCGATACCAGCATGATGTTCATGATCCCGATCCCGCCCACCAGGAGCGAAATCGCGGCGATCCCGCCCAGGAAGATGGTCAGCACCCCCATGATCTGGGAGGTCAGGCTGAGAAAATCCTCCTGGGTCATGAGCGTGAAATCATCCTTGCCAACCTCGGTGTGGTGGCGCACGCGCAGGATCTGCCGGATCTCCTCGGAGGCATCCGGCACGGCCGAAGCGTCCACCGCCGACGCCACGATCATATCCACCCGGTTGGGGGCCTCGCCGCTGCGCTGCGCCAGGCGGCTGACAGCGGTGCTGTAGGGGACGTACAGGACGTCATCCTCATCGGAAAAACCGCTCCCGCCCTTGGAAGCCTGGATGCCGATGATCCGGAACGGCTGGCCCTGGATGCGGACCGTTTCTCCGATCAATCCCTCCGACGATCCGAATAGATTCTCAGCCGTGGTCACGCCCAGCACCGCCACCGACGCACGCCCGTTCATGTGAATTTCGGAGATGAACTCGCCGTCCGCCATTTCCAGGTTGCGGATCTCGTCGTAGGATGGCGTGACGGCGGTCACGGCCATCGTGACCGTTTCCCCGGAAGCCGAGATCTTTATCCGCGAGAGCGAGTACAAGACCGACGTCGACAGAATCGACGGCGCGTTGAGCGGGTCGCCGATCGCATTGGCATCTTCGAGGGTAAGCGGCCGGCGGATGGTGACCTCCTCGTTCGTGGAGCCGATGACGAAGATGAGGTTGGTGCCGATGGAACTGATCGAACCGGAGATGGTGGCCGTGGCGCCCTGCCCGACCGAAAGCATCGCAATCACCGCGCCCACGCCGATGACAATCCCAAGCATCGTCAGGCCGGAACGCAGCTTGTTGGAGGTCAGGCTTTCCAGCGCCTCAAGCAGGTTTTGCGTCAGAAACATAATCCTCCTCGATGCAGCCGTCCTTCAGCTTGATCGTCCGGTGGGCGCGTGCGGCGACGTTGGAATCATGCGTCACGATGATCAGGGTAACGCCGCGTTCGGCATTTAGCTGGAGCAGGAGGTCGAGGATCTCAGCCCCCGAGCGGCTGTCCAGGTTCCCGGTCGGTTCATCCGCCAGGATGATCGCCGGTTTGTTGACCAGCGCCCGGGCGATCGCCACCCGTTGCTGCTGCCCTCCGGAAAGTTCCATCGGCCGGTGCTCCATGCGCTCTTCCAATCCGACCAGCCGCAGCACCTCCTGCGCGCGTTCCCGCCGGCCTTTGTTTATCCCGGCGTATCGCAGCGGCAATTCCACATTCGCCGTCGCCGTCGAACGGCCCAGCAGGTTGAAACTCTGAAATACGAAACCCACCTTCCGGTTGCGGATTTCCGCCAGCGCGTCGTCCTGCAATTCCGAAACCGTCTTCCCATCCAGCCGGTAGGAGCCCGAGGTCGGCCGGTCCAGGCAGCCGATGACGTTCATCAAGGTGCTTTTCCCGGATCCGGAAGGCCCCATGATCGCCATGATGTCGCCGCGTTGCACGCGCAGGGTCAATCCATCCAGGGCGTTCACGTCCACTTCGCCCATCCGGTACACCTTGCGGATGTCCTTCAGTTCGATCACCCAGTCTTCCATGGCCGGTCCTTATCCTCCAAACATCCCGCCGCCGCCCCCGCCCCCGCCGCCGAACGGCCCGCCGGATCCGTTGAAGAAGGTAGTGGACGGGTTGAGAACGATCACATCGCCCTCCTTCAGATTCCCCGTCAGCACCTGGCTCATCGTATCGTTGCTGGCGCCGAGTTCGATCTCGACCGGCTGCATGGTGCCGTTGACGTAGAGGTAAACCACGCGCGACCCATCGACCGTCCGAACGGCCCGGTTGGGCACCAGCAGGACGTTCTCCAGATGCTCGACCTCGATCTCCACCGCCACCGTCATCCCGGGCAGAACCCGGTCATCCGGATCGACGACCACGACCTTGACGGGGTACGCCACCGAGCCGGCCGAAGTGGTCGCGTTCAGGTTGATCTCCTGAACCGTGCCCTGATACACGGTGTCGAAAATGGCATCCAGCACCAGTTCGGCCCGCTGGCCGACCACGACACGGTTGTAATCCACTTCCGCGATCGGCACATCCACATGCAATTCGGTAAGGTCCGCGATCACCAGCGCCGCGCTCCCGGGATTGATGGTATCCCCCGGCGCCAGATCGATGCTCATGACGGTCCCTGCGAAGGGCGCGGTGATCCGCACCTGATTCAGAGTCGCCTGGGCCGCGTCCACCCGCGCCTGCGCTGCCTTCAAGTCATTCGCGGGAACCCCGTCCTTCAGACGGTTGTAGGCCGCCAACGCATCGTCATAATTCGCCTGGGCCAAATTCAATTTCGCCTTGGCTATCTCGAGCGCCATTTCGGTGTCTTTGTTTCCGCCGGATGTTCCAATTCCCTGTGCGTAGTATTTCTGGGCGAGCTCCAGCTCGCGCAATGCATCCAAATACGCCTGATACCGTTTCGCCAATTCCCGCATCGCTGCCCTGCTGCCGTCGTTGTGGAACCGGAAAGTCTGCCAATCCAGGTAGGTCTGGTTGACCCGTTCCTGGGCCTGCTGAACCCAGCCCTGGCTGTTATTTTTTACCGCCGTTTCGTAGTCGGTCTCGGCCGTATCGAGCGCCTTCCTGGCATTTGCCAAATTTAATTCCGCCTGGGCCAGCGCCGTTTGGGAGCCGGTCAAATCTTCCAGGCTTTTCTGCGCATTGATCAGATCGATCTGCGCGGCGAGGACCGCCTGCGGATAGAAGGCCGGATCCAATTCGATCAGAACCTGTCCGGCCCTGACCCGGTCCCCCATGCGGACATTCACTTTCCCCACCCGTCCGCTGATCGAGAAGGTCATTGCCGCCTGTTGTTTGGCCTGGATCGAACCGGTGGCGCCGATCGAGGCCGTCAGCGTCCCGCGTTCCACCACCGCCGTCTGCAGAGAACTCGCCTGCTGCCGGGAGTTCGCGTTTTGTATAACGATCACCCCGATCACCACTGCCACGGCCAGGATCGCCAGGACCAGGATGGTTCGCCAATGCTTTTTCATAAGTCCTCCGTTTTATAAACCGGCTCAAGGCCGGGCTTCGCAGATTTTTTCATTAAAAGATGCGGCCGAACAATCCCAGCCGCATCCATGCCTTTACCACGCTCCCCATAATCGAAAACCTTCCGCGCCCCCTCCCGGAGACGATTTTCGCATTCGCGGTGCCGGCTGTTCCCGGTGAATTTTTCAAACCCCGCTAATCGATGGAGGAGGTTTTTTCCCTTATTTTTATTCTATTCAGCGAATATGGAGATTATATGTGTAAAGGATTAAAAGTCGGATAAAATGGCGCTAAATTCTGGGGCGATTTCGGGACTATTCCGGGTCGACATGCCTACTTTGGAGAGCCCTGATGGCAGATCCTCAAAACCAACCGCTGATCGACAGAAAAGCACGGATCAAGATCCCGTACGAAGCCCCCCCGGCACGACCGGTTGCGGAACGGGTGAAGGATTTCCGCGAAACGATTCTCCCGCTTACGCCTGAGCGGGCGATGCGCGAGGCGGGCCGCTGCCTGCAGTGCCCGATGGCGCCTTGCGTTAAAGCCTGCCCGGCCGGCAACGACATCCCCGGCGCGCTCTTAAAAATCGAACAAGGGGATTTCCTCGGCGCGGCGAAAATCTACCGCCGGACGTCCACCATGCCCCAGATTTGCGGGCGGGTCTGCCCGCACGAACAACTTTGTCAATGCGCCTGCGTCCGGAATAAAAACCACGAACCGGTGTTGTGCGGCGCGCTGGAATCCTTTGCGGCCGATTTCGAACGCGCGCAAAACCCCTTCAACATTATTCCCGGCTCCCCCAGCGGCAAGCGCGTCGCCGTGGCCGGCTCCGGGCCGGCCGGGCTGGCGTGCGCCGAGCAGCTGATCCTGCAGGGGCATGCGGTGACGATTTTCGAATCCGCGCTTGGTGCCGGGGGCCTGCTCACCTACGGCATTCCCGAATTTAAACTCGATCAGGCAATCGTCGACATCCTGATCGAGGATCTGCGTCACGCCGGGGTGGAGATCCGCACCGGCATCGCCATCGGGAAAGCCCATCCCGTGGATGAGCTCCTGCGGGACGGGTACCAGGCCGTATTCCTGGGGACCGGCGCCTCGATCCCGACCTGCATGCAGGTTCCCGGAATCGATCTGCCGGGTGTATTTCCGCCGGATGAATTCCTGGCCCGCTTGAATGTCGATCCGGCCATCCTGCCCGAAGGCTGGCGGGAACCGCTGACAGTCGGAAACCGCGTCGCGGTGATCGGCGGCGGGGATACGGCGTCGGACTGCCTGCGGACCGCGCTGCGGAAGGGCGCCAGCAAGGTCACTTGCCTGTACCGGCGGACGGAAATGGAGATGCCGGGCGGGAAGAAAGACCGCTTCCTGGCGGGCGAGGAGGGCGCGGAGTTCCGTTTCCTGATCCAGCCGATCCGTTTCATCGCCGGGCCCGACGGCAGGGTTAACGCGATCGAATGCCTGAAGTGCGAGTTGGGAGATTGCGATGCGCAGGGCCGCCGGCGTCCGATCCCGATCGACGGATCCAGCTTCGTCGTGGAAACCGACACCGTCGTCTGCGCGCTCGGGTACGGCGCCAATCCGGAGATCGGACGGAACACGAAAGGCTTGGTGATCGACAAGAACGGCCTTTTCCAGACCGATCCGCAAACCGGCGCAACCTCCCGCCCCGGTATTTTCGCGGGGGGCGATGCGGTCTCCGGGCCGGACCTGGTGGTGACGGCGATGGCCGCCAGCCGCCGGGCAGCCGCCTCGATCGACCGGTATCTCCACAACACCGATACCTGAGCAAAAACCGGAAGCCGCATACCCTCCGGTTCATGGCATAATAATTGCAGCCTGGTAATTGCGCACAATACCCGGCGCAACCCACATCATGCCTGCCTTTATCCCGGAAATCCTGATCGCCCAATGCTCCAACGGGGTCTTCACCGAAGACACGCCGGCGGGTTTTGGCGTCCATCCGGCGCCCCGCCGGGCGGCCCGCGGCCGCGGCGGCGAAGTGTTGTTTACGGCGCTGGCGCTGCAAGCCCGCACCCCGATGCCGGAATCCGAAACCGACCGTCTGGGGCGCCTGATGGCGCAAGTGTATTTCGAGACTCCCGGGTCGGTGACGGCCGCCCTGCGCGCGGCGTTTGTGGCATCCAACGCGGAAGTACTCCCGTTCGGCCAGGCTTCATCCGTCATCGGATCCCCGACCGGGAATATGGTGCAGCTGCACGCGGTCTGCGCGGTCCTGCGCGACGGGGATTTATATCTCGGATACGGCGGAAATATTCTGGCGCTGATCCTGCGCGAAGGCGGCGCGGAGACTTATCCCGCGGCGGGCGATTCTCCGGCGCGGGCCCTGGGCACGACGCTGAACATCGACCTTCGCTATGGTCACACGGTCCTCGCGCCGGCCCATACGCTAATTCTCGCCGCCGCGCCGCCGTCCGCCTGGTGCTCGGGCGTTCCTTCCGGGCTGGCCAACCTCTCCCTGCAGGCGATCGGGGAGCGGATGGCGAAACAAAGCGCATCCCAGGCCGGATCCTTCGGCGGATTGCTCGTCCGCTTTTCGCAGGCGGAAGCCCCGGCCAAATCGGCCCCGCACTTTCGAAAGGTCTCGCTCTTTCCGCAAAAGCAAACAGAAGCGGAAATTCAAAAACCCGCCGCCCAAATTCCGGCCGCACCGCCGGCTGTCCGGCGCCCGGCCCGGATCATTCCCGAGACGCAGGCCAGCGAAGGAATCCAATCCGGTATTTCCATTCCGCAGGATGTCCCTGCCGCCCGCCCCATTCCTTCGGTTCCATCGGTCCGAGATATCGCCCCGCGTGAATTCACGCCCGGCCCGGAAAGGAAAGCGGCAGCCGATATGCGCACCGCAGCTCCGCTTCAGCGGACCTTCCGGCCGGCCGCCCGGGAAAAGGAAGCCTCCACGGGAACCGGGCTTTCCGCCCGGGACGCCGTTTTAGCCTTCGGCCGGTCGATAAAAATCACGCTTTCCTCCGGATTGGAAGCGGTGCGGTCCTTCCTGGCGGGAATTCTCCCGCGGGGCGTGCTCCAGGAAAACGAACGCTTCACCCTTCCGCCGTCGGTGCTGCTGGGTACGGCGGTAGCTATTCCGCTGGTGATTATCGCCGTGGTGGCGGTGATGTATTTTCGCAAGGGGTACGAGATGGAATTTGCGCGCCTAATGGAGGAAGCGCGCACCCAGGCTGCGGTGGCAAACGCGCAAACCGATCCGCTGAGGGCCCGCCAGGCCTGGCAGGAAGTATTCGACGACCTTCAGACCGCCTCCAAATACGGCACGTCGGAAGAACTCATCACCCTGCAAAATCACACGGCCCGGATGCTCGACAATTTCGACGGGATTACGCCGCTCGAATTCAAACCGGCGGTGGCCGGCGGCTTGGAGGAAGGAACGCAGATCACCGTGCTGCTGGCCGGCGACCGTGAGCTGTATGCGCTGGACGGCGTCCACGACCGCGTCCTGCGGCTTCTCCTCGGCCAGGGCGGTTACCAGCTCGACGAGACGTTCCACTGTCAGGCCGGCGCGTATCCGGATATCAGCGTCGGGACGCTCGCGGATATGGTATGGATCCCCGGTCTCTCGGTCGGATCCCAGACTCCCTCCTCCACCCGGAGCGGCGCGATCGTCGCCATGGACCGTCAGGGGACGCTGCTGTATTGCCCGCCCGGGGGAAATGCGATGGCCGGCGTGTTGGCCGCCCCCTTCAGCGGGTGGTCCACGCCGTCGGCGATCGATTATTACAACGGGCGGTTGTACGTCCTCGACCCGGAAGGCAACGCCTTCTGGCGCTATGCCATGAGCGAAAGCACCGGCTTCGATCAGACGGCGTCGGCCTACTTCACCGCGGACCACCCGTCGATGACCGACGCGATCGACTTTGTGATCGTTTCCGGCGAGGTGTTCTTTCTGCACGCGGACGGGCACATCACGCGCTGCCAGTATGATCCGCTCTTCGAGGTGGAGGATTCGGATTCCACCGGCGGGACGTTGTGCCAGACCATTCCCTACAACGACACTCGTCCCGGCCGCTCGGCCGGCCCGCGGATCGAGGACGCCCTGCTTAACCGGATTTTTTACAACGAGCCGCCGGAACCGACCTTGTTTTTCCTCGACCCGCTCGGCCGCGGCGCATACCGCTTCAGCCTGGCATTGAATTTCATCTCCCGCTACCGCGTGACCATCGCGCCGGAGGGGCATGAAGCCACCGCGCTCGCCGTCGGCGCGGATAAAGTCCTCTATATCGCGATCGGGAATCAAATCTACTACGCCCAAACCCGCACCCCGTAAACACAACGCCGGTCGATTCCCGCCCCGGCTCCGCCGTGGCGGGGCCTGAGTAACCTTGCTTTTTTCAAGGCATATCGAGACCGCCGCCAACCCTTAGGGTTCTAAAAGGTTCTCCCAACCCTTAGGGTTCCGAAAGGTTGCCCCAACCCTTAGGGTTGGTAAATGTTCCCCCATCCCAAGGGATCCTTTGGCAGGTCTCGATGCGCCTTGCATGAAACGCAAGGCTGCTCGACCACTTTGTTAATTCTCAGGGATTTTCCGGATCCTGAAAGCAGGGTAAAATTCGCGCTGGAGGGGACACCCCGAATATGAGTCGCTGGCCCGGAAAATATGTCATCGGCCTGACCGGCAATATTGCCACCGGCAAAAGCGTGGTGCGCAAGATGCTCGAGCATCTGGGCGCCTTTGGCATTGACGCTGACGAAGTGGCGCACCGGGCGATGTCGCGCGGCGGCCCGGCCTACGAGGGCGTCATCCGGCTGTTCGGAGAATGGATCCTCGATTCCGGCGGTGAAATCAACCGCAAAGCGCTGGGGCGGCTCGCCTTTGCGGACGCGAAACTCCTCGATCAACTGGAGGACATCATGCATCCGCTGGTCATCCAGGCGGTGGACCTCCTGATCCCCCGGGCGCACTCGCCGGTGATCGTGCTGGAAGCGATCAAACTTTTCGAATCCGGCCTGGCGGATTCCTGCGATACGGTCTGGGTGGTGGATTGCACGCCGGATGTACAAATCGACCGGCTGGTGCGCAAGCGCGGCCTGAGCGAACCAACCTCCCGGCAGCGGATCGCCGCCCAGCCCGCCCAGAAGGAAAAACTGGCCCGGGCCAAGGTCGTCATCCAGAATTCCAAATCCTTCGAAGACACCTGGAACCAGGTGCAGGCCGCCTGGGCCGCCGGTGCGCAGCCCTCGGAAGCGCTTCCCGAAGCGCCGATTGTGCACGGGGAACTTGCCATCCGCCGCGGCCGCCCGAACGACGCGGACCTGATCGCCGCCTTCCTCAACAAAATGCGCAAACCCGCCACCCCCCTCACCCGGGCCGACATCATGGCCGCGTTCGGGCAGAAGGCGTATTTCCTCCTCGAACAGGACGGGGATATGATCGGCGCCATCGGCTGGCAGGTGGACAACCTCGTGACCCGCGCCGACGAGATCGTCCTGGCTCCGGATGCGCCGGTTGACCAATCCCTGCGGATGCTGATCACGGCAATGGAGACGGCGTCCGCCGATCTGCAGAGCGAAGCCGCGGTTATTTATCCGGATCCGGCTTTGGCCAAAGCCGGGGCTTGGAAGGCGGCCGGGTATGCCGCGAGCAAGATCAGCGAACTGGGCGTTAAAGCCTGGGAGGAAGCCGCGCAGGAATCGCAAGTGCCCGGCACTTCGCTTCTATTCAAACGCCTGCGAGCCGACCGCGTTCTGCGGCCGATTTGAAATCGACCATCGACCATCGACCATGGACGATGGACCACGGCCGTTCATTATCTGTGATCCTCTTCTTCGCGATCGGGTGGAATTTGTTGGAGGGGATTGTTTTTCACATGCCGTGGAAATAATTCCAATAACTGTTATCGGCTATCGTCCACTGTCCATCGTCAATCGTCAGGATTTTCCTCATCCACCGCGCGCACAATTCCAATAATAATAATAATCGGCCATCGTCCATGGTCCGTCGTCTATGGTCGATCTTGCGGTGCCGTCTCCTCCAGGATCAGATAATTCGGTCCGCCGAAACGCGTCAGCACCACCGCCCCCAAACCGAAGGCGATCACCAGCAGCACAAGGATCTGGCCTGCGAAGGGGATATATCCGAACACGCTCGCGACCAGGGTGAGGATCGCGGTCCCGATCCCCGCCAGGACCGCCGGGTGCGCTTTGACGCCGAGCATGGCGCACACCTGCCGGCCGATCTCCCGCCCCATCGCCACCCAGCCGAGCAACGCCGCGACCAGAACGACGATGCTCCCCAATACGCTTATGGGCGACAGGCAAACCGTCAACGCCAGGAGCAGGGACAGCGCCATCGCGGCCAGGGTAGTCAACAGGCCGATCAGGAACGAGATCGCGGGCTTGACGATGATCGTGCGCGCCACGCGTTCCACCGGAACCGGGAGGAACAGCACGATCAGGATGGCAACCGCCGACAACAGGAACACCCGGAAGAGGACAACGCTGACTTTGTACCAGATTTCGACAATTCCGGGTTCCGCTTCAGGCGCTTCGCCCGCCGTCACCGTGGGCGGCCGCGAAAATCCTCCGATCGTCTGCACCGTACCGGTAATATCGGCTCCCGGATCGAGCACGGGCTCTGATCCGAGGCTGGCCAGGGTTCCGCTCATCACGGCGGTTTGGGTGAAATGGACCGCCGCATCCAGGGAAGCGATATCGCCGTTGATTTTCCCGGCTGATTCCAGCGACCCGCCGATCAGGATGATATTGCCCTCGAACGTGGATCCCGGCTCGATCGTAATCGAACTGTCCACGGCGATCAGGTTGCCCGAATAAATCTGCGGGGCGGATACGGTGAGCGAATCCCGGAAGAGAATTCCGCCCGTTCCGGGCTGGACCACCGCCCCCGTAAAGAGGAACGATCCCAGAACCAGGACGGTCCGGAAACCGTTGCGGCATGAAGTCATGATTTCTTTCCCCGCGCATTCGTCCGGACGAACAACAGCAGCCAGAGGATCCCGATCAGGCTGACGAAGAAAATCGCAAAGAGATAGCAAGCGGGGGGGATGGACCGGGAAACGATGGTTAGGAAGGCGCCGAGCGAGCTGGTCGTATCCATCCAATCCTCGAGCGCTCCGGCCGCGGCCGAGAGGTCGCGGGAAAACACGCCGGCCAGGGAAAATCCCTGGGCGGAGGTTTGAACCGCCAGCACCAGCGCCATGATCAGCGATCCGGCCGAGCTGGCGGCCAGCATCGCCCAAGCCGGGCGCCGGCTGGGAGTCCGGACCCGTTCGGCGGTCAGCGCCTTCCACCGGGCGGTGAACCCGGACCGCGGCGATTGCATGCCGGCGGTTGTCAGGCTTTGCCGCGCGGATTCCCAGGCGTCGGCGGTCATCCGGCAATCCGCACATTCCTGCAAGTGGCGGCGAAGCGCGCGGGTGGAATCCGCCGGGAGGGGCTCCTCCTCGAAAATCCAATCGCGGTACGGCAGATGTTTAGTCATGGCCACCTCCGGGTGAAGCGGGAGAGAGAGTGTGGGTGGGCCACCGCTCGGCCAGCGTATGGCGGGCCCGGTGCAGACGGCTCTTGACCGCTCCCACCGAGACGCTCAGAGAGCGGGCGATTTCCTCGTAAGACATGTCGTGCCAATAGCGCATGACGATCATCGCCCTCTCCTCGCGGCCTAGCACCGACAGGATTTGCTGTACGGCCTCCTGTTCCTGTTTGCGGTGGGTCTGATCTTCCGGGTCGGGGGTCGGATCGGGCGCATCGTCCTCGGGGAGCAGGCTTTCGAGGGAGAGGAGGATCGGCCGCTTGCGGCGGAGCCGGTCGATGCAGTAATGGGCCGCGATCGAGAGCATCCATGTGCCGAATGGCCGCTGGAAATCATATTTGGAAAGGCCCTGGTAAGCGCGCCAGAAGGACTCCTGTGCGGCGTCCTCGGCGTCTTGCGGGTTTCCCAGCATCCGGTAACACAGGTTGAACACCGGCTTCTGGAATGCGTCCACCACCCGGCCGAAGGCATCGACATCCCCCTGGCGAGCCGCGAGCAGCCATTCCTTCTGGATCTCAACCACGGTAGGTTTTACCTCGAAGGCCGCTCCGGTTCTTCCGACCGCCGTTTTCCCGGCAGATCCCAACGCATATTGGCTGACCATTGGGTTGACCTAAGGATATATACGGTCGGCATACCGGAGGGTTGCGGAATGAAAAGCGCAGGGGTACGGGCACGGTGACCGTGCCCGTACCCCTGCGCCATGGTTCCGTTGCGACGGGGGATCTTACTCTTTCCCCGATTCGGGCTTTTGTGCCGATTCCGGCTCTTGCGCCGATTCCGGCTCTTGCGCCGACTCCGGTTCTTTCCCCGATTCCGAGTCGGATAGATCCTTCATGGCGGTGTCCCAATCCAGATCCGCATACTGGGCGGAAGTCACCCGGCGGACGCTCAAGCCGATCCGGCGGCTTTCGACGTCGATCTTGACCACCCGTAGGGTCAGGGCCTGCCCTACCTGGACGATTTCCTTGGGATGCTCCACCCGGTTTTCCGACAGTTCGGTGATGTGGATCAGTCCCTCGATGTCGTCGAAGCCTTCGATGCGCGCGAAAGCGCCGAACTTGGTCAGTTTGGTGATCGTGCCGCTCACCAGCTGGCCTTCGTGCAGTTTGCCGCTGGCGACGGTGAAGGGATCCTCTTCCATCGACTTCATGGAGAGGCTGATCCGTTTGCGTTCCCGGTCCATGCTGATGACTTTGACTTTCACCGTCTGGCCGACCTTGAGGACTTCCGACGGATGGCTGATCCGTTTCCAGGTGATCTCTGAGAGGTGAACCAGCCCGTCCGCTCCGCCGAGGTCGACGAAGGCGCCGAAGTTGGCCAGGCTGATCACATGGCCGGTGCGAACCTCGCCCTCCTGCAATTCCAGGAGCAGCCGTTCCTTCTGGCTTTCGCGGGATTCTTTGGCGGCCGCCCGTTCGGAAAGGATCAGGCGGTTCCGGCTGCGGTCCACTTCGATCACCTTGACGCAGATCGGCTCACCGACCATGCGGCTCCACTTCTGGTCGACGGTTTCCCCTTCGCTGCGATGGCGCCGGGAGAGGCTGAACTGGGAGGCCGGGACGAACCCGCGGAGATTGCCAACCTTGACGATCAATCCGCCTTTGTTGAACCCGTCCACGCGTCCCTGGTAGACTTCCTGGCTGGTCCGCAAATCTTCCGCCTGCGACCAGTCGGTTTCCTCCTGGGCCCGGGCAAGAGAGAGCACGACGTTGCCGTTGTGATCCTCGGGGACCACAACATAAACGTGGATTTCCTGCCCTTCCTTGAGTTTCTCGCGGGCATCGGCCGTCAGCCGTTCCAATTCCCTGGCCGGGATGATGCCCTCGGATTTGGTGCCGATGGAAACGAGTATCTCCGCGGGCGTCACGCGCGCGATGGTCCCTTTGCGGACCTCGCCCTTCTTGGGGACGTCGGTTCCTTGCGTATCCTGCAAGAGCTCGTTCATGGGGGTTTCGTTGCCTTGGGGTTCGGCATCGACACCCTGGCTGGGGTTCGGACGGTTTTGCATGAAGGTATCTTTCTCCGGGAGTTAAATGTAAGGCATTATAAAGGGAATTCGCAGGTTTTGGCAACCGCAACCGGAGACGGCCGGGATTCCGCATCCGGAGCGGTATAATTTTCCCCCAAGGACAGCCATGCCGAACATTTACCCGTTCACCGCGATCGCCGGTCAGGAGCGTATGAAGCGCGCCCTGTTGTTGAATGCCGTCAATCCCCGGATCGGCGGCGTACTCATCCGCGGCGAACGCGGCACCGCCAAATCCACAGCCGCCCGGTCTCTGGCGGCGCTGCTGCCGGAAGTGAAATCCGTCATCGGATGCCGTTTCGGCTGCGACCCCGACCGGCCCACCTCCTGGTGCACGGAATGCCGCGAACGCAAAGCGGGCGGAGAAACCCTGCCCGTAGAAAAACGCCGCACCGCCTTCGTGGACCTGCCCGTCTCGGCGACGGAAGACCGCGTGGTCGGGACGATGGATATCGAGCGCGCCATCCAAAAGGGCGAGCGCTGGTTCGAACCGGGCGTGCTGGCCGCCGCCAACCGCGGGCTCCTGTACATCGACGAAGTCAACCTGCTCGACGACCACGTTGTGGATATCCTGCTGGATTCGGCCGCCAGCGGGATGAACCTCGTCGAGCGCGAAGGTATCTCGTTCGCCCATCCGGCCCGCTTCATCCTGGTGGGCACGATGAATCCGGAGGAGGGCGATCTTCGCCCGCAGCTCCTGGACCGTTTCGCCCTGTGCGTGGATGTGCGCGGAATCGTCGACCTGCGCGACCGGGTGGCGATCATGGAACGCAATCTGCGCTTCGAAGGCGATCCGGAGGGATTCCGCGCGGAGTGGCACGCGCTCGAGGCCTCCATGTCGGCGGAGATTGAAAGCGCGCGCGAACTGGTCGATCACGTCGCCTATACCTCCCGCGACCTGCTGACCATCGCGGGATTGACCACTTCCCTCAAAGTCGACGGCCATCGCGCGGACCTGGTCATCCTGAAGGCGGCGCGGGCGCAGGCTGCGCTGGAAGGCCGCTCCTCCCTGACCGATCACGACATTGCCCTGGCGGCTGAGCTGGCGCTGCCCCACCGGTTGAAGCACGGACCGCTGCAGCAGGTCGAGGCAAACCTGTTTAATTTGGACGAACAGATCGAGCAGGTGCAATCCGAGCTGGCGACCATGGAAGACGACGCTTCCGCCCCTCCCAAGAACATGCCCGACGGCAAGGAAAAAAAAAAGACAGCCTGACCTCCCCTGAAGGCGAGGAGATCGATTCGGAAACCCCCTCGGTTCCCCGCTCCCCGGAACCCTCGGATTCCAAGGATGCACCCTGGTGGGAAGGCGGTCAGAAAGCCAAAGTCGGCGCGCCCTTCACCGCCCGCAAGCTGGATACCCCGCTCGACAAACTCGCCCGCCAGGCCAAGGGCCGGCGCTCGCGCACCCGGACCAAGGAGCGCCGCGGCCGCTACGTGCAATCCCGCCCCACCCCCGGAAAAGCCGATGATCTCGCCTTCGACGCCACCATCCGGGCCGCGGCCCCCTTTCAATCCCAGCGCGAAGAGGAACGCAAGCGGGTGGCCTTCGCCGTCCGCCGGTCGGATTTTCACAGCAAGGTCCGTGTCCGCAAGGCCGGCAACCTGATCCTGTTCGTGGTCGATGCGTCCTGGTCGATGGCCGTGGCCGAACGTATGACGGCCACCAAAGGCGCGATCCTCTCGCTCCTGACCGATGCGTACCAGCGGCGGGACCGGGTTGGGCTGGTGGTGTTCCAAAAAGACCGCGCCGTCCTGATCCTCCCCCCGACCCACTCGACGAGCCTGGCGCGCAAAGCCCTGGCCGACATCCCGGTCGGCGGGAAGACGCCGCTCTCGGCGGGGCTGGCACTGGCGCTGAAAACCCTCCGGATGGAAAAAATCACGCATCCCGAAATTATGCCGCTGATGATACTGCTCACCGACGGGGCGGGAAACGTCGCCATCGGGACCCAGCCTCCGCTGCCCGAAGCCTATCGGATCGCGGACGAAATCTGCTCGCAGAAGCTGCGCAGCGTCGTGGTGAATATGGAGCACGCCGCCTTCGATCAGGGCCTGGCCGGGGAACTGGCGGTGCATCTCGGTGCGCGGTGTTACACCCTGCGCGATCTTCGCGCCGAATCCCTGTATCAAACGGTGCGCGGCGAGCTGACGCCGTAACTTCACACCCCCATCCTTCTCTCCTGGTCCTGTCCTATCCCCCTCACCCCCGACCCTCTCCCCCTTCCCCTTACGGGGAAGGGGGAGAGGGGAGCCGAAGAGGCGGTGACTTCCCGCGTCTTCGGCGGGGAGTGGGGGTTAGGACAGGTCAGTTTGCATCCCCCGTCAAAACCCATTATGCTTGTCCGCGCGCCATTCCGAAAACAAGGTTTTTTTGTCTGATGGATTTATCCGGACTACAGAAAGGAGCAGTAATGGAGAACTTTAAGACTAAATGGCTTTCCCACCCGCTGGCCCATCCCATCCTGTGGCTGGCACTGCCGCTGGCCGTGGGGGTGCTGGTCAGCCTGCTTATCCCGCGCCCGATCGTCGGCACAATCTACCTGCGCGATGCGATCTATTCCTATTCGGCCGGCGATATCATTTCACAATTCCGCTACGCCTACGATCATTCCGAGATCCAGGCCGTGGTGGTGGTGATGGACAGCCCCGGCGGAACGGTGGCCGATACCGAAGCGCTCTACCTCGAAATGATCCGGCTCCGGGAAAAGAAACCGGTCGTGGTTTCCATTGAAACGATGGCCGCCAGCGGCGCCTACTACCTGGCGGTGGGGGCCGACTACATCATCGCCAAGCCTTCCTCGGAAGTGGGGAATGTGGGCGTGCGCACCGTCCTGCCCTCGGCACCCGCCGTCTACGAGGACGACGTCTCGACCGGGCCGTACAAATTCTACGGCGGCTCGCGGGATGAAACCCTGCGCCTCCTGGATCCGCTCAAGCAAAGTTTCTACCAAGCGGTTCGGCTGGGGCGCGGTGAAAAACTCCTCACCACGCCGGAGAATATCCTCAGCGGCAAACTCTTCATCGGCAGCGAGGCACTGCGCCTCGGGCTGATCGACGCGCTGGGCACCTACTCGGAGGCGCTCGAAAAGGCCGCCGCGCTGGCGCACGTCTGGAATTTCGACACCCGGGACCTGCGGCCGCTGGCGCTGGGAACGGAATCCGCCGCGGTGGTTAACGGATTCTTCCTTGAAACGGAAGACGGATCGCAAAGCCCCTACCCGCGTTCGGCCGGGGTCTACTACCTTTACATCCCGGAGAGCGACAGGAGGCTGCCATGAAACGCTACCGCATTCCGATCGCCGTCGCGCTGTTCCTGCTGCCCGTGCTGGCCCGGACCGTCTGGTTCTACCAGGGAATCTTCTGGCGCGCGGAAACCCCGGCCACGCCGGACTACGGCGCGTACGTCATTCCGCAGCCGCCGCTGTCCACATCCGTTGCGGCAGCCGAATCCGCGCCCTCCCGCGCGATCATCCTCCTGGATCAGGCGCATGCCAATATGTTCTCCCCGTCCGAATTGGAGTCTCTGACCGGAATCCTCCATGCGCGGGGCGCGAGGGTGGAGAGCGTCGCGCTCGGATCCTACGACGCCCGGACGCTCGCGGATCAGCTGAAATACGCCTCGGCCTACATCTCCGTCTGCCCGATCGCGGCCTACTCGACGGCGGAAATCCAGCTGCTGCAGGATTTCGTCCGCCGCGGCGGCCGGCTCCTCATCCTCACCGATCCGACCCGTTCGGCCGTGACCTACGATTATTACGGATACGGTTCGGCGACGGTGATGGCGGACGTGATCGCCGCCAACAGCCTGCTGGCGCCTTACGACATCGCCTTCGTGGACGACTATCTCTACAACATGTCCGTATATGAAGGGAACTACCGGAACGTCTTCTTCACGGATTTCTCTGCCAATCCGCTGACCAAGGATTTGACCAAGGTCGTGCTGTACGCGTCCCACTCCCTGAAAACCGGGTCGGGAACCGTATTGATCCAAAGTTCGAGATCCACCAAGTCTTCACGAACCGACTCCGACGGCGCCTATGCCGTCGCCGCCGTTGATTCCGGCGCGAACGTTCTGGCAATCGGCGATTTAACCTTCCTGCAGCCGCCCTATAACCAGGTCGCCGATAACGCCATCCTCATCCGGCATATCGCCGACTTTCTGCTGGAAGCGCCGCGGATCCGCGATCTTAAGGATTTCCCCTTCCTCTTCCAGCGCGAGGTGGCCATCGTGCCGATGAGCGACATCCCGCTGTCGGCGGACCTGCTCGGACCGATCCAGGCGCTGCAACAGGAACTGGCCGGGGCGGGAATCGCCTCGGCCATGTCGCCGGGGGTTCTGGCCGGGAAGGACCTCATCCTCCTGGCCACTTTCTCCAGTCCGGGGATCGGGGATTACCTCAGCCCGCTCGGTATCCGATTGCCCTCCCAGGCTTCCTTTCCGTCTGCCCGCGCCTATCCGCAAATCGAAATACCGGGATTCGGTTCCGTGCCGGCTTCGGGGATCGGGTTGATCCTCTTCTCCCGAACGGATACCCGGTCCACCCTGATCCTGCTGGCCGAGGATTCCTCATCCCTCACCGAGCTGCTCGGTGTCATCGGGCCGCAAGGTTTTTCCAATTGCGTCCTGCAGGGGATTGCCGCCGTATGCGGTTTGGCGGGTGGCTTTGGGGATTTCAGCAATTCCTGGTGGCAGCCGTACGGCGTGGGAACCGATGAACCGTCCTTCGACGGCACATCCACACCCATGCCCGCCGGATAAAACCGATTCCGGGTTTAAAAAAAGTAGGGGCGACCCAATGGGTCGCCCCTACGACGATTCTTATTCAAAACGTTTTTTTTAGAACGGCAACAATGGCACCAAACCAATAATCGTGTAATATCCGATTACGGCTGTGATCAGCCAGGAGTCGATCCGGTCCAGCACGCCCCCATGCCCGGGGAAGAAATCCCCCGAATCTTTCTGGGCTACTTCGCGCTTCATCATGCTGATGGCAAGATCGCCGAGCGGCGATATCAATCCGATCAGGATCCCCAGCAGCAATCCCCCCGAAGGGTGAATCCCGCTGGCCGCGCCGGCCGGCCATTGGAACATCCAGGCCGCCGCGAGCCCGGCCAGAGCCGCACCGGCTGCGCCGCCGAAGTACCCCTCCCAGGTTTTCTTGGGGCTGATCCGGCGGGCCAGCGGATGCCGGCCCCAGGCGCGTCCGACCAGGTATGCGGTGGAATCCGCCGCGCCGACCGCCGCCAGGCAGATGATCAACCACCAATATCCTTCCGGCAGCTGGCGGAGGGACACAAAATACCCGCCCAGCCATCCGAGGTACAGCGTTCCGCCGAGCGTGAGTCCCATCGCGGTGGCGGCCTTCCTCTCTCCGGCGAATTCGAATTGCAGCAGAAACCAGAATGCGGAAATTAGGATGATCCCGGAGAGCGCCACCCCGGCATGATCGAACCCGGACAATCCCCGCAAAATGACCAATGCCGCGCAGCCTGCCGCGAGCAGCCAGGCCGGGATGTTTTTTTCAGGAGATGTAAAAAGCCGCGCGTATTCCCAGCAGGCCATACCAAGCAGAACGACCATCAGCGCGGTAAAGAGGACCCCGCCCGCCACCAGAACGGCCATCCCGGTGGGGATGAGGATCAGGATGACGATCAGCCTGTCGCGCATCATGCCGGATAATCCTCGCGCCCCATATGCACACCGCCGAACCGGCGGTCGCGGGAGCTGTACTCCCAAAGCGCCTTGCGCAATTCCTCTTTGTCAAAATCGGGCCAATACACAGGAGGGAAATACCATTCCGAATAGGCGGATTGCCAAATTAGAAAGTTGCTTCCCCGTTGTTCGCCCGATGTCCGGACGACCAGATCCGGATCCGGGATCCCCGCCGTAAAAAGATATTTTTCGATAAGCGCTTCGTCGACGGTTTCCGCCGCCGCGCCATCGCGGATCATATTCTGAATGGCGTGGACCAGTTCGTCCCGGCCCCCGTAATTAAAAGCGATATTTAAAACCAGTTTCCGGTTTTCCCGGGTCAGTTCCATAGCCTGCAGCACTTTTTTTTGCAGCAGCGGGCTTAACCCTTCCAGCCTGCCGATGTGCCGGAGTTGGACGCCGTTGCGGTGCAATTCGTCCAGCTCCCGGTCGATGACGTCCTCCAGGATCGACATCAAACCGTTCACTTCCTCTTTCGGGCGTTCCCAATTCTCGGTGGAGAAGGCATAAATGGTCAGGACCCGCACCCCGTCTTCGACGCAGCCTTCGATCACCCGCCGCAGGTTTTCGACTCCGGCATGGTGGCCGGCCAGACGCGGCAGGCCGCGTGATTTTGCCCAGCGGCCGTTGCCGTCCATGATGATGGCGATATGCCGGGGAATATTCTTCGGGAGCCCTTCCGGCACGGGCGCCGGACGGGCGGTACGCGATCCACCCATAAGCTGGTGACCTCCCCAACCGGGACTAAGCGGCCGGGTCAGACCTCCATGATTTCCCTGGTCTTGCGTTCGACTGCCGCTTCCACTTTTTCAATCATGCGGTCGGTGAGTTTCTGGAGATCCTCCTCGCCGCGTTTCAGGTCATCCTCCGAGATGACCTTCTCCTTTTCGAACTCCCGCAGATCGTTGTGCGAATCCCGCCGGATGTTGCGGATGGCAATCCGGGCTTCCTCGGCGCGATGGTGGACGATCTTGGCCAAGTCCTTGCGGCGGTCCTCCGTCAGGGGCGGGATGGAGAGGCGGATGATCTTGCCGTCGTTGCTGGCGTCAATCCGAGATCGGAGGCGAGAATCCCCTTCTCGATGGTTTTTATCGAAGTGGGATCGAACGGCTTGATGGCGAGCAGGCGCGGCTCCGGGGCGGAAATCGTGGCCAGCTGCATCAGCGGCGTGGGCACGTCGTAATAGTCGACCATCAGCTTCTCCACCAGCATCGGGCTGGCGCGCCCCGTGCGCAGGCTGG
>Ga0105104_10000026_pt1 | contig 105250 bp, 85 predicted proteins | sample PPLLaktember2015_3_FD_87034 | JGI IMG/M metagenome (GOLD analysis project Ga0105104, IMG submission 87034) | Freshwater sediment microbial communities from Prairie Pothole Lake near Jamestown, North Dakota, USA - PPLs Lake P7 Core (6) Depth... | ecosystem: Environmental > Aquatic > Freshwater... | reverse complement strand
GCTTTTGGCGAACAAATGTATCATACAACTGTTTTATACAACCGTTTGGGTCCAGAATTTAAGCCGTTACAAGGAAAGAGGTTACGGCAAAAAGACGTGTTGAAAAGATGGTGTTTTTAGGGCTAAAAAACGTGCAAAAAACGAGCATAAAATGTCACCGTGTTATTCATAAGCGTTGATGGACACATGATTTACACTGCATTTTCACCACAGAGATCACGAAGAATTTCAGACGCTGATTAACGCAAAGTTACGCAGCTTTTTTGACACTGTTTTTCCAACCACGGATTACACGGATTCATTTGGAGTTGGCCGAAATATCCGGATTCCAGTAATCGTCATAATCCAGCACCTTCGGGTCAAGCCCTTTGAACAATAAAGGCCCGCTGGTTGAACATACCCTCCTTTCTCATCGGTCTCGATTGCAAACAAATCCCCGCTCTTTTTATGTCGATAGATGGCTTTCACTATTATTCCATATAGGACACTGTTTCCAATTATCGGCCATACCCATAGATGCAATAGGGATTTCCGAGTATTCCTCCAGCAAGGATTTAAATCTCGTGCTCCATCTGCTCTGGGGAGCGATAATATTCATCATATATTTAAGAATTGTAAAAATGCCAAATATTCTGTCTTGTGGAATATTCACAGGATCATGCCACTGGGGATGTTTATTTGCTCGGGGAATCATTGGTGTATAGTCCAATACCCTGTCTCTAAGTCGGCCATGATGTGCGCAAACGTTACGGATAGTATTTATCGCAACAAGCCACGAAAGAAGCACTTTATCAGCAATGCCATATTCTCGAGCGATAGCCTGCTGCAATTTACTCTCAAGCCCTCGAAACATGGTCAGCATCATGCCGAAAGTCATGATCTCGGCAGCCATCCAAAGCGGCAGCAGCGAATGTGTGTCACCGTATGTCTTTTTAAAATGCTCAACAAATGCTTCTTTACTTCGTGAAGTTGCCTCCGTGATTTTAACCATAAAACTCGAATACCGTTCACTGTCAAGTTTAGGCAGATATACTGACGCCGTATAGCCGAAAGGGCCGTAAGCATGACTGTGATGATAGATTATGCTTGTCTTGACGGCAATTTCCACTCGTTCAATGGCATCCATCGCAAGCAAACGCAAGTGCCGGTCAAAAACATACCTTCGCCAGATTTTGTTTAACGTGGTATTAGGTTTGAATGCCTCATTTCCCGGATGTCGAAACGGATACCAGTACCCGCTGAGGCGGTAATAATTTACTGCGCGAAGTTTAGCAATAAGCTCCTGCCTGTCGGCCTGCAGGCCGCGAGATATGAGTAAGTCTGCCTGTTGTTCAAATGAAAGAGAAGGCTTTTTATAGATCATCCATTATCCCTAAAAAGAAACGCCCACCAGATTTAGCTTATCCGAAGACAGAGGCTTGGTGGGCTTCCTATCCATAGTATCGCAGATATATACAGAAAAGTTCAAGGAAAATCCTGGATTTCTATGATATTTCTTGAAAAACCTTGATTTTTATGCAAATTTTAACGAAATTTAGGAAACTCCGTCTTTTGTATGCTCATAGATTTCATTATGCCTTCCCCTGTTTGACTTTCATTTAATGAAAATGTCTCGCCGCCAATTCTAATAATTGCTTTATGCCCTTATTCTTATCGATTTCCTTTTGCCCGATTGTGCGGCTTGCACAGCATTTCGCAGTTTTTTATGTCTGTCGCGCCGCCCTTGCTCCAGGCCGCTACGTGGTCGGCGTCCATTTCTTCTAACTTCCAAATTTTACTCTTATTAGCATCGTGTCCGATGGCACAATGCGAGCAATTTGATTTATTTTTAGCTTTAGCCTCCGCAGTCTGCTTCGCATAAGCCGTTTTCTTAGTCGGCTCGTTGAACACACGGATGTTTAACAATTTTGTATCAACGGAGCCGCCAAGAATATACTCAAAAACTCCTTTGCGGTCTGTAACATACGGATCATTAATAAGCTTTTGCACTTCGGCTGATACCTTCGCGGGATTATATGCCTTCTTGTGATACGTTTCGTAAAGTCGCCCCCACTCACGTCCGCGCATCTCGCTTTCAACATCCGTAAATACACTGGAAACCCAGTCGAGCACGCTGTTGAAATATGTTTTAAGCTCTTTAATATTTTTATCTTTCCGATGACGGCTCATGTAATCGCCAATATTACCTTTGCTTACCCAATCTAGAGCACATTCCAAAAATTCCTGTCGGTTCGCACTACCAGAAACATACGCACTCCATTTTTGAATGTTTGCGTTTTGGCTATTACTGAATTCTTCTTTAGCCTTAGTTACGAATGGGCCAGAATACACGGCATTGAGTAATTCCTGATTATTGAGTGGAATACCTGCAATATTTATAGTCTTGAACCATTCTTTTATTTGGCTTTCTGTACCTTCGCATTCATAAATTAGCAGTTTTGTTTCTAAAATCTTGTTTTGTCTGTCCTTTGCCATGTTGCCAAAAATCTGAGGCATCCCATTTTCATCTTTAATGGCAAATTTGTCAGTCACAAAACGTCCTAAACTAGTTATGCGTTGTTGTCCGTCTAAAACTTCAAATGTGTCTTTGCTAACTTTATTGAAGTAAATTAAGCCAATTGGATATTCTTTGAGGACGGACTCGATTACGCCCGTTTCTCTGTTTTCTTCGGCGTAAATATAATTACGTTGATATTCAGGCTGAATGGTGAGTTTGCCAGACAAGCCAAACAGACCCTTACCTTCAAGCTCGTTATAAACAAACCCATCACAGATTTCTTTGACAGTTATGTTGGTTTTTAAAATTGTTTTCATATTATTTTTTTACTTTTTTAATTAGAATACGAGCATACTGTGGTTTACCGTTTATATAAGTACAATCCGTTGCACTTTTTACATTATTCATTAAATGTTCTCTTTCTCCCTGCACATTAGAATTTCCTAATATTTCAAACTGTTCAGGATTATATTTATCAAGAAATGTAATCGGCACACCCATCACGCCTTTATAGTCGCTTGGTATTGCATCGGTAAAAGGTACTTCTATTGCATCGTAATTATCATATTTATCATATGACTTTTTACCTTTGATTTCTTTATGTTTACTATATTTTAAATTTTCTGCCATTGTCATAAGTGGCAATGGTTGATGGCGGCGCCCGTGGTCAAGATTAGTAAGCCACAAACAATTGTTAGTGGCGACAATTCTATTTCCATTTTCATCTATTCGAGCTTCTGATCCGTACAATTCGTAGGATTCAGGCACAATAAATCCAGAAATCCATCTTCCCATTCCATTACCAAGCCATGCTTTATTATTTTTAATTTTTTTGAATATTTCTCTATAAGTTAGGCAATTAATATTGCCGATAATCAAAAACTTTTTATTATAATCAAAAAGTTGTTTAGCATATTCGCGAAACAAACTGAAAGGTGGATTCGTTATGACAATATCGGATTGTTTAAGTAGACTTACACATGCATCACTTCTAAAATCCCCGTCGCCCTCTAGTGGTGTCCATTCGTTATGTTTATTTGCCTTTAACTGCCTAGCAACATCCTTCAAATCTAACTCGCCGTCGCCGTTTATATCGTGCACTTCGTTGATAATAAACTTGTTAGCTGTTACCTTTGGACGGCCTTTTGATTTTGTAAGAGTTTTATCATCACCGAACAACGCCAGTTGGGTATTTGCTATGGGCGAAGGTTTGTAGCTGGTAGTGATAAGCTGTTTTAATCCAAGCCTGTAAAAATTGAGCACGAAATAACGAAAGAAATTGCTTTCAAAGGGGTCGTCACAGTTGCAGTATACTGCCTTATTGCGAAAAGTATTAGGATCATAATCCAGATACTTTTCAATCTCTTTCTGAATATCGCTATATTGAGTATAGAATTCGTCGTTCTTTGCTCGTCTTGCGTTCTTAAGATTTTTGATTGAGAATTTTCTAGCCATAAATTTATTTCAAAAGCTTATCTCTCTTTGCCTGTTTTGTGTTTGTGAGATTATTGTTTGCCATAATTCAAAAACCTTATCTTCATTCTACGAAATATAACATAACTTACTACCTTATATGCTGGTCCTAATTTTGGGGAGTATCATAAGTGAACTTTCAAATTAATTGTCATATAGGCCGATTAGGCCTTCACAAAAACAAAACCCTTATCTTTCCTTATAATTCATAGTTTAATTTCCTGCCCCCACAATACCGCAAGGGGTGCCTTACGTCAACAAACGGTTTTACCCCGAAGCAGGCTTCGGGGCTAAACAACCCTGGGTGGAACCCAGGGCTAAATACTACGTTGTCGCAGCCGGCGGCGGTAAAAGCTTATTTTTGTTCAATTGGGGGTTACGGGGTCAATAACAGGCCAGCAGAAGGTCCCGAGGAAATACGCGCCCGCGGCATCCTGTCCGACGGGAAAAAAACGTGCAAAATACGCAATCATCGGTTAAAATAGCCGGATATGGGTGACACACAGATTAAACAGCCGCCTAAGGGCCTGATGATACTGGCGCTTGTCGGGCCTGCATTTATATGGTGCGCCGAATATATCGGCTCGGGCGAGGTTGTGCTTGCGACCCGCACAGGCGCGATTCTCAGCTCGGCAATTCTATGGTCGGTTATCTTCGGCATATTTCTCAAATACTGGATAGGGATGAGCGGCGCCCGATATACCGTCTGCACAGGCGAGGCGATGGTTGATATGTTCGACCGTATCCCCGGACCTCGCCACTGGGTCGTGTGGATTGTATTCTTCGTTCAATTTGCGGCGGCGGTTATAGCCATAGCCGCTCTCGCAAACGTTGCGGGCGTTTTTCTTGCCGGTTGCCTTGGGCATGACAGCAGGACCGTGCAGATAATATGCGGCTGGGCGGTATCGCTTTTCGCGGCCATGGTTGTCTGGTCTGGCACTTTCGATGTCCTCAAAATGGTTATGAGTTTTTTCATTTTCGTTGTGGTTATTGGCGTGCTTTACGTCGCGATATGCGTCTTTCCGCCAATTGAACAACTCGCCCGGTCTTTTATCCCCAGCGTTCCCGTTGTGCCGGACTGGGCGATTGCCAAAGGAGTTGGCAGTAACGCCTGGAAGGAAATTTTACCTTTAATCGGCTGGGGTGCGGGCGGCTTCGCAAGTCAGGTCTGGTACACATACTGGGTTCTCGGCGCCGGTTATGGCGCGGCGGCGGGCAGGGGAGATGGCAGGTCGGCAGATGTCGCTATGCTGAAAAGTATGGACAGCGATACCGCGCACAAGGTAAAGGGCTGGTGCCGGGTATTATATACCGACGCGACAATAGCGATGATTATAGGTGTGGTGGTTACCAGCTCGTTTGTAATTGCCGGCTCAGGAATCCTCAGGCCGAGAGAGCTTGCGCCGGACGGAGCGAAAGTTGCTATTATGCTATCTGAAATTTTCAGTGCGAACTGGGGCAAGTTCGGCGCGTTTTTATTTTTGTTATCCGGCTCGGCTGCGCTTATCTCGACGCAAATAGGCCAACTCGCCGGCTGGCCTCGATTGCTTGCTGATTGCGGCAGAATATGCGTCCCGTCCGTCGCGAACAAATTTTCCTGGAAGACCAGATACAGATTTTTCCTCGTGGTGTTTTTCTTCACCAGTATGGTGATTATCTACACGCTGGGTTTTCAGCCGGTTTTGCTTGTCAAAATCGGGGCAATTTGCGATGGTTTGCTTTTAACCCCTCTTCAGGCGATTTGCGTTGCGATTGGTCTGTTTTACATTATGCCGCGAATGTTATCCCCCCAGGCGTCGCGCATTTTGAAACCAAGCCGGTTTTTCCTCGTCGGCCTTGTCCTCGCATTTGCCGTCTTCGCTTACTTCTGTATTTTCCAGCTTCCATCCGCCTTATTTGGCAAATAATTTCTGAGTCAATCCGGTTATATGTGTGCAAAAAAGGACGCTGTTTGACAGCGCCCTTGTGGTTTGGTAATGACCGACAGAGCAACTGCAAATACAATGACTCAGTACCGAACGCGCGTAGGACGCGTCCCTGAGTCATTTATTAGTGTTTTATCGCTCGAATCCATTCAATTACTTCGGTGGCAAAACTGCCTCAAGCAGGGGCTTACGGAATGTCTTGGTCTTCTGGGCATATAAGCCGAATTCGTTTGCGCAAAATTCCCAGTAATGGAAGCTCATTCCACGTTCGATTGCGGCATCGGCCATAAATTTTGTCCAGCGTGCGCGGGAATCCATATCCGCCTTTTCGTATGCGCCGAACTCGCCCAAGTTAATCGGGCGGTTGTTTTTCTTACTCCAGGCAGCAGCAAAATCCAAGTCCCTTATTACTTCCTGCTTTTCGTCCTCGGTGCCGGTCCACTTTGTGCCTAACCAGCTGTTCGGGTCCCCCCTGGTTATCCAGTCCGCCCCCTGATGGGTGAACGTCAGCGGGAAATAATCGTGAACGGTAACGATGATGTTGCGGTCTTCTTTGGGGATATCGAGCAGCGCAAGATAATGAATCTGGTTATAGTGCGCCGAGCCGATGACAATAGTCCTGTTCGGATTGGACTGCCGCACAACCGCAAGGGCCTCTTTCAGTTGCTCATTCCAGGGACCTGCCGTTAATTCTTTTTGCGGCTCATTCAAAAGCTCGAAGACAAGGATATCAGGGCTATCCTTGAAGTGTTCCGCGATTTGCTTCCAAAATGCGAGAAATCTTTCCTTCTCCTTGGCGGGGTCGGCATAAAGCTCGCCATAATGGTGGACGTTGAGCATTACGGGCAGGTTTCGCGACAGGGCACAGTTAACCGCCCAGTCCACCCGTTTCATAAATTCCGGGTTAATCGTATATGGCGGGGCAGACAATGCGTGCGCTGACCAGCGAACAGGCAGCCGGACAGAGTTGAAGCCGGCATCTTTTATAATCTGAAAGTATTCTTCCTGAATAACAACGCCCCATTCGCCTTCACTTGGCGCATCGAGAGCATTGCCGAGATTAACACCCCTGCCCAAAAGCTGGTTCATTTTGAACGGGTCAGGTCCTTTGGCCGCATTCGATTCGTCAGCAGCCCTGCCAACAGATGCGAATATAACTATGCCCAGGAAAAAAAGAAAAACGAACGTGAATAATACCGCGGGCTTCGACATAATCCTTTACTCCGTACAATCCTGAAAATATAAAATTAAACTCGCGCCCACGGCGCAAAATGGACAGTTTTACGGTCGTGATTGCGGCCGTTAGCCAGAACTTTGGGCATAGCCGGAAACCCTTTGTACAGCAACGCCGCAAGAAGTCCAAGTAGCAATAATATAACGGGTTCTCCTAAAACGGCAACACGATAATAAATTCCTCGGGCGACAGCTAAAAAATCGAGGGCGGCAAAAGTGTCAAACTGTTTATACGTATCGACGCTCGCGGCCGCCATGGAAGTGTCGCTCTTCAGCGCTATACTGTGCCGGCCGCCTGCCGCGACCGCAACAAAATTCCTGCCCGACGGAACACTGCACTGTCTGAAGGCGTCCCACCCCCAGGCCGCCAGCGACCCGTCAAGCTTAAGGGCCACCGTATGGAAGCCGCCGCAGGTAACAACCGCAAAATCGCCGTCCGGCGGCATATGCTGTGCGTATTCGTTCAGGCCGAAAACTACCGCGGAACCGTCTTTTTTGACCGCCCGGCTGCAGTAACCGCTGGCTTCCACCGAAACATAATCTTTGCCGACAGGGACATTACACTGACCGTATGTGTTATCGCCCCAGGCAACAAGCGAACCGTCGGATTTCAGGGCAATATTGTGGTATCCGCCGCCCGCGACGGCCATGAAATTGGGACCTGTGGGGACATCACACTGGTGGAATTTGTTCCAGCCCCAGGCGACAAGCGAGCCGTCGGCCCGGACAGCAATACTGTGGTACCCGCCGGCGGCCATAGTGATAAAGTTTCTGCCCTGGGGGACATCGCATTGCCCGTAGGTGTTGTCGCCCCACGCTTTCAGCGAACCGTCTACCCGGAGAGCCAGGCAATGAAGCCCGCCGGCGGCGATTGCCGTAAAATCGGAACCATTCGGAGCATTGCACTGACCGTAGGTGTTATCACCCCATGCGACAATTGTGGCGGCAAAACATGGTCCGGCAGACCACGCGGCGAAAGCGAACAGCCCCGCCGTGACTAAAACGAGAACAGTATTTCCTCTCATCATTTCACCTCCTCGTCAAACGCCCGCCTCTGCCAACGGCCCAGAACTCCCGACGCGCCAGCGCGCCCTTCGAGCTGTTCAAGCCGTCCAAACAGAAATTCAATCTTCTCTACAAACTGCTGCTGACTCGGAAGCGGCAAAAAATAACTCTATGATTATTATACTCCCCTGCAATTCAAAATCAAGTAATACCCACGGGTAGAACTGCAAATAAATTTACACGGGTCCTTTCCGGCTTAAAACAGCGGTTTAAGGCGTTTTAACGCCCCAAAAACCGCTTTATTGCCGCACGGGTTTTACTGGCAGGATAATACATGGAGGTGATATAATAATTTTTTGTTATAATATTGTCGTGTGCTGGAGAGGTTTTTATGGCAAATGACACCGCAAATCATTCGGCCCAGGGCAACCCGCCCAAACAAAGGGATAACAAACAGCCGCTGCCTTTGTGGCGTCGAATCGCGCTGGCCCTCGTAATCGCCGCTATGGCCGGCGTTCTTGGGCTGATGCTGATGGCGTACATAGCGGAAATACAATTCTGCGGAGAAATCCGCAAAATCAGCAAGGCCGGCGAACCGACAAAATTCCCGGACCTGCTCGCAGGCCAAACCGGGACGCAAACAGGCGAAGACGCCAATGGATACTACGTCGGTGCCATCAGGCAATTCCGGCCCGCCGACGTGACAAATCTTATGCAGGTAAACTTATTCTACAGAACTAATATGGCCTCGCTGCCGGCAGGACAATTCCCGGGTGATTTGCGCGAAAAGGTGGCTGATAACATTACTAAAGCAAAACCAATATTTGATAATCTCGACAAAGGCGCACAACTCACCCTGCCGGACTTCGACATAGGAGTCACGCTCGGCAGCCAGGTCTGCAAAACGAGATTGGACAGCGTCCAGTGCGCCGTATTTCTGTCATCGCTGAGAACGCTCGACTTAATACTGGCAGACAAGGGTGATGCAGCGGCGGATTCCATAATAAGCACACTACAGTTTACCCGTGTTTTCGATACCTGTCCTACGATGTCCGTGCATGGACGAAAATTAACCTGTGTCGGACTCACCTGCGGCGATATTCAGTTATTGCTTGCGAAATGCCCTCCTTCGGAGAATCAACTCAGCCGGCTCCAGATGCTGCTGGAAAAAACATTTCCTTCCGACAGTTTAAAAAGGGCGCTTGAGGGGGAAAGGGTTTACCAGCTGGAAATCGCCCGCAACCTCATCCCTCGAAGCATCGCGTCAAAATACCTTATGGCCGACACGCCCCCCCTGCCCGAACGGCTCGCGGCGCCTCCATTCACATGGCATCGTATGCGTATGTTTTCCATGTCCGCCAAATACCTGCGGGATATGGCCTGGCTCATAAAAATTTCCACTCAGCCCTGGCCAGGCCCGCTTGACGAGTTAAACGCCGTAAAGCCAAAATCCCCCGCAAAACCCGCAGGCCTGATTCCCGCCGTATATGTGCTTTCTCGCCTTACCGCGGACACTCTCGCCGTTGTTCGATGCACGACTTCAGCAATAGCAATTGAACGCTATCGCCTGCAGAATGGACACCTGCCTGATGCCTTGGCCGATATTTGCCCAACCTATATTAAATCGATTCCACCCGACCCGTTTACCGGCAAAACGCTGTTTTACATCCGCGATGACCAGTCCTATGTGGTTTACAGCACAGGAGCCAACTGCGCTGACGACGGCGGAATAATTACAGGCAAGGCCGGAGAGCAGGCGGCTCTCGATACAGGTATTCGTATCAGGCATGCTTCCCCCAAATAGCCGGTAACGCCGGAAAATAACAACAGACAAACCTCTCGCGGCGAAAAGCTGCGCCAGACGTGAATCCCTAAAACCAGCGAAATGCAATGTTGCGCGGTGTTATTTTACCTCGACTATTGAGTTGTAGCCGCCAAACGGGTTCAACTCAGTTATCTCGTTATAGGGGTCCTGCTGCCACTGTCCATCTACAACCAACCGATAACGATATTTGCCGGGCGACAGCTTCGCCGACGCCTGCCAGACCCCGTTTGCTCCCACCTTTTCCATAGGCAGTTTTGTGGGCTGCCAGCCGTTGAAATCGCCGGCAATCTGTACCGATTCGGCCCGCGGGTACAATGTTACGAAAGCCACCGCGTCGTTGACCTGGTTGACGCCATAGTAGTCGCTCAGCTTCGCCTCCGTCGTCACAACTTTTGGCTGCTGGGGCTCAGTACGCAAGGCAACCGGCTCAACCTCGGCTTTCGCGGCAGCCGGCTTCGGCTCAGCCCGCACGGCTACCGGCTCCAGTTGCTGTATCTTCTGTTTCGGCGACTCTATCGCCTTTATACGTCCGGCATCCGGCGGAGTAACCTTCGACTTCGGCTTTGCCTTTTCCAGCAACTCATCCGCCGTAATGCTTATCGCATCCAGCTTCTCCGACAACGATTCGATAATCTGCCTGCGCTGCTGTTCCGGCTGACCATGCGTCATTTCCTTTACCAGGTTCTGGAAATCGTTATGCCCCTTGCTCGCGGGGTCGTATTCGCTGATTGGCTGGCCAAATGATGCGGCTTCTTTGAGCTTGGTATTGAAATTCACCACCGTCTTGAACATCTTGTCGCCAAAATGCTTGCGAAGCTCGCCGAGAATCTCGCGGGCCATTTTCGTGCGAATGTCATACATACTCGCCAGCACTTTTACGTTGACGGTCTGATTGCACCTCTGGCAGAGAATCGCCAGCGTCTCAAGCTGTTTGCTCAGGCCGTGAAGTGAAAAATAGCCCGTCTCGACCGGCACGATAACATCGGTCGCCGCCCGCAGCGCGTTAAACGTCAGTAATCCGACCGCCGGCGGACAATCTATGATAACGTACTCATATTGGTCCTTGACCGCATCAAGCACTTTTTTCAAACACAGTTCGCGGTCAGGCATTCCCGCCATTTGCTGTTCAAAAGCCGACAGGTCGATACTCGCCGGCGCAAGCTCAAGTTTATCGCTTACCTCCCAGAGGATTTCGCCGACCCGCATCGACTCTTCCCTGCTGAAGCTTATCAGCACGTCGTAGATGCTCTGCTCGATTTGCTCCTCCGGCACCGCAAGCCCTACCGCACAATGCGACTGCGGGTCCATATCAACCAGCAGCGTCTTGTGGTCCTGCTCCGCCAGCGCACTGGCTAAGTTAATCGATACGGTGGTTTTGCCTACGCCGCCCTTTTGGTTTACAACAGCTATCGTCCTCATAGGTTCCCCAGAATCTAAAGCCGAATCCTTATTTATCAGTATCACAAGGCGATAATTCGCCCTCTGGTTTTTCGGCCAAAGACAGGACAAAACTTTATATTTTTATAGGACGAGCCGATAAAAATCCCCACTATCAGCATTACAGGTCTAAACTTATCACACTATTGGTGACAGCAGTATAATGCAGTTAAAGAAACAAGGGCCGATTTTCAGGGCTGATAATTGGCATGATACGTGCGGTAACTATGGTGATTATCGCTCCCGGCGGCGACTATCCCACTTGTACGCCGACAAGCCGGTCGATTTCCGTCAGCAGATTGTCTAAATCGTATGGCTTGGACATAAACGCATATCGACCGGCACCATGATATCGCAACCCAATTTCCTGCGTTTTCTTTGTGATAAGGCAGGTCAGGAATATCACCGGGATATACCGGGTTGTCGGGTCTTCCTGCAGCGCCGCCGCCACCTGCGTGCCATCCATATCAGGCATCAAAATATCGAGCAGAATCAGGTCCGGCTTTTCCGCCTTTGCCAGATTTATGGATTGAAGACCGCTTTCTGCCGTGGTCACTTCATACCCTCTTGCCGACAGTGTCTTGGCAAGAATCAGCACCGCATCCGGCTCATCATCAACCACAAGTAATTTAGTACCGGACATTTTTCTCCTTTCAACATATCTGACCTTATGTTTTGTTCGACGGCAGGCAGGCAACGCCTGCATTAACTTTTGGCGTATCGCCGCCGGTTTTGAGCGACGATTTAGCCGCGTTATCGACACTTTCAGCGATAATATGGTCGGCGCTGAGGCGCGGTATGGTGAAGGATATCTTCATTCCGCTGTCGGTGTCGGACTCGGCCCATATTTTTCCATTGTGCAGATTGACGAGGCCCCTGCATATAGCCAGGCCCAGGCCGGTGCCTTTCTCTCCGGGACCGACATTTTTATCAAACTGCTTGAACTTTTCAAACATTTTGGGGATATCGTCCTTCGCGACGCCGCGACCCGTGTCTTTGACGAAGACGAGGACGTCATCGTTACGGTCTTCACAAAAGACGTTTATGGAGCCGCCCTCCGGCGTGAACTTGATGCTGTTAACAAGAAGATTCGCGATAACCTCTTTTATTCTGTCGGCGTCGGCGTACAGAATAACCGGATGGGCGGGAAGCTGGCAGGACAAATTGATGTGCTTCTTTTCCGCCTGCAGACCGTATTCACTGACGGTTTCCGCTATTATCTGGCTGATGTCGGCATCAGTTCTGTAAAGTTCTACTTTGCCGGATTCTATTTTGGAGATGTTCAACAAAGAGTCAACGATTCTCGCGAGTCGATTGAGGTTCTTCGCCGCCATATCGAGCATTTCTTTCTGTTCGGAGACGATTTTACCCGGTATTTCGTCGCTGAGCAGCTTGACGGCCCCGGAAATAATAGTCAGCGGCGAGCGAAGCTCATGCGATGCCATCGAGACAAATTCATCTTTTAAATCATTGAACTTTATCAGTTTCTCGTTTGCTTTTTTAAGCTCTATTTCGATCCTCTTGCGTTCGGTGATATCTTGCCCCTGGGCGATGGTGGCAATCGGCGTTCGACCGCCCGGCGCAAACAGCGTTGCCGAATTCCAAAGCACCGTTCGCACCGATTCGTCTCGATGCCGAATTTCGATCTCGACCGTTTCCCACCGCTCGCCGGTCAAGGTTTTGCGAATTAGTGCCATCGAATTTTCGCTGAGTGCGGGAGGAAACAGAATCTCCAGCGATTGCCCAAGGACTTCCGCCTCGCTGCGTCCGGTCAAGAATTCAAACGCGTGATTAAAGCGCGTGATGCGAAATTGCGGGTTCCAGACGATAATGGGCGCATTGGCATAGTTGAACAGATTTTCGAGATAGTCATTGGTCCCCCGCAGCGCCGTCTCCATTCGCCTGCGATTAACATCCAGCCGATTGAGGCGAGCGGAGAGCATATATACGAATAAGCTGATCACAACCAGATTAGATGTTGCCACAAGCGATACGCCGAATTCATTACCAAACAATCCTGTTTTTTCTCCGTGAATTTTGAACCACCCTAATGTCACCGGAATAATAATGACAACCGGCAGGATTCGCTGCAGCATCAGGCCGCCATAGTTATCGCTGGTAATATTCTTCATAAATCCCTGTTCCGGCCTGGCAAAGAAATACCCTATGCAGGACATCATGAACAATGCGCAGGTATGCAGCGCCATAGCAGTACTGAAGTTATCGCCAATATAGAATGGAGTTGCACCATACAAATATCCCACAAATGACAAAAGAGCGATGATGCCCGCCGGAATAACCAATAACTGGGCCAGATAAGAAAAAAGTACGGTTCCGAATCCGAACAGTAATAACGCGATGCCTATTATCGCAAAAATAATAGAAGTATTGAATGCCATCCTTCCCGGAGAACTTGTCAAGACGGCCGTGGCCGACTCTTTAAATAAAAGCTGGTCAATGCCAAAATCCATTCCAAACATATACTCCCAGAAGGTCAGAAAACCTGCCAGAAAAACAACAAAAGCGCAAAGACGGGCAATTCCGCGGGCTGTCCGATTGCCCTGCCGTTTTGTCTGTGACAGCCATAGCGATAAGCCAATAAAAATAAAACAGGTCGCCGTATTTGCTTTCATCGTAACAAAGTTGGGTGAAATGCTTTTCAGAACAGGGATATCGAAAATCCAGCCGACTAACACAACTGAGCCGCCCAGAAATATACATATACTCAATATTTCTGAAATTGCCCGGCACAGCGAAGCGGAATGAGTGATGGATTTCGCTTTTTCAAGACCATTCTCAATATATATGTTTTCTATGTTTTCTCCTTTCAACATATCCGACCTTATGCCTTGTTCGACGTCAGGCAGACAACGCCTGCCTCTCTTGCCTTTTCGATAAGCGACTGACCTGTTTGGCCGTCATCAGGATACGCGGCATACCCTATCCGAAGGTCAATTTTGGAATTAAGGTCTTTATCTGCCAGATAACCTTCTATCGCCTGCGTCAACCTTTGGCATACCGCCACGGCCTCGGCGACGTCACAGTTCTCGAGCACTACGAGAACCTCATTTGTGCCATGTATGACGGTATCGTGGGCATTTCGCCGCAGGGTCCGTTCGAGAACCCCTGAGACATCCTTGAGAACGGCCTGCATCTGCGAAGAATCCATCTGGACAAGGGGCTTTGTCGAAACAAGAACGACCGCGGCCCCGCCGCCGGTTTTGAACGACGATTTGACCGCGTTATCGACACTTTCAGTAAAGATATGTTCGGCGCTGAGGCGCGGTATGGTGAAGGATATCTTCATTCCGCTGCCGGTGTCGGACTCAGCCCAGATTTTTCCGTTGTGCAGATTGACGAGGCCCTTGCATATAGCCAGGCCCAGGCCAGTGCCTTTCTCTCCGGGACCGGCCTTTCTGCTAAACTGCGTGAACTTTTCAAACATTTTGGGGATATCGTCTTTCGCAACGCCGCGACCTGTGTCTTTGACGAAGACGAGGACGTCATCGTTATGGTCTTCACAAAAGACGTTTATGGAGCCGCCCTCCGGCGTGAACTTGATGCTGTTAACAAGAAGATTCGCGATAACCTCTTTTATTCTGTCGGCATCGGCGTGCAGAATAACCGGATGGGGGGGGAGCTGACAGGACAAATTGATGTGCTTTTTTTCCGCCTGCGGACCGTATTCACTGACGGTTTCCGCTATGAGCCGGCTGATATCGGTATCAACTCTGTAAAGCTCTATTTTGCCGGATTCTATTTTGGAGATGTTCAACAAAGAGTCAACTATTCTCGCGAGTCGATTGAGGTTCTTCATCGCCATATCGAGTATTTCTTTCTGCCCGGAGACAATTTTACCCGGTATTTCGTCGATGAGCAGTTTGACGGCCCCGGAAATAATAGACAGCGGCGTGCGCAGCTCATGCGACGCTATCGAGACAAATTCATCTTTCAAATCATTGAACTTTATCAGCTCCTCGTTTGCTTTCTTAAGCTCCATTTCGACCTTCTTGCGCTCGGTGATATCGCTGACGGTGTGAACTGCGCCGGCATACTGGCCCGCCGCGTCGAGAATTGGGTCTGCGGTAACTTGATACCAGCACTCGCCTATCAGCATCTCCATGGTCTCGCGGCACAAACTCTGTCGCATCCGCTGGATGGGACATTCAGGAATCGGTCCTGTTATGCCGCAATGCGCAATCTCCCAGCAGTGCTGTCCGACGGCATCTCCGTGTGGGATATGAAAAATCTTGTCCGCCATCTTGTTCGAGCGCAACACGCGCTGCTCCTTGTCGAGCAGCCAGATCGCGTCGTTGGCGGCATCAAAGGTGGTTTGCCACTCCCTCGCCGTCTGAGCAGTCGCCTTCGCCGCTTTCTTTTGCTCGGTAACGTCGCGGAAGGACCAGACCCGACCCACGATATCATCGCCGAGCCTTTGAGGCTGGGAGTAGCGCTCGAAAATGCGCCCGTCCAGAAACTCGATCTGGTCGAAACTAGATTCCTCCGGTTGTTCGTACAATCTTCTGACTTTGGCTAAAAACTGCTCCGGGGCAGCAAGCTGCGCAAGGATATAGTTTATTGTTTTTTCATCATCATGGCTGGAGAGAACTTCTTCCGATATTTTCCACATATCGATGAATTTCTGATTCCATCGTGTAAGCTTTCCTTTCCTGTCTACAATCAGGATACCATCGGCAGTGGATTCCAGGGAGGTACTGAGCAGGGACAGAGAAGAGTTCAGTTCCTCCTCCGCCATCTTTCGCTCGGTGATGTCCATTGCCGAAGACAGCGCGCCGGTCACCTTCCCGTTCCCGTCTTTGATCGCCACGCACCACCATGCCAGAAGACGCTTTTGCCCGTCTTTCCGGCGCTGCCAGCTTTCCAGGTATGTGGCGCCTTCTTTCCCGTCGAAAACCGGCTGCACTATCTCGTAGGTCTTCTGATCGTCTTCAAAGTAATGCGCGGCTTCTTTGCCTATCACGTCCTCCCCGAAAAAAGCATACCCGGCCTGGTTTGCCCACGTATATACCTTATCATTATTCACTTCCATCAGGATGTCAGGAACAGCGCCTAAAATATACTTCTGGCGTTCATATAATTCCTTTATTTTCTCCTCCGCTTTCTTTCGCTCGGTGATGTCTTCAATAGTAATGAGTATCATCTGCATAGTGGTAAGACGTCGGGCATTGAAAAGCATTGTTTTCTGTCCGATGGTCTCAAAATTGTGCTCAATCTCGTAGCCATCAAAGGTGTTGCTCTTGGGAAGGATTTCCTCGAGGAGCTGTCGCAGTTTGGGAATGTTCCACTGCCGGTTGCCCAAATCATAAATGAACCGGCCTTTGGTTTCCTTATGGTTAACCTTAAAGGTCTGGTAGAAGGAGCGGTTGGCTGAGATTACCTTCAGGTCGGTATCCAGCACTATCAAGGGCTCCCGTATTGTTTCTACGATGTTTTCAGCATACGCACGAGCATCATCGATTATCTGCTGTGCTTTCTTGTGCTCGGTGATATCGACAAAAATCGCGACCACACCGTCAATCTTATTATTTAAAGTGCGGTATGGCCTGATATATGCCGAATACCAGGTTCCTTCCCCGTCTTTTATTTCAAATGTCTTCGGATGATGGGTCTCTATTACATTCAAAAGTATTTTCTCAAAATCAGGAATATCCACATTGAGTTTAATTTTACTTATCGGCCTGCCGGCATCGGAAGAAATTATATTAAGCGCCTTTTCCGCCTGGGGAGTTACCCTGCGTATTACAAGGTCTGTTCCCATCATAACAACCGGCATATTGATACTGCCAAGCAAATTTGCCAGGTCGTTATTCAAGAGAGAGGATTCAATATTGCGTTTCTGCAGCTCTTCGTTGGTGGTAGTCAATTCTTCATTTGAGGACTGCAGCTCCTCTTTGGCTGTTTCCAGCTCCTCGTTAGTACTTTGCAGTTCTTCATTGCTTGACAGTATTTCCTCATTGGCCGTTTTCACTTCTTCATTAGCGCTGTCTTGTTCTTCTATGACTGTCTGAAGATATTCTTTTGTTTCCGTAAGCTCTTTCTGCATGGACTCGACATACTTTTCATCTTTAGCGGGTATTCCACGCGCCTTTGGCAAATTCTTAGACCCAACCGCCCCGGCGATTTCGTCGAAAAGCACGAGAAAGAATTTTTCTTTAAGGGGTCCGGATTCCACAGGAACAACGATTATTTTAACCCGCGTCCTGCGGCCATTATACAATACAGCATCCGCTTCTCTTTTTACCGTATGTTTTGTTCCTCCTGCTTTATATATCGCCGATCTCAAAGGCATAAGCAGCCCTTCCCGCGCCAATTTGAATATGTCATGGCTCGGTTTGCCTGCCGCCGATTCAAGAAAACGGCCGGTATGCCCGCGGAACTGAACGACCTTCATATCGCTGTCTATCAGCACCCCGCAAGGAGCGTATTCGTCAAGGACAATCCGTTCTACTATGCTTTCAATATCAATTTCTTTACCTGTCTTAACAGCCGATTTTTCCTTAATTTCTAATTTCTTTGACGAGTAATATTTCTGACCTAATTCAAGTTCGGGCGTTATTGACAGATATTTTTTCGCAAAAAATCTATGTTTCACGTCCAGGGCTTTAAAAAGATTTAAATAACCGCCTGCGGCTTCCGAGTTTCCTAAAAGGAGAAACCCTCCAGGTTTTAAACCGTAGTGAAAATTATGGAATACTTTTTTCTGTAAAACCGGCCGAAGATAGATAAGCAGGTTACGGCAGCTTATAAGGTCTAAATTGGAGAAAGGCGGGTCGCCGAACACGTTCTGTCTGGAAAAAATACACATCTCCCTCAACTGCTTGGAAATCCTGTAAGAGTCACCTGTTTTGGTAAAAAACCTTTTTAATCGCTCAGGGGTAATACTGTTTTTTATATTTTTGCCGTAAATGCCTGCTCGCGCCTTATTAATAGAATCCTCCCTTACGTCCGTGGAAAAAATCTGGACAGGGACGGCACTGGCTTTGTTTCCCAGCGTTTCCAAAAGGCACATAGCGATAGAATAAGCTTCCTCGCCGCTGGAACATCCCGGAACCCATATCCTTACACCCTGACCTTTTGTCCTGTTTTTAAGAATTGCCGGCAAAACCTGTTTTTTGAGCGCATCAAAAACTCTCGGGTCGCGGAAAAAGCTGGTAACGTTTATAAGCAGGTCTTCATAGAGTTTTTCTACCTCGTCCTTATTCTCACGCAGAAACTTTATGTAGCCCCTGATATTTTCCAGTTTCAGTAAAACCATCCGCCTCGCTATGCGCCTGCTAATGGTGGGGGTTTTATAATGAGTAAAGTCCAGCCCCCTTGCCGAACACAATATATCAAAAATACTTTCAAGCCCTTTATCTTCCGTTATGGTTGATTTATCTGTTTTAACAGGCCTGGCAGACGATATAAGGGGATGTTTCGCTATACGCTCCAGCTCACGCGCAATCTTTTTGGGCGAAAGCACAAAATCCACACATCCGCAGGCAATCGCGCTTTGCGGCATACCATCATATTTGGCGGTTTTTTCGTCCTGGGCAAAAGTAATACCCCCTTCGGCCTTTATGGCCTCGGCCCCCAGCGTCCCGTCTGTCGCTGTTCCTGAAAGAATAACCCCGATAGCCCTGTTCCCAAGCTCATCCGCCAATGAACAGAAAAAATAATCTATGGGCATATGCTTTGAATTTATGTCATTCCTTTTGCTAAGTATTAATTTTCCGCCTGTGATAGAAACATTAGTGTCCGGCGGTTTTATATAGACATGGTTGACTTCTACGGGCATCCCGTTCTTTATTTCTCTTACCGGCATTTTTGTTAATCTGGCAAGCAGTTCCGTCAGCAAACTTTTATGTTCCGGTGCCAAATGCATTACAAATACAAATGCCATTCCCGGCTTAGCCGACAGATTCCTGAGTAATTCCTGATATGCTTCAAGACCGCCGGCGGAAGCCCCGATACCAACAATGGGAAATGATGTTGTTTTGTGACCAGCAGGCATAATCTTTCCCTTTTTCGGCGTTACTCTTATTTTTTTCCGCATATTTCCTTCCTAAATAAAAAGCCAAAGGCCTGTATTTCTACATGACCCTGGTTACCTCAGGAAAAATCCTGTTTTTCCTTGTTCTTGCGTTCGGTGATGTCGTGGAATATCCCCAGCAGATATTTGGCTTGGTCGATCATCACCGTAACTGCGCGTATGCTCACGGATATTACCTGGCCGTCTTTCCTTACGCACGGCAGGTCTTTTGCGGTTATTTTGGCCCCGGAGGTCTGGGCCTCGAACTCGGCGAGCACCTGCTCGAGCGACTCTTTCGGGTGGATGTCAGCCACGCCCATCTGTGTAAGTTCCTCCTCGCTGTAACCCAGCATCCTGCATATCGCCGGGTTGGCGTACCTGAACTTCTTTGTCGCGGCATTGGCTACGAGCATCCCGTCAATGTTCGCCATAAACAGATTCTTGTATCGCTCCTCGCTCTCCCGCAGCGCCTCCTCGGCCTGCTTGCGCCCGGTGATGTCACTGCCTTCAGGAATCAGGAATATCACTTTCCCTGTTTCGTCCTTCACCGGCTTGAGAGAAAAATCAACATAGTGCAACATCCCGTTTTTATCAACATGCGTTGCCTCAAAACAGATAGATTCTCCGCGGGCCGCTTTTTCCACGGCTTGTCGCAATTTTTCCTGAAGCTCAGGCGAATGGGCCCACCATGGGCCCTGCCAGAAGGGTTTATTTAAAACACTCGATGCCTCGACACCACTGAATTCCAGGGCCATCCTGTTTGCTTCTACCAAAATTCCATCGGTAGTCGTCAAACCGATTAACTGGAAGGTTCGATCAAAAAAAGCATGCTTCTTCCGCTCACTCTCCCGCAGCGTCTCCTCCGCCTTCTTGCTCTCGGTGATGTCGCGGGCAATGCCTAACATACCGATAATTTCACCATCTTTACCACGGAGCGGCATTTTATAAGTGTCAAATATCAGTACTCCATTAGGCGTGTTCGCCGGGTCATAGGGATTATGAATTGTCTTGCCGCTCAAGGCATCTCGGTCATCATTCTCGAATCCGCGTATTCCTTTCGCCGGATTCCCGCAAACAAGCTCAGAATCCCAGCCGTTCTCAATATCAGTATGCCCGATCATTTCGTCGGGTTTCTTGCCGACAGCAGATGCATATGCTTCGTTGCAAATGATGGTGTGTAATTTGCTATCTTTAGCGAAAATAAAATCCGGCACAGAATTAATTACTTTCACTAATAGCGCGCTTTTCTCCCGCAGCGTCTCCTCCGCCTTCTTGCGCTCGGTGATGTCCGCGAAAGTTACCACAGTACCCACCAGCCGGCTCTGTTCATAGATGGGCGTACTCGCATACTCAACGGGGAAGCTGGTGCCATCCTTGCGCCAGAACACATCGAGGGATGAGCGATGCACCACACCGTTCAGAAAGGAGGCGTATATCTGACACTCTTCTTTGGGGTAGGGGCTTCCGTCAGGTTTGGTATGGTGCCATGCGCTGTGGCTTGGACGGCCTATAAGCTCTTCGGCTTCGTAGCCCAGCATCTTTGCCGCGGCCGGATTGACGAATATGTGGTTACCATGCAAATCCAAACCCAGAATCCCTTCCGCTGTCGAACGCAGGATGAGTTCATTTTTCTGGTTTAGAATCGCCAGGTTTTCCTCCGCCTTCTTGCGCTCTGTAATGTCGTGCGAGATCGTGGAAACTACTTCTACTTCTCCGTTAGATGCCTTGTGCGAAGAGAGTGCCATCAAAACAGGTATCTCGTGCCTATCTCTTATGTTCAAGAAAGCACATTCGCCTATCCATACACCGTCGCGCACAGCAGCAGGTAATATCTCCTCGGCTAACATTTTATTTGCCCACTCGGGGTGAACATCGGAGATATTTAGCTTCGTCACATCTTCATCGTTACCGATACCGCACATTTTACGTCCGGCCTTATTTACATAGATAATGTGCTTATCTTTTGCGTCGGCAAAACCGACAAAATCGGGAGTCGCCTCAACAAGTGTAACAAACCGTTTCTGTGTTTCTTCCGCCTTCTTGCGCTCGGCAATGTGGCCTATTCGCTCGCCAATATCGTCTATCAAATCACGCTTCTCCACAAGGAACTGTCCTTCATTGAATTGAAGTCTTTCTTCCATATAGCTGACTTCTACCATTCCAACCTTTTGTCCCTGAAGCGTAATATCAGCCGACTGTGTCCACTTGCTCGGCTTGAAGTTGTCTGTCTTGTACTCCTTGCCCTTAAAGACTATTCTCGCGCAAGCGATGTCTGGGTATTGCCATCCGGCAGGAATAATGCGTGCTATCTTCTCAAGTATCTCCTCCAATGGGATTCCAGGGTCTTCGACGAGTTTGGATATTCCATAGAGGCAATTTAGCTCTTTCATTCGCTCATTGTTATCGTGCGCAAGCTTCAGCGATTGCATTTGTATCTTCTTTCGCTGTATCGCATATACGATTGTTCGCACGAGCACGACGTCCAGCGGAAGGTCCTTGACCAGATAATCCGTTGCGCCGTCCTCTAACGCCGAGAACCCGGTTTGTTCATCATCCAGTTCGGTGAGCACCACAACAGGTATGTCAGGCGCAACTTTCACAACTTGATGAAGTATTTCGATTCCACTGCAGTCAGGAAGTTCAAGGTCGAGCAATACGACATCGTATTGCTTTCCAGTTAGCTTTTTAATGGCTTCTGACAGGCGTACGGCCGACTCAACAGTAAATTCAGCGGGCGATGAGCAAGTCCTTAGAATCCGCTCCACGGGTATTCTGTCTGTCGCCTCATCATCTACCAGCAAGACCTTCAGTAAACGATTACCCAGTAACGTCTGTGTTCCTTTGTCTGTTGCCGTTTTCATATCGCGGTTCTCCGGATGCTTACTTTCTCGCAATAGCTATAGTAGAGCTTTTTTCGCTTATACTTGCCGCCTCACATTTAGGCAAGGTGAAAAAGAACGTGCTGCCGATGCCGGGTTTGGATGTGAGCCAGATTTTGCCATCGTATAGTTCGACTATTTTTTTTGCTATCGTCAGTCCAATGCCGATGCTATCGGCCTCCTCGTGGTCGCGGAGTGTCTGGAACAGCCGGAATATTCTCTCGAAGTGTTGGGGTTCAATGCCCGGACCGTTGTCCGCGACGCTGAATTTCCAGAAATATTTTTCGTCCTCGCAGTCAATTGTGATGCGTCCGTCGGGTTTGTCCGTAAATTTGACGGCGTTGGCGACGAGATTATAGAAAACCTGCCTTATCTGCTCTTCATCGCACGTCAGGACAGGGAGGTTTTTGTTGACGGTTATTGTGATGTTCGTGGTCGGCTGGAAATCAGCAATGACGGACTTAGCTAGAAGGTTAAGATCGACCTGGCATTCGCCTTGTTTGTTTCTGGTGATTGTGGAGTATTGCAGGACTGCGTTAATGAGGTTGTCCATTCGCCTGACTCTTTTTACCAACAGGCTGATTTGTTTTTGACCCTGTTCATCGAATTTGTCGCGGTAGTCCTCGACCAGCCACTCTGCCAATGTGCTGATGCCCCTCAACGGAGTCTTTAGGTCGTGGGTGGCCAAATGGGCGAACTCACTGAGCTGTCTGTTGGACCGACTTAACTGGGCTATGGCAACTTGGAGGTCATCGTTAGCTTTTGCCAGAGATTTTTCCGCTTCGGTGCGTTGTGCGACCTCCTGTTGGAGGTGCCTGTTGGTCTTTTCCAGTTGTTCAAGTGTCTCGGTCTGGTGCTGCTCCGCCTTCTTGCGTTTAGCATCCAGCCGATTGAGGTAAGCGGAGAGTATATATATGAATAAGCTGATGGCAACCAGATTAGATATTGCCACAAGCGATACGCCGAATTCATTACCAAACAATCCTGTTTTTTCTCCGTGAATTTGGAACCAGCCCAGTACCAGCGGAATAACAATAACAACCGGCAGGATTCGCCGCAGCACCAGGCAGCCATAGTTATCGCTGCTGATATTCTTCATCAATCCCTGCTCCGGCCTGACAAAGAGACACCCTATACAGGACATCATGAATAATACGCAGGTATGCACCGCCATAGCGGTACTGAATTTCAGGCCAATATAGAGCGGGCTTGCATGATACAAATATCCCACAAATGATAAAATAGTAACGATGCCAGCTGGAATAACCAATAACTGAGCCAGATAAGAAAAAAGTACGGCTTCGGATCCTAACAGTAATAACGCGATGCTGATTATCACAAAAATAATCGAAGTATTGAATGCCATCCTTCCCGGAGAACTTGTCAGGATAGCCGCGGCCGGCTCTTTAAATAAAAACTGGTCAATGCCAAAATCCTCTCTAAGCATGTACTCCCAGAAAGTCAGAAAACCTGTCAGTAAAACGACAAAAGCACAAAGACGGGCAATTCCGCGGACTGTCCGATTGCCCTGCCGTTTTGTCTGTGACAGCCATAGCGATAAACCAATCAAAATAAAACAAATCGCCGTATTTGCTTTCATTGTAACGAAGTCAGGCGAAATGCTTTTCAGAGCAGGGATATTGAGAATCCAGCCGACTAACACAACTGAGCCGCCCAGAAATATACAGATGCTCAATATTTCTGAAACGCTTTTAAATAATTGAGTTTTTTTCATGCCTTAATCCGATTTAGTACGTGTGTATATACAGCAAGATGCTTTGACGATGCTGCTTTCATATCGCAGCTCCCTTAAAGATAAATGCTTATTTTGTCACGGTAGCCGTAGCTGTGCTTTTTTCGTTTTCACTCGTTGCCTCACACTTAGGCAAGGAGAAAAAGAACGTGCTGCCCCTGCCCGGTTCCGACTCAAGCCAGACGCTGCCGCCATACATCTCGACAATTCTTTTCACCGTCGCAAGGCCAATCCCCGTCCCACCGCCTTTATCGGGCGGCACTAATGTCTTAAACAACTCAAAGACCTTATCAAAGTACTTCTCTTCAATCCCCGGGCCGTTATCCTTCACGCTGAACTTCCAAAAGGACTCTTCTTCGACGCAACCCACTCTTATTTGGCCTTGTGGTTTGTCCATGTATTTGACGGCATTGCCCAAAATATTCTGGAATACCTGGGCTATGCGAGTTTCGTTGCATTCATAAACAGGTAACTGATTTTCAATAGTAATAGTAACGTTCTCTGGCATGTCGATTGTTTCTATGACACTATGGACCAGTTCGCCTAAATCGACAACACTCTTATCTTCGTCTTTATCTTCGACACTCGAATATTCGAGTGTCTTGTCTATAAAGGAATACATCCGGTCCACTCTCTCTGTAATCTGCTGGACGTGCTTCTTTCCATCCGGCGTGAGTACGTTGGCGCAATCCTTGGCTATCCACTCTGTGAGGCGTCTGATTCCACGTAACGGGGTCTTCAAGTCGTGCGAAACAACGTGCGCGAAATCACGTAACTTTAGGTTGGCCTCTTCTAACCTCCTGTTCAGGTTTTTCAACTCGCTTTCGGTTCGGGCATTGTGAAGCGCCACCTCAATGGCGGCCTTTAGTTCATCCAATTTCACTGGCTTTACGATATAACCAAATGGTTCTGTGGTTTTGGCATGCCTCACGATAAAATTATCTGCGTGCCCGGTCAGGTAAACGACGGCTGTGCCGAAGTCCGAGCGTATCTGCTCAGCGACCTGGATGCCATCGAACTGTTCCTCGAGCGCAATGTCCATCAAAACCAGGTCCGGTTTGTTCGTTCGCATTATGTCTAAAGCGTCGCCAGCGCTCAAGGCAGTAACGACGTCATACCCAAGTTCCTTTAATCCAAGTGTTGTTATGGCACAAAAGTCGGCATCATCATCCACAATAAGTATCTTCGGCCTTACATTTTGTTTTAAATCCTTCATCGGACAGCTCCTTAACCCGGTTTTCAGTCAATCAGGCATCCCATGTTTTGGTTTTTTGCCTGCGGTTTGACGCAAAAATATTGCTAATCTTTCCAAGCAAAACTGACGGGGCGAACAGCTTCGCTACGTAGTTTGTTATGTTACACCTTCTCCCTCGTCCAGTTTGTAACTCTCCGGCAGCGAATATACCGACTCTTTCCGCTCGCCAGAGCTAACCGGCTGGCCCAGCAAATCGCCGATAAGTGTCAGCAATAGGTCGAAATCAACCGGCTTTGTAAAAAAGGCCACCGCCCCCTCTGCCATCGCCTTCTGCCTGGCCGACAATAATTTTCCTGTAACCACTATGACAGGTATCTGCGAGGTAAGGTCGCATTTGGCCAGCCGTTCCATAACAGTAAAACCGTCGCCGGCAGGCATACTAATATCGAGAATAATAAGATTCGGCCTTTCCTTTTGAGCTACCATTACAGCCAGGACAGCATCCTCGGCCCTGACAACGTTGTACCCGTGCGCTTTGAGATGTTCACTCATAATGTACGTGAAATCTCTGTCGTCATCGACAATAAGAATCTTCTTTTCACTCATAATCATATCTCCTGTTACAGGTTATCCAGCTAACAATCGCCCCCCCCGAAAAGCCGGCATCTCGCCTCTGCTTACGGGGGCAGGCAATTACCAATTCATGTCCGCTCCCACCGGCTGACCAAGCTCTTCACGGATACACTCCAGTAAAGCGTCCATATTCACCGGCTTGAGATAAAATTCCACCGCCCCGTTTGCGAACGCCTCTGCTTTCGTTCCTGGCTCCATCCCGGTCACCATGATAACGGGTATCATATTTTTGGGATTCAAGGCATTCAGTCGCTTCAAAACGCTTAGCCCGTCCCCCCCCGGCATAACAACGTCCAGAATTATCAGGTCGGGCTTCTCCTTTTGAACTGCCTTGATGGCTTCGGCCACGTCCGAGGCCGAAACAACGCTGTATCCGTGCCCTTCCAGGTGGGCACCCGTAATACGCACCAAATCCGCATTGTCATCGACAATAAGAATCTTTTTTTCAGGCATAATCGTATCTCCCGCTGTTAGACTATCCAACTCATCATTGCCCATCCTGAAAGACAGACATTCCGAGAAACCGCCAAATCAACTGTTGGTTTCCGCGGAGCAACTCGGCACAACCGGCCCGACTTCTTCAAACCCCCATACGCTGACAAAACAGATTAAAGATATCCCCGATATTAAAACTTTCGGCGGCCGGACCGGCCTTGTTTAGCCCTGCCGCCTGCCTTTATACCCGCTCTCAACGGACAAATACGTGATTGTGGTATGCCTTGTCGTCGAAAATCGCTGTTATCAGCCCAATACTGGCATGCAAACCGCTAATCCACCCGCCAGTCCTGACGACACAGACCCGGAAGTCATAACATAAATTTATTCCAGGTACTTCCCACAGGTCCTATAACATGGTAACCGGAGTTTTGGAGCCGCACCTATATTTTCGTGTCAGGGCCTCGATAATATCTGTCATCGAGCATCAAGTAGGAACGGCTATTTATTTTAAGTTGGCGGGGTCTTCGAGGGTCTTTTTGACAAAATCGAGGAACTGGGCTGCGTAGCCGCCGTTGGCGACCTTGTGGTCAACCGACAACGTCATATTCATCATCTTATGAACTCTAAGCGTATCAGGGCTATCGTCCGTCGGCACACAAACATCTGCAATTTTGCCTATTCCCAGTATCGAGCACTGGCCCGGCACGACAATCGGGATAAACGAATCGACCCCGAATGCGCCGAGGTTGCTGACCGTTATGCAGCCGCCTTCGAGGTCAACGAGGGTAAGCTGGTTATTCTTTGCCCTTTCAACAAGCTGCCTACTGTAACTGGCTATTTCAGCGACCGTCTTTTTGTCCGGGTCTTTGACTATTGGAGCAATCAGTCCCTCAGGCGTCGAAATAGCCAGCCCAACACCAATCGCTTTGGCTAACTTTATATCGTCGCCGTCGATTTGGCCCGTCATTATGGGGAACTTTTCCAGCCCAATCGCGATTGCCTTGATAATAAAATCATTGTACGAAACATCTTCTTTGCCGGCCTGATTGAGTTTGGCCCGGTGTGCGACGAGGTCAGTGACATCCGCCCTGACGTTAAGATAAAAACAGGGTATTTCCTGTTTTGACCGCAGCATCTTTTGCGCGGTAACTTTCTGCAATCGGCTGACGGGTATCGTCTGGCCCAGTTTCAAATCCTGCGGCAGGACCGATATCGGCATAGGCAAATCATTTATTTTTTCCCGTTTAGCGGGCATGGGCTTTGCGACTGTCGGCGTCAGGGGCGTTGACACCTTCAGTGACCGAAAAAACTCGTCGCTTACCTGCTCATCTTTCTCACCCAGTATCAACAGGGGCGTTTCTATGCGGTAACTGCCGCCCACCTCGGCGATTATCTGTTTAACATAGCCATCCGCAGGCGATTCAATCTCCAGGGTCGCCTTGTCGGTCTCAACATCAAAAAGCACGTCGCCGCTTTTGACGTGGTCGCCGATGCTGACTTTGCAGTCGACAATCGTTCCTTCTTCCATTGTATCGCCGAACTTCGGCAGCCGAACCTCTTTGGCCATCTGTACACCCTTATTTCCTTGATTACCAAAACCACAGGGATTCTACGCTATCCGCAAGATACAATCAACTTCTCACTGGAAAACACCTTTGCAAACGGTATAATGTAACTCCGCTGGAAACGCGGGCGTAATTCAGTGGTAGAATGTCGGCTTCCCAAGCCGAATGCCGTGGGTTCGAATCCCATCGCCCGCTTTGGTTGAAACTGTATTCCACATTCTGTTACTCACTATAGGAGACAATTTATGTTCGGCCGGTTAAAATCAATCACTGTCATATTACTGGTAATCATCTGGTCAACATGCGCCTTTTGCGCCGAATCAGGCATAAATCTCAATGACCCGTTTGCGGTTAATAAACTAATCGGTCGCGGCGTGAATATCGGCAATGCGCTTGAGTCGCCGAAAGAAGGCGACTGGGACGTTACCCTGCAGGAAGAATATTTTCAGCTAATCAAGGACGCCGGCTTCAACTCAATACGCCTGCCCGTCCGATGGGACAGTCACGCAATGGAAAAAGCCCCTTACACCCTCGACCCCAACTTTATGGCAAGAATTGACTGGGCCATCAAAAACGCGATGTCACGGAATCTCGTTTTGACAATCAATATGCACAACTACTATGACTTTTTTAAAGACCCCAATGGTCACAAGGAAAGGTTCCTTGCCATCTGGCAGCAAATCGCGGAACGTTATAAGGATTACCCAAACACCCTGCTGTTCGAGGCGATTAATGAGCCGCAGGACAATCTTAAAGGCGTCCCCGAGTGGAACGCGGTGCTGAAAGAATGGCTTGCCGTTGTTCGCAAGTCCAATCCAAACAGAATAGTTGTTATCGGCTCAGCCAATTTCAATAATTATTACGAAGTCAGGGGGCTCGACCTGCCCAAAGACGACCGCAGCATAATTGTTACATTCCATTATTACTCGCCTCTTAAATTTACCCATCAGGGAGCGCCCTGGACACCGGATTCCAACAAATCTCTCGGTATGAAATGGGGCGCCGAGCAGGAAAAACGGGCGATAGCAAGGGACTTCAATGTAGCCGCCAGCTGGGGAAAAGCAAATAATCGCCCGATTTACCTTGGCGAATTCGGCGCCTTCTACAAAGCGGATCCCAATTCCCGCTTCCAATGGACCAAGGCCGTCGCGGATACGGCAGCCAAATATGGTTTCAGTATGACGTACTGGGAATTCTGCCATACCAATTTCGGGATATACGACCCGAAGACAAAGGTATGGAACAAACAACTGGTCGAAGCATTGATTCCGCCGAAACAATAAACTTTTATCACAGGAGAAAAAATTATGTTGAGAACAATAAAACCATACGTATTCATCACATTAGGAGTGGTTCTGCTCGCAGCGGGTTGCGTAATAGCCGCCGAACCAAATGCCACATCAACAAAGCCGGACCCGTTCAAAATGAATAAGATGCTTGGCAGGGGGGTATGTATCGGCAACGCGCTTGAGGCGCCGACCGAAGGAGCATGGGGCGTGGTAATTAAAGAAGAATATTTCGACATCATCAAGCAGGCGGGATTCAATTCGATTCGCCTGCCCGCTTGCTGGACCGCCCATGCGCTGACCGAAAAACCTTACACCATTAACCCCGACTTTTTCAAGAGGGTTGATGAGGTTGTCGGATACGCGATATCGAGGAAGATGCCGATCATTGTAAATATGCACAATTACCGCGAGCTTTATACGGCCCCGCTTCCGCAAAAGGAAAGGTTTATGGCGATATGGAAGCAGATAGCTGAACATTACAAAGATTTTTCCGATTTGCTGCTTTTTGAAATTTACAACGAGCCTGATGATGCCTTGACGCCGCAGCTTTGGAACCAGTGGCTTAAAGAGGCGCTTGATATTATCAGGCAAACAAATCCGAATAGAATCATTGTCATTGACGCGGCAAATGACAGTTGGATTATGTATTTAAAGCTGCTCGAATTGCCTGAGAACGACCGCAATCTGATTGTAACTGTTCATCATTATTTCCCGCACGCCTTGACGCACCAAGGGGCGAGCTGGATAACGCGGGCGAAAGCGGACCAGGCGCTTATTGATATGAAGGTCGTGAATCAGAATCCAGCATCGGACGGTGGTGATTACAATAACTGGCCGGGGACGAAATGGACAGGCACACCTGAAGAAAAGAAATTGATGACAGATATATTTGATTTCGGCGCGGCATGGGGCAAGGAACATAACCGGCCGATAAATCTGGGTGAGTTCGGCGTGTATGAGAAGGCGGATATGGATTCGCGCATTGCCTGGACGAGATTCATATGTGATACAGCGGTCGAGCGGGGTATGAGCATACATTACTGGGAATTTTGCGCGGTATTCGGATTGTATGACCCGCAGAAGAAAGAATGGCGCAAGCCGCTTTTGGACGCGGTGCTGGGAAAAAATAATTAGGATTGGTTTATGATAAAACTGTTAGCGGGTATTTTTCTTGCAATATCGCCGGTCTGTCTGGCAGCAGATGAACCTAATTCATTCACCGTAAACAAAATGATTGGCCGAGGCATTAATATCGGCAATGCCCTTGAATGTCCCAATGAAGGCGACTGGGGTGTTAAAATTGAAGAAGAATTTTTTCAGCTTATAAAAGATGCCGGATTCAATTCGATTCGTTTGCCGATAAGCTGGTCAACACATGCAGCGGATACTCCCCCTTATACAATCGATGTGAACTTTTTCAACAGGGTTGACTGGGCAATTAAAAATACATTATCCCGCCAAATGACAATAGTAATTAACGTTCATCATTATCGTGAGCTTTACAAAGACCCTAATGGCCACAAGGAAAGATTCCATGCGCTTTGGAAACAGATCGCAGAGCATTACAAAGATTATCCCAACAATTTAATCTTCGAATTGCTTAATGAGCCGGAAGGAAATCTAAAAGCTGCTGAATGGAACGCGATATTAAAAGATGCGCTTGCGATTATCAGAAAATCAAATCCCAACAGGATGGCTGTAATCGGGGCGGAAAACTGGAACGATATTAAAAAGCTCGATACACTTGAATTGCCCGGGGACGACAGAAATATAATTGTAACGGCTCATTATTATTTGCCATTTAAATTCACACACCAGGGTGCCCGCTGGGCTGGCGAGGTTTCCAAAGAATGGCTTGGAACAAAGTGGATGGGAACCGAAGAAGAAAAGCAGGAAATCAGAAAAGATTTCGATGATGCGGCTGAATGGGCAAAGAAGAATAACCGGCCGATTTATATCGGTGAATTCGGAGCTTATGAAAAAGCGAATATGGATTCACGAATCCGCTGGACGAAGTTTGTTGCCGATGAAGCGATTAAACATAACTTCAGTTTTACATACTGGGAATTCTGCCATATCTTCGGATTGTATGACCGTGAAACGAAAACATGGCGCAAGCCGCTGCTGGATGCGGTAATTTCGCCGAAACAGTAAACTAAACTATGTATGAACGGAGAAAATATCTATGTCTAAGTATGTAACAATCGTTATTATCGCAGTCGCATTAACTATAATATTTGGAGTCAACTCAATCTTGGCTGCTGAACAGGCAAAAATAGACCCATTCAAAATGAACCAGCTTTTAGGCAGAGGCGTGAACATGGGTAACGCCCTCGATGCGCCAAGTGAGGGCGAATGGGGCTTTACTCTCGAAGAGAAATATTTTCAGGCAGCCAAAGACGGCGGCTTCAATTCGGTGCGCATACCTGTCCGCTGGTCGGCACATGCACTAGCGCAACCGCCATACACAATAGACCCAAACTTTATGAAAAGAGTTGACTGGGCGGTCAACTGTGCGATATCTCGCAATATGCCGGTAATACTAAACGTTCATCACTATTATGAGCTTTTCAGCGATCCCAACGGCCAGAAGGAAAGGTTCCTGGCAATATGGCAGCAGATTGCCGAACATTTCAAAAGTTCTCCTCAGATACTTTTCTTTGAGCCGATAAATGAACCCTCGGGCAAATTAAGCGGCAAAGTTTTAAACTCGGTGCTCAAGGAGACCATTGATGTTATTCGCAAGTCCAATCCCGACAGAATCATTATTGCAGGTTCCGAATGGAATGTTGCAGGAAAACTTTCCTCATTACAAATCCCCAAAGAAGACCGCAACATCATCGTCTCCATTCATTCTTACAGCCCGCTCGAATTTACCCATCAGGGTGCGCCATGGGTGACCGACCGTGACTCAAATTCCTGGCTGGGGACGAAATGGACCGGGACCGACGCCGAAAAGAGAGCGATAGAAAAAGAATTTGATATTGCCGTCGCCTGGGCGAAGAAAAACGAACGACCGATAAACCTTGGCGAGTTCGGCTCTTATAACAGAGCCGATATGGACTCGCGGGCACGTTACACCAAATTCGTCGTAGAAGCGGCAATCGAGCGGGGCTTCAGTTTTAACTACTGGCAGTTTGATTCTGATTTCGCAGTTTACGATACCCAGACAAATACATGGATAAAACCGCTGCTGGATGGACTTATACCGCCTAAAAAATGATAAACATCAATCGGCTTTTTTGCTGCTTGACGAATGAGTGACAGAACGTTAATTTAACCGTCGGAAACTGTTCTTTTTAGAATGTGGTTGTCAGGTATGAAAGCGGGATATTACTTTTTGATTCAGGAAAGGGGTTACTAAGATGAAGGGAAACGCAAAATTACTTCAGGCCCTCAACGGATTGCTCGCCGATGAGCTTGGCGCAATCAACCAGTATATGGTTCACGCCGAAATGGTCGAAAACTGGGGCTATATGAAGCTGGGGAAGATGTTGCAGGCACGGGCGGTAACGGAGATGAAACACGCCGAGAAGCTTATCGGGCGAATCCTCTTCCTCGAAGGCACGCCTGTAGTCAGCAAACTCAGCGATATTCATATCGGCGCCGATGTGCCAAAGCAGTTCAACAACGACCTCGACGCAGAAATGGGAGCCGTGAAATCTTATAACGAGGCCATTAAGCTCGCCGCCGATGTCAGCGATAACGCCACCAAAGAGTTGCTCGATGCGATTTTGAAAGACGAAGACGCCCACGTCGATGAAATCGAGGCGCAGCAGGACCAGATTAAGCAGATGGGTCTGCCGCAATATCTGAGCCTTCAGGTCGGGTGAGGCGAAGCGGAATACCGCGAGAGGAAGCTGCCCGTTTTACATAGGACGCAAGACGAGTTCATCGACCGTTATTTCCATTTTTGCGCGACTTGGGCTTCAACAGAAAACGCGCTTTGCGAATTTGAGTCAAAGCGCTGCTGAAGCTGATACGCCTGGATTTCAAGGGGGATTTTGTAGTAGTCGAATTCGTTGTTTATCCAGCCCTTCACGTATTCACGGACAAATCCGTCAGGTGTGAGAAAACGGAATTGCGCAACGTGAACACACTCGTGAAAAACCAGGGAGGTGCGTTTTTGGGCGTCAATTCTGGAGGGGTTAATAAGAACGGTATCGTCAAATGTTATCCCCGCCATATTACGAAAGTCCACGGACATAGGTATCCCCTGCCTCTCCAGTTCCTTGTAGAAGGGGGGATTCTCTATCCGTGGCACTTCGCAGATGCGAACGCTGTCCAGTGTGTCGTTCTGGAAAAAAGGCCCAATAACACCGCGTATATCAGATTCCAGCGGACTCCCCTTTGCCCGGTGAGCATCACGTTCCGTGACCATCCAATTGCGTCCTTCTTTTTCCAGATAAGAAACCAGTTGTTCGGGATTTTGTAAATCCATACCTGAATCAGAATCTGACTTGCCCTTTTTACTGCGAGTCATTTCCGCTTTATCCTCCATTATACTGCCGTCCAGCAATGTATATTTTTCAGTGGAGATAAATTTGTCATCGCTTATTTTTTCGGTGACGCGTGTGCTTGAACCCTGTCCCTGAGCCGACCAGACCCAGTTAATAATCTCTTTGTTGCCCTCGCGTTTGCCTGTTCCCCTGGCAACGCAGCGCAAACTGTCGAACAGGTATCCGACAACCTCGCCGGTTTTCGGGTCTATTGTATAAACTTCCAGGCTCTCAAATGTTGATCTACGCATCTTTTCGATATCTGAATCGGACAGGCGCTGCTCTTTAAGCTGTTTTATATATTCATCGGACAAACCTGTTACACGGGATTGCCCCTTGCGGACAAGAAATTGACCGTTCAGGGCCAATTCGATATTCAATCGGCAGTCGCCTTTTGCCCAGTCCTTGTGCTCGCCGAAATCCGATTTAGCCGTGCCCTGCCATGAGCCGACAAGCCATTTGCTCCAGTCATCATCAAGGGCTTTAGGCGGCTCAAGCGAAGGTATATTTCCTTCATCGGCTTCTTTTTTCTGATTGGAAACACACGAGACAATACTCAACATTAAAACAAGCGATATAAGATATAACTTTTTCATTCAAGACCTCCCGTTTTTTATCAATTCCTTTGGTCCTGCGATGCGACAGGAGCAATATAATCTTTCAATCTTTGGCGGACAAGTGTGATTTGCTATTGTTTTGCGCCGGTGTATAATAGCTGGCGATGGAAACGCTGAAATCGTTATATGAGTATTTCCCAACGGCCGTTTACACGGGCAAGTGCCTGGTCTTTATAAGCGAGGACTGGCGGGTCGAGCTGACCGAGCACAAAGACAGCGACTACACGAGAACCGCATCGCAGCCGTCGGTAATTCGCGTCCGGGTTTTCAAGAAGGCCCTCAACGGCGAATTCGTGCCGGGACATTTCGAGGATTTCCAGTTGCCTTCGCTTAGTGAGTTGGCCGAACAGGTTGAAAAATACGTCCAGCTGGCCATCGGCGCAAACCTGCGTGAGCGTGCTGAATGAATTTTACCGCGGAGAACGCAGAGGCCGCGGAGAAAAATAACCGAGGACAGCCACCTGTCTTCTGTCATCAGTCCTCCGTCCTCTGAAATTTTATGGAGCAGTTGAAGATACAACAGGCAGGCAGCTCAGTCATCTTTTCAGTCAAAGTCGTCCCCCGTTCGAGCAAAACGGCGATAGCCGGCTTATTGGGAGGAATGCTCAAAGTAAAACTCGCGGCTGCGCCGGAAAAGGGCAAGGCCAACGAATCACTTGTCGAATTTTTAGCAGACACCTTAGGCGTCAAAAGAAATACCATCACAATAACCTCCGGCCATACCTCGCCCGTCAAAACAATCCAAATCTCGGGCACTTCGACGGAATACCTTTTAGATAAACTAAAATGAACACACCAACCAAGCCACTTGTCGTCGATGAGACATCGCCCCTTGGGGGTGAAGCCTCACTTGGTTTTATGCTCAAGCTTGCGGGGCCGATTGTCATTACCACCGTTTCCTTTACGCTTCTGCAGTTCGTTGACCGGATAATGGTTTCCCGCTTAGGAACGGCCGCCCTTGCGGCGGTGCTGCCCGCGGGATTCACCGCCTCGATACCGTCCGCATGCGTAATGGGCATTTTTGCCGGCTTAGGCACATACGTAAGCCAGTGTTACGGACGGGGAGATAAAAAAGAATGCACCAGTTACTTCTGGCAGGCGGTCTATATGGGCACGGCGTTTTCGCTTTTGATTTTAGGCATATGCTGGCCGCTTGCGCCTGTGATATTCCGGTCGTTCGGTCATGAGCCGGAAGTCGTCGAGCTGGAGGTCATCTATTTTCGCATTATGCTCTTCGGCAATATATCGGTGGTGTTCGTATGGGCGGGCGTGCAGTTTTTTATGGGCATTCACAGGCCCGTGCTTTCGATGTACGCGGCACTCATCGCGCAGGTCGTAAATCTCTTTATGAATTACGCGCTGATTTTCGGCAAGTTCGGTTTCCCGGCAATGGGAATCGCGGGTTCGGCATGGGGAACAGTCATCGGCATAACAGTCGGCGGCGGGATAAGAATGGCGACATTCCTGAGCAGCGGCTTCAGGACCGAATACGCCAGCATGAGTATGCTCAAACCGGATTTACGAAAAATGGCGGATCTCTTAAAAGTGGGCCTGCCCGCGGGAATTGAGCTGGCGCTCAGCGCAGGCGTTTGGGGCGCGACATTGTTCTGGTTGGTCGGCAGATTCGGCAAAGAGGCACAGGCCGCGACGAGTGCCGCGCTTGCCTGCACAAATCTTTCCACTATGCCCATCGAAGGCCTGAAGACCGCGATAACAGTCGCAGTCGGCAAATCCATCGGCGCGGATAAAGACCTCACGGCAATCAAACAAACCAGCCTGTGTCTGCGTATTGCTCTTATATATATGGGATTTGTAGGATTGAGCTTCCTGTTGTTCGGCAGGATATTTATGCGGATGTGGTCATCCGACGATATGGTAATACAGATAGGCGCCGAAGTGCTTGTTTTCGCCGCTATCTACCAGCTCTTCTACGCGTCGAGGACCGTTTACAGCGGGGCATTACGCGGGGCGGGCGACACGGTCTGGCTGGCCATCTTCGCCCTCGGTGCGGCGACTATTCTCGCGCTGGGCGGATTTGCTATAATAAAGGTGTTCCCGAACTTCGGTTCGCTTGGTCCCTGGGCCGCGGCAACAATGAGTATCATCGCGGCAGGACTGGCAAACCGTATAAGATTCAAGAGCGGCAAGTGGAAACAAATAGACCTGTTCAGCCGCAGGCCGGTCGAACTGGAAATGACTGAGGAATAATTCAGGAAGCGTAATTTTATGAAAACGGAGCAAAAATACTCGCCGCAAAAAACGCAGAGTTTGCTTTATATTTTCCTTTGCGGTCTCTGCGTGCTCGGCGGTGAACAAAAACTCTGTTTTGCAGCCGAACCAATGGCAAACGCGAACCTCGACGGTCTGTATGCCCAGTCAATTGAGCAGGTATTGCGGCTATCCCCGGAGCAGATTGATACGGGCACGGCCGCTTTGATTGTCTCCGAGGCCTGGAGCGATATGGTCGCGGGCAGACGTTACCAGCAGCAGCTCGACGACATCGCGACGGAAATCCGCAGCCGGCTCAAAGCAAAGAATGCGCAGGTGGGCGTTCCGGCAATCCCCATTATCAACGATTACCTGTTCAATGAATTGAAGTTCAAAGCAATCGATAAGGCCACCGACCCATACGACTTGTTTCTGCACTCCGTTATGGACAGACGCCAGGGTTATTGCCTGAGCTTGTCCATTCTATATCTGGCTATCGGTGAGCGATTGGGTTTGCCGCTCTGCGGCGTCGTTGTGCCGGGACATTTTTTCGTCAGGTACGACGACGGCCATGTGCGTTTCAATATCGAAACGACCGCCAAAGGCAACAGCGCTGCTGACGACTACTATATCCAGAAATTCAATGTCCCCAAGAATGGCACCATTTATATGACCAATCTCAACAAGCGCCAGACGCTCGGCTGCTTCTTCAACAACCTCGGTAACGTCTATGGCAGTATCAATAACGTTGACCAGGCGATTGCCTCGCTGCAATGGGCCGTTTATATCAATCCGTCGCTGGCCGAATCACGAATAAATCTCGGCAATAACTACCTGCTGAAGAACCGCGTGGATGATGCGATAGCTGAGTATCAGACCGCACTTAAAACCAGTCCGGACAACGCCAAGGCCCACAGCAATCTTGCCAACGCCTACCAGAAACGAGAATGGTTTAACGACGCGATAAACGAATACACCGCCGCAATAAAACTTGACCACGACAGCGCAGAAACATATCTCGGCATGGGCATTTGCTACAACAGACTCAATCAGACGGGCAGCGAAATCGACGCATACCTCAAGGCGCTGGCGATTAACCCGAATATGTTCGAGGCGCTGGCTAATCTCGGCAGCGTCTATTTCAACAAAGGCAATTTCGATGCCGCCATCGAACAATACAACAAGGCCGCCCGCGTAAATCCCAACAACGCCGGACTCCATTACCAGCTCGGCGCAGCATATTCCAACAAGGGTGACTATGAAAACGCCGTCAAAGCGCTTCTCAAGGCCGTGGAGCTTGACCCAAAAATGGCCGATGCGCATTATGGCCTTGGCTTTGCTTACTACAAATTGAAAAATTACGACCTGGCTATGGAGCACATAAAGACAGCCGAAAAACTCGGCAAAACAATCGACCCAAACCTGTTAAAAGCCATCGAAAATAAAAAGTGATTGTTCCTCTCCGGCAGTATTCTTGATTTTACGGACCTCCGCTGCAAGTCGAGACATACGCATATTGACAATCCCCCCTAAAACTGTACGATTTCACTCACGGCATTTCAACCTCGCGACAAACAGCGGGTAATTTAATATCAAGTGAATCAGTTAAAAGGAGATGGCTATGAAATGGTTGCAGGAATTCAAAACGTTCGCGGTCAGAGGCAACGTTGTGGATATGGCGATTGGTATCGTAATAGGCGCGGCATTCGGCAAAATCGTGTCATCTTTTGTGGCTGACGTTATTATGCCTCCGATTGGGCTGCTCATAGGCGGCGTCGATTTTAGCAAACTCGTGATAACAATAAAAAAGGCCACGGAAACAACCACGGCCGTAACGCTCAATTACGGCAAGTTCATACAGACCATCATTGACTTTACCATTATTGCCTTCGCGATTTTTATGGTAATCAATGCAATTAACACATTGAAAAGAAAAGAAGCCGTCAAGCCATCAGAGCCGCCGCTGCCATCGCCGGAGGTTACTCTGCTGACCGAAATCCGCGATATACTGCGCAAGGGCTAATGACCGTTTTTTGCTTGCGTTATGGGCCGGACCGGATAGATTAAAGCTCGGACTTGACAGATGCCATAAACGCAACGGACCGGCATATTCATAAAAAACTTTCATGAGGACATACAATGAAAACTCGAATTAAAAAAATCAGCATTTATTGTCTGGCCGTATGGGGAATTTTGCTTGTGAGCGTTATTCCAGCCGTGGCCCAGGATGTAAACTCGGCTCAAAACGCCGTCCAAACCACGTTGGCAGATTCTCAAAACATCCTCGCAACCGTAAAAGATTTCCTGATTACAAAAGGGACCGCTTTCGCCATCGACCTGCTGGCGGCAATCCTTATCTTCGTAGTTGGCCGATGGCTGGCAAAGTGGATTTCCATATTTGTCAGCAGGGCAATGGCGAGGGCGCACGTTGAGCAAATCCTTGTTACCTTTGTCCAGCATATGTGCTACTTCGGTTTGCTGGCGTTCGTGATTATCGCGGCATTAGACAGGGTCGGTATAAAACTGACCGCGGCAATCGCTGTGCTCGGCGCCGCGGCATTGGCCGTCGCCTTCGCTTTACAGGGTTCTTTGTCGAACTTTGCGGCAGGTATTCTTATGGTAATCTTCAAACCCTTCAAGGTCGGCGACTTAGTTACCGTGGCAGGGATTCAGGGAACTGTTCAGGAAATCGATATTCTCAACACGGTGCTCAATTCCCCCGACAACGTCCGCATCATAATCCCAAACGCCCAGATAACAGGCGGCACTATAAGTAACTACAGCGCCAACGCCACAAGAAGAATAGACCTGGTTTTTGGTGTATCCTATGGCGACGATATTAACAAGGCAAAGCAGGTTATCGAGTCCGTTCTCGCGGCTGATGCCAGAATACTCAAGGATCCCGCGCCCATGGTCGCCGTTTCAACACTGGCCGACAGCAGCGTTAATTTTGTATGCAGACCATGGGTAAAACCGGCGGACTACTGGGATGTTTACTTCGACACTACCGCCAAAGTCAAACTTGCGCTGGAAAGCAACGGCATAACAATACCATTCCCGCAAAGGGACGTTAATATAAAACCCAGCGGCCAGAAACTGCCCACTGGAGTATAAATATCTCGAAAAGGATAGCTGCTGATGACAAATAAAATGGCGATAATTTCCCTTACGCTGCTGATTTGCTCAGCCGCCATTGCCGAGGAAGGCAAAAATATCTCGCAGGCAGATTCTAACTCAATGTTCCTATTAGGTCCCGGCGTATTAGTTACAGTCAAGCCATACAAAGGGATGGATTCGACCATTTATCCGATACCCGTGGTTACCGCCGTCAGCGCACCGTTTTATTTCTTTATTGATACCGCGGGCTGCCGATTGTTCTCCGATTCCAATATGACTTTTGACCTCATCGGTAAATTACGGCTCGATGGTTACGACGCGGACAGAAGCGATGATTTTGATGGAATGCACGACCGCAATATGACCGTTGACGTCGGCGGCGAATTCGGGATATCGAACGACTGGGGCAATCTTCACGCGAGAATCCTCACCGATACCCTGGGGCAGCACGACGGGCAGGAGTTTCGCGTAACCTACACCAAACCATTCAAATTTGAAAAATCAAAAATATCGCCTTCGGTCGGCTTTGCCTTGCTCAGCAGTAATCTCGCCGATTATTACTACGGCGTCCGCAATGACGAGGCACGCGCGGGCAGACCCGCATACGACCCGGGCGCATCCGTCAACTGGTTTGTCGGCCTTGATGCAAACTACCAGCTAAATGACGACTGGACCCTCCTTAGCAGCATAACTTATTACTGGCTGGACAGTAACATTCGCAACAGCCCGATAGTAGATAAGGATTACACGATATCTATCATAGCTGGCGCAATGTACAGGTTCTAATAATAACTATGTGGATAAAATTTATGATACCTAAATTCGGCAACCAACTAAAACCATTTGGAGGGCAACAAAATGAAGTCAGCAAAAAAAATCATTACTTATGTGGCCGTGTCAATTGTAGTAATCCTGCTGGTCCTGATTGTCGGTTTTCATATCTTCGGTGCCGGCATGATTAAAGCGGTCGTTGAAAAAACAGCCAGCAGCACCCTCGGCGTGCCGGTAACGGTCAAGAGCATTAACTTGTCAATTCTGCAGGGAAAAGTAGGGATTAAAGGGTTAGTTGTTAATAACCCGCCGGGTTACGCCAACGAAACTTTGCTCGAACTTGGCGAGGGAGTGGTAAATCTCGATATCGGCTCACTGATGAGCGACACGATTAAAATACAGCTTGTAAAGCTCGACAACACAAAACTTACGATTGAACAAAAAGGACTGACCAACAACCTTAACGAAATATTAGACAAACTGCCCAAAGAAGAAAAAGAAGCGGCGCCAAAAACTGAAAAACCGGGCAAAAACCTGACCGTCACCAAGCTGGAAATAACCAACACAAACGTCAAGGTAAAGCTGCTTCCAATCCCCGGAAAAAGCGACACCATCAGTTTGAAGCTCGACCCGATAGTAATGGAAAACCTCGGCACCGATAAAAAACTAAGCGTAGCATCGCTTGTGGGAAAAGTAATGGGCGCACTGGCTATGGGCGTCGCTAAACAGGGCGCAGGGGTATTGCCTGACGATATGGTCAAAGGCATCGGCTCGACGCTCGGCGGGGCCGCCGAACTCGGCAAGGATGCCGTGAAAAGCACTACTGAAGCCGGCAAAAACGTCGTTGAAGGCGTCAAAGGATTATTCGGCGACAAAAAAAAATAGCTGTGCCCTGATACCAGCTGGTTCAAACGAACCTGTAGGTTACAGATTTTTCAAAAGTACGTTTGCCGGCGATTTTTCTATGGTCGCGTCGAACTGCCGCAGACAATCGGAAAGTTTGTCCATTTCAGCGGACCGAAGCACCGGTATGCTGGACGTGCCCCGCTGTTCAAGCCGGTCGATGATAAATTTAACGGTGAGCTTATCGACATCGGTGGCGGGCTGATACGCAAGCTCTTTGTCTTCGCCTTTTCTTACCTCCGAGATAATCCCCGACTCCGACAGGTCATACAAAAGCTGCCTGACTAACCGGACTGGAATCTCCAGCTCATGCGAAAGGTCGGAGGCATCGATGGGTTTTTCTCCGTCGCAAAACCTGCGCACAAGCCGCTGAGTAATAAGAATCGAGAGCAATGTCTTGAACGAATGGCTCGCCGAAAGGCAATCCGGCTCAAATTCGTATGTCTCCACGTTCTGATGTGCAAACGAAACTTCCGCGCCGAACAAAATTATAAACCAGCTAAACTGAAGCCAGAGCAAAAACAACGGCAGCGCGGCGAAACTGCCGTAAATAGCGTACTTTGCGGTAAGCTGAACCTGGCAATTCACGTATCCCCACTGAACGAGCTGGAATAAAGTGCCGGCGACTATCCCGGCTATCAGGCCGGACACAAATCCAACCTTCGTATTCGGCATAAAAATGAAAATGAACGTGAAAGAAATCCAGACCGTCAGATAAGGAAGCAGTTTCATCACCAGCCAGAACGCCGGCCCGAAGTTATTCAACATGGGAAATTTTTCGGTTAAAGTTTGAATCTGGCCGCTGAGAAAAATCGTCGCCCCGCCTGCTACGGCCAGCAGAATGGGGCAAACCAGCATTGTTACGAGGTAATCGGAAACTTTCCTGCCAAAAGTCCTCGGCTTGACTACGCCCCATATATCGTTGAAGGAACCTTCGATATTGCTGAGCAAACTAATGATGGTCCAAAACAAAAAGATAACACCCACCCCGGCGATAACCCCGCCGCTTGTCTGGTCGAGAAGTGAATTTGAAAACGCGATGACTCTGTTGGCAACTTCCTCCTGACCTTTCATCTTTTCGAGAATCTGCGCCGCAACGCGCTCCTGCAGGCCGAATCCCTTGGCAATTCCGAACATTAAGGCAACAACCGGCACTATCGAAAGCAGCGAAAAGAAGGTCAGCGCAGACGCCCTGAATTTGCACTTGTTCTCGTTAAAGCCGCGGATGGCAAGAACAACTACCCGCAGGAACCGGATAAGCAGCGACTTGCCGCGTGAGTGGTCCCGCAAACGCATCCGCCATATATCCGTTTGGATGAAATTTGTAATTTTCGCAAGCATACTAATACCCTTTCCGCCTAAAAGGCAAAATCATCGCCGCAGACAAGTATATTAAGCATTAAAGCAACTTTCAATGATTACCTTTTTCCGTACTGCCTGAGAGCCATTTGCGCAATCAAAAAAACATTTCCTGTCGATTGACAAAACACGTCTCAATCTGGTATTCTTTCTGCTTCGTATAACAATTTGAATCGTTCAACGCTGTGGGGTTTACCAATAGTTACAACCCAAAGTTGCAGCGGTATCCTGCGTGTGAAAATGGAAATTAAAGCATTCAAGGCGTACAGGTTCAATGAGGCGGTCGTGGGCAACGTCGGCAGTTGCATTGCACCTCCCTATGACGTTATAGACGCCGACCTTCAGGACCGGCTCTACAAAAAAAGCAAATACAACATCGCCCGGATTACCAAAAGCAAGACCACCCCGTCTGACAGCCCCGACAATAACCAATATACGCGAGCCGGCAAACTGATTAACGAGTGGTTTCAGACGGGCGCACTCAAACGCGACACCGAAGACAGCGTTTACGGATATGCTCAGGATTTCGAGATTGCCGGCATAAAGGCGCAGCGGCTGAGCTTTATTGCGCTTTCCAAGCTCGAAGAGCTGGGCAAAAACATCAAACCCCACGAATTCACCCTAACCGGCCCAAAAGCCGACCGGCTTAATCTGCGAAGGGCAACTAAAGCCAGCTTCGGCCTTATCTTTATGCTATACAACGACGCCAAAAATGTCGCAGACAAAATAATCAAAAAGGTAATGGAACAAAAGCCGCTCATCGACTTTGTTGACGAGCAGAACGTCCGCCATCGGCTGTTTGCCGTCACAGATGCCAAAGATATTGACGCAATCATAAAAATGATGGGGCCGCAAACCTGCGTAATAGCCGACGGTCATCACAGATATGAAACGGCACTAAATTACTACAAGGAAACCGGCAACCCATCGGCTCAATACGTCCTGACCGCCTTTGTAAATACCAAACAAAAGGGTCTGCTCATCCTCGCCACGCACCGGCTGATTAAAAACGTCAAAAATTTCGACGGCAAAAAATTCCTGACGGACATCAAAAAGGACTTCGACCTGGCAACATTCGCTTTCGACGGCGAAAAAGCCAAACAGCAGGCCAGACAGAAAATGTCGGACAAAATGAAGGCTGAATTTGACGCCGACAAAAACGCCTTCGGCATATACACAGCCGACGGCGCTTTTTACGTCGCCATATTAAAAGACAAACATCTTATGGATGCCGTCGCGCCGGACAAAAGCGAACACTGGAAATCCCTGGATGTGGCCATCCTGCATAAGCTCATTATCGAAAAACATCTCGGCATCGATGAAAAAGTTCTCGCCGAAGGCGCAAATATCGAATATGTAAAAGACACCGGCGAAGGAATCGATGATTGCGTAAACCAGGTTGATAAAGGTGCAAAGCAGGCCGCCTTATTTATGAATCCGACAAAAATGAAACAAATCGAAATGGTCACCGCGACCGGCGAAAGAATGCCTCAGAAATCGACTTTCTTTTATCCGAAGGTCTATACCGGGCTGGTGATAAATAAACATTAATTTTTTATAGAGGAGAAACTTATGGCTGACTGGAGAAAACCCCCAAGATTGTTCATTCCTGGGCCTGTGTTGGTCAAGGAAGATGTCCTTCAGCAACTGGCGCGGCCAACGCTGGGACATCGCGGCAAAGACTACGCCCAGCTGCAGGGTGAAGTCATGGACATGCTCAAGAAGATTCTTTTCACAAATCAGCATGTCTTCCTTGTCACCTCATCAGCATCAGGTATGTGGGAGGCCTCCATACGCAACTGCGTCGATTTCAACGAGACAGTGCTCGCCACCTGCTGCGGCGCATTCAGCGATAAATGGGCTGATGTTGTGAAAAAATGCGGAAGAAACTGCGACGAGCTGAAGGTCGAATGGGGTCAGGCCGTCACCGCTGATATGATTGACCAGAAACTGGCGACCGGCAAATATACCGCCGTAACGCTTGTTTATAACGAGACAAGCACCGGCCTTACAAACCCGCTTTATGAAGTCAGCGAAATGATGAAGAAAAAATATCCCGACGTGCTGGTGTTCGTCGATGCCGTCAGCGGTCTGGTAGGCCTGCCGATGCACTTCGACCAGCTCGGATGGGACGTCGTGTTCGCCTCCGTCCAGAAGGCGTTCGCTCTTCCGCCCGGTTTCACCGTCGCGGCTGTCAGCAATCGCGCTATTGAAAAATGCAAGAAGGTCCCGCAGAGGGGTTATTACTTCGACTTCATCCCCTTTGTCAAATCCAACGAGAAAAACCAGACCCCAACAACCCCGAGCATCCCGCATATCTTCGGGCTTCACTATCAATGCACCAAGCTGGTCAAAGAAGGTATGGAAAACGTCTGGAAACGCCACAAGGAAATGGGCGATTACACAAGGGCTTGGGCAAAAGAAAAATTTGGGTTGTTCTGCGAAGAAAAATACGCCTCCAACACACTGACGACCGTCAAGAACACAAGAGGCGTTGTCGTCGCTGACATCATCAAAGCGGTTCAGGAAAAGCATCAAACCGCCTTCGGCAACGGCTACGACAAGCTCAAAGAAGCTACCTTCAGAATCGCTCACATGGGCGACATCACACTGAAAGACGTAAAGGAATTGACGGGCTGGATTAATGATGAGTTAAAATAAAAACCAGCTTCAACAATAGTTGTTCATTAAGACCCCCGATTTATCGGGGGTCTTTTTTTGTTCACGCCGACCAACTCACGAACCGAGGGGATAGCTGAATTCAAGCACCTTTGGCTTGACCAGCTTGCGGTACTCGTCCATCTTCATCTGGATTGCCTTGTCGTGGGAACCCGCCTGGAACATTATATGGTCGTCGCCCTCGAGCGCCTTATCCATAATCGTGGGTATATCATACAAGTTCCCAAAAGGCGGCTCCGCCCCAATCTCGCAATCCCCAAAAAGACGACCAACCTCTTCCTCCTCCGCCAGCTCCACTGATTTGGCCCCAAGCTGTTTTTTCAGCGCCCCCAAATCCACTTTATAGCAGGCCGCAAGCACACACATTACGTATTTGCCGTCCGCCTTGACCACAACCGGCTTGACAACAAACCTCCCCGGCTCGTGCTCGACCGCCGCCATTTGCTGTGCGCTGAACGTTGGCTTGTGTTCCCTCGTCTCGTATTTTATCCCCGATTTCTTTAAATACTCCAGCACCTGCATATCTGACCTCCTAAAAATATCTCTTATTTAACGCTATCGCCTTACTACCGCTTCTAACCTCGTCCCGGCACGCTGTCAACCCCCTTTCAAAAAAGATTTGGACCCCCCGAACCCACGGTCAATAAAATCGTATTAAAGCCATGTAATCCCGGAGGCAAAAACGGGTTTTAGGTGTGTACTTCTAAACATCGACTATTTGGAGACCAGGAAAATGACTACTTTAGCAAGGCCGTTTAAGTACAAAACACTATCCAGTATCAGCCTCATGCTCATCGTTTTTTCGCTAATTTCGCCGTTATCAGCCCTCGCTGAGGATTCAAAGAGCATCGATACCCTTCGCCAGTTAGGCAAGGCCTTTGCCTCAATCGCCGAAAAGGACTCGCCGGCCGTAGTAAGTATCAAGGCGAACCAGGCCATAACCCAGACATATTCCGGGCCCTTTGGCAATTCGCCGTTTGACGATGAATTTTTCCAGCAGTTTTTTGGCAGGCAGTTCCGCCAGCAGCAACCACAACAACAGCCGCGGCAGCCCCAGCAAAGGAAAATCATCAGACCCGTTCAGGGTTCCGGCTTTATCGTCTCACAGGATGGGTATATCCTCACAAATAATCACGTCGTTGAAGACGCCGAGAAAATCACAGTAACATTGCTCGACGGCCGTGAATTGCAGGCAAAAATTATCGGCACAGACCCCTCCACCGAAGTCGCAGTTATCAAAGTTGACGCTAACAATCTGCACGCCCTCGAAATGGCCGACTCCGACACACTTGAAGTTGGCAGTTGGGTAATCGCGATCGGCAATCCATTCGGGCTTAGCCACACAGTTACCGCGGGCATCGTCAGCGCAAAAGGCAGAAGCGGCCTGGGGCTTTCAACATACGAGGACTTTATACAAACCGACGCGGCAATCAACCCCGGCAACTCAGGTGGTCCGCTGGTTGACCTCGACGGGAAGGTCGTCGGAATTAACACCGCGATAATCGGCTCAGGCGGCAATATCGGCATCGGCCTCGCTATCCCCATAAATATGGCAAAATCCATTTACGACCAGCTTGTCCAAAAAGGAAAAGTTGTCCGCGGATTCCTCGGTGTCACCATCCAGGACCTCACCCCTGAACTGGCTGACTCGTTCAAACTCAAGGACACCAAAGGCGTTGTTGTTCCTGACATTTCACCTGATTCGGCTGCAGCCAAAGCTGGTTTCAAAGCCGGGGACATCGTCGTCGCTTTTGACGGCCAGCCCGTCGGAAAAGCGGCTGAATTCCAAAAACGCGTAGCAATGAAAAAACCGGGCAGCGAAGTCGAAATCACCGTCCTGCGCGACGGCAAAAAACAGACGCTTACCGCCAAACTCGAAGAAAAACCTGCCGACGAACAATCCGCCTCAAGTGCGAAAGAGCAGGCCTCTGAAAAATTAGGCGTCACCGTCCAGAATCTAACCGAAGACACAGCCAAACAGTTTGGGTTCGTTGGACAAAAAGGAGTCTTCGTTACCGACGTGGAATCCGGCTCTCCGGCGGCAATGGCAGGTATCCAGCCCGGAAGCTTAATTCAGGAAGTGAACCGAAAGGCGATTGAAAACGTCAAGGAATTCAAACAGGCGGTAGACGCAGCCGCTAAAGAAGGAAAAGTAATGCTCCGCGTCAGATACGAAAAAAGCAGCATATTCATCGTACTGACACTACCTAAGGATTAGTGACACCGAAAGCGTATATTTATTAACCTTACAGCAAAAGCCCCGCCCCCGCGGGGCTTTTTTTATTGCCGCTTACAGGCGGAAATACTTATACTGACTTTGTATGCTAAATAAAATACTCACTTTTTACACAAATTATTTCGCCCTCTGGGTCGCAATCTTCGCCGTCGTCGCGTATTTTTTCCCCGCACCTTTTGTCGCGCTGAAGGACTACAACAAATGGTTTTTCGCCGTTACTATGTTCGGCATAGGCGCGGTACTTTCAGCCGATGACTTCAGGCACATCATCAAAAACCCCGTCATTGTTCTCATCGGCGCCTGCGCGCAATTCATAATAATGCCTTTCGGCGCATTCCTGCTGGCAAAAGCATTTGGCCTGCCCGCCGAGGCCGCGGCGGGCCTGATACTCGCGGGGGCTGCACCCGACGCGATGGCAGGAAACGTAATGAGCTATGTCGCCAAGGCCGATACCGCATACGCCGTATCGCTCACTACGGTAACAACACTGGTATGTCCCGTAGTCACGCCGGGCCTTACTTATCTGCTTGCCGGCTCACGAATCGAAATCCAATTCTGGGCAATGCTCTTCGACGTCCTCCTCACCGTCATAGTCCCCCTGCTTGCCGGCTTTGCCATAAGGCACTACTTTAGAAAACCCGTGGAAAAAATTCTTCCCGTCTTCCCCGCGTTATCATCCACATTCATCGTGTTCATTTGCGCGCTGGTTGTGGCAATTAACCGGGATTATGTGCTTGAAGCAACGGGGCCGATTCTCGCGGCTGTAATCATCCTGAATCTCGGCGGAATGCTTGGCGGCTATGGCGTCGGCGCCTTTTTCAAAATGGATTATCGTCAGAAACGCACGCTGGCCCTCCAGGTCGGAATGCAGAACGCCGCCCTCGGCACTCGCCTGGCAATTGACTATATAAGCCCCGAAGCCGCTATCCCCACGGCCTTTTTCATCTTCGTCTGTATCATTACCGCCGCCATCGCCGCAGCAATATGGCAAAGGTCCGCCCCTGAAACTCAAAACTAATCTCAAACCATTGCCACTTTAAGTGATAATTGATGAAAAGTGCTCTTGCTTTTCCAGCCCCTAATTGCTATAATTTTCCAAACTTAGCACGTTCTACAGAGGGTCAATAGCGACAAATGAAGGTATTGCTGAACGCCAAACAAATCGATAGCGCTCTCAACAAGCTGACAAATCGTATTGTCGCCGATATCCCAGAAGGCGTTGAAATCGCCGTAATAGGTATCCGCAGCAGGGGCGAAATCGTCGCACAACGATTGGCCGGACGACTATCCAAAAAAATCGGCAGTGAAATACCCTGTGGGACGCTCGATATCACCCTCTACCGAGACGACCTCAATTCACCCAAAAGCGGTTCGCAGCCGCAGGTCCGCACCACCGAAATCCGCTTCGATATAGACGACAAAATCATAATCCTGGTCGATGATGTTCTGCACACGGGCCGTTCGACAAGAGCGGCTATGGACGCGCTGATTGACCTGGGCAGACCAAAGGCGATTCGTCTGGCGGTGCTCGTTGACAGGGCCGGGAGGGAATTTCCCATCCAGGCCGATTACGCCGGCTACAAAGCAGTCGCCAAACCCGGACAATTAGTCCAGGTGCTGTTGAAAGAATCGGACGACAAAGAACAGGTCATAGTTGAATAACCTGATTAAAAATTAAATTAAGGCGGTCGCCAGGTATGGCTGAAAAGGGCAAAACAAGGGAGTTTAAGTGGCAGCGCAAACATCTGCTCGGCCTGAGAGAATTAACCGCTGAAGAAATTACTTATCTCCTCGATACCGCCCAGGGCTTCGAGGAAATAAGCGCAAGAGCGGTCAAAAAAGCCCCGCCATTGCGAGGCAAGCTCGTGGTCAATCTTTTCTTCGAGGACAGCACCCGCACGCGAAACAGTTTCGCCCTGGCCGCAAACCGGCTCAGCGCAGACGTCGTTGAGTTCACCAAAAAAGACAGTTCAGTCAGCAAGGGTGAGACGCTTCTCGACACCGCCCGCAATCTCGAAGCAATGGGCATCGATATCGTCGTCATCCGCCACAATGCCGGCGGCGCGCCGACGCTGCTCAGCAAATACATCAACGCCTGCGTCGTCAACGCCGGCGACGGCTTCTGCGAACACCCGACACAAGGTCTGCTCGACGTCTTCACCATTCGCAAACGTAAAGGTTCACTCAAGGGACTCAAAATCGCAATCGTAGGCGACATATCACATTCACGGGTTGCACGCAGCGACATGTGGGCAATGACAAAACTCGGGGCAGAGGTAACATTCGTCGGCCCCCCGACGCTGATTCCCCCTAAAGTTGACCAGCTGCCCGTCAAAGTCAGCTATTCACTCGACGACGTTATCGAAAAAGTCGACGTTATAAATATGCTCCGCATCCAGTTCGAACGACTGGGCGGCAACCCGTTCCCGTCGGTCCGCGAATACTCGCACTATTTCGGGCTGACCGTCGAACGTATGAAAAGGGCAAAGCCCGACATCCTCGTTATGCACCCGGGCCCAATCAACAGGGGACTTGAAATAGAAAGCGAAGTCGCCGACGGCAAAAACAGCGTAATACTCCAGCAGGTAACCAACGGCGTCACAGTAAGAATGGCCACATTGTTCCTGGTCAATCAGGCCGCAGCGGGAAAACCGGCGGAAATACAAAATGGTTAATAAAGCAAAAAAACCTATGGGCGATGAGCTGCTGATAAAAAACGGTCACGTAATCGACCCGGCGAACAAAATCAACAGAAAGTGCGACGTGCTGATTGCCGACGAAAAATTCGTCGAGGTCGGACACGTTAAGAAACCGGTCGCCAACGTCATCGACGCAACGGGCAAACTCGTCGTGCCGGGCCTGATTGACATCCACGTTCATTTCCGCGAACCGGGCGATGAAGAAGAAGAAACCATCGCCAGCGGCTCAGCCGCAGCCGTCGCAGGGGGATTCACATCGGTCGTTTGCATGCCCAACACAACGCCGCCGATAGAAGATGAAACCGACGTCGAATACGTTCATCGTAAGGCAAGAAAAGCCAGAAAAACGCACGTTTATACGATGGGCGCCATCACAAAGGGTCGTGAGGGCATAGAGCTTGCCGAAATGGGCTTTATGGCCCAGGCCGGCGCGGTCGGCTTCACCGACGACGGAAACGGCGTCCAGGATGTTTCCGTTATGCTGCGGGCGCTCAAATATGCCCAGATGTTCAACGTCGTAATCGCCCAGCACTGCCAGGATGATAAACTCGCCGGCAAAGGCGTGATGAACGCCGGCTACTACTCGACAATACTGGGTCTGCCGGGTCTTGACCCGCTGGCAGAAGAGGCGATGCTCTGGCGAGACATTCAGCTTGTCAAAAAAATCAAGGCCGGAACGGTTCGCTATCACGCACAGCACATCTCGACCGCCGGCTCAGTCGAACTGATTCGAGCCGCCAAAAAACAAGGCCTGCCCGTAACCTGCGAGGCAACACCTCATCACCTGCTGCTGACTGAAAAATGCTGCGCCGAATATGACACCAACTACAAGGTAAACCCGCCTCTGCGAACCCAAAAAGATATCGAAGCCCTCAAAGAGGCGATTGCCGACGGGCTGGTTGACGCACTTGTTACAGACCACGCACCGCACCTGCAAAGCGAAAAAGAACTGGAGTTTCTCGCCGCACCGTTCGGACTCATCGGCATGGAGTGCGCTTTACCACTTTACATCAAGGCGCTGATTGAGCCGGGAATCCTTGACTGGCCGGGCCTGATTCGCCTTATGACCGAAAAGCCCGCGAAAATAATCGGCGTCGATAAAGGAACAATGACCAAAGGCAGGCAGGCCGACGTAACAATAATCGACCCCAACGCCGAATACAAAATCGACGTAAGCGCCTTCCGCTCAAAAAGCAAAAACTGCCCTTATAACGGATGGAGTGTAAAAGGCAGAGTTGAAACAACTATCGTGGGTGGAGAAATAAGATTCAGCCATGAATAATTATTGATGATTGATTATTGATAATTAACGCGGAATGCCTGCCAATCATCATTTATCAATAATCAATTATCAATTGAAAATCACAAATAGAAAATAATAAATAGAAAATTGACATATGCCGGTTATTATCGACGGGTACAACCTGCTGTGGGCCATTCAGAACCCTGACGAAGACGCATCCATAACCGATGTCGCGATGTGTCAGGTACTCGATACATACTTCGGCCTTACGCACGACAAAGCCGAAATAGTTTTCGACGGCATCGGCCCGCCCGATAAAACAGGATTCAATAATATATACAATCTGGAAATCACCTTCTCAGGCCGCAATACCGATTGCGACGCCATCATCGAACAGAGAATACTCGACAGCACCGCACCAGCACACCTTACCATTGTCAGCACCGACCGCAGAATTCGCGACGCCGTATCCGCACGAAAAGCAACCTCCGTCCAATCCGACGAATTCTGGACCATCGTAACAAAACGACTCAGCAGACAAAAACGAGGCAAAGAGCCGCCTGCCAAACGCACCGGCCTGACCGAAAGCGAAACCCAGCTCTGGCTCAAAACCTTTGGCCTTAACCGGTAACGACCGCATAAAAAACAATGAACGACTCCGACAAAACCAAAGAGCAGCTTATCCAGGAGATTGAACTCCTGCGAACCCTCATAGACGCCCTGCCTGACCGCCTTTATGTAAAGGACGCGAAAGGCCGATTCGTCATCTGCAACAAGGCCGTCGCAGAGGATACCGACCTGTCGTTTTCGGGAGACCTGATTGGCAAGAACGATTTTGATTTATTCCCGCTCGAAATAGCCGGCACTTTCTACGCAACCGAGCAGGAGGTAATAAGAACCGGTAAGCCAATGGTAAACGATGAGGTGTTCAGAACCCGCCGCAAAAACGGACAACCCAACTGGAGCTTGTGCACAAAGCTGCCCTGGCGGGATAAAGATGGAAATATCATCGGCATCATAGGCGCAAACCGAGATGTCACCGAACGCAAAAAAACCGAGCTGGCATTACAGGATTCCGAAATAAGGTATAAAGCGATATTTGAATCCGCAAGAGAAGGAATCATAGTCGGAATTATTGAGACCAGGCAGTTTATGTACGCCAATCCGGCTATCTGCAAAATGTTCGGCTATACCGCCGAAGAACTGACTCGTCTTACCGTAAACGATATACATCTTAAGGAACACTTGCCGTATGTGTCGGGCCAATTCGTAGCTCTTATTCAAGATGAAGTTTCATTAACTAAAAACATACCGTGCCTTCGCAAAAACGGAACTGTTTTTTACGCCGATATCAGCGCAGCCCGCATCATCTTAGACAACAAGGCCTGTTTTGTCGGTTTTTTCACCGATACAACCGAACGCAAAAACACCGAAGATGCCCTGCGCGAATCCGAAGCCAGATACAAGGCAATATTTAATTCCGCAACCGAAGGAATCGTCGTCACAGATGTTGAAACAAAACAGCACAGGTACGCCAACCCGGCTTTCTGCAGGATGTTTGGATACACCGCTGAAGAATTTCAGCGAATGACCGTCTATGACATACATCCGAAAGAACACATGACCTCTGTAATCGCCGGATTAGAGGCCCAGGCGCGAGGCGAAAAAACGCTGGTCCCGAATGTCCCCTGCCTCCACAAAAACGGAACCGTTTTTTACGCGGACGTCGACGCGACCTCTGTCGTCATAGACAAAAGGCTCTGCAACGTGGGATTATTTACCGACATCACCGAACGCAAACGCGCCGAAGAGGCCCTGCGGCAGTCCGAAGAAAAATTCAGAGGTCTGGCCGACCGAAGCTCTGATATGATTTTTATGACCGACATAAGGGGTTTCATAACATATCTGTCGCCTGCCAGCGAAAAAATATTCGGCTACAAGCCGCAAGAAATGGTCGGTAAAAACTTCACAAATTTTCTGGTCGAATCTGAAATACCAAAAGCTGTTAAAAGATTTGCCGAAAAACTGCGGGGCAAAAAACTCGGCGTCCTCTACCTAGAGGCCAAAAAGAAAGACGGCTCCAGCGTATTTATCGAACTGAGCTCCTCACTGGTTATGCTGGATGGTAAAACCGCCGGGACGCAGGGAATCATAAAAGACATCACTGAACGCAAAAAGGCAGAAGAGCAACTTGAAAAAGCGCACGAAGAGCTTGAAGCAAGAGTAAAACGAAGAACCGCCGACCTGGCTAAGGCAGTTGAAACTTTGCAAAAAGAAATCACCGAACGTAAAAACGCCGAAGAGTCCCTGCGAAACGCCGAAGTGCGATTCAGAACTATTTTCGAAAACACCATCGTCGGCCTTTACAGAACCACACCAAGCGGCCAAATACTTCTGGCTAACCCCGCCCTTATCAAAATGATGGGCTGCCGGTCCTTCAAAGAGCTGGCCAAATTTAACGTCGAAAAAAACGGCTTTGACCCATCAACGCCACGTTCCAGATTCAAGAAAATCATAAAAAAAGAAGGCAGGGTCATCGGTCTTGAATCCGTCTGGCGCAGACCCAACGGCACAAAGCTTTTCGTTTCCGAAAGCGCTTTTGCCGTAAAAGACGCCAAAGGCAAAATTCTCTATTATGAAGGCACGGCTCAGGACATCACAAAACGAAAAGTGGCGGAAGAAAAACTTATGCTCTATCAGCAGCAACTGCGTTCTCTTGCTTCGGAACTGTCGCTGGCCGAGGAACGGCTCAGAAGGCGAATCGCCGCCGAGCTCCACGACCACATCGCCCAGAATCTCGCCATCTCCAAAATAAAACTTGAATCACTGACAGGCGACGCAGAACCGGATTTAGTAAAATCACTGAATGAGGTAAACGGCCTCATCTCGCAGACAATCGAAACGACGCGGTCACTGACATTTGAGATAAGTCCGCCCGTTCTTTACGAACTCGGCTTCGAGGCGGCGGTCAACTGGCTGGCCAAACAAACAAGGCAGCGATTCGGCCTGGAAGTCGAGTTCGCCGACGATGGCAAACCAAAACCTCTCAATATCGATATCCGCGTCCTGCTCTTCCAGGCGGTCCGCGAGTTGCTGGTCAACATCGTCAAGCACGCCAGGGCAAAAAAGGCGAAGGTTTTCACCTGCAGGATTCAAAAAAACATTCAGATAACCGTGGAAGACAACGGCGTCGGCTTCGATATCGATGCGATTAGAGCCGTCAATGACCCCGTAAAAGGGGGGTTCGGCCTGTTTAATATCCGAGAACGACTTGACCAGATAGGCGGAAGTGTTATTATTAATGCCAAGGCAGGAAAAGGCACGCGAATCACCTTGACGGCCCCTATAGAAAAGCAGGAAAAGCCGCTCACCCGTTTTTCAGGCGCCCGCTCTGACAAAAACAGGAAGCGGCGGAAAAAGAAATAACATTCGGCTTAATCCGGGCTATGTCGAAAAATCGCGGGATAGGAGCAAAAAAATGAGCACAAGAATCCTGTTAGCAGACGACCACAAAATCACCCGTCAGGGTCTCCGCTCACTTCTCGAAAAACAGCCGGATATGGAGGTCATCGCCGAGGCGGATAATGGCCGAACCGCCGTCCAGCTGGCGGAAGAGTTGGCTCCCGATATTGTAATTATGGACATCACTATGCCCGACCTTAACGGTATCGAGGCCACAAAGCAAATACTCTCGAAATCCCCGGATACAAAAATTATCGCCCTTTCAATGCACTCCGACGCACTTTTCGTCACCGAAATGCTAAAAAGCGGTGCCGCCGGGTACCTCCTCAAGGACTGCGCCTTTGAGGAGCTTACAAGGGCCATACGGGCCGTAACCGACGACAAAACTTATCTTAGCCCCGCCATTTCAGGCGTTGTCGTCGAGGACTACCTCCACCGGCTTGCCACCACAACCGAGTTCTCCGGCCCGGATATCCTCACCGCCAGAGAAAAAGAGGTCGTCCAGCTTATGGCCGAGGGCAATTCAACCAAACAAATCGCCCTAAAACTGCATATCAGCGGCAAAACCGTCGAAACACACCGCAGGCAGGTAATGAGCAAACTGGATATCCACAATGTCGCCGAACTGACCAAATACGCCATCCGCAAGGGGATTACCTCGGTCGATGAGTGACCAAAAATCCCAGTAAGCCAGTCAGGAATTTTTACCGGCAAAATCAGGATAGCTCCGATGCCCTCCGGCAGTACTTTTCCGATATAATACAGTGGCATCAATAGGATTTTTATCTGTTCAAGCAACTCGGATGGAAAACAAAAATCCTTGGATATAAGGAGTATCATTTGGCGGCTCTTACAGGGCATTTTGGGTGTGGGTGCTCGTAGGACCCCAGTGATGCTCCTTATTTTTTTCGCACTTCCCTCGGCACACAACTAATGCAGTAGTATTAAAGAATCACTACCCCCTTCGCCGACACATTATAAGACCCTGCTTTGCTGATGAAGTTCATCCAACGCCGCCCGAAAGGCGTCAAAGGGGACATCTTTGCTTTTTAAGAAAAGGATTTTTATGAAAAACAGAATATTGCTTTCAGCCGCATTAATCGCAATTGTCCTGGCAGCCGTCGGCTGCCAAAAACCCCAACGCACCGTCGCACCGCAATATGACAGGCCTCTTGCGCCAGGTCAGCTTGCTCTGCGAAAAATTACTAACCCCGCTGAAATACCAGATTTCACCGACGCCTGCCACAACCTTGCCAACCTCTCCACAGGCATTGATAATTCTCTCGACTACCTGAAAAAGCCGACGAGTAAGCAATTTTATCCATACGCTGACATCACCCACGAACAGGTCGTAAAATCCCTTACCGCCTTCAAGGACCTGCTCAAATCCGGCCTCACGGGCAGCCAGCTCAACGAAACCATCCGTCAGAAATTCGATGTCTATATGTCCGTCGGCTGCGACGACGCGGGAACCGTCCTGTTCACCGGCTACTACACCCCCATCTTCTTCGGCTCAACAGTCAAAACAACGCAATTCCAATACCCCCTGTACAGCCAACCCAAAGACCTGGTCAAAAGTGAAAACGGTAAAATACTGGGCAGAAAAGCCGCGGACGGTAGCATTTCGCCATATCCCGCTCGCGCTGAAATCGAAAACTCCAATATGCTCGCCGGCTCTGAAATCGTCTGGCTCGACGACCCCTTCAAGGTTTATATCGCCCACGTCCAGGGTTCAGTAGTCATTCGTATGCCCGATGGCCGGCTCGTAACTTATGGCTACACCGCCAACAATGGCCACGAATACAAAAGCATCATCAGGCAACTTATCAGCGAAGGGAAAATCCCGCCCGACCGCGTAAGTCTGGCATCGCTTATAGATTACTTTAAAGCCAACTCGACGCTTGTCCGTCAATACACCCAGATTAATCCTCGTTTCGTATTCTTCAGGCAGGCAGAACAAGGCAGCCCGCACGGCAGCCTGAATGAGCCGGTCATCGCCTATAGAAGCATCGCCACTGAAAAAACCATCTTCCCACGCGCAGCCCTGACGTTTTTCACAACAAATCTCCCGCGACAGATAGGAAATACGACCTATACCGACCCCTTCGCCGGCTTCGCACTCGACCAGGACACCGGCGGCGCAATCCGAGCGGCTGGCAGATGCGATATCTACCTCGGAATTGGCGATGAAGCAGGCAAACTCGCGGGACAAACATACCAGGAAGGCAAACTCTATTACCTGTTCCTCAAACCCGGTTATTGAACGGTTGATACGCCTCATTATTCTTTACAACCGCCGGTTCCTTCGGTATAATGTCGCGACAATTACCGCGGAGACAACAAAACTCGCAGAGATTATTTTTTACGTTTTTCTCTGCGTTCTCAGCGTGCTCTGCGGTAAAATATACGCAAATGGCCGGAAAAATTATAATCGATATCGAACGTTGTAAGGGTTGCACCCTTTGTGTTACCGTATGCCCCAACAACGTAATCACCATTTCGGAGAAATCCAACAGTAAGGGATATTTCCCCGCTGTATCCACGGGGCCAAACTGCACCGGCTGCACCAACTGCGCGATTGTCTGCCCCGATTGTGCCATCGAGGTCTATCGGGACAAAGCCGGCTCTGATAAAATTGACATAAAATCCGTCAACCCGGCTCGCCTCGGCGAAGGCAGTTCTGTTGCCAATAAAATTATAGAGGCGCAGAGCCGAAGCCGGGTAAAAAAAAACGAAATAAATAACTTAGCCAGAGAATCGAAGTGAGCGATAGAGTTTTAATGTGCGGCAATGAGGCGATGGCGGAGGCGGCCATACAAGCTGGGCTCGACGCCTATTTCGGCTATCCCATCACGCCGCAAAACGAAGTTACCGCCTATATGTCGCAAAGGATGACCGAGGAAAAAAGGGTCTTCGTTCAGTCCGAAAGCGAGCTGGCCGCGATAAATATGGTCTTCGGCGCAGCGGCAACCGGCAAACGCACTATGACCAGCTCATCAAGCCCGGGCATCAGTTTGATGCAGGAAGGCATAAGCTATCTCGCCGCCGCGGAACTGCCCTGCGTCATAGTCAACGTTATGCGGGGAGGCCCCGGCCTTGGCAATATCGCCCCCTCGCAGGGCGATTACTTCCAGTCCGTCAAAGGCGGAGGCCACGGCGATTACCACTGCATCGTCTTCGGCCCCTCGGGCGTCCAGGAATTTGCCGATATTATGCCGCTCGCCTTCGACCTCGCGGACAAATACCGAATCCCCGCTATTATTCTCGCTGACGGCATATTAGGCCAGATGATGGAACCCGTCGTAATCCCAACAAACTCAAAAAATTCAAAACTCCCGAAGAAAGATTGGGCTTTAACTGGGGCCGAGGGCAGAAAACAAAATATCGTCCGCTCGCTTTGGCTGGCCGATGGCGCGGTCGAACAGCATAACTACGACCTGCAGGCCAAGTATCGCCAAATCGAAAAAAATGAAACACGCTGCGAACAGTCCGATGTTGACGACGCCGATATTATCATCGTCGCTTACGGCATCTGCGCCAGAATCGCCCGACGCGCCGCACAGCAAGCCAGAGAACAGGGCATTAAAGTCGGCTGTATCAGGCCGATTACGCTTTGGCCTTTCCCAACAGATACGATTAGCAAGGCGGCAGATAAGTCGCCGATTTTCCTCGTCGTCGAAATGAGCTGCGGCCAAATGGTCGAGGATGTTCGGCTGGCAGTTGCGGGTAAGACGCCAGTCGTATTCTGGGGCAGACCCGGCGGTGGAATAGTAACCGTCGAAAAAGTCCTCGAAAAAATACAAGATTTAACAATTAAACCGAAGAAAAAATAAATTAATTAATCTCTGCGTGCTCCGCGGTCTCCGCGGTAAAAGATTTGTTATGATGCAGAAAGTTTTTACAAGACCGAAAACGCTTAAAGATTGTCCGACGCATTATTGCCCGGGCTGCGGCCACGGTATCGCGCATCGGCTCGTCTCCGAAGTAATCGACGAACTGGGCATCCGCGGCAAAACCATCGGCATCGCACCCGTCGGCTGCGCGGTCCTCGCCTACGATTATTTCGATGTTGATATGGTCGAGGTCGCTCACGGAAGGGCACCCGCCGTCGCCACCGGAATGAAAAGAACCAACCCCGATAAAATTGTCTTTTCCTATCAGGGCGATGGCGACCTGGCCGCAATCGGAACCGCCGAAATTATTCACGCCGCACACCGCGCCGAACAACTCACCGTCATCTTCATCAATAACGCCGTATTCGGTATGACCGGCGGCCAGATGGCCCCAACAACAATGCTCGGCCAAATCACCGCCACCACCCCACAGGGACGTCAGGCCGATGGTCAGGGATACCCGCTTAACGTTTCCGAATTATTAGCCGTTTTACCTGGGGCGATTTACGTCGAGCGTTGCGGACTTTGCAGCCCCGCCCACATCCGTACAGCAAAAGCCGCTCTCAAACACGCGTTTGAATTGCAAATAAATAACGCCAAAGGCCTCTCGCTCGTCGAGCTTCTCTCGCCCTGCCCGACCTACTGGCGAATGACATCGCCCGATGCTATGCTCCATATTCAAAACGAAATGACCAAGGTCTTCCCCTTAGGCAAATTAAAGGGATGAGTTATGAAATTATACTGGTCATATAATTCGATTCCGGAATTGGCAGACCTGCCAAAAGAAAAACGTAAAGAGATTTGGAAATCGTGCTGTTTGAAGTGTTTTGCAAACTTTCCATTTTGGTGTTCAACGAAGAACGCAATAGCCTTGGTCTGGCTCGTTATAGTAATGCCCCTTGTAATATATTACAGCAATCATCATATGATAGGTCTAATTGGGTTCGTACTTGTAGGCGCCATTATCGGTTTTATCCTGTGGCAAGTAGAAATTGCCTTAGTTAAACCATATATTCGTGAATGTCTGAATTCTAATGTCAATACAAACTAATAATCTATATGAAGAAGTTACCATCGCCGGGTTTGGCGGACAGGGGATTATCCTCGTTGGCAAGCTCCTCGCGCAGGCCGCGATGAAGGCGGGCAAAGAAGTTACCTTTATGCCCTCCTATGGCGCAGAAGTCCGCGGCGGAGCGTCCAACTGCATGGTCGTCATCTCGGATGAGCCGATTCCTTCGCCGGTAGTGAGCAATCCCCAATGCGTAATCGCTATGAGTAAGGCTGCGCTCGCTAAATTCGAAAAAACCGTAAAAAAAGGCGGAACGCTGATAATAAACAGCTCGCAGATAGATGTGCAGCCCAAAGTCGATGATTCCGTAGAAGTCGTAAAAATCCCAATCGACGAAATCGCCGTAGGATTAGGCAACGCCAAAGTCGCCAATATGGTCGCCCTCGGCGCATACCTGCAAAAACGAGGGACATTCAGCCCCGAAGAAGCAGCCGAGTCACTGCCCGATGTTCTTTCGCAACGTTACCACGTCATAATACCGTTAAATAAAAAGGCGATGCAAAAAGGCGCTCAGTTCGTAAAAGAATCCGTCGGCTGACACCGACGCCGCTGACACGGAGGTTAGGCGTGCAAACTCTCGGACGCTTCAATAACGGCAAAAGCATACTCAGCAGGGCAATTAGCTCACGCCGGCCGACCATCGGTCTGCGAATAGCGCCGATGATCGATCTGATTTTCCTGCTGCTGATTTTCTTCATCGTCGCCGTAAGGTGGAGACCGCAGGAAAATTTCCTCCCGCTCCAACTGCCAACCGCTAACGCAGGCACAGTCGCCCAAACCGTCATCAAACCCGAACCGCTGACGATTCAAATCACACCGACCAACGCCGGCTGCCGCGTCCAAATCGGCACATCCTATGCCGTCGATATCCCCTCGCAAAATCCCGAACAAGGCCTCGCCTCGCTGATGGAACAAACCAGACAGTGCCTGCTCGAACAAAAAAGATATGCCTCCGACCCAGTCGAAATCATCTGTGCCGGCAAAGTCAAATGGGAAAATCTCGCCAAAATTTATAACGTCCTTTACGGAATGGGCCTGACCGATATCACGTTCCAGATGACTCGTCTCGGCGAAGGCGCCGATGATGTTACAGGAGTAATAGCGACGCCGAGCCGTAGCCGGACCGAGCCGCCTAAAAATGAAATCTCCGACTGACAAAAAATGGCCCCTGCTTGTGATTTTGTTGGCATTTTCTTTTTCTGCTATTGCCGATGAAAATCTGCCGACCGCTCAGGACATTAACGACGCCCTCCAAAAAGCAAAACAAACTTATGACTCGTTCTTCACGCAGACCTTCACAATACGAATGCAGTATGAATACTCAGGCCGATTCCTGAACCAGCAGGATAAAGACGCGCTTTGCGAAGCCGCCCGGCAGGCGTCAGTCGACCTTGAGCAAATCGCGAACACACAAACCGCGATGAAACAGGCAATCGAGGCATATCAGAAAGACGACTGGGAAACCCTCTTCGGCCAAACAGGCCTCTGGCGAAAACTCGCCGCAGACATAGCTAAAACTCAAACCGGAAAACTCGAAATCGATTACTACCTCCTGCGCATAAACGGCAACAGCCAGGCCGAACAACAACTTTTCAAACTAAGAACCAAATCTAACCCGACCAAATGTGAATCCCTGAAGGCCTCACTGGAACAAATAAAACGCCTCGGCCCTTCAGAACCCAACGAACTTGAGTATTTAGTTACTGCACTGATAAAAAGCGAATGCAAAGATACTACTGAAATGCTCCTTCAACTGGCAATTCTTCAGAGTAAGTACGCCACCGCCTCGCTCCAAACTACCTTGTCCCGCTCCCCTCAAACCATACTCGACCTCGGCAAATTAATCCTCGCGGACCTTTCTTCAGACGCAAATCTCGCTTCGCTTAACCCAGTCACCGCCGAACTCGCCGCGTTCTCGGCCCGGACAACCAACCCATCCGCGCATAAAGAACTGCTGCTTGCTCTTTCCGATATCGACAAATTCAAAACGCCTATGGTTCTTTACACCGCCGGCGTATCAGTCGCCGACTCCGCACCCGAAAAAACCATTAAGCTGCTCATAGAAGCAAGTACGCTGCAGCAAAACAAAAAATACTGGCTTTTTGATATCGAGGCCGACCGAACCGCCGAGCAGGCGGCCCGACTTGCCTATGACAGCTTCAATCAAAAAAATGTCGATTGCCCTCTCGCAATCGCCGCCTTCGATAATTACACGAGGATTGCCGCAGATAAAATAACCGAACAAATGCAATATCTTTACGGCGAAATTTTATTCGATTGCGGCAAAACACAGGAGGCATCCGAAACCTTCACAAAACTGGCCGATGGCCCCGAATCAATCTGGTACGACAAGGCCTCTCTAAAACTTCTAAAAATAAAAATCGATACCGACCCCGAAAAAATCCTTCCGCAGTTGCGCCAATTTATCCTCAACTGCGCTGCTCAGGACGAGCAAAAACGCCTGCTTCGCCTCGAAGCTATGGATATATACTGCCGAACGATTCTTGGCAGCGACATCAACGATTCCGCCGCGCAAGTCCTGAACCTGCTCGACACCGCCGAACAAACGCCGGACCTGCGATATGACTTGTTCAAAGCACAAGCGTTTCAGCAGTTAGGCCAACTTGAAGAATCGGCCCGGTATATGTCAAAAGCTATCGCCGAAGACAGTAACTCATCGGCAGCATTAGCCGCTCAAATCGCCTCCGATATAATAGATAAAATCGAACTCCGGCAAAAAAACGCCAACGACTTCAACGAATTGCTGCGAAACTGCGACGCCCTTGCCAAGTTTGCCCACAAATCCATAAACTCCCGCCAAACCGCCCTGCTTTTTGCCGAAGTATCAACCCTGGAGGGAAAAAGGGGTCAGGAGCCTTTTTTGCCTGCTGATGAAAATGACACAACCTCCCTGCGTGTTCAGGCCCGACTTTTAATAGCACAGGAAAAATTCGACCAATCCGCCAAACTTTGGGCAAAAATAGCCGAATCAAAGCGAAATGAAACAGCCGGACAAAATCAGAAAAGCTATGGCTGGTGGCAGGCAAAATTTTACGAACTTGACTGCCTCGCCAAATCACCCTCAGCAGACAGGCAAAATATCTCACATGTTATCGACGTCCTTTGCGGCAGTAACCCCCAAATTCCCGCCCCATGGGACGAAAAACTCGATTTTTTGAAACGATACTGCGCAACCAATTAAGTTGCAACGAACCTCCAGCCGATTTAGAATGTAGCATATTATTGTTCGTCATTCCGAGCGAGCGCAGCGAGTCGAGGAATCTGTTTTTAATGGATTTCCCGAAGCGGGGCTCGAAGCGTGTCTCCGCTTCGTCCCGACAAGTTGGGACTACGGTCGAAATGACACAAGACGCAGGATGACCAATGGCAAAACAAAGCGATACCAATAAACCAAGGGCCGTATGCAGCTTCTGCGGCAGGGCAAGCACCCAGCAGGATACCTTCATAGAAGGCCCGAACAAGGTCTTTATTTGCCCCGACTGCGTAGGGCTTTGCGGCGACATCATCAGGCAAAACAAAAAGCAGGCCAGCCGGTCGTCCTTCGGCAGCAAAAAAATGCCGACCCCGAAGGAAATTAAAGAATACCTCGACCAGTACGTCATCGGTCAGGAACACGCCAAGAAATACCTCGCCGTCGCCGTCCATAATCACTACAAACGCCTCCTCCACGTTGACAGCAAAGACAACGACATCGAGGTGGACAAATCCAACGTCCTGCTCATAGGCCCCACCGGCTCAGGCAAAACGCTCCTCGCCAAAACTCTGGCGCGATTACTCGATGTTCCCTTCGCAATCTGCGACGCAACCACCGTCACCGAGGCCGGCTACGTCGGCGAAGATGTTGAAAACTTCCTCCTCCGCCTTTTGCAGAACGCCGACTTCGACCTCGAGGCCGCCCAGCGTGGAATCGTCTATGTCGATGAAATCGACAAAATCGGCAAGACCTCCCAGAACGTTTCCATCACACGCGATGTATCAGGCGAGGGCGTCCAGCAGGCACTCTTGAAAATGCTCGAAGGAACCATCGCCAATATCCCCCCGCAGGGAGGCAGAAAACACCCCGAGCAATCCTATATCCAGCTGGACACCTCGCACATCCTGTTCATTTGCGGCGGCACTTTCGTCGGCCTCGACAACATCATCAAAAAACGACTCGGCAAAAAAATGATCGGCTTCGATTCCGAAATGTCGCAACTGCCCGATGAGCAGGCCGAATTGACCCACGTCCTCGAAGAGGTCATTCCCGAAGACGTCATCGAATTCGGAATGATTCCCGAATTTGTCGGCCGGGTGCCCGTTATCACGGTTCTGGCGCCTCTCGATGAGGCCGCCCTTATCGACATTTTGACAAAGCCCAAAAACGCCCTAATCAAGCAGTATCAGAAATTCTTCGAGATGGAAAACGCCGAATTGCAGTTCACCGATGATGCCCTGCACACCCTCGCCAAAAAGGCGTTAAAGCACGCCACCGGAGCACGCGCTCTTCGCTCGCTTGCCGAAAAGCTGATGATTGATTTGATGTATCAACTGCCCGAAGAGCCAAAGCCCGCTAAATACGTAATCACCAAGGACATCGTCGAAGGAATAGTGCCTCTCTCCGCGGCAAGACAACTCCCCGCCAAAAAAGAATCTGCGTAAATTTGGGACTTACTATCTGGCAACAGTGGAATCTTTAATCGCCGCCAGGCGGATGTCGGTTGCGGTGCTTTTGGCAACCGCGGCCAGAGCATATTGCGCCTCGGCGTATGGAATATCCTTATCAATCCGCAATGTAACAATCCTTTTGTCCGCGGGCAGGTCTTTCAAACATGAATCTATCAGCCCGGCTAATCTGCCGGAAATCTCCTCGTAATCGGCCCCCGTTACCTTTTCCGCTCCGACCGCGAAATCGCTCCTGCCTTGCTCGTTCCTTGTAAGTGTAACTGTGGCGACCTGTGCCCCCATCTGGTCCTCGGCAACGGCAAAATCGCATCCGTCGGGAAGTAATACCGCCGGTGCTTCCGTCTCAAGAAGCTGCCCCATAAGAGAAAAGAATACAATAAGCAAAAATAAAATATCCACAAACGGTATCACGTTAAGCGTCTGCACGGTCCCCCGGTATCGTTTTGGAATCTCAAAAGACATCAGGTTTTCCCGTCCTGCAATGGCCTCGACGAAACCGGTGGCCGAAGCGATCCGCTCTGCCTGGAAGGAATCTCCGTAATCGGCTGCGCCTGCCCTGAGCTTGTCGAATGGGATGTTTTCTGCTGCTCAACCAGTTTTTGCTCCCTCAACATTCGGGCTAACTGCAAAAGAAGCCTTTCACTTTCCTCAGCCGCTTCGCAGGCCAGCGTCTCGATACGGTTCTGGAAAAAACCGTGTATCGCCAGGGCCGGTATTGCAATCATCAGTCCCCAAAACGTCGTTACAAGCGCAACCGAGATGCCGCCCGCCAGTTGCGACGGATGCGGCTGACCGCTCACAGCCGCTATCGCGTTAAACATTTTTATTATACCCAGCACCGTCCCGAACAGGCCCACCATTGGCGCGACGTTGCCGATGATGTTCGCCCACTCGATTTTGCGTAACAACCTCATCGCCTGCTCCTGCAGCGATTCCGCGACCAAGTTCCGCATCCGGCCCAGGTCACCGCCGCACTGAGCAACCGCCCTGGTAATTGCGACACTGATAAAATCCTCCCCGCCGGCAAGCCGTGCCGGAAGCTGCGAAAGGCCGGTCTGCTGCGCCGCAGAAACGATTGTCCCGCTTATATCATCCGGCAAAAGCCTTCTCCTGCGAATAGTAATAAAATATTCGGTTGCCAGATATACCGTAACCACCGACATCGGCAAAAGTATAAACCATACCACCGGCCCGCCAGCCGTAAAAAACTGCTCGAAATACGTTCGCGGCCGGGCCCACCCAGCGGCGCCGCCGCCGCTGCTGAAATCAACCCGCCACGCCGTTGCCAGTATCGCTGTCACACCCAGCGCCGCACACGCAAGAAAAATCGTTTTTGTTAAATTCCCTTTGCTCATCACCGCGTCCGTTCTTCTTATATCAGTTATCCGCTTTCTTTTATTCTCTGCCGCCGGTAATAAAAGTAAATTGCCCGCCGCTTTCTTTTGCTATCGTCTCAAGCACTCTGCCGTCCTGCTCGGTGCACCAGAAACCAATCGTGTTTATCTGCGCCTTCGGAGCGAAACTCCTGTGTATTGTAGCGACCTTGTGCGCAAAACGCGAACCATCCTGCTCGCTCAGTTCAAAACCATCCGTCAGAAAATATATCGCCGAAGCCCCAGCGCCAGCCCTGTCTTTAATCATAATCGCACGTTCCAGAGCCGCCGTCGCGTTTGTCACCCCTCTCGGCTGGATGGAACCGATAAAACTATACGCCTCTTTCTTCGCCTGCTCCGTCGCCCGAACCATTTTACCGCCGCCCGATTCCAGTATGCTTCCCCCGCCGAAAACAATCACGCAGAAATAATAATCCTGCTGCAGCTTCCCAATCGAATCAATAAGCTCTTCCTGCACGCGTTTCCACAATCCCCGCATACTCCCCGAGCAATCAACAACGTAACAAATCCTCCTGCCCTGCGCCGGGCTGTCAAAAAATTCTATCCTCTCCGCAAATTCCCCGCCACTGGCCGCAGTCGATGCCTCCTGCTGAATCGGCGGCTTTACATCTTCCGCCTGCCGATGATATTCCCCTTTCGGCAAATCAAACACGGGGCCGATATTCGTCACAGGTCCTTTTCCCGCTGATTTTGTTATAGGCCTGCCCTTAATAATGTCCGCCTTGAGTGCGCCGGAAGAATCGAATGGCTTGCTATCAACGGGATGAATCTTTGGCTTCAGCGTAACCGCCTGCCTGTCGGCAAGTTTGGCCGCCTGACTGATACTCACAACCGTCGTCGTCTGCAGCCGCACAGGAGGTGATTGCGAAATTTTTACCGCCGCGAAAACCGATAACCCCACGATATGCGCAAAAACAGACACCCCCAGTGCGTATAGCTTTATCCTCCGATGCTTATTGACCGTTCCCTGGTTCACAACGCCGGCTTCTTTCTCACCGCAAAACCTAATTTTATATTTTTTCTCCGCGGTCTCAGCGTTCTCTGCGGTAACAATTTAGTCAACCACGTCCACAAGCGACTGCCCCTGCATCATCAGGTTATACACAAAAATCGCGTCGCCGTTGTGCAGCCGAATACATCCCTGAGAACCGGGTGTCCCGATTTGCTCCGGGTTCTTCGTCCCGTGAATCGCAAAACCCTTCTTGCCCACGGCGTTACCTTCGATTCCCTCAAGCGCTATCCAACACGAACCAAGCGGATAATCCGGGTCTTCGGGATGATACGTCTTGCCGGTCACTGGGTCCGTCCAAATCGGCTTTATCAGCTTGCCGCCCTCTTTGGCACGCCACCGCCCTATCGGCGTTTCCATTCCCGCCTTGCCCAGCCCCACCAGAAAACTTTTCACGTAAGTGTTCTGCAGATACAAATCCATCGTAAACGTTGAGCGATAGACCCTCGCGTGGAAAGGCCCGTTGATTACCTTTATCGCCACGCCCGCCTGAAGCGCCTCGGGCTTGGCGATATTATTTATCTGCATCAAGCCCTCATACGGCACGTTGTGCTGTTTGCCGACCGTCGAGAGCATATCGCCCGACTTGACCTTGTAATTTGCGCACAGTTTGTCCTCTGGGTACACAACTTTACTGAACAGCCATTTATCCGCAAGGGACGCAAGCTGCCCCTTGATAAACACAAGCTCCTGTCCCCGCGCCAGGGGCAATAGCTCGTTAAGCCGGTCCCTCGCCTCGATAACTTTAGGCGTCGGCTGATTCAGCAGCTCCATCGCCTGCGCAATCTGCGCCGACACAACCGAACCGTTGGCGTCCATCGTAACCGGCGCTGCGACCTGCGGTGAGCTTGTCGAACCCGCTGCCGGTTTCGCAACGCCCGGTTCCGTTTGCGCAACAGGTGATGCCGGCTGACTCTGCTCTGCCGTATTCCCCTGCGGTTCCGGCGTGACTTCCTGCGAACCGCCTCGATTCCGCAACAGAATATATCCCGCTATCGCGATAACGCCCACCACAATTACAACTATTGAAATATACAAGATTCTGCGAATCTGAGCCGAACGAGGCTCATTATAACCACCCGGATAAACAGCCATTTCAATCTCCTTCTATTTGCCCTGTTTGCTCACTCTTGTCTTTTTGGCCCCGATGCCGGATGCCGGTTTGTCCTTGCCAAAATACAGCACTTCCTCATCGGTAACCAGCATATCAACCGGCACGTCGTGTTCCGTCACCGGCACCGTTTCTATCACCTGCTCCGAAAATGCGAAACCGCATTTCGACGCCTTTAATTCCTTGTTGGTGAAAAACCTGTCGTAATAAGACCCCCCGCGCCCGAGCCGATTGCCCTTGTGGTCAAACCCAAGACCGGGCGCCACCACTATATCGATATCCTCAAATGGAACCGGCGCTCCCGTTATCGGATTTCGCAAGCCCGGGACTTCCTCCGAAAAACCCGTCTCCAATGAGTTTATCTGAACGGGTATCATATGCCTCTGCTGCCAGGACACCTTCGGCACAACCACCGTCTTGCCCATCTGCCAGGCAGAAAGTATCGCCTCCGACGTATCAAGCTCGTGCGGAAGCGACATATACATCATTACTGTAGAGGCGTTTTGAAACTCAGGCGTCGCAATCAGATTCCGACACGCCCTTCGGCTTTTCTCTTTCCGCTGCTCAGCCGATATACCTGCCAGACACTTTTGCAACTCCAGCCGCAACTGCGCCTTGTCCATACGGTACTCCATTCAACCGTTACCCTGCTCCATTCGGCCGCTCAATCCCTTTGGCCTTGCTATCTTTTATCAGTATTTCGAGCTTTTGTAAATAACCCCGTATATTTTTTTCATACCCACGCTCGCTGGGCTTGTAGTATTTCTTCTTTATATCACCGGGCAGGTAATCCTGCACCACAAATCCGCCCTCAAAACTGTGCGGATATTTGTATTCAGCCCCAAAACCCATCTTTTTCGCCGCCGGATAATGGCTGTCCTTCAAATGCCTGGGTACCGCCACCGTTTTCTCATTTTGAACATCGCCAATCGCGCTGCCAATCGCCGCCGATGACGCGTTCGATTTCGGCGCACAAGCCACATAAATCGCCGCCTGCGCCAGCGCAAGTTGCGCCTCAGGCAACCCCACAAATTCGCTTATCTGCACCGCTGCCGCCGCCAAAACCGTCGCTATCGGGTCCGCGTTGCCCACGTCCTCCGCCGCGCAAACCGCGATTCTTCTGGCGATAAACCGCACATCTTCCCCGCCCGCAATCATCCTCGCGAGCCAGTAAACCGTCGCGTCCGGATCGCTTCCCCGCATACTCTTTTGAAATGCGCTCGCCAAATCGTAATGCGTATCGCCAGTCCCGTCATAATCGATTGTCTTGCCCTGAATCGAGTCCTTGGCTGTCTGCAAATCGAATTTGATTTTAGCAGTTCCCTTCTGCGACAAAACCCCCACTTCCAGAGCCGTCAACGCCTTTCTCGCGTCGCCATCACATACAGTCGCAAGATACTTCAGGGCCTTATCTTCCGCCTCAATTTCATATTTGCCAAGACCGCGTTCCTTGTCTGCTATCGCCCGCTTCAGCACCCCGACAATATCATCTTCGCTCAATGGCTCGAAATGAAACACCGTGCTTCTGCTTATCAATGGCGAATTTACCGCGAAAAACGGGTTTTCCGTCGTCGCCCCGATGAATATCACCACCCCCGATTCCACATCATCCAAAAGCACGTCCTGTTGCGCCCTGTTGAATCTGTGTATTTCATCGATAAACAAGACGGTTCGCTTACTGGAGGATGCTAATCGGTCTTTTGCCTCCGCTATCACGTCGCGAATATCCTTTACGCTCGCCGCAGGTGCGCTTATATATCGAAATTCCGCCTTTGTCTGGTTGGCAATCACCATTGCCAGCGACGTCTTGCCCACCCCCGGCGGGCCGTAAAATATCAAGCTGCTCAAGGCGTCGGCTTCTAATATCCTCCGCAATAATTTTCCTTCGCCGATAAAATGCTGCTGACCTGCGAACTCATCGAGAGTCCTTGGCCGCATCCGAACCGCCAAAGGCGCTGCCGCCGTCAACTTCGCCTGCTCGCCTTTCGCAAACAACGTCTTTTCATCTTTGCTGAATGCCATTGCCGGTATTATACGCTTAGGGCCTATCGCTGTCGATGCAACCTTACAGGCGCAATTCGGCGTTTTGGCTTTTCAGCAGCTTCTGCAGGGAGTTGACGTCAAGTTTTCGCGGCGGGATATCGCCCTTTGCCGACATCGCCGCGGCACAACCCGATGCATGGCCAATCGCCATAGCGGGGGCCATCGACCTGGCGGACTGAAAGGGCGCCTGCTCACACGAGATGCAGCGTCCCGTCAATAGCAATCCGTCTATGGTTTTCGGGATAAGTGTCCTGTATGGAATATCGAAGCCCTCGTGCTGAAGGAAGAATCGCTTGCCGTGGTAGTCGGGAAACGGATTTGAGCTTATCGCAATCACGTCGTCAAAACGCGTACCCTTGATTGCATCCTGCTCACTGAGGACGTATTCTCCAACCACTCGCCGCGTCTCACGCACGCCGATTCCCGTGGCGGTCTGCGCCAGATAAATGGACTGCGTCTTTTCGCGCATCTTCCTGACGTCGTCCCACAGCTTCAGCCGGGTCTCAATCTCCGCGCGCGTCAGGCTTTCGACGTCAATGCCGTCCCCCTTAAAAGCCGGTCCCCACTTCACAACCCTGTCGCCTATGCGGATTCCCTCTTGCTGATTTTTAGTCGGCGGCATACCGCCAAGCTGGTACATCAGGCTCATCCCCATGTGGTCCCCCTTGCCGTACTCCACCGGGCTCATAAAAGCGGCCCCCGCACGCGCCGCGACGTCGCCATCGCCGGTGGCATCTATTACGCAGTCGGCGGTAATCGCCTGGCGACCCGACTTCGATTCCACAATGACACCCGTCACGCGCGACCCATCCAGCATCGGCGCAGCGATCCAACTGTACAGGCGAAGCTTCACTCCCTCTTTGGTGACCATTTTCAGCATCGCCACTTTCGCCGCCTCTGGGTCAAAGCCCACCGTATAAGGAATGTCCCCGTTTGCCAAATCATGCTTAGAACCTTTCGGATAAGGGTCGACATCAGCCACGCCGCCCAGACGCACAAGCTCTGCAATATACTCAGCGGGAATGCCCTTGACGGTCTGGAGGGCCTCTGGGGGTTTCTGGTTGCGAAAGCCGTTGTAGCACGTCATCAGTCCTGCCGTTGCGTTGCCGCCCAGGAATGGATACCTTTCTATCAGAAGCGTCTCGGCACCGCTTCGCGCCGCCGCAAGAGCCGCGATAAATCCGCCCGCGCCGCCCCCTGCCACTATAACCTGGAAGTGGCCGACAATAGGCGTTTTAAGGTCTTCACGATACGCCCCAGGTGTTTTTTCTTCACCTGCGGACACTCTTCCAATCCCCGTCAATAGACCACCGCCTGCCGCCGCCCCGCCAAGTGCCGCGCCTATGAACGCCCGCCGGCCCATCCCAACTCTATTGCTTTTGCTATCTGCATTCTGCATTCTCTTTCTCCTTCTTGTCCCCGAGAAGTTTCCTACTTGGTCCTGCAACAGGGGATCCATTTTTGCTTTTGAAGCCCTATCTGCTGCGAACTGACCGTTCATTTCCTTTTTGCCTTTTTACTTTTTCCTTCTGTCTTCTGCCTGCCTCGGCTGCCATTTGGCATCCCTAACGGGAGGCGAAGCCGGGTTCGCTTTTCCCAAACAACGTCTTGTCACCCCTGCCTGCGCTCATAGGGCCATATTATACGCCTCTGCCGCACACCTGTCGAAGCTATATTCATTATCCACACCCACACACCTCATAAAAATACTGAATAAAATTTTCTTGACAGATACGCCCTAATGTTTTACCAATAAAGGCCTTATCAGTATTAATAATAAACGTAACCGCAGTCCGATAGGAGAATAAAAATGGAAGTTAAAATTCATCTCAAAGAAAAAGACATACCGCGCAAATGGTACAACCTCGCCGCCGACCTGCCCACCCCCTTGTTGCCGCCGCTCGGCCCCGATGGCAAACCCATCGGCCCGGAAATGCTGGCGCCGGTCTTCCCGATGAACCTCATCGAGCAGGAAGTCAGCACAAAACGCTGGATTGATATCCCCGAGGAAATCCTCGATATCCTCTACAGATGGCGGCCGGCACCGCTGCGAAGAGCAGTTTACCTCGAAAGATTCCTAAAAACACCCGCCCGCATATACTACAAAGACGAAAGCACCAGCCCTCCCGGCAGCCACAAGCCAAATACCGCCGTACCGCAGGCCTGGTATAACAAGCAGTTCGGCATCAAACGACTCATCACCGAAACAGGCGCAGGCCAGTGGGGCAGCGCGCTGGCCTTTGCCTGCCAGTTGATTGGCCTCGAATGCAAGGTCTTTATGGTCCGTATCAGCTTCGACCAGAAGCCCTTCAGAAAACTTATGATGCAGGTCTGGGGCGCAAATTGCGTCGCAAGCCCGAGCACTGAAACCAACGCCGGCAGAAACATCCTCAAAGAATTTCCAAACACCCCCGGCTCACTCGGTATCGCCATCAGCGAGGCAGTCGAACAAACAGTTACAGACCCGACCGGCCAAACACGCTATTCGCTTGGAAGCGTCTTAAACCACGTTATGCTGCATCAGACAATCATCGGCCAGGAAGCCAAAGCGCAGCTCAAGCTCGCGGGCGAAAACAAAGTCGATATCGTCATCGGCTGCGCGGGCGGCGGCTCAAACTTCGCGGGCCTTTCATTCCCGTTCGTCACAGACAAAATCAACGGCGCAAATATCAAAATTATGCCCATCGAGCCAAGCTCCTGCCCATCACTGACTCGTGGACCATTCTCCTACGACTTCGGCGACACGGCGGGAACAACACCATTGCTTGCGATGTTCACAATCGGACATACCTTTATCCCCGCCCCTATTCACGCGGGCGGCCTCCGTTATCACGGCATGGCGCCTCTGGTCAGTCAGGCCACTGTCGAAGGATTGCTCGAACCAAAGGCATATCCGCAAACCAAGTGCTACCAGGCGGCTATGACCTGGGCAAAAACCGAAGGATTTATCTGCGCCCCGGAAACCAGCCATGCGATTGCCGCTACCATTGACGAAGCAATCAAAGCCAAAGAAGAAGGCAAAGAAAAGGTCATCCTGTTCAGCTACAGCGGACACGGCCTTATGGACCTCTCCGGCTACGACGCCTTTATGTCCGGAAAACTGACCGATTACGAGCTGCCAGAAGATGACCTCAGGAAATTCACGGCACCTTTGAAAAACTTCCCGAAGGCAGAGGCCAAAAAAACAGGAAAATGGTAATTTCTTTGACAGCGTAAACAGCTAAAGATATTTCGAAGAATAGACCGATAATACAACTGTTTGTAAGGCTGTTAGAGCGAAAAATATGGCTTTTATGGGAATGCAGGCAAAAAAATTAGTTTGTGCTTGCCCCGCTTGTCGATGTTGATATACTGCGATATACTGTTTTAGTGCCCTCGGTGCGGTACCGATGGAACGGATGAAAACATAGTAAAATTGTGTTGAGGGTATTTTTTAAGGAGACAAATGAAATGAAAAAGTATGTCTTGTTAGCAGCAGCGATTCTGTTCGGCATGGTTGCCCCGGTTCTCGCTGCGGAAGCCGACCTCCATGGTAATGTCGGCGTCACTTATGACTCCCTGTATGTGTTCCGCGGTTTCCTCAGTTATGGCGCAAATAGCGGCATACATCCCTTCATCGACCTTGACCTGTTCGGTTCCGGCTTCCACTTCGAAACGATTGGAAACCGAGCCAACGACAGCGGCTACGAAAATGGCGAGAGATGGGATTATTCCCTCTATTATTTAGGCGCCATCAATCCGGAAGAAGCCTCCGCGATGATGTATAAGGTCGGTTACAGATATTTCAACTATCCCGATTCGAGCAGCCATACCCGCCAAAGCACCGACCTCCAGGAAATCTATGCCGGCGTCGCCTTCCCGAAACTGCTCGGCGTCAAGGGACTTGTTCCGGGATATGTCATCGTAAAGGGCTGGCCAAGCAACAGCGATACAGTTGTTGGCGGCTCTAATCCCTGCGGCGGAACCTACTCGGGCTTCGCTCATGTATTTATGCTCGATTATGCCCTGCCCCTCGAAAACGTTTCCTCTGAAATCCCCAAGCAGGACCTCAACTTCCACGTTGAGACGGTTTACAATGACGGCGTTGACCCCAGACCACTTGGCGGTTATACCGACAGTGACTGGACACACGTCCTGTTCGGCGTTTCAACCGACTTCGACCTCGGCAACAATCTTATCTTCACGCCGGGCTTGTGGCACCAGGTTACATTTGAGGATAACGGAAACGAGCTTATAGCGGGACAACCGACCAGCACCCTGGGCGTCAGCCCCGACCATGACATGACATGGGCAAGCCTGACCGTAAAGTACAAATTCTAACAATAGCTTATACATGTTCAAAAACAAAAAGGCCGGCTTTCCATAAGCCGGCCTTTTTCATTTCTCATCATTAGGCCTCTCAGGCCGTCCGCCCAACGACAAATCTTGCCGTCTCGACAAGCGACTTGCTGCCCCTGTTATTCCCAATCCCCGCCATTGCCGTAATCGCCTGCTCGACAAACTCCTCCGCGCGTTTCCTCGCGTATTCGATACTGCCGAAAGAATTCAGCTTTTCAACTAACTCCATCCTGCCGTCGTTCCCGTTTTGCCGCGACAGAATCAGTTTTACCTTTTGCTTTTCCGTTTCATTCGCGGTTTTCAGCAAATTAATCAGCGGCAGCGTCAGTTTATCCCGGTCAAGGTCATTGCCCGCCGGCTTGCCCGTCTTGTCCTGCTCGCCGACCAAATCAAGCAAATCATCGGTAATCTGAAACGCAATACCGACGTTGCGCCCGTAAGATGCCAATGCCCCAACCGTCGATTCCTCCGCTCCCGCAAGCACAGCCCCCGCGGCGCACGCCCCCTCAAACAACGCCGCCGTCTTCCCTGATATTATCTCGATATATTCCAGCTCGTTAAGCGACCAGTTGCCCCTATGTGATATCTGCCTAAGCTCCCCTTCGCAGGTTCTCATAGCCGACAACGCGATTATCTCAGCGACTCGTTTATCCAGCCCGGCGCACGTCTGCATTACACGCCCAAGCAGAAAATCCCCTAATAAAACCGCCGACTCATTACCGTAAATACTGTTCAGCGTGGGAACCCCCCGCCGGCTTTTCCCCTCATCAACAACATCGTCGTGCAGAAGCGACACATTGTGTATCATCTCAAAAATCGCCGCCGCTTTTATATGATTCTCTGTCAGTCCTCCGCACGCAAGACCAGACAGCAATACCAGACCGGGCCTTATCATTTTTCCCTGCCCGGCATTCGCGCAGACAACCAGCCCGCGAACCAGCTCGCTGCAATCAGACAAATCCCTTTCAATAAACAGCTTCACCCGAGCAAGCTCGGATTCGATAACTGAAAAAACACCAAGTGAATGACCGCCCGTCTGTGCCGATGATTGCATCGCGCTGACCCGCAGTCCCCGCTGCTGTCTTGCGACAGCAAGACGCGGGGGCTACTTCTCCTTTCCGTGTGCGTACCGGAAGAACTTGTCTCTTAATTGTTTCGTCACCGGACCCGGCCTGCCGTCGCCGATTACACGTCCGTCTATCTCAACAATCCCGATGACCTCAGCCGCCGTCCCCGTCAGAAACGCCTCGTCGCTGATATACAAATCGAACCTCGTAAGATTCTTCTCGATTACCTCTATACCTTCTTTCTTCGCCAGCCGCATCACAACTTCCCGCGTTATACCTTCCAGACCGCCTGCCTCCGCAGGTGGCGTTAATACAACGCCCTTCCTCACCGTAAACACATTGTCACCGGTCGCCTCCGCGACATATCCCTCGTGGTTATACATTATCGCCTCGGGCACATCGTTATCCAGCGCCTCAATCTTAGCGAGTATATTATTCAGGTAGTTCATGCTCTTCACCTGCGGCGGTATCGCCAGCGGGTGATTGCGCACCGTCGTCGCGCTGATTATCTTAATCCCCGTATCGTAAAGCTCCTGCGGATACAACTGGATTTTGTCCGCGATGATGATTATCGTCGAAATCTCACAGGTAAACGGGTTCAGCCCCAGCGACCCCACGCCGCGCGTAACAATCAGCCGGATGTAACCGTCGATTATCCCGTTGGCCTCGACCGTCTTTTGTGTCGCTTCCATCAGTTTTTCCCGGCTCATCGGTATATCTAAGCGAATCCCTTTCGCCGAGTTGTAAAGACGCGTGATATGCGCTTCAAACTCAAATATACGCTTGTTATAAACGCGTATCCCCTCGAAAACACCGTCTCCGTAAAGCAATCCGTGGTCGAAGACAGATACCTTCGCGTCCTGCTCATCAACAAGTTTATCGCCAAGCCAGATCTTCAACGCCATAACTCACACCTTCGTTTCTTTCGTTACTTTACCCTGCCGTCGGCCAGCGTTATTGTCCGCCCGGCCCGCTTCGCAACCCTTTCATCGTGCGTTACCATAACTATCGTCTGGCCCGCACAATTCAATCTTTCCAGCAGCTCCAGAATACCATTTCCCGTCGCGGAGTCAAGATTACCTGTCGGCTCGTCCGCCAGAAGCAGCCTCGGCTCATTGACCAGCGCCCTCGCTATCGCCGCCCTTTGCCGCTCCCCGCCCGACAACTGATATGGCTTATGCGTCGCCCTTTCTTCAAGGCCAACCGCTTTCAGCAGCTCCAGTCCTCGCTTTTTCACGCCCGCCCGTTTCGACAACCACCCAATTATCCCGGCAGGCACCATCGCGGGCAAAATCACGTTTTCCAGCACATTTAATTCGTCTAATAAATGATAAAACTGAAAGACAAACCCAATCATTTTATTGCGGTATTCGTTCAGTTCATTCCCGCGCAATCCGTTCAGGTCCCGCCCTTCAAACCACACCACACCTTTATCGGGCCTGTCGAGCGCACCAAGTATATGCAGCAGCGTGCTCTTGCCGCTGCCCGACGCTCCGACTATCGCCACGAACTCACCTTTTTTGACCGCGATGTCGGCCCCCTTCAAGACCTGCACCTGCGCCGCGCCCATCCGGTACGTTTTATGAATACCCTGTGCCTCTATTATAAATCCATCTTTACTCATAACTGGCTCACCTGTAAAACATCCGCCGGCCTGGCCCTCGCCGCGCTCACGCTCGGCAACACCGCGCCCGCCAAACACGCTAAAATCGCGCAACCTGTTACTACCAATAGCATCGTCAAATCCAATCGATGCGGTATCTCGCCTATCGCGTAAATCGTCCGGTCCCACAACTGAAAACCGAACCGCTCAAACAACCAGCCCTCAATCCTGTTTATATTTCGCAGGAAAAGTATCCCGCCCGCGACCCCGACCGCCGAACCAATAACGCCGAGCCCCGCCGCAAAACCCAAAAACAAAACAATCACGTCGCCGCACGATGCCCCTATGCTCTTGAGGATGCCGATGTCCTTGGTCTTGTGACTGATAATCATATAGAAGACCACGTAAACTATAAACACCGTCGTCAGCCCCACCAGCCCGAACATCATCATCAGCATCGCCTGTTCCTTTTCCATCCCCGCGATGCTTTCTCTCCTGTGTTCTTTCCAGCTTCGCACAGTCACATGGCTAAGCAATTCCGCGTTGTCCTTCCCTTTATGCTCATCGTAGAATTTCGCCCACATCTGGCGAACCTGTCGGCAACCTTCTTCGATGTTTGTCCCCTGCTTGAACTTGATATGAATCCACGACGCCCTCGGCACCGGCTCAGTCATCCCGCAAAGAATCTGCGCCTCTTCAAAAGACAGATATATAATTGCCCCATCCACCCTCGCCAGCCCGCTTTGAGAAGAATCGCTGAAATAAAATGTCTTGGTGTTCACAACATCTGTCCCTGCCTTGGCGAGCGCACCCTTGACCGTCAACGGAAAACAGGTTACAGACAACACCGTCGCATCAGGGTTTGGGACATAATAATACTCGCCCTTTTCATTCCGCCCGCCCCACAGGTCCGCGCCGATTACAAAACCGGGAAGATTAGCGTCGCTTTTTATATTAAACGCCTTCGATGTGTCGCCTTTATGATAATACAATGTCCGCCCGAAACCAGTTACCCTGCCGAAGCTCGCCGCATCAACACCCATCAATTCCACACCGGTATTCCGCCCCGAACCCTCCGTTCCAACAAGGGCGTAACTCTTAATCACAGGCGTCACCGCCTCAACGTAATCTGCTTTCTCCGCAATCCTCGCGAAATCCTCGTAATATGTAAAACCAACAAGCGATTCTGTCCCCACAACACAATCACCCGTGTAATTATGGTTCTTCCGCTTGAAATCGCCGACCAGCCCGTCCATCACAGTCATAACTACGACGACGATGAAAACGCATAGCGCAACCGCCGCAAGCGCAAGGAAACTAATCCGCCTGCGATAAAGATAACGAAATGCCAATATCAGTTTATACATTCTGTTTTCTATTCATATCGAAGAACTTTGACCGGCCTGGTTAATGCCGCCGACAACGCGGGAATAACCGCGCCAATCGCCGCTCCTAGTATCGCCGACAAAACTATCCACCACACCGCCTGCCAGTAAACCTCGGTCGGTATTCTGCTGAACATATAGACGCTGGCCTTCCACAATTTCAAACCGAACGCGACCCTTATCCAGCTCTCAACCTCATTGATGTTCTTCGTAATCATGTACCCGGCAGCCGTGCCAAGTAATGTCCCCAGTATGCCCACAAACGCGCCGAATCCGACAAAAATAAATGCGATAGACCCGCTGTCCGCGCCGCAGCTTTTCATTATCGCGATGTCTTTGCGGCGCGTCTCCACAATCATATAAAATATGCAGAATATCAATAGCACCGCGCTCAAGCTCACCACCCCGAATATCAAAAGCAACACGCCCATCTGTTTGCGAATCTCCGCCACGAACCGGCTCTGCATCTGCCTCGACGTCTCTGTTATCGTTGACTGTATCTGGTAATCCTCCCACCCCAGTTTCTCCGACGCGAAAACCTTCCACACGCCGCGAATCTCCGTTATCGCCAGCTCCGCGTCAGCCCCCTTGCGAAGTTTAATCTGAATCCGCCCCGCGACCGGCTCCTGTGAATCCGGATAAACCGTCCTGCTCAACTGCTCTATTGGCAAATACACCAGCCGGCTGTCAAAATAATAAATCCCCGTAAATACAGCGTCCGCCATCGTAAACTGTATCGTCTTGCGTTTGAATTTCTGCCTGCCGTCTTTTTCGTCAGTGGTTGAGCCAGTCGTTATTACGAACTGTTGACCAATCATCCTTTCCGCGCCGTTGACATCATACTCATCGGTCTTCTCATTCGGCTCCGCCAATACCCCTATTCCCACATAACCCGTAATGTCCCCGCTGCCGGCAGGAGTCGGCTGTTTTGTTTTTAGCAGCGACTTATCAAACGCCGTTACCTTGCCGAATTTAGCCGGCTCAATTCCCCATATCTCAACCGCCCGAACGTTGCCCTTGCCTAAATGCAAAAGCCCCTGCGTAGACAGCATCGCCGTCGCCGCCTCTACCTGTTTTATCTCCTCTAACCGTTTCTCAAGCTCCGCGTATCCCGCGAAATTACCACCAGGCGATAAAACAACGTCTCCCATACCGTCAACCGCACTCTGCTCGAATGCGTTTATGAACCCGTTGAATAAGCTGGCGACTACCATCAGAAGCGCCGTCGAAAGCGCAACCGCCGCGATACTCAGCAGTACTACCCTCCTCTTCCTGAGGTATCGCAGCCACAAAAATATCTTCAGCATCCCTTGCCCATTCGATTTATCTTTGCCGCAAAGCTTCCTTTTCGCTACTGAGAACAAACAACCCCTTTATTTTAGCCGCTGATGGCACATAGAGCACAGAGAATTTTAATCAGAATTTTCCGCCGCTAAGATGCTGCTGGCCTATAGTTTGCCGGGGTTTGTAGCCAAATTCCGCCGAAAGACGTCCCTTGCGGGAGTGGTTACAGAATTTCGTGTTTCTTCGTGTCTTTGTGCCTTAGTGGCAAAAAATCCGGAGCACACGAATTGGTTTGAAATTAGCATAAGGTAACGTTATACTATCAGCTTTTGAACGGTTAGCCCCCTGGGGGGGTTTACGAACAAAATAACAATGAACAACGAACGGTGAACACATAACATAATAAGGAGATTAGTATGCCATTGGTAACGACGAAAAAGATGTTTGAGATGGCCTATAAGCACGGCTACGCCGTCGGGGCGTTCAACGTCAACAATATGGAAATCACGCAGGGTATCGTCGAAGCGGTACGCGAAGAGAAGGCCCCGCTGATTCTGCAGATATCGAAAGGCGCCCGCGATTACGCCAGCAACAGCTATCTTACCGCGATAATTAACGTGGCGGTGAAGGAAAACCCCGATATACCAATCGCGACGCACCTCGACCACGGCGACAATTTCGAGTGCTGCAAGCAGTTCGTCGATGACGGGTTTACATCGGTTATGATAGACGCCTCGAAGTTCCCCTTTGAAGAGAACATCAGGATGACAAAGGAAGTAGTAGAATACGCACACAAACACGGGGTAGTGGTTGAGGCGGAACTTGGCCAATTGGGCGGTATCGAGGAGCACGTCGTCGGGGTTGAAGATGTCGAGAAGCACCTGACGGACCCCAAGCAGGTTGTGGAATTCGTCGGAAAGACCGGCGTTGATTCATTAGCGGTGGCGGTAGGAACCAGCCACGGGGCATACAAATTTAAAACCGAGCCGAAGCTGGCGATTGACCGTATAAAAGAGATTCAGAGATTACTGCCGGGTTTCCCGCTGGTTATGCACGGCTCGAGCACGGTTTTGAAAGAGTTCGTTGACCTTATCAACAAATACGGCGGCAAGATGCCGAACGCGATGGGCGTTCCCGAAGCGGCAATTTCCGAGGCGGCGAAACTGGCTGTCTGCAAAGTTAATATCGATACGGATTTGAGGATGGCGATGACGGCGAAGATTCGGCAGGTGTTCGCGGAGAAGCCGAGCGAGTTCGACCCGAGGAAATATTTGGGGCCGGCCAGAGACGCTATCAAGGCGATGGTAAAGCACAAGCTGCACGTCCTTGGATGCGCAGGCAAGGCGAGCGAGTGCCTGTAGATATTTTTGATTGATGATTTTCGATTGATGATTGATTATTAAAATGGGCGTTTGTTGATTTTCAGGCAGAAGTCAGGACGCCCATTTTAACTACTGAAAGAGTGAAGAATGCAGAGTAATCGCGGGTATTGGATACGGTCGCGGGTACTATGGCCCGTGATGATAATAATTGGATTTTGCGCGGCGGGGATATGCTTGTGGGCTGCGCCGTATGGTCTGGAGATTAATCGGCCGGCGGAAGTTGGGGAGCCGTGCGAAACTCCATCCGCGGCGGCTGATTTAAACAGCGAGCAAGGGGTCGTCGAGCTGGCCTGCGGGCTTATTGAGCAGGGCAAGTTTGACGAGGCAGGCAAGGTAATAGAGGAGTCGGGGGGTATTCAAAAGGGTTGGAAGCCGGTCGAAGAGTTAAATGATATAGCGGCTCAATGGCAGCAGATGCAGAAGAGCCGGCAGGCGCAGCGAGGGGCTGCATACAAGGAGGAACTGGCGAAGTTTGAACGTTTGATTTCGCCCCGCGTGGCCGGGAAAAAAGACGCAGACAGCAACGACGCCAATGATTCAAATGAGCCGAACGGGCCAACCGCGATAATAGCGGCGGTGGTTCGGACTATGGAATTCGCGGATGAGCAGCAGAAACAGCGGTTATTGAATGAGCCGTGTTTGCTGGACGCGATTGTAAGGGCCAAGGCGGACGCGGAGGCGTATGAGCGGAAGGGCAAGTGGCTTGACGCGTATGTGGTGTGTTACAGCTGGCTTGCCGCTCTTGAGCCGAACAACAAGACATACTCAGATTACGCGGAGCAGCTGATAACCAAGGCCGAGATTGCCGGTTCGTTTCAGGATAGTCCCTGCGAGACGGGCAAGCAGCGGCTGGAAAGCGTAAAGAGGCGGATATTTGTTCGGGCGCTCGACGAGCTGAGTTTTCGTTACATAAGCAAGATTGACTACCGTGAAATGGCGTCGAAGGGGATTCGGCGATGCAGATTGCTTGCGGATGTGGTAGGGACATTGACGTCGGTGCGGGACGCCAATACAGCCGGGACAGCATCGACTGCCCCGTCCGCCAGTACGTTAACACCCTGTGAAGACAATACCGGTATTATTGAACAGGCCCTGTGTCTCCTTTGCAACTATTATCATGTGTGCATCCAAGGCACTAAAGGCGACACCAATATTATTGGCCAGCGCGATACCGAGCCGAACAGCCGGGTGGCGGTACTGGGAGAGAGTTTCAAGGATTTCAAGCCGGATGCCAACGCGCTGGCGGCGTTTGGTTTGTTGATGGCTTCGCTGGAAGATGAAGTGAATAACTGGCCCGATGGCGGCAGCAAAGACAGTTTTTTAAGCGCGTTTGAGAAAGTTTTGGAGCGAAATCTTACAAGCGCCAGAATGCCGGAGGGGGTTGTAATCGCTCAGTTTTCAGAGGCGTCACTCTCGACGCTTGACCCTTATACGATTCTGGTCTGGCCGAGAGATGTTTCGGAATTTGAACAGCAGATGACGAATGAGTTTACGGGGATAGGCATAGAAATATCGAGGCAAAACGGACAGCTTACGGTTGGGAGCCTGCTGCCTGATACCCCCGCGTACAGCTCGGAGCTTGACGTTGGAGACGTGATAGAAAAGGTTGACGGTATGCCCACGAAGGACGTGCCGCTTTCGTGCGCGGTCAGTCGTATAAAAGGTCCTGCGGGGACGAAAGTAACGCTGACTATTCGCCGCAGCGGCAAAGACCAGACGCGTGATATAACGCTGACTCGCGCCAAGATTGTGGTTCCTACGCTTAGGGGGCTGCAGAGGAGCGGCGAAGGCAAATGGCTGCGGATGGTTGACGAGCAGGACAAGATAGGGTACATTCGGCTGACGAGTTTTGCGGAGACGACTGCGGCCGATGTAGAGGCAGCGTTGAAATCGCTGGAGGCGTCGGGGATGCGCGGCTTGATTCTGGATTTGCGGTTTAATCCAGGCGGATATTTCGACAGCGCGGTTGACGTGACGGATGAATTTTTGGATAACGGGCTGATAGTCATAACGCGGTCGCGATTCGGGATACCGTCATACGCAGCGGCGCGCAGCAGGGGAACACATCCGAACTACCCGATGGTTGTGCTGATTAACGCCGGCTCGGCAAGCGCATCGGAGATAGTCGCGGGCGCTCTTGCTGACCCGTCGCACAAGAGAGCGACGCTTGTCGGGGAACGGACGCACGGCAAAGGTGTTGTGCAGGGAATATCGACGTATTCAGGTGATGGTTCGCAGTTGAAATACACGATGGCAAACTGGTATCTGCCTTCTGGTCAGAAGATAAAGAGCCGTGATGAGGCGAAGAAAGAAAACAAAAATGACTGGGGCGTTGGGCCGGACATCACGGTATCGCTGCTAAGTAATGAGTTTCGCAAGATGATCGAGCTGCAGCGGGAAAACGACGTTCTTGTGAATGTGGGTCACGACGATGCTAATTCGCCTTTGAAGAAACATACGATAAACCAGACCATCGAGGTTGACCCGCAGTTAACGACGGGGATATTAGTGGTAAAGAGCAAGCTGATAAGAGAACAGGCAGAGGAAAGTAAAAAGTAAAAAACAGAGGACCCTCCTTCGCCAAGAGCTACGGAGGGCAGGCAGAAGACAGAATATGGAAAATAAAGTATCGAATATTGAGCAGGCAAGAGAAGCTAAGTTACGCGCCATAAAAGAAATGGGTATAGACCCGTACGGCGGGCGATATGATGGAGCGGAACCGGCAGCAGAAATAAAGGCGCGATATAAAGACCAGAAGACAGAAGACGGAGGACAGAAGACAGAGGACGAACAACAAAGGGCAAGGTGTGCAGGCAGAATTGTGCTGCTGAGAGATATTGGGAAACTGATATTTATTACATTAAGGGACAGTTCAGGCACGATACAGGTTGGCTTGAGCAAGAGCTTACTGGAATCAAAGTGGAGTTTTATGAAGCTGCTTGAGCTTGGGGATATAATCGGGGCGTCGGGCGGCTTAGGCAAGACAAAAACGGGCGAGATAACGATATGGGCAGACGAAGTTGTGCTGTTGAGCAAGTCGCTGATGCAGCCGCCGGAGAAGTGGCACGGACTTGCGGACATAGATTTGCGATACAGGCAGCGATATGTTGACCTTTGGGCAAATCCGGAGGTGATGGAATTATTCAGGAAGCGAAGCGCGATGCTGCGGACGGTTCGGGAGTATTTGACAGGCCGCGGGTTTATGGAAGTCGAGACGCCGATGATGCAGACGATAGCGGGCGGGGCGGCGGCAAAACCATTTATCACGCATCATAATACGCTTGATATGGATTTGTTTTTGAGGATTGCGCCGGAACTGTTTTTGAAGCGATTGCTTGTGGGCGGGATGGAGAAGGTTTTTGAGATAAACCGCAACTTCCGCAACGAGGGTTTGAGCACGCGACATAACCCGGAATTTACGATGCTGGAATTGTACCAGGCGTACGCCGACTACAATATTATGATGGATTTGACGGAAGAGATGATTTGTCTTCTGGTGGAGAAATACTGCAAGGAAAACAAAACGCAGTTCGGTGAAAAGAGCGTCGATTTTGCGAGGCCCTGGAAGCGGGTGAAGTACGCGGAACTTTTGAAGGAATACGCGGGCTGCGATATCGCGGATATCGGCAGTATTCGCAAAAAGGCGGAGTCACTGAAAATTAACCATAAGGATATGGATGACGCGGTTGTAATCAATGAGGTTTTCGAGCAGACGGTCGAGGAGCATTTGAATAATCCGACGTTTGTAATTGATTATCCGGCGGCGCTGTGTCCCTTAACGAAGCGAAAGAAGGACCAGCCCGATATCGCGGAGCGGTTCGAGATGTATATCGCGGGGATGGAACTGGCCAACGCCTATACGGAACTGAATGACCCGGCGGTGCAGGAGGAAAATTTCCGGCAGCAGCTTCGGGGACAAAAAGAGACGATGGCGACGATGGACCACGATTTTGTTACGGCGCTGAAATACGGGATGCCGCCAGCGGGTGGTCTTGGAATCGGCATAGACCGGCTTGTAATGGTATTAACGGGCGCAACGAGCATACGGGACGTTGTGCTGTTCCCGTTGTTGAAACCGATAGCTTAGCCACGTTCTTTAGCCACAGATTCCACAGATTTCACTGTTGTTTTAGACGCAGATTGCGCCCGTCTTCGTTGTGCAACTACGCCGAGGCAGGGCCGGCCCATTCGACTGGTTCGACGATGCTCACCACAGGCAAGCTCAGGGCTGGCCCCTCGACTATGCTCGGGACAGGCTGACACCCTTTTTATTTTTTCGCCAAATCCTTTATACGGATATTGCGGAACTCAAGCACATCTTCATGGCCGAGAAAACCGATATGGCCTTTTTTATTCTTAAGGCCGGGGTGTTTGTGGCCATCCATGGTTGGGAAGGTAATCTTGTCGAGGTTGGCATCGACGATGGTTATGCCGTTAAGGTTTACGATAATATGGGGGCCGTCGGCGACGATTTCCTCATAGTTCCACTGGCCGAGAGGTTTCAAGCAGCCGGTCCTAGCCGGGGCGACGCCGTAAATCGAGCCGTGGTGCTGATAAGGTTTAAGCTTATAATAGTCCTTGCGATTCGGGTCATTGTATTTTGCGCTGGCGTCGTCGAGTATCTGAATCTCCATACCCGCATAAGCGGAGTCGCCTTCAAGCGGGGTACGAATGCCTACGCCGTTGTTGGCGCTGTCTGTGAGTTTAAATTCAAAACGAAAAACAAAATCACTGTATTCTTTTTCGGTATAGAGATTGCCTACCTTAACGTTTGGCAAAATTACAATATTGCCGTCTCGTACGGCATAGCCGGTCGTGTTGCCGACCCAGCCGGTCAGGTCCTTGCCGTTAAACAGCGGAACAAAGCCCTCGGCTCTCTCCTCAACCGGAACATTCTGCTGTGAAACTGCGCCCGGCCGCCTCGGCAAGCAAGAAAAACACAGAGTTAACAACGATAAAACAACCAACCATGACTTGTTATTCATTTTTTTCGCCTTTAAATCGCTAAGAAGAAGAGCTCTCTTTAAGTTTTTTATTCTGTGGTTTTTGAAGATAATTTTCTCTGCTAATCACCTTCTGTTGGGTTTCCTGTTCGAGTTTTTTGCGGGCAATACCTGCGACGTTTCCGCCTCGACTCGCAACGTTTTTGTTTTCAATGAAACCATCGGGATGCTCAACTTTTGTAATCTGGGTTGTTGAGGCCTCGCCAAGCATTGAGAAAATAAGTTCCAAATCAGTCATATGGTCTCGCAAATTTTCTCTTTTCAGGCCCTTAAGTTTTTTGTATTGGCTCGGTGTAAGGCCAAAAGCCGCCTTTGATATTTCGGCGGTCAGAATTTCATACTCCTTGTCTTCTCTAACGCCGTGTTTTTCCCATTCATCGGTAAGCTCCTCGCGAATAGCAATTCCTCGCATTCGTTTTTCAATCCAGTCATCGCTGTAACCCTTGGCTTTATATAAGGCCCGTGTGCGTTTGGTCGCCAGTTCCGGGTCTTCGATTTCCTTCACCCGTTCATAACCGACCTTGGCAAGCCAAAGTTTAAAGGGTTCCGCTTTCGGTGATGGGATTGACTGAATGATACGAAATATGCCTTCGGTATTGGCACAATTTGACTCCCTTATCTTGCCGTCAGGAGCAGGTAAATCAAGGGGGGTACAAATTGTACCCCAGTAGGCATTCAACTGAGGGTCGCGTTGCCTCATTTTCTTGATATACTGCTTTGTGTCAGCACTATCCGTCAGAGCCGAAACAACGTCAGTTATCGAGAACCACCATTCGTTATGGTGAATGGTTTTTCTGACTTCCCTGTTCCTGAAAACAGCTATCTTAGTTGTGGGTGTAAGTTCGTTTGTCATTTTATTCCCTTATGTTTAAGCCAGTTTGCAGGCGATTTGTTCGTCGAGGATGTCTTTGACGGTAATGGCACAGATGATTTTGCCGGTTTTCTTTGAATTGGATGCGGGTTTCTTAGCCATAGGCAATTAGTGTAAGCAATATGGGGATATTTGCAAGAGATGACCCGGCAATAAAGTTGCCGGGCTAAACATAACGAACCTCACGATTGCAACCACGCCGGACGAGTCACAGGACAGGCAAACCGACGGCAGTTACGTCCTAAAAACAACACAATTCCGCAGGAAACGCCCGGCAAACGATACAATCGTCCCGGCGGGCAATGCCATAAAACTGATAGGACGTTAGTTATGGGGCTGGTTGGGGTTAAAAGCAGGCACCTAAAGCCGAGGCCGGCAAAGGTCGATTTTAAGAGCGTAGGAAGGGACACCAAACATTACTTTATGACTATATGACGCGAGGACGCGGTGAACGACGAAAAACGAAATAAACGGCTGCGACTGCTGATTAGCCGGCTAAACAAAGAACGCAAAAAGCAGGCGAAGCAAATCGACATCCTGTGCAACGACTTTGTTTCGGCACAAAAGGATTTCGTAAAGGCATTGAAGGCAATCGGCTTTGCCGCGGATTTTTACGAGGCAATAGCGGGTCTCACCGAACTAAATGAATTGCTCTGCACGGCCGGCAATCTTATCAAAGACCAAATCCCAGACGTAAACGTCGCGTTTTTCCTGCTCGCCCCGAACAACGCCGAGGGGCCGCAGCACGACAATTTTGAACTGCACATATTCGAGAGCGACTTAGCCATCGACCTTGAGGACAGGCGCATCGAAAACTTTTTCACCGCAGAATTAGTCGGCAACATTGCCAAATCCAATCGAATCTGCGCAATCGAAGATATGCTGGCGATGGGACTCGCGGGTTCTCCCGCCTGCCTGGAAAAAATTTCTACGGCAGCAATCCCGTTATCAACCCCAGCCAGCTCAATGGGGTTTGTCCTCATCTACCGTTCTTCGCATAATCAATTAACCGCAGACGAGCTTAAGGCCGTGGCGCAGATTACGCCCGGATTAGCACGTTCAATCGCATCCTGCCGGGCATTAATCGGCAGCACTTAATTGTTCCGGAAACAAAAGCCCTGCTCAAAACAGTTGCATAAACCCAGTCATCCTGCGCATAATAACGGGGGTAAAATAATCTGGCGCCGGTGAGTTTAAGATATGGCAGGCAAAAACGAAACAAGCGAAGAAACCTTTGAGACAGTCGAACCGGTAGGCAAACGCGTGCTTATCCGAAAGGACGAGGACAAGAAACGAACCAAAGGCGGCATTCAGCTGCCTGACAACATCGAGATTCCGACCATAACCGGCAGAATCGTGGCGATATCAGCTGAGATTGAAAACACGCCGGAGATACCTCTGCAAAAATACGACAAGGTTCTGTTCAATCCCAAGGGGGCCATACCTGTTGATTTCGAGGGGGACAACCGGCTATTTGTCGTCGAGGTCGAAAACGTCGTCGCCGTATTCAGAAAGACGTAGCCGGCACGCCGCAGCAGCTATTGAAACACAAACAAAAAAATATGCCAGAAGGTGCTTGAGGCCTTCTGGCATTTCCGGGTTGCCGGACCGATAATCGGCAAACAGGGGGATAAGCTTTGATTATTACGTTTTCTCTGTTATGTTCGCGCCGTTGTGTCGGCTTTTTGCCAACATAAGGAACCCGGCAAAAAACAATGCTGCTGTCACCGGTTCAGGAACAGGAACCGGAATATCGTCATCATGTCCCGGCAAATGGCGACTCCCCGACCGCTTGCCGCCTGCGGCCTGTTCAAGAGGCGCAGCATAATCCGACCCCGAACGTGTCAGCCCACCGCCACTTCCGTCACTTCCGCCACCGCCACCAATCATATCACTGCCCAGTCCGCCCAGTTCGCCCAGTCCAACCGTCTCAAATACATTCCGTGCAAAAACGGCGATGACCAGTTTCGGATAATCAAGAATTACCGTGGTGGTACCGGTCGTGGCATTGGTCACATTACCCATCCAATAAACAAACTGATAGCCGGGTTTAGGTGTAGCTACCAGAGTAACCTCGGCAGACCTGTCGTAAGAGTGAACGCCGGGCACAATGTTCAGAGAGCCACCCTGGGGAGGAGATATCTGAAGCATTAAAGATGTCCCGTCTTCCTGACCTGACGCCTGCGCGGAAAAACAAAAAAGAAACGCTGCGCAACAAACAAAAGCTACGCAACTCAATGATTTTAAATTAGCATGTTTCATTCTATTCATCCCCCGTAAGAAAATCTCCCAAACCAGGCGCGTCCTGTTCTACACCGCCTGGCGTTTTCTATCCCGCTTCGCTGCGAACAACATCGATGTAATACCAAATAATGCCATTGTGCAAGGTTCCGGAATCGGAGCAGTAACCGGCGGACTGCTTTCATCGGAAGCCGCTTCAACCATAAAGCTGCCTTTAACCGGCTCGCTGTTGCTGCTGAAAATCAAATACCAGGAATTTTTGCCCGCTGTCAGTAAACCTCCTTCGGGCGACCATTGCCATATCCCCTGCTCCGCAGAAATCTTAGGATCCGGCGCGACACTAAGCTCAGACCCGTCCCATTGTGAGCAAGTGCTGTGTATAAACCGCTGAGCAACAGGATCTTTTGATTTATCCAGAAGATTAAATAAGCTGATATCCTTACTATCGCTGTAATTTATTATCTGGTAGGCATATACGTAACGGTCATCGCCTGGCTTTGCAGTCCCGCCCATCCATAAGAATTCCGTAGGATTAGCCACAGTATCATAAACGTTAAAAATGAGGGTCATATCAACCCCGCCTTTATTGTAATTTTTGTAGCCCTGCCAACCGTTATCATCGCCGTAGGTGCTATACGGTAAAGCCATCGCGTTCTGCGCCAGCGCACCCATGATAATTACTACGCATAATACCAAATTTGTGTTCTTCATCACTTTCATCACTTCTCGCTGGCTAATATCCATTGTTGACTTCGCCAGGTTGCATCCAAACGAGACGCAACCCATTTCCTCCGGTTAATCTTTAATTTTTCTACCTCGCCTGATTGCCATGAACGCCCCGCCGATTAACAGTCCAAATGTTGCCGGCTCGGGAATGCAAATAGTGTCCACAACGATCTGGTCCAAACGAATGTCCCCATTTATCGTTATCTGTTCAGCCGATGGGTTTGGCCAGATGTTGATTTTGTAAAGTGAGGCCTTCCAATTGCCGCCAATTGATTCTTCCCTCATAAGCTGTTTTTCAAAATCATCCGCCCAAACGCCTATAATCGGCTGATCCGGGATATAACTGCTGAGGCTGGCGGCCTCCCATATCAGCTCAACCCATATTTCTTTTACAGGCTGAGACACGGGGTTATTGGGGATATCTACAAGCACCCCGCTCCCAAAACCCGAAAATGTCCAAACCCCTTGATGCCCATCGATGGTATTGTTCCACCCACTGCCGTACACGGAAAGCTGCGGCGTCCCGTAACCATTATCCCAGCCGGTATCGGGTAGTGGCGGGGCGGCATCATTTAGCGTAAAGGACCATTGCTGAGAGGTGGTTCCCTCATCTCCGCTCCATAAAGGGGCAGGAAAAACCCTGGCACCGGTGCTGACAACCACGCTCAAAACCACGATAACAATAATTGCTGATATCCGTATCCCTGTCGATTTATCTTTATTCATCACTTGCATCCTTGTTTAGTTTCAGGCTATTTTTTATCTTCTAACATCAAAGCACAACAGCAGGCCGTGTGCATAACGCCTCGACCTGCGCACCGTCCGCATTCTGCGCGCGGAACCGGCGCACAATTCTTCTCGATTCTCTTCTCGTGGAAATCCCCTGGCCTCTCCCGATAGCAAGACCCCTTGTCTGACTATCGGCTCAAACGGCTGTAAGTTGCTAAAAATAAAGCACTTACAACGCTTTCACTGTGTGAGTTTTCCCTTCCCCCGCTTCTCAATTGGTACTACTGTGACACATAATGAGAAAACACTCACTGTCAAAGAGCAACACTACTATTATCTCTTGCACTGTGAGTTTTCTCGTCAGCCCCCAAGCTGATAGTCGCATTAGAACATATTGCTTAAATTAAGTCAAGTGTTTTTTTGGAATTTTTTAAAAATTTTTTCAGCACCAAAATACCGTCGAGTTCCTAATAAATTACGGAGGTCCCAAAATAACAGCGGATTCAGGAGTTGGTTTGCCCACTATGCCGAAGAATTCAAAAAAATCACGGCACGCAACCACTGAATCCGCTGTTTTGTGTCGGCAATCTGTTACTTCGGCGGCAAGAGCTGATAACTTACAAACGCGATGCGTTTGCTGTCGGGCGACCAGGACGGGACGTTCATTGTCCCCTGCCCGCCGAATAAATTAGCCAGTATTTTCGGCTTTCCGCCGGCAAACGGCATAATTCTCAGAACAACGTCTTTGTTAGCGGGATGATCTTTAACACTCTTATCATACGAAACGAACACAAGCCATTTGCCATCGGGCGACGGATGCGCAAACCAGTCGGCGTATTCTTTGTCAGTGGTAACCTGCTGCTGGTCGCTGCCATCAGCGTTCATACGCCAGATTTTCATCAGCCCGGTTCGGTCGGAATTGAAGAAAATATATTTGCCGTCGGGCGAATACTCAGAGCCGTCGTCTTTGCCTGGAGTATTGGTCAGTCGTGTTTCTTCGCCGCCTTCAGCGGGAATCGCGTAAATGTCAAATTCTTTGTTTCTTTCGGCGCAATACGCGAGGGTCTTGCCATCGGGAGACCAGCCATGCCAGTAAGAAGGCGCCTTCGGTGTTACAAGACGAGCTGCGCCGCCTGTGATTGGCAGGACGTAAATCCGGGATTTGCCGTCGGAAGTATGCTGGCTGCTGACGGCGAGAAATTTGCCGTCAAACGACAGGCCGTGGTCATTGTTGCATTTTTTAGCTTCGCCGGTATCGAGCAATTGAGGAAGGCCCCCTTCGACGGGAATCGTATAGATAAGCCCATTATCACTGTTGTTAAACAAAAGCGTTTTGCCGTCCGGCGTCCAGTTGGGCGCCTCAAAATGCTGGCGTGCACGATATACGATTTTTCGTTCGCCGTTTTCGAGAGAGATTGTTTCGAGTGTGCTTTCGAGGACGCGTTCTTTCATGTTTACCACTCCCTGCTTTTCAAATTTAACATCGGAAAATACGGCTGTTTCGGCGGTATTGGCATCGTGAGAGCAAACCACCAAACCCGCATAAACCGGGTCGGTAAGTGCAAGCGAAATCGAACCAACGCTCTGGAAAGTTTTGCCATCGGGAGCGACTGAAAGAGTGAAGACGTCGCCGTGACGTTCCAATTTTATCGGCACAATCTCTTTGACTGTCCGGAGTATTTCAAGGTCGTCGCTCATCTGGCCGCCTTTAACTGGCCGCCACTGCAAAGCGATAAGGCCATCGCCGTGGACAATAGCGCCGATAAAGGCGGAATCCTTATCGAGCGACTGGCGGACAATCCAGCCGGCCTTGCGGTGTGCGACTTTGCCTTTTCCGACAAAGTTAATATCCGCAACCATAACCATGTCGCCTTCGACTTTATTATAGAGGAAATGGAAGGCGTCCCTGTCGAACCACATATTGTAGCCGCTGGCGGTGATTCTATATTCGTTTTTCGCCGAGTCGAAAGCAGCCGAACCGGGTATGCCGATATCGCAGGCATCGCCGACGTCGCCCTGCCCTTCAAACTGTCCAATCGCAGCCATAGATATGTCTCCAAGAACAACTAACGAACACAATACGACACAACACAAAATCACACGCACCATAATCTCACCCTTCTTTTTTTTTGTTTTTACTGCTTAGTTTTTCCTACCGGTTTTTCGCGGACAAACCGGCTTATATTGCGGACCGCCTGCCGCAATCGCTGCTCGTTTTCAACCAGCGCAATCCTGACGTATCCTTCGCCGTTTTCACCGAATGCCCCGCCCGCGGCGACTGCGACTTCCGCGTATTCCACAAGGTCCATAGAATAATCTATGGTGTTTTTGCCTTTGAGATGCTCCTGGGGGATTTTCGCCCAGACGAACATACCGGCCCGCGGTTTCGGGGCATCCCAGCCGATGCGGGTAAGACCGTCGCAGAGAACGTCCCGTCTTGACTGATATTTTTTGTTCTGCTCGATAATATCCTGTGAGCAGTGGCGCATCGCGATGATGCCGGCAATCTGCACCGCCTGGAAAATGCCGTAATCGTAATAGCCCTTTATGGTGGCTAAATAGTTAATCATATCCTTGTTGCCCGCGGCGAAGCCGATTCTGAAGCCGGCCATGCTGTAGGGCTTGCTCATAGTAGTAAACTCGACGCCCACGTCTTTTGCGCCTTTTGCGGAAAGGAAGCTCGGGGCTTTATAGCCATCGAAGCAGGTTTCGCCGTAGGCAAAATCGTGTATGACCGCTATGCCGAAACGCTTTGCGATATCTATGACCGGCTCAAAAAAGCCCTCGTCCACGGTCATCGCGGTCGGGTTGTGCGGGTAGTTCAAAATCAACAGCTTGGGCTTGGGATACAGATGCTCACAGACCATAATGATATTATCTATGAACTTCTGGTCACAGCCCAGCGGGAGCGATATCACATTTGCGCCTGCAAGGGCGACGGCGTAATTATGAATCGGGAACGCAGGGTCGGGCACGATAGCCGTATCACCCGGCCCAAGCATCGCCAGGCACATATGGCTGAACCCTTCCTTCGACCCGATACAGGCCAGAACCTCTTTTTCGGGGTCCAGCTCCACATTCCAGTTGCGGGCGTATTTCTTCGCCATTTCATTGCGCAATCCCTTGATGCCGCGGGATGCGCTGTAACGGTGATTTCGGGGGTCTCTTGCGGCCTCGCAAAGCTTATCAACAACAATCTGCGGGGCCCCGTCAACCGGGTTGCCCATACCAAGGTCTATAAGGTCTGCACCCGCCTGACGTTTGGCGTGTTTAAGCGCGTTTAGACGCGCAAACAAATATGGCGGTAATCTTGTTATCCTTTGCGATGGTTCAATCTTAAATTCGCTCATAATCTTCTCACAAATTAAAAAAGGGGTATTCAAATATAATCGACAAGCATACCGCAAACGGGTTAATTTTCAAATGATTTTGTTTTACGCGCCCTGCGGCGTCGTCTTTACGTGCAAGAATGATTTCTGGTTCTTGCTATGCTTCGGCGACGATGATAATATGACCCCTTATGAAACAAAATAGAAACTGTAAGACAAATAAAACAATCCATAAGGAGAGATGGCTATGAAGAAAATGAATCTGAACCGAAGAGAGCTGCTGCGTCAGGCAGGAATCTGCGCAGTGGGCTTGAACCTGGCATCAATCACCTCAATTGCCGCAGCAGGCGAAAATGAGCATAAAACGACGGGCTTGCTTGACAAGATTTACGGCTGCATCGCCGGGGCGTATATCGGCTCCGCGATGGGCGTGCCGGTTGAGAGTTGGGACTATCGAAAAATCGCATATAAATACAACCTATTGCAGGAAATGCAATCACGCCGAGTCATTAAAGGCACCCTTCTTGTTGCCGGTTCCACAGAAGACGGAATCGAACGCCAAAAGTATATGTATCTGGCCATCATCGAAAAGAAGGACAGGATAACTGCCAATGACCTTGTCGGCACATGGCTCAAGGTGATTAATGACGAAAAACTGGAGGGGATGAAGCAGATGACGGAGCAATTTGACAGGGACCTGATGGCAACAGCGAAAGCAGGCACGATTCCTGCACGGCGGCTTGGCGAAAAGGGCTACCCACATTTGAATGCCCCAATACGCTGTTTTCACCCTATTGCCCTGATAAACGCATGTGATGAAGAAAGCGCGATTAAGGATATGCAGGACATTCTGCGTGTTTATCAGCCGGCCCAAAGCGATGGCTATGAATGGGGCGCACCTTACATGGCCGCTGTCGCTCATGCCCTTAGAGCCGATGCTACGGTAGATTCAGTTATAGAAGTCGCATTGAAATATTCATCAGTCGATATAAAGAAGGAAATACAAGCAGGTCTCGATATAGTCGCTAATTGCAGCGATCCCATCAATGAGCGAAAGACGATTTATGCAGAATTTGCGAAGATTTACAACAAGCAGAGTGATACCGGGCCTGACGCCGGGGCTTACCCTCAATCCCGGGCACACGAATGCGCGACAGTTGCGCTGTCGTTTTTTAAGGCCGTAAAGGGAAATATGAAAGATGGAATACTTTTGGCAGCAAACAACGGCCGCGATGCCGACTGCAATACCGCCGCCACCGGTGGATTGTGCGGGGCATTTTCGGGCACGAAGACCATACCGGCAGAATGGATAACGATGGTCGATGCAGCCACAAAACAGAATCCCTACACCAACTCTCAACTTACAATCGAGGAGACGGCCAAAGGTATGTACGCGGCGCTGCAAAACAAGGCCAGGAAAATGGAGGCATACGGCAAATTGATTAAGTCGTGAGGAAGTCGCAGTCAGACAATCTCGCCGAAGAGTGTCAGGGGGCTTGTTCTGGTGATTTTTACGTTTGCGAACCGGCCTGCGAGGTCTTCAGTGCCGTTGAAGACGGCAATCCAGTCGCCTGCGGTTCTGCCGATAAGCTGAGGTGAATTACCGGCCTGATGCGATTTCTTGCTTGGGCCTTCGACGAGAACTTTGACGGTTTGGCCTGTAAATTCAGCGGCAAGCGCCCTGCTGATTTCCTCCTGCACCTTTAGAAGCTCGTGGTTTCGCTTTTCCTTGATTTCCTGCTGGACGTTATCTTCCAGCCGTTTATCCGCGATAGTTCCAGGTCTGGGCGAGTATTTGAAAATGAAGGAGTTTTTGTATCGTGCCTTTTTGACAAGGTCAACGGTCTGGGAAAAATCATCATCAGTTTCGCCGGGGAAACCGACGATAAAGTCGCCCGCGATGGCAATATCAGGCACGATTTGCCGGGCAATATCGAGCAGTTCGAGATATTCAGCCGAAGTATAGCCGCGGTTCATCGCCTTTAGTATCTGGTCTGAGCCGCTTTGGGCAGGGATGTGCAGGTATCGGCAAACCTTTGGCAACTCAGTCATCGCAAGCATAATCTCCTTGAAATACTTTTTAGACGGGTAACTGGTAACGAACTTAATCCATTCGACGCCGTCTATTTTACTTATCATTTCAAGCAGGTCGGCAAGACAATACGTCTTATCGCCCGCCTTGTATTCGTAAGCGTTGATTCTCTGGCCAAGCAGGGTAATTTGTTTGATACCATTCTGGGCAAGGCGTTTGGTCTGCTCGATTATCGCTTCCGGCGGGCGTGATGTCTCAGGCCCGCGGACATAAGGCACGACGCAGTAAGAGCAGAATTTGTCGCAGCCGTGCATCGCCCGGACATACGCCTGAGCCGGTATATCCGTATCATCGCCGCTGTATTCGGTTTCAAACCGTTCCAAAGACTGACTATCCGGAGACGGCTGCCTGATTTTCTCCGTAATCGCTATCACCTTCTTTTCATTTCTGTCTTCTGTCTTCTGTCTTCTGTCTTCTATTATCTTCTTTTCCTGCATCGCCTCTTCTACAAGCCGGGGAATTTCGGCGATTTGCGCAGGCCCGCAAACAATATCCACAGCCGATTGCTTAAACAATTCACTGCCCAGCCGCTGGGCCATACAACCAATCACGCCCACCACCAAATCCGGCCTGGTTTCTTTGATATGTTTCAGATTACCGAGATGCGACATAACACGCTGTTCCGCATGGTCACGAACCGAACACGTATTTATAAGGACAACATCCGCGTCTTTAGCATTATCGACAAACTGATAGCCGGCATCCCGAAGCGAGGATTCAACAATCGCCGAATCCAGCTTATTCATCTGACACCCAAAGGTTTCCAAAAAAACGGTAGGACGTTTGGATGTCATATTAATCTGTTTTGAATCTGCAGTTCCCATAGATTTAGATGTTACATTCGCTATTTTTCCGCGACGACGAGCATTTCAAAATCTTCTGTAGTCAGCTTGTCTTTTCTTGAGTATGCTCCGAGTTTGGCGCCCATAATATCTATTTTTTTATACCCGAGCGTTTTTAAAAGCCAGGTTATCTCGCTCGGCACATAAAAACGCTCATTACACTCTAATTCTTTTTTATTTCCAGCATCATCTTCGAAGACGCCCTTTTGATGTTCCCGGAAAGTCATCAAATCAAATGTGTCGCTTTTAAATGTCGCGCTGGTTTGGTCACCTGCTGACTCGTGAACTTGCTTGACCGAATGATAAAGCGGGAACAGGCCGTTCAATGTTGTAAATATAAGTTTTCCTTTATCTTTCAGCGCCCTGGTCACACTTTTAAGTATCTCGAAATTCATTTCGTCTGTTTCCATCAAAGAAAAACCACCTTCACAGAGCATTATCGCAGCATCGAATTGGCCGTCAAAAGGAAGTGCCCTGGCATCGTGTTTTTGAAAATCAATTTTCAGGCCGGCCTGTCTTGCTTTTTCTCCTGCCCAGGCAAGCTGAGAATCCGACAGGTCTATCCCTGTAACATGATAACCTCTTTTAGTCAGTTCAATCGAATGCCTTCCCGTGCCGCAGCCGACATCGATTATTTTTAAAGATTTGTCAAAGGACAGTTCTTGTTCGATAAAATCACATTCGCCGAGTGTTCCCTGGACAAAACACTCCTTATCATATGTCTTTCCATAATTTTCGAACAATGATTCATACCACTTTTTCATTATTGCCTCCCCAGTCCAAGGTCTTCTATCAGGATTTCAAAAGTTCCGCATTGTTTTTGCCGGCGAACAGCTTCATCACTTCAAACCATATCACGCTAAGAACGCCCGCGACCAGCGAAATAAGAATGTCCATGCCGTGCAGACGCTCGAAGTGGAACAATCTCTGCAAAATCGGGACATAAATCGCCAATCCCAGGAACAAAGTTGCGCCCGCAATCACCCAGGTAAGCGATTTATTAGACACCGACAGCGAGCCAATAATGCTCCTTGACCAGGAACGGTTGGAGAGGATGAGACACAGATTGGATATTACAAGCGTGGTAAACGCCAATGTTCTCGCGTTTGCCTCACTCTGGCCAAGCCCCAGCGCAATCTTGAAAACGACGGTCACTACAAGAAGCGAGAACAATCCCTGCAATAAGCTAAGAATCACCAGCCGGCGGGAAAACAGCGATGTTTTTGGGGCACGAGGCGGGCGCCTCATAGTGTTCGATTCTTCCGTCTCCGATTCAAAAACAATAGAGCAGGCAGGGTCGATTATAAGCTCAAGGAAAACGATATGCACGGGATACAGGATTATCGGCCAGCCAAGCAGGACCGGAATCAGTGAGGAGCCGGCTATGGGGACATGGACGCTGATGATATAGGCGGTCGCCTTCCTGAGATTATCGAAAATCCGCCTGCCCATCCTGACTGCGTCAACTATGGACGTAAAATCATCCTTTAAAAGCACAAGATCGGACGACTCTCTCGCGACGTCGGTCCCGCGTTCGCCCATAGCGACTCCTATATGAGCGGATTTCAACGCGGGCGCATCATTTACGCCATCGCCTGTCATCGCCACCACTTCACCGTTGGCCTTTAGGGCATCTACAAGGAGCAGCTTTTGTTCCGGGACGACTCTCGAGAAGATATTTATGGTCCGGATTCGTTCAGCAAGTTTTTCAGGACTTAGTTTTTCAAGCTCAGGGCCGGTAATGACGTTATCAGGATTTTTAAGCCCAATCTGTTTTGCGATGTTGCACGCGGTAGCCGGGTAATCGCCGGTAATCATCACCACCCTGATACCCGCGTTGTAACACTCTTCGATTGCGCCCGGCACGGTTTCGCGAACAGGGTCCGCCATTCCTATTAAACCTACAAGATAAAAATCAAAATCATGCTGCGACGTAGGAAGCTTTTGTTTCTCAAAATATGCCTTGGCCACACCCAAAACACGCAATCCTTCGCCTGCCATCATATTTATTTGCCCGGCGAGCGATTCTTTTTCCTCTGCGCTCAAATGACAGAGGTCCGCTATCGCCTCAGGAGCGCCTTTAGTGGAAACAATGTAACCCTCGCCATCCTGGGTTTCCCATGCGTTGGACAGGGCCATAATCTCTCTTGAAAGCGGATACTCCTCAATCAAAGGCCAGTTATGAAGATGCTCGGTATTATAAAGCGCCTTGTGGCCAAGCTCATTAAGGGCCTTATCCATCGGGTCAAAGGGGTCTTTTTTGCTGGCGAGAATCCCATATTCCACAACTTCGTGGAAATCCTCAGGCAGAGTGAAATTGCCGTCGGTTTTCACTTCGCAGAACTTGCCGCGGGCGAAGAGCTTCTTTATGGACATCCTGTTTTGCGTAAGTGTCCCGGTTTTATCGACGCACAAAACAGTCGCGGCCCCCAGAATCTCGACCGCAGCCACTCTTCTCGTCAAAACCCCTTTGCGGGAGATACGCCAGGCGCCCAGCGCAAGGAATATGGTGAGAACAACGGGGAATTCTTCAGGCAAAATCGCCATCGCCAAAGTAATGCCCGCCAAAATGCCTTCGAGCCATTTACCTCTGGTTAATCCGTAAACCGCGACAACGATAAGACAAAGAACCAACGCTATTAGGAAGATTATTTTGACAACCTTGCCGGTCTCTTTTTGCAACAGGGTTTGCTCATTTACTATTGTGGTGAGGACCTTGCCAATTTTGCCGATTTCGGTTTCGGCTCCGGTGGCGATAACGCGGGCAATCCCCTGGCCCTGAACCACAAGACAGCCGGAATAAAGGAAAGGCAAATCATCCCCGCCCGGCCGACGCGATTGGATATCAACATTATCCGCCGTGATTTTGCGCACAGCCAATGATTCACCGGTCAGAAGCGATTCGTCCGCCGTTAAATGCAAACTCCAAAGCAAAACTGCGTCAGCAGGTATTCTGTCGCCCTCTCTGAGAACAATAATATCATCTTTAACTACCTCTCTGCCGGCGATTCTCGTGTGAATGCCGTCGCGAATCACAAGTGCGCGTGGGCTTGATAAGTCCCTCAACGCCTCAATCGCCCTTTCGGTCTTGCCCTCCTGGTATATCGTGATGCCCATCACGACAAAAACGAACCCCAGCAGCATCATCGCTTCGCCCACGTCGCCAAGAATCAGGTAAATGGTGCCGCAGGCAACCAGCAGCAGGAACATCGGCTCGCGGAACACCTCAATTATGATTTTGAAGATGCTTCTCTTCTGGGATGAGGGCAGTTCGTTATAGCCGTCTCTTTTGAGATGTTCCTGAACCTGGGCCGCTGAAAGCCCCTTTAGATTTTGCAGTTCCAATTCGGATAGCATTGAATGCCCTTTTCGCTTAAGCGGGTGAGTATATTCGATATACCCCTCAAAATCAACGAACGCAGACACCAACGATTTTATTAGTCGTCGTTACTATTTTCCTGGCGGCGATACATGCGCCTTTCGAACCATTTCACCGCTTCCAGCACCGGCGAAACCGAGAACGCCAGAACGACGACGATTACCCAGTCCACTAAAGGCAAACTGTAAGTGCCGAAAGGACGATGCAAAATCGGCAGATAGACAATCACAAGCAGCACTAATAATTCGGCGACAATGGCCCAGTTGAGCCATTTGTTAGCAAATGGTTTATTTAGAACCGAGTGACGGTCGGAGCGGAAATTGTAGGCCTTGAAGAATTGTATAAGCACAAGGGACATAAAGGTCATTGTCATCGCTTCTTCGATGCTTCGGCCGGATTGCCTCGCCCATACAAAAAGCCCCAGATTGACAATAGTTGACCAGACTCCGCCCGCCGTCATAAGGGCGACAACGGGCCTGGTGAAAATGCCGGTGCGGGGGTTTCGCGGTTTGCGCTGCATAAGGTCTTTTTCTGGCGGATCAACTGCCAAAGCAAGAGCAGGCAGACCATCCGTAAAAAGATTGACGAACAGGATTTGCACCGCGCTCAAAGGCAAGGGCATACCGGCAAGCGTGGCAATGCCCATCAGGCCGATTTCGCCAAGATTGGATGAGAGCAGGTACATCAGGTATTTTTTGATATTGCTGAAAATGCCCCGGCCTTCCTCTACAGCGGCGACAATTGAAGCAAAATTGTCGTCGGTAAGCGTCATAGCGGAGGCCTCTTTGCTGACATCGGTGCCGGTGATACCCATCGCGATACCAATATCGGCTTTTTTCAGGGCGGGCGCATCATTGACGCCGTCGCCGGTCATCGCGACAATCTGGCCATTCTTTTGCAGGGCTGTAACTACGCGCAGCTTGTGCGCGGGGGAAACACGGGCGTAAACCTCGATGTTTTGCACTTCTCGCTCAAGCTCGGCATCCGGCATCGCCTCTAATTCGTCGCCTGTAACAACTCGGCCGGCCTTGAGGATACCTAATTCACGGGCTATCGCCTGGGCTGTAATGGGATGGTCGCCGGTAATCATTACCACTTTTATGCCTGCGCTCTCGCAGGTCTGTACGGCGGCCTTGGCCTCGGGGCGGGGCGGGTCAATCATCCCCACAAAACCGAGAAAAGTCATTTCGCGTTCAGCCGTCTCAAGAGCAGCATTCGACTTAGACGCCACTGCCAATACGCGCATCGCTTCGCCTGCCATCCGGTGAGCCGCTTCCAAAATCGCTGTCCGGCCTGCCGCGTCGAGCATCGCTTCCCCATTATCTGTCAACTGCTTTGCACAAGAATCGAGGATTACTTCCAGCGCACCTTTGGAGCAGGCGATAACACCCTGTTTAGTAGTGTGCAATGTTGTCATTCGCTTTGTTTCCGAGGTAAACGGGATTTCATTAAATCTCGGAAACTGTTTATCAAGGTCGTCCTTCTCCAATCCTATTTTAGCGGCAGCCACAACCAGCGCACCCTCGGTCGGGTCACCCTTGATACCCGAGCGGCCATCCGGCTCGCGAATTATGTGAGCATCAGACGCCAGTGTGGCCGATTGTAAAAGCTGTTTAAGTCCGGCGGAAGGTTCAAACGGGGCGCCGTTCAGTGAAAACTGTCCCCGCGGCTCATATCCCGCGCCGGAAACATCGAGCGTTCTGCCTGACACATAAACTTTACGAATCGTCATTTCGTCCTTCGTCAATGTCCCGGTTTTGTCGGAGCAAATAACGGAAGTGCTGCCGAGCGTTTCGACCGCCGAGAGACGGCGCATCAGGGCGTGGCGACGAACCATACGCTGCACGCCAATGGCTAATGAAATGGTAACCACGGCAGGCAACGCCTCGGGAACAACGGCAACCGCCAGCGCGACGCCGAATATGAGCATTTCAACGAATGGCTGACCGCGCATAAGACCCAGAGCGACAATAATAGCCACAACCACAAGAGCAGCCCAGGCAAGTGCCCGGCCAACCTTATCGAGATTCTCCTGCAGCGGAGTTCTGCCCGTTTCGACCGTCTGCAGCATCTGGGCGATTTTGCCGAACTCGGTATTCATACCAGTGGCGACGATAACTGCACGGCCCCTGCCATAAGTTGCCGCTGTCCCCGCATAAGCAATATTTTTGCGGTCTCCCAAGGCAGGATTGAGGCTGTCTATAGGCGAGGTATTCTTCTCCACCGGAACCGATTCGCCCGTAAGAGCAGCTTCTTCAATCTGTAAGTTAACGGCTTCTATCAAACGGGCATCGGCGGGAATTTTGTCGCCCGCTCGCAAAATAATAACGTCGCCCGGCACAAGCTCGCGAGCCGGCAGATTGGTCTCCCGCCCGTCACGAATGACATTGGCGGTGGGGGCGGCCATTTGGCGCAGGGCTTCGATGGCGCGTTCAGCGCGATATTCCTGCACAAAACCCAGCAGAACGGCAAGCAGCACAATTACGGCTATCGCAATCGCCTCGATTTCGTGGCCGAGAAAAGCTGACAATGCGGTAGCGATAAGCAGAATGATAATCAGCACATTTTTGAACTGTTGCAGAAGCAGTGTCCAGGGGGATACGCGATGTGCCGCCTGCAGCTCATTCGGGCCGTATTCACTAAGCAGGCGTTGGGCTTCCTGCTCATTCAACCCGGCAGCAGCGTCTGTGTTCAATTTTGCCAGACAATCTATCGTTGACAGCATCCACCAGTTATTCATATACCGTATCTCCTAATAAAAACCGGCTTAAATTTCAAAACCGAGACCGTAAAACCAGCTATCAGTCGCCAAAGCAGGTGCCGACCGAACGAGCCGATGTTATCAACGGGTGTTCGACAGGGACATTTCGCGGGCCTTTTGCGGCCTCTTCAATTGGTACTGCTGTTATATCATTGCCTTTGACCGCCGCCATATATCCATACTGCCCTGCTTCAACCAATTCCATCGCTTTTGTCCCTAAGCGGGTCGCGAGAACCCTGTCGGCTGGCGTTGGGGTGCCGCCCCTTTGCAAATGGCCGAGGACAACCTGGCGAGTTTCTATGCCAGTCGCATCCTCAATCTGCTTACCCAGCACAAAACTTACGCCGCCGAGACGTACCTGTTCGGGGCTGTTTTTTAAGATTTGGCGAACAACAACCTCGCCGCCTATCGGCTTCGCCCCTTCCGAGACAACTACGATGCTGAACCTTTTGCCCATTCGATTCCTGCTTTTGACTTTGCGGGCGACGGATTCGATATCATAGGGAATTTCGGGTATAAGGATTATGTCGCCCCCGCCCGCGACACCCGAATAAAGCGCAATCCAGCCCGCGGTCCGGCCCATCACCTCTATAATCATCACCCGGTGGTGCGACTGGGCGGTGGTATGCAGGCGGTCAATGGCCTCGGTCGCAATTGAGACAGCGGTATCGAAACCAAATGTAACGTCTGTCCCCCGCAGGTCGTTATCAATTGTCTTGGGGACAGCCACAATGGGGACGCCCTGCTTGTGAAATTTGTCCGAGACAAACAACGTCCCGTCACCGCCTATGCAGACGAGGCATTCGACGCCGAGTTTTTTAATGTTGGCGATGACCGTCTTCGAGACATCGCGGAACTGAAGCTTCTTTCCTTCGCCCGTAGCATATCTATATGGGTCCGACTTGTTTGACGTGCCGAGAATCGTGCCGCCTTCGGTCAAAATGCCGGATACATCATTGTAATGGAGTTTACGCCATCTGCGGCGAATAAGCCCCTCGTAGCCGTCTTCTATGCCTATGACTTCCATCCCGAACTGGATAATCGCTTTTTTGGCGACCGCTCTTATTACAGCGTTTGTGCCGGGGCAGTCCCCGCCGCCTGAAAGTATCGCAATCGACCTGGTTCTTTTCATAACGTTACTCCGAAAAACTTTTTACATTCGCAGTAAGTATATCATCTGCACCAGGTGATACAACCTCCGAAGTTATCGACATCCTGTTTCTCCTTGACAAAAAAAGGCCGATTCTGTGTTTCAGAATCGGCCTTGGAGCACCAATCAATTACTCAAATTACGGTAATACACTCACCGGGGTGTATATATTCAAAACTGTTGTTTTAATATTTGCCGCCGTCGCTGCCACGGTCCGGCTGTTCCTATTCGCGTCTTTAGTGAGTTTTTTATCAAGCGTTGCATTGGCAGCGCCCCATCCTTCAACGAACTGTCGGTAAATCCAAACATGGCCTTTCAATCTCTTCGCAACCGAAAGTTTTTCGGCCAGGCCAATATCCATGGCTGTATTTTTCCCATATAGGGAGGTCCCTATGTCGAAGCCGGTAGTTGCATTCGAATCCCCAAATTCGATTCCCACCGATGTAGCTGTGGCATTCTTCCTGTTGGTGACCTCAAACGGCATAATAGAGTTAACATCACCGAATGTTCGAATGTTAACGAAGGAATTTGGTTCATTGCCACCCAGTGTTATCTGGAATTTATCACGGCCATCATTACCGAAAAGTACCACTGTTGGACCATTTGCATCATTTACGGCAGCAACACCATAGGCATCAGTTATGCCGAACACAACATAAGCGGACAAATTATCCTTCGAGACATCGGCTTCGAGCCCATTCACATCCCTGTAATCAATCACAGGATTAATTGTCATGGTAAGCTTGTATACCAGCACCGCTTTATTTGGCGGACCGAGTGAGACAACTATATTGACAGCCGTTCCGCTTGTTCGAGCAGTCCCGCCAACCGGTGATTGACTTATTACTAATCCTGCGGCAACCGTATCACTGTAGGCAGTAGTTACGGTACCTG